>Ga0209269_1000007_pt1 | contig 550542 bp, 524 predicted proteins | sample MTBAKMMethaMetaG_FD_187455 | JGI IMG/M metagenome (GOLD analysis project Ga0209269, IMG submission 187455) | Enrichment culture microbial communities from Arthur Kill intertidal strait, New Jersey, USA, that are MTBE-degrading - MTBE-AKM (Arthur... | ecosystem: Environmental > Aquatic > Marine...
TCGACAGGGCCACCGTCGCCGCCCTCCTTCTCGCCCACCTGCAGGGCTTGGAGTTCGGCGCCCCTCGAGTACTTTCTTACGTGAGGCAACGAATCGCGTTCGAGTACATTCTTGGTGAGGCAACGCGCTCGATTGACACACGCGCGCGCGAGGCCGTACGCTCTGCATGGCCCGGCGTCGAGCCTCGGCAGGCGACCGGGACACCGCCTGTGCTCACAGGCCTTACGGCAGGCGCGGTACCTCCCCCACCGGCGGACCGCAGCCGGAGAGGTCGGAGGCTTGACCATCGACGCGTATCGATTCTGCGTGATCGGTCTCGGGCGCCTGGGGTCGGCCGTGCTCGCAGGCCTCCAGGAGGCCGAGCTCACCGTGACCGCCGTCGGCGTCCACGCCGACGACGACACCAGCGTCTTCGACGGGCTGCCCCACGTGCGCGTGCGCGACGCGGCGCTCGAGGCCGACGCCTGGTGGCTGGCCGTGCCGGACGACGAGATCTACGGCGTGGCCGGCCGGCTCGCGGAGTCCCTGCCGGCCGTCCGCCGCCCGGGGGCGCCACAGCCGCTGGCTATCCACTCGAGCGGGCTGGGCTCGGTGCACCTCCTCAAGCCGCTCTACGAGCAGGGCGCCCGCGTTCTCTGCCTGCACCCGCTGCAGACGTTCGCCGGCGAGACGAAGGCCGAGCTGCTGCAGAGCGTCCCCTGCGCCGTTACGGCGCTGGAAGAACGCGATCTTGAGCTCGGCGAGGAGCTCGCCGGCCGCCTCGGCATGCGCCCGTTCCGCCTGGCCGACGAGCAGAAGACGCTGTACCACCTCGCTGCCGTCGTGGGCTGCAACCTGCTGGTCGCCCTCGAGAGCGAGGCCAAGCGCCTGATGGACGAGGCCACCGGCGACGCGCGCGGCCTCGACCACCTCGGAACGCTGCTCGAGACGACGATGAAGAACCTGCTGCAGAGCGGCGAGCCGACGTTGGCGCTCACGGGGCCTGTCGCCCGTGGAGACATCGGCACCGTGCGCGCGCACCTCCGGCTGCTCGACCGCGAGAGCCCGCGGCTGGCGCAGGCCTATCGCGCGCTCAGCCTCGAGGCGCTCGCGCTGGCGGCGCCGCGGCTCGACGACGAGCAAGTCGCGACGCTGCAAGAGCTGCTCGGGGCCAGGGCCGGGGCCGCCGGCTCCGAGGACGCAGCGTCTACCGGCAGTCACTGGGCGGGAGGCCAGCCGTGATCGTCGCCCGAACCATCGCCGAGGCGCGGGCGGCGCTGCGCGCGCTCCCGCGCCCGCTCGGCTTCACCCCCACAATGGGCGCCCTGCACGCGGGGCACCTCGGTCTCGTCGAGGCGGCCAGAGCGCGCTGCGCGAGCGTCGCCTCCTCCGTCTTCGTCAACCCCACGCAGTTCGGGCGCGGTGAGGACTTCGAGCAGTATCCGCGCGACGAGGCCCGCGACCTGCGCCTCCTGGAGGAGACCGGGGTCGCGGTCGTCTTCCTCCCCGAGCCCCGCGAGATGTACCCGGACGGCTTCGCCACGAGCGTCCGCGTCACCGGCCCTCTCACCGAGGGCTTCGAGGGCGCCTCGCGTCCGGGTCATTTCGACGGCGTGGCCGTCGTGGTCACCAAGCTGCTCGGCGTTGTGCAGCCGGACACGCTGTTCCTCGGCCAGAAGGACGCGCAGCAGCTCGCCGTCGTCCGCCGGTGCGTGCGCGACCTCGACCTGGCGGTGGAGGTCGCGGGTGTACCCACGCTGCGCGAGCCGGATGGTCTGGCAATGAGCTCGCGCAACGTCTACCTCACGCCGGAGCAGCGCGCGGTGGCGCCGGACCTGTACCGCGCGCTGCTGGCCGGCGTCGCGGAAGCGAGCAGGCCCGGCGCTGCCGCCAAGGACGCCGTCGTGGCGGCCACCGGCGCCCTGCTCCTGCCCGCCAGGGGCCTCGACCCCGACGCCGTGGACGAAGCCCTCTCCCGCCCGCGGTTCCAGATCGACTACCTCGCCGTCGTGGACGAAGAGACCTTCGTCCCCGAGGGCGCCCTGGGGCCGCGTTCCCGGCTCGTCGCCGCGGCCTTCCTCGGTTCGACCCGCCTCATCGACAACGTCTCCGTCGCCGTGTCATCCGGCGGGGACCATCCCGATCCACCACCGTCCAGCGCGTACCCCGTCCAGGACGCGACCAGCTCGAAAGGAAGGACACCGTGAATCCCCCGATCACCTCCCGGACCAAGGAGCCTCACGTGCGCGAAGGCCTCGCCCGCGTCGTCACGGACGCGGTGGAGTTCTCGAGCCGCGGCCACGCCGACATCATCCGGATCACCGATGAGGTCCGCGAACGCGTCGCCGAGAGCGGTGTCCGCAACGGCACCGTCACCGTCTTCGCGCCCGGGGCCACCGGCGCCGTGACGACCATCGAGTACGAGCCCGGCGTGATCCGGGATCTGCAAGAGGTGCTCGAGGAGGTCGTGCCGAGCGACCGCCTCTGGCAGCACAACGTCAACAACGGCGACGGCAACGGCCACTCGCACGTCCGCGCCGCCCTGGTGGGCCCGTCGCTCACCGTCCCTGTGGTCGACGGCCGCCTCACGCTGGGCACCTGGCAGGAGATTGCCTTCTGCGACTTCGACGCGCGCCCCCGCGAGCGCTCCGTCGTGGTGCAGGTGATGGGCGTATGACCGGCGAGCCTGCGGGCGCCGGTGCCGGAGGCTGCGACCCCGGCCGGGAGCGCCCGCTCGTCCAGGTCGCGCTCGACTTCGTCGACCTGCCGCGCGCCCTCGAGGTCGCGCGCGAGGCCGTCGCCGGCGGCGCTGACTGGATCGAGGCCGGCACGCCGCTGATCAAGGCCGAAGGCCTGAGCGCCGTCAGGGCCCTGAAGGCAGAGTTCCCCGACAAGACCATCGTCGCGGACATGAAGACGATGGACGCCGGACGCACCGAGGTGGAGTACGCGGCCAAAGCCGGCGCCGGCGTCGTCGGCGTGCTCGGCGCCGCGTCGGACAGCACGATCAAGGAGTGCGCCGAGGCGGCGCGCAACTACGGCTGCAAGCTCATCGTCGACATGATCGAAGTCGCCGACCCCGTGGCGCGCGCGCAGCGCGCGCAGGAGCTCGGCGCCGACTACATCGGCATTCACACGGCGATCGACCGGCAGATGCGCGGCGAGGCGCCGTTCGACACGCTGCGCGCCGTCGCCGAGGCGGTCGCGATCCCCGTCTCGGCGGCCGGCGGCATCAACAGCGAGACCGCCGCTGCCGCCGTCGGGGCCGGTGCCGACATCGTCGTCGTCGGCGGCGCTATCACGAAGTCGGCGGATGCGGTGGCGGCAACCGCCGCCATCCGCCGCGCCGTGGATGAGGGCGTCTGCATCGAGACCACGCTGTACAAGCGCGCCGGCGCAGCCGACATCCGCACGGTGCTCGAGCAGGTCTCGACGGCGAACGTGAGCGACGCCTGGCACCGGCAGCCGAGCCTGCCGGGCATCAGGGCGCTGCTGCCGGGCGCACACATGTGCGGCCCGGCGGTCACCGTGCGCACTTACGCCGGCGACTGGGCCAAGCCGGTGGAGGCCATCGACGTGTGCAAGCCCGGCGACGTGCTCGTCGTCGACGCCTGCGACGCCACGCCGGCCATGTGGGGCGAGCTGGCGACGCACAGCGCCATGGTCAAGGGCCTCGCCGGGCTGGTGGTGTGGGGCGCGATCCGCGACACCCCGGAGATCGCGCGCCTCGGCTTCGCCGCCTTCAGCAGCAAGGTGTGCGCCAACGCCGGCGAGCCCAAGGGCTTCGGCGAGATCAACGTGCCCATCATCATCGCCGCGCAGACGGTGCGCCCGGGTGACTGGATCGTCGGAGACGACGATGGCGTGATGGTCCTCCCCAAGGAACAGGCCGTGGAGTTGGCCAACCGCGCCATGGACGTGCTCGAGAAGGAGAACCGCATGCGCGGCGAGATCGACGCCGGCAAGACGCTCGCCGAGGTCGCCTACCTGCAGAAGTGGGAGAAGGCGCGCTAGAGGATGCGGTCAGCGCGCCCGGCGCGCGTACCAGGTGAACCTGAGGCTGGTCGAGGCGCGCTGGTAGCGGTCGTCCATGCTGGGACCACCCTCGGGGAAGAGCACGGCGAAGCGGTAGGTGCGGGTCTCCTTGGGCCTGAAGACCCCGAGCTTCAGCATGGGCATCTGCCGGAGCGGTCCGGAGTAGACGAGCTGCGGCCGGCGCTTCGTCCACAACCGCTTGACCGTGAGGACGAGGCGGCTCGAGAGGCGCCCGCCGCCCGAGCCTTGGGTCTCCACCAGCTTGGAGAGGCCCAGGTAGAAGCGGGCGCGCACCTTGCTCGCGTTGCCGATCTTGACCTTACCCGCAGTGCTGTCGCCCGGCAGCATGCCCTGCATGCCGACGAGCGCGTCGCCGCCGCGATCGTTCTTGATGCGCACGCGGCCGCTCTTCTGGGCGAGCTGCTTGCCGGCGTCCTCGCCACCCGGCTTCACCGCCGCGTAGGCGACGGTGCCGAGCAGCACGAGGACGACGGCCGCTGCCGCCGCCACGGCCAAGCCGCGGCGGCCCAAGCGGCCGCCCCCGCGCCTCAAGGTCAGTACCGCGTCCTGGTCGGTGATGACTCTCTCCCTCGTCTCGCCGAGTGGGCTGCCCCGGCACGTGCATGGTCTCACGCGGCTGCCCGCCGCGCAGACCTAGTATCGGCAGTCGCGACGATTTCCGTAGTCTTCCCTGGCAATGGCGCCGCCCCGCCGGGTGAGCGCGCCGGCGGGGCGGACGATGAGGCGCTCGGGAGCCGGCCAGCTGAGCCCGGCCCGAGCGGCGGCGACGTCAGTCGGCCGCCGCCCGGCCGGGCGCGATGGAGACGGGGGAGCCGGCGAGGTGGGCGCCGGACCCCGTCTCTCTTCGAAAGGCCGTGTCATGTGCGTGGGCGACCGGCGCCGGGACCGCCTCGCCGAAGAGCAACTCCGCGGCGGCCTGAGCCCGCGCCGGCGCCCACGGGGCGGCGACCAGCGTGAGGCAGACGGCGAGCAGCGCCAGGACGACGATGGTGAGGACGATCCGCTCGCCCAGCGCCCGCCGCGGTACCGCCGGTCCGTACACCCCCACCTCGCAGTCCGCCGGGGGCAACCGCACTCCCAGCATCGTCGCTTCGTCTGCGAGGTACATCGGACGCGGGATTCCCGCCGAGGATGGGGAATCGCGTCAGTCCGCGCGGGAGGGCGCGCAGGGGGAGACGGGCGCCGGTGGACCGAAGTCAGGGCGACTCAGCTGCCGCCGGCGTCCCTCACCTGGATCGGGAACTCGTGGCTGTAGTAGTCGGCGAGGCCGGCGACCGTCAGCGACAGCCGCACGCGTGGGAAGTACGTCTGGCCGAGCACGAACTTCTTGCGCGTCCGCACGCTCACGTTGAACTGGTACTTGACGCCCGGCGCCAGCGTCACTGTCTGCCCGCCGCCGCTGGTCTGCCCGAACGGAGTCAGGCGAGGCGACCGCAGCATGTTGTCGCCCGTCGTCGCGTCCGGCAGCGTGGCCACCGTGACGGTGATCTGTGTGACCGACGCATCCGGGAACGCGTCCGGCGTCCTGATGGAGAACACACGCGTGAACGAGAAGGTGGCGTTTCTGTCGGGGAAGTCGCCGAGATCCACTGCCAGCCCCTCGTCCTGGCCGGTCGCCGCCGGCGGACCGGCCACGCCGTCGAGGCCGCGCCGCCGCGCGTACCCAGACTGGCCTTGCGGATCGGTGTCCTGGGAGTAGACCTGCAGCCAGGCGCTCGTGGCATCCGTGGACGCCGTCACGACGCTCTCGCTGCTCGTCGTGTACGAGGCGCGCGAGAGTACGAGCGCCGACGCGGCCGCGAGACCGACGGCCGCCAGAGCCGCCAGGAGCAGAGCCCTCTTCAGCTTCGCCTTCCTCTCTCGTCAGGCGACTCGGAGTCGGCCGAGGCCGTCACCGCCGAGTCGCTGGCCGTGCCGAAAGATGCGCTCGAGGCCGGCGTGCGGACGGCGACCACGGCCAGCACGGCCGCGAACGCCAGCACGGCGAGGAGGGCCGGGATCCCGACCCCGCGACCCGGGTGCAGCCGGGGGCTCACGCCCGGCCCCTCGCGTCGTGCGGGACGCCGTCGTCCTCCAGGTGCAGGGCGACCTCTTCCCCGGCCTCACGCCACAGCGACCAGAGCAACGAGATCGCGATCAGGACCGCGGGGAGGCCGATCAGTGCGATGCGTACCGTGCGCAGGCTGAGCGCCGCCAGCACGTACCCGAGCAGCGGGATGTGGAACACATAGCGGGCCTGCTGCGACTCGTTGAGGGTGATCGGGTTCCAGGGGTCGGGAGACTCGTTGTAGTCGCCCTTGGTGCGGAAGCCGGGCCTTCCCTCAGGTCCCTCCTCCACGCCGACGATGCGGTGCGTCACGGCGGTGGACATGCCGGGAGGATGGAACGTGATGATATCGCCGACTCCGAGTTGCTTCAGGGGCACGACCCGGGAGTAGATCACGGCGCCCTTCGGGATGGAGCCGGTCATCGAGCCCCCGGTGATGACGTAGCGCTGCAGGCCGAGCAGGCTGGGCAGCAGGATCGCGCCGACGACCAAGACGAGTGCCACGACGCACAGCGCGGTGACCAGGCGTCCCAGGTGGCGCTTCACTGGGATACCCCCACGAACTGCAGCGGCAGCACCATCGTCGCGCCCCGCAGCGCGGCGTCGGCGCGGGCCAGCGGGTAGGTCAGTCGGACCGTGTACGTGCGCGCCGTGCCGGGCGCGATGGGGCCGAGCGTGAGCGTCGCGGGCATGGCGGAGACCCTCCCGTCGTACAGTGGTGTCGCCGACCCGGACTCCTGGATGAACAGGTCGAGCGTCGACGACAGCGCGGGGGTGGCCGGGTCGTCGACGACGGCGCCTCTGTTCAGCGCGTAGGCGCCGGTGAGCGTGCCGGTGCCGGTGATCGTGACCGTGCCTTCCTTACTCATGCCGGGGCGCAGGTCGGAGGCGTCCACGATGACGGTGCCCGCCTTGTCGTTCGTGTGCGAGAGTGACCCGGCGGTGAAGGTGTTGGCCGGGTTGGCGCTGCCCGCGGTGAAGCTCGCATCCGAGTACACCAGCGACTCGAGTGCCAGCGCGAGCAGCGCCAGCCCCACGAGCGAGAGGAGGGCCTTGCCGGCCTTCGTCCTCGTCAGGTGCTGGGCGGTCACGTGGCGCTCCTTGGTGGTGGTCTCGGGGGGTGGAAGCGAGAGGGGCGGGGCCGGGCCGCCGGCCGGGCCCCGCCCCTGGGGATCAGATCAGGTCAGGTGATCAGTTGCTGACCGCGGACCAGTTCAGGGTGAGCGTACTCGTGAGATTCTGGTAGGCGTTGCCGGAACTCGCGGGGAACTCGACGGCGAAGTCGAACTTGTGATCGTCGTCGCCAGCCCAGGTACCGAGATCCTCAACACCGAAGCCGGAGAGGGCGCCATGGTAGATGTTCACGTCATCCATCTCGACATCGAGCACCAACTGATCGGCCAGGACCGAGCTGCCGGCGACGCTTGGCGTCAGGGTGAAGTCACCACTGACCGAGCCCTCATTCACGATAACAGCGGTGCCGGCCGAGGTTTCACCAGGCGCCATGTTCGACATCGGCAGACTGGCGATGACCTCGCCCTCGTTGTCGGTGGTGCCGTCCGCCAGGTAGTTGCCGATGGAGAGATCGCCGGCGGTGAATACGTTGTCGGGGTTGGCCGAGGTGGCGGTGAAGCTCGCGCTCGACGCAGCCAGCGCCGCCGCGGCGAGCACAAGGATGGTGAGGGTCACGAGGACCATCATCCTCCGCTGTCCGAACAGGACCTTCATGCGCTTCATGTCTTCCTCCGTATGTGCCTCGCTCGCACCTTGCGAGCGCCACTTCCGTCGGCCGTCGCGGGGGCCGAGCGCTTACCGGTTTGCGGGGTCGTCGGTGAGGTGTCGCCTCCGTGGGCAACGTCCCGCAGTGAGACCCTGTATCGGCAGGCATACCTAGGCCTTGAGCCCCTTCTTGGGCTCGGTTGGACGGATGTACTGGGTACGTTTGCCTGGATGCCTAGGTACGGGCAGGCAAGAAGTCCGGGATTTGCAGGACGAAAGGGTTAGGAGGCGGCGGGGCGGCGGCCGAAGGTCCGTACCGCCCCTTTCTCCGGCGCACCGGCGGCATGGGCCGCGGCCGCCAGGTCGCGGCTCCGGGGCCGGCGCGCGAAGCGCACGAGGTGACCGGCGCAGCGGCAGTCGCCGGCGCCGAAGCGGTGCAGGCGGCGCTCCGCGCCGGGCAGCGCCGCCAGGGCGCCAGCGAGTTCGCACTCCCCCAAAGCCCCGTCGACGAACCAGGCGCGAACCGCCGGGAACGCCGTGAAGAGGTAGTCGGCGTGCCAGCGCAGCGGCTTCTCGAGCGCGAGGTGCCGGGCGACGCGCGCTTCGCGCGCCCGAGCGGCGCTGCCCACGTAGCCGTACCAGCCGCGCTCCAGCGTGACGCTGCCAAGGGAGCCGACGTCCAGCAGCGTGCGACGCGGCACGCGGGTCAGGACCACGTACAGGCGCGCCGCCGGCGCGCTCACCAGCCCGACGCCTCCCAGTCGGCCGGCTTGGCGGAGCGCGGTGGGGTGAGGACGCCCAAGCGGCGCCGCGAGCCGGGCGCCATGCCCCCGCGGCGCGGCTGGCAACGCGGACAGTAGTGCGTGCCGCGTCCGCCCACGACTACGCGCTCGACCTGCGTGCCGCACACGCGGCACGGCTCGCCGGTCCGCTGGTAGACGTTGAGGATCTCCTGGAAGCGCCCGCGCTGCCCTGCCGGGTCGATGAAGCTCTCGATGCTGGAGCCCTCGTGGTCAATCCCGGACTGCAGCGTCTCGAGCACCGCCGCGTGCAGGCGCAGCGCCTCACGCGGCCCGACGCTCCCCGCGGCCCGCAGCGGGTGCAGCCGGGCGCGGAACAGCGCCTCGTCGGCGTAGATGTTGCCGACGCCGGCGATGCGCCGCTGGTCCATGAGAAAGGACTTGAGCGGCGCGCGCCTGCCCGCCAGCGCGCTGCGCAGGTACTCGGCCGTGAACTCCGGGCCGAAAGGCTCCGGGCCCATGTGCCGCGCGGCGAAGAACGCGTCCTCGGCCTGGGGCGCCATGGCCCAGAGCCGGCCGAAGCGGCGCACGTCCTGGAAGTGCAGCCTCGTCGCCGGCTCGAGCTCCCAGAGAAAGCGGGCCGGCCGCCCCCCCGGCTCCGGCCAGAAGACGAGTTGGCCCGTCATGCGCAGGTGAACGACGGCGACGGATGGGCCGGCGTGGCTCACGCCGGCCGGCCGCGCGTCACCGCCGGCCGGACGGACGGCGCCGTTGGCGGCCGGCCCGCCGGAGGCCCGACCGGTTGGTTCTTCGACCGCCCCCACGTCCACCAGCAGATACTTGCCGCGCCGGCGCAGCCCCGTCACCCGGCGCCCCGCCAGGTACGCGTTGAGCTCCTGCTCGGTCTGGGCGCTGACCGTCCAGTCGTTGACGACCACCTCGCGTAGCAGCAGTCCCGGCAGTCGGGCCTGCAGACGCCGCCTGACCGTCTCGACTTCGGGGAGCTCAGGCATCAGCCTCGCCGTCGCACGGCGACTCCTTCTTTCCCCACCAGCCCAGCAGGAAGTCCCGCGCCTCGTCCGCGTCCGTGACCTCCCCGGCCTCGACCTCCTCCTCGAGCGCGTCCAGCGCCTGACCGACGGCCGGGCCAGGCTCGATGCCGAGCAGGTGCATCACGTCGTCGCCGCTCAGCAGCTGCGGCGCTGGGACCTTGTTGACTCCAGTCCACACCGTGCGGGCGAGCCGGTAGTGCCGCGCCATGGAGGTGAGCGAGGTCTTCTCGCCACGCGTAGCCAGCCTGTCGCAGAGAGACACCACCACAGACTCGAACACCCAGGGGTTGACGTCGCGCCGGTAGCGGGCGAGGGCCCGGCGCGTCAGCGGCTGCTCGCGTGTGAGGAACCCGAGCCGGAGGTGCTGCCGGACGAGGGTCCCGACATACTCGACAAACCGGTTGCTGAAGTTGAAGCGCCGACCGATGTCCGTGCACATCTGGCGACCGGTCTCGTCGTGGTGCCAGAAGATCACCCGGCCCCGCTCGTCGACCACCCGCACGACGGGCTTGCCGATGTCGTGCAGGAGGATGGCCCATGAGACGGGCACAAGCGGCTCGACGCCGGGCAGGCCCGCCTCGTCCGTGGTCGTCAGGAACCGGCGGCCGCCGAGTTGTGCTACCACGCCGGTGACGAAGGTGAGCGCCTCGATCGTGTGCTCGAAGACGTCGAGGTGGTGGTACGGGTTCTGCTCCACACCCCGGAGCCTGTCGACCTCGGGGAGGACGACCGCCAGCGCGCCCCACACGGCGAGATCACGCAGCGCGACCGGCGCGGCGCGCGTGCCGAGGAGCGCGCAGAGCTCGTCACGCAGGCGCTCGCCGCTCACGCGCGCGAGGCCGGGCGCGGCGCGGAAGGCCGCCTCTGTGGCCGCCGCGTCCGGCACGAGATCGAAGACGCGGGCCAGCCGCGCCAGCCGCAGCACGCGCAACGGGTCGTCGTCGAGGGACGCCGGCGAGCAGAGGCGCAGGCGGCCGGCGGCCAGGTCGGAAAGGCCGCTCAGCGGGTCGACGATGTCATCGCCGTCCAGCGGGCGCGCGAGCGCGTCCACGGTGCAGTCTCGCGCCCGGAGGTCCGCCTCCAGGCGGAGGGCGCGCGTCTCCGGGTCGGGCGGCCCGCCAGGCGGCCCGCCCCGCAGCGTGGCGATGTCGATGTGCAGGTCTCCGACGATCACTCGCCAGGTGCCGAAGACGTCGGAGGTGGCGTAGACCACGCCGCCGAACCGGTCGGCCAGCGCGCGCGCCAACTCCTCGGGCCGGCCATCCAGGGCGATGTCGACGTCGCGGGCCCGGCGGCCGAGCAGTTCGTCACGCAGGCACCCGCCGACGAGCCAGCCGGCCTCGCCCGGGCCCAGCGTGGTGAGCGCGGCCCGGGTGATCTCGTCGGGCGTCGGAGGCGTGACTGCGTATCGAGCGGTCACGGGCGTCAGGCCGCGGGAGCCTCGCCGCGGTAGCGGCGCGCCACCCGAGGCGCCATGTCGCAGGCGACCTCGTAGTTGATGGTGCCGAGCATCCTGGCCATCTCCTCGCACAGGATCCGCGGTGTCTCCGGCGCGTCCGCACGCGGCTCCTCTGCCTCGGTCCAGACGACATTGGCGCCGTCGCCCACGCCGTCGCCGGCGGCACCGAACAGCACGACCTCGTCCCCGGGCCTGCCCCAGTCGTCCGGCAGCCGCACCGTCATCTGGTCCATGCTGATGCGGCCGATGATGGGACAGCGCCGGCCCGCCACCAGCACCTCGGCGCGGTTACCGAGCGCCCGGCGCACGCCGTCGGCGTAGCCCACCGGCACGATGCCGACGCGCGTGACTTCCACCGCGTGCCAGGTGCATCCGTAGCCGACGGACTCGCCGGGCACTGCTTCGCGAACGCCGGCGAGGTACGAGACGAACTTCATCGCCGGCCGCAGCCCGTCTTTGAACGGGTCGTCGTTCGCCGGCGCCAGCCCGTACATGGCGATGCCGGTGCGGACCATGTCGAAGTGGGCCCGCGGGTCACGCAGCGTCGCCGCGCTGTTCGCCGTGTGGCAGAGGAGCCCGGGGTACCGCTCCCTGAGCTCCCCGGCCACCTTGGCGAACCGGTGAAGCTGCTCGTCGAAGAAGGATGACTCGCGGTCGTCGGCGGTGGCGAAGTGGCTCATGACCCCGGAGAGGACGCCGCTGGCATGGGCCCGCTCGCACAGACCGGGCGCCTCGTGCGGGCGTACGCCGAGCCGGCCCATGCCGGTATCGACCTTGATGTGGCAGCGGGCGCGGTGACGCGCCGCCTCGTCCACGAAGGGCTCCGACCACGCCACGACCTCGGCGCCGGCGCGAGCGGCCCGCTCCAGCCCCGTGCCGGTGAGCGGGCCGAAGACGAGGACCGGCGCCGTCAGGCCTGCCGCCCGCAGCTCCTCGGCCTCGGGCGCCGTCGCCACACCGAGCCAGGTGGCGCCGGCCTCGAGCGCCGCGCGCGCCACCGGCACGGCGCCGTGTCCGTAGCCGCCGGCCTTGACCACAGCGCAGTGCACGGTGCCCCCGGGCAGGTCGCGCATGAGCCGCCGGACGTTGTGCCGGATGGCCCCAAGGTCGACCTCCGCGACCGCGCGGTGTCGCCCCGCGAGCACTCAGAGTCCCAGGATCTTCATGATGTCGTGCCGGGTGACGATGCCGACGACCTCTTCGCCCTCGACCACCGGGACGCGGTCGAACCGGTGCTTGTGCATCAGCGTCGCCGCCACCCGCGCCTCGTCGTCCGGGGCGACCGTCTTCACCTCGTCCGTCATGAGCTGCTCCACCGTCGCGGCGGACGCCTTCTCGAGCTGCTCCTTGAACTTCTTCTGGCTCCCCAGGTAGATGATGCTGTCGAAGAGCTCGAAGTAGTGCGGCATCTTGACCTCGGCGTCGAGCGCCATCAGGTCGCCCTCGGTGACGATCCCCACGAGCCTGTCCTCGTCCACAACCGGGACGCCGCCGATGCGCTTGTCGCGAAAGAGCGCGGCCAGATCCTTGACCGTCATGCTCGACGGTACCGAGATGACGGGGGTGGTCATGATGTCGCGGACGAGGGCCTCGCCCCCGGTGACGTCAGTGGTGCTCATGGATCTCCTCCTGTGGGCCGGCCTTCAGCCGCTCCACGGCCGCGGGCAGATAGTGGAACAGGTCGCTCGCGACCATGCAGTCGGTGCCGACCGCCTCCTCGGCCGCCAGGTCGGCGGCGAGACCGTGCAGGTAGGCGCCCAGACAGGCGGCGTCGGTGGCCGGCAGGCCTTTGCCGAGCTGGGCCGCGATGACGCCGGTGAGCACGTCGCCCGTGCCCGGCGTGGCGAGGCCGGGGTTGCCGGTCGGGACCACGTAGGCCACCCCCGACGGGTCGGCGACGATCGTCGCCTCGCCTTTGAGGACGACCGTGACGCCGCCGCGCTTGGCGGCGGAACGGGCGCACTCGAGGCGTTGGGCCGCTACCTCGGCCGCGGGGCGGCCGATCAGGCGGCCCAGCTCGCCCTCGTGCGGCGTGATGACCGTGGGCTGCGTGCGCTCGGAGAGCAGGTCGAGCTTGTCGCCGAGCGCATACAGGCCGTCGGCATCCAGCAGCAGCGGCCGGTCGGCGCCGAGCAGCTCGCGGACGAGCAGCTTCGCCTCGTCCACGCGTCCCAGGCCGGGGCCAACGGCGAGAGCCTTGAGCTGGTCGGCCTGCGCGAACAGGGCCGACCGCGCATCGAGGCCGAACTGGCCGTCCTCGCCCGGCACCGTGACGGTGATGACCTCGGCGTACGGCTTCTGGGTGCCAGCGCCGTCAGGCAGCGCAGCGTGGACGAGGCCGGCGCCGCCCCTGAGGGCCGCGAAGGCGGCCATGTGGGCGGCGCCCTCCATGCCCTTCGAGCCCCCGACGACGAGCACGGTCCCTACCGACCGCTTGTGGTCGAGCGCGCTCTTGGGGACGACCAGTTCGGCCATCGCCTCCTCGGTGAGCAACCACACGTCAGGATCCTGGTCGCACAGCGTGGGGATGCCGATGGCGGCGACCACGACCTCGCCCGAGAACGCACCGCCCGGCGTCACGAAGTGGCCGATCTTGGCGGCGTGCAGCGCCACCGTGAGGTCGGCGATCACCGCCGGGCCGTGGATCGCCCCGCTGCCGGCGCCGACGCCGCTCATGATGTCGACGCTGACGACGGTGGCGGGCATGTCGTTCATGAGCTGGATCACGGCCGCGGCGGGCCCCTTGGCGGCGCCGGTGAAGCCGGTCCCGAACACGGCGTCGACGATCACGTCGGCCATCTCCGCCAGCATGACCGTCTCTTCGCCGAGCTCCTCGCGCCCGTCGTCCGTCGCAGAGCGCACGTCCACGCCCAGGTTGGCGAGGATGTCAAGGTTCAACCTGGCGTCGCCCTTGTACTCGTCCGGCGCCGCCAGCAAGAACACCGTGACCTCCACGCCCGCATCGAAGAGCTCGCGCGCGACCACGAAGCCGTCCCCGCCGTTGTTGCCCTTGCCGGCGAACACGACGGCGTTTTCGGGCTCGTAGCGCTCGAGGATCTCGGTCGCGACCTGCAGGCCGGCACGCTCCATCAGGTGCCCACCCGGGATACCGATGGTCTGGATGGCAAGACCGTCGACCTTCTGCATGCCGTCGGCGGTGTACAGACCCAGCAGCAGGGACTCATCCATCCGCATCCTCCTTGAGTGCCGCGGCGACGGCGTACGCCATGCCGCCGGTGTGGCTCAGCGAGACCTCGACCCGCGTGACCCCCAGGCGCCGTGCGATGTCCGCGACGCCGCCGTGCAGCGCGATGAGGGGCTTCCCCCCCGACAGTACCTCGATGTCGCGCCACACGAACCCGATGATACCGATTCCGAGCGCCTTGCCGACCGCCTCCTTGGCGGCGAAGCGGGCGGCGTAGCGCGGCCAGGGATCGGAGAAGCCGTCGCAGTACGCTCGCTCCTGCTCGCTGAAGAGCCGCTCGTAAGCGCGCGGCAGCCGCAAGAGCAGCCTGCGGATGCGGGCGGCCTCGGTCACGTCGATGCCGAGGCCGAACAGCAGGCCGCCGGGCGGGATCTGCGCAAGGCGCGGCCCCCCGCCCGCCGGCGGCCCCGCAGTCGGCCCATCTGTGCGCGCGTCGCGCATGGCGCGCCGCCTATTCCACCGTGACGGTCTTCGCCAGGTTCCTCGGCTGGTCCACGTTGAGCCCCTTGATGCCGGCGATGTGGTATGCCAGCAGCTGCAGCGGGATCACCGTGAGGATCGGCGCCAGATGGTGGTCGGTCCTGGGAACCCACAGGACGTCCTTGGAGAGCTCGCCGATCACCGCGTTGTCGTCGGTCGCCACGGCGATGACGTCGGCGCCGCGGGCGCGGACCTCCTCGATGTTGCTGACCAGCTTGGGGAACACCGGCCCGTCGTCCGCGACGACCACGACGGGCGACTCGGCGTCGAGCAAGGCGATGGGGCCGTGCTTCATCTCGCCGGCGGCGTAGGCCTCGGTGGGGATGTAGCTGATCTCCTTGAGCTTGAGCGCACCCTCGAGACAGACGGCGTAGCCCATGCCGCGGCCGAGGTAGAGGAAGAACCGCTCGTCGTGGTAGCGCTGCGCGATCTCCTTGATGGCGCTCGGGCGGGCGAGCAGCTGCTCGGCGAGCTCGGGTACCTGCCGCAGCTCGTGACCGAGCGCCTTGAGCTCCGTCTCGGTCATCGCGCCGCGCGCCCACGAGAGTCGCAGCGCGATGAGGAGCAGGGCGGCGACCTGGGCGGTGTGCGTCTTGGTCGCCGCCACCCCGATCTCCAGGCCGGCGCGTGTGTAGAGCACGAAGTCGGCGTCTCGAGTGGCCTGGCTGCCCATGATGTTGGTGAGCGCGAGCACCGGCGAGCCGGCCTCACGGGCGAGCCGCATGGCGGCGAGCGTGTCGGCTGTCTCACCCGACTGCGTGATGCCGATGACCAGCGTGTCCGGGTCGAACACCGGCTGGCGGTAGCGGAACTCGCTGGCGACGTCGATCTGCACCGGGACGCGGGCCAGCTGCTCGATTGCGTAGCTCACGATGAGGCCCGCGTGGAAACTCGTGCCGCAGGCGACGATGAAGATGCGCCGCAGGCGGCGCAGGAACTCGTCGCCCATGCCGGCGATCTCGGAAAGGTCGACGGTGCCGTCCTCGCACAGGCGCCCGGCGAGCGTGTCGCGAAGCGCGGCCGGCTGCTCGTGGATCTCCTTGAGCATGAACGTCTCGTAGCCGGCCTTCTCGGCGGCGGCGTCGTCGCCGGGGAACTCCGTCTCCGCGCGTTCGATGGGGTCACCGGCGACGTCGGTGTACTCCGCGCCTCCGGCGCGCAGGGTGACGACGTCGCCGTCCTCCAGCACCACCACCCGGCGCGTGTGACACAGAAACGCCGGGATGGCGGAGGCGAAGAACATCTCGTCGTCACCGACGCCCACCACGAGCGGCGTCTCGAACCGGGTGCCGACCAGCAGGTCGGGCTCGTCGGCCGAGACGGCCACGAAGGAGTAGTGTCCTTCGAGCTCGCCGAGCGCGGCGCGCACGGCATTCGCCAGGCCCGCGTGGGCGTGCTCCTCGATCAGGTGCGCCACGACCTCGGCGTCGGTCTCGCTGGTGAACGTGTGTCCGCGCTCCGTGAGCCGGGCGCGCAGGTCCTTGTAGTTCTCCACGATGCCGTTGAGGACGATGGAGATGCGCCCGGAGCAATCGCTGTGCGGGTGGGCGTTCTCCTCGCTCGGCCTTCCGTGCGTGGCCCAACGGGTGTGACCGAGGCCGACGCAGGCGTCCGAACCGTTGCCGCCGGCCGCCGCGAACAGCGCGTCGAGGTTGCCGACGGCGCGCACGGTGTCGATGCCGCCGGACTCGATGAGGGCGATACCGGCCGAGTCGTAGCCGCGGTACTCGAGCCGTTTGAGTCCGTCGAGGATGATGGGCTTGCCGGGACGGCGCCCGACGTAGCCTACGATGCCGCACATGCGTGCTCCCTTCGGTGGATCAGGGCGCAGTTGGGCAGGCTGCGGACGGCACCCTCGCGTCGCTTTGTCTCCGCCGTTGCCGGCGGGCTTTGTCGACTCGATAACGACCGTGCCGGGCCGGGAGGCATCCGCCGAGTCTTTCGATGAACCTCCACCTCGTCACCCGCGCGGAGCCGCTCCCTCTCGGGAGCCGCCGCGCGGGCCAGGCGCTCAGGTTGCTGACGGGTGTCCGCACCACCGGTCTGCGTATGTCGCCCGGTATTCTACCCCTCGGACGGCCAGCTCACCTCCGGCGGCCGGCTCCGACGCCTCCATGAGCCCTGGCGCCCCGGCCGCCGACCTCAGCCGAAGTCCGGCGGCGTGAAGCCCTGCTCGTCGAAGTGCCGGTCGAAGGCCAGGCACTCACTCACGTCCAGCCGGCGCATGACCTCGAAGCTCACGCAGTCGACGAGACTCAGTTCGCGCCGCGCAGCCGTGATGAGCGCGTCGACGGCTCGCCCGTGGTCGATGCGGGTGACCCACTCGATCTGCACGGGGGCGAGGATCTCGCGCGTCAGTCGGCGGACGGCCGGAACGCCAAGACGCCGCTGCAGCACGGCGCAGGACTCGAGCACGACGTAGTTGGTCGTGAACACGCTGCCGCCCGCAGCCGAGGCGTGGCGCCAGAGCCCGCCCGCCGTCGTGGATCTCTGGTCGTCCTCGTCCAGAAGCGCGACGAGGAACGACGTGTGCACGAAGACGCTCATTCGGCGGCCGCCGCGAACTCCTCGTCGTGGCGCTGCGAAAGATCCGAAGCACCGGAGTGGAAGCCGCCGATCGCAGCCAGGGAGCGCCGCCAGCGCTCGTCGAGAGGCACGCCGGACTCCCGTTCCAGGTACTGATCCAGTGCGACGCGGATCACCGCGGCCATGGAGACCGAGCGTTCGCGCGCCAGCCGCTTGACCGCCTCGGCCTCGCGTTCGCTCAACTGGATCTGCGTGCGGACCACGCCGTCACCTCCTGCGTGTAATCACACCGTGCAAGAATGATAACACATTGCACGGTCGCGCCGCCGACGAGATCCTCGGATGCGACGAGCGCGGAGGCCGCTCTTGCAGGCTACGCGCGCTTGACGACCGCCGTCACGTCGAACTCCACCAGGAACTCGGGACGGGCGAGAATCGCCGGCTGCACGTAGGTGCTGGCCGGCGGCTCCGACACGAGGCGCGGCGCGTAGTTCTGGTAGTACTTGAGCTCGGCGGCACGCATCTGCTGGTAGTACTCCAGGTCCTTGAGCAGGATGACGGTCTTCACGATGTTCTCCATCGAGCTGCCCATCTCTTCGAGCACGGCGCGCACCTTGTCGAGGCAGGCGAAGACCTGGGCCTCCACCCCGACCGTCAGACACGACCCGTCCTCGGTGCTCTGCGGCGTCATGCCGGAGAGGAAGGCGATGTTGCCCGCCACGATGCCCGCCGCGTACTTGGGCGTCCCCGGATGCACGTTGGGATGGATCTGCTCGACTCCGCCGATCTTGAACGGGTAGTACTTCACTTCATCGCTCACGACGTTCCCTTCCGTCAGGCCAGATGTTCCTCCACGACCGCGACGATGCGGTCGCAGGCTGCGTCTACGACTTCCTGCGTGGGCGCCTCTGCCATCACGCGCACGAGGGGCTCGGTGCCGGACGGCCGCACGAGCACACGGCCGGATCCGTCGAGGCGGCGGGTCTCGCGCTCCACCGCCGCCCACACGGCGGCCGCCCCATCCAGCTCGGCGAGGTCACGGACGCGCACGTTGACGAGTCGCTGCGGAAGCCGATGCATCACCGTCGCGGCCTCTGCCAGCGGCACGTCCATCTGGCGGAGCGCCTGCAGCAGCAGGAGCGAGGTGGCCAGGCCGTCGCCGGTGGTGCTCACGTCGCGGTTGATGATGTGCCCGGACTGCTCGCCGCCGAGCAGGTAGTCACCCTTGAGCATCTCGGAGACCACGTAACGGTCGCCCACCGGCGTGACCAGCACGCGGATGCCCTCGCGCTGCATGGCGAGGTGGAAGCCCAGGTTGGTCATCACGGTGGTCACGACGGTGTCGCCGCGGAGCTTGCCCTGGGCCTTCAGGTGCCTCGCGAGGATCGCGATGATGAAGTCGCCGTCCACGAGCTCGCCGGCCGCGTCGACGGCGAGCACGCGGTCGCCGTCGCCGTCGAACGCCAGGCCGAGGTCGAAGCCGTCGCCGGCCACTGTCCGCCGCAGCGCCTGGATGTGCGTGCTGCCGCAGCCGTCGTTGATGTTGGTGCCGTCCGGCCTGTCGAAGAGCACCGTCACGCGCGCGCCGGACTCCTCGAGCGCCAGCGGCGCGGCAAGGTGCATGGCACCGTGCGCGCAGTCGAGCGCGATCTTCATGCCGCTGAGGTCGAGAGGGATGCGCTTGACGACGTCCCAGACGTAGCCCTCCACGGCGCCCTCGAGCAGCTCAGCACTGCCGAAGTCAGCCCCCGCCAGCGACTGCAGGTCGTGGTGCTGGATGTGCGCCTCGATCTCGGCCTCCTCCTCGTCACTCAGCTTGAAGCCAGCGCTTGAGAAGAACTTGATGCCGTTGTCGGCGAAGGGATTGTGCGAGGCGCTGATCACGACGCCGGCGTCGGCGCCACGCTGGTGCACCAGCGTGGCGAGCCCCGGCGTCGGGATCACGCCGGCGATCTCCACGCGCGCGCCGCCGCTGGTGAGACCGGCGGTCAGCGCCGCCTCCAACATCGGGCCGCTGAGCCGCGTGTCGCGGCCGATCACGAACAGCGGGTGCGGGCCGGCCTTCTGCGCCAGTACCACGGCGGCAGCCCGGCCGACCTGGACCGCGAACTCGGGGGTGAGCAACTCGCCCGCGACGCCGCGGATCCCGTCCGTTCCGAAGTAGGTGCCCATGCTGAGAGGATCTCCGTTCGCCGAGTACCAGGCGCCCAGCGCCGATGCTCGGCCATGCTACGCGCGCGTCGCCAGGGTGGCAAACGGCGCTCGGGCCTCCTCAGGGCATCAGTCCCAGCTGCCGAGACTGAGGTGCACGCCGAGCAGCTTGGCCATGCCCCAGACGGCGACCGCGGCGATCGCCACGACGGTCACGAAGAACAGGAAGAAGCCCCACTCGTTGATGTGGAAGAGCCGCAGCATGACGACGATCGCCACGGGCGCGGCCAGGACCACGGCGAACTTCTTCCACAGGGGTGCGGTGTTGCGCGTGCGGTTGCGTGCCATGGCTGACTCCTCGGGGGGTCCGACTCGCGCCATCCTAGCACCCGGGAGGGCAAAGACGGCGACCGAACCTGCTCAGGCCCGCTTGCTGACGTCCACGCCCTTCAAACGCGGCCCCCTGGCAGGTGGCGCCGGGGTGGCCGGTGCCGATCACGAAGCGGCGCCGTGCAGATGGACTGGCTGTAGCCCGCTTCCGGCCCCAGCCCCTCCGTGCTCTCGAAGTCGAGTCCAGGGCCGGTGGCGACGATAAGGTGGTCGTACCCGACCCGCTCCTCGCCTCCCGCGTCCCGCTCGACGACCACCTCACGGCTGGCCACGCGTACCTCCATGGCTTTGCCGTGGACGAAGCGCACGCCGAACCTGCGGTACACGGGCTCGAGCGGGAAGAGCGTCTTCTCCACCGGCATGCGCCCGATGCCCACCCACACCCACGACGGCACGTACGAGAAGCTCTTGAGCCGGTTGATGACCGTGATCTCGTGCTCCGACCCGAGCGCGTCGCCGAGGTAGAGCGCGGCAGTCTGGCCTGCAAACCCCGCGCCGATGATCGCCACCTTCGCCGTGCAGCCCCCTCCCCGCGCCGTGCTTCGGGCGCTCATCCGGATGTAGGCATCCTTTCACACTACAACGGCAGTGAAAAGGTCCGGTGAGGGGAAGGTGCCGGCCGGACTGCCTGGACCGGCCCAGAACGACGACGGGCCGCCTCGCGGCGGCCCGTCGGAGAAAGCGGAGGTGTGCGCAGGGTCAGCGCTTGCTGAACTGCGGCTTTTTGCGCGCCTTGTGGAAGCCGGCCTTCTTGCGCTCGACCTGGCGGTCGTCGCGCGTGAGGAAGCCGGCGCGCTTGAGCGGCGTGCGCAGACTCTCGTCGGCCTCGCAGAGCGCGCGGGCGATGCCGTGACGCACGGCGCCTGCCTGCGCGGAGATGCCGCTGCCGTACACGTTCGCCTTGACGTCGAACTTGCCGGCGGTACGCGTGGTCTCGAACGGCATGAGCGCGATGGTCTCGAGGACCTTGCGGCCGAAATAGGCGTCGATCTCGCGGTCGTTGATGACGACCTTGCCGACTCCCGGCGTGAGGATCACGCGGGCGACTGCGGTCTTGCGCTTGCCGGTCGCGCGATAGGTCACTGCATCAGCCACGCCTTACTCCTTGATCTCGAGCACTTCGGGGTTCTGCGCCTCGTGCGGATGCTCCGTGCCGGCGTAGATCTTCAGCTTGCGGAGCTGGGCGCGCCCGAGCTTGTTGTGCGGGAGCATGCCGCGCACGGCGTGGCGGACGATCTCCTCCGGACGGCGGGCCTGGAGCTTGGCGTACGACTCGCTCCTGAGGCCGCCGGGGTAGCCCGAGTGGTGGTAGTACATCTTCTGCTCGGGCTTCTTGCCGGTGACGACGATCTGGTCGGCATTGATGATGACGACGAAGTCGCCGGTGTCGATGTTGGGGGTGTAGATGGCCTTGCGCTTGCCGCGCAGGCAATCGGCGACGACGGTGGCGAGGCGGCCGAGCGTGTGCCCCTTGGCGTCGACGACGTACCACTTCTTCTCGATGGTGGAAGGCTTGGCGACGTAAGTCTTCATGCGCTCACTCGTTCGGTAGCAGGAACGCACGCCCGGCGTGGACGCGCGAAAGGGGACTATAGCGAATCGGCGCGGGCGGCGCAACACGGGGGCGTGAGCGCAAGGTCGGGCGCGCGCCGCGTGTGGCCCGAGAGCGGTCAGCCGAGACGCCGGATCCTGATCTCGTCCCCGGCGTCCAGCCCCAGCACCTCGGACGCCGAACCGGCATTGACGGCGACCGACGCCTGCCCGTAGCTGTCGATGAGGACGACGATGTCGCTGGCGCGCACGGAGGCGAAGGTGCGCGCCACGCGCGCGAGGTAGCGCTCGCCGCCGGCGACGAGCTCGACCGTCTCGGTGAGCCGGGCCTTCTCGAGGTCGCGCGCGCGCAGGTTGAGCGCGACGTTGCCGAAGCGGTCCACGAGCACCGCGATGGCGGTGAGCCCGTCGCGGTGCCGCCGCGGCTCCGGCAGGTCGATCCTGTCCAGGTTCTCAGGCTTGACCAGGGTGCCGCAGGACTCCAGCTTGAGGCCGGCCGCCAGGCGCGCCGCGGCCGGCGCGAAGATGTCGCGGCCGTGGAAGGTGGCTGAGATCGGGCTGAGCCACAGCTCCTGGTTGCTCAGCTCGTACGCCGTGTCGACGCCGCCGTCGAGGTCCACGGCGTGCATCAGCAGCCCGTTGTCCGGGCCGACGAAAATCCGGTCGCCGTGGCTGCGCAGGGCGACCGGCCGCCGCAGCCCGCCCACTCCGGGGTCGACGACGGCGAGGATCACGGCCTTGTCCGGCATGTACGGCAGCGTGTTGCGGAGCACGACGGCCCCGGCCAGCACGTCGCGCTCCGGCAGGCCGTGGGTCACGTCGATGACCCGGACGTCCGGTGCCAGCCGTGCGATCACCGCGCGGCACACGCCGGCGAAGTCGTCCGTGTACCCGTAGTCGCTGAAGAAGCAGATCGGCCGGTCCATGCCGCGAACCTACGACGAAGCCCGGCCGGGCGCAACAGTTGCAGCCGGCTCCGGGCCCGCCGCGCGAGCCTGTGGACGGCAGGAACGGTATACTTCGGCAGGTATGCCCGCGACGACCCCACTCCCGCCGCGACCACGGCCACAGCGCGTCCACCTCCTGCGCGAGCGCGGCGGCCCGCCGCTCCCAGTCCTCTTCGTCGCACTGGTCCTGCTGGCCCTCCCAGCCGTCCTCCCCGCCGCGGTGACGCTCGCCCGGTCTGGGCCTGCCACCGACACCGCCGTGGCGGTGACCGCCTCGACGAACCTCTCCGCCGCACCCACCCCGACGTGGCAGAAGACGAGCTACCGGCGCGTCGGCTACGACAAGAGCTTCAAGGCTGACCTCATCGACGAGTTGCCCACGGCGGTCGAGTTCGTCGTCCTCGGCGGCTCCCGCGCCATGCGGTTCGAGCCTGCGTACCTGCACAGCCTCACCGGCCTGAACAGCTTCAACGCCGCCGTCCAGTGCTTCCGCCCGGAGGACGCTTGGGCGTTCAGCAGCTACCTCTACGCGCGCTCGCCCGAGGCGCGTCTGCGCTGCGTGATCGCCTTGCAGACGAGGACCTTCCGCGACGACACGCTGCGCGCCGAGCTCCTGTACGACCAGCGTCTCGTCCGGGCCTTCCCCGAGACCCTCGTCGCGAGACACAAGTCCAAGCTCGGCAAACCGGCGATCAAGCAACTCTTGGGCGTCACCCGCTTCAACGCCCACGGCTACCTGGTGCGCAACCGCTACGACGTCACGCGCGCGCGCGCCAGCTACTCACACGAGAAGCACATGGACCTGTACATCAAGCGCCAGCTCGCCAACCACAGATGGAAGGGACCGCTCGCCGACGCCCGCTCACGGGAGTACTTCGAGAAGACGGTGCGCCTGTACAACGACCACGGCGTGACGCCGCTGATCGTGATCATGCCGTACGAGCCGCGGGTGCTCAGGGCATTCAGGAAGGTCGGGTTCCAGAAGCACCTCGACCGGCTCAGGGCGTACCTGCGCGACGCGGGCACACGCTGCACGTTCCGCGCCCTCGACCTGACGAACGTGAAGTCCTTCGGAGGCGATCCCAAGGGGTTCTACGACGGGGTGCACGTGACGCGAGAGAACGCCCGCCGGATCACGAGGTTCGCCGTGGCCCGGGCCCCGGAGTGCTTCAGATAGTCGCGGCGTCGGCGGCGATCGCCGCGACGAGGCCCGCGGCCGTGTAGTCACGGGCCTCGACCGCTACCTCGAGGCCCAGTTCGCGCATGGCCGCGCTGGTGATGGGCCCGATAGAGCAGAGGCGGGCGCCGGCAAGCCGCTCCGCGAGCGGCCGGCCGGCGCCCGCCTCTGCCGCGGCCTCCAGCAGCCCGGCGAACCGCGTCACGGTGCTCGCCGATGTGAACGTGATGTAGTCCGCCGCCTCCATGCGCTCCGCCGGCTCGGCGAGCTCCTCGACTGCGACCGTGTCGTAGATGTGGAGCACATCGACCACCGCTCCCCGTGCGCGCAGCGTCTCAGGGAGCACGTCGCGTGCGTCGCGGGCGCAGGGGATGAGGACGCGGGCGCCGGCGGCGGCCGCGTCAGTCCCCTCCAGCGCGTCGGCAAGACCCTCGGCCACGTACTCGTCGGGGACGAGATGGCACGCGAGCCCGTGCCGCTCGAGAGCTGCGGCGGTGGCCGGGCCGACGGCGGCGACCACGGGCCCTGCCGGCATGACCCCGACCTCGGTGCCCCGCGCGAGGTAGCCGGCGAACACGCGCACGGCGTTCGCGCTCGTGAACACAACGAGCTGATAGGCCCCCAGCTCGCGGAGTGCGGCCGCCACGTCGTCGTCGAGCGGCCGCGGGACGATGCGGATGGTCGGTACCAGCAGGACCGCGGCGCCGAGCGCCTCGAGTGGCTCCCCGAGCGATGCCGCCTGCTCCCGAGGCCGGGTCACGACGACGGTGCGGCCGGCGAGCGGCCGGCCCTCCCCGTGCGTCGTCTCCGGGTCGACCGGGGTCACGGCGTGCGGATCTCTCCCAGGATCTCGTCCGCGCCGCGCTCGAGCAATTCGGCGGCGAGGGAGACCCCGAGACCCTCGGGGTCGTCCGCGAGACGTACGCGCTCGCCGTGCACCGAGCGGCTGCCGTCGAGCGAGCCCACGTAGGCGGCGAGCGCCAGCGTGCCCGTGCCCCACTCGCCGCCGGCCTCCCAGGTGGCGTGCGCACCGATCGGCACCTGGCAGCCGCCCTCGAGCGTCCCGAGCAGGGCGCGCTCGGCCGAGACGGCGAGCGCCGTCGGACGATGGTCCAGGGCGGCGGCCAGTCCCTTGACCCGCGGGTGGTCCATGCGCGCCTCGATCGCGAGCGCGCCCTGACCCACCGCCGGCAGCATCTGGTCGAATTCGAAGGCGAACGTGGCCGTCTCCGACCGGCCCAGCCGGGCGAGCCCGGCGGCGGCGAGGATCGTCCCGGCCATGTCCTCCTCCTCGAGCTTGCGCAGCCGCGTCTCCACGTTGCCGCGGATGTCCACGACGTCCAGGTCCGAGCGCAGTGCCAGCAGCTGCGAGCGGCGCCGCAGGCTGGAGCTCCCAACGCGCGCGCTCCGCGGCACGTCGTCCAGGGAGAACGTGCCGGTGCCCGGCGCCCTGCGCTCGAGCAGCGCCGGATTGGCGACGAACACGTCGCGTACGTCTTCGCGCTCGGTGAAGGCGACGATCGCGAGCCCCTCAGGGATGGCCGTGGGCATGTCCTTGGCGGAGTGCACGGCGACGTCGATGCGCCGGTCCAGCAGCGCCGCCTCGAGCTCCTTGGTGAAGAGCCCTTTGTCGCCGATCTTGGCCAGTGGCGCGTCGAGGAGCTTGTCGCCCTTGGTGTTGATGACTTCGATCTCCACGCGCAGGTCCGGGTGGCGCTCGGCCACGCGGTCGCGCACCCACTCCGCCTGCACCAGTGCGAGGCGGGAGCCGCGGGAGCCGATGCGGATCACGTCCTTCATGCGTCCTCCGTCCCGGTGACGCGCAGGTGGTGGAGGGTGCCGCCCGCGGCGGAAGTCTCGCCCGGCGGCGCCTCGTCCCCGCTGGCCGGCCCGCCGCCGTCCTCCTCCTCCATGTCGAGGTCGAACAGCGTGCGCACCGCGTCCACGTACAGGTAGCACTGGTCGCGGCCGGCGACCTCCTTCATCTTCACGGTCGGCACGTGCAGGATCTTGTTGACGATGCTGGCGGTGAGCATCTCGACCTGTGCGCGCTGCTCGTCGGTGAGGTCGCTCAGGCGGTTGCCGAGGCGCTCGAGCTCGGCGAGGCGAATCTCCTCGACGGCCTCGCGCAGGGTCGCGATAGTGGGCACGACCTCGAGACTACGCAGCCAGTCGTTGACGCTCGCGAGCTCCTGTTCCACGATGCGCTCGGCGTGCTGCGCCTCCTTCTCGCGCTCGTGGCGGTTGTGCTCCACCACGTGCTGGAGGTCGTCGATGTCGTAGAGGTACGCGTCGCGGACCCTGTTGATCTCCGGGTCCAGGTCCCGAGGTACGGCGATGTCGATGAGGAACATGGGACGGTGCCTGCGGCGCTTGAAGGCGCGCTCCACCGTCTCGCGCGTGACCACGTAGTGCGGCGCGGACGTGGAGCTGATCACGATGTCCGCGCCCGCCAGGTGCTCGCCGAGATCCTCGAACCGCACCGCCTCGCCGCCGACCCGGTGGGCCAGCTCCATGGACGTGTCCATTGTCCGGTTGGCCACCAGGATCTTCTCGATGCCGTGCGCCTTGAGGTGCGTCGCCGTGAGCTCGCTGGTCTCGCCGGCGCCGATGATGAGCACGGTGTGGTCGCGGAGCTTGCCGAACACCTGCAGCGCCAGCTCCACGGCCGCCGAGCTGACGCTGACCGGGCGCTCGCCGATGGCGGTCTCGGTGCGCACGCGTTTGCCGACCTCCAGCGCGTGCCGGAACAGCCGGTTGAAGACCACCGCGGTGCAGCCCCCGTCGCAGGCGAGCTGGTAGGCGGCCTTGAGCTGGGCGACGATCTGCGCCTCACCGACCACCATCGAGTCGAGGCTCGAGGTGACGCGGAAGAGGTGTGAGATGGCGCCGTCGCCGGAGTAACTATAGAGCGACGGCTCGAGCTCGCCCGGCTCCACTCCCGCGTGACGCGCCAGTTGCACCAGAGCCGCCTGGCGCGCCGCCAGCGAGTCGCGCGACCACAGGTACAGCTCCGTGCGGTTGCAGGTGCTGAGCGCCACGGCCTCGCAGGCCGCGTTCTCGTCCAGGAGCTCCTGGCTCAGGCGCAGCGCGGCCTCCTCGTCCAGCGCGAGGCGCTCGCGCAGCTCGAGCGAGGCGGTCTTGTGGGAGATGCCGGCGACGACGACGTGCATGCGGTCAGGCTCCGTAGGTGTGGAAGCCGCTCAGATACGGTACCGCGGCGAAACGGATCACAAGCAGGAGGACGAGCCCGGCGACGGCCAGCCACGAGACCGACCGGCCCGACCACTCGCCGCGCACGCGACCAGCGATGAGCACGAGGTAGACCGCCCATGCGGCCGCCGAGAGCAGCACCATCGGGTCCGTCGCCCAGCCCGGCACGCGGAAGGCCTCGGCGCGGATGACGCCGGCGGCCATGCCCATGGTGAGGAACGGCAGGCCCAGCAGCGTGGCGTGGTAGGTGAGCCGGTCGAGCGCCGCAAGGGAGGGCAGGCGTCCCAGGACGCCGCCGGTCTTGCGGCGGCGCAGCAGCGTCTCCTCGATGAGATAGATGATCGCGGCCCCCCCGGCCACGTACAGGCAGCCGATGGCGACGAGCATCACGACCACATGGACGATCACGATGTCGCTGCGCAGCACGGGGCCGAGGCCCACCGGCGGGTTGTACTCCACGAGCGCGACCGTGAGCAGCACGAGCACGACCGGCATCACGTAGAGGCCGATCGCCTTGAGTTTGGTGAACGACTCGAGCACGTGCCAGACGAGCACAATGGCCCACGAGATGAGGACCATGGACTCGTAGAGGCCGGCGAACGGGAAGTGCCCGGCGCCGACGCCGCGGAGGATGAGGCCCACGGTCTGGGCCACCAGACCGGCCGCGGCGACGATAAGGCCGAGCCGGTTGGCCCACGGTCGCTGCGTGAAGAACCCGATGAGGAACACGGCGAACGCGGCCGCGTACAGCAGGTACGCGAGCCAGACGAGGATGACGGAGGTCTGCTCCATCGGCTGGGCTCAGCCCGCCCGGCGCCCGTGGCGGGGCCGGGCCGTCGCGAGGCGCCCGTTGCGGGACCGGCGCGTCACTCCGCACCGGCCTCGCCCGCGGGCGCCTGCCGGCGCTTCGCCTCTTCTTCCAGCAGGTCGACGTCGCGCTGCAGGACTGCGACGCGGCGGGCGCTCATGAAGTAGTAGATCACCAGCACGGCCAGGATGATCGCGTAGGCCGCGGCGACGTACTTGACGCCTTCTTCGATGGTCATGGATCAGCCTCCCAGAGAGGTCTTGAGGTCGGTCACTTGGTCTTTGAGCGTCTCGATCTGCAGGTCGCGGCGGATCAGCGCCGCGAGCAGAAGCGTCATGCCCACCATGCTGATCATGAAGCTCGCGAACATGCTGCTCTCCATGCCCGTGCCTCCGCTGGTGATGACCGCCGGGTGCAGCCCCTCGGGCATGAGGCGCGTGGCGAACCACGTGATCGGCACGTCGATGAACGCGATGATAGCGAACACCGCCGCGTACGTGGCGCGCCGCTGCTCCTCGTCCACCACAGAGCGGAGGACCCAGTACGCAGCGTACAGGAAGCAGACGAGCAGGAACGTGGTCAGGCGCGGCTCCCAGGCCCACCACGTGCCCCAGCTCGCCTTGCCCCAGATCATCCCCGTGATCATGACGAGGATGGCGAAGAGCAGACCGAGACGGATGCTGACGTACCCGAGGCGGTCCCACCTGAGGTCCTGCGTACGCAGGTACATGATCGCCGCCACGAAGGCGACGCCGAACGCGACCAGCGACGTCTCGGCGATGGGCGCATGGTAGTAGAAGATCTTCTGGCTGAAGCCCATCGACGACGAGTCGACCGGGGCCCACCAGAAGCCGAGCATCAATCCGACGATGAGGAAGGCGCCGGCCCCGATGAACAGCGCCGGCGCGCTGACGAGCTTCTTCACGCTCACTCTCCTATGGCGAAGTCGTAGGTGCCCCAGGCGGCGACGAGGAACACGGCGTCGAACCCGAGGATGAACAGTATCCGGGAGGCCACGGTGCCGAACCCCGCGCCATCCGCGAAGACCAGGGTGGTCGCGCTGGTGGCGGCGACGAGCAGGGGCACGATGAGCGGCAGGAACAGGATGGGAAGCAGCAGGTCGCGCGAGCGCGTGTTCATGGAGATGGTCGCGAGCAGCGTGCCGAGCGAACAGATGCCGATGTCGGCGAGCAGCAGCACGACGAGAAACGGCGGCAGGTCGCCGATGAGGCTGCGCTCGATGAAGAAGAGCGCGAACACCGGCACGGCGACCGCCTGGATGATCAGCAGGAACACGAGGTTGCCGACGGTCTTGGCGAGGAAGATGGTCACTCTATCGACCGGGCAGAGCAGCAGGCCGTCCAGGCAGTGCTCGTCCTTCTCCTGAGCGAACGAGCGGTTGAGCCCAAGCAGCATGGCGAAGATGAACGTGACCCACAGCATGCCGCCGGTGAAGTAGGTCAGGTCGGTCTGTCCCTTCACGGTGAACGCCCAGTGGAAGATCACCATCGCGAGCAGCACGAACAGGATCATGCTCACGAGCATGTCGCGCGTGCGCAGCTCGCGGATCAGATCCTTGCGCACGATGGCCTTGAACTGGGCCCAGCCGCTCACCGGTCACCCACTCCCATCACATCACGCTCCCGTCGTGGACGTGCTCACGGTACACGGCGCTGAACGACTCGTGGTCCACGCCGGCCGCGTGTTCGTAGGCGATGCGGCCGCCCTCGATGATCATCAGGTCGGTCCCCCACTCCAGCCCCTTGGCGATGTTGTGGGTGACCATGACGAAGGTGTGCTCGTCGCGGATCTCGGTGAGCAGCCCGTCGAGGATGTCCACGGCGCGCGGGTCGAGGCCCGAGTGCGGCTCGTCGAGCAGGAGGACGCGCGGGCGATGCAGCACCGCCCGCGCGATCGCGAGTCGCTGCCGCATGCCCTTGCTGTACGTGCGCACCACGTCGTAGCGGCGGGCGGAGAGCTCGAGGCGCTCCAGCAGCTCCGTGATGCGCGCCTCGCGGTCCTCCACGCCGTACATGTCGGCGTAGAAGCGCAGGTTCTCCTGGGCGGTGAGGTCCGGGTACAGCATCGCGTTGTGGGAGATGAAGCCGATGGCCCTGCGCACGGGCATGGGGTCCTCGCGGACGTCGTGCCCGGCCACCTTGACGCTGCCGCCGCTCGCGGCGAGCAGCGTGGCGAGCACGCGCAGGGTCGTCGTCTTGCCCGCTCCGTTGGGGCCGAAGATGCTGAGAAAGCCGCCGCGCGGCACGCAGAACGAGACGCCCTTGAGCACATCGCGGCGGCCGAACGACTTGCGCAGGCCCTCGACCTCGATCTCGAGGGGGCCCGCGCCGTCCTGCCGGTCGTGTTCGTCCGACATGGGCCGGCCTCCCTCAGGCGGTCGCGTCTGCCTCGGCGGGTTTGACGGCGCGCGCCTCCTGCTCCTGCATGCGGCGCTTGGGCCACAGGGAGACGACGGCGCCGACGCAGAGCAGGATCGAGCCGATCCACACCCAACGGATGAGCGGGAAGACCACGATGCGCAGCGCGATGGTCTCCGAGGTGCCGTCGAACGGTTCGTCGGTCACCACGAAGAGATCCTCGAACGGGAGGCCGAGGATGACGGCGCGCACGGCGGCCCCGCTCACGGGATACACGTCCGTGTGCGGCTCCACGGTCCCGACGGCCTCTCCGTCCTTGGTGACGTCGAAGAGCGCGACCGCGCGCGTGGAACTCTGCTGGCCGGCGCTCTCGGTCATGCTCCTGTAGGTGAGCGTATAGCCGTTGAGGCTGGCCGTCTCGCCCTCCTTGACCTTGATGATGGTGGACTGCTCGACCTTGTACAGGGTGGACCCGAGCAGCCCGGCCACCACCAGCACCATGCCGAAGTGGACGACGTAAGCCGCCGTGCGGGTGCGGCTGCCGGTGAAGGCGCGGCCAAGGCCGGACCAGAGGCTCCCGGCGGATCCGGCCGCCCGCCGCGCCGAGCGCAGCACGAACTGGATCACCGCGCCGAAGGCGAAGCCGCACACCAGGAGCCCGATGAAGCCCCAGACGTTGGACTGGAACCCGAGGTACAGCCACAGCGGGACGGACAGCAGCATCGTCACCGTCGGCAGGATGAGCGTCTTGCTCAGCTGCGCGCCCTCGGTCTTGCGCCAGGCCAGCAGCGGGCAGACGGCGATCATGGCCAGGATGACGACGCCGAGCGGGCGAGCCACCGCGTCGTACGTGCTCGGCCCAACCGCCCTGTCGGGAAACAGCAGCGGCACGGCCACCGTGGCGAAGGCCACCGCGACGGCGAACAGCGTGAGCAGCAGGTTGGTCACGTAGTAGAGGAAGTCCCGCGAGAGCCAGCTCTCCACCTCGTCGTGGCTCTCGAACGCGCGCCAGCGCCAGGCGATGAGCCCGATGCTGCCGAGAGCGGTGACGACGAGAAAGGTCGAGAGGATCCAGATGAGCACGGGGTTCCTGCCGAACGCGTGCACCGAGCTGATGAGGCCCGTCCGGGTGGTCCAGGTGGCGAGGATAGTGAACCAGAAGGTCAAGGCGGCCAGGCCGAGCGACCAGCGCTTGAACAGGCCACGCGCCTTGTACAGCGTGAACGAGTGGAGCAGCGCGGTCGCCGTGAGCCACGGGACGAGTGAGGTGTTCTCCACGGGGTCCCACGCCCAGTAGCCGCCGAAGCTGAGCACCACGTAGGCCCACCAGGCGCCGAGCCCGATGCCGAGCGAGAGGAAGAGCCAGCCGAACACGGCCCACTTCTGGGCGCGCTGCACCCAGAGCTTGTCGCCGCGGCCGAGCAGCAGCGTGCTGACCGCGAAGGCGAACGGCACCGCGAGGCCCACGTAGCCGACGAACAGCGTCGGCGGGTGGAAGACCATGCCGGGGTGAAGCAGCAGCGGATTGAGACCGAACGGCACCATGCCAGCCTCGGCCCTGAGAAACGGGTTTGAGCCGGCGTCGAAGACCATGAGGGCGGCGAACACCGCGGAGACGACGCCGAGCACCGCCACGGCGCCGCCCGTGAGCCGCTCCAGCCGGTTGAGGTCGATCACGGCGATCACGATGGTGGCGATGGCGAGCAGCAGCAGCCAGAACAGGAACGAGCCCTCCTGCCCCGCCCAGAAGCCGGCGATGCGATAGAACGTGGAGAGCGTGGCGTCAGAGTTCTCGGCCACGTAGGCGAAGCTGAAGTCCCTTGTGAGGAACGCCTGCAGCAGCACGGCGGCGGCGATGACCGTGGTGAGGAAGAAGCCGTAGACGGCGTAGTAGCCGTTGCGCTGGAAGTCCTTACGGTCCCAGCGCATGCCCATGAACAGGAAGACGGCGCTCGCCACGGCGAAGACGAGGGCGAGCGTCAGCGAAAGCTGGCCGAGGACGATCATGCGGCGAACCTCACTGCTGAGCTGCGGGCGAGGCCTGCCCTTCGTACTTGCTCGGGCACTTGGTCTGCAGTTGCTCCGCCGTGATCAGGCTGCCGTTGGACGCGTACTCTCCGATGACCACGACGTCCACCCCCGCTTCGAAGGTGTTGGGCATCTGGCCACTGTACAGCACGTTGACGGTGGCCTTCTGTCCGGTGAGGTCCTGGATGGCGAAGTGCACACCCCCGGCATCGCGCTGGATCGTGCCGTCGAGTACCCTGCCGCCGACCTTGACGTTCTTGCCGTCGAACTGCCCGGTGGCGAGATCAGCCACCTGCCGGTAGTACGCGCCTTGCCGCTGTACCAGGAAGACGACGCCCACGATGAAGACGGCGACGATGACGCCGGTGGCGACGAGCAGACGAGTGCGGGATTTCTTGTTCAAGCGGATACCCCTGGTTGTAGTGTCGGGAGCCCGACTAGTGTAGCCGACGAACGCCTTTGTTGCCATTTTCACTATGTGTAGGTGAGTATGCTCCCCGGGGCGGCCGGGCGCGACCCGCTGCCGCACACCTCGGCCACGGTCTGCCGCCGGGCGCCGGCCTCCCGCGCTGACTCGAACGGCCGCCCTGCCGAGGCCTCCCGCCCGGCCCGGCGACCCCCCGGCGGACCGGCGCCCGGGCAGGCCCGGTCGGCCGCTGGTCCCGCAGCGGATCCGACCCCGGCAGGAAAAGTCTCAGGCGGCGGCGTAGCTTTCAGCATGCCGATCGACAAACGCCGCGAGATGAAGGTCATCGCCGTTGTGTTCGGCGACGTCCCGGGAGCGGGCGCCGCGGACCGCGACAAGCTGCGCGGCGCCTTCGAGCGCGTCAATCAGGTGTTCCTGCCGGCCATCGCCGAGCCCTTCGGCCTGGCCGGCGCCGACCGGCTGGACGGCGCGCTGGCCGACCCCGCGCAGACACCGCTGTGTCTGAGCGTGCTGCGGGAGCTTATCGCGCCGCTCCAACTGCGAGCCGGCGTCGGGATCGGCACCGTCGACCACCTGCGCGACGCGATGGCGACCGACCGCGACGCCTACTCGATCGCCCGCCGGGCCCTGCAGCTGGTGGTACGTGACAAGGGCCTCACCCGTTACCTCGGCACCGGTGACGCCGGCGACGTGCTGCTCGGCGCCCTCTGCCGGCTCGTCGACCCGCTCATCCGCGCCCGCACGGACAAGCAGTGGGAGGCGATCGCCGCGTACCGCGAGCTCGGTCACCAGCGCGCCGTGGCCCAGCGGCTCGGCGTAACGCGCCAGAGCGTCGGCGACCGGCTGGCCGCGGGCAACCGGCGCGCGGTGGAGGAGGCCGACGCGGCCGTCGCCGCCTACCTGAGCTACCAGCGCCGCCAACGGCTCGGGGGCTGAGGCATGCCGGCGCCGCCGTCAGGCCCAGGCGGGCGTACCCGAGTGCGGCTCGCCGCCGGCTGCTCCGCCGGCCCCCGATCGCGACCCGCACAGACCGCCCGGCCGATGCACACCCCGCTCCTGGGTGAGGTTGGTGCGCGGCGGCTCTGTCGACGGAGACAGAATGAAGACACATCTCAGCCGCATCTCAGGGTCACGATGAGAAACCGTGTCTCCATTGGATCCACACCGATAGAGCGACCGCACACCCACCACAGCCCCCTTCGTGGTGAGAGTCGCTTGCGCGACCGTGGCATCCGGACGCAGGCGGGGTGACTGGGCGCCCGAGGACGCTGGCTGATGCGAGGAACCAGGCCGTCTCCAGGGACCGGCTGCTCTCTGACGCGGGGCCTGGGTCACGGGGAGCCGGCCTGAGGGACCGAACCGGGGTCACGGACCGGCCCGGCGCAAGGACAGGGCTGAGGCGACCCGCCGGCCGCGAGCGGGAGGGGTCGGTCGGCGGGCGGGTCAGCCGGCGGGCGGCCTGGGCGGCGCGCAGTCGCCGCCCAGGTCGAGCAGCTTCTCCACCCCGTGCGGCAGCGCCGCGGCGATCATCGCGAACTGCTCGCGACAGGCGCGCGGACTGCCCGGCATGTTGATGATGAGCGTCCTGCCGCGGATGCCGCTCATCGCACGCGAGAGCATCGCGTGCGGCGTCGTGGCGAGTGAGCCCGCGCGCATCGCCTCGGCGAAGCCGGGCGCCTCGCGCTCGAGCACCGACAAGGTCGCCTCGGGCGTCACGTCCCGGCTCGTCATGCCGGTGCCGCCGGTGGTGAGCACCAGGTTCACCGGCGTCTCGTCGGCCCAGCGCCGCAGCTCGGCGGCGATTTGGTCCGCCTCGTCGGGCACGATCGCCCGCTCGACGGCTGCCGCGCCCAGCTCCCGCAGCGCCTCTTCGAGCGAGTCGCCGCTGGTGTCCTCGCGCTCGCCGCGCGAGCCCTTGTCGCTCACCGTGAGCACCGCGGCGTGGATGAGGGTGTTCTTGAGCAGCACGATGCCCTCGCCCGGCCTGAGCTCACCGCCCTCGATCACTTTGGCGAAGATGCCCTCGCGCGGCATCACGCAGTCGCCCGCCTGGTGGAAGATCGCGCAGCGCGAGTGGCACTCCTTGCCGATCTGGGTCACCTCCAGGAGAGACTCGCCGGCGTAGAAGCGCGCGCCTACGGGAAGTTCGTACAGCACCAGCCCCTCTGTGGTGACGTTCTCGCCGAACGCCCCCGGGTCCACGCTGGGACACGCCGCCAGCATCTTCTCGATGCTCTCGTTGGCCAACAGGCTCACCTGGCGGTGCCACGGTCCGGCGTGGGCGTCGCCCTCCACGCCGTGGTCCACCACGAGCTTGATCGACTCCACCGCGTCCTTGCGCACGCCCTTCGCGCCGGCGACGTTGACGGAGACGATATGGCCGTCCACGCTGTGTGCGCTCATGAGCCCTCCCCGCGCGTCCAGCGTCCGCTGCGGCCACCGCTCTTCTCGAGCAGCCGCACGCCGATGACCTCCATGCCGCGGTCCACGGCCTTGCACATGTCGTACACGGTGAGCGCAGCCACCGATGCAGCGACCAGCGCCTCCATCTCCACGCCCGTGCGTCCGCGCAGCCGCGTCTCGGTGGTGATGCGCAGTCCGGGGAGCCCGTTGTCGGCCTCGATCTCCACGCCGACCTTCGTCAGGTTGAGCTGGTGGCACAGCGGGATCAGCTCGTGCGTGCGCTTCGCCGCCATGATGCCGGCCAGCCGGGCGGCGGCGAGGACGTCCCCTTTGGGGGCGGCCTCGTCCACGATGAGTTCCAGTGTCTTCGCCGCCATGACCACGGCCGCCTCTGCCCGGGCCATGCGCTCGGTCTCGTCCTTTGCACCGACGTCGACCATGGCCGCGCGCCCGCGGTCGTCGAGGTGGCTGAGCTCGCAGAGCGGTGCATCTTCGGCGCCCCCCTCGAAAGCTTGCCTGCGGCGGCCTTTCACAGTCATCCTCCGATCTGGGACATCGAACGGTCGTTGGCCAGCGCCTCGGCGCAGCGATCGAAGCTCTTGCCGGCCACCGCCGTCTCGATGGCGCCACGCAGCTGCTCGGGATCGCCGAGCAGCGGCCTCACATTGACTTCACGGCCGGAGAAGAGGCAGGTGCGGAGGCGGCCGTCGGCGGTGAGACGCAGGCGGTTGCAGGTACCGCAGAAGTGGTCGGAGACGCCGGCGATGAAGCCGATGGTGCCGCGCGCGCCGGCGACCTTCCAGTAGTGCGCCGGCCCGTGACCGTACGGTCCCTCGCTGCCGATCAGCACGTACTCGCGCATGAGGCGGCGCAGGATGTCGCCGGCGGGGAGCAGACGACCTTCGCCGCCGAGCTCGTCGTCGATGCGGCGATCGAGTGGCATGAACTCGATGAAGCGCACGTGGACGTCATACTCGCGCGTGAGCGCGACGAAGGCGTCGAGCTCTTCCTCCACACCGGGCAACAGCAGCGTGTTGATCTTGACAGGCGAGAAGCCGGCGGAGAAGGCTGCGTCGACTCCGGCGAGGGCGGCCTCGAGATCGCCGCCCCGCGTGATCCGGCGGAAGCGCTCGGCGTCGAGGCTGTCCAGGCTGATGTTGACCCGGTGCAGGCCGTTCGACGCCAGGTCGCCCGCGTACTTCGGCAACAGGAGTCCGTTGGTGGTGAGCGAGATGTCGTGGATGCCACTGGTGCGGCTGATCATGCCGACAAGGTCGGCGCAGCCCAGCCGCACCAGCGGCTCGCCGCCCGTGATGCGCACCTTGGAGATGCCGGCCCCGGCGGAGACGCGCGCGAAAGCGGCGAGCTCCTCATGGCTCAGGATCTCGCCGTGGCCGCGAGCCGGTACGCCGTCCGCCGGCATGCAGTACGTGCAGCGGAGGTTGCACCGGTCGGTGATCGAGAGACGCAGGTAGTCGACCCTGCCGTGTTCGCGATGAGAGGCGTTCATTTGAGGCCGAGTGTACAGCGCGCCCTGGCGTTCGTCACACGAGAAGATAACGGCGGCCTGAGGGGACCGGGAAGCGCCGGCCGGAGGAATGGGCGAGAGACCCCGGCCGCGCCACCAGGTCACCCTCACGTCCGACCGCCATCCGGACCAGCCAGACGCCGTTCGTGCCTGGGGATCGGGTGCACTGCCGAGGCCTTGAACGCCGCGATCACTTCGCCACCCACCGCGAGGCCGAGGTCGTCGAACGCGGCGCGCGTGACGAGCGCCGCCACCTCCATGCCGGCGGCCGCCACCGTCACGAGGAGCAGGCGGCCCGAGGGACGCACCTCCCGCACCCGCCCGGGCAGGAGGTTCCTGAGGCTGGCGCTGTGCGCCGCGGGCGGCCTCGTGAAGAGCACCACGTCTTCCGGCGGGAGACAGGCGACAGCCGGCCCATCCGCAGCCTCTCCGCACATGAGCTCGAGACCACCGGGCATCACCAGCCGCGTCATCCCGTCCGAGCCATTGACGATCGTACCCACGAGGTAGGCGTCAAGACCCAGGAACGCGGCGAACGACGTGGTCGCGGGATGGGCGAAGACATCGGCGGCGCGCCCCGACTGCACCACCCGACCGTCCTCGAGGAAGCTGACGACATCCGCGACGGCGAGCGCCTCGTCCCGGTCGTGGGTCACCCATACGACGGCCATCTGCGACCGCGAGAAGATGGCTGACAGATCGCGTGTCAACGCCTCGCGAGTCGGGGGATCAAGCGAGCTCATCGGTTCATCAAAGAAGAGCACCTCCGGGTCGACCGCCAGGGCCCTCGCGATGCTCACGCGCTGCGCTTCGCCGCCGGAGAGATTGGCGGGACGCCGATGAGCGAGGTGGGCGATCTCGAGGAGCTCGAGGGCGGCGGCGGCCCTCCGCCGCGCGACTTGCCTCCGGACGCCTCTGAGCCGGAGGCCGCTCTCGACGTTGCCGGCCACGGTCGTGCCGAGCAGATGGGCCTTCTGGAACACCGCCGCCGTGCGCCGGCGCAGGGCGAGCCGATCGGCGGCAGTGACGACGCGGCGACCGTCGAAGGACAATTCACCTTCGGCGGGCTCCAGTCCGTTGAGGGCGCGAAGCAGCGTGCTCTTGCCGGCGCCGTTCGCGCCCAGGAGCACATGCACGCGGCCGCCGGCCAGCCGAAGATCGTCCGCGGCCGCGAGCACGCGGCCGTCCCTGGCGACCCGGAGGTCCCGAGCCTCAAGGACCGGCCGGTCCGATGCGGCGGAGGCGCTCACGCGCGCCGCCTCCCGTGCTGCTGGATGAACGTCAGCGCCAGATTCGTGCCGAACGCCAGCACCATCAGGACGATCGCCAGGGCGATCGCACTCGCGAACCGGCCGATGCGCGTCTCCTGCACGATCGCGCCGGTCAGCACCTGCGTCTGGCCACGGATGTTACCGCCGACCATCATGACCGCCCCGACCTCGCTGATGACGGCGCCGAACGCGGCCATCACGGTCGCGAGCAGGGCGACCCGTATCTCGCGCAGTTGCAGCAGGAAGGCTTGGAACCGCCCCGCCCCGAGCGCTTCGATCTGCTGCCGGAACCCCTCCTCCAGCTGCTGGAGGGCAGCGAGCGACAGGCCGATCACGATCGGGAGGGCGATGACGACCTGTGCCATCACCATCGCCCAGTTGGTGTAGAGGAGGGCGAGGTCCCCGAACGGACCGCTGCGCGTGAGGAACAGCGCCACGAGCAGACCCACCACCACCGGCGGAGCCGCCATCCCCGTGTTGACGGCCGCGACCGCGAACCGTCGTCCCCGGAAGTGGCGGAGAGCCAGCAGGCCGCCGAGGGGGACGCCCACAACCACGGCGACCAGCAGCGCGAGCCCCGAGACCCAGAGCGAGCGCAGCGTGATCTGGAGCAGATCCGAATCGCCGCCGGCCAGAAGACGGAGAGCCTCGACCAATCCGTTCCAGAGGACCTGCATGCTCCGCCGACCGTGCCGCGATCAGTAGGACCCGAGACCGCCGGCGAACGGCTGGAACAGCGGCTCGCCGTAGTCCCGCTGGCCGTAGCCGGCGATGGCCTTCTGTCCACCGGCGCTGACCAGCAACTGGGCCAGCTCCTCGGCTCCGGCCGCGTTGACCATCGGAAACTCCCTCTGGTTCACGATGATGACGTCGTACACGTTCTTGAGGTCGCCACTGCCCGTGAACAGCGCCTCGAGGTCCAAGGACGCGCGCTGCGCGACCAGGGTGCCGAGGTCCGTGAGCGCATAGGCCTGTTTCTCGCTGGCGATACGCAGCGTCTCGCCCATGCCCTGCCCGGTGGAGAGGTACCACTCGCCCTGCGGCTGCACCCCCGCGGCCTCCCAGAGCACCAGTTCCTTCTTGTGGGTACCTGACTCGTCACCGCGGGAGACGAACGTGCTCTTCCCGCCCGCGATCGCGGCGAACGCCTCCGCTGCCGTCTTGGAGCCCGCGATGCCGGCCGGGTCGTCCTCGGGTCCCGCGATCACGAAGTAGTTGCAGGCGAAGGGCAGGCGCAACGTCCCGTGACCGTCCGCCATGAACGCCGCCTCATCGTCCGGCGAGTGCACCAGCAGCACGTCGGCGTCGCCCTGCGCACCCATCGCGAGCGCCTCGCCCGATCCCACGGCGACCACCTTGACGGTCACCCCGGGATGCAGTCGCCCGTAGGCGGGCAGCACCACATCGTCAAGCAGTCCCGAGTCGTTCAGGCTGGTCGTCGTGGCCACGAGAAGCCTGCCGGAATCCACCGCCGCCCCGGGTCCGTTCGACCCACACCCGTTCGAGAGCAGCGCGGCGGCGAGAAAGATCGTGACGAGCGCAACGATGGCGGTGCCTGATCTGCCGTGCCTCATGCTCCACTCCTCCCCGGGTCCTGTTCGGCTCCTCTGGGGGCGCGGCCACTGAAGGGACCGAGGGCCTACGGCAGCGGCGCCCGCGCGCTCGAGGCCGGAAGCGAAGAGGCCTTTCCGCGCGCGGAAAGGCCTGTGGGTCGCCCTCTCCTTTCCGCATTGGGAGACACGGCGGTTTCCCGCTGTACCCTGCCGGCATCCGGCTCCATAGGCATCGCCCGTAGGAGACTGGCGCTCAGAGAAGCGCCCCCAGTATAAGGAAAGCCTTACCGTCCAGGCAACACCGGCGCCGGCCACGCGCACGGCCGCCACTGCGGCGGGAAGTCCGGCGCATCGTGCTTCAAAGCTCGCGCTGCGCTCCGCCTAGGCGAGTTTCGTGATCCTCCCGGTCTCCCGCGTCGCGTAGCCGCCGAGAGCGCGGACGGCGCGCTTGAAGGCGTCGCTGCCCAGCAGCGTCAACAGCGAGTCGAGGAGGCCGCTCTGGTAGACGGGCGTGGGCGTCACGAGATCGTAGCGCTCTTCGAGAAGCGGCACGAAGTCGAGCCCCGCCGCCGCGGCGACCGCGTAGATCCCCAGGGCGACGTCCGCGGACCCTTCGGCCACCGCACACGCGGCCTGCCGGTGCGTGACGACCTCGTCCTCATACCCTGCGACGGCGCCGACGTCGACCCCCGCCGCCGCGAGCAGCCGGTCGAGTGCGACACGCGTGCCCGAACCGCGGTTCCGGTTGATGATCCGTGCCCCGCCTGCGGCCGCGTCTTCGAGTGTGGCATAGCCCCGCGGATTCCCGGCAGGCAGCATCAGTCCCTGCTGCCGATGCGCGAGGGTCATCAGTGTGAGTCCTCGCCCGGGGAAGAGGGCCCGCGCGTAGGAGCGGTTGAAGTCACCGGTCTCCGGGTCCAGCAGATGGCAGCCAGCCACCTGTCCGAGTCCATGGCGCAGCGCGATGAGGCCCTCGAGACTGCCCATCGCGACGGTCACCACGTCGGGGGCCACCTCGTCGGCACGGAGCCGGTCGGCGAGGAGGTCGAGAGCCAGGTCGTCGCTGCCGAGGATCACGAGCAGCCCGTGCGGACCCTCTTCGGGCAGCACCAGGAAGTCCACCGCGTAGGCGCGTGCGGTGGCGCAGTAGAACTTCTCCACGTACCCCTTGGTCTTGCGCCGCTCGACGAGCTTGACGAGGCCGGCGCGCTCGAGCGTGACGACATGGTGGCGCACCCACGCGGGGTAATGACCGACGCTGTCCACGAGTTGCGTCAGCGTGGCCGGTCCGCGCATGAGGATGCGCAGCAGACGCAGGCGGTCCTCGCTCGCGAGCATCTGGACCGTCGCCATCGCCTCGATGTGGCTGATCTCGTCCACCTTCACAGCCTGTCAAGCACCGAGGAGGGTGTCAACGCGGCGGTTCCACCGGACCGGCTACTTGTCGATCATCACCTCGGTGGCCTTGATGACGACCCTCACGTCGTCCCCGGCCGCCAGGCCGAGCGACTCGGCGGAGTGCCTCGTGACGGCCGCGGCTACCTCGTGCCCGGCGACGTCCACGACGATCTCCGCCATCACCGAGCCGAGAACGACGCTCTTGATCGTGCCCGGGAGCTGGTTGCGCGCGCTGAGTGTCATGACTGCCTCCTGGTGGCTGCCGTCGGCCGCCCGTCGCGGCGACGTGCTCACAGGGTGCACTACCCGGGCCCCGCCGCGAAAGAACACCATAGTAGGAGACGCGCGACCCGGCCTGACATGAAAAGAGGGGCGGCGGACCCGAAGGCCCGCCGCCCCAAGCTTGTGGTGCGGCGCGCTGAGCACCGCACGCGGCGTACTAGCGCGCCGCACCTCGTAAGTCAGTCAATGTCGCGTGCCTCCTTTCCTCGTGGCTCCCGGCCGGTCCGCCCCGTGCTGACCCAGCCACGAGGCCCCCCGCCGCCTGCCCGTCCGAGCCCCTCAAGGTCCGAGCGGCTCGCGCAGGCAGGCGTCGGTCGGTGGTCCGCTGGTCTGCCAGTCCATCTCGCGGATGGCCACCATCTTCAGCTCCGTCATTTCCCGAATCGCGTATTTCAACCCCTCGCGACCTATGCCGGAGCCCTTGATACCGCCGTACGGCATGTGGTCCACACGGAACGTGGGCACCTCGTTGATCATCACGCCGCCCACCTCGAGTCGCCGGGCGGCGTACATCGCCTTGTTCAGGTCGTTGGTGAACACCCCGGCCTGCAGGCCCATGTCGCTGTCGTTGCTGATCTCGATGGCCTCGCAGAGGTCCCGCGCCTTGAGGATGCTGAGCACCGGCCCGAACACTTCGCGGGCGCACACCTTCATGTCGCGTGTGACCTCGGTGAGCACGGTGGGCCGCAGGCGGCCGTCCTCGGTCACACCGCCGGTGGCGAGCGTGGCGCCCTGGTCGACGGCCTCCTGGATCCAGCCCTTGACCCTCTCGGTCTCACCCTCGTTGATGAGCGACGCGACGTCGGTCGACTCGTCGAGCGGGTTGCCGACGGTGAGCGCCTCGACGGCAGGTACGAGCTTCTCCATGAACGCGTCGTACACCGCCCGGTGCACCACGACGCGCTGCACTGAGATGCAGATCTGGCCGGAGTTGGCGAACCCGCCGGCCACCACGCGCTGCACAGCGAGGTCCAGGTTCGCGTCGTCGTCCACAATGGTCGCCGAGTTGTTGCCGAGCTCCAGCGTGATCATCTTCATGCCCGCGTCGCTCGCGATCTGCCGCCCCACCGGCGGGCTGCCGGTGAAGCTCACCATGTTGGTGCGCTCGTCGGTGACCATGAGGTTGCCGATCGTGCGCCCAGAGCCGACGACGACCTGGAGCGTTCCGTCGGGCAGGCCGGCCTCGGCCAGCAGCTCCGCCAGCCGCAGGGCGGTCAGGGGCGTGTTGGAGGCTGGCTTGAGCACCACGGCGTTGCCGCCGGCCAGCGCCGGCGCCACCTTGTGCGAGACCAGGTTGAGCGGGAAGTTGAACGGCGAGATGGCGGCGATCACGCCGCGCGGCTCGCGGATCGTCCAGCCGAAGCGGTGCTCGCCGCTGGGGTCGGCGTCCATCTCGATGAGGTCGCCGGCCGTGCGCTTGGCCTCCTCGCTCGCCCAGCGGAACGTGCTGGCACCGCGCCTGGCCTCCACGCGCGCGTCCTTGAGCGGTTTGCCGCCTTCGGCAGCGATGATGCGCGCGATCTGCTCGGCGTTGTCCTCGATGAGGTGGGACGCGCGCTCGAGGATCGCGGAGCGCTTCCACGCCGGCGTCCAGCGGAACGCCTCGGCGGCGTCGCGCGCGCGGTCGAGGACGACGTCCATGTCGTCCAGCGTCGCCGTCGGGATCCGCGCCAGCTCGGCGCCGTCCCACGGCGCCCGCAGCGTCATCTCCTCACCGGTCCCGTACGGCCCCTTGATGACGAGGTCGGGCGCGACGAGATCGCTGACCCGGATCCCCGCGGCGTCCCTGGCGATGGTGCGGAACGGTGCCCCTTCGGCGCCCCGTTCGATAGCTTGGCCACGTGGGCTATTCATGCGAACCTCCCCCTCCGTCGACTCCACGCCGGCGGCTGCTGCCGCCTGTCTGCCGGCGTGCATACCCGGCCAAGCCGGCCGGCTCACGTCGCCGCCGATGGCGGCGACGCGGTCGGTCGGCCTCAGCCGCTTCCCTCCAGAGGCGGGACGGCGGCTCGTGCGCCGGCGGGGGCCGTCGGCGCCCTATCCGCGGCCGCCCCGCCCTGGTCTGAGGCTGTCACGGCCTGCAGTTCTCACAGAACCGGACCCAGGCCTCGCCCTTCTTCGTCTCTCCCTCACGAAACGGCCGCCGGTCGCTCAGCGGCACTACCCTGTGGCCGTTGCCCGCGCCGCTGCTGTCAGTCAGCCCGGCTCCGGCCGAACCCGTGCCGGCCTTGCCGCGCTGGTACACGCCCATCGGCTGATCGGTGAGGTCGATGTTGATCTGCTTGACCTCCGTGTACTCGTCGAGCCCGTAGCTGCCCAGCTCGCGGCCGATGCCGCTCTGCTTGTAGCCGCCCCACGGGGCCTCGCTGTACGTCGGGTGGTACGTGTTGACCCACGTGATGCCGGCGCGCAGGGCCTTGATCACCCGCATGGCGCGCGTGACGTCCTTGGTCCACACGGCCCCGGCGAGCCCGTAGATCGTGTCGTTGGCGACACGGATCGCCTCTTCCTCGGTGTCGAACGGGATCACCACGAGCACCGGCCCGAAGATCTCCTCCTGGGCGATGCGCATGGAGTTGTCCACGTTCACAAAGATGGTGGGCTCGTAGTAGAAGCCGCTGCCGCTGAGCCGGTGGCCGCCGGTCGCCAGGGTCGCGCCCTCTTCCTTGCCGATGCGCACGTAGCGCTCGACTGTCTCGATCTGCTGCCTGCTGACCAGCGGGCCCATCTCGCTCTCGGCGTCCAGCGGGTCGCCGACCTTGATGGCCATGGCGCGGCTGACCAGCTCGCCGACGAAGCGATCGTGAATCGAGCGCTCGACGAGCAGGCGGGAGCCGGCGGAGCAGACCTCGCCGCTGCCGGCGAAGATGCCGATGAGCGCCCCGTCAATAGCCGCGTCGAAATCGGCGTCGGCGAACACGATGTTGGGGCTCTTGCCGCCGAGCTCCAGCCCGATCTTCTTCAGGTTCTCGGCCGCCCTGCGCATAATGTGCTTGCCGACCTCGACGGAGCCGGTGAACGCGACCATGTCGACACCAACGTGGCCGGCGAGGTAGTCGCCGATCTCGCCGCCGGGCCCGGTCACGACTTGGAACACACCTCTGGGCAGCCCGGCCTCCTCGAAGATGCGCGCCACCTCGAGATTGGTGAGCGGGCTCACGGTGGCCGGCTTCAGGATCATCACGTTGCCAGCCGCCAGCGACGGCCCGGCCTTCCACGCCGCCATGAGCATCGGGTAGTTCCACGGCGTTATGCCGACGGTGACGCCGACGGGCTCGCGTACCACCATACTCATGGTCTCGCCCGGTACCTCGAGCGTCTCGCCGTGCTGATCTTGCACCATGCCGGCGTAGAGCTCGAACGTGTGTGCGGCGTCGACCATGTCGACGCGCGACTCCTCGAGCAGCTTGCCCATCTGCATGCTCTCGAGGCGGGCGAGCTCCTCCGCGCGCTCCCGCAAGAGCCCCGCCGCCTTGTTCAGGATCTCGGCGCGCTCCACGGCCTTCATCTTCGGCCAGGGGCCGTTGTCGAAGGCCTCGCGGGCCGCGCGGACCGCCACCTCCGCGTCCGCCACGCCGCCCTTGGGTACGGAGGCGATCACTTCTTCGGACGCGGGATCGACGACGTCATAGGTCTCACCGCTGGCCGCCTCCGTCCAGTGGCCATCGATGTACATCTGGTAGTGCCTGACCTCTGTCTTGGGTACCACAGTCGCCATGCTTCTCACCTCATCAGCGGCCGGCCTGCGCCGGCCGCGGCTCTTGGGATGTCCGAAGCACGCCGCCGTCCGAGCAGGCGGCCGCCGCTTCCGAGCAAAGCTCACACCTGTGGAATTCCCACCATTTCAGTAGGGATAACCCGGATGTGGACGCGCCGAGGACGAGACGGAGCCGGCGCGGGTCGGGCGGACCAGACGGGGACTGGCGCGCAGAGAGGGGCTGTGCGGCGGCGTGCGGAGACGGCGCGCGCCGGCGCGCCTTAGAGGCGGTCGCTCAGAAGCAGCCGAGCTGGCACTGCATGACCTTGATGCCCAGCTCGTTGCACGTGCGCCCGACGTCGACGAGCGGCACATCGAGGTCGCGAGCGATCCTGAAGGCGTCCTCGCAGGCGATGCTCTTGTCGTCGCCGGCGTGCGCCTTCAGCGTCTCGATGAGTCGAGGGATGTTGCCCGGAGTCATGGGCCGAGTGTATGCAGCCCGGCCGAGCCAGGGCAAGTACGAGGCCGACGCTCACCCGCTCGTTCGCGCTCCGGGCGGCTTCGTGAGCTTCGCGAAGATGGAGACCGCTGCGTACACGAACAGGAACAGCAGCGCGAAGAGCACGGTGAACCCAAGCAGGCGGGGCTGTGCCTGGGGGTCGGTGACCCGCCCGAGCAGCTCGTTGGCGAGCGGTCCCGGCCGGCGCACCAGGTCCCAGCTGTTCCAGCGCAGGAACCGGCCGAGATAGATGCCGATGCTGCCGAGGCTGGCGGCGACGACGACAAAGACCCAGCCGGCCGCCGTCCCGAGCCCCCTCGCGACGATCTCCTGCATCAGGTAGAGGGACACCACGCCCAGGAGCAGGCCGGTCCAGGCGAACCAAAAGAGCATGAGCACGTCGTACCAGCCGGGCACGATGTCGCCCATGCTGCCCAGGTGGAGGAAGTCGGTGAGGATGTACGGGGCGTTGGGGAAGAAGGCGAGCCACACCAGGGCCGCCGCGACGATGAGCACATAGAGAACGGCGCGGCGAGCGGAGGCGAGGCGGTAGGCGATAGCGGCGAACACGAACGGCACCCAGGCCAGCGCGAGGTTCCACAGCAGGAACCAGTAATGGTACGTGTGCGAGTACCAGGAGCGGGCGACGATGAGGCCGACACAGACGAGCGAGGCGGCCAGCAGCAGGCCCACGATCGCGTAGGCGAAGCGGTGGCGCCCGAGCCGTCCAGTCTCGTGACCCCGGCCCGGAGCCGCGAGACCGGGCTGCCCAGGGCCGGTGGGGCCGGGTCCCGAAGGGATCGACGGCCCCGGCGCGGAGCCGTCAGGGACTCGCCGCAGCGCGCCGTCGAACGGCCCGGGCGCGCCCGGCCCTCGAGAGCTCACCCGCCCCCCAGCGGCGGGAAGAGGGCGACCTCGTCGCCGGGGCCCAGGACGTGGTCCGGCCCTGCATGCACGCCGTTGACGAGGACGAGCCCGGCGGCGCCGGGCTCGAGGCCCGCGAAGAGCTTGACGCTGATCGTGCTCGCGGCGTCGGTCATGCCTCGACGATACCACTCATCCCGGCCGCGGACTCTGCCGATAGGAGGTCGAGCGTGGGCAGGTGTGCTGTCCGCGCGGACTGACATGGCCACGGTCGAGAACGACATCCCAGCCGCTCCCCCCCTCGAGGGAGGCGCGAGCGTGGTCCGGACGGGATCCCAGGACGGCGCGCAGAAGAACGTCACGGCCGACGGCCGCGACGCGGCGCTGCGCGCCGTCCAGGTCGCGCTCCTCAAGGAGATCGACACCTCGATCTCCAAGCTGGAGCGCGCCCGCCTCGGCGAGAGCACGCGCGAGCACCTCGAGATCCTGCGCAGCCTGCTCAAGGCGCAGGTCACGGCGTACCTCGAGCACTTCGTAGCCCGCCGGGCGACCCTCTTCTCGCATACCTCCACCATGTACGCAGGCGAGGTGGGCACCCCCGGCGTCATCTCCACCACCTTCCGCGGGCTGCTCGAGGGCGGCACCCTGAACGGCGGGCAGGGGGCCAAGCTCGCCCAGCTCCTCACCGACCGGCGAACGCTGGTCATCTTCGGCGACCGCGCCACCGGGAAGTCGACCCTGCTCAATTCGCTCCTCGAGCTCATCTCCGTGGACGAGCGCTTCGTCGCCGTTGAGCGCGGGCCGGGCCTGCCGGCGCTCAAGGAGCGCTCGTTCTGCGTCCGGCTGAGCGTGGACGGCCAGACGGATGTCCCGGCCCTGTTCGCCAAGGCCCGGCGCATGGCTCCCGGTCGCCTCGTGGTCGGGGAGATGCACGCTCCCGAGGCGCGCGAGTTCTTCGCCATGCTGGCCGAGGACCCGCGCGTCGGCGGTCTCGCCACGCTGCGCGCGGAGACGGTGAACCGCGCGGTGGACGGCATCATCGGGGCGCTCGGCGGCGGCGATGCGGACGCGCGCGCGCTGCTGGGCGTGGCGCGACCGGTGTTCGTGCACATGCACTCGGACGAGAAGGGCCGGCCGCGGCTCGCCGCCGTGTGGAGCGTCGAGGGCCTGGAGGACGACGAGCTGATGCTCCGCGAGGTCCCGACGGGCGCCCCGGCGGCCAGCGAGCTGGTCGCGGAGGCCTGAGCGGCGCCCGTTTGTTTCGCGCCGCCGCCCGCGCCGACTCGCGTTCCGGAGCCCGCCCCAGCCTCCCGGGCGGGTAACGTCATCCCCGCCTCCCCTGTGTCACCCTTTTCTGCCGTCCGGCCGCCGCGCTACGGTTGCCCGCGCAGGGTCCGGGCTGGTACAGTGCCCGTTCACGATGCCGCAAGGCGGCTGCTCACCCCTGCTCCAGCACAAGGGCTGGGGCCGCACAGACCACAGGAGGTGATTGGGATAAACAGGTATGAGCTCATGCTCATCGTGAACCCGAACGCAGACGAGGAGCGCCAGAAGGAGATCGTCGACCGTCTTCGCACCAACGTCGAGAAAGATGGCGGCACCATCGCCGGCATCGACGAGTGGGGCAAGAAGAAGATGGCCTACGAGATCAAGAAGGAATCCGAAGGCGTCTACACCGTCATCACGTTCACGGCGACACCCCAGACTCTCAACGAAGTCGAACGCGTGCTCAGCATCACCGACGAGGTCCTGCGTCACGGGACCAAGCGGCTGAAGTCCTAGCGGCACGACTGAGGGAAGGGAGTCCACCGTGGCCGGGTCCATCAACAGTGTCGTCCTCGTCGGCAACCTCACTCGCGATCCCGAGTTGCGCGCGACCCCAAGCGGCACGAGCGTGTGCAGCCTGCGCGTCGCCGTCAACGACCGCGTGAAGGATCCGACGACCGGTGAGTGGGGCGACAAGCCCAACTACTTCGATGTCGACGTCTTCGGCGGGCAGGGCGAGCGCTGCGCGCAGTATCTCGCCCGCGGCCGTCAGGTCGCCATCGCCGGCCGGTTGCGCTGGCGCGAGTGGGAGACACAAGACGGCCAGAAGCGCCAGGCCGTGTCCATCGTCGCCGACAACGTGCAGTTCATCGGACCGCGCGAAGGCGGCGGGGGCGGAGGCGGCTACAGCCAGCAGCAGGGCGGCTATCAGCAGCCCGCCGGCCAGCGCCAGGACCAGGGCCAGGGTCCGGGGTTCAACTCCGGCGGCAACACCCCGTCGGAAGCCGATTTCGGCGAGCCCGGCGGCCCCGACGACGACATCCCGTTCTGATCACGATGAGAGCGCGCCTCCGGGCGCTGTAAGGAGAGAGCACGCATGCCCAGCTCCAAGCCAAAGCCGCGGCGCGAGAAGAAGGGTAAGGCCGGAGGGTTCGGCCAGGCCCGCCGCCGCTACTGCTACTTCTGCAAAGAGAAGATCGAAGAGGTCGACTACAAGAACTACACGACCCTTCGCCGCATGATGTCCGACAAGGGCAAGATCCGCTCGCGCCGCATCACCGGCACGTGCCGCCGCCACCAGAACCAGCTGGCGTCGGCCATCAAGTTCGCGCGCGAAATGGCTCTGCTGCCCTACGTCAACCGCTGAGGAGGACGCCATGGAGATCATCCTGCTCCAGGACGTCGAGAACCTCGGCGACAAGGGCCAGCTGGCGAACGTGGCCCGCGGTTACGCCCGCAACTACCTGATCCCGCGCAAGATGGCTGAGCCCGCGACCCCGGGCAAGATCGTCGAGTTCCGCCGTCGCGAAGAAGAGCGCAAGGCGCGTGACGTGCGCATGGCCGCCCAGGCCGAGGAGTTCACGGCCACGCTCAACAAGACCGTCATCACGCTGGTCGCCAAGGCCGGCGAGGGCGACCGCCTGTTTGGCAGCATCACCGCCGCCGACGTGGCCGAAGCCATCAAGGACGCGCGCGACATCACCATCGACAAGCGCAAGGTCCTGCTGGAGGAGCCGATCAAGGAGATCGGCACCTTCATGGTCGACGTCGAGGTCGCAGAGGGCTTCGTCGCCACCGTCAAGACCATCGTCGCGCCCGCCTGACGGCGCGCGTCTGAGAGCTCAAGACCGGGAAGCCCCGGGCGAGGCGCGGAGAGCGCTTCTCCCGGGGCTTCGTCGTGCTGCCGGCCCATGGAGCGGGGGCATCAGGCCGGCGCGTCATCAGTCGCCGTCTGGTCTACGCGTTCACGCTGAGGACGGACACACGGGCGCTGAGGAGCGCCCAGAGCAGGACGCCGTCCACGAGCAGCGGCAGCACCGCCCAGGGCGAGATCCACACGACCTGCAGCACCAGCGAGCAGGCGGCGCCGGCGACGACGAGCCCGCCGAGCCACGACCCCGGCACGATCCAGTGCAGGAGAGCGCCGGCCGCCATCAAGAAGAACACGGCGCTCGCGATACCCAGGATCGGCGTCATGGTGTCCAGGGCGCCGCCGGCCGGGAGGAGCGTGTGCGTGTCCAGGCCGAACGGCCAGACCAGCCGTCCGCCGACCCACCACGGCGGCGGGGCCTGGTCCGCCGCCGCCGGCACCAGCGCCGTCAGGTTGATGTGCGCCGCGAAGAGAAGCAGACCGAGGATCACAATACGCATGACACTCTCCTTCGTGTGGAAACTCACTTGAGTTTCGGTTTCCTTACCACCCAAGAGAGGCCCGCCGGCCGGCGGGCCCCTGCGTGCCTAGCCGATGAAGCCGCGGATACGCCCGAGGAGCTCCTCGTCGCGGTCGTACGCCGGGTCCTCGCGCACGAGGAGCAGGTAGTCCACGATCATCGCCACGAGCATCCGCTCGACCAGCCCGGCGTCGCCGGATGGGAACTCGCCGGCGTCCATCCCTGCCTGCACAAGCTCGCGGATGAGGTCGCCGTTGGCCTTGCGGAACGCGTCGGCGGCGACCTCGTACTCGGCCAGCCACTCGTCGCGGTCCGTCTGCTCCACGTGCTCGCGCGCGGCCTCCAACATGATGCGCACTGCCGCCTCCACTCGTGCCGCATACGTCGGGAGCGCTGCCAGCACGGCCGCCAGGCGCGCCTTCTCCCGGGCCGCCTGGCGCTCGACGATGTATGCGTAGATGTCTTGCTTCCCGTCGAAGTGGACGTAGATCGTCTTCTTCGAGATCTTCAGCGAGCGCGCCACATCGTCCAGCGTGGCCCTGGTGTACCCGACCTCTTCCACCCGGCGGCGGAACACCTCGGCGATCTCCTTCTGCGACGCGGTCATCGGCACCTCCCCGGCGCTCCTGAAAACTCCTGACGGTCACAGTTTCCAGCATGGAAACTCATTTGTCAAGGAGTTTCCCGCGAGGGGAGTCTTACGGCCGCTCGGAGATGAATCCGAGAAGGTGGCGGGCGATCGTCGCCGGCGCGAAGGCATCAGCCAGGTGTCCCTGCCCCTCGATGACGACGACGCGGGCGTCAGGCAGCGCTGAGACCAGCGCGCCGGCGTAGAGCCTCGCGGGGTCGCGACTCTCGGCGCCGACGATGAGCAGCACCGGCGCGGTGATCGCGGCCGCGGCCGCGAGGTCGAGCTTCGCCTGAGCCTCGGCACGGAACTCACGGACGATGGTGTGCGCCGCCGCGACGCGACTCGGCCAGGACGGCGCCGCCCGCAGGCTCGCGAGCTCCTCCTCGGTCATGCCGTACGTGCGGATCGCCGTCTCGAGCACGGCGTCGCGGTCACCCCCGGCCAGGAGCGCGTCCATGCGAGCCTCCACGTCCGCCGGCAGCGCGTAGACCTGCGGCTCCGGCACGGGCCAGCCCTCGTAGAGCACCAGCCGGCGGACATTGGGCGTCAGGCCTGCGGCGCCGAGAGCGCAGAACCCGCCGTGCGAGTGCCCGTACACGTCGACCTGGGAGCCCGACGTTTCGGCGATCGCGTCCACGACCGCGGCGACGTCCTCGCTCTCCCGCGCGAGCTCGTACCGCAACGCATCACCGCTTCCGCCGCGGCCTCGCCGGTCGAGGGCGTGCGCCGTGATGTGTGGCTCGAGATGCGGCAGCAGCGGCGCCCAGCGCGTATGATCGCCCATTGCTCCGTGGACGAGCATCAGCGGCGGCCCTTGCCCGCTGGTCCACCAGGCGATTGCGGTTCCATCCAGAGACGTCACCCGGTTCTCGGTCGGCTCAAGCGCGCTGCTCACGAGCGCTCCCCTCGGCCGGGCGCCGGCGGGACGGGCGCCCGCCGGCAAGATGCTGCGGCGCGGGCGCCGGCCGCCGGACGGTGTGCCGGCGCCTACCGTTGCAGGCCGCCTCCAGCGCGAGGGTTGCGGCCGCGTCGAGGGAACGCGGATCGGGATCTCGACCACCGTCCATGAACAGATGGTTCCCGTGGAGTCGTGTCCGACGCGCGGCTCCGCTGGCCGGGGATCGGGGCGGCTCGCGGAGACTCAGGCACGGCCCTCGGTGTCCTTCAAGTCGCACCACGCCTTGACGATGGCGATCAGCTCCGGGCCCAGTTCCTCGGCCTCCGCCAGGTCGGTCGCCCTGAGGTAGCGGGCCACTTCGCCCGCGCCCTCCAGGTGAGGGAAGTCCCCGGGAATGCTCGCGCCCGTGTGGAACATCAGGCTCGCGTGCTGCTTCGACCGGGGATTGAAGCTCGCGATGTTGCCTTTGTACGAGAACGTCGGGCTCTTCCACTTGATGGACTCCTCGACGCGCTCGTCGGTGCCCAGTATGATCCCGCGCAGGTAGAGCACCACGTGCTTCTTCGGGTTGTCGTACGTCTCAAACCACGCATCCACCTCGGGGCTTCGCATGGTCGTCACCTCCTCGGGCGATGCCGTCACGCGATCGGCGTGCCCGGACAGTACCCGCCGGACGGAGGAAGATTCCGTCCGTCAGTGACTCTCATCCTCTACTTAAGGGTGAGAGTAGTCCCGGCGCAACTCCCTCTCCCAGAGCCCGTCGGCTTCCCTGACCCCCAGTCGCAACGCTCGCTCTGTCCTCGCGCTGCGCTACCATCGGCCGGCCGGGTCGCGTAGACTCCGGGGCCCACTCACCACCGACCGCCCTCGGGGGGATCCATGGCCGTCGAGCGCATCGAGCAGCCGCCTGCGAGTCCTCATCTGCCACCGCACAACCTGGAGGCGGAGCAGTCGGTGCTGGGCGCCATGCTGGTCAATCCCAATGCCATCACGGCGGTAGCCGAGCTGCTCTCGGCCGACGACTTCTACCGCGACACCCACCGCCTGGTCTACCGCGGCGTGCTCACCCTGTTCGAGCGCGGCGAAGAGGTCGACGTGGTCACGCTCAGCGCCCAGCTCGAGCGCGAGGGCATGCTCGAGCGCGCCGGGGGGCGCGAGTTCGTGCACACGCTGGCCGAGTTCGTGCCGGCGGCCGCCAACGCGCCACACTACGCCGGCATCGTGCGCGAGCAGAGCGTGCTGCGCTCGCTCATCCGCGTGGGCAACGAGATCGCCGAGCTCGGCTACCAGCACCCCGGCGACACCCGCGACCTCCTGGACCGCTGCGAGCAGAAGGTCTTCGCCATCCAGCAGCAGCGCAGCGTCGGTGAGTTCGAACACATCAAGGAGGTGCTCGTCCGCAACTTCGAGCACCTCGCCACCCTCGACGGCGACCGCGGCGTCACAGGCGTCGCCAGCGGCTTCGAGGGCATCGACAGGCTCACCGGCGGGTTCCAGCGCGCCAATCTCATCGTGCTCGCCGCGCGCCCCGGCGTCGGCAAGACGAGTCTCGCGCTCAACATCGCCCACCACATGGCCACCGAAGGCCACAAGCCGGGCGGGGGCAAGCACGCGGTCGCCATCTTCAGCCTCGAGATGAGCGCCGAGGAGCTGGGCGAGCGCCTCATGTGCTCGTCGGCGCGCGTCAGCTCCCACAAGCTCCGCACCGGCAACCTCTCGCCCGACGACCACGCCAAGCTGGTGCAGGCCGCCGGCGTCCTCGAGAAGGCTGACATCTTCATCGACGACACAGCCGGCCTCAACATGTTCGAGCTGCGCGCCAAGGCGCGCCGCCTGCAGGCCAAGACGCCGCTCAGTCTGGTCATCGTCGACTACCTCCAGCTCATGGCCGGCGATGGCCGCGCAGACAACCGCCAACAGGAGGTCAGCAACATCTCGCGCTCCATGAAGCAACTGGCGCGCGAACTCTCGGTGCCGGTCATCGCGGTCAGCCAGCTCAACCGCGCGCCCGAGGCGCGCGCCGACCGCGAGCCCCAGCTCGCGGACCTGCGCGAGTCGGGCGCCATCGAGCAGGACGCCGACATGGTCATGTTCATCTATGAGGATCCCAGCGACCCCGCGTCCAAGGGCGTCGTCAAGGTCAAGATCGCCAAACACCGCAACGGACCGACGGGCCTCATCCGCCTCGGCTTCGTGCGCGACTACACGCAGTTCCGCACGCTGCGCCAGACCGAGGACTACGGGTACGGCGACGACGAGTAGGCCGGGCGCGCCCACCGGGACGAAGAGTACACTGGGCGCCATGGTCCCGGCCGTCACCACCTTCCGGACGCCGACGCTCGACCCCGTAGCGCTCATCCGCGCCCTGGAGCTCGAGAACCAGACGCCCGTCGTGCTGCTCGACTCGGCCGGCGGGTCGACGCAGCTGGCCCGCCGGCACTATCTCGCCTGGGACCCGGTCTTTCGCCTGCGCGCCCGCGGCGGCGTCGTGAGCGTGACGCCGGGCGCCGGCGTCCGCCGCGAGGGCGGGCCGCAGGCCCGCGCCCTCGCGGACCACGCCGGCGCCCTCACAGCGCTCGCGCCGTTCGAGGCGCTGCGTCAGGCCACCAGGCTGGCAGCGCTGCCCAAGACGGCCGGTACAGCCGCGGCGGACGGAGCCACGGCCGGAGCCGTGGCCGGAGCGCCCGGCGACCTGCCGGAGGCGGAGGCGCTCGTCGGGCTCATCAGCTACGACGCCGTGCGCTACCTGGAGCGCCTTCCGGACACCGTGCGCGACGACCTCGGCATCCCCGACATCGACGTCTTTCTGCCGGGCCGGCTGCTGCGCTACGACCTCGCGAGCGGCGAGGCCGTGTTCTTCGACCGCCTCGCTGCCGATGAGAGCGCGGCGGCGGCGGCGCGAGTGGGCGAGGCCCTCTCGGCCGCGCGCCGCCCCTCCCCCGCCGCGCTGCACGGCAACGACCTCCCGGTGTTCCGCAGCAACTTCACCCTGGCCGAGTACGAGGAGGTCGTGCGGCGGACCCGCGAGTACGTCTTCGCCGGCGACATCTTCCAGGCCAACCTCAGCCAGCGGCTGGACCTGTGCTACGCGCTGCCGAGCCTGCACCTCTACCAGACGCTGCGCACGGTGAACCCCAGCCCGTTCGCGGGCTACCTCCACTTCGGCGACTACGAGCTGATCAGCTCGTCGCCGGAGCGCCTCGTCTCGCTGGACGCCGAGGGCTGGGCCGAGACCCGCCCCATCGCCGGCACCCGTCCCCGCGGCTCTCTCACCGAGGAGGACCTGACCGACGAGCTCAACCTCGACCCCAAGGACCGCGCCGAGCACATCATGCTGGTCGACCTGGAGCGCAACGACCTCGGCAGGGTGTGCGAATACGGTACGGTGCGCGTCAACGAGCTCATGGTCAACGAGTTCTACAGTCACGTCATCCACATCGTCAGCAACGTGCGCGGCCATCTGCACCCGTCACGCGACGCGGTGGACCTGGTCAGGGCGATGTTCCCCGGCGGCACCATCACCGGCTGCCCCAAGGTGCGCTGCATGGAGATCATCGACGAGCTGGAGACGGTGCGCCGCGGGCCCTACACGGGCTCGTTCGGCTGGATCGCGGCGCAGCGCCTCGACCTCAACATCATCATCCGGACGCTGGTGCGCAAGGGCGACCGGCTGTTCCTGCAGGCCGGCGGCGGCATCGTCGCCGACTCGGTGCCCGTGCGCGAGTACCGCGAGACGCTGCACAAGGCCGCCGGCATGCTGCGCGCAGTGAGCGCGAGCATCGCCGAACGCGCCGGCTGAGCCGGTGCAAGTCCGTTCGTCCGCCGAATCGGCGGGTCGACAGGCGCCGGCCGCGCCGGCCGGGCGAGCGCTCCGAGCAGCGCGACAGGCTTCCGTCGCGATACACTCTCACTCGTGACCATGCTCATCCTCAACGGTGTGCTCATGTCGGAGGCCGAGGCGACCCTGCCGGCCACCGACCGTGCGCTCACCCATGGCCTGGGCCTCTACGAGACCATCAAGCTGGTGGACGGTGTACCGGTCTTCTTCGAGGAGCACGTCGCCCGTCTCGTCCAGGGCATCGTGGCGCTCGGGCTCGACAAGCGCATCGACAAGCCCGAGCTCGCCGAGCAGGCCTGCCGCCTCGCCGAGGCCAACGGCGGCAGCGACAACTCGTGCCGCCTCCTCGTCACGGCGGGTGCGCCGGACGGCGCGCCGAACCTGCTCGTGCAGACGGACAGGCGCGACTTTCCCGACCGGCCGCTGCGGGTCATCTCCTACCGGGGCGTCCGCGTGAGCGCGCAGTACAAGGCGATGACGGTGATGCAGTCGTACTTCGCCCAGCGGGCGGCGCGCGAGGCCGCCGTGGACGACGCCCTGCTGGTGGACGGCGAGGGCCAGATCTTCGAGGGGGCCACGTCCAACGTGTTCGTCGTGCGCGGCGGCGGACTGGTCACGCCGCCGGCGGAGGGCGACATCCTGCCCGGCGTGCTGCGCGCCAAGGTCGAGGAACTCGCCACAGCAGCCGGGATCCCAGTGGTGGAGGCGTGGGCACGCGTCGCGGACCTTCGCCCGGACGACGGAGTCCTACTCACCAGCAGCGTTCGCGGCGTCGTGCCGGTGGAGCGTATCGACGGCGTCGGACTGCTGGTGCACGAGCAGGAGCTCGCCAAGCTACGCTCGCTGATCGGCGAAGCCGAGGCCGCGAGCACAGCCTCGTTCCGCGCGACGTACCTCTGACGACGCTCTGACGGCGCGTGGGCCGGCGAGCGCCCGCCGGGGGGCGGCCGGCGGGCCGGCGGCGGGAGCGCCTGGCTTCACCGTAGGTTAAGCGCGCCGCGATGCGCGGAAAGCTCCGGTCATGCGCCGCATCGTCCTCCTCATCACCGTCGTCGCCGTCGTGAGCGCGGCCGTCGCGTTCGCCGTCACCCGCGGCCCCTCGCCGACCTCAGCCGGCGCCACCCCGTCGCCGGCCGCGAACGCGCCGCCCGGCGAAACCGGAGGCACGGCGACAAGCACCTCGGCCGCAGCCGCGGCGGCCGACCCGCGGCCCCCGTCGGTGCGCCTCGCGCGTGTGCCGGGCTCCTACGACCAGCCCCTGTATGTCACCGCCCCGCGCGGCGACCGGTCCCGCATCTTCATCGTGGAGAAGACGGGTGTGATCAGGATCGTCAAGGACGGGTCACCAGTGGCCAAGCCCTTCCTCGACATCTCCGGCAAGGTCTCGCGCGGCGGCGAGCAAGGTCTGCTCTCGATGGCTTTCGACCCCCGTTACGCGAGCAACGGCCGCTTCTACGTCAACTACACGAACAACGCCGGCGACACCCGCGTGGTACGGTACCGCGTGTCCCGTATCGATCCGGACCGGGCGGCGACGTCCACCGCGAAGGTCATCCTGCGCGTCGTCCAGCCGTACTCCAACCACAACGGCGGCCAGCTGCAGTTCGGCCCCGACGGCCGCCTGTACGTCGGAATGGGCGACGGCGGCAGCGCCGGGGACCCGCAGGGCCACGCGCAGAATGCGCGCAGCCGCCTCGGCAAGCTGCTGCGCGTGAACGTCAACGTCTCGCCCGTCAGGGTGAGCGCGTACGCCAAAGGACTACGCAACCCGTGGCGCTTCTCGTTCGACCGCGCCACCGGGGCGCTCTGGATCGGCGACGTCGGGCAGGGGGCGCGCGAGGAGATCGACTATCTGCGCCCCGGGCGCAGGCCCGGCGCCAACTTCGGCTGGAACGGCTACGAGGGCACCCTCGCCTTCAACTCCGCCACGGCCGCCAGGCTGAGCAAGAGCTCTCTTGTCTTTCCCGTGAGCCAGTATGGTCGCGCCCTCGGATACTCGGTCACGGGCGGCTACGTCTACCGCGGCTCGGCGATCCCGGCTCTCCGCGGCTTCTACCTCTTCGGCGACTTCGGCTCCGGCCACGTGTGGGCCAAGCGCGGACCCGGCGCGAACCGCTACGTGGTCCCGGGGGCGGACGGGCAGGTGGGCCAGCTCTCGTCCTTCGGGGAGGACGCCCGCGGCGAGCTTTACGTCGTCTCGCTCGCCGGCTCGGTCTTCAAGATCGTGCCGTAGCCCACCGTCGGCGCGGTCCTGTGGCGCTCCCTTCGCCAGCCAGCTGGGTCACCGCCGATCACGGCAGACCCGTGAACCAGTGCTACACTGGACCCGTGGAATGGCCCAAGAAAGGAAGCTACAGTGGCCAATCTCACGATCGCGATCGAGGATGACATCCTGAAGAAGGCGCGCCTCAAGGCGGTGGAGGACGGCACCTCGGTCAACGCGGTGGTGCGCGAGTTCCTGCGGGAGTACACCGGCAACGCGTCGGCGCGCCTGGAGTCGGCGAAGAGGCTCATCGCGCTGGCGCACGACAGCGCCGCCGAGGTGGGTCCCATCACCTGGACACGGGGGGACCTTCACGACCGTGGGGCGGCGAGGAGGTGAAAGCCCCCGCATTCTTCGACACGAACGTCCTCGTGTACCTCTTCGCGAACGAGGAGCCCGAGAAGCAGCGAATGGCCGAACGTCTGTACATGAAACGGTGCGAGGACGGCTCGGGCGTGGTCAGCACGCAGGTGATGCAGGAGTTCTACAGCGTCGCCACCGCGACCATGAAGAGGGTCATCCACGCGTCAACAGGCCGGCTTGCCGTGCAGGAGTTCACGATGCAGCACGTTGTGCAGATGACTCCTTCACTCGTACTGAAGGCCATTGACCGGACTGTCGCCGACCAGCTGGCGATCTGGGATGCGTTGATCGTCGAGGCTGCGCTGGCGGGCGGCTGCCGGACGCTGTACAGCGAGGACTTTCAGCACGGGCGTGCGTTCGGGCCGCTGCGGGTCGTCAACCCGTTCCTGCCGGCGTAGTGCGGACGGGGGCCGGCGAGCCGCAGACTCAGCGCCGGCGCCCCTCCAGGAACCAGCTCGTGTGGTGGTGAGGCGGGCCGTTCTCGCGCGGCTCCTCGTAACTGCGCTCCTCCAGGTCGAGGAGCTCGAAGGCGGCGAAGTCGTGCGTGAGCTCCCCCGCGGTGCCGAAGTGCAGGTACACCTTGTCGACCCAGCTGCGCTCCTCGCCGGAGACCGGCTCGCCCTTGGCGTAGTGTTCGGGGTCGCGCGGGGACAGCGTGCTCAGGAAGAGGAGGCCGCCGGGACGGGTGAGGGCGGCGAGCGCCGCCACGAACTCCCGGCGGCCGATCGGCCCGAGCAGGTGGTACACGTTGCAGCTGAAGACGATGTCGAAGGCCGCGGCGCGCTCCGGGTCCGCGGCCAGCGACGCGGCGTCGCTCACCAGGTACTCGGCGTCGAACTGCGCCGTACGCGAGCGGCGGAGGGCGGCGGCGTGCTCCCTGCGCGCCACCTCGACGGCCGCCGGCGAGCCGTCGATGCCGAGCGCGGAGCAGCCGAGCTCGGTCGCGAGGTAGCGCGTGTCGCGGCCGTAGCCGCAGCCGACGTCCAGGACCCGCAGATCCGGCGTGGCGTACGGCCGCAGGCGGGCGATGGCCAGCTTCGCCAGCGGGCTGGGCCCCTGGCCCCACAGGCACTCGTCCGCGGCGTAGCGCCGGTCCCAGTGCACCGAGGCTTGGGGGATGTCCGGCTCCGGCGGGCCGAAGGGGTCACCCGGACGGCTTCCGCCCGAGCCGTTCAAGACTTCGTCAGGCGGCGCCACGCCTCAAGGTACTTCTCTGACGTCTTCGCCGCCACTTCCGGCGGCAGCTCGGGACCGGGCGCGGTCTTGTCCCAGTCGAGCGTCTCGAGGTAGTCGCGCACGTACTGCTTGTCGTAGCTCGGCTGGCTCTTGCCGGCCTCGTAGCCGTCCGCCGGCCAGAAGCGTGAAGAGTCCGGCGTCATGATCTCGTCGATCAGGATCAGCTCGCCGTCGAGCACGCCGAACTCGAACTTGGTGTCGGCGATGATGATGCCGCGCTCCAGCGCGTACTCGGCGCCGAACTGGTAGAGCTCCAGTGCCATGTCCCGCACCTTCTCCGCCATCTCCCTGCCGATGAGGTCCACGGTCTTGTCGAACGAGACGTTCTCGTCGTGGTCGCCGATCGCCGCCTTGGTGGATGGCGTGTAGATCGGCTCCGGCAGCCGGCTCGCCTCGACGAGACCCTCCGGCAGCTCGATGCCGCACACGCCGCCGGTCTTCTCGTAGTCCTTGCGTCCCGAGCCGGTGAGGTAGCCGCGCACGATGGCCTCCACCGGAAGCGCCTCGGCCTTGTGGACCACGATTGAGCGTCCGGCGAGGTGCTTGTGCTCCGCGTCGGTGCTGAACGGGTCGGGGTCCACGAGGTGGTTGGGGATGATGCGGTAGGTCTGCTCGAACCAGAAGTTGGCGATCTGCGTGAGGACGACGCCCTTGTCGGGGATCGGCGTCGGCAGGATGACGTCGAACGCCGAGAGCCGGTCGCTCGTGACGATCAGCATCTGGTTGGGCGCGTACGCGTAGACGTCGCGAACCTTGCCCCTGCTGATGAGCTCCCAGGCGGATTCGTTGGACTCGTACAGCGTCGTCATGATCGGCTCGCTCCTTTCGCGGCGATGAGGTCGAGAAGGGCTTGGGCGGCGGCGCGGGGGCCGGCGGACTCCTGTCCGGGCAGCCCGAGCTGCGTGCGCAGCTGCCCGACGAACACGCCGGCCTGGAACGCCGCCGTGAAAGTCGCGGCCGCCAGCTTCTCGTGCTGGTCCCGGCGCTGTGCCGGGCCGAACGGATTGGCGAAGTAGCTGTTCGTGAGGCCGGTGGAGGTCGTCGTGCCCTTGCTCATGGCCGCGCCGTCCCGGAACACGGCGAGCGCGGCTCCCTCGTCGGTGAGGCGGTCGACCACCGGATGCCCCGCATCGACCGCCTCGTGGTTGTTGGCGTAGAGCAGAAAGTCGACAGGGTAGCCGCGCAGCACGTCCTCGAGGGAGGTCACCGGCAGCACCACGCGGGCGTTCACCCTGTTGGGGCTCATGATGATGGAGCGGTCGAGCTGACCGAACGCGTAGCCCTGCTGCAGGTCGTCGAGGCGGACGAAGGCGCCGATCTCGCTGCCGTACCCGAGCAGCTCGCCGCCGGCGCCGAGCTCGAGCGAGCCCATGTCGTCGGCGATGATGCGCACTTCGCGGATGCGGTCCGCGCCGGCCACGCGCAGCGCCTCGAGCGTCTCACTCTTGCCCGTCGCGGTGTCGCCGATGAGGAGCACGGTGGCGTGGGTGCCGTCGTCGAGCGTCAGCCGCGCGTAGGCGCCGTGGAACGGCATGACGCCGCGGTCCATGGCGGCGACGTTGTGTAGCGTGAGCATCATCTTCTTGAGGTACCCGAAGTAGCCGAAGCGGTCCTCGAGCGGGACGGCCGCCACCAGCAGGCGCCCGCGGTGGTCGTCGTGGAACACGGTGGGCAGGTCGCCGAAGCGGGCGAGCGCCGCCGGCGGGGCGCCGTACAGGTACACGGCGTCGGGGCCGGCGGCGATCTCCTCGTCCGAGGCGACTTCGAACAGGTTGGCGAGGCTGAGGCCCAGGCCCATGAAGCGACGATGGAAGTAGACGAACACCGTCATCCGCCCTACGAGAGCCGGGTAGCAGAGCCACTCCTCGCGCTCGAGCTCGAGCCCATCGAGCGGGTTCTCCTCCACCTCCGTGAACTGACCCGTGCGCGTGTTCATCGGCGGGTCCAGCAACAGCGGCGGGTAGAGCAGCAGGTCGCGGACGAAGGGGATGCCGGTGAGGAGCTCACGATAGCGAGCCGGCACCTGCCACTTGTGGCGCACGGCGTACACGCCGACCTCGGCGCCGGCTGCGACCTGGCGCAGCACGCGCGGCCGGGTGCCGGTGATGTTCTCGGCGACGTCGCGGTAGAGCGTCCGCACCAACCGCGCCAGCGACTCGACCGTCTCCGTGAAGCCGCGCAGCGGACGCTTGTCTCCCGGCGCCGGCGGCAGCTCCGCGCGCACCACGAGGAAGCGGTCCCAGCGGCGCCAGAAGTCGTAGAGGCCCTCGACGAACTCGTGCAGCTGCTCCCGGCGCGCCAGCAGGTCGCCCGGGGCACAGGCGGTGATGGAGACGCGCTCAAGCGGGTTGTTGGCGAGCAGCCGGACGAGGTCGAGCAGCCGCTCGCGCCGCGGGTCGGCGGCGGGGCCCGCGGCGGCGGCGCTCGTCACGGCGCCTGGACCGGTCCAGGCCGGATCCGCCAGGCCGAGCTCATCGAGCGCCTGCGGATTGTGCGCCTCGAGGTGGTCGACGTAGAGCCCGAGCACGCGGGCGAACGAGCCGCTCTCGACGAGCTCCTGCGTGCTCGCGCACACGGAGCCCTCCGAGTACATGACCGCTTGACGGTCGTCGAGGTCGAGTCGCTGCAGGGACATGCTGGTCTCCGTCGGTCTGCGGGCTCGCATGGGCTATGCCCGGGCGAGGCCGCAGACTACCACAGGCCGCCAGCGCCGGCACCGGCCGGCCGCTTCAGCAGCCGCTATCACCCCTCCGCAGGCTGCTCGGACGTGCAGAATGCGCACTTGTGCGCACCGAGCGGGATCTCGCTCAGACACTCCGGGCATTGCTTGGTCGTCGCGTCCTCGGGCGCCTTGCCGCGGGCGCGGAGCTCGGCCATCTTGTTCATCGGGACGACCACCGTGAAGTACACGGCCAGAGCGATGAGCAGGAACGAGACCACGGAGTTGATGAACGCCCCGTAGAGGAACCTGCTTCCGTTGATGGTGAACATGAGTCCGGAGAAGTCGGGCTTGCCGAAGATCGCGGCGATGAGCGGCGTGATGATGTCGGCAACGAACGCCGTGACGACAGCGCCGAAGGCAGCGCCGATGACGACGGCCACGGCCAGGTCGACGACGTTGCCGCGGAGGATGAAGTCCCTGAATCCCTTGATCATGGCTGAGCCTTCCTTGGTGTGGACGCGCGCCGCGCCTCGGAGGTGACGCGGCGTCGGACGGCAGCCAAAATAGTACTGCCCGGCGCTCCAACGACAAGCGACTGCCGTCGACGAACGCCGACAGCGGGCGATTAGCCCGGCGGCCGGCCGGGAACCCAAAGACTCAGGCCGCCCCCCTTGCGCGGCAGGCGCGGACCCTGTAGACTGCCGCGCGGTCCAACCACCACGACTCACGAGGAGGCGAACAGATGACAGCCAAGACCGTCAGCGGCCAGACCGCAGCGTTCCTCGTGAGGGTCTCCTGCTGAGCAACCGCTCGTCCTGAGCGGCGCTCCGGCCGGCAGCCCTCAAGGCGCCGGCCCTCCTGATCTCCACCTTCACCCATGGTGGGTCCAGTGCCGGAACGCACCCGGTGCGCTGGCGCGCACGCACACACCCACGTTCTGAAAGGACACCCCGAAGATGGACCGCCTACACGTACGTCAACGGCTCGAGGCCTTCGCCGCCAGGCTACGGCGCGCCGCGGGCCCCGGAGACCCGGGCGGCGGCGACTCCCGCCGCGAACGCTCCGGCTCGTCCGGGATGGGCGCGATGAACTCGCTCGGCGCAGGCCGGCGATGAGTCCACCGGCAGTCCGGCGCTCAGGCTGCGTAGCAGCCTGAGCGCCGGGCGGCCCACCAAGACCGCGGCTCCGCGAGGACCGCGGCTCCTGCAGATCCGAGCACGATACCCGAGCAACCAGCCGAAGGAGGCGAAGTGATGACTGCCATGGCCGTCAGCGGAATCCCCGCGTCACCGATCTCGGGGGCTCTGTCGTAAGCAGCCTCCGCTCCACTCGAGCGCCGCTTTCGCGGGACAAGCGCCATGCGCGCGTCCCGATCCACAGCCCTCGCCGGTGACGCACACGGGCACGCGCTCCTCGCGCGCGCCCGCCGTGACGGAACCCCGACGGAAGGGCACCTCCAGCGATGGACAAGAAGGAACGCAGGAGACTCAGACGCCTGCTCGCCGAGCTGGACACCGGCGAGCGAAACAGGCTCACCAAACGCGCCGCCAAGCTGCGCAAAGCGGCGCTCAGAACCCACAAGCCGGCCGGCCGGCGACTCGAGCTCGAGGACTTCCTGCTCGAGCTGCTCGGCGGGGAGCTGGGCGGCGGGCCGGACGGCGGCGGAGCCGCCCCGGACGGCCCGCAGGAACCCCGCGCCGGCGCAGGGACGCGCGGTCACGGCGGTGTCGTGACCGGCATCGCCGCCGGCGTGTGCACGGTGCTGCTCGGCGACGCCGCGGTCCCGGCGAGCCTGTCGTCGGACCTCGCCGGGCGGCAGCGCAGCGACCTCGCCGTCGGCGACGAGGTGCTCGTGGAGCGGCGGGACGGCACGCACCGCGTGACCGCGGTGCTGCCCCGCCGCAGTCTGCTTGCCCGCGCCGACCCGCACGTGCCGCAGCGTCGGCGTGCGATCGCCGCCAACGTCGACCTCGTGGTCGTGGTCGTCGCCGCGGAGGCGCCGCCGCTGCACCCGCGGCTGATCGACCGTTACCTCGTGGCAGTGGAGCAGGCGGGTGCCCGGCCGGTCCTGGCCGTCAACAAGATCGACCTGCCGGACGCCGCGCACAGGCACGTGGTCCTGGCGCGCCTGCAGCCATACCGGTCGCTGGGCATGCCGGTCCTGGCCTGCAGCGCCGAGCGCGGCGAGGGCATCACCGAGCTGCGCGAGACACTGGCCGGCCACACGTGCGTCTTCGTCGGCCAGAGCGGCGTCGGCAAGTCGTCGCTGCTCAACGCACTCGGCGGAGAGACCGCGGTCAGGACCGGCACAGTGCGCACCGGCGACGGCCGCGGCCGTCACACCACGGCGGCCTCGGCCCTGTACGACCTGCCCGGAGGCGTGCGCGTGATCGACACGCCGGGCATCCGCCGGTTCAGCATGGACGGCGGCGACCCGACCACCATCGCCGCCGGCTTCGCCGAGTTCGCACCGTACGTGGAGCAGTGCCACTACAGAGACTGCTCGCATGTGCACGAGCCGGGCTGTGCCGTGCGCCGCGCCGTCGCCGATGGCGCGGTCTCGCGCACCCGCTACGTGAGCTACCGCAAGCTGCTCGGCGGCGACGGGGACGACCCGACGCCGACCGTCGATGACCCTGCGCCGACCTTCCGGCCGAGCCGAGCCCCGTCCGGCGCCGGAGCGGGTGAGCCTGACCGCGGCGGCCACTTCACCTGCGCCAACTGCGGCCGCCCGGCAGCGCTCGAGGCGGCGGGCAGCGGCCACCGCAATCACTGCCCGCACTGCCTGCACAGCGTCCACCTGGACGACGTACCCGGCGACCGCGCCGCCTGCTGCGGCGGCATCATGGAGCCGGTCACGGTGTGAGTGCGCGGCCGCGGCGAGTGGGCGCTCGTGCACAGATGTCGCACCTGCGGGCGACTGAGCAGCAACCGCATCGCCGGCGACGACAACGAGGCGCTGCTGCTCTCGCTGGCGGTGCGGCCGCTCTCGGCGCCGCCGTTCCCGCTCGACGGCCTCGCCGGCCTGGCGGCCGGCCGGCGTAGCCCGGAGTAGAGCCCGTACGCCGCGAGGGCCGGCGGGTGCGCGTCGCGCACCCGCCGGCCCTCCGGGTCACCCGACCGGCCGGCACCTTGGCCCGGCCGGCGGGAGTCCTTCCGCTACGCCGGCGTCACGCCGGCCGCGTCACTTGGCCTTCGCGAGGTTCTCGCTGGCGAAGTCCCAGTTGACGAGCTTGTCGAAGAACGCCTGCACGTACACCGGGCGCAGGTTCTGGTAGTCGAGGTAGTAGGCGTGCTCCCACACGTCGACCACAAGCAACGGCGTGACGCCAGGCGCGGCCGGCATCTCGGCGTTGGGCGTGCTTACGATCTTGCACTCGCCGTTGTCCATGACGAGCCAGGCCCAGCCGGAGCCGAAGCGCCCGACGGCCGCGGCCTTGAAGTCCTCGACGAACTTCTCGTGCCCGCCCATGGCCTCGATCTTCTCTGCGATGGGGCCCGTCGGCGCACCGCCGCCGCCCGGCTTCATGCAGCTCCAGAAGAAGGTGTGGTTCCACACCTGCGCCGCGTTGTTGAACACCGGCTGCTTGTCCGGCTTGCCGGCCACCGACATGATCACGTCCTCGAGACTCTTGCCCTCGAGGTCGGTGCCGCCCACCAGCTTGTTCAGCGTGTCGACGTAGGTCTTGTGGTGCTTGCCGTAGTGGAAGCTGACCGTGCGTGCGGAGTAGTCGGGCTCAAGCGCGTCTTCCGCCCACGGGAGCGGCGGCAGTTCGAACGCCATCGTTCCTCCTTGTCGTCGGGTGGGGGTGCGTCCCCCTGCTGTACGGCCCCTCAAGGGTCGGGTGGTGGCCGTCCGGCGGCCGGAGCTGCGTCAGGTCTGCTCCGGCACGTCGACTTCGATGGCGCCGTCCTGCACACGCACGTCGTAGATGTGCAGGTCGTGCACCCTGGTCTTCCATTCCAGGCGCTTCTGCAGCTTGAACCAACGCTTGACCGGCTCCGGGATGTCTTCGTGCGGGCCCATGTCGTGGTCGATGGGCCAGCTGAGGTTCTTGCCGCTGCGGATGTCGAACTGGGCGTTGTGGTGCGGGCAGGTGATGATCCAGCCCTCGAGCGCGCCCTCGCTCAGCGGTGCGTTCTCGTGGCCGCAGCGGCGGCTCACCGCGTAGTAGGCGCCGTCGTACTCGCAGAGGCAGATCTCGCGGTCGTCCTCGCCGGCGCGTACGTACTTCATACCGCCGGCGGCGATGTCGTCCAGCTTCGCTACTTCGTGCCACATGGTCAGACCTCGTCCGGCGGGAACTGGGGCAGGCTGTCCGGGTCGGTGACGTCCAGGTGGACGAAGAGACCGCACCAGCAGCGCTTCATCGCGTCGAAGTGCTCGCGGTGGAACGGGATGCAGGGACAGCAGATCAGCATGTCCTCGGCACGCACGCCTGTGCGCCCCTGACAGGGGCAGAACGGCGCGCCGAGGTCCTGCTCGGTCTTTGCCTCGGCCTCGAGGAGCTCGTCCACGAGCTCCTCGTCGGGCGAGAACTTGAAACCCATCGGCTGGACGACGCGGTCGAACAGGTACCGCAGCGACTCCTTGCGCGCCTCGTTGGCCATGATCACCCTCCCCAGCCCTTGAGGTGTTTGAGGAACTTGTCGGGGCTGAATCCGACGATGACCTCGCCGTTGATGACGACGACGGGGAACCGGCGGCCGCCGCTGAGCTCATAGGCCTTGTCGGCGACTGCGTCCTGCTCGTCGTCCGGGAGCTTGTCGACGTCGACCGCCTCGTAGGGGATCTTGCTGTCGGCGAACCACTTCTTGGTCTTGCGGCACCAGGGACAGGTGCTGAGCGCGTAGACGTACACCTCGTCGACCATGATCACGCCCCCACCTCGACGTGGATCTGGCCGTCCTCGGCCTTGACGGGGAACGTCGCGAGCGCCAGCTCGGGAGCGTCGAGGAAGACGCCGGTGCGCACGTCGAAGCGCCAGTCGTGGCACGGGCACGTGAGGATCGGGCCCTCGAGCTTGCCGCCCTCGAGGGGGCAGCCCATGTGGGCGCACCTGTTCGCGATCGCGTACAGATCGCCGTCGATGCGCGTCAACAGGACCCCGACGCCTTTGGGAAAGACGGCGACGTATGCGCCGTCAGGGACTTTGGCTTCGTCGATGGTCGGGACCCAGAAAGGTCCGGTCACGGCTCACCCCCGCGCTCCGTCTGCATGATTCCGATAGGCGACCCGCGGGGCGGAGCCTGTCTCTCCGGCGCCGGGCCGGAGGGCGGCACCCGCCGCGTCACGGGTCGGATGCCAAGAGTACCCCCGGAAGGGGCGGGGGAAACAGGGGTGCCGCCGTTGACGACGGCCCCGGCTCACCAGCGCTCGTGGTGGACGCGAGCCTCGTCGTAGCGGTCCGACGGCCTCTTGCGCTCCCGCGGCCAGCCGAAGGGGACGATGGCGAAGGGCACCACGTCGTCCGGTATGCCGAGCAGCTCGCGCAGCGCGGCCTCGCGCTCGGGCAGAGGGTGGATGCCGAGCCAGACGGCCCCCAGGCCGAGGAGCTCGGCCTCGATCAGCATGTTCTCAACGCAGGCGGAACAGTCCTGAGGCCACAGCACGGCCCACTTGGCCTCGCCGGGGTCGCCGCAGACGAGCACGGCGACCGGGGCGGACGGCAGCATCCCGGCGTAGGGGTGCCACTCGGTGATCTGTGCCAGCGTCGCCCGATCACGGATGACGATGAACTTCCACGGCTGCTGATTACCGGCCGACGGCGCCGACATGGCGGCGCGGAGCAGCCGCTCCACGGTGGCGTCGTCGACAGGCTGGTCGGTGTACTTGCGGATGCTGCGCCGGCTGAGGACCGGGTCGTCCATGCTCACCTCGGGGTGGGACCTGCGAGGGCGAGGGTATCGACAGGCCGCCCGGTGTGGCAAGACGAGCGGCCGCGGCGCGGCGGGAGCCGGCTCGGATCGGCCGGCGGCCGCGGGGATCGGGCGGGCGGCCCGGCCGGGCCGCCCGCCCCGCCTGGTCCCCGCCCCCCCGCCGCTGCTGCCGCCGGCCCTTCCCCGCCCGGCGTGGCTTCCTCCTGCGGCGTTGCTGGCGGCTCCTCCGCCGGCCAGCGTCCTCGAACCGGCGGCTCCGCCGGTCCTCCTCAGTCGGTGCTCTTGATGATCACCGTCACGTCCGGGCCGGCATCCGGCGCCGGCGTCTCCCAGCTGCGGGCGTAGGCGCCCGTCAGGTCGGACTCCCCGGCCTCGGTGACCTTCAACGTGACCACCTGCGTGCCGCCCTTGCCGGTCAGCTCCTCCGGGTTCGGGTCCGGCACATACTCGCTCTTCTGGATGGTGAACGTGTCGCCACCGGCGAACGTCCATTCGTAGCCCGTGGTGGCGTTCGCCGCGAGCGACACGACCACCGTATCGCCGACCCCGGCTTCGACCACCGTCGAGGCGCCCTCGGCCGGCGGCGTCACCTCAATCGTGGCCGGCGAGCTCTGCTCCGCCGGCTCGCCGCTCCCGCACCCCGCGAGCAGCGCCACGCCCAGCGCGGCCAGCGCCAGCACCGCCGCGCCTGCCGCAAGCCCTCTCCGCGCCCCTGTCTGCATGTCGTCCTCCGTCTCTCCGCCGGGCAGCTGCGCCCGGCACCCTCTCCCGGCCTGTGAGACGCGCGACGTTTGTCAGGCGTTCAGGCTGCGGCTATCATCTCGGAAAGGGAACTCCAGACCCTTTTGTCGACCCTCCCCCGCCCAACGCCCATGGATTCCGCACGCTCTCACTACGACGTGATCGTCGTCGGCGCCGGCCCCGCCGGGATCTTCGCCGCGCTCGAGCTGGTCCGGCGCAACGGTGCCTCCGTGCTCATCGTGGAGCGCGGCCCGGACATCAACCGGCGGAGCTGCCCGGCGCGCAAGACTGGCGTCTGCGCCGGCTGCGAGCCCTGCGACATCACCTGCGGGTGGGGCGGCGCCGGCGCCTTCAGTGACGGCAAGCTCACCCTCACTCCCGACGTGGGAGGCTGGTTGGACCGCTTCGTCGGCAGGCAGCGCCTCACCGAGCTCATCGGATACGTCGACGGTGTCTGGCTGGAGTACGGCGCTCCGGCCGAGGTCCACGGCGGCGGCAAGAAGTTCGAGAAGTTCCGCAAGGAGGCCCTGCTCCACGGCATGACCCTGGTGGAGTCGCCCGTGCGGCACATGGGCACCGAGCGCTCCTACGACATCCTCACGCGCATGCGCGCGGAGCTGGAGTCCAAGGTCGAGGTGCTCAGCCGCTGCCGCGTGGACAAGATCCTCGTGGAGAAGCCGGCCGGCGAGAGCGAACTGCGCGCCACCGGCGTGGTCCTGGAGGACGGCGCGCGGCTCACAGCCGACGCCATCGTCGCGGCGCCCGGGCGCGACGGCGCCGCCTGGCTCATGGAGGAGTGCAAGCGCCTGCACATCGCGATGCGCACCAACCCCGTGGACATCGGCGTGCGCGTCGAGGTCTCGGCGGCGGTCATGGAACCACTCACCACCGCGCTCTACGAGAGCAAGCTCATCTACTACACGCCGCGCTTCGACGACCCGGTGCGCACGTTCTGCATGAACCCCTACGGCGCCGTCTCGCTGGAGAACTACGGCGACGTGGTCACCGTCAACGGCCACAGCTACGCCGACTTCAAGACCGACCGCACCAACTTCGCCCTGCTGGTCAGCACCGACTTCACCGAGCCGTTCGACGACCCCATCGCCTACGGCAAGAGCATCGCCCGGCTGGCCAACGTTCTCGGCGAGGACATCATCGTGCAGCGCCTCGGCGACCTGCACCAGGGTCATCGCAGCACCATGGAGCGCATCCGTCGAGGCACGGTACAGCCCACGCTCATCGGGGCGACCGCCGGCGACCTTGCCTTCGTGCTCCCGTACCGGCACCTCACCGATATCCTCGAGATGCTGGCGGCGATGGACAAGCTGGCGCCGGGCGTCAACGGGCGCGACACGCTGCTCTACGGCGTGGAGGTCAAGTTCTACTCGGCGCGTCCGGAACTCGACGACGGCCTGCAGACGCCGGTCCGGAACCTGTACGCCGTCGGCGACGGCGCGGGCATCACCCGCGGCCTGATCCAGGCCTCGGCGGCCGGGGTGATCGCGGCGCGCAGCATCCTCGGCATCCCGGACGAGGACGTGGCCGGAACGGCCGGTGAGCCCGCGGCCGCGGCCTCGGGTGACGCAGCGACCGCGGCACCCACCATCTGACGAGCTCGCGCCGGGGCCGTGCCTGGCGCCGCCTCAGCGACGCCAGAAGGTCTTGCGCCGCCCGACGGTGGACCCTTCTGGCAGCACCTCGTCCACCGGGCCACCGACGATCTGTTCCACACGCCGCAGCACACGCTGCGCCTCCTCCTTGCGCGAGCCCACACCGACGAGCACGGCCTCGTCACCGGCGAAGCGCTCGATGCGCGCGGCGAAGCGTGCATCCAGCCCCACCACGCGCGTGCCCTGGACGAGCTTGTCCGCGAGGTAGACCACCTGCGCCTCGTCCGGTTCTTCCCCGGCGCGTTCTGCCAGCCGCGCGTGCGAACGGACGACCGCGGCGACTCGCCGGTAGCCCAACGCCTCGAGCAGGTCGGCGCCGGCGTCGGCGTGCCGTGGCTGGTCCCGGGCAACGTCGTGAAGGAGCGCGCCGGCGGTCACCAGCGGCGCGACGAGGTGCTGGCGGCGGCCGTTGAGCGCCGCCGTGAGCGCCGTGGCGACGCCGGCGACGACCAGCGAGTGGGCCACGCGGTCGCGGGCCACGCTGCGCTCTGCCAGCAGCTGCAGACACCGGGCCTCGTCCGGCAGACTCTCGCCGGCGGCCCGCTCGCGGAGGCGCTCGAGGCCGTCCGGCGTGTCGGCGTCGAGCAGCACGCCCGGATCGTCGACCTCGACTACGGCGGATGCTGCGGCGTGGCCCATCAGAAGCCCCTGCAGGCCTTCCGGCGGATCGGCGGCGCGGATCTCGGCGCGGAGCGCGCCGGAGACGAGCGGCGGATGCCCCTCGGCGCCGTCGAACAGCGGGTAGACCACGTCGGCCGCGCCGCCGCGCGCGACTCTCCCCTGCCTGATCAGGCGGCCGATCGTCTCCGGCCGCACAAGCGGGACATCTGCCGGTAGCACGAAGAACCGCGTCACGCGCTGCTCGAGTTCCTGGACTCCGATGCGCACGGACGAGAACATCCCGCGGTCGTACCCGGGGTTGGTGACCACCCGGGCGCCGGCACACGAACCTACCGCGGCCACCTCGTCGCGCCGGTGACCCGCCACCACGATGACGTCGTCGATGCCCGCCGTGGTGAAGGCGGCGACGGCGCGCTCGAGCAGCGTCAGCCCACCGAGTTCAACGAGCGGCTTGAGCTCGCCCATACGTGACGATCGGCCCGCCGCAAGGACTATCGCAGCCAGGCGCTCCATGCCTCAGATCTCCGCGCCATTGCGCCTGGAAGCACGCCGCGACGATGGCGGCAGCGAGCTGGACCGACGTCTCCGCGCCGATCGCGAAGCGGATCGGCGGACCCGCCAGACAAACGTACGCACGGCGTCCGGCCGCCCGCGCATCTCATCCACAACCTCGTGCATGCTCATTCGATTGTACAGGGCCCGCGCGCTCCCGCTTGGGGTTCGCTAAACAACCGCTTACCACTTGTCACGAGACTCAGCGTCCCGATAGTGTGCGGCGAACCCATCTCCAAGCCCTTCGCCCTACGGCATTCGCTACGGGCGCTGGGCCGTACCACGGACAGACCGTGGGGCGGTGCGCGAAGCACACCGTCGTGGGCCCTGGTGGAAACGCCCGGACCTCCCCGTGCTTGGAAAGGAGCAAGGGACATGACCGCATGCCCGACCCCGCAGGGTCAGGCCGCCGAGGTCGCGCCGCGTGGCGCGCCGCGTACGGTGGCCCGAGCACACCACCGCCACCCAGGCTGGCGTACGCGATGTACCGCCCTGCTTGCCGCCGTTTCACTGGGGGTGATCGTCCTCGGTGCATCGGGGTGCGGCGGCGAGCCGCCGACCGCGGACGCCGGCGGGTCCGGCAGGCTCATCGTCTTCGCCTCCGCCGTGCTGACCGACGCATTCACCAGGCTCGGCGACGACTTCGCGGCCGCTCACCCCGGCGTCGAGGTGGTCTTCAGCTTCTCCGGCGCCGGAGAGCTGCTCGCCCAGATGCGGCAAGGTGCGCCGCCAGACGTGCTCGCAACAGCCGACAGCTCGTTCATGGATGAGGCCGGCGACCTCGTTGGCGCGCCGCAGACCTTCGCCGCGAACACGCTCGCGATCGCCGTTCCGCCCGGCAACCCCGAGAACATCACCGGCCTCGCTGACCTCGGCCAATCGAATCTGAAGGTGGTGCTCGGCTCCGAGGAGACCTCGATCGGCAGATACTCCGCCGAGGTCCTCAAGCGCGCCGGCGTCAGCGTGGCGCCGGTCTCGTTCGAGGTAACCGTCAAGGGCGTCGTGACCAAGGTTTCTCTGGGTGAGGCCGATGCCGGCATCGTCTTCGTCACCGACGTGCTCGCGGCGGACGGCGACATCGACTCGGTCGCCATCCCCGAGGGCCAGAACCTCTTCGCCGACTATCCGATTGCGACGGTCGCCGCGAGCGCGAGCCCGAAGACCGCCCAGGAGTTCGTTGACCTGGTGCTGTCGCCGCAGGGCCAGAAGACGCTGCAGGGCTACGGCTTTCTTGCGCCGGAGGGCCGATGAGCGGTGCAGCCGCGCCTGCGGCCGACGCGCAGGAGCCCCCTGCGACCACGCAGCAGGCCGCCGACGCACTCGAGGTGACCGTCGTCGAGCCGCGGCCCTGGTTCACGCGCGGCGTGCGCTCCATCGGCCTCGCGAGCTTCCTCGCCGATCTTGGACACGAGATCCCGACCTCACTGCTGCCGAGCTTCCTCACCGCCACGCTGGGCGCGCCGGCTGCGGCGCTGGGACTGATCGAGGGCCTCGCCGACGGCTTCGCCGGAGCGGCGCGCCTCGCCGGCGGGGCGCTCTCCGACGACCCGCACCGGCGGCGCACGGTCGCGCTCGGCGGTTACGGCGCCACAGCCGTACTGAGCGCCGCCATCGGGCTCTGCGCCACGGTCCCGCAGGTGGCCGTGCTGCGCGGTGCCAGCTGGCTCGCCCGCGGCATCCGCGTCCCGGCCCGGAACGCCTTGCTCGCGGACGTGGTGCCCGCCAGCGCCTACGGGCGCGCCTACGGCTACGAGCGCGCCATGGACAACCTCGGCGCCGTCTTCGGGCCGGTGCTGGCGCTGCTACTCTTGTCCCTCGTCTCCGTGCGTGCGGCGATCCTGCTCAGCGTGATCCCCGGGCTGCTCGCCACGCTCGCTATCCTGACCGCGATCCGGGCGACGCCCCGGCCAACGCGCCGCGAGCACCAGCCCATCCGCCTGCGCGTGCGCCCGGTGATGCAGGGCCAGCTCGGGCGCCTCATGTACGGGGTCGCCGCCTTCGAGCTCGCGAACGTCGCTGCCACCCTGCTCATCCTGCGGGCGACGGAGCTGCTCTCGCCGGACCACGGCTCCGGGGCGGCGACCAAGACCGCGCTCGCCCTTTACATCGCCTACAACGCCGCCGCCACGCTGGTGAGCATTCCCGGCGGGCACGTGGCGGACCGCTGGGGGGAGTCGCGGGTGCTGCTCGGCGGGGTCGCCTGCTTCGTCGCCGCCTACCTGGGCTTCGCCTTCGCTGGGCCGGCAATCGCGCCGCTCGCGCTCTGCTTCGTGGCCGCCGGAGTCGGCATCGGCTTTGTCGAGACCTCACAGCACAGCGCTGTCGCCGGCCTCGCCCCGCTCTCGTGCCGGGGCAGCGCCTTCGGTCTGCTCGCCGCCGTGCAGAGCATCGGCCAGCTCGCCGCCAGCGCCGTCGCCGGCCTGCTCTGGACGCTCGCCTCTCCCCGCGCCGCCTTCCTCTACCTCGCAGCGTGGGGGGTGGTCGCGCTCGTGCTGTTCGCGCGCGTGAGGCGTCGCCCGGATCCCGGCGACGAGGCCGGCGCGCTCACTGCGGGATCGGTCGGATAGCGGCGGCCCAGCCTCGCCGAGGGAACCTGAATGAAGGCCTGACACTGGCATGAGGTGCGTGCGACACTCAGGCCTCCGCTCCGGCGCGTACCCGGACGATCTCCGCGGCGATGCTCACGGCGAGCTCGGCCGGAGTCTCGGCGCCGATGGCGAGACCGATCGGCGAGTGGACTCGGCTGATGACCTCGTCGTCGAAGCCGGCCTCGCGCAGCGCCGTCTGCATGCGTGCCCGCTTGGAGCGACTCGCCATCACGCCCACGTAGCGGGCGCCGAGGCGCAGCGCCTGCTCGAGCACGTCCAGGTCGTGCACGTGCCCGCGCGTGGCGACGACGACGTAGGCGCGCTCGTCCACGCCGAGGGCGATGAGCGCGCCCTCGAACGGCCGCGCGACGACGCGTGCGTCCGGAAACCGGCCGGCCGCAGCGAATTCCTCGCGGTCGTCCAGGACGACCACCCGGAAGCCCAGACGCGCGAGCAGCGGCGCGACCTCCGTCCCGACGTGGCCGGCGCCACAGACTACGGCCAGCGCCGGCGGCTCCAGGCGCTCGAGGACGGCCGTCCGGCCGTCGGGCAGCGTGGCGACGCCGTGCAGTTCCGCCGCGGCGGTGAGGCGGCGCAGCTCCTTCGCGCCGCAGATCGCGGCACCGGTGACGGCGCCGCCCTCGTCGAGCGCGCAATGTGCGACGGCGGAAGGCTGCTCGTCGAGAGGCACGCTCACGAACCAGGCGCGCCGGCCGGCTGCGCGCGCCGCGCGCAGCGCGTAGCACACGGCGAGCAGCTCGGCATCCCTCGGCGCCACGTACGTGACGAGCACCTCGGCGGCGCCGCCGCAGACCATCTTGTCGCCGCTCTTGAGATCCGCGCCGCTCAGGTCGATCCGGGCGCGCCGGGAGCGGCGCTCCGCGAGCGACGCTCCGGCGGCCTGCATCATGGTGTGCTCGATCAGCCCGCCGCCGATGGTCCCGGCGATCGACCCGTCATCGCGCACCAGCATCTCGGCACCGGCGGCGCGCGGCGTCGAGCCCTGGTCGGCGACAAGCGTGACCAGGGCGAACGCGCGCCCGGCCTCCAGCAAGTCAAGCGTCTCATCGAGGATCTCGTGCATGTTCAGACGATTGTACAGGCGAGGTCCCGACGCTATGATTTCCAGAGGGAACGTCCTTCTCTTCACCGAATCCCCCCCGGCCGCCACTGGGCTCCGCGCGTCCTCATGCGCTCCCCACGGCGGCCGAAGCAGTCAAGCGAGACGGAGGGAGACCACCGTGCCCGGTACCGTCGTTGTCGGCGCCCAGTGGGGCGACGAGGGCAAAGGCAAGATCACCGACCTGCTGGCCGAGAAGGCCGATGTGGTCGCGCGCTTCCAGGGCGGCAACAACGCCGGCCACACCATCGTCCGGGACGGCGAGGAGTTCAAGTTCCACCTCATCCCGTCCGGCATCCTGTACGAGGCCAAGACCTGCGTCATCGGCAACGGCGTCGTCATCGATCCGCACATCCTCTTCGGCGAGCTCGAGGCGCTGCGCGGGCGCGGCATCAGCGGCGACAACCTGCGCGTCAGCGGCAACGCCCACCTCATCATGCCGTACCACCTGCTGCTGGACGGCGCCAACGAGCAGCAGCTCGGCAAGTACAAGATCGGCACCACCGGCCGCGGCATCGGCCCCTGCTACGTGGACAAGTACACGCGCATCGGCATCCGCGTGCAGGACCTGCTGGACGAGAAGATCCTGCGCCGCAAGGTCGGGACGGCGCTGCAGGAGAAGAACTTCCTGCTGCAGCGCTATGAGATCGGGGTGCTGGACCCTACCCAGGTCACGGAGGAGCTCCTCAGCTACCGGGAGCGGTTCGAGCCCTTCATCTGCGACGCCAGCCTGCTCGTCAACACCGCGCTCGACGAGAACAAGCACGTCCTCTTCGAGGGCGCCCAGGGCGCGCTGCTCGACATCGACTTCGGGACGTATCCGTTCGTCACGAGCAGCAACCCCATCTCGGGCGCGGCCTGCACCGGCACCGGCGTCGGCCCCACGCGCATCGACCACGTGGTCGGCGTCGCCAAGGCGTACACCACGCGGGTCGGCGAGGGGCCGTTCCCCACCGAGCTCTTCGACGAGGCCGGCGCCGCCATGTGCGAGATCGGCCACGAGTTCGGCACCACCACCGGCCGCCAGCGCCGCTGCGGCTGGCTGGACCTGGTGGCGCTCAGGTACGCCGTGCGCCTGAGCGGCATCACGCACCTCGCCCTCACCAAGCTCGACGTGCTCACCGGCATGCCGTCCATCAAGGTGTGCACCCGCTACAAGGCCGGGCGCAGGATGCTGGACGAGTTCCCGCTGCTGCAGACCGACTTCCACCACGCCAGGCCGGTGTACGAAGAGCTCCCCGGCTGGACCGAGGACCTCCGCGAGTGCGAGACGTGGCAGGACCTGCCGCAGAACGCGCGCGACTACGTGCAGTACATCGCCGAGGCCACCAAGACGCGCGTCAAGTTCATCGCCGTCGGCCCCGGCCGCGACGAGACGATCATCCTGCCGAGGAGCGTCGGGCGCGGCGGCGCCGTCTAGTGCGACTCAGGGAGCCGAGCAGGGCAAGGGGGACCCAGACGCGTTCGTAACCTGCCGCCTTTCAAGGATGGATGGGAGTAGACGATTGACTTTGGCCCCTCAGATCGGACTTGGGCCAGCGTCTGCCGTCGGCAACGAGGGAGCAGGCCGATGAAAATGGTCGGCATTGTCGGCAGTGCGCGCAAGGGAGGGAACACGGATGCCCTCGTCCAAGCGGTGCTCGAGGGCTGCGAGCGTGCCGGGGCGCAGACCGAGAAGATCCGCCTCGACGATCTCGAGATCAAGCCCTGCCGAGCGTGCCGCACGCAGGATGGCAAGGGCTGCCGCAAGGGGATGCTCATCTGCGTCTCCGGGAGCGACGGGCCTGAGCACGCCTGGGCCGCGCTTGAGGAGTACTGGGCCGACGAGATCAACCTCGAGGTGGTCATCCGCAAGTTCGCCTGCGAGACTGTCGGCGACGACGGCGAGGTCCTTGAGCCCAGGGAGCGCCCCCGAGCTGCTGGACGAGCTGAGGTCCTGCGGAGAAGGGCTTTGCGCAGCGATTCGAAGGGGATGCCGGCGCCAAGCCCCAAGGAGGCATGAAGTCGCGGCTGCGCGCGGTTGCGCGGTCACGTCAGGGCCTCCTCAGGACACCGGCGCCCGATCTCAGATGGTCGCGACCGTGACCTGGCTCGCGCCGCCGGTGAAGCGGATCTCGTAACGGTCGGCCGCCTCTGCGAAGCCGCCGGAGTTGAGAACCGTGCGCCCGCCGACGGCGCCGAGGCGCTGGCCGTCAAAGATGAGCTGGCTCGCGCCGCCGGCTACCTCCGCGCGAGCCTCGCTGCCTTTGGGGCGGCGCAGGGTCACCTTGCTGGCGCCGCCGCTCACGCGAACGGACACGGTGCCCTCCGGCGCAGGCAGCCGGATCTCGATATCGCTGGCGCCGCCCGTCACTTCCAGGCTCGTGACGCGCAGCGCCGAAAGGTCGGCGGCGAGCTTCCACATGCCACCGCGCAGTGAGATATCCCAGGGCACGGCCGTGGAGAGCGTGAAGTCGGCCGACTGGGCGCGCCAGTCGAAGGGCCGGAACCGGCGGCGCTGCTGCACGACGACCGTGCCGCCGTTCACGGTGATCTCGGGCACCGGACCGACGAAACTCGCCTGGTACAGGTCGGTCAGGGCGGGGTCGCCCTTGAGGGACACCTTCGCGGCGCCCTTGGTGAACTCGAGGCGCCCCGCCGAGGCGCTGCCCAGCGGTGCGGAGCTCTGCGCCGGCCTGTCCTTGCCGCCGAGCTCGAGCGCCAGCTCCACCTTGACGCCGTTCTCGCGCGCCGGCGCGCCCGGTGCGCCCTCCGCCGTGAGCGCGGCGATCTGCGCCTCGTACACGCTGCGCGTGCCGCGCAGGAAGTCGCGGATGCACGTGAGCTCGGCCGCCTCGCGACCCTCGAGGAGTCCCCGGGTGGCGAGTTCCACCTCGCCGTGGATGCGGGCGCCGATCTCGCGGGTCGCGACGGTTGAGACGACGATCACGCGGCGCCGGTCGGCCGGGTCGGGCACGCGGTTGGCGTAGCCGCCCTTCTCCAGCCGGTCGAGCACCGTGGTGATCGCTCCCGGCGTGAGGCCGCTCTCTTCGGCGAGCTCACCGGCGGTCACGCGGCCGCGCCGGTACAGGATGCTGAGGCAGCGGAGGTCGGTGCGGTTGAGGCCGAACTGGAGCGCGACGGCCTCGTCCAGCTGGTCGCCGGCACGGCGCAGTTCGTCGAGCTCGACGCCGACCTCGTCGACCAGAGCGGCGTTCTTCTTCTGATCCGTGTGCATCACTACCTCCCGGCAGGACGGGAACACTCGGCAAGGCCCGCGGTCCGGCATGGACGGGCGTGCGATGGTTGTGTTCGCTGCGGTGATGATATCATAGCCTAATGATTTGACAATCTAAGTATCAGCGCTACACTCGCTCCCGTTGGACTTGAGCGACCGGCGCCCTTCAGAACCGGCGGCGTCGGAGCGGGAGGAAGGACGGACCAATGGACAACGCGATCGAAGCCCGAGGGCTGGTCAAGACCTACCGCGGCGACGTGCGCGCTCTGGACGGCGTGAGCCTCGCCGCCGAGGCAGGGTCGGTGTTCGGACTACTGGGGCCGAACGGCGCCGGCAAGTCGACCGCGGTCAAGATCCTCACGACACTGTCGCGGCCGGACGCGGGCGAGGCGTTCGTGGCCGGGCACGACGTGCTGAGGCAGCCGGCCAAGGTACGTCTCGCCATCGGCTGCGTGGCGCAGAAGTCCGGGCTTGACCTGCAGGCGACGGGACGGGAGAACCTGTTCCTGCAGGGGCGCGTGTACGGCATGCGCGGCAGCGGGCTCCGCTCGCGGGCGCAGGAGCTCATCGAGCGCTTCGGCCTCACCGACGCCGCCGACCGCACCGTCAAGGGCTACTCCGGCGGCATGCAGCGCAAGCTGGACGTCGCCGTCGGCCTCATGCACCGGCCGCGGGTGCTCTTCCTCGACGAACCGACCACGGGCCTGGATCCGGAGGCGCGCGTGGACATGTGGTCCGAGATCGCCCGCCTCGCCGGCGACGAAGGGCTGACGATCCTCATGACGACACACTACCTCGAAGAGGCCGACGGCCTTGCCCGCCGGCTCGCCATCGTCGACCGCGGCAAGGTGGTCGCCGAGGGCACGCCGGACGAGCTGAAGGGCGACCTGCGCGGCGACGCTATCGTGGTGGAACTCGAGAAGCAGGTGCACGACGGCGAGATCCGCCGCGCGCTCGAGAAGGTGCCCGAGCTGTACGACGTGGCGGTGGAGGCCCGCGCGCTGCGCGCGCGGGCCGACAGCGGCGCGCGCGCCGTGCCCGCCGTGCTCGCAGCCCTGGAGGCCCAGGGCGTCAAGGTCGCTTCGGTGACCGTGTCGCGACCCTCGCTGGACGACGTGTATCTGCGGTACGCCGGCCGCGCCTTCAGCGAGGCCGACCGGGAGGGGAACAAGCCATGACGCACATGATCACCGACACCCTGTTCATGACCCAGCGGCACTTCCGCAACCTGCTGCGGCAGCCGGCGTGGATCTTCATCTCGCTGGTGCAGCCGGTGGTGTGGCTGCTCCTGTACGGCGCCCTGTTCCGCAGGATCGTCGAGATCCCCGGATTCGGCGCCGGCAGCTACATCGACTTCCTCACGCCGGGCATCGTCGTCATGACCTGCCTGTTCAGCGCCGGCTGGAGCGGAATGGACCTGATCGAGGACATCGACCGCGGAGTGATCGACAGGTTCCTCGTGAGCCCGGCGAGCCGGAGCTCGCTCATCGCCGGGCGCCTCGTCCAGGGCGCCATCGTCGGCATCATCCAGTCGGTCATCATCGTCGTGCTCGGCCTCATCGTCGGCGCGGAGTACCCGGGCGGCGTGGCCGGCATCGCGGCGCTCACCGTCTGTGCCGTGCTGCTGGGCACGGGTGTCGGCGCGCTGAGCAACGCCATCGGCGTGCTCTCCCGCCGGGTCGAGACCATGGTCGCCGTCAGCAACTTCGTGCTGCTGCCGCTGACGTTCCTCAGCTCGGTGTTCATGGCGCGAGCGCTCATGCCGGGGTGGATGCAGGCCATCGCCACCTACAACCCGGTGGAGTGGGCCGTCAACGCCGGTCGCGAAGGCCTCGCCGCGGGCCCGGACTGGGGCGTCGTGCTCAGCCGCATGGGCTGGCTTGCGCTCTTCACGCTGGTCTGCACGTGGCTGGCGACGCGCGCGTTCCGCGTGTACCAGAGGTCGATCTGACCGCACGACGAGCGCGCGGTGCGGGCCTCACGGCGCACCGCGCCCGCCGCCCTGTTCGCGCGCTCCCCTTCCCGGAGCTGCCGGGCCCAAGTAGACTTGCGGGCGTCGGGCCGGGCCGGCGGCAGCACCGCCCGGCGACAGCGGACACACCACTCGGAGGCCTCATGCGCGTGCTCGTGGTGGGCGGCGGCGGCAGAGAGCACGCCCTCGTCCATTCCTTTGCCCAGTCCCCGCTCGCAGACCGCATCTTCTGCGCGCCGGGCAACGCCGGCACCACCGCCGAGGCAGACAACATCCCCATTGCCGCCGACGATCTCCCGGCGCTGCTCGACTTCGCCAGCCGCGAAGAGGTGGACCTGACGGTGATCGGCCCTGAGGTCCCGCTGGTCATGGGCCTCACCGACTTGTTCGAGGAGCACGGGCTCGCCGTCTTCGGACCCAACCGGGAGGCCGCGCAGCTCGAGGGCAGCAAGGTGTTCGCCAAGGAGATCATGGCCGACGGCGGCGTCGCCACCGGTGCGTACCGGCGGCACACCACACTGCTGACGGCGCTCGCAGACGTAGAGGGCCGGGAGGACTACCCGCTCGTCGTCAAGGCCGACGGCCTCGCCGCCGGCAAGGGCGTGCTCATCTGCAAGGACAAGATCGAGGCCCGCGACGCCGTCGAGGCCTGCTTCGTCAAGCGCGAGTTCGGCGAAGCCGGCGACGTGCTCATCACCGAGGAATACCTCACCGGCTCCGAGGTGTCGCTGCTGGTGCTCTGCGACGGCTCCACGGCGGTGCCGCTCGCGCCGGCGCAGGACTACAAGCGCATCTTCGCCGGCGACCAGGGCCCCAACACCGGCGGCATGGGCAGCTACTGCCCGGTGCCGGGGTTCGAGAAGACGGTCGTCGACGCCGCCATGGAGCACGTGGTGGAGCCTGTGGTGGCGGCGCTGCGCAGACGCGGCGTCACCTACCGCGGCGTTCTGTACGCCGGCCTGATCGTCACGGAGGCCGGGACCAAGGTGCTGGAGTTCAACTGCCGGTTCGGCGACCCCGAGACGCAGGCCGTGCTCCCGCGTCTGGACAGCGACCTGCTGGAGCTGTGCGCCGCCGCGGCCGGCGGCGGTCTCGGCAACGCCAGTGCGCTCTGGAAGCCGCAGGACTGCGTCACGGTGGTGCTCGCCTCCGCGGGCTACCCGGCGAGCAGCCGCAAGGGCGACGTCATCAGCGGCCTCGCCGAGGCGGCCGCCCTGGACGACGTGACCGTCTACCACGCCGGCACGACGCTGCAGGACGGTCAGGTCGTCACGGCCGGCGGCCGCGTCCTCGCGGTGAGCGCGCTCGGGAGCGGCTTCGCTGCCGCCCGCGAGCGCGCCTACGAGGCCGTCGGCAAGATCGCGTTCGACGGCATGCAGGTGCGTCCCGACATCGCCGAGCGCGCCGTCAAGGCACGCGCCGGCGAGCTCCGCCTCTTCCCCTCCAGCCTGGGATCCGAGTAGGGAGGCGGACGACATGGCACGATCTCGCCGCGTTGCTGCCGAGGAGGGCGACAGGACCTGGCAGTTCAGGAAGACCGAGGCCATCCCGACCGGAGACTGACAAGCGGCGCCGGCGGCGTGTGACGGCAAAGGAGACAGGAAGTGGAAGACACCAGAACCGAGGTCGAGACGATCCTGCAGGGCATCCAGATGGAGCCCGTGCTGGTCGGCATCGTCATGGGCAGCGAGAGCGACCGCGAGATCATGCAGAAGGCGGCCGCCGAGCTCGACGAGCGCAAGCTCAAGTACGAGATCAACGTCCTCTCGGCGCACCGCGACCCGGACAAGGTGGCGCACTACGCCAAGACGGCGCAGAGTCGCGGCCTCAAGGTGCTCATCGGCGGCGCCGGCAAGGCGGCGGCCCTCCCCGGCGTGCTGGCCGCCTACACCAACCTCCCGGTGATCGGCGTGCCAATCAAGACGAGCGACCTCGGCGGCATGGACTCTCTGCTCAGCATCGTGCAGATGCCGCCCGGAGTACCGGTCGCGTGTGTCGCCATCAACGGCGCCCGCAACGCGGCCATCCTGGCGGCCAGGATCCTCGACGTCTGAGCAGCGCGGCGCGGCGCCGGCCAGACCGCGCCGCGACCGCGCGGCGCCTCGGTGCCTCAGCGCCGCGCGGGGGGAACACTCCGGGCATGGGCAGGCACGCCGTCAGATCCTCCATGGCTCCGCCTCCGCCGGTGGCGGCGTCCCCCGGCGTCTCGTCGGGGCACTTCGTGTTCATCTCGGCGCAGCTCCCAGTCGACGCGCGGGGCGAATTGACGGGGGCGACCGCGGCCGAACAGGCGGCCCGCTCCATCGACAACCTCGCCCACCAGCTGCGCTCGACCGGCCTCTCGCTGGACGACGTCGTCAGCCTCCAGATCCACCTCGTCGACCAGGCTGACAGGGCCGCCCTCGACGCCGCCCTAGAGTCTCGGTTCAGCCCCCCGCATCCCGCCGTCACACTGGCCGGTGTACCATGGTTGCCCGGCGGTGCGCGGCTGCAGGTCGCCGCCATCGCGCAACGCTACTGAGAGTCAAGGGATGCCCAGAGACCAGAAGCCGCCCAGCCCCAGGACCATCTCGGGCTTTCTCTACGTCGCAGTGCTGCTCATCGCCGTCGCGCTGGTCTACGTGGCCGTACGCGCGCTGCTCGCCTGACACCAGGCTCCCACACGAAAGGACGGACCCCATGGAGAAGCAGGTCTTCGTGTCCCCCGTCGGCGCCCCGCCCGTCGGCCCGTACTCGCCCGCGGTGGGCGCCGGGGACTTCGTCTTCGTCTCCGGTCAGATCGCGCTCGACACGGCCGGCAAGATCGCCGGCTACACGCCCAAGGACCAGGCGCGCAAGGCCCTGGAGAACCTGAGCGCGACCCTCGAGGCGGCCGGTCTGGGCCTCCAGGACGTCGTCAAGACCACCATCTTCCTCAGCGACATGGACGAGTTCGCCGCCGTGAACGAGGTGTACGGTGAGTTCTTCACCGAGCCCTACCCGGCGCGCTCCACGGTAGAAGTAGCGCGCCTCCCCAAGGACCTCCACGTCGAGATCGAGGCGATCGCCTGCCGCGGGTGAAGCGCGCGGACGCAGCACCGCGCGCGGAGGACAGCGTCAGCTGCGCCGCTGCCGCTCGATCTCGCGCTGGATCTCGTCCTCGCCGATGGGCCGATTGCCGCGCCCGTAGGCGTCCCACGCGTTGAAGGCGAGGCCTATGCCCCAGCCGGCGAGCACCCAACCCGGCCAGAAGTAGCCGGCGCCGCTCCAGTACCAGACGACCACCAGGAAGATGTTGACGATGCAGTAGGCGACGACGTGGTTCCAGAAGTCGCGCCTTCTCTTGATCGCCTTGATCGCGTGGTTGCGGATCTCCTCTTCGGTCGGCATGCCCGCGTCCTCCTCTGGTCGTGGACGGCGCGCCGCGCGCCGCTCCGCCGCTAGTGTACCCGCGGCGGTCGCCGCGCCAGAGGGATGCGTGGCGCCGCGCGCGGCCGCGCATCGGCACGGCCCGTCCCGGCAGGAGGGTGTGAGAGAATCGCGGCGACGAAAGACGGCGGCCGGCGCCCTGCCGGCCGAGCCGTGACGCCGGCGGCCGCGGAGGGCACCGATGATCGAGCGCTACACGCTCCCTGAGATGGGCGCGATCTGGACTGACGAGGCCAGGATGCAGGCCTGGCTCGACGTGGAAATCGCCGCCGTGAAGGCCTGGAACCAGCTCGGCAAGATCCCCGACGACGCGGTCAGGGAGATTGTCGCCAAGGCGGCCTTCGACGTCGCCCGCGTCAACGAGATCGAGCAGACCACCAACCACGACGTCATCGCTTTCCTCACCAACGTGGCCGAGTACGTCGGCGACGCCAGCAGGTACGTCCACTACGGCATGACGAGCAGCGACATGCTCGACACCGCGCTGGCGTTGCAGATCAAGCGCGCCGGCCTGCTCCTCGAGCGCGACCTGGTCGCGCTGGGCGGGGTGCTCAAGCGGCGCGCCTTCGAGTTCCGCGACACCGTGGAGGTCGGGCGCACGCACGGCATCCACGCCGAGCCCATCACCTTCGGCATGAAGCTCGGCATCTGGGCGTTCGAGGTCAGCCGGCACCTCAAGCGCATGCGCACGGTCACCGTCAACGCGTCGGTCGGCAAGATCAGCGGCGTCGTCGGCGCGTACAACAACATCGACCCGCGCGTGGAAGACCTGGTCTGCGAGGAGCTCGGCATCGGCCGCGAACCAATCAGCAACCAGGTGGTCCAGCGCGACCGGCACGCCGCCTTCCTCAGCTGCATCGCCATCATCGGCTCGAGCATCGAGAAGTTCGCCACCGAGGTGCGCCACCTGCAGCGGACCGAGGTACGCGAGGCGGAAGAGGCGTTCGGCAAGGGCCAGAAGGGCTCCTCGGCCATGCCCCACAAGCGCAACCCCATCCTCAGCGAGCGGATGGCGGGCTGCGCGCGCGTCCTGCGCGGCAATGCCCTGGTGGGGATGGAGAACGTCGCCCTGTGGCACGAGCGGGACATCAGCCACAGCTCGGCCGAGCGCGTGGTGCTGCCCGACAGCACCATCCTGCTCGACTACATGCTGCAGAAGTTCACGAAGCTCATGGAGAACCTGGTGGTGGACGAGGAGCGCATGCTGGCCAACCTGGGCCAGAGCTACCGCCTCGTGTTCAGCGGGGCGGTCCTGCTGGCCCTGGTCGACAAAGGCATGCTGCGCGAGGACGCGTACCGCGTGGTGCAGGACGCGGCCATGCAGGCGTGGCGCGAGGGCGTCGACTTCGGCGACCTCATCAAGATGAGCGACGAGGCCATGGCCGTGATGACGCCGGAGGAGGTCGACGCCTCCATGGACCCGGACCAGTATCGAGCCGGACGCGACGCGATCTTCGAGCGGCTGGGCAAGCTCGAGTTCTGAGACCGGCGCCGGCGCGAGGCCTCCGGCGGAGCGCGCCGGCGCGACGTGCCACGGAGGCGGACTCGGTCAGACCCGCACTCATGCCGCGGCACGGCCAGCCCGATAGACTGGGCAGAGGGGCCGGGCGGACACGCGCGGCCGCAATACGCGGCGTCCCGAGGGGGTTTCGATGGCCGAGTGCCCGAGCTGCGACGCTCTGATCAAGGACGGCGACTGGACCTGCGGTCAGTGCGGGGCGCCGGTGGCCGGCGCCGGCATGCCACCCGCGGCCGGGCAGTACGGCGGCGGGACGACCGCATACACAGCGGCCGGCACGCCCGCCTACGGCGGTCCCGGGCAATGGGCGCCGGAGTACCAGCCGCAGCCCGCGGCTGCGGCTCCGACTACCAAGGGCAACGACGGCCTGATCAGTCTCGTCGTCGTGGCCGGAGTGGTCGCGATCATCGCCGTCGTCCTCGTCTGGTTCTTCATGCTCCGCGGACCGGCCACCACCGGCGAGGAGTACCTCGGCGCCTGGACGGCCGGCACGGAGCAGGGCATCACCACGATCCAGGTCGCCGACGACGGCGAGGCCTTCACCGTCACCATGACGGGGAGCCGATCCGACCAGAGGATCACGGTCCCCGCGCATCTGGATGGCAAGGACCTGGTCATCACCATGGATGACTTTTCACAGATCGCCGGCGAGGAGAACGCGGAGGCGTTCAAGACGACGCTCCAAGCGCTCGCCGGCGACTTCAGGATGGTCTTCAGCAGCGCCGACGCCACCCACCTCGACCTGCGCATCGTGGGCACGGCCCCCGGCGGCGAGGACTACGACGAGACCATCCCGCTGACCAAGGATGCCGCCGGGACGACATGAGCGCTCCCAGCCGCGTCCGTCCCGCCACACGCGGAGACATGCCCGAGATCGTGGACCTGCTGCGCGCCTGCGACGTAGCCGAGGTCGGCGAGCCGGACAGCACGATCGAGGACCTCGAGAGCGACTGGTCCATGGAGGGCTTCGAAGCGGCGCGGGACGCCTGGGTGGCGGAGGGTTTCGCGGGCCTGGTCGGCTACGCCTACGCCGGCGACCAGTTCCGTACCGGCGAGCTGGAGGCCGACCTCTGGGTGCACCCGGGCCATCACGAGCCCGAGCTCGCCGGCCGGCTGCTCGGCCTCGCTGAACGGCGAGCCGCGCAGCTCGCCGTCGAGCGCGGCTACACGGACCCCCGGCTGGACGTCTTCTGCGCCTCGGGCAACCGGGCCAAGCGCGACCTGCTGCGGCGGCACGGCTATACGCTCGTGCGCACCGTGTACCGCATGACGGTGGACCTCTCCGGCGACGGGGCGTTCGCCCCGGTGCCCGAGGGCCTCGAGATCCGGGCCTTCCGGCTCGAGGCCGACGAGCGCCCGCTGTACGAGCTGATGAACGAGGCGTTCGTGGATCACTTCCGGCAGAGCGAGGAACCCTTCGACGCCTGGCGGGTCCGGCTCCTGGGTCACCCCGACTTCGACCCCGGCCTGTGGTGGATCGCCTGGGACGGGGACCGGCCCGCCGGGGCACTCATCGCCTACGACCACGGCGACCTCGGCTGGGTCAAGGGGATCGGCGTGCGCCGGCCCTGGCGCCGCCGCGGCCTCGGCACGGCGCTGCTGGCGCACTCTTTGGCGGCGTTCCGCGAGCGCGGCCAGCTGCGCGTGGATCTCGGAGTGGACGCCGAGGGCGCCACCATGCCGCTCCTCCTCTACGAGCGTGCCGGCATGCAGGCGACCTCTGCTTACGAACTGTACGCACGGAGCCTCGAGGACGGCGGCGTTACCCCGCCACCAGGAAAGGGGCACCCGTGAGACGGACAGTCCTGGCGCTGGCGCTCGCGCTGGCGCTCGCCGTCGCGGTCGTCGCGTGCGGCGGCGAGGCGACGGACGGCGGCGAGACCACGCCGGCCGCGACCCCGGCGGAGAACGTCACTCCCACGGGCACGGCGCCGCCCGCCGAGTCTGAGACGCCGACCGGACCGGCCACCGACGAGGGAGCTGACCTGTACGCCCAGAACTGCACCGCCTGCCACGGCGCCGACGGCGGCGGCGAGAGCGCTCCGGCGATCGCCGGAGAAGACAACGTCGACCGGATCCGCGAGCAGATCCGAGAGGGCGGCGACGGCATGCCGAGCTTCTCGGGCGCCCTGACGCCCGGCCAGATCGACGCGCTTGCGCAGTACGTCGCTGGAGGGTTGCAGTAGGCGCTGCGGTATCATGCGGGCGATGAACGCCGACCGCATCAGGGGCCCCCGCAGCATCCGCCCGGCCCAGCCCGGCCTCGACGCGCGCGTGCTCGTGCCGGGCTCCAAGAGCGTGACCAACCGCGCCCTGCTCCTCGCCGGGCTCGCGGCCGGGGAGTCGGTGCTACGCGGAGCACTCGAGGCCGGCGACACGGACGCGTTCACCGCCGGCCTGCGCAGCCTGGGCGTCGCCGTGGAACGCCGGGGCGGCGACGTGCACGTCGCGGGCGCCGGCGGGCGGTTCCCCGCCGCCGAGGCCGCCGTGTTCTGCGCCGAGGCGGGCACGGCCGCCCGGTTCCTGCTCGCCGCAGCCGCGGCCGGCGACGGCGTGTACCGCTTCGATGCGGCGCCGCAGCTGCGGCGCCGACCGCTCGGCCAGCTGCTCGACGCGCTGCGCGCGCAGGGCGGGCGCACGGAGCCGGACGATGCGGCGGCGCTGCCGCTCACGCTCGCGGCCGCCGGGCTCGCCGGGGGCAGCCTGCGGCTCCCCGGCGACACATCCAGCCAGTTCGTCTCGGCGCTGCTGATGGCGGCGCCGCTCGGCCGCGCACCCTTGGACCTGCACGTGGACGGCCTGGTCAGCCGGCCCTACGTCACCATGACCCTGCGCATGATGGAGCAGTTCGGTGCGGCGCCGCGGGCCCTGGCCGGCGACCGGTTCGTCGTCACGCCCAGCTCGTACACCGGATGCGAGTACGACGTGGAGCCGGACGCGTCCACCGCGTCGTACTTCTTCGCCGCCGCGGCCGTCGCCGGCCGCGTGCAGGTGCTCGGCCTGCACCGCGCGCACGCGCTGCAGGGCGACGTGGCGTTCCTCGACGTGCTGGAGGCCATGGGCTGCACCGTCGAGGACGAGCCCGAGGGAGTGCGCGTGGCCGGCCCGGCTGCGCTGGCCGGCCTCATCGTCGACATGACCGACATCCCCGACACCTTCATGACGCTGGCGGCGATCGCCCCGCTGGCGACGTCCCCGGTCACGGTGACCGGCATCGGCAACGTGCGGCTCAAGGAGTCGGACCGCATCGCAGCGATGGAGCAGAACCTGGGCCGGACCGGAGTGAAGACGGAGTCCGGCCCCGACTGGCTGCGCATCTACCCGGCGTCGCCACGCGGCGCCACCGTCGACCCCCACGACGACCACCGCATCGCCATGGCGTTCTCGGTACTCGGCCTCAGAGCGCCCGGCATGGTGATCGACGACCCCGCCTGCGTGGCCAAGACCTGCCCCACGTTCTTCGACCTGTGGAGCGCACTGGAACAGGGAACGGGCTGAGCGGGGCAAAGTAGTAGAGCCGAACCACACCACAGACGAGCGTCACCCGGCTGGGAGGACGAGCATGGACGACGAACGAAGAGTGCCCGACGACGACACGGAGCTGACCCGGGTGACGCCTCCGGACGACCAGACCCGAGTCATGCCGCCGGCGGACGAAGGTGCAACACGGGTCATGCCCGGGGCGAACACCGGCGAGACGCGGGTGATGCCGGTGCCGGGCCAGGCTCCACCGCCGCCGCCCAGCCGGCCCACGCTGCTCATGACGCACGGCCGCGGCCCCGAGCGCGCCGGTGTGCCGTGGTGGGTCTGGCTCATCGTGGTGCTCGCCGTGATCGCCGCTGCGGTCGCGCTCTGGTACTTCTACCTGCGGCCGTCCGACGCGACGACGACCGGCGGCGAGGAGTTCGTCGGCACGTGGTCGCCGCAGACGGGAGACGGCGGCGGCCTTGTGATCAAGCAGGCCGCCGACGGACGGTTCACCATCACCCAGTACGACGGACAGCTCCAGAAGACCGGCTCCACCGACGCCGACCTCGTCGACGACAGGCTCGAAGTGAGCGTCAGGGCCTCGGCGATCGGGCTCACCGGCGTGACGGGCAGCGTGCAAGGGACGCTCACCCACGAGAGCGATGACCGGCTCAAGCTCGACTTCACCGCGGGTGACCTGAGCGTGGAGCCCGTGTACTTCGTGCGCGTCGAGGTCCTGCTGCCGGCCACCCCGACGCCCACGCCCACACCCACGCCGACCCCGACGCCGACTCCCACGCCCACCACGTCGCCGACGACGAGCCCGAGCCCGTCCGGCTCGCCGACAGGCGACCAGCAGGTCGTGGCCAACATCGCGAAGCTCCAGGTGGGCATCGTGGCTTGGGCGGCGGACAACAACAACCTGTACCCGTCGCCGCAGGACGTGATCCAGGGGGGCGGCCTCTCGCAGTATGTGGACCCCTGGCCCACCAACCCGTACACGGGGGCGCCCATGGCCCCGGGCACTTCCCCCGGCAGCTACGTGTACGAGCAGCTCAGTGGCGGCCAGGCGTACAGGCTCACCGGCTACATGGGCAACGGCCTCACCTACTCCGTGCCGTGAAAAACGGGACCGCGACGGGACCGAGCGGCCCACTCAGCCTCGGAACGACGCCCCAGCCGCCCGCAGCGCGGACGCCCCGGCGTCCTGGCTGTAGAATCGCACCTGGGGACGCGACGGCGACGGATCGCCCCCGCCGCAGCGTCTAATCTCTCAGCTGCCCCACAGCCAGCAGCGGGGGCCAGGATGCGAGCCTGTGACCTACGATCCAGCAGAACGAGAGATCGACGAGCAGACCATGAGCGCCGCGCGGCGTGGCGACGGTGAGGCGTTCGTGCGCATGCTCAAGCACTACGACAGCCGCCTGCGCGCCCTCGCCTTCCGCGTGCTTCGCGACCCCGTACTCATGGACGACGCGCTCCAGGACGCGTCCATCAAAGCGTACCAGTCGCTGCGCGGCTTCCGCGGCGACAGCGAGGTGGGGACGTGGCTTTACCGCATCACGTACACCACGTGCCTCGACTACCTGCGCCGCGAGCGGCGCTTCCAGGTGCTCAGCAGCGACGAGGCACTCACGGAGGTCTCCTCCTGCAACGACGACGACCCTTGTGATGTCGTCACCCGCTGGGCAGAGCTCGAGGACGCGCTGGACAGGCTGCCGGTGGAGCAGCGCGTCCTCGTCATCCTCGTCCACCAGTACGGGTACGACTACCGGACGGCGGCCGGGGTGGTCGGCGTCCCGGAGGGGACGGTCTCGTCTCGCCTCGCGGCCGCCCGCAGCCGACTCCGCGCGCTGCTCTGCGAGCCCGCCTACGCCCGGGAGAAGACTTCGTGAAAGGTTGCCGCAGGCACACCTTCGAGCGGGGCAGCGCAGGCACACCGCTCAGTCCGTGGGGCGACCAGCTCGGCCGCGAACTGCGGGAGTCCCCCATGCCGGCGCACGGCCCGGACCACTTCGAGCGCATCCGCTCCCGGATGCGCGAGCTCAGAGGGTCGGACGGCCTGCCGCCGGCGCCGTTCCACCGCACTCGTGCGCGGCAGGCTCTTCCGGCGCCGCCCCGCCGGCGGCGCGGCATCCGCCTCGCCGCAGCGGTCGCGGCCGCGGCCGCCGTGGCGGCCGCCGTGGTCGTCAGCTGGGCCGGGGTACCTGGCATCCACAGCTCCACCCCGTCTCCCGCCACGGCCGACACCGTGCTCGCGCACGTGCAGGATGCGCTCGAGCACCTCGACAGCATCAGCGGCGACGTGGTCGAGTACGGCACGGCGCGCGGGCGCCCGTTCTCCTACCGCGTCGGTTCGTTCACCTTCACCTCTCGCGGTGACTACCGCATCGAGCAGATCGGCCAGGGCATCACCTACACCTACGACGCCGAGCGCCGCGTAGCCCGGCGCTACGTGTTCCGGGACGGCGAGGCTCTGTACTCCGAGCTCGCCCGCGACCTGCCGGACCCGGGGCCGTTCTTCAGCCCCTGGATGGGAGCCTCGCAGGTGCTCGACCGGAGCGTCGCGGCGTACGCCCGCGCCGTGATCGCCGAGCTCGATCCCGACCTCCCCGTCACTCCGGTCAAGTGGGAGGGCCGACGGGCCTGGTCGGTCACCGTGCCCGAGCCCCTGGCCGGGGGTGGCAGCGAGGGCACCGTACGCATCGTCGTCGATGCCCAGTCCGGCTATCCGCTCGCCGTAGAGCACTGGAACGCCGACGGCGAGGTCAGCGGCACCCGCATCGAGAACGTGAGCGTAGGCGGCGACGTGCCGCGCTCCCGCTTCACGCTGATCGCCGATGTCCGCGACAAGCTGCTGCCCATGAGCGAGCGCTTCCGCCGCATGAGCCTACGGCAGGCGGCGGCTCTCGGCAGCCGCGCCGCCACGAGCTTCACACCCTACGCCGCCGGGTGGATCCCCCGCGGCTACCGCCTGAGCGGTGTCACGGGAGCGGTCAACGGCGCCTTCCTCGGCGCCTACCGCCCGGTGCGCGCAGGCGAGGTCGGGTCGCTCACCGTCGTGCTCACCTACCGCCGGGGGTTCGACCGCTTCTGCATCGTCAGCCGCTGGCGCAACGACAACCCGCCGGGCTCGGACGATCCCTTCGACGAGAACTCGGCGGCGCTCACCGAGTCCACGCGCGTGGAGCTCACGTCCGGCAGCCTGCGAGGCGAGACGGCGCGGGTCGTGCTCGGCCTGCCGGACTGGCCCCACCTGTACGTCTCGACCGGCGCCGACCACAAGGTCTCGGTCAGCGTCGCCGGCGACCTCACCCGCGACGAGCTGACGCGCATCGCCGGCTCCCTGCACCCCATCCGGGACTAGTCGTGCTGGCCGTCCGCGTCCACGAGTTCGGCGACCCGGACGTCCTCCTGCACGAGGAGGTGCCCAGGCCGGAGCCGGTGGAGGGCGAGGTCCTTGTGCGCATCCAGGCGGCGGGAGTCAACCCGTTCGAGACCTACGTGCGGGCGGGCGTCTACAGCGAACTGCCCGCCCTCCCGTACACCCCCGGCGCCGACGGCGCCGGCGTACGTGCCGACACCGGCGAGCGTGTGTACGTCACCGGGTCGTTGAGCGGCACCTACGCGGAGTACGCACTGTGCCGGGAGGAGGACGTCCGGCCGCTCCCCGACATGCTCTCGTACGCTCAGGGAGCGGCGCTGGGCACACCGTATGCCACGGCCTATCGCGCCCTGTTCCAGCGCGCCGCGGCGGAGGACGGGGAGCGAGTGCTCGTCCACGGCGCCTCCGGCGGTGTAGGCCTCGCCACCGTGCAGCTGGCGCTGGCCGCCGGCCTCGAGGTGGCCGGCACGGCCGGCAGCCAGGCCGGCGGCGAGCTGGTGGCGGCGCAGGGCGCCGTGCGCGTCCTCGATCATCACGACCCGGCCCACCTGGAGGCCGCGGTGGAGCTCACGGGAGGCCGCGGCTTCGACCTCATCGTCGAGTTCCTGGCCAACGCCAACCTCGGCGCGGACCTCAAGGCCCTGGCGCCGCGCGGCCGCGTGATGGTCGTCGGCAGCCGCGGCCCGGTGGAGGTGGACGCCCGCGACCTCATGAACGCCGAGGGCGCCATCCTGGGGATGCGGATGCCCAACGCGCGGCCCGACGAAGTGGAGGCCGCGCGCGCCGGCGTCGACGCCGGGCTGCGGAGCGGCGCGCTGCGGCCCGTGGTCGGCCGCGAGCTCCCGCTCGCGGAGGCCGCACGGGCCCACCGCCTGCTCATGGACCGCCCGGCCCTGGGCCGCCTCGTCCTCGTCCCCTGACCACCGCGTCGGCCGCGGCGGCGCTGAAGGCATCGCATCACCCTCCAAGGAGCCCTACATGACCGACTACCGCACCCGCAGCATGTGGCTCGACGGCATCCCCGGCGAGCTGGCGCCCCGCCCCTCGCTCCCCGGTCCCGTCGATCTCGACGTGGCGGTCGTCGGCGCCGGCTTCACCGGTCTGTGGACGGCCTACTACCTCAAGAAGGCTGACCCGCACCTGCGCGTGGCGGTGCTGGAGCGCGAGATCGCCGGCTTCGGCGCGTCCGGACGCAACGGGGGCTGGTGCCACACGACGTTCCCGGGCTTGCGGTCGCTGGCGGAGAAGACGCACGGCCGCCAGGCGGCCATCGACCAGCAGCGGGCGCTACGCCAGACGGTCTACGAGATCGCGCGCGTCGTGGACGAGGAGAGTATCGACGCGCGCTTCGTGCTCGGCGGCCAGCTCGACCTCGCACTGACGCCCGTCCAGCTGCTGCGCCTGCGCGAGGCCGTGGAGTACGAGCGCTCGTGGGGCTTCGGCGAGGAGGACTACCGCATGCTCGGCGCCGCCGAGATGCGCGAGCGCATCAAGGTGGCCGGGTGCCTCGGCGCCGGCTACACGCCGCACGGCGCCGCCGTCGACCCGGCCCGGCTGGCTCGCGGGCTCGCCGACCTGGTCGAGAGGCTGGGGGTGCCCATCTACGAGCGCACCCCCGTCACCCGCCTCGAGCCGCACGTCGCGACCACCGTCTTCGGCGACGTGCGCGCCGACGTCGTGGTGCGCGCGACCGAGGCATTCACACCCGAGCTGCCCGGCTACGAGCGCACGCTCGTGCCGATCTACTCGCTGATGATCGGTACGGAGCCGTTGCCGCAGGCCTTCTGGGACGAGGTCGGCTGGGGCGGCCACGAGGTCTTCGGCGACTTCAGGTTCCTCATCTTCTACGCCATGCACACCCAGGACGGCCGCATCGCCATCGGTGGCCGGGGCGCCCCGTACCACTTCGGCTCGCGCCTGAGCGAGAAGTACGAGCGCGAGCCCGACGTTCGGGACCACCTGCGCGCGCTGGTGGGCGACCTCTTCCCCTCCATCGGCGACGCCCAGGTGACCCACCACTGGGGCGGCGCGATCGCGGCGGCGCGCGACTGGTACACCTCGGCCGGCCTGGACCGCGCCACCGGTATGGCCTGGGCGGGCGCCTACGTCGGCGACGGGGTCTCGACGACCAACCTCGCCGGGCGTACGCTACGCGACCTCATCCTGGGGCGGGAGACGGAGCTCACGCGGCTGCCGTGGGTGAACCACCGGTCCAAGCCGTGGGAGCCGGAGCCGCTCCGCTGGATCGGTGTGAACGCGGCGCTCAAGGCCATGGAGAGCGCCGACAGCGTGGAACTGCGGACGGGCCGCCCGAGCAAGCGGGCGACCTGCGTCAAGAGGCTGATCGGCGCCTGAGCCTGCGGCCGGCGCCGCGGCGCCGGCCCTCTCACGCCGCCCCGCCGGGTGGGGTGGTCACCGACCAGCGACTGGCGTCAAGAGTGCATCGCGGATGGCGTCAAGAATGCATCGCGGATGGCGACACCCGGCGACGCACTACCCCGACCCGGCGCTCATGCCCGGCGCACGGGCGCGGCACTCGCCCAGCGCCGCCGCGCCGCCGGCGTCTCAGCTCACTCGAGGTAGTCCGCCGGTGCGCTCGTGTCCTCGAGCACCGGCGTGTACTCCGGAGCCGGGACCAGCGACGGCGCCGGCGAACCGCTCGCACTCGGGGAGGGGATCGGCGTGGGCGTCGGCGGCTTGGGCAGCCTGAAGCATGAGCGCGCATGCCTGACGCAGTAGCGGATGAGCTTTCTCGAGTTGGAAGCGGTGAGGTGCGCGCCGTCGTAGAAGCCGTTGGGATTGCCCCCGAAGGTCTTGATGTTCAGGGCGTTGATCACCTTGAAGTCGAGGTGATCCTGCAGCCTTGAGAGGTAGTTGCGCAGCCACCGCTGCTTGACGCCCCAACCCACCGAGAGGAAGGCCCTCAGCGCGCGCGGATGGTACGGCATGATCACGATGAGCGGCTTGATCTTGTGGGCGTTGAGCAGCCGGATGGTCTTGACGAAGTACGCCTTGGCGCGCGTGTTGCCTGGGATCTTGCGGTTCCCCGCCTTGGCGAGCATGTCAGCGTCGAGGTAGCCGTTCAGGGCCCGGGTCAGCGTGAGCCCCTCCTGCCGCTTCCTGTCGTAGCTGTTCCACCACAGCATGCCGTCGTAGCCGAAGCGGCGCCCCGAGAGGATGTTGCGCCTGGGCTGCTTCAGCGCCCACTTCATCTTCGCGTTGACGAGCGACTTGGGGAACGCCTGCGAGAGGCGCTCGTCGACGATGAGCCCCGGGTTCATGGGGACGTCGGCGAGCGTCGTCGCCTGGAGACACCAGATCACGGTCGGCGGCTTGTCGGGATGCGAGTCGAGCACCCAGTCGGTGATCGCCCACGCATCCTCGGGCCGTCCGTTGTGAAAGGCGAAGTTGAAGGCGGTGAGACCCGTCTCCTTCTTGATGGTGCCCGGGTCCATGCGCAGACCGCGCGAGCCCCCGAAGACGAGCACGCGCGGCACCTTGCGCATCTCCTCGTACACGTCCGCCTTGAAGCTGCGGTCCACGCCCCGGCTACGGTAGCTCTTGAGCTGGTAGGTGGGCGTGGAGTCCTCACCCATGGCGATGGGGATGGAGATGCCGAGCAGGCAGACGACGCCAAGCGCCACCAGCGCGAGCCTGCCGCGCCACCCACTCCCGGAGATTCCCACCACAGTCGACCCCCTTCTTGGCGCTAGGGTAACAACTGACCGCAGCGGTCACAAATCAGGGCGCCGTGTACGTCGTGCCGTCTGAGAGGGTGACCGAGAGCGTATACGAAGTGCCGGAGCCGGGCGTGTAGGCGTAGTCCCCCGCGGCCTCTCCCTGCTGCATCGGCTGGTCCGTGAAGGGGTTGGTCGGCCAAGGATTGACGAAGCTGCCCAGCGTCGCCTGCGACGCGTCGGCCGGAGGGGCGCCCATCGTGGCGATCTGCGCCTCGATGCCCGTCTTGATCATCATGAGCTGGGCCTTGACGGCCGCGTCCTTGGCCACGTCGATCTTGCCGGTGGTGTTCTCCACGGCCTGCTCCTGCAGGCCGCAGCCGGCGAGCGCCGCAGCGGCGCCCAGCGCCAGCAGCGCCAGCAGCGCCATGGTCGTGATCCGCCTCATCCCGCGCCTCCAGAGTAGCTGCCCACCGTATCGGCAGCGTTCGACGCGGGCTCAAGCGCTCCTCGCGTGTTCAAGCCCGGGCTGCTGTGGGCGATACTGGACGCAGGAAGCGACCGAGCCGGCTCGCGCCGCGCACCTACAGCCCCGCCAGCTCCCGAAAACGCTCCACCGAGTTGATCGGCACGCGGAGCAGTTCGGCGATCCGGAACTTGGCCGCCATCGCGTTGGGCTCGCCCGGGTGCAGGTTGGAGTGGTCCAGGATCCTCCCCAGGCCACGCTCTCCACGGATCTGCTCCATCGCGTAGCTGTCGCTGAGGTCGCGGACCGTACAGCCCAGTCTGGCCGCGACGTAGTTCTTCGCCTCCGAGAGGCGCATCCCGCGGGCCATCTGCATGCGCGCGACCAGGTCTCCGGCCGTGCGCATCCCGCCCATGCCCGCGGCGAGCGCGTGGGTGACGTCCATGCCTCTGGAGTCACCCGAGCCCACCTACAACCCGTCGCAGTTGAGGATGTCGACGTGCGCCTTGGCCGCCCGCGACGCCGCGTCCTCGGGCGGATACCCGTTCACCGGCACGCCGCCCACACCCTCGCCCACGTTGGGATGCACCGGGATGCGGGCGACGTCCATGCACGGCTTGGTGACCGTGATGGAGTAGGCCGCGTTCCAGGCGCAGCTCTTGCCGGTGCGGATGTTGACCGCCGGCCCGAAGATGGTGGCGCCGGCGTCCTGGCACACCTGCACCTGCTCCACCGGCCAGAGACCGGCGAGCCGGCGGCCCTCCCACTCCAGCTCGCCGTGCACGCCGATGACGAACTCGCCGGCCATGCCGACCTCGATGCCGGCGTCCGGGTACTTCTCGCGCAGGTGCTTCACGGCGCGGAGCGTGCTGAAGAAGTCGGCGTCGCCGGCGCCGCCGGTGGTGTCGAAGTCCATGCCGTCGGCGCCGGCGTCCAACATGCCCTCGCCCACGTAGATGAAGTCCTTGGTGGCGTGGTCCATGGCTTCTGCGATGGCCGCGCGGGCGCCGGCGATGTCCCCGCGCGGCAGCAGCTCGAACCAGTTCTCCGCCGGTCCGTCCGGCTTGCTGTAGAAGGCCAGGTTGGGCTGCGCTCCGTACTGCACCGGCGCCGTCACCATCATCTGGACGTTCTGCATCACCTGCTGCTGGAACGGCAGGATCGTCTTGATGGCCTTGTAGCTGTATTCGATGTGCCAGAGCTCGAGGATGTCCTGGCCCAGGCGCTGCTCGCTCTCGAGCAGGTCGAGCAGGTCGGTGCCCGTCATCTTGCTGCCGCCGCCGTCGCAGCTCAGGACCACCTGGTCACCGATGTCGACGGCGGTGAAAGCGGCGCGCGAGGCGTAGATGTCGAGCAGGTGGTCGAGCTCGTCCTGCGTCAGAGGCTCGACCCTGGCCTTGCGCGCCGCCTCGCGCGTCGCGTCCTCCAGGTCGGCGCGCAGCTCGCTGCGCGTCATCTCGACCATGAAGCCGTCGCCCATGCGGGTCGGGATCTTCGCTTCCGTCACGATGCTCTCCCCTCGTCCTCGATGCGCGAACACTCTACGCCTTGCCGGCATCTAACGCTTCAGGAGTGGAGTGGGGCATGTGTATGCCCGCCCGCGCCGAAGGGGGCGAGGCGTTATGGCGGATGTGGCATCCGGTGAGGGGGCGTGACCGGAGAGACGCGGCCGGCCCCCGAGTGGCCGGCGCGGACCGCAGGCGCACGGTGGGGAGGTCTCCCGTTGGAGACCGCTGCGCGGCACGACGAGGAGCGGGAGATCGATGCTCGCGTGGTCGCCCAGGCGAGTCAAGGCGACCGTGCGGCGTTCACCGCCATCGTGCGCCACTACGAGCACCGGCTCCGGGTGCTCGTCTATCAGATCCTCCAGGACCCGCAGGCGATGGACGACGCCCTGCAGGAGGTTTTCGCGGCGGCCTACTCGGCGCTCCCCGAGTTCAGGGGAGACGCGGCCCTCGGGACGTGGCTGCATCGCATCACCTGCAACGTGTGCCTCCAGTCACTACGCACGGCCTCTCGCCGCCCTGCGATGGCCGACGACCCCCTTGACGACGGCGATCTGCCGGCCTGCGAGGAAACCGCCGCCGTGATCGACAGGGCAGCCATCGCGGCTGCTCTCGCCGTCCTGCCCGCCGAACAGCGCATCCTGGTGCTGCTGGTCGACCGTGACGGCTACGACTACCGCGCCGCGGCGGAGCTCGTCGGCATCCCCAGAGGAACGGTGGCGTCGCGCCTGGCGGGCGCGCGCGCAACCCTGCGGGCGCGCCTCGGTCTCGGAGCGACGCCCGCAGAGGAGGAACGATGAACGACTATCGCGACACCCGGCTCGGCGACCTGCTGCGCCGCGCCGACGAGGCGCCGCCCCTGGCCACCGACTTCTACGACCGTTTGTGGACGAGGATCGAGAGCGAGCGCGTCGGCCGACGCGGATCGCGTACCCGGCGCACCTCACGCTTCGCCGGATTGACGCGTACACGCCGGTGGAGCCTCGCGCTCGCCGCGGCGGCGGCCGCCGTCGCGGCGCTCGTGCTCTTCGGCTTTCCCGGCGGCGACGTCGCCGAGAAGATCCCCGGTGGCTCGGCTGCGCAGGACCCGGCGGCGCCCGTCTTCCGTGGCCCCGAACCGGCCTCGGCCGCCGAGGTGGCGGACATCGTGCAGAAGGCACTGCGCGACGCCGCCACGATCGTCGCCGACCTGTACTACTGCGACTACAAAGCCATGCATCTTGACCGCCCGAAAGCAGACGACAACCGGACGCGGCTGGTCGTCTGCGCCGACGGCAGCTATCGAGCGACGCCCCTTGAGAGGCTAGTGCCGGCGAAATGGGGTGACCGGACGATCGACGTTCCCGGCATCGTCGGTAGCGACAGGGACGGGGACGCCTCCTACGACGCGACCACGGGGGTCCGGCGCAGCTGGGGGGCGGGTTTTGACCGTCTGATGGTCGCGCCGCCGGGCGCCTACGAAAACGAGAACGAGGTCCCGCTCGAGCGGGTCGAGGCCGCGGTCTTCGTCGATGCCCAGGAAGAGACCGGCTGCGATCCGACGACGGGCAGCGTCGAGTCGATGAACTACCCGGTTCCCGACATTGGGCCGACGCAGTTCAGCGGAGTGGTCTACGCGCTGCGGGCGAGTGGGGATGCCGCCCTGCGGACGACGACCTTCGACGGTCGTCCGGCCTGGATCGTGAGCTGCCCTGTGGCGCCACAGCCGGAGGCGCCGGGGGACGAAGCGCCCTGGCCCAACGGCCGGGACGGGGACGACAGTCTGATCATCACCATCGACAAGGCGACCGGCCTGCCGGTGCGGAGCCAGCAGATCGCCGGCGACAAGGTCCATGCGGATTGGTGCCTCATGAACCTGCAGGTCGATGTGCGCGTTCCCGAGGACACCTTCACGCTTGACTTCCCCAGTGGGCTCTATCGTGACGAGCCCGCCAGCACCTCGACCACCATCACCCGCATCGACAACGGATTCCGCCCCGTCACCGTCGACCAGGTGGAGAGCGCGATCGGCCGAGCCGCGCTGGTGCCCACCCATGTCCCAAGCGGCTACGAGCTCGCGCAGGTCGCCGTGAAGCAGCGGGGCGCCTCCCCGGACGACGATGCGTTCGGCACGACCCTCGCCTTGCGCTACGGGCGCGGCTTCGACTCCCTTGCCGTCAAGACGCAGGTGCTGGACCCGGCGGTCGCCTCCAGGCGGTCCTTCATCGCCAGGGATCCGTTCATCGATGACAGTTGGCCGGGATCAACGGACGCGCGGACGCCGATCGAGTTGACCTCAGGTGTCTTCGCTGGAGGCCGGGGCTTCGTAGTCGTGGGGCCGCTCACCACACCACACCTTTGGGGGGTCAAGGACGGCATGGTGTTGATGGTCGGCGGCGATGCCTCGGCCGCGCAGCTCGTAGCCGTCGCGAACTCGATCGAGGAATGGGAGCCCTGACCCCCAGGGCATCGCAGGCGGAGACTCCGCGACCGGGGCGGCCGCTCGCGAAACCGTCTGCTGCGACACCTCAGGACGCGGCTGTAGAGAGCGATGAGAAGGGCCGCGGGCAGGCTCCGCGGCTCTTGGGACGAATCGTAGTAGCAGGGACCGCGCGGGGGCAACGCCGCTGCGCGGTTGACCGCCCCCGTACGCGCCGCCACACTTACGAAGGAAGCAGGGGCCACCACGAGGCACATGATCCGACCCATACTCATCTTCGCCGCCACGCTGCTCGCGGCCGCGTGCATCGGCGCGGGCGCCGCGGCGCCCGCCCGCGCCGCGTCTCCCAACGACGAGATGCGCCAGGCGATCATGGCGCTCCGCGGCCTCATCGACCGTGAGGGCGCCGCGAACTACTTCACGTATCCGCGGCGCGTCTCGGTTCGTCCCGGCCGCATGGTCGGAAGCCTGTGGTGGCCGGACGACCCGTGGACCGGCGCGGACCTGCGCCCGGGCACGAGCCGCGGCCGCTACCGGTACAGCGTGACTCCCGACCGCCGCCGGTACCGCCTCATCGGCTACCTCGACGGCGGCACCGTCGTGCTCTCGGGAGGCATGCCGCGCACGATCATGCGCGCCTACGACCACCGCAGCGAGGAGGGCATCAACCTCATCCGCCAGTACGTCGAGGACTACGCCGCCGCGCACGACGGCGTCTACCCGCTGCCCGCCGACGTGGAGGCCGACGGCGCGGTCGGCCAGGAGCCCCGCCACCGCTACTGGCCGAGCAACCCGTGGGACCACTACGTCATGACGCAACGCCGCGACCCCGGCTCGTTCTCGTACTCCATCGCCGCGGACAGGTCCTCGTACACGCTACGCCTGCACCGCGCCCTCAAGGGTGACTACGTGCTCGTCGGAAGCACCGTCGCCAGCCCCTGGCAGCAGCTGCTGACCAGCCTCCAGGACGAGATCCTGCGGCGCAGCGGGCGCATCCTCAGGGGGTACGTGGACCAGTGGTCACTGCAGCACGCCGGCGTCCTGCCGAGCGTCGCCGAGATGACGCCGGCCGCGGCCGTGGGCGCCGCGCACACCGACTGGCCCCTGGACCCCGTCGCCGGCGCGGCCATAGCTCCCGGCGCGGGTCCCGGCGCGTACACCTACGCGCCCGGAACGGCCGGCGCCTACACGCTCACCGTCCACCTCCACTCCGGCGACTTTCAGGCCGGCGGCACCGCGCCGGCGCCTGCGGAGCCGGCGCTCCGCGCCGGCTCCCCGGAGTGACCCCACCTCACAGGAGGCCCTCTTGACCAGACGCGTGCTCGTCGTCATCTTTGCGACCGCCGCCCTCGCCCTCACTCTCGCCGTCGCGGCGCCGCGCGCAGACGCGGTGAGCTTCGTCGACAAGCAGGTCCAGGCCGGCGGGCTCCTCATCCAGAACTACATCAACACCTACGGCCAGGCGCACCAGTTCGTCTACCCGCCCAAGTCGATGGTGAGAAAGGGTGGAGGACTGCCCGGATCGACGCTGATGTGGCCGGCCAACCCCTGGAGCGGCAAAGCGATGGGCCCCGGCACCTCGCGCGGCACCTTCACGTACAAGCTCGGCGCGGACGGCAGAAGCTACAAGCTGACCATGCACTTCTCCAAAGGCAACTTCGTCTTCAAGAGCGCGATCCCGTCGTGGTTCAAGACCGAGCGCAACACGGCGAGCAAGCAGAGCCTGCTCCTGCTGCAGCGGTACCTCACGACCTACCACCTGCTGCACAACGACTACCCCGCGGCGCTCACCGCGGATGCCATGCCGAGCCCGGCCTACGTCTGGCCCAAGAACCCGTGGACCGGCGCAGCGATGACCGCGGGCGACGGCCTCGGCCAGTTCAGCTACACGCGCGTCGACTCGTCCGACTTCACCCTGAAGGTCAAGCTGACCACAGGCTGGAGCTCTCCGGCGCTGCGCCCGATCCTGTAGACCTGACCTTCGCCGGAGTCGCGGGCGATCCGCCGCCCGGGAAGAGTGGGATGAGCATGCGCACGGGCTTCAGCCTCCCACTCACGGCCGGTCTCCTGCGGTCGCAGCGGCTCCGACGCCCTCGAGGACGTAGTCATCTTTGAGGGCCCGGTGGAGCCTGGGGGTGAAGGTCCTGCCGTCGGGCGAGCGCACGTAGGCGAACGAGCCCCGGTCGCCACGCTGCTGCATGGCTCCGTGATCCCAGGGGTTGCTGGGTCAGATCAGGTCGCGGCGCTGGCGGCCTACCGAACCCTCCCGCGAGACCTGTGTGGCCGTGGGCAGGTGCCCGTCGTGAGACCTAGACCACATCTTGACGTACCGGAACAGGAGGTTGAGCCCCTCTTTGCCGCGGTGGTCGTACGCGAGCTTGGGCGTGTGCGCCATTCCTCCGGCGACGACGAAGGTCTGCCCGCTGCTCAGGTAGCCGGTGAGCGTGTAACTGCGGTAGTCTCTGGCGCGCGCGTACACGTAGTGGCCCCGAGTGGTGCCCGGCGTGAGCCGCCTGCCGGTCCAGGGGTCGCGCGGCCAGAAGTCGGCGGCGAGGCCGCCGGTGGGGGTCACGCCGTTGGGGTGCGGATACACCCACATGCGAGCCGGGCCGCTCTTCTCGATGGCGCACTGGAGCGCGACCAGGCTCGTCTTCATGAGGTCGTCGTGCGCGGAGGCGGCACGGGCCGGCGCGACGCGTAGCGCCGCGCCGGCGACGACCGCGGCGAGGAGACGATGAGAAGGGCGGCGAGCGCCCGGCGTGACGGCATGGCTCCCTCCAGGCTTGACCGTGAGGCCGGTCTCCATTCTCCGCGTGCCGCCAGGAGAGGGCAGACACAGGTCTCCTGAACGCGCGCCCGCCCTGCGGCGACCGCGGCGCCGCTTGCGCCGCGACGGACGGACGGGCACGCTACCAGCATGTCCTCCCGCTGGCTCATCGTACTGGTCGTCGTCCTGCTGGTCGCGGCGCTGACGTTCTTCGTCTCGCGCGAGATCGGCTTGACCATCCTCCTGCTGCCCCTGTTCGCGTGCTGGGGCGGGAGGTGCGCTCGCCGATGACGGCCACTCACGCACGGACGGCACGGTCGCGGCGTGTAGACCACCCGCGCGTCACCGTGCTCGTGGACAACAGCCGGATGCAGGACGCATTGGATCGGGAGCACGGGTTGTCGCTCTGGATCGAAGCAGGCGAGGAGCGGGTGCTCATCGACACCGGCAAGACCGAGTCGTTCCGGGCGAACGCCGCGGCGCTCGGGATCGACCTCGGCGCGGCGCACGCCGTCGCCCTCAGCCACGGGCACTACGACCACACCGGCGGGCTGCCGGCCGCGCTGGAGGCGGCGCCTGGCGCGCGGCTGTTTCTGCATCCGGCCGCGCTCCAGCCGCGCTTCGCGCGGCGCAAGCGCGGCCGCCCCGAGTCCATCGGCATGCCGGCGCCCTCTCGCGCCGCCGTGCTGGCGGCCGGCGAGCGCATCGTCTGGACCGCCGGCCCCACCCAGATCGTGCCCGGCGTCTGGTGCACCGGCCCCGTCTCGCGCGACGACGCGCGCGAGCCCGGCGACCCGGACTTCTTCTTCGACGACGCCTGCACAATGCCCGACCCGGTGCCCGACGACCAGTCCTTCTGGCTCGACACGCCGGACGGCCTCTGGGTGATCCTCTGCTGTGCGCACTCCGGCGTGCTCGCCACCCTGGAGCACATCGACCGGCTCACAGGTGGCCGTCCACTGGCCCGGCTCGTCGGCGGGACGCACCTCATGCACGCCTCCGCGGACCGGATCGCGCTCGTCGCCCGCGACCTCGAGCGGCGTGCCCCGACGGTGCTCGCGCCCTGCCACTGCACTGGTCGCCCGGCCGCTGCGGCCCTGCGGCGTGCCCTGCCTGACGCCGTCCTCCCTCTGGGGAGCGGCGCCGTGGTCGCGTGACGCCGATGGCCACGCCTCCACAGCGGGCGAGCCAGCAGGCCCGCTCGGCGCGCTTCAGCCGGCGCCCGCCGAGCTTCGCCGTCACCCTCCTCGCGCTGGCCATCATCTTCGCTCTCGCGTGGATGTTCTTCCTGCGCTCGAACGAGTCCGCCTCGGCGCCGGTCGTTCTTGGGCTACAGGGGACGTACACGTGGACGGCGGTCACCCCTGGCGCCTCCGGGGTGCCCCGCGAGGAAGGGTCGTTCAGTGCGGTCGCCGCCGGCGACGCCGGCGGCCACATGACCTGGGAGAACACGGCTCCGCGGGCGGGCACCGCGGGTCGCGCGGACTCCTCCTACCGCGCCGCCACTCGCACCGAGACCACACTTGCCGAACGGACGTCGCGTGTGGGCGACCGCGCGGAGCAGACGGTCGCAGTGGGCGCGTGGCCACCCATGTGGAACGTCGCCACGCGCAGCCCACTCGACTACCAGGGGCTGGCGGCGGTCGTCCGCACGGCGGTCGAGGACGGCGACGACAGCGTCGGCATCAAGCCGGCCAAGGACGGCGACCGCGCCGTCTGGCGCGCGTCTCTGCGCCTGGACGGAGAGCAGGTAGGGGTCGTAGTCGACCAGGAGACAGGCATCGTGACGTGGTACAGCGCCGGCGATGAGACGTTCACCGCGAACGTCGACTGGGACTCGCCGCCGCCGGCCGGCGAGACCTACAGCGTCGACGTGCCGGAGGGGACGCGGACGACGACCGAGAGAGCCCCCTGCACCTACGTCGAATCCCCCGCCTCGGTCAAGGATGCGACGGGGTACAGTCCGCTCGTCTCCGGCCTCGCTCCCGACGGGTACCGGCTCAAGGCGGTAGCGACGATCGAGGACGGCTGCCGGCCCATCTCTTGGCTTGACATGGGTCCCGGGGCCTCGCCGGCCACGACCGCCCAGCCGGCCGTCGCCATGCTGTACACGCGCGGTCTCAGCGCCTTCACCCTCGAGCAGACCGGCCCTCCGTCCGCCCAGTATGGGGAGGGCCTGTACGAATACGCTCTCCGGACGTCGAGCGAGCGCCTGTCCTTCCAGGAGACGACTCTGCAGTTCGGCGCCTTCAAGGGCGAGACGGCCCTGACCTGGCACCAGGAGTCAGGGCCGTCGCTGTTCTGCGCCGGGGCGCGCCGGGCGGTCTTCGTCACCGGCGCGCTCACCCGTCAGGAGCTGATCGCCTTCGCAGAGGGGCTCAAACCGGCGTCCTAGCCCAGCAGCCCCTCGATGATGAGGTCGGTGGCCCCATCCTCGTCGAGTCCGCGGCTCATCAGCGTCTGCAGCTGCTTGCTGTCCACGCTGCCGATGGCGGCCTCGTGCGTCACGTGCGCCAGCGGATGGTTGACCTCAACCACCGGCACGGCCTTGGCGACCGCGTTGCCCTGCACCACCTCTTTGCAGTCCACGTGGCCGCGCGCGTGGGCGGCACTCGCCGTGAGCGTGTTGTAGATCTCGGCGTGGGCGTCGTCGCGCAGCGCGAGGTGCGACTGCAGTACCGCGGTCGCACCCTCCCCGTTCAGGTGGCCCGTCTCGTTGATGCGGATCCTGTCCTTGCCGCGGCCGATGATGCGCGCGATCATGTCGAGCGTGCTGAACGCGTCACAGTCGACCTCGTAGTCGAAGTCGATCACGCCGGCCATCCCCTTGATCAGCTCGAACTCGGTCTTGAACCGGCCGCCCTCCTTGATGTGCACTCTGGTCTTGGGCACGACGATCACGCCCCCCTCGGCACCGTGCAGGTGCCGCTCGAAATACTCATAGGTGGCGCCGGGACCGATGACGACGTCGGCGTCCATCTTGTGCGTGATGTCGACGGCGTTGGGGAACGTGCAGTGCGCCTGCACGCTGGCGAAGCTGTCCTCCTCCGCCTCCACGTGCATGACGATGCGCTGCAGGCCCTCGGTGGGCAGCATGCCGAAGCACATGTGCACCGGCTTGGCGATGCGCACGCCCTTGTCCACGCGGATCCACGCCTCGATGCCGTCGTCGAGCTGGTCCACGTCCACTCGCAGACCGGGCACCAGGTGCGCGCCGACGACCTCGTTGCCGTGCACCTCGAGGTGAGCGATGTCGTCGCCCTTGACGTGACCCCCGAAGTCGCCGAGGCTGGCGAGCAGCTCGCGGGCGGTCTCGACCTGTTCCCTGGTGGGAGCGCTCATTCGGGCACCGCCGCCATCTCCTCCTGGCTGGGGAGGTTGGTGTGGTCGCAACAGGCGCACTTGTCGCCGAAGTAGTCGTCGATGCGGCCCACGCTGCCCTTGTCGATGATGCGCCCGTCACAGAGCAGGAACGCGTGCTCGGCGTGCTTGAGCACCTCCTGGCTGTGGGTGATCATGATGACGGTGGCGCCGCGCTCCTTGAAGTCGGCGAGGGCGTCGAAGATTCGCGTGAGCGCCTCCACGTCGATGCCCGAGTCCGGCTCGTCCATGAGTACCACGCGCGGCTCCATGGCCAGGATGCTGGCGAGCTCCACGCGCTTGCGCTCGCCGCCGGACAGCGTCTTGTCCACGGCGCGGGCCGCGTACTTGTCGGGCTCCAGCCCGACGCGGCGCAGCACGCGCTCGACCGTCGCGCGGCTCTTGTCCCTGGCGCCGGCAAGGATGAACCTGTCGACCCGTAGTCCCTCGAACCGCGCGGGCTCCTGCCACGCGAGCGTGATGCCGCGGCGGGCACGCTCGTCAACGGGAAGGTCCTGGATGGGCTCACCGTCGAGCAGGATCTCGCCGCTCAGGTGCCGGTAGTCGGGAAGACCCATGATCGCGCCGGCCAGCGTGGACTTGCCGGCGCCGTTGGGCCCGATGAGGGCATGCACATGGCCCTCCCAGAAGTCGACCGTGAGTTCGTTGAGGATGCGGCGGCGGCCGAGCTCGAGGGTGACGTCGCGCAGTTCGAGTACGCCCATTCTCAGTCCTCGAGAGCCTCGAAGTCTTCCTTCTCCACGCCGCAATCGGGGCAGACCCAGTCGTCGGGCAGATCCTCGAACGCCGTCCCCGGCTCGATGCCGTTGTCCGGGTCGCCCACCGCGGGGTCGTACACGTAGTCGCAGACGGTGCAGATGTACTTGGTCATCCTCGGCCTCCTGGTGAACGAGTCGGGAGCGCGGCGTTTGGGCGCGGGGCTTCAGTGTATCGCGCCGGACGGCAAGCGTGCCGCCCGCGGCCATCGTGCCCGCGGGGCACTCTGCGCGAAACCAGGCGGCGGCGCGACGAGCGGCGTCAGACGGGCGCGTCCTCCGCGTAGCCGCGGGACTCCCAGTAGCCCGTCTTGACCTTGTCGGTGAGCTCGATGCGTTCGACCCACTTGACGTTCTTGTAGCCGAGCTGCCTGGGTACGACCAGGCGCAGCGGCCCGCCGTGCTTGGGCGGCAACGGTGCGCCACTCATCGCATCGGCGAGCAGGGTCTGGGAGTCGCGCACCAGCTCGAGCGGCAGCGTGCTCAGGTACACGCCGCCGTAAGCGTAGAACACTGCGTACTTCGCCTCCGGCCTCACGCCCGCACGGTCCAGCACCACAGACGGCGCCACACCACCCCAGCGCACGTCGTCCACGCCCCAGCCTTCAACGCAGACGAAGTCCACGGTCTCGTTGACCCGGGGCAGCGAGGACCACAGGGCGTGATCCACCGTGAGCGGCTCCTCTACCAGTCCGTCGACGGTGACGACCCACTGCTCCGGCGGCACGTCGGGGACGTCCTCGACACTGCGCACGGGGAAGGTCCCGAACTGGTCGGCCACCGGACCGCCCACCTTTTCGGCCACCTCGGAGGGCCCGCCGAGGGCACGGAGGCCGGCGATGACGGCGGCCGTGCCGGCGACGAGCGCGCCGCCGAGGACGAGCATGCGGCGGCGCGAGTACCGCACGGCGCCGTGGGGATGCTCGCCCGGCGCAGGTCCCGCGGCGGCTGCGGATCCGGTACGCGCCTCGTCGACCCCGCCCTTGGGCGCCTCACCGGCCGCTGTCTCAGCCTCGAGCCGGCGTTCGCCGGCCTCGGCCTCAGGCGTCTCACCGCGGTGTCTGTCTCTCAACTCGTCGTCGTCCATCACGGACCTCGCACTCCTTGCTCTAACCGGAGTGTTCCCCTCCTGAAACGAGTGCGTGGGTCGCGTGCTACTGGTTCTCGAGCAGCTCGTCCTCGTGGACGTCGCGCACGACGCGCGCCGGCACGCCCATGAGCACCTTGCGAGCGGGTGCGTCTTTGGTCACGACGGCGCCGGCGGCGATGAAGGCCTCCTCGCCGACCTCGATCGCCGGGCAGAGCACCACGCCGCCGCCGAGGCGGGCGCCTCGGCGGATGGTCGCGCCCTTGATGAGCTTGTGGCGCTTCTCGGTGCGGCCCATGAAGTTGTCGTTGGTCGTCTGCACGCACGGCGCGATGAAGCAGCGGTCCTCGATGGTCATGTACGCGGTGATGTACACGTTGGTCTGGATCTTGGTGAAGTCGCCGATCACCGTGTCGTTCTCGACTACGCTGCTGCGCCCGACGACGACCTTCTGGCCGAGGGTGCAGCGCTCGCGCACGCCGGCGTAGTCACCGAGGATGCAGCCGGGGCCGAGCGTGGTGCCGCGGTAGACCACGGCGCCGGTGCTGACTACGCAGCCGGCGCCGAGCGCGAGCGGCGGCAGCTCGCCGCGCTTGGCGGTGCTGGTCGGCGAGAGGCTCGGCACCTTGCCGAGCACGGCGCCGTCCTGGATGAAGCAGCCTTCGCCGATCACCGTGTCCTCGTACACCACGACGTTGGCGCCGAAGACGACACCCTCGCCAACGACGACGCCGTCGCCGAGGAGCAGGCCATGGCCCAGGTCGCTGCCGTGCAGGGCCACCGTCACAGCTCCGCGGTCTTCACGGGACGGCCGCCCTCGCGCAGGCTGATCTCCATGGCGTCGAGCACCTTGACCACGTTGAGCGCGTCGCGGCCATCGCTCCGCGGCGTGGCGTCGTTCACGACGCAGTCGACGAAGTGCTGGGTCTCGAGGCGCAGCGGCTCGTCGTTGCCGATCTTGGGGATGTGGATGTCGCCGAAATGCAGCGTCACGAACTCACCGTACGTTTCGAACTTGGTGCGCGTGGTGGTGGCGCCCTTGTCGTAGACGGTGATCTTGCGCTCCGACTCCATGTCGTCGAAGACGACCATCTTCTTCTCGCCCACCACGGTGATCTTGCGGCTCTTGTGTGGGTCGAGCCAGCTCACGTGCAGGTGGCCGACCACGCCGCTCTTGTACTTGATGTAGCCGAAGACGACGTCCTCGACGTCGTCCTGCAGGTAGCACTCACCGCGAGCGCTCACCTCCACCGGCTCGTCGCCGGTGAGGTAGTTGAGCACCGAGATGTCGTGCGGACCGAAGCTCCAGAGCGCATTCTCGTCGGTTCGCACCTTGCCGAGGTTGAGACGGTTGGCGTAGGCGTAGAAGACCTTGCCGAGCTCACCGCCGTCGATGAGCTCCTTCATCTTGGCCACCGCCGGGTGGTACTCGAGCAGGTGGCCGACCATGAGCTTCACGCCGTACTCGTCGGCGGTGTCCAGGAGGTCCTGGGCGTCGGCGGCCTTGAGCGCGATGGGCTTCTCGATGAAGGTGTGCTTGCCCGCCTCGAGAGCCTTCTTGCCGAGTGCGTAGTGCGTCGGCACGGAAGTGGCGACGACGATCGCGTCGAGCGCGTCGTCGGCGAGCAGCTGGGCGTAGTCGTCGGTGACCGTCGTCGTCGGGTACAGATTGTGCGCCTTGGCCAGATTGGCCTCGTCGAGGTCGCAGCAGTAGGCGAGCTCGGCGCCAGGCAGGCGGTCGAAGTTGCGGGCGAGGTTGGGGCCCCAATAGCCGAGCCCGACCACGCCGACGCGGACTTTGTCAGTCACGAGCGGGTCTCCCCTCTTACAGTTTCCACACGTTGCCGGCGCTGGGGATGCCGGCTGTGGCGTTACGGAAGTCGACCACGAGGTCGGCGTCGTGCACCACCCCACGGTAGTCGATGTCGGAGTGCGCAGTCACAATGGTCACAGCGTCGTAGGCGGCGAGCGAGCGATGATCCTCGAGCGGCACGGAGCTCAACCCGAACTCCGGCAGCTCCGGGCAGTACGAGTCGTGGTAGTCCACGTCGGCGCCGTGCGCACGCAGCAGCTTGATGACCTTGAGCGCCGGGCTCTCGCGCAAGTCGTCGATGTCGGCCTTGTAGGCGACGCCCAGCACGAGGATCTTCGCGCCGTTCAGGCTCTTGCCGCGGGTGTTGAGCGCGCGGTGGAGCTTCTCGACGCAGAAGTACGGCATGTTCTCGTTGACCTTGCCGGCCAGCTCGATGAACTCCGTCCAGAAGTCGAATTCGCGCGCCTTCCAGCTCAGGTAGAACGGGTCGATGGGGATACAGTGGCCGCCGAGGCCCGGGCCGGGCTGGAACTTCATGAACCCGAACGGCTTGGTGGCGGCGGCGTCGATGACCTCCCACACGTCGACGTTCATGCGGTCGCAGAGCATGGCGAGCTCATTCATGAGGGCGATGTTGACGCTGCGGAAGATGTTCTCGAGCAGCTTGGTCATCTCCGCGACCTCGGGCGTGCTGACCGGCACGACGTGGTCGAGCGCAGGCCCGTAGACCTGCAGAGCCCGCGCCGTGCAGGCCGGCGTGAGGCCGCCGACGACCTTGGGCGTGCTCTTTGTGGTGTAGTCGGTGCGCCCCGGGTCGACGCGCTCGGGCGAGAAGGCGAGGTGGAAGTCGACGCCGGCGGTCATGCCGGAGCCGGCCTCGAGGATGGGTGCCAGCTCGTCGCGGGTGGTGCCCGGATACGTTGTGCTCTCGAGGGTGACCAGCTGGCCGCGCCGCAGGTGCCCGGCCAGCTTCTTCGTCGCGTCCAGGACCAGCGTGAGGTCCGGTTCGCGGTTCGCGTTGAGCGGCGTCGGCAGACAGATGATGTCCGCGTCGCAGTCCTCGGTGGCGGCGTAGTCGGTGGTGGCGTGGATGAGACCCTTGCCGACCATGGCCTTGAGCGCGTCGCCGGACACGTCCTGGATGTAGCTGCGGCCGGCGTTGATCTCGTCGCACCGCGCGGCCACGGCCTCGACGCCCACGACCTCGATACCGGCCTCGGCGAACACCATCGCCAGCGGCAGGCCGACGTACCCAAGGCCGATGACTGCGATCTTCACGGGGAGCTCCTGTTGCATTCGTTGGCGGCGGCCTGGGACCGCCCCATCAACTGGGGGATTCTATCGCATTGACCGACGTGGCCGGGTCAACTGGCGGTGCGCCGCAGGTGCACCGACCACACCCCTCCTTCGCTTCGAACGGCGGCGCTCCGACCCGCCTGCCCGGCCCGTGGCGCGACGCTTCAGCTGGGGCTCGCCCGAGGCACGGGGCTCCACTGACGCGCCCAGGCTGCCGATGAATGGGGAGACGGGTAGAATCGGGCGTGATGGAGCGACCGGACGTCGAGAGCATCCCGGGAGACCTCGACAGGTTCCTGGGCAACTTCTTCAGCCGACGGGACTGGCGCAGCGAGATCAAGTACGATCCCGCTGAGGACCGTCTGTATCTGGACGTCCGTCTCGCCAGTTCCAGACTCTCCGGCGACGACCGGTTCTACTCGCTCGTCGAGTACTTCGCCCGCGCCCAGGACACCGTGCTGCGGCAGCACGCCGGGCTGCCCCTCCAATGCCGCGTGTACGGCGCCGACGGATGCGACCTCACGGGCACCCTGCACGCACGCGGCTCGAGCTACCTGGACGACGACGCGCGCGGGCACGGCATGCGCCGCCGGCTGCTGCTCCTCAACCTCCGGCGGCGGTTCATCTGGCGCATGCTGCCGGGTGCGCTGCTGTGGGCCGGCGTCTTCGCCGTGCTCGTCGGCGTGGTCGGCGTGTCCTTCGACCTCGTGCTCGTCGTCGCCATCGGCGCCCTCGCGGTACAGACGGTCCTGCTCTGGTCCACGGGCGCGCGGCGCCGGTGACGGTCCCAACCGCCCCCCACGAGGACGACGCGCTCAAGGCGCTTGCCGACGTGGCCGAGCGGCTGCAGCGACGGCTGCTCCCAGCGGCTCCGCCTGAGCTCCCCGGCGTGGACATCGCCTTCACCTACCGTTCCGCGAGCGCGGGCGTCCTCAGCGGCGGCGACTTCGTCGACTACTACACCCGGCCGCCCTCAGGCAACCTCGCCTTCGCCATCGGCGACGTTGCCGGCAAGGGCGTGGACGCGATGGCGACGACCTTCGTCACCAAGTTCATGCTGCGCGGTGCCGTCCACGGCGGCCAGCTCTCGTGGCCGACGCGTCCCGGCGAGGCCCTCCAGGAGCTGCGCAACGGCCTGCTCGAGCAGCCGGACTTCGCGGAGGACTCGGAGCGGTTCGTGACCGTGCTCTTCGGCCAGCTCACCCCGCGCACGGGGCTGCTCCAGCTGTCCTCCGCCGGCCACCCGACGCCGTTCCTCATCCGCGCCGGCGGCGTCGAGCGCCCACTCCTCGTGACGGAGCCTGCCATCGGCATCGAGCTCGACGCGGCCCTGGAGCCATACCCCACGGAGATTCTGCAGCTCTCGGCGGGTGACCTGATCGTGCTCTTCACCGACGGCATCGCCGAACTGCGCGACGAGGGGGGCGAGTTCTTCGAATCGTGCATGCAGAACGCGCTCGCGGACGCGCACGGGGCGCGCGCGGCCGACGTGGTCGCGCGCCTCGTGGCCGCCGGCGAACGCTTCTCGGCGCGGCCTCCCGCGGACGACGTCGCCGTCCTCTGCATCGGCCTCAAGGCCGCGCCTGAGTAGCCGGCCCCCAGCCGCGCGCCGCCCGGCGCGGCCACCCCGTCAGCGCCACCGGAGTAAACTGTTCCCGCCTCCCGCCGATACATGGGAGGTGACGGCCCGGCATGACGAAGGAGGAACGGTGAGGCAGCGCTCACGCCTGCGCGGTCAAGACGGCTTCATCCGTGAGGTCGTCTGGATCGTCGTCGTCCTCGCCGTCATCGGTGTCGTCATCCTCGACGGCATGGCGATCTTCAGCGCCTACCAGTCAGCCGACGACGCGGCCAAGGCCGCCACAGAGGCCCGGACCGAGTACGCGCAGTCGCTCAATGTCCCATCGGCCAAGCTGGCCGCCCGCCAGTACCTCTCCAGGTCCGGCCTCGAGCTGGTCGACTTCTCCGCCAGTCGGACGGAGAACGGCACCGTCAAGTTCACGGTGACGGCACAGGCCAGCGCGGACACCTACGCGTTCCATCACCTCGGCAAGATCCCGCAACTCGAGGACTGGGTGGAGCGCACCACGCACCCTACGCGCACGGGCAGCGCGGAGTAGCCGCGGCCTGGGGAGCGCCAGTCAGGCGAAGGAGGCGCTCAGCGCGCCATCTTGAGCCGGGCGAGCCGCTCGTGGCGCTCGAGCCCCAGCCGAACGATCTCCTCGACCAGCGCCCGGCCGTCGACGCCGGTCGCCGCCCAGAGCCGCGGGAAGCCGCTCATCGCGGTCATACCGGGGATCGTGTTGATCTCGTTGAGGATGACCCGATCCGTGGCCTCCTCCAGAAAGAAGTCGCAGCGCGAGAAGCCGCTCGCGTCGATCACGTTGAACGCTGCCACCGCGAGCTCCCTGACGCGCTCGCTGTGGCGATCGTCCATCGGGGCCGGGATGGTGAAGGCCATCTTGCCCTCGGTGTACTTGGACTCGTAGTCGTAGAACTCGTTGTCCGGGATGACCTCGCCCACGACTGACGCACGCACGTCGGCGTTGCCGAGCAGGCTGCACTCCAGCTCGCGGCCGTCACAGGCAGCCTCGACGATCGTCTTGCGGTCGTAGACCGCAGCCAGGTCGAGCGCCGGGCCCAGCTCAGCCCTGTCGTGGGCCTTGGTCATGCCCACGCTGGAGCCGAGGTTGGCCGGCTTGACGAACACCGGGTAGTCGAGGCGCGCTTCGACGGCGGCGACGGCGGCGTCGCCGGTGGCCTCGCCGTCGCGCAGCGCCAGGTAGTCCATCTGCGGCAGGCCCGCGTTCGCGAACACCGCCTTCATGAGCTCCTTGTCCATGCCGACTGAGCTGCCGAGCACGCCCGAGCCGGCGTAGGCAAGCCCGGCCATCTCGAGGAGCCCCTGGATCGTGCCGTCCTCTGCGAAGGTGCCGTGCATGATGGGGAAGGCGAAGTCGAGCGGGATGAACGACCCGTCGCCGAACTTCAGGCCGGGCCGGCCCGGGTCGGAGACCAGGTGCACGGGACGCGACGCGGCCGCCTCGAGGCCCTCGGTGGCGGCGGCCTCGAAGTCATCAGGGACCACCCAGCGGCCGGCGAGGGTGATGCCTACCGGGACGACCTCGTAGCGGTCGGGGTCGAGCATGGAAGAGACGAAGCGGGCCGAGGCCAGGGAGATCTCGTGCTCGGCGGAGCGTCCGCCGAAGATGAGCGCCAGCCTCAGCATGGGCGAAGCCTAGTCGCGTGCCGGAGGGGCCGCAACCCGCGGGGCGCGGCCGGCTGTGGCACGCGGGCGCCGGCCGGGAGCGGTCGGCGCGGCGTCATTGCCCTTCGGCCGGCGCCGCTCTGAAGACGGCGGCGACCAGCCGGTCGATGAACCGATCCGCCGCCTTGACCTGCTCGAGCGTTTCGGCGAACGAGGGAAGCTCGCCGAGCACGAGGGCATCCAGGAGCACGTCGACGATCGCCCCGCGCAGCGTCTGCAGAGCGGCGGCGAGCTCCAGCGCCGTGAAGCCCAGGGACATGCGGTTGGCGGCGTCGGCGGCGACGCGCTCGCACGCCCGCCGCAGCTGCGCCGGCGCCTCGTACTGCTCCGCCTCGCTCCAGGCGATGAGATCCTCGACGAAGGCCCGCACGAATCGTTCGCCCAACAAGCTGCTCATGAGCTCGCGATAGTCCGCGGGGACATCCTCGTCCAGCGAGTCCGCCCAGCAGCGCCACAGCTGGTCGCGGTGGTCGCGCAGGACGAAGGGCACCGCGCTCATTGCACGGCGCGACGTGCAATGAGCGCGGCGGTGGCTCCGGCGCCGACGCCGTTATCGATGTTCACCACGGCGAGGCCAGGGCTGCAGCTCTGCAGCATGCCCATGAGAGCCGCCTCGCCGCGGCCACCAAAGCCGTACCCCGAGGAGGTCGGGAGTCCGATCACGGGTACGTCCACGAGGCCGGCGACCACCGAGGGCAGCGCGCCCTCCATGCCCGCCGCGACCACCATCGCGCCAACGTCCGCTGCCTGCATCTCCTCGAGCGGCGCCGAAAGCCGGTGCAGCCCGGCGACGCCCACGTCGTAGGCCGTCAGGGCGTCGACCTCCATGGCGCGGATCATGGCGACCGCCTCGCCGGCGACGGCCACGTCGCTGGTGCCAGCAGCCAGCACACCGACCGCGCCGCACGCCTCAGGCGACGGCGTGTCCGGCCGGCGCGCGACCACGACCCGGCTGCGAGGGTCGTGCTCCACAGGCCCGTCCACGCCGGCCGCCAGCGCAGCCGCATGCTCCTGAGAGACGCGACTGCAAAGCACCACCGCGGTGTGCTCGAGGAAGCGACGCGTGATGGCGACGAGCTGCTCGGCAGTCTTGCCCTCGGCGAACACCACCTCGGGCACGCCCTTGCGCGCCGCCCGTGAGACGTCGAGGAGGGCGAAGTCGCCCACCGAGACGTAGCCGAGGCGGCGCAGCCGCTCGGCGCCGCCGGCGGCGCTCAGCCGGCCGGCGGCGACGTCCGCGAAGAGGTCATCGAGGGAATGGTCCATGCAGCGAGATTATAGTCGGTGCTTCCGTCCTCGTGCGGGCGCGTCTGGACGGACGTCCCATGGAAATGCTTGGGCAAAACGAGGAGACTTCCGATACGTGCGGTATAATGCGGAGCAGAATCGTCCAGGAAGGGGCCGTGCCGGACGCGCCTTACCAGCTCTATAGAGCCGAACAACGCCGCCGCCGCTGGCCGTATATCGTCATCGCGGCGGTTTGCGTGTTCGCAGCCGTGGTCGGCTGGCAGCTCTACGGGGTGCCCCGCGTCTCCGCGGTGACACCCGGTCCTGACGCGTACGTCAAGGACGCCTCGCCCATGCTCGTCCTCGACGTCAAGGGTCTCGCCAGGCTCGACGACGTCGCCGTCACGTTCGACGGCGCTGACATCACTGCCCAGACCAAGCGTGAGGGAGACAAGCTCACCATCTCCGCGGACGGCCTGTCAGACGGCGAGCACACGGTCAGCTTCAGCGCGCGGAGCTCCAACATCTTCCGCCGCGATGTGCGCAAGGACTGGCGCTTCACCGTCGACACCAGCATCCCGAAACTGGAGCTCGAGGATGACCTGATTGAGGGCCGCGTCAACACCGACCCCGCCACCTTCACCGGCGTCACGGAGCCCTACGCCACGGTTACCGTCGTCGACGGCGACGTCGAGGCCAGCGGTCAGGCCGACGCCTCCGGCAAGTACGCGGTCAGCGCCGACCTGCCGGACGGCGAGTCGGAGGTCGTCATCACTACTGCCGACCGCGCCGGCAACACGCGGGCCAAGCGCCTGAGCGTGTACGTCGACGCGCAGCCGCCGGTGCTCAAGATGACACAGCTCGACAAGACGCTGGACAAGGCCCGCTTCACGGCCCGCATCAAGGCCACCGACCAGCTCGGCGTGCCCGCGGTCAAGTTCGTGCTCGACGGCGAGGAGCGAGAGCTCAACGGGCCGGCGTCCAAGGCCAAGTACGCGGCCAAGCACCTCGCCCAGGGCAGGCACACCATGATCGTCACCGTCGAGGACAAGGGCGGCAACGTCGTCACCGACAAGCAAGTCTTTACCGTCGACAGCACCGAGCACTTCGGCTCGGCCACCCTGTGGCCCGGCGCCAAGGGCAAGGACGTCAAGACGCTGCAGTCCAAGCTCATCAACGCCAGCGTGTACTCGGGCAAGAAGACGGGCTACTACGACGACGCCACCGGGAAAGCCGTGCGCAAGCTGCAGGCCAAGTACGGCCTCGAGGTCGACGGCATCGTCGGCGGCAACGTGCTCAACGCCCTCAGCGGCCAGATCGTCGTCGACCTCGGCGACCTCAAGCTGTACCTGTACCGCGACGGCAACCTCGTCAAGAGCTTCTCCGTCGCGACCGGTTCGTCCTCGTACCCCACCCCGACGGGCTCCTACGTGGTCACCTCCAAGATCATGAACCCCACGTGGTACCCCCCCAACTCGGACTGGGCCAAGGACGCCGAGCCCATCCCGCCGGGCGTCGCCAACCCGCTCGGCACCCGCTGGATCGGCACCAGCGCGCCCGGCGTGGGCATCCACGGCACCCCTGACGACTCCTCCATCGGCACCTACGCCTCCCACGGCTGCATCCGCATGCACATCTGGGAGGTCGAGGACCTCTACGAGCGCGTGGTGATCGGCATGCCGGTCATCATCCGCCAGTAGCGGCGACCATCTGCTGGCTGCGGCCGGCCGCACCCAGCGTCCTCACCCGGTAGAATGACCCGGCCCGCGCGGCCGCGCGGCCGCGTGCGAGGAGGCGCATGGCCCACATCTCGACCTTCAGAGGCATCCGCTATCGGGAGGACGTCCCGCTCGACGACGTCGTCGCGCCGCCGTACGACGTGCTGTCGGCGGCGCAGGCACGGGAGTTGCGCGCCCGCAGCCCCTACAACGCCGTCCACGTCGACATGCCCGTGCTGCCGGGAGAGCAAGCCGACGACGAGGACTACGCGCGTGCGGGACGCACCTTCCGCGCCTGGCGGAAGGAGGGCGCGCTGGTGCGCGACGAGCTGCCGGGCATCGTGGTCGTCGACCAGACATACACGGGGCCGGACGGCCGCGAGCGCACCCGCAGGGGGTTCATCGCGCGGCTCCGGCTCGCCGCCCTCGAGGAGCGCGTGGTGCTGCCGCACGAGCGCACCCATGCGGGTCCCAAGGTCGACCGACTGCGGCTGTACCGGACCACCCACGCCGACGTCAGCCAGATCTTCCTGCTGTTCCCGGACGACGACGGCTCTGCCGACCAAAGCCTCGACGCCGCCACGGCGGGGATCCCCCCGACGGCGTGGCGAACGGCCCACGACGGTGACGGCAACACCCACCGCGCCGCCGCGGTCGCCGGCCCGGCCGCCGAGCGCGTCACCGGGGCCCTGCAGGATCTGCCGCTCTACATCGCCGACGGCCACCACCGGTACGAGACAGCGCTCGTCTACCGCGACGAGCGGCGGGCCATGGGCGACTTCAGCGCCGACACGCTCATGGTCTACCTGTGCAGCATCAGAGACTCCGGACTCATGGTCTTCCCCACCCACCGCCTGGTGCACGGCATCCCGCCGCTGTCGCTCTCCCGGCTGACGGAGCTCGTGACCCCTCACTTCGAGATCGTGGGCGAGCCGGCGACCGGAGCCGAGGTGAGCCGCGCGGCGCTCGAGGCGCTGCCGGGGCAGGCCGACGCCGGCAGGGTCTTCGGCCTGTATCTCCCGCGAGAGAAGACCTGCCTCACGGTCAGGACGCGCGAGCCCGCGGCCTCCCAGCGGCTCGCCGCCGAGGGCTTCTCTCCTGCGGCCGCCGGCCTCTCCGTGACGATGCTCCACGAGCTCCTGTTCCGCGAGGCGCTCGGCCTGGGGCATGACGACGCCGAGCGCCACGTGGACTACGCCAAGAGCGTGCCCGACGCGCTCGCGGACCTGCAGTCGGGGCGGTACGAGCTGGGAGCCTTTCTCAATGCGACGCTCGTCGACCAGGTGCGGACCATCGCCGATCAGGGCGAGGTCATGCCGCAGAAGTCCACGTACTTCTACCCCAAGCTGCTGACCGGCCTCGTCTACGACGCGCTCGGCGACTGAGCGGGGGGCGGCGCGCGGTCAGGTCGCGCCCCCGCGCGCGGGGCGCGCCGGTTTCGACAAGGTTGGCGGTCGAGACGGCGGCATCGACCACCGTTGGGTGCTGCGCGCGTGGGTGACGCCATGGGCGATGCGCGAATGGTGCCATGGGTGCCGCGCGGGTGACGACACCAGCCGCACCGCACCCACTACCGTCCGGGAGGCCGCCGGCGAACCGGGTGGGCGCGGCGCAGAGGCTCCTTGGAGGCGCAGACGCAGCGCGCGGTCAGGTGGCGGCGTCGGCGCGGCGCTGGAGCGCCGCGAGGGCCGCCGCCTGGTCGTCGCTGTACGGCTGCGAGACCTGCTCGGCGAGGATCGACTCGACGCGCTCGCGAGCGGCGGTCAGCGTGCTCGGGGACCCTGCCGCCCGCCACGCATCCCAGCTGCCCTGGACGCCGAAGTCGCTGAGGCGCCACTCGCCGTTGCGGGCGCCGAGACGCGTGGAGCGCTCGCCCAGGAACGAGCCGCACGGCCCGACCTTGTCCAGTACCTCGTCGAGCCAGAGGTCGTCGCGGACCGGTACGCCCGTGCGGGCCTGGCGAGCGTTGCGGACCATCTCGACATCCAGGACGATCTGCTCGAGGCAGAGGACCGTGGCTCCCCCGAGCAGGCCCGGGCCGACAAGGACGTCCGGGTCGGCCAGGGCCACGAGCAGCCCGCTGTCCGCCTTCTCCCAGGCGGTCTGCATGTCGGGCTCGTAGGTCTGCGTGCACAGGCCCGAGGACTCGGCCGGCAGGCCGTAGTAGCGGGCCATCTCGGTGCCGGCGACGCAGAGGACCGCGTGCTCCACGGCGCCGGCGGCGTAGAGACCCGTGCGCGGGTCTATGGTCGCCACGACCGGCGAGTAGAGCACCGGCGTGCCGGGAGCGGCCGCCTGGACGAGGCACAGGGTACCGATGGTCTCGCAATTGGCCTGGAGCAGCGTGCCGAGGCGGCTGCCCGGCGCAGTGGCGCCCTGCAGCGGCATCGGCATCACCGCTACGGGCAGGCCGTAGTCGCGTAGTTCCAGCCAGCTCTGCGTGAAGTCGTGCTCGATGGTGAGCGGCGAGGTGGGCGTGATGAGGAACGACATCGGCATGCGCTCGCGCACGGCCTCCGGGCCGCCGAACACGACGTCGAGCACCTCCTTGAGCCACGGCGCCAGCTCCGGCGTGCCGAACGAGTCCTGGACGTGCTTGCCAAAGGTGCCGAACACGTCCGCGTAGTAGCTCACGAAGCCGCCGGCGCGCTCGTAGTCAATGGAGTAGTCGATGGGGCACCAGTAGAAGCCGACGTCGTCGATGGCATCGAGCAGACGCGTGGCGGTCCGCCAGTCGTCGAAGGTCGTCGGCCGGCGCTCGCCGGTCCGCGTGTCGAAGACGGAGGTGGCACCGCCGTCGGCGAGCAGCGTGAACTCGCCGGCTCCCACCGGGTAGCTCCAGCCGGGCCGGCGGCCGTGGACGGTGTAGCTGGTCCGGGCCTGCGCCAGCAGGCTCTCGACCAGCTCCGGCGGGAAGCGCACCATGCGCGTGGCCTCGTCCACATCGGCGCCGGCGGCAGCCAGGATCCGGCGCCCCTCTTGCGTGTCGCAGCGCATGCCGACCGAACCGAGCACCTTGAGCGTGCGCTCGTGGACCTGCGCCTTCTCGTCCTCGGAGAGGACCTGGATCTGTGTCTTCATCGGGCGGCGTCCTCCGCTGGCTCGGCGACGGCGATAGCCTCGTCGCCGGCCTTGTACGACGGCGTGCTCGGCCCACCATAGATGGCCCGGAAGACGTAGTACAGCACCGGGCCTGAGAACAGCGCCGCGAATCCGGCGATGCCGTACCAGCCCACGTCCTGGCCGAAGAGAGAGAAGCTCGTCGTTCCGAAGAGCTCGGCGCTGCGGTCGATCGCCTTGACGTAGCCGTGCCTGCTTGATCGGTCATGCGCTCCCCCCCGCGCTTGTGGGTACTCGCGGGGGTCGCCGGCTGCCCCTGAGGGCGGCGGCCCGCGACCTGCCTCAAGTATGGAAGGCACGAGGGGCCGATGCCACGGCGCATTCATCGGCAGACTTCGCGCCGCCGCCTGGGCAAGATCGGAGGTGGCAGTGCGAGGTCCGACGGCGGGCCGGCCAGAAACCGCGCGCGCAGAGCGCGGCGGTCGCCGGCGTCGGACTTGCGCAGCACCGCCCGACAGTGACTGCGGGCGGTGCTCGTCGAGATGCACAACCTCCCGGCGATGGCCGGCGTGGTCAGGCCTTCGAGCAGCAGGACGAGCACGTCCGCCTCACGCTCGGTGAGACCTGCCCGTGCCACCGGGTCGGCAGCCGGCAGGTGATCGAAGCACGGACCGTCGGCGCCCGCCGTGAGCAAAAGCACGAGGTCGGCACAGTGGTGGGCACGGTGGGCGGCGAGCAGCGCCGGCGACCCGGCGCCGTAGCCCACAACGAGCGGTCGACGGCCGTGACCGGCGGCGGCGCGCGCCTCGGCGCAGGAGCGCCGGCAATCGGCCTGCCCGGCGAGCGGCAGGAAGACGGCCGAGGGGCCGCCCGCCGCCTCCACCTCGCGCCGCCCCACCACCCGCAGCCCGAGCGCCTCGACCGCCGGCGCGACCAGCAGCCGCGCGAGCGGGTCCGGCTCGAGGACGAGCGCCGAGCGCCCGCAGACCCGGCCGGCGGCCCGCCGAAGCGGGCCGCCGGCCCCCCTGGGGAGGTGGGGTGTGGGGGATTCGGCAAACACCGGCACTACCGGATGGGCACGGTGCAGACCCGGGCAGGGTGCCACCCGAGACGACCACCGGGACAGCGGAGGTCGACGAGAGCAAGGTCGCGGCGCAGCTGGGGCGCGACCTCAAGACGTTCAAGGCATTCGCCGAGACGCGCTGACTCGCAGGCGCCACACGCCGCACCACACACCGCCATCACCTCCCCGCTCCGGGGCCGCTTGCACGAGCCGGCCCTGATCGCCGCCTGCGCGGAGCGCGGTGGGCGGGTGATCGTGGCACCGTCAGTGTAGCCGCGAGCCGTCCCCGTGTCCCGGTCCGCGACCGGACTGCGGGGGTCACGTTCCGCGGTGACGTTGGAGGCCGCCGCTCGCGTCTAACGGTAGACTGGGTCGCGCTTGGGCCGCACCGGCGGGCGGCGCGGCCCGTCGACTTCTCGGATCCGGAAACGGAGGCATCATCGTGGGGACACCGCTCATCGCGCAGCTGGCCGCAGCGCCGGCCGTAGGACAGGACTACAGGCCGTATGCGCTCGCGCCGGCAGGGGACACAGTCGCGTTCGAGTGGTATCAGGACGGCGACTGGCAGGTCTACGTCAAGAGCCTGCCGGACGGAGAGCCGCGGCGCGTGGGCGACCTCCGGGACCGCTGCGCCTGCCCCCAGTACTCGCCCGACGGCCGCTTCCTCTACTTCACGTGCGACGACCGTGGGTCGGAGTGCTACGACATCTATCGCTGCGACCTCGCCTCCGGCGAGCTCGTCAATCTGCTGCCGGACACCCCAGACCTGGCGCCCCTGCCGGACCCCGACCTCTCACCGGACGGGACCCGTCTGGCGATGACCGTCGCCCACGGGGCCGGCTACGCCGTCGCCGTCATGCCCAGCGAGCCGAGCCCCAGAGGCGAATCGCTCCGCCGCTTCACCGAGCACCCATACACGGAGAGCTCGCCCCGGTGGTCCCCGGACGGGCGGCACCTCGCCGTGACCATCGGTACGCGCGGGCAGGACACGGCCATCGTGGTGATCCAAACGGAGACGGGCGAGCAGCGCTTCGTCGGCGGCTCGGACCAGTTCTTCGCCGGCCAGCTCGCCTGGGCGCCCGACGGCCGGCGCATCGCCTTCGCCGGCGGGCCGGGCGACCACCCGGCGATCGGCGTCTACGAACTCGAGACCGGGTCCGTCGCCTGGGCCTGGAAGGACCACCACGTCGACGCGCATCACCCCGCGTGGGCGCCCAGCGGAGCCGCGCTCGCCTTCCTCGTCGACGTGGAGGGCGAGACGGGCCTCTGCCACATCGACCTCCGCGACGGCACGGTGACCGAGTACAGCATCGGCCCGGGCAACCACTACGCTCCGAGCTTCACCCCGGACGGCGCGGCGCTCCTGTGCGTGCTCAGCCGGCCCGACGCGCCCCCCGACCTGTACCGGGTCGAGCTCGGCGACGGCGACGTCTCCGCGCTCACCGATTCCCTGCCAGAGGAGCTGGCAGGCGTGCCGTTCTTCTGCGGCAGTCCCGTCACGTATACCAGCTGGGACCACCTCGCGGAGGTGCCGGGCATCCTTGCTCTGCCGGACGAACCCAACGGGGCCGCCGTCGTCATCGTCCACGGCGGTCCGACCTGGCACCACTCCAACGAGTGGGACGTGCTGCGCCAGGCGTTCCTGGCAGCGGGTCTCACCGTCCTCCATCCCAACTACCGCGGCAGCGACGGCTACGGTCGCCGTTGGCAGCTCGCCAACCGCTGGCTCATGGGCCAGGGCGAGGTGCTCGACGTCGCGGCGGGGCACGAGTTCCTCGTGCGGTGCGGCTGCGACCCGGAGCGCATCGCCATCACCGGTCGCAGCTGGGGCGGCTTCCACACCATGGCCGCCGTCACGCAGTTCCCGGAGCTGTGGGCAGCCGGCGTTGCCGGCGTGCCCTTCTTCGATTTCATCGACAGCCAGCTCGACACGAGCATCCGTGGGGACCTCCGCTGGTGGGACCTCCAGAATACGGGCGACATCGAGAAGGACCAGGCGAAGCTCCGGCACTACTCGCCCATCAACCACCTGGACCGCGTCGAGGCGCCGCTCCTGCTCCTCGGCGGCGCCCTTGACCCGCGCTGTCCTCCGCGGCAGATCTCGGAGGTCGCCGACGCGCTGCGCAAGCGCGGTCGCACCTGCGACTACTTCGTGTACCCGGACGAGGGCCACGAGATCAGCGGGCTCGAGCACCGCATCGACTACGACCGGCGCACGGTCGAGTTCATCCTCGAGCACACCTGCTGCGCCTGACGCGGCGCCGGACCGGCGGGCGGCGACGGCGCGAGACTCGAGAGAGGCGCCCGGCCGGCAGGCCGAGCGCCTCTCTCACCGCTGCGTGATGAGGTAGTCGAACGCGGCGAGCGCTGCCTTCGCGCCCTCGCCGGCGGCGATCACGATCTGCTTGTCCTTGGTGGCCGTGACGTCACCGGCGGCGAACACGCCGCGCACACCGGTGTCGCCCATCTCATCCACAACGAGCTCGCCGCGCTGGTTGGAGCTGACGAGGTCCAGCGCCAAGTCCGAGTTGGGCGAGAGGCCCACCTCGATGAACACGCCGTCCACGTCGAGCCTGCGCGTCTTGCCGGTCTTGAGGTTGCGCAGCACGAGCTGCTCCACCGTCTCCGAGCCGGTGATCTCCAGCGGCTCGTAGCCGACCAGCGCCTTGACCTCCTTCGCCGAGCCCGCCTTGTCCTTGAGCACGTCGTCGCCGCTCCATTGACCCCGGCTGACCACGTAGACCTTCTTCGCGATGCCGCTCATCTCGACGACCGCCTCGAGGGCAGAGTTGCCGCCGCCGACGATGGCGATGGTCTTCTCCCGGTAGAACGGCCCATCGCAGGTGGAGCAGTACACCACCCCGCGGCCGGAGAACTCATCCTCGCCGGGGATCTCGAGGCGCCGCTTCTGCGCGCCGCTGGCGATGATCACCGAACGCGCCTTGACCTCCTTGCCCGAGATGAGCTCGAGGACCTTGGCGCGACCATCCACGCGGATGTTCTGGACGCGCTCGCCGATCATCCGCTCGAGCCCGTACATGTAGGCCTGCTCGAACATCATGCGCACGAGCTCGGGCCCCTCGATCACCGGCAAGCCTGGGTAGTTGGTCACGAGGTGCGTGATGCCGACCTGACCACCGAGGTCGAGGGCGATGAGGATCGTCGAGAGGTTCTTGCGGGCGGCGTACAGCGCGGCAGTGAGGCCGGCCGGTCCGCCGCCGACCACCGCCACGTCCCACACCTTGGCGAGGTCCACCGTCGACTCGATGCCGAAGAGCTGGTCCAGCGCGCCGGTCGCGTTGAGGTACGCCAGGTTGTCGTACCCCCCGATCCAGCGCTCGTCGATGAAGAACTGGGGCACGCCCTGCTGGCCGGTACGCTGGACCATCTCCACCGCCGCGGCCTCGTCGTCCGTGACGTCGATCTCGTCGTACTCGATACCCTTGGTACCGAGCAGCGCCTTGGCCTTGGCGCAGTACGGGCACCATTCCATCGAGTACATCTGTACTCGTGCCATGGCCACCTCCCTGGGCAGTCACTTGTGATGTTGTCTTCCTGCACGGCTATTCCCATCGGCAAACGCGGACGAGCGCAGCGACCCGCACAGCGATCCTGCGTGGGGCGCGACTGAAGAGGAGGACGGTTTGTACGAAGTGTCCCCGGGAATCGCACCAGCATGCGCCCCGGGCACCGCCACCTGCGCCCTCGACGCCACCGTCCGACTCCAACCGGTATGCGGAGGCAACCATGAGCCGATCAGACACCGAACGAGACATCATCCAGACCCTTGGACAGGTGCCGGACTTCTTCAAGGAGATGCCCGACGACACCCTGGCGCGCGAGTGGGAGGAGTGGAGGTCGTTCCAGCTGGGCGACACCGCGCTCACCGCTCGCGAGAAGCACCTCATCGGGCTGGGCGTCGCCGCGGCGACGCACTGTCACTACTGCACCTACTTCCACCGCGCCGCTGCGAGCATGATGGGCGCCAGCGACTCGCAACTGGAAGAGGCGGCCCGATTCGCCTCGGACACCGCCAAGTACAGCACCTATCTTCACGGGCTGCAGGTCCCCATCGAAGAGTTCAAGAAGCAAGCCGACGAGATGGGCGAGTACCTTGCCTCGCACCAGCCCGAATCGTCCCGACGCGCCGCCTGAGCGGCCGCGCGCGGGCAGCAGATGAGGGCGGGGCGGGCGCCGTAGGGGCGCCCGCCCCGCCCTCATCTGCGATACACTCGGACCTGTCCCCAAGGCCAACTCTCCGGGCAGGTGAGTCGATGAACGTGCGCGTCTACGTCGTCCCCAAACAAGGCATCCTCGACCCCCAGGGCGCGGCCGTGGAGCGGTCACTTCCCAACCTCGGGTTCCAGGGGGTGAGCGGGGTGCGCATCGGCAAGATCATCGACCTCACCATCGACGGCGCGGGGTCAGAAGAAGCCGCCCGCGCCCAGGTCGACGAGATGTGCCGCAAGCTCCTCTCCAACCCGATCATCGAGGACTACACCTTCGAGATCACGGAGGGGTGACGGCGCGATGACCGCTGTTTCTCCCCTGCGCGTCGGCGTGGTCGTCTTCCCCGGCATCAACACCGACGGCGACACGCACCACGCGCTCGAGACCTTCCCCGGCGTCAGCGCCGAGTACCTCTGGCACAAGGACACCGACCTCAAGGGCGTGGACGGCATCGTCATCCCCGGCGGGTTCAGCTACGGCGACTACCTGCGCTGCGGCGCCATCGCCCGGTTCAGTCCAATCATGCAGTCCATCACCGACTTCGCCGCCGGCGGCGGCCTGGTGATGGGCATCTGCAACGGGTTCCAGATCCTCATCGAGGCCGGCCTCCTGCCCGGCGGCCTCATCCGCAACACGGGCCTCAAGTTCGTCTGCCGCTACGTCAACCTGCGGGTCGAGACGGCGGACACGCCGTTCACCAGCGCTTGCGACAAGGGCGACGTGCTGCGCATCGTCGTCAAGCACAACGAGGGCAACTACACCGTGGACCCGGCGACCTTCGAGGCGATGAAGGCCAACGACCAGATCGTCGTGCGCTACGTCAACGCCGCCGGCGAGCGGGCCGAGGGCGCCAACCCCAACGGCGCCCTCGACGACATCGCCGGCGTCTGCAACGAGGCCCGCAACGTGTTCGGCATGATGCCGCACCCGGAGAACTCGGTCGAGGCCGAGCTCGCCGGCGGGGCCGACGGCCGCAGGTTCTTCGGCTCCATGATCGACGCCCTGCGCGGCGCGGAGGTGACGGCGTGATGGCAGAGTACGTGAACCGCACCGCCGACCTCGACGCGGCCGTCAAGCTCGGCCTCACCGAAGACGAGTACGAGCACATCAAGCAGATCCAGGAGCGCGAGCCGAGGTACGTGGAGCTCGCCATCTACTCGCTCATGTGGAGCGAGCACTGCAGCTACAAGCACTCGCGGCCCATCCTGGGGCGCTTCCCCACCAGCGGGCCACGCATTCTGCAGGGCCCCGGCGAGAACGCCGGCATCATCGACGTCGGCGACGGCTGGGCCGTGGCCATGAAGGTCGAGAGCCACAACCACCCGTCCGCGGTCGAGCCCTTCCAGGGCGCGGCCACCGGCGTCGGCGGCATCGTGCGCGACATCTTCACCATGGGCGCGCGCCCGTGCGTGAGCATGGACTCCCTGCGCTTCGGCGAGCTCACCGAGCCGCGCCAGCGGTTCCTGCTCGACGGCGTGGTCGGCGGCATCGCTCACTACGGCAACTGCCTCGGCATCCCCACCGTGGGCGGCGAGATCTACTTCGAGCCCAGCTACGAGGGCAACTGCCTGGTCAACGCGTTCAGCGCCGGCCTCATCCGCACCGACGGCATCGTGCGCGCCATCGCCAGCGGCGTCGGCAACCACGTGGTGCTCATCGGCTCCAAGACCGGGCGCGACGGCATCGGCGGCGCCAGCGTGCTCGCCAGCCAGGAGTTCGACGAGACGCTCGAGGAGAAGCGCCCGAGCGTCCAGGTCGGCGACCCCTTCACCGAGAAGAAGCTCATCGAGGCCTGCCTCGAGCTCATCCACCGCAAGCTCGTGGTGAGCATGCAGGACCTCGGCGCCGCCGGCCTCACCAGCTCCAGCTCGGAGATGTCGAGCAAGGGCCACGTGGGCCTCGACATCCACGCCGACCGCGTGCCGCTGCGCGAGGCCGACATGGAGCCGTGGGAGATCATGATCAGCGAGAGCCAGGAGCGCATGCTGGCGATCGTCACCGACGAGCAGATCGCCGACGTGCGCGAGGTCTGCGAGCGCTGGGATCTCGACTGCACCGTCATCGGCGAGGTCACCGACAGCAAGATGCTGCGCATCTACTGGCACGGCGAGCGCGTGGCCGACATCCCTGCTCGCCGTCTGGCGGACGAGAGTCCCGTGATCCGCACGCCCTCCGTCAAGCCGGACTACATCGTCGACGAGCCGGTCGAGGTCACGGACGCGGAGTATCCGCGGCCGCAGGACCTGGGCGCGGCGCTCACGCAACTCCTCGCCGCGCCCAACATCGCCAGCAAGCGCTGGGCGTGGGAGCAGTACGACTACATCGTCCAGGCCAACACCCTGCAGATCCCCGGCTCCGACGCCGCGGTGCTGCGCATCAAGGGCACCGACCGCGGCTTCGCCTTCAGCAACGACTGCAACGGCCGCCACTGCTACCTCGACCCGTACCGCGGCGCAAAGGCGGCGACGGCCGAGGCGGCGCGCAACCTCGCATGTTCCGGTGCGCTCCCCGTGGCGGTCACAGACTGCCTCAACTTCGGCAACCCGGAGAAGGGCGAGATCTACTGGCAGTTCGAGCAGGCCATCGAGGGTATGGCCGAGGCCTGCGAGGCTCTGGACACGCCGGTCGTCTCGGGCAACGTCAGCTTCTACAACGAGAGCTTCGGCCAAGCCATCTACCCGACACCCATGGTCGGCATGCTCGGCATCTTCGACGACGTGAGCGTGCACATCGACGGCGCCTTCAAGGACGAGGGCGACATCGTCATCGTGCTCGGCGACTCCGCCGCCTGGATGGACGGCAGCGAGTACCAGAAGGTCGCCTACGGCCGGGTCGAGGGCCGCGTGCCCGACGTGGACCTGGAGCTCGAAGTGAAGCTCCAGGCCCGGCTCCGCGCGGCCATCGAGGCGCGGCTGCTGAAGAGTGCACACGACTGCTCCGAGGGCGGGCTCGCGGTCGTGCTGGCCGAGTGCTGCGTGTTCAGCGGTTCCAACGGCGGCGCCCAGTTCGAGGACCCCGACGGGTCGCGGTCCGACCGCTCCGGCCGGTTCCTCGGCGCCGAGGTCGACCTCGGCTCCGCCGCGGCCGTCACCGGCGCCGCCGGCCGCCCGGACCTCGCCCTCTTCGGCGAAGCGCCCACCCGTGTGGTCGTCACCTGCGCGCCCGACAAGGTCGCCGAGCTCGAGGCCATCCTCGGCGACCTGCCGCACCGTACGGCGGGCCGGGTTGCCGGTACCGACCTGCGGTGTACCATGGATGGCAAGGAGCTCTTCGCCGTCCCGGTGAGCGAGCTCCATTCTGCTTATGAGTCGCTCCCGCAGCGGCTCGCCTGACAGAACCGAGCGTCTTGTACGACGATCGCCTCCACGACAGCTGTGGCGTCTTCGGCATCCACGCGCCGGGCCATGACGTCGCGCGCCTGACCTTCTTCGGGCTGTACGCCCTGCAGCACCGCGGCCAGGAGAGCGCCGGCATCGCCGTGGCCGACGACGGCCAGGTGACCGTCATCAAGGACCTGGGCCTCGTCAGCCAGGTGTTCAACGAGCAGATGCTGCAGAGCCTCAGCGGCCAGCACGCCATCGGCCACGTGCGCTACAGCACCACGGGCTCGAGCCACTGGGCCAACTCGCAGCCGCTGGTGCGCAGCCGCAACGGCGACGTCATCGCGCTGGGCCACAACGGCAACCTCGTCAACACCACCGAGCTGCGCGACGAGCTCACCGCCCAGGGCGTCAAGTTCTCCGGCACCACCGACACCGAGGTCATCACCGCGCTTATCGCGCACGAGGCCGAGGGTGACCTGCTGGGCGCGGTGCGCACCGCTGTGAGCAAGATCCGCGGCGCCTTCTCCGCCGCCGTCATGAGCGGGAAGGCCGTGGTCGGCTTCCGCGACCCTTACGGCGTGCGCCCGCTCTGCCTCGGCGACTACGAGGGTCACCCGGTCATCAGCAGCGAGACGTCCGGCCTGGACATCATCGGCGCCGACTTCGTGCGCGAGATCCAGCCGGGCGAGATCGTCATCGCCGACAAGGAGCACGGGCTGCGCAGCGAGCGCGTCGAGCTCGAGGGAGCCCGCCCCGCCCTCTGCATCTTCGAGTTCATCTACTTCGCCCGGCCGGACAGCGTGATGAGCGGCAAGACGCTGCATGTCGTGCGTCAGAACATGGGCAAGCACCTCTCCCTGGAGGCGCCTGTCGAGGCGGACCTCGTCGTCCCCGTCCCGGACACGGGCATGCCGGCGGCGATCGGCTACGCCGCCGCCTCCGGCATCCCCTACACCGAGGGTCTCATCAAGAACCGCTACGTGCACCGCACGTTCATCCAGCCCGACGACCAGCTGCGCCAGGTGGGCATCCGCATGAAGCTCAACCCGCTCACGTCGGTCATCAAGGGCAAGCGGCTCGTCGTCGTGGACGACTCCATCGTCCGGGGCAACACCACGCGCCGGCTGGTACAGATGCTGTTCGACGCCGGCGCCGCCGAGGTGCACCTGCGCATCAGCTCGCCACCCATCCAGTGGCCCTGCTTCTACGGCATCGACATGGCGACCCGTGCCGAGCTCATCGCGGCCAACAAGACCGTGGAAGAGATCCGCGACCACGTCGGCGCCACCAGTCTGCACTACCTCACGCTCGACGGCCTGCAGGCCAGCACCGGCCTGCCGCGCAGCCAGTTCTGCCGCGCCTGCTTCGATGGCGACTACCCCATCGCGGTGCCCGAGGAGTACTCGATGTGCAAGATGCGCTTTGAGAAAGGCGCGGCCGCGGCCGCCTGCGACCCCTGAGGTCAGTCCGGCGCGGCGACGTGGTGCGCCGGCGCCGCGCCGTTCGCGTCCCGCAGCCAGAGGTCGTCGCGCTCACGGGTGCAGGTCACCGTGCTGGGCAGCGCCGCCAGGCGCGCGGCTTGCTCGTCTCTCCAGGCTCAGAGCACCCCGAGGCCCTGCAACGCCTTGAGCAGGAACCACGCGCCGAAGACGAAGCCCAGCACGATGACGATGACGCGGTTGTTCTTCTCGAGCCACACCGATACCCGGTCGAGCACAGCCTGCGAGGACGAAGGCGCCAGCGCCGCGTAGGCGACGACCGCGATCGGCACCGACTCCGCAAGCGCCACGAACAGCAGGAAGAGGGCGACTGAGGCCACGCTCGCGAGTCCGGCTTCGTCGATCGCGCCGATCGCGCCGAGCGTGAACACCCAGAGCTTGGCGGCGATAGCGACGTAGCCGGCACCGAAGAGGAACGCCTTGCCGACCGTGACCGACTCCGTGAGCTTCATCCACTTGGGCGGCGGGGAGTCGTCGTCACCGCCGCCCCCGAGCAGTTCCTTGGCTGCCTTGGTCAGGAAGAGCAGGGCGACCACGAGCAGCACCACGGAGACGACGGGGCCGGGGCCGTCCTGGCTCCCGGACAGGACCCCCGCCTCGGCGAACACGATGCCGAACAGGACGCCCTGCGCCAGCCGGGTCGCCGTCATGCCGCCGACCCAGGCGGCGGCGGTGCCCACGGAGGCGCGCAGCAGCAGCACAGTGAGCGTGATCTGGACGGGGACGAGCGCGCTGACGACGATCAGCGGAAGCAGAGTGCCCCAGAGGTCGCCCATGGTCACGGTGCTCGTGGGTCAGGCTTCCACGGACGCGCCGCGTCAGCCGGTCTCCGGAGTGGAGAGGCGCCTGCGCACAGCGCGCGAGCCGAGCGCCGTACCTTCGCCGACGGCCATGCCGACGAGCGACCCCACGATGACGTCCCCAGGGTAATGCACGCCGGAGTGGGCGCGCGAGTAGGCGACCACGGTCGCGAGCCCGCGAAGTGGTGTGCCGAGCGCCGGCAGCGCCTCGGCGACACCGGCGGCGAACGCGAAGCCGGACGCGGAGTGGCCGGAGGGGAACGAGGTCGACGTGGGCATCCTCACGTGCCGCGCCTCCTCGAAGCGGACGACGCCGCGCTCCGGCCTCGGGCGGCGGCCGGCGAACTTCATCGGGATGTTGACGACGAAGGAGTTGAGCCCCACCGCGGCCATGCCGGTGACGGCGGCGCGGCGTCCCTTCTTGCCCCCCACCGCGAACAGCAGGGCGGCGATCCCCATGTAGAGCCTGGCGTGGTTGGCGCTGTTGGAGAGACGACGCAGCGGCGCGTCGATGAGCGGCGTGGGCGTGGCCTCGATGGCCTGGTAGACGGCGGTGTCGAGCACCACGAGCTCGTGGAACACCTCGCGCGCGATCCCCCGGAGGCTCCGGTCTCCCGCCGGCAGACGCTGGTTGTCCCCCGTCTCGGCCACGCCCGAGATGCTACCATTCCCGACCAACCGGCAGGGGAGGAGCGAAGTGGGGAAGATCGAGCAAGCCGTCCCCGGCGTGAGCATGCTCCGGACGTACAAGCCGGCGTGGCTGCGCTTCGACCTCGTCGCCGGCATCGTCCTCGCCGCGATCCTCGTCCCGCAGGGACTCGCGTACGCGGAGCTGGCCGGCGTCCCGCCCGTCACCGGCCTCTACACGACGGTCGTGTGCCTCATCGTGTACGCGCTCTTCGGGCCGTCCCGGGTACTGGTCCTCGGCCCGGACTCGTCCGTATCGCCGCTCATCTTCGCCGCCATTGTCCCGCTCATGGTCGCCGACGACCCCGCCTCGGCGATCGTCCTCGCCGGCGTGCTGGCGCTCCTGGTGGGCGGCATCGAGATCGCGCTCGGAGTCGGCAAGCTGGGGTTCATCGCCGACCTGCTCAGCAAGGAGGTCCAGGTCGGCTACATGAACGGGCTGGCCGTCACGATCATCGTTGGACAACTCCCCAAACTCTTCGGCTTCTCGACCGACGCGGACACCTTCGTCCAGGAGGTCTGGGCCTTTTTCGCCAACCTCGACCAGACAAGCGTCGCCACGCTCGCGCTCGGCCTCGTCACGCTCGCCCTCCTGTTCGGCCTGCCGCTGCTCTCCAGGAAGGTGCCGGCGATCCTCGTCGCCGTGGTCGTAGCCACGGTCGTCACCGTCGCCCTGGGGCTCGCCGACAAAGGCGTGGACACCGTGGGAACGCTCCCGAAGGGCCTCCCCGTACCGTCGTTCCCGTGGACCGGCTGGAGCGACCTCGCGACGCTGGCCGCGGCCGCCGTGGGCATCGTGCTCGTCTCCCTCACGGACACCATCGCCACCTCGTCCGCCTTCGCCGCCCGGCGCGGCGACGAGGTGAACGCCGACCGTGAGATGATCGCGGTCGGCGCCTCCAACGTGGGCGCCGGCCTGTTCCAGGGCTTCGCCATCTCCGTGAGCAGCTCGCGCACGGCCGTCGCCGAGCGGTCCGGCACCAAGACGCAGGTGGCCGGCCTCGTGGGCGCCGGCCTCGTCGCGCTCATGCTGCTCGTGGTGCCGGGGCTGCTCAAGGATCTCCCGCAGACCGCCCTGGCCGCCGTCGTCATCATGGCGGCCGTCTCGCTGGCGGACATCGCCGTCCTGCGACGATTCGCCAAGGTGCGCAAGACCGCCCTCGCCCTCTCGCTGGTGGCGACCGTCGGCGTCGTCTTCTTCGGCGTTCTCGAAGGCATCCTCATCGCCGCCATCCTCAGCATCCTGCTCTTCTTCCGCAGGAGCTGGTGGCCTCCGGGCGCCGTCCTCGGGTACGTGCGCGAGCTCAAGGGCTGGCACGACGTGGAGCGTTACCCGGACGCGGAACAGACGGACGGCGTGGTCATCTACCGTTGGGAGGCGCCGCTGTTCTTCGCCAACGCCGGCATCTTTCGGCAGCAGATCCGCAAACTGGTGCGGGAGCGCAAGCCCCGCTGGGTCGTGCTGCAGTGCGAGGCCATCACCGACATCGACGTCACCGCCGCCGACGTACTCAAGGGCCTGGACCACGAGCTGAACCGGCAGGGTGTCCACCTGGCCTTCGTGGAGATGCGCGACAGACTCCGCGACCGCGTCGAGACCTACGGGCTGTACGAGGAGCTCGACCACGACCACTTCTATGCCAAGATGAAGCCGGCGTTGCGGGACATCGCGGCGCACGACCCAGACTCAGGCGAAGCGCCGCGCCGCTGGGTGGAGGCGCTGGAGGAGCAGGGTCCAGACGCGTGAGGCGGGTTCTCGACCGCGCGTCACGACGCACGGCGTCTCAGGCGTCGATGCGCACCGGCCTCCCGAGCACGACCTGCCACAGGCCGAGCAGGCCCTTGACCCCGGTCGCCCTCGCCGCCGGCGAGTAGCCGATCGCCCGCAGCGGCAGGCGCAGGCGCAGCACGCCCGGCCGTGAGGTGAAGACGAGTGGCGGGTCCATCTGCAGCGACTCCCCGTCCAGTCCGACGGCGATGGGCTCCGCGGAGATGACCTCGAAGCCGGGCGCTGCCCAGGAGAGGTAGCCCTCGTAGAGGGCGGGCTGGGCTGTGGTCAGTGCCGCAATCGCGCGCGTGGCGGCTACGGCGCTGGGCACGACCAGCGCGAAGACGCCGAGTTGCCCCGTGTCCAGTCGGGGTCTCGAGGTGATCCCTGCCGTGGTGCCGTAGGGGCCGTTGGACACCTGGATCACGTGTGCGCCCTGATGGCCGGCGCCGTCCGGCGTGGTGAAGCGCAGGTCGAAGGGCTCGGACCCAGGTCCGAGCATCTCCGGGAGTGCGGTGAGTGTCGTCTCCCGCTTGGCGTCCCTGTACTCGGGCGACTGCACGATGGTCGCGTAGAGGCCCAGCGACACGTTGTTGACGAAGATGCGCCCGTTCACGTCCGCGAGGTCGACGACGCGCTCGCGCGCTTCGCCGTAGGCATCGAGCGCGCCGACCACATCGTCACGGTCGAGGCCAATGTCGAGGGCGAAATGGTTCCGCGTGCCGGCCGGGACGACGACCATCGGCACGCCGCGGGCGGCGGCGACGCCGGCGACGAGCGCCTGCGAGCCGTCGCCTCCGGCCATGCCGACCACGTCGGCACCCCGGTCGATGGCGTCGCGCGCGAGCTGGAGCAGGTCGTCCCCAGGCTGCAGAACGACCGGCTCGATGCCGCGCGCGCGACATTCGTCCACGAGATGGAAGCGCTCTGCTTTTCCGCCGCCGGACTTGAGATTCGTGATCAGCACCCCGCGACGCGCGGCCGGCACCGGCGTGCCCGGCGTCTCGCTCAGCTTGAGCGAGCGCACGTCCCGCGCCAGCGCGAATCGCGCGAGCAGGAGCGCCATACCCAGGAGCGCGAGGCGCACCAGCAGCGAGAGCACGTACCCTTCGCCGCCGGCGATCTGGATGGCCACGACGGCGATCGCCGCGACGGCGGCGGCGGTGATCCACACGACGCGGGTCGCGCCCTTGCGCGTGAGCGCGTTCCACACCGAGAGGACGACGGCGAGCAGCAGGACGAGCTGCACGAGCACCTCCGCGGGCCGTTCGAAGACGACGAGCGCGGTGGCGATCACGACGTACAGGAAGAGCGCGATCGTGGCGATGGCCGCCGCCCGGCGTCTGACGCCGGTCCTCGGCGCTGCGTCGTCCTCAGCCACGACGTCCCCCTCCTCCGGATGCAGGGCGGGCGCCCGTCCTCGGCCCGCGCCGGTTCATCGTGCCACGGCCGGCCTCGCGAGTGAAGGTTCCGCCGCGGCGGCTCTCCCTTCGTTGGTCGACCCATATACTCCGCAGCCAGAGAGGCACCGTCGAGGGAGGGAGTCGCGACATGGCCGACCGGAGAGCCAGGAGGATCGCCGAGCTCATCGAGCCGCTGCGCGTCGCGCCGGGCCGCCGGGTCACGCTGGCGAAGCACTTCGACCCGGCCTACAGGGCCGGCTTTCTGGACAAGGAACAGGGCGAGGAGCTCCTTGCGCAGGGCGTCGACCTGCTGAGTGAGTTCCAGGAGCGCCTCGCCGCCCAGGACACCCACGGGGTCCTCGTCGTGCTGCAGGCGCTGGACGCCGCCGGCAAGGACGGCACCATCCGCCACGTCATGAACGGGGTCAACCCGCAGGGTGTGTCGGTGCACTCATTCAAGGCGCCCTCGCCCCTCGAGCTGGACCACGACTACCTGTGGCGGTTCGCCTGCAACCTGCCCCGGCGCGGCGAGATCGGCATCTTCAACCGCTCCTACTACGAAGAGGTCCTCGTCGTGCGCGTGCATCCCGAGATCCTGCTGCACCAGCAGCTGCCGCCACGCGCACGCGGCAGAGACGTGTGGAAGAAGCGCTACCGCGACATCAACGCCTGGGAGCAACACCTCACGGACAACGGCTTCACCATCGTGAAGCTCTTCCTCAACCTCTCGAAGGAAGAGCAGCGCACGCGCTTCCTGCGGCGCATCGACCTGCCCGATCACAACTGGAAGTTCTCCGCCGCCGACATCAAGGAACGCGACTACTGGCATGACTACCAGAAGGCGTTCTCGGAGATGCTCTCCGCCACGAGCACCGAGTGGGCGCCGTGGTATGTGATCCCCGCCGACCACAAGTGGTTCGCGCGGATCTGCGCCTCGGCCGTCATCGCGAACGCGTTGATCAAGATCGATCCGCGCTTTCCCAAGGTGGCGCCCGAGGCGCACGAGGCGCTCCAGCAGACGAAGGTCCAGCTGCAGGCCGAGGCTCCCGGCAGCGCGGCGCCCGACCCGTTCGCGGCCGAGGCCGCCGAGAAGGCGGCGAAGGCCGCGACGGCCGCCACAGGCGGCAAGCACCACAAGAAGGACAGCAAGAAGAGCGGAAGGAAGGCGAAGAAGGGGCGGTAGACGCCGGACGAGCGACCCGCCGGCCCTGACGCGGCGACTGCGAGGTGGACGTGATGGCGACGACAGACATGGCGCCGGCTGCAGCCGGCACGGCCGAGCGCTGCTACGCGCTCTCGGCCGGCGAGGTCACCGGCAGGCTCGGTGTGGACCCGGCCGTCGGCCTCTCCGCGGCGAAGGCCGCCAAGCTGCTCCAGAAGGACGGCCCCAACGAGCTCCCGGCTGAGAAGGGCGAGCCCGGCTGGCGGCGGTTCCTCGACCAGTACCGCGCCTACATGCAGATCATCCTGCTCATCGCCGCCGTCGTCTCGTTGGTCATCGGCCAGTGGAGCACCGGCCTGGTGCTGATCGCCCTCACGGTGTTCAACGCCGTGACCGGCCTGCGCCAGGAGGGAAAGGCCGAGAGTGCCATGAACGCGCTCAAGTCGATGATGAAGCAGATGGCGCGCGTCCGCCGCGACGGGTCCGAGTCGGAGATTCCCGCGGAGGAGGTCGTCCCCGGCGACATCGTCATGCTCGAGGCGGGCGACAACGTCGCCGCCGACGGCAGGATCATCGAGGCGCACTCGCTGGACATCGACGAGTCCGCGCTCACCGGCGAGAGCGTGCCCGCGTCCAAGACGACCGACGCGCTCGCCGACGCCGACCTCGGCCCCGGCGACCGCACCAACATGGCGTTCATGAACACGCCAGTCACCCACGGCAGCGGACTGATGATCGTCACCGCTCGTGGCGCCGACGCCGAGGTGGGCAAGATCGCCGGCATGCTGGCGGCGACGGCCAAGGAGCAGACGCCGCTCACCCGGCAGCTCAACACCATGACCCTGTGGATCGGCGCGGCCGCCCTCGCGACCATGATCCTCATGTTCGTGCTGGGGCTCTCGCGCGGCCAGAGCGCCGAGAGCCTGTTCATCACCGCCATCGCATTGGCGATCGCCGCGATCCCGACGGCGCTGCCGACCGTGCTCCAGGTCATCCTCTCCGCCGGCGCCAAGGACCTTGCCACTGAGAAGGCCATCGTCAAGGACCTCGTCTCCGTGGAGACGCTGGGTTCCACGTCGGCCATCAACTCGGACAAGACCGGCACGCTGACGATGAACCAGGTGACCGTGGTCGAGGTGCTCGACGCCGTCGACCGCTACACCGTCTCCGGCATCGGCTACGGCCTCGACGGGCAGGTGCATCACGCGGCCGGCACCTCGCTCTCCATCGACGACGCGATCCTGCCTTACGTCATCGCCAGCGACGCCAAGCTCGAGAACGGCAAGGTCGTCGGCGACCCCACCGAGGGCGCGCTGCTGGTGCTCGGGCACAAGGCCGGGCTGGACATCGACGCCAGCCGCGAACGCTACCCGCGCCTCACCACCCTGCCGTTCGACCCCGTCTACAAGCTCATGGCCACCTTCAACTCCGCCACCGACGCCTCCGGGAAGAGCGTGGTGCGCTGCTTCGTCAAGGGGGCGGCGCCCGCGGTGTTCGGCCGGACGGCGAGCGCCCTCGCCAACGGCGAGGCCATGCCGCTGGACGACGCCCTCAAGAACAAGGCGAACGACGCGGTGGTCCGCATGGCCGGCGAGGGCCACCGGGTGATGGCCGCGGCCGTCCGCGACCTCGACCCGGCCGCGTTCGACCCTGAGGGCGACCTTCTAGCTCACGTCACCGACCTGCAGTTGACGTCGATCGTCGGCATGGTCGACCCGCCGCGCGAGGAGTCCAAGGCGGCCGTCCGGGACGCGCAGCGCGCTCACATCCGCGTGCGCATGGTGACCGGAGACGACGTCACCACGGGAGCGGCCATCGCGCAGCAGCTCGGCATCCCCGGCGAAGCGATGCTGGGCACCGACTTCGCCGCGATGAGCGAGCCGGAGCGCCTGCGGCGCATCGACGACATCGGTGTCGTGGGTCGCGTGGCGCCCGAGCACAAGGTGCTCCTGGTCGAGACGCTCAGGAAGAAGGGCCACGTGGTCGCCATGACCGGCGACGGCGTCAACGACGCCCCGGCCATCAAGGCGGCCGACATCGGCATCGCTATGGGCAGCGGCACCGAGGTGGCCAAGAACGCCGGCCGCATGATCCTCTCGGACGACAACTTCGCGACCATCGTCAAGGCGGTCGAGAAGGGTCGCGCCGTGTACGACAACCTCAACAAGTACATCCGCTTCGTGATGCTCGAACTGGCCGCCTACATCATCACCTTCCTGGGGGCGAGCATCCTCAACATCGCCGCCGGCCAGCCCTTCTCGGCGTCGCAGATCCTGTACATCAACTTCCTGGTGAATGCTCCGCTCGGCATCGCCCTGGGCATGGACAAGGAGTCGCCAGGGCTCATGGCGCGGGCCCCGCGACCGCGCGACGCGACCATCATGACGCGGGGTCTGCTCACAACCGCCGGCCTCGTCGGACTGTTCATGGCCGTCACCTCGCTCGCGCTGATCAGCTACGGCACCACGCAGTACGACAGCATGGGGATCGGCTCGTCGATCGGGCTCACGGCATTCTCGCTGATGATCGTGGCGGCGGCCTTCCAGGCGCGCAGCGTGACCGCCTCGGCGCTCACCACCGAGACCTTCGACAACCGACACCTGAACTGGACTGTTCTGGCCGAGGTCGTGCTCGCCGTTCTCATCACGCAGATGGACGTGCTGCGCCGCATCTTCGGGACGCAGCAGCTGACGGCCGAGCAATGGCTGCTCGCGCTGCTGCCGGCCGTGGCGCTGTTCTTCCTCTGGGAGCTCGGCAAGCTCGTTGCTCGCCGCGGGGAGGAGCCGGCGGCGGAGGCCGCCGCCGTCCCCGCGGAACAGACGGCCGGGTAAGCCCGGCGTCAAGCCGAGGCGGGTCCTCCCGCGGGGTCGGGGCCGGCCGGGGCCGGTTCGGACCCCGGCTGCTTCTTCGGTAGCCGCCCGGTGAAGAAGAGGGCGATGACGCCCGTCACCGCCAGGATCGAGAGCGCCGTGCGCAGGCCGTCGATCTGCGAGGCCTCGTACTGGGCGAGGATGTCGTCCTGCACGTCGGCCGGGACGTCCGCTGCCGTCAGCTGAGCCTCGGCCTCGGCGTTGGAGATGAACGGCGCGCCGGAAGACAAGTTGACGTTCGCCTGCTCCTTCATCGACTGTGGCACGTTCGGGTTGGCCTCGATCCCGGCCAGGAACGACGCCGTGAGGGCGGCGATCAGGACGGAGCCGGCAAGCGCCGTGCCGATCGAGGCGCCAAGCTGGCTCGCCGTGTTCTGCAGTCCACCGACCTCGGCGCTCTTCTCCGTCGGTACGGAGGAGACGGTCACGTTGCCGAGCTGCGACGCCAGTGCGCCGATCCCGAACCCGATGATGAGCATGGGGACGAACACGATGGACGAGTCGGCGCCGGCCTCGAGGCTGCCGATCAGCACAAGGATGCCGGCGATGAGCGCCAGCATGCCGAGGCGCGAGACGCGGCGCGGGTTGGCGTTGGGAAGGAGCTTGGGGATGCCCACCGCCGCAACGAGGAGCGACAGCGAGAGCGGGAGCAGCCGCACACCTGTCGCCATCGGCGACAGTCCCAGCACGACCGAGAGGAACAGCGGGACGATGAAGAACAGCCCCGCCTGGATCAGGAACTGGAACAGGAACGTGATGAGCCCGCCGGTCAGCCGCTTGACGCGCAGCAGCGCCGGCGAGATGAGCGGCTCCTTGCCGCCGTTCTCCAGGCGCGTCTGCCAGCGCAGGAACAGCCACAGCAGGAAGAGTCCGCCGATGATGAACCAGATCGTCAGCGAGAGGCCGAACAGCGAGTCGGCGTTCTCCTTGGGCAAGAACCAGCCCCAGGTGGACGACTTGAGCACGCCGAGGACGATCAGCGCGAGACCTGCGGACGAAACGACGGCGCCGATGAGGTCGAGGTGCGGCCGCGCGCCAAGCTTGTCGTCGGCGGCGCGGCGCGCCAGGAACAGAATGGCGATGACGATGATGACCTCGCCGGCGAACACGTAGCGCCAGGAGAAGTACGTGGTCATGAAGCCGCCGACCACAGGGCCGACGGCGACGGCGATAGCGCCGGCGGCGGCGATGAGGCCGTAGGCCTTGGCACGCCCGGCGGGCGGGAAGTTACCGGCCACGAGGCCGACGATGGCCGGCATGATCAGCACGGCGCCGATGCCCTCCAGGAACGACCAGCCGATGATGAGCACCGTGAGGTTGGGCGCGAGCGCGGTGGTCAAGGAGCCGCAGCCGTAGATAATGCAGCCGAGCGAGAACGCCTTCTTGCGCCCCATGATGCTGCCGATCTTGCCGCCCAGGACCATGAGGCTGGCCATCACCAGCGTGTACAGGGTGATGGCCGTCTGCACGCCGGTGATGCTCGTGCCGAGATCGTTGGCGACCGTTGCGATCGAGACGTTCATCACCGACGTGTCCAGCGTCATGAGGAACTGGCCCGTGGCCAGCGTGAACAGGATCAGCCCTGCGCCGGACTTCGCGGCAGCCGCCGCGCCGCCCGTCCCTGTTGCCGCGGCGGCAGTGTTCTGGGCCATCAGCTCACTTCGGCGGGATGTGCGGCTCATGTCGTGTCGGCCTCCACGTGTGATGACAGCGCTGTGACGCTCAGACCCTTCGCTGGAACAGTCGGGTCACGTCGCGGATGGGGATAGCCAGGTAGATGGCGATGACGAGGTAGATGAAGACGTCCAGGCGCGGCGACAGCAGCCCGAGCGCGCCGCCCGCGATGTAAGCGAGGAGGCCCGGGAGCAGCTGGTACTTGACCCGGGCCTCTTCCTTGCGCTCATCCTCCCTGTCGTCGCCGAACAGCCCGGCGTTCTCCGCGTGCCGTCCCATCACCAGCAGCATCAGCGTCATCATCAGCGGGACGGCGCCGTAGAAGACACCGCGACGCGCTCCCCCGCAACGTCGCCGGCGAACTCGCTCATCAAGCGTGTCGGAAACGGGAGAAAGGCGGAGAAGAGCAGGAGCACCAGGTTGAGCCGCATGAAGACGCCGTCGATGTGGTCGAGCGCGTCGACGAGCACGCTGTGCTCCATCCACACCGCCCCGATGGTCATGAACGAGACGAAGTAAGTGAGGTAGACCGGCCACTCGTGCGCCAGCTCCCCGAGCAGATGCTCTCCCCTGACCGCCGGGACGGCGATCTCGAGCACCATCAGGGTGATCGCGATCGCGAACACTCCGTCGCTGAACGCCTCGAGTCGGTTCTTCTTGTGCTTGATCCCGGCCGGCTTGTGTTCGTCAGCCATCTGGCCCCCCATCCACGCCGGCTGACCGCGCGGGACGAGCATGCCAGCTGTGGAATCGAGAAGGGCCAGCCGGAGCTCCTCGGCGCCCCGGCTGACCCCGTCTGCGCGTGGTGTTGCTCAGGCGTCCTTCTTGTGGTGCTTGGCGCCGAAGGCGTGCTTGAGCTCCTCTTCCTGCTCTGCGGTGAGGTTGGAGCGGACGAGGGTGGCATGCGTGCCCTCGATGGCGGCGAGGAACTTGTCCTCCGTCAACTGGCTGATGACGAGGAACCAGCCGGCCTTGCCCGGCGGCACCGCGTCGCCCATCTGCTGCAGAACTTCTTTGTCGATACCGGTCTTGCCGAGCTTGCCGAACAGCGCGCCCATTCCGGCGCCGATGGCGAGCCCGAGGAACGGCACGAAGAAGAGCAGGCCGAACAACATGCCCCAGAAGGCGCCGCCCAGGGCGCCCGCACCGACCAGCCCGTGGCCGTGCTTGACGTGCGGCTTGCCGTCCGGGTCGCGCACGACCTCGGCCGCGTCCTGCAGCTGCACGATCATGTCGTTCTGCAGCTCCGCGAGCTTGAGACCGAACCGGTCGGCCTCCATCTCGTTCTCGAAGCCCAGGACCATCATCTCGCTCATACGCTCTCCCCTTCTTTCATTCGGGTGGTCCAGACGGATCAGCCAGGACCGCCAGTATGTCACTCTTCCCGGCGCGCCGTGAGTCCCCGGTCCACAAGCGCTGCGGGCCGACGAAGACGGCGTGGGCCGCGTCAGGTGACCGATGGGTCACTTACCCACCGACATACTAGCGGAACCCGAGCTCGCAGCGTGACAGCCGAGCCGCCGGCAGGCTAGGCTAGCGTGACAAAGGACCCGGGGGAGGCCGGCGTGACCGTCGCCATCATCGCCATCATCGCCGTGCTGCTCGTGCTGGGTGTGGGCCTGCTCATCTTCACGCTCATGCGCCGCAGCCAGACCGCCGTGGCCCGCATCACCGACGAGGACAGGGCGAGCCGCGACAACGTGGTCGGGGTCGACCAGCAGGGGCGCAAAGTCGTCGAGTCGCAGGAGCCGCCGGCGCAGGCGCGCGACGCCGGCGCCTTCGAGGGCCTGCTCACGGACGAGATCCGAGACCAGGGCCGCGAAGAGCCAGCCGCGCCGGACGAGGACTGACGCGTGGGACCCACCGAGTGGGCCGTCGTCGTCCTGGTCGTCGGCGGGCGGCTGTTCCTCCCGCTCCTCATCCCCTACTTCCCGGTGCCCGCCCTGCTGGCGTGCCTCATCCTCGACTCGATCGACCAGAGCATCTTCCAGCAGTTCCCCGCCATCCCGCTCGACGGGTACCAGTCTTACGACAAGGCGCTCGACGTCTACTACCTCTCGGTGGCGTATCTCTCGACGCTGCGCAACTGGACCAACCAGGGCGCGTTCCGCATGGCTCAGTTCCTCTACTACTACCGCATGATCGGCGTCGTCGCGTTCGAGCTCACGCAGAACCGGACTATCCTGTTCATCTTCCCGAACACGTTCGAGTACTTCTTCCTCTTCGTCGAGCTCGTGCGCTGGGGTTGGGACACCAGGCGCATGGGCAGGTGGACGGTGATCCTCTCGGCAGCGGCCATCTGGGTCTTCATCAAGCTGCCGCAGGAGTGGTGGATCCACATCGCCCAGCTCGACATGACGGACTTCATCAAAGAGACCTTGTTCGGGGTCCAGGCGACCGACAGCTGGAGCACTGCGGTCGCCAACCGGCCGTGGGTGCTGATCCTGGCGATCGTCATCATCGCCGCCATCGCGTTGATCGCCTACTGGATCATCCGGAAGAAGGCGCCGCCGTTCGACCACGGCCCGCGCATCGCCGCCGACCCGCTGCCGGCGGGACTGCGCGGAGCGGAGCCCTACCGCAAGGTCCGCGCCGAGACGAGCATCTGGGGCTGGGCGCTGCGCGAGAAGGTCGCGCTCACGGCCATCGTCGCCGTCATCTTCGGCCTCATGCTGACGGGCGGGGAGGCCAGCGCGGGGCGCATCATCATCGGCGTCGCGATCTTCACGGTCATCAACGCCGCGGTGAGCCACTGGTTGGCGCGGCGCGGCCGCAGCTGGCGGCTGCTCGCCGGCGAGCTCGTCACCATGCTGGTCGTGAATCTCGTCATCGTCCTGATGCTCGAGGCGCTGGATCGGTTCCTCGGCATCCGCGAGGCGCGCGTCCCGTTCGCGACGACGCTGTTCTTCTCGTACCTGCTGACGCTCATCATCGTGCTCTACGACCGGTACCGCACGGTCTACAAGGCGCGGCGCCTGTACGGGCGCGACGAGAAGGCGGCCGCCGCCGAACCTGCGGGGCCGGCCGGGGACGGTCGGGCCGGCGGCGGACCCACAGAGGCGCCGGCCTGAGCCACAGGCTCCCGCCGGCGCCGGTCGACGGGCGTGCAGGTCAGGGCGGCAGGCTGCTGACCGGATGCAGGTGACGGGTGGACCAGCTCCTCCACTACATCGTCCAGCTCGACGAGTACCTCGCCCAGGCGGTACAGGCGCTCGGGCCGTGGGCCTACGGCGCAGTATTCATGACCATCTTCGCCGAGACGGGCCTGGTCGTGATGCCTTTTCTCCCCGGCGAATCACTGCTGCTCACAAGTGGCACACTTGCCGGCGCCGATGTCCTCAGCATCGCCGTGCTGTGGCCGCTGCTCTTCCTGGCGGCCTTTCTCGGTGACGTGGTCAATTACCTCATCGGCCGCTGGCTCGGCGGGCGCCTCCTGAGCAAACCTCGCAAGCACCTCAAGCCCGAGCATGTGCAGGAGGCGCACGCGTTCTACGAGGAGCACGGCGGCCTGGCGATCGTCGCCTGCAGGTTCCTCCCCATCGTGCGTACGCTCGTGCCGTTCGTCGCCGGCGTGACGCGCATGGAGATCCACCGCTACGTAGCCTTCGCCGCCGTGGCCTCCGCGATCTGGGTGACCATCTTCCTGGGGGCGGGCTACCTGTTCGGCAACGTACCGTGGGTGCAGGAGTACCTCGCGATCGCGCTCGCCATCGCCGTCGCCGCCTCGGCGATCCCCGGCTTCATCATCTGGGCGGTGCACCATATGCGCCGGCGGCGGACCAGGCGGCCCGACTGATGCGCGGCCGAGCACCCGCGCTCGCCGGACCGATAGTATCCGCAGACGCGCTCACCAAGAGGTTCAGGACCGAGCACGGTGGTCGTTACCGAGAGGTAACCCTGGCCGCCAGAGTGTGAGAGAATGCTGCGCCACAGGCGGGTACGGCACCAGGGGGAGGCATGATCGCAAGCATCATGGCGAGTCCGGCGGGAGAGATCCTCGTCGCGTCCGTGTTCACCAATCGTTTCTTCATCTGGAGCTTCTGGGTCGTCGACCTGCTCCTGCTGCTGGCGATCGCCGGCGTCGTCATCGTGCTGGCCACCGACGACCGCGATCCGAGCACGGTGCTCGCCTGGCTGTTCGTCGTGCTCCTGCTGCCCGTGCTCGGCCTCGTCGCCTATTACTTCATCGGCCGCAACTTCCGCCGCGACACGCCGCGGCGACGCAAGGTCATGGCGCAGATGGACGCCGTCGCCGCGGAGTCGCTAGCTCCGGTGACGGCCGCCAACACGGAGTTCACCGAGGCGGTGCGCGCCGAACTCGACGGCACCCCCGGCGCGCGCATCGCGTCCGTCGGCCTCACGGAGAGCGGCGTCGCACCGCTGCCGGCCGACACCGTGGACATCTACACGGCCGGCTCCCAGAAGTTCCCCGCCCTGCTCGAGGAGATGGCCATCGCCGAGCGCTACATCCACCTCATGTACCTCATCTGGGAGCAGGACGAGCTGACCGCCAAGGTCACCGCGGTACTGCTCGACCGGCTCAAGGCCGGCGTCAAGGTGCACATCCTCTACGACTGGCTCAGCTGCATCAGCTACAAGAAGGACGAGCTCAAGCAGCTCGCCGCCGCCGGTGCCGTCGTCGCCCCCTGCTACAAGCGCCTGCCGCAGATCAATTACCGCAACCACATGAAGATGGTGATCATCGACGGCAAGTCGGTGTATTCGGGCGGCATGAACATGGGCCAGGAGTACATCGACGGCGGCCCGAGGTTCGATGTGTGGCGCGACACCTCGTTCCGCCTCAGCGGACCGGTGGTCGCGCCCTACCTCATGCTCTTCGCCTCCACGTGGTTGTACAACGGCGGCAAGGAGGACCTGGCCACCGACTTCATGCCGCCGGCCGCCGAGCACCACCGCCACGAGGGGACGCCGGTCCAGGTGCTCCACTCCAGCGTCCAGACGACCTTCAAGACCATCCGCGACGTGTTCATCACGGCGCTCACGAACGCGCGCGAGCGCATCTGGATCCAGTCGCCGTACTTCGTGCCGGACGAGCCGCTCATGACCGCCATGTGCACGGCCGCGGCGAGCGGCATCGACGCGCGCTTCATGATGACCGGCCTGCCGGACAAGAAGATCCCGTTCTACGCCGCGCACGCCTACTACCCGGCGCTGCTGCGCGCCGGCGTCAAGGTCTACCAGTACAAGGCGGGTTTCCTGCACGCCAAGACGGTCACCGTGGACGATCAGGTGGCGGTCATCGGCACCTGCAACTGGGACATCCGCAGCATCATCCTGCACGACGAGGTCGTGTCCGTCTTCTACGACGAGGGCGTCGCGAAGGACTACGCGGCGCAGTACGAGTGCGACATCGAGGACTGCACACGCATCGAGTGGAAGGACCTGGACGCCTTCACCCGTCGCCAGCGCTTCCGCAACTCCGTGTACCGGCTGTTCTCGCGGCTGCTTTAGTCCACGACGAAGGTGACCAAACGCCGGCGGAAGGGGTAGGACAGGAGACGCCGCCTGCGGCTCGGTGGTCTCGCCGGGCGCAGGTTCACCCACTGGTAACACAGGCCGTGTGGTATCCGCTACCACAGTCTTCAGCGCGGCCCTACCTCGGGCCCGCCAGAGAGAGGGAGGATCAGCATGCGTATGAGGAGAAGGCCACTACTCGGCGCGGCAGTCGTCGGCGGCGTTGCGTACCACGCCGGCAAGAAGGGCCAGCAGAGCCGCGATCAGGAAGCGGATCAGAACGCACAGATCGCCGACTTGCAGGCGCAGCAACAGCAGCAGGCGCGGCCGCAGGCCGCGCCAGCGGCGCCCCCCACCGCCGAGGGAGACCCCATGGCCAAGCTGACGCAGCTCAAGAGCCTGCTGGACCAGGGCGTGCTCACCCAAGCTGAGTTCGACTTCCAGAAGACCAAGATCCTGCAGAGCATGTAGAAGGAGACTTTCATGGCTATGGGACCGGTACAGGTCCTCGTCGTCGGTTTCGGCCCTGACGCCGAGTTCAAGGGCGAGGCGCTCGACCAGCTTCGTCTGCTGCGCGAGCAGGACATCGTGCGCGTCATCGACCTGCTCGTCGTCCACCACAAGGAAGACGGCACCGTCGAGAAACTGGAGATCGCCGATCACGCGGAACTCTCCGAGCTCGGTGCGCTCGCGGGCGCGCTGATCGGTTTCGGCGCAGCCGGTGAAGAGGGCGCCGAGGTAGGCGCGGAGGCAGGCGTGGAGCTCGGCGACGCGGACGAGCTCTACGACGACGCCGAGGTGTGGTGCATCGCCGACGCGATCCCGCCGGGGATGACCGCCGCCATCGCCATCCTCGAGCACCGCTGGGCGATCCCGCTCCGCAACGCCATCGCGAAAGCCGGCGGCGTCGCACTGGCTGACAAATGGCTCCACCCGCAGGACCTGCTCGCCGTCGGCGCCGAGATCGGCATGGCGCTGGACGACTGATCCGCGGTGGGCGACTGATGCGGGAGGGCCGGGGCGGCATCGCCGCCCCGGCCCTCCGACTCTTCAGAGCGTGCGCCGGCTCAGTACGGCCAGTAGTACTCGCCGCCCTGCTCCGGGTAGGCGTAGCCCTCGGAGCCCTCCTGCGGATAGCCGTAGCCGTCCTGGGCCTGGGTCTCCTGCTGCACCTGCGGCGCGTACTCGCCGTTCTGCATGGCCTGCATCACCTGCACGGCGGTGTTGATCGGCACGGCGAACCCGATGCCCTCGTTGCCGCCGGACTGCGACGCGATCTGTTCGTTGATCCCGATCACCTCACCGTTCGCGTTGAACAGCGGGCCGCCGGAGTTGCCGGAGTTGATCGCCGCATCGGTCTGGATGCCGCCGGTGATGACCGCGCCGTTGGGCGACTCGAGCTCGCGGTCGGTGGCGGACACGACGCCACTGGACAGCGAAAAGTCGAGGCCCAACGGGTTGCCGATAGCGACGACCTGCTCGCCGACCGCGATTGCGGACGAATCGCCGAGTTTGACGACGGTGAAGGCCGGCGCCTGGCTCGGGTCGATCTTCAGCAGGGCGACGTCGGTGGACTCGTCGGACCCGACGATGGTGGCCGGGACCCGGGTGCCCTCCTCGCCCTCATCCTTGAACACCACGGTCACCGAGCTGGCAGTCAGGCCGCTCTCGCTCACGACGTGGGCGTTGGTGAGGATACAGCCGTCTTCGGAGACCACGAAGCCGGTGCCGATGCCCTGCTGCTCGGTGGACTGGCCCCACATGTCGTAGCCGCCGGTGAACGTCGAGACGATCTCGACGACGCCGCCGATGTTCTGCTCGTAGATCTCCTGCGCGCTCATGCCGGCGGTCTCGAACGACGCTGGCTCGCCCTTGACGACCGTCTGCGTGGTGGTGGTCCCGCCGCCGACGATGCCACTGGCGTAGGCCACACCCAGCAGGAGGGTCGCCCCGAGGAACCCGGCGACCATGGTGGTGACGAACTTCTTCATACTCCAATGCCTTTCTAGCCTGCTGCCCGTCGGGCCGGACGGGGTTCACGGGTCGGTTTGCCTTGCCGGGCGCAGCGTCGTTTGCGTTCGCGCGCGGCCGGGATGCTCTCGTCCCCAGTTGTACCGCCGGAGTCTGAGAATCGGCTGAGAGGTATCTGGGCGGGCTCTGTGACCGGGAAGAAAGCGCGGGCCTCCGTGCGCCGGCACGGCGACGCGTCGGCGCCATCGAGTGTTCGCGCGGGGTACAAGCGGAGTAGTCCGGCGACCCACCCGAAGGAGGGACTCCATGCGACCCGTCGTCGACACGGACCTGTGCATCGGTTGCGGCAGATGCGAGGACGTCTGCCCCGAGGTGTTCGAACTCGGTGACGACGGGTTCTCGCACGTCATAGCGCCGGAGCGCTGCGCGGACGCCGGGTGCTGCCACGAGGCGGCGGAGGAGTGCCCTGTGGACGCCATCAGCCTGGTCGACTAGAGTCTCGGCGACTGGCGGCGACCTCGGAGGCGTGTGAGCACAGGCGTGCAGGCGGGGGAGGCGACGAGCAGCGCGCCGGCGCGGTCCGGACTCGTGCTCGTCGCGCTCATCCTGGTCGCCACCGTCGCCAACCTGAACCTCTCGGTCGCCAACGTCGCGCTGCCGTCGATCGCCAGGGCGTTCGATTCGTCACAGACGATGCTCGACCTGATCGCCGTGGGCTACTCTCTCGGCCTCGCCGCCTCCGTGCTGTACCTCGGCGCGCTCGGCGATCGCCACGGGCGCAAGCTCATGCTGGTGCTGGGGACGGCGCTCGCCATCCCGGCGTCGCTGCTCGCGGCCTTCGCGCCGTCCGACGACGTCCTCTTCCTCGCGCGCCTGTTCGGCGGCCTCGCCGCGGGCATGGCGTTCCCCACCACGCTGGCGCTGATCACGGCCCTGTGGGACGGGCCGCCGCGGACCCGGTGCATCGCGCTCTGGTCGGGCGTCGGCGGCGCGATGGCCGCCCTCGGACCACTGGGCGCTGGCGTGCTCCTCTCGCAGTTCTGGTGGGGGTCCGTCTTCCTGCTCACGCTGCCCCTGGCGGTGCTGGCGCTGGTGCTGGCGCTGTGGCTCGTCCCTGCTCACGTCAACGAGACGTCAGAGCGCGTGGACAACTTCGGCGGCGTGCTCTCCGTGGTCTTCGTCGGTGCGGCGGTCCTCGCCATCAACCTCGTCACCTCGCCGCCAGGGCGGACGGCGGCGCTCGCGCTGGCGGGGCTCGCGCTCGCCGGAGGCGTCGTGTTCTTCATCCGCCAGCGACGTGCGCCCAACCCGCTGTTCGACCTCCACGTCGCGGCGCGCAGGGTGTTCTGGGTGGCCGCCTGCGCCGGCATCATCGTGTTCGGATCTCTGATGGGCGCGGTGTTCGTGGGGCAGCAGTTCGTCCAGAACGTCCTCGGCTTCTCGTCGCTCGAGGCGGGGCTGACCGCGCTCCCCGCGGCGGTGTTCATGGTGCTGATCGCGCCCCGGTCGGCGAAGCTCGTAGATGCCCGGGGCGCCCGGTTCACGCTGTTGATCGGCTACGTGTTCTGCCTGCTCGCCTTTCTCACCATGCTGTTCCTGTGGCGCGAAGACGTCGGGCTGTGGGCGGTCCTGCTCGGCTTCTCGTTCATGGGCGTCGGCGTGGCCTTCGCCGGCACGCCGGCCTCGCACTCGCTCACGGGGTCCGTGCCGGTCAGGCGAGCGGGCATGGCCTCCGCCACCGCCGACCTGCAGCGAGACCTGGGAGGCGCCATCCTGCAATCCATCTTCGGCGCACTGCTCACCGCAGGGTACGCGTCGGCGATGGCCGCGAGCATCGCGGGCGCACCGAACGCCGCGAAGGTGACGGACGACACGCAGGCGCAGCTGACCAAGTCGTTCGCCGGGGCGGAGAGCGTCGCGGAGCAGTACCCCCAGTACGCACAGCAGATCACAGCGGCCGCGCGTCAGGCGTTCCAGCACGGCGACCGGTGGGCGTATGCCGCCGGCGCCCTGGCCGTCCTGGGCGGCGCTCTGCTCGTGTTCTTCCTGTTCCCGACGCGCGACGACGAGCGACGGCTGCTCGCGGAGTACCACGCTGTGGACTCCCGCGGCGAGGGCGGCGGAGCGGCTGGCGCGGCGGCTCCGGCTTCCTCGCCGGCCGCTTCAGCCGACGCCGGCGGCTGACAGGTCGTCGCGCGCGCCGGTCGTCGTCGCGCGCCCGGCCTGCCGCCAGGCCGGGATGGCGAGGAGGGCGCCGAAGAAGAAGCACACGGCGCCCACGAACGTCCCGCGGTCGGCCAGCGTGAGGTCCACCGCCGAGGCCGTCCTCGGGATCACGAACGCTCCGATCGCCGACGCCATGAAGGCGATCGAGCCGATCATGTTCAGCCACCCGGCCCACCATGCCGCCGCGCGCGGCCGCCAGGCAGGCCGTCCGAGCGCAAAGAGGGCAAACGTGCTCGAGACGAGAAACAGGATGGAGCCGTAGAAGTCCGGCCGCCACACCACCTGGTCGTACCGGCCGTTGTCGAGCGCCACGGTGATGGCCCAGAACGTCGTCCCGTTGAAGAACAGCGTCACCTGGGACCCCCCCTCGCGTCGCCCCACAAGTGTAGACGAGAAGCACGAGGGGCGGCCCGTCGGGCCGCCCCTCGTGTCATCCGGTTCTTGCGAGAGCTCAGTCCTTGGCGTGCTTCTCTGTGCCGAAAGCCTGCTTGAGCTCCTCTTCCTGCTCGTGCGAGAGGTTGGAACGCACCAGGGTCGCCTGTGTGCCCTGTACCGCGGCGAGGAACTTGTCCTCGGTCATCTGCCCGATGAGCAGGAACCAGCCGGCCTTGCCCGGAGGTACCGCGTCGCCCATCTGCTCGAGCACCTGCCTGTCGATGCCGGTCTTGCCGAGCTTGCCGAACAGCGCGCCCATGCCTGCGCCGATGGCGAGCCCCAGGAACGGCACGAAGAAGAGCAGGCCGAAGAGCATGCCCCAGAAGGCACCGCCGAGGGCGCCGGCGCCGACGAGCTTGTTGCCGTGCTTCACGTGCGGCTTGCCGTCCGGGTCCCGCACGACCATGGAGGCGTCCTGCAGTTGCACGATCATGTCTTTCTGCATCTGGGCCAGCGTGACGCCGAACTCTTCGGCGGCCGCCTCGTTCTCGAAGCCCAGAACCATCAGCTCACTCATGCCCCCTCCTTGATCTGTCGTCGAGTCCGCCCGCGCGGTGCCAGCCGGGCCGCTCCGGTCCCGCTGTCCTACCCGCTCCGCCGCCTCGCCTCACCTCGCGACGCCGACGCTGCCGCACGCGGTCACGTCAGTCGTCCTTCTCCTCGCGGAGACTCGGGAAGTACATCCGCTCGACATCAAGGACAACGCGCTCGAACGCCGCGAGGAACTCATCGTCGCTCATGTCCGTGATACCGGCCGCCGGCAAGACCCAGTCTCTAGCGGCAGCCCAGCCGATGAGCATGACGACGAGGCTGGCGACCACGAACCGCGGGTCGACGTCGTCGGCGTCTCGCTTGCCGGTCGCAGCGGCCTTCTGCGCCAGCTCTACCAGCCGCTCGGTCGCGGCGAAGTGTCCACTGGTTCGGTCGTACGACAGCCCATGCAGCGTGGAGTGGGCGATCAGTCGCAGGTAGCGACGCTGTTCGGACCATGCCGCGTTCAGCATCAGGCGGGTGCTCTCGAGAAGATCGTCCTGCCCGGGGACGGCATCGAGGATCGCGGTCTCATGACGGCGCAGGGCCGCCTTGTAGACCTCCTCCTTGGACCCCAGATAGCGATGAACCAGCGCGTGACTCACGCCGGCCGCGGCGGCGATGTCCCGGACGGTCACCGCCGTGTAGCCACGTTGCGCGAAGAGCTCCTCGGCCGCGTCGAGGATGGCCGCCGTCGTCTGCTCCCTGCGGCCCCTTCGGCCACCGTGCTCGTCCTGACTCATGCTCCGCCTGCCCTCTGCCCCGTCGGTTGAGCCTCTCGCTCTTGAATGGCGGTACCCTACAACATCCCGCCCAGACCGCTGTTACCGAATGGTAACTTCTTGCGAGTGGTGTCACTGAGAGAGCCTGGGAGGAACCTGTCAGCGACGCGTCCTCGGTTTTCGTGGCCGCATCTGGTCCTTCATCCGCTTCTGGGCCGTGCGGAGAACGGCGGCCGGGGCGGCCAAGCCGCCCCGGCCGCCGTTCTCCGCTACACTCTGCAGGGTGACCGGCGACCGCCGGCCCCGAGCAAGGAGCATGCCCTGAGCGCCTCGACCAACGACCGGCCGGAACCCAGGATCACCACACTCCCCAACGGGCTTCCGCCGTCCTTTCACCTGCTTGCCAAGCCCACCGGAGCCAGCTGCAACCTCGACTGCGCCTACTGCTTCTTCCTGGGTAAGGAGGGACTCTACCCCGGAACCACCCCGCGGATGAGCGAAGCGACCCTGGAGCAGTACATTCGCCAGCTGCTCGAGTCTCACCGCACGCCCGAGGTCACCATCGCCTGGCAGGGCGGCGAGCCGACGCTGATGGGGCTCAAGTTCTTCCGTCGGGCCGTGGAGCTGGGCAAGCAGTACGCACGGCCCGGTCAGACCGTGGTCCACACCATCCAGACCAACGGCACCAAGATCAACGGCGACTGGGCGCGGTTCTTCGCCGAGAGCGGCTTCCTCGTCGGGCTGAGCATCGACGGACCGCGCGAGCTGCACGACGCGTACCGGCGCGACAAGGCCGGCAAGCCGGTCTTCGACAAGGTCATGCGCGGCCTGGACGCCTTGCGCGAGCGGGGCGTCGACTGGAACTCACTCACCACGATCAACGCCGCCAACGAGGACCACCCCGTGGAGGTCTACGAGTTCCTCCGCGACGACTGCGGCTGCGAGTTCATCCAGCTCATCCCCATCGTGGAGCGCCCCTGCGAGGACGGCGTGCCGTATGGGTACGAGGTGACGGACCGGTCGGTGTCGCCGGAGGGTTGGGGCGCCTTCCTCAACGGGGTCTTCGACCAGTGGGTGCGGCGCGACGTCGGCAAGGTGTTCGTCCAGTTCTTCGACGTGGCCCTCGCCAACTGGTACGGCGAGCCCTCGGGGCTGTGCGTCCACACGGCGAGTTGCGGCACGGCGCTCGCCATGGAGTTCAACGGCGACGTGTACGCCTGCGACCACTTCGTCGAGCCGGCGTACCTGCGCGGCAACATCCACGAGACGCACCTCGCCGAGCTCGTGAGCGTCAAGCAACAGCACATGTTCGGCAACGGCAAGCAGACGGCCTTGCCGCAGTACTGCCTCGACTGCGACGTGCGCTTCGCCTGCCACGGCGGGTGCGTCAAGGACCGCATCCGGCACGCGCCGGACGGACAGCCGGGGCTCAACTACCTCTGCCCCGACTACAAGGCGTTCTTCCACCACGTGGACGCCCCGATGAAGCGCATGTGCGAGCTGCTCGGCGAGCAGCGCGCGCCGGCGGACATCGTCGCCGAGTACCAGGCGCGCGACTAGCGGAACGCCTCGGGCGCGTCCTCGACCGCCTGCGCCAGGATCCGGCGCGCGTTGGCGGACGTCACGTGCGCGCCGTCGTAGAACGCCTCCTCGAGGCCGTTGAAGGCCTCGATCTCGGTGTAGTCCAAGAGGTGGAAGCGGTGCGTGCCCCTCAGGCTCTCGAGGTACTGCCTGAGCTCCTTCTCCTTCGCGTCCCACCCGACGGCGCGGAACGCCGCCAGCGCCGTCGGGTGGTACGGCATGATCACCAGCACGGGCTCCACGTCGTGCAGGTTGAAGAGCCTGAGCGTGCGCTCGAAGTACTTCTTCGCGCGCGTCTTGCTGTACGGTGCGGGCGACGCCGCGCGGGGCACCATCGCCGCCAGGTACCCGAGCAGGGTGTTCTCCAGCGGGATGCCCCGCTCCACGCGCGCGTCGTAGCCGTTGCGCACCAGTCTGCCACGTGCCGTGAACAGGGTGTCCGCGCCCAGTTCGCGCCCGTCGGTGCTCGCAACGGCCTTGCGCTGCTCCCCGAGCAGGTACTCAGGCAGGAACTGGCTGAGCCGCCGCTCGGCCAGCAGGCCAGGGTGGAGCGGCGAGTCGGAGACCGTGGTGGCCTGCAGGGCCCAGACGCAGCGCAGCTTGACACCGGGCTCGCGCCAGAAGAGGTAACGCGCCATGGCATAGGCGTCCTCGGGTCGGCTGTTCTGCACGGCGAAGTTGAACGCCGGCAGACCGGTGAGCTTCTCGGCCGCGGACGGCTCGAACCGCTGCGCCCGCGAGCCCCCGAAGACGACGAGCTGCGGCGGCTCCGGCAGGCGCTCGACGAGGTCGCACTTGACGGTACGGTCGTAGCGCGGCGAGACCTTGGAGGCGAAGTGCGCGGCGCCCGCCTGCGGCGGCTCCGCGCAGGCGAGGAGCACGACGAGGGCGGCGGCCGCGCCGGCCACCGCCGCCTTGACACCCCTTCGGCTCCCTCCACACTTCATGCCCGGATGGTACGACGCCCGCGGGGCCGGCGAAAGCCTCCGCCGGGCACTGGCGGGTGAGCCGAGGCAGGACGTAGACTGAGCGGACAATCGACCAGGGAGCGCGCGTGGCGGAGGAGCAGGGATTCACCTACAAACAGGCGGGCGTCGACGTCGAGGCGGGCAACCGCGCCGTCGATCTCATGAAGGCGCGGCTGAAGAGCACCCAGAACCCACTCGTCCTCGGCGGGCTCGGCGGGTTCGGCGGCGCCATGCGTCTGCCGCACCTCAAGGACCCCGTGCTGGTGGCCGGCACCGACGGCGTGGGCACCAAGATCGAGATCGCCCGCAAGATGGGCCGGCTCGACACCATCGGCATCGACCTCGTCGCCATGAGCGTCAACGACGTCTCCGCGTGCGGCGCCGTCCCCTTGTTCTTCCTGGACTACCTGGTGGTCGGCAAGGTGGAGCCCGAGCAGGTCGCCGAGATCGTGGCCGGCGTGGACGAGGGCTGTGTGCGGGCGCAGTGCGTGCTGCTCGGGGGCGAGACCGCGGAGCATCCGGGGCAGTTCCCCGACGGCGACTTCGACATGGCCGGCTTCGCGGTCGGCGTCGCGGAGCGCGACGAGCTCTGGGGTCCGCAGCTCGTACGGGAGGGCGACGTCCTCGTGGGCATCGACTCAACGGGTGTGCACAGCAACGGCTTCAGCCTGATCCGGCACCTGCTCGAGGCGCACGCGATCGACCTCGAGAGCAACTTCATCGGCGAGGGCGGCGGCGTGGGGCTCTGCATCAGTCCCGGTGAGGGCTTCGGCCCGTGCTACGAACCCAGGTCCACGGTCGGCGAGGTGCTGCTCACGCCGACTGCCATCTACAGCCCCGTGCTGCACGACCTCGGTCACGCGGGTGGCGTGCACGCGGCGGCGCACATCACCGGCGGCGGCTTCCCCGACAACGTCGGGCGCGCCGTGCCGGACGACCTCGCCGCCGTCATTGATCTCGAGAGCTGGACGCCGAGCCCGCTGTTCGGCTGGCTGCACGGGCTCGGCGTGCACCGCCCCGAGCTCCTCAGGACCTTCAACTGCGGGCTCGGGATGGTCCTCGCGATGGACCCGGACCGCGCGGAGAAGGGCCTGGCGGTGATCGAGAAGGGCAACTTCGCGGCTCGCGTGGTCGGCAGGGTCGTCCCGCGCGAGGCCGGCGACGCCGTGAGGTATGTCGGAGAGCTTCGCGTATGAGGCCGGTCGACCTGATCGGCTGCGGCGCCCTCAACCTCGACCTGATCTACCGGCTCCCCCGCAGCTTCCCGCTGTGGGACGAGCTTGGCCCGCCCGGCACCGAGCAGATGATGGACGCCGCGGTGCGCAAGGCGGTCGACGAAGCGCTCGCGCACGTTGACCCCGTCCGGGCCGGCGGCGGTCAGGCCGCCAACACCGTCAACGCCCTGGCGCGCCTCGGGTACGCGGCGGCGATGGTCGGCCGGGTCGGCGCCGACGACGACGGGCAGTTCCTGCTCGGCGAGCTGGCCCCGGCCGACGCCCGGCTGGTGCATCGCGAGGGTGACACCGGCCGCGTGTACGTGCTGCTCGACGAAGACGGAGAGCGGCGCAACCTCGTCTGGCCGGCGGCCAACGATGCGTTCACGCCGACCGATCTACCCAAGCGGCTGCCGCGCACGCAGCACGCCCTCTTCACGAGCTTCGTCGGCGACGAGCCGCTCGCGGCGCAGCTGGCGCTGCTCGAGCGGCTCCCGGCCGACGTCGACATCTCCTTCGACCCGGGCGAGATCTACGCGGGCAAGGGCGTCAAGCGGTTCCTGCCGATCCTGAGCCGCTGCGCCTACCTGTTCTCCACGGAGACCGAGATCGAGATGCTCTGCGGCCTCTCGCTGCCGGAATCGCTCGACTTCCTGCTCAACACCGGTGTCGGCCTCGTCATCGTCAAGATGGGCGGCCGCGGAGCGCGCCTGGTCGGCCGCCGGGTGGACATGTACGTGCCACCGCTGCCGGCCGAGGTCGTGGACGTCACCGGCGCCGGAGACCTCTTCGCCGCCGGCTTCATCGCCGCCATGATCGAGCAGGCCGGCCTCGAGAGCGCCGGCCGGCTCGCCGCCTGGGCGGCGAGCCGCGGCATCGCCGGCCTGGGCCGCAGCGCCTACCCGGACGCCGAGGCGTGGCAAGAGCGTCTGGCGGACGAGCGCGGCGAGACCACCCCGGCCGGACCGGGAGGCACCTGGTGAGGGTCGGGTCATGAGGATCGGCTGGCTCTCCACGGGCCGCGACCAGGCGGCCGGCAATCTGCTCTCGGACGTCGTCGCTCGCGCGCAACAGGACGAGCTCCCCGTTGACATCGGCGCCGTCTTCTGCGACCGGGAGCCCGGCGAGGCCCCCGAGAGCGACCGCTTCCTCGAGCTGGTCGACCGACTTGGCCTCCCGGTCGTCACGCTGTCCAGCCGGCAGAGCTGGGCGGAGGCGCAGAAGCTCGGGGTCTCGCGTACTGACTGGCGCAACACGTACCACCAGGGCGTCGCCGAGCTGCTCGTGCCGTACAACCTCGGCGTGCTCGTCCTGGCCGGGTACATGCTCGTCGCCAGCCCGGCCCTCTGCCGCATGTACGCCATGCTCAACCTTCACCCGGCGCTCCCCGGTGGGCCCAAGGGCATGTGGCAGCAGGTCATCTGGGAGCTGCTGGAGGACGAGGCCGAGGAGACCGGGGCGATGGTCCACCTGGCCACGGCGCAGCTCGACCGCGGACCGGTGGTCAGTCTCTTCCGCTTCTCCCTGCGCGGACCAGACTGGGATCCGCTCTGGGAGCAGTGGCGCGCCAAGCGCGAGACGATGAGCATGGAGCAGATCGCCGCGGAGGAGGGCGAGGCCGAGCCGCTGTTCGCCGAGGTCCGCCGCCGCGGCGAGGTACGGGAGATCCCGCTGCTGTACCAGACGCTGCGCCAGTTCGTTGAGGGCCGGCTGAACACGGCCAACGGATGCGTGTTCGCAGAGTCTGCCCGGCTGCCGCTCGATCTCACCGCCGAGGTCGACGCCGAGGTCGAGGCGCGATGAGCGCTGGAGCGGACGCGCCGGCCGGCGCCCCCGGCGGCGCTTCGCCGGCGGGCGTCCCCCGGCCGGCCCGCATCTACGTCACTGACTGCGAGGGCCCACTCACCCGCAACGACAACGCGCAGGAGATCGCCGAGCGCTTCATCCCCGGGGGGGCTGAGTTCTTCGCGCGGCTCAGCCGCTACGACGACTTCCTCGCCGACGTGCTGCGCAAGCCCGGTTACAACGCCGGCGACACGCTGCGGCTCATCCCGCCGTTCTTCAAGGCGTTCCACGTCAGCGACGAGGACATCGAGCTGTTCAGCGCCGAGCAGGTGCTGCTGGTGCCGCAGGCACTCAAGGCGCTGCAGACCGTGAGCGCCCTCATGCCGGCCTACATCATCTCCACGTCGTACACGCCGTACCTGCGCGCGCTCTGCGACCTCGCCAGGTTTCCGATCGAACACGTGCGCTGCACCGGACTCAGCCTGGACGCCTGGGACATGCCCGAGGACGAGGCGGCCTGGCTGCGCTCGACCGTGCGCCTGGTGCTGGCCCGGCCCGTCATCGGGATCCCGGACGGGGCGAGCTCGGCCGGAGACCTCTCGGCACTGGATCAGGCTACTGTCGCCGAGCTGGACGACCTCTTCTGGAGCGGGATGGACGGCAAGGTGAGCGGCGAGATGGTGGCCACCGTCCGCCCCGTGGGCGGCGGCCAGAAGCTCGCCGCCCTCGAGCAGATCGTCGCCGCCGAGGGCGTGGAGGGCGGCGGCGTCATGTACGTGGGCGACTCCATCACGGACGCGCCGCCGCTCGAGGCCGTCAAGGCCTGGGGCGGCGTCTCCCTGAGCTTCAACGGCAACGGCTACGCCATGGCGGCGGCCGAGTTCGCCGCCGCGAGCCCGGACGCCGAGGTGCAGGCGCAGCTGGCGCAGGCGTTCGCGGAGGGCGGCCGCGACGCCGTGGAGGCCGCCGTCCGCTCCTGGCCCAAGCCCAAGAAGGACGAGCCCCCGCGCGGCAGGGCACGCGCCACCGTCGGCCTCGTGGCCGAGGAACGCGAGAGACTCGCCGAGGCCTCCGCCGCCGCGCGGCTGAGCGTCCGCGGCGAGCGCGTCGCGCGCCTCGGCTGACGTTCCCGCGATGACGCCCGGCGCCACGCCCGCACATCCCGGCGCCCAGTCCGCCACCGGCAACGCCACCTCCGCCCACACCCTCGCCGGCCCGGCACTTCGTCTGTCCGGCGTCACCGTCTGGGAGTGGGATGCTCGCTCCCGGCAGCGCCGGCCCATCCTCACGGACATCGACTGGTCCGTCGGCCCCGGCGAGCAGTGGGCCGTGCTCGGCCCCAACGGCGCCGGCAAGTCGACGCTGCTGGACATCGCTGCGGGGATGCGCCATCCGAGCCGCGGCGAGGTCGAGATCCTCGGCGAGACCGTCGGCCGAGTGGACCTGCGCGCGCTGCGTGAGCGCATCGGGCACGTGGACGTGAAGACCGAGGAGGCGTTCTCGCCGCGGCGCACCGCACTCGACGTGGTGCTCACCGGCGCGACCGGCACCATCCAGGTGCTCGAGGAGCGACTCGACACGGCGGCGCGCGAGCGGGCGGCGCAGCTGCTGGAGCAGTTCGGCTGCGCCGCCGTCTCCGGCCACGCGTTCGTCTCCTGCTCGCAGGGAGAGCGGCGGCGCATCCTGCTTGCTCGCGCCCTCATGCGCCGCCCGCCGCTCCTGCTCCTCGATGAGCCGGCCGACGGCCTGGACCTGCCCGGCCGGGAGGCGCTGCTCGCGGCGCTCGCCCTGCTCGCCGGCGAGCAGCCGGCCCCGGCCGTCGTCCTCGTCACGCACCACCTCGAGGAGCTGCCGCGGACCATCACCCATGCTCTGCTGCTGGCGGATGGGCGCATGAGCGTCTGCGGCCCCGCCCCTGATGTCCTCGCCGACGAGCCGCTCACCGCCTGCTTCGGCGTGCCCGTGAGCGTATCGCGCGAGGACGGCCGCTGGACCGCACGCGCGACCCCCAGCTGGTAACGCCTGAACCGACGATGTCCACCTCGGGTGGCGGCATGCACCTTGTGACCGCGCCTGGCATCGCCTGCCGTCCTTGAGTAGCGTCCCATCCTGAGGAGCCACCGTGACACGTGAATTCAGCGCCGTCGTGCAACGGGAAGGCGCCATCTTCGTCGCTCAATGTCTCGACGTGGACGTTGCGAGTCAGGGCGCCTCACAGGAAGAGGCACTGGCAAACCTCCAGGAAGCTCTGGAGCTGTACGTCCAGTCGCCGTAGGCCAGCGATGCTCCGCAGGTGAGCAGGGTCCGCGTCGACATCGATGCCGCTTAGGCCCCTCCCGTACCGACAAGTCGAGCGTCGACTCAGGGCAGCCGGCTTCGCAACGGTCGCTTCTCACGGCAGTCATGGGAAGGTCCTCCGTGAAGCACCCCAAGGGTCGCGCGTGGTCATCGTCCCTCGCCACCGCGAGATCGCCGTCGGCACACTGCGCAGCATCCTCCGTCAGGCCGATCTCACGGTCGCCGAGTTAGAAGCCCTCGGCGATTGACCCGTACAGCTGTACGTTGACCCCGCCTGCCCGGACTCGTACCGTACTTTGTAAGCCTTACTTTGTACGTACCGAGGAGGACGCCATGCCCGTCGCCGAAGAGACCATGCCAGGCCGCGTCGCCCTGACCCGCGCGCGCATCGTCGAGCTCGCGCTCGAGATCATCGACGAGGACGGGCTGGACGCCCTGAACATGCGCCGGCTGGCTGCGGACGCCGGCGTCAAGCCGATGAGCCTGTACCACCACTTCCCCAACAAGGGAGCGATTCTCGATGCGGTGAGCGAGAAGATCGCTGCGGCGGCGCTCGGCGTGTCGCCGCCGCACCCCCGCTGGCAGGGCCGCGTGCGCCAGCTCTTCATGGGGTTGCACGCGCTCACGGAGGCCCACCCCAGGGCGCTGCCGCTCATCTCGACGGCCGTCGTCCGCACAGCGAGCGGCCGCCGCTGGATGGAGGAACTGATGAGCACCCTGCTCGGCGCGGGCTTCAGCGAGGACCGCGCCGCGACCGTGTACCACGTGCTCGGCGCGTACACGCTGGGCCTCGGCTTCGCCAGGATGCTGGGCGACGAGGTGCAGACCGCGGACATCGTCGCACAGCTCGTCGGGCATTGGGCCGACTACCCCAACATGATGCGCGTGGGCATGCGGCTGGCCGTGTGGGATCGGCCGGGCGAGTTCGAGACCGGGCTGGACGTGCTGCTCGCCCACTTCACCGACCGGCCCGGGAGGCGCGCGTGACGCCGGGGCACACCGCGGGCGCGGCAGAGCAGGCGGCGGCGCAGGCAGATCGGGCGGCGGCGCAGGCCCGCAGGGCCCCGCTGCGCCGCCCGCCCTCCGGCCGACCGCTCCGGGTCAAGATGATCAGCCCGGCCAAGACGGCCGCCGACAGCCGCTACTGGCGCTCGATCAAGTACTCCCTCTTCCCTCCGCTGGGTCTCGCAACGCTGGCCGGCTACCTCGACCCGAACGACGAGGCCGACCTGCAGGACGAGCACGTCGAGACGCTGCGCCTCGACGACGAGCCCGACCTCGTCGTCATCGAGGCGTACATCACCTCGGCGCGCCGCGCCTACCGCTACGCCGACCACTACCGCGCCCGCGGCGCCTACGTGTGTCTCGGCGGCCTGCACCCAACGAGCCTGCCGGAGGAGGCCGCCCGGCACGCCGACAGCGTGTTCTGCGGGCCGGGCGAGGACACGTGGCCGGCGTTTCTCGCCGACTTCCGCGTCGGCCGGCCCAGGCCGCTCTATCACTCCAGGGGGCGCACCCTGGCCGGGCTACCGCCGGCGCGTCGCGACCTCATTAAGCGCGAGCGATACCTGGTGCCCAACTCCCTCGTGGTGAGCCGCGGCTGCCCGCACACCTGCGACTTCTGCTACAAGGAGGCGTTCTTCCGCGGCGGCAGGTCATTCTACGTGCAGGCGGTCGACGATGCTCTCGCGGAGATCGACCGCCTCCCCGGCCGGCACCTCTACTTCCTCGACGACAACCTGTTCGGCAGCCCGCCCTTCGCCGAGGCGCTCTTCGACGGGATGCGCGGGACGGGCCGCGTGTGGCAGGCGGCCGGGACGGTGGGGGCGGTGCTCCGCCCCGGGCTCCTCGAGCAGGCCGTGGAGAGCGGGCTGCGCAGCCTGTTCATCGGCTTCGAGACGCTGAACGAGGAGAACCTGGTCGGCGCCGGCAAGATGCAGAACCTGGCCGTCCTCTCACGGCACGACGCGGCGCGTGGCGCGCGCGGCGGTACCTCCGGCGCGCCGCTCGGCCTCCCCCAGTACGACGCCGCCGTCCGCCGCCTGCACGACCTCGGCGTGATGGTCAACGGCGCGTTCGTCTTCGGCATGGACCACGATCACCCGGCGGTGTTCTCGCGCACCGTGGAATGGGCGCTGAGCCGCGGCATCGAGACGGCGACGTTCCACATCATGACGCCCTACCCCGGCACGCGGTTGGAGGCGCGGCTCGCGGCTGAGGGTCGCATCACGAGCCACGACTGGGACCTGTACGACACGCGCCACGCGGTGTTCGCGCCGGCCGGCATGACGGCGGAGCAACTCGAGACCGGCTACTGGGGCGCCTACCGCGAGTTCTACCGCTGGCGCAACATCCTGCGCGCGTCCTTCGCCCATGGCGACGCGCGCGAGCACGTGCGCCACCTCGCCTACACGAGCGGGTGGAAGAAGCTCGAGCCGATGTGGGACCGGGTGATCCGCAGCGGCCAGGTGCACCGCTTCCTGCCGCTGCTGGAGACGATCCTCGACCGCTTCGGCAGCGGAGATGGAGCGATGCCGGCGCGGCTGGGACGCGCGTCGACTCTCGTCCCAGCACTTCTCGACGCCCAGACTCCCGCCGCTGCACGACTTCCATAGTCCAATCCGTTCGCACAGGGTACAGTGTGGTTGAGAACACTGTCACCCAAAGGAGGGCGCGACAGATGGGATTCATGGACGACGCCAAGAAGATGGCGGACGAAGCGGCGACCAAGGCCAAGCAGCTGGCCGCGGATGCCAAGGAGAAGTCGGGTCCGGCGCTCGACCAGGCGAAGGCCAAGGCGAGCGAGTGGGGCGAGAAGGCCAAACCGGCAGGCGACAGGGCGAAGGCCGAAGCCGCCGACATCATCGAGAAGGCCAAGGCCCAGGGCGCCGAATTGATCGAGAAGGCCAGGACGCAGGGTCCCGAGTACCTCGAGAAGGCGAAAGCCCAGGCGGCCGAGCTGCTCGACAAGGCGCAAAAGCAGGCTAACGAGCTGCTGGCCAAGGCGAGGGGCAAGGCCGACTGAGCCTCCGATGACGAGCGACGCGCTCGCGGCCGGCCCCGACGGCCGGCCGCGCTGCTTCTGGGCGGTAGGCGGCGCCCCCGAGTACGTCGCGTACCACGACGAGGAGTGGGGGCGCCCCGTGCTCACCGACGACGAGCTGTTCGAGCGGCTGACGCTCGAGGCCTTCCAGTCCGGCCTGTCGTGGCTCACGATCCTGCGCAAGCGGCCGGCGTTCCGGGTCGCGTTCGCGGACTTCGACGTCGCCGCACTCGCGCGGTTCGGCGACGCCGACCGCGACCGCCTGCTGGCCGACGCCGGCATCGTCCGCAACCGGCTCAAGATCGAGGCGGCGCTCGCCAACGCGCGCGCCGCCCTGCCGGTGATCGAGGAGCACGGCTCGCTGGCGGCGTACTTCTGGCGCTTCCGGCCGGAGGCTCACCCGTCGCCGCGCACCCGTGACGACTGGGTAGGCGAGACGGCGGAGTCGAAGGCGCTCGCCAAGGAGCTGAAGGAGCGCGGCTTCCGCTTCGTCGGCCCTACGACCGCCTACTCCACCATGCAGGCGGCCGGCATCGTGAACGACCACGCGGTGGGCTGCTGCCTGCACGGCGTGGTAGAGAACGAACAGCGGGCGGCGGCGGCGCGCTTCGGCTGACGCCTCGCGCCGCCGCCACTCTCACGGCCTCAGATCACTGCGCGCCGGCCTCCTGCAGCGCGTCGTCCAGGTCCCGCGCGGTGCCCAGATCGCCGATGTGGCCCACCTGGATCACCGCGTCTCCGGCCGTGTAGACCACCGCCGGCGGAAGCCTGCGGGCCATGCGGTGCGTGACCTGACGGTACGCCGCGTCGCGGTCCCTCTGGCTCTCGAAGCGCAGCACGAAGACGACGGCGCCAGCGTCTTCCGAGCCCTCGCGCCCCACCTCGTACCACTCGGCGGACGTCCCGCCGGCGTACCGGTTCTCGGCCGAACCCTGGTCGAGGACGACGAGGCCCGCGTCGGAGACCAAGCCTCCCATGCCCGGTGCAGCCCCGCTCGCGAACTCCGCGTGGCCGCACCCGGAGAGCGCCGCGGCGGCCGTCAGCAGCGCCGCGAGGGCCAGCAGCGGCAGTGAGCGCCTCATGACGACCCACCTCCCTTCGGCGCCGCGTCGTCCGGCGCCGCTGCCGGCGCCGTGGCCGCCTCGGTGTCCTCCTCGCCCGTCAGGTACGCCGCGGCGTTGGTCGCCGCCCACCCCGGCTTGCGCAGCACCCAGAAGAGCAGCGGCCCGCCGAGGCTGAGCACGAACGTGGCGGCGAGCAGGATCACAACGTAGGTCACAGGCCCGATGCCCTTGATCACGTTGGGCGGGAACAGACCGACGACGAACGAGAACACGAGCGCGGCCAGCGCGACCCCGGCGACGATCCACACGCCGACCTTGCCGCCGGGGACCCGGTACGGTCGCGGCGCGTCCGGTTGCGAATAGCGCAGCTTGATCACCGAGGCGAACAGGAACAGGTACATGATGATGATGACTTCGGTGGTGATGGCCGAGAGGATCCAGTAGGCGGAGTTGACCGACGGCAGCAGGAACGCCAGGGAGAACGCCGACCCGATCACGCCCTGGATGAGAAGGACGGCGACGGGCGACCCGTGCCTGTTGTGCTGGCGGAACACCTTGGGCATGTCGCCCTGCGCGGCGGCCACGCCGAGGCCCTTGGCCGGACCGATGAGCCAGGTGCTGAACTGGGCGATGCCGCCGACCGCGATCAGGATCGCCATGGGGGCCGTCAGCCAGCCGGCGCCGATCTTGTCGAGCATCGTCTCGATGGCCTGCATCACACCGGAGGCGAGCCCGAGCTCCTTGGCCGGTACGACCCACATGATCGCCAGCGTGCCCAGCACGGTCATCACGAAGATGCCGATCATGGAAATGACGATGGCCCTGGGGAAGTCCCTGGCCGGGTCACGCGTCTCGAGGGCGTGGAACCCCGCCATCTCCATGCCGGCGAAGATGAGCACCACGGTGGCCACGAACGGCAGGGTCGCCATGTCGAAAGTCGGCACCAGCGCGGACGTCGAGAAGGGCACCGCCGGGCTGTCGCCCCGGAAGATGGAGACGAACAGGAGGAGGATGATGACGATCGCCGGCAGGATGGCCCCGAAGATGCCGCCCCAGGTGCTGATGGGGCTGCTGAAGCGCTCGCCGAAGAAGTTGACGATGGTGACCACCCAGAATACGCCGAGCATCGTGGCCACGAGATACAACGGGTTGTTGCCGAGCGACGGCGAGATCACGTAGGCGAACGTCGCCGCGATGAACGAGAGGACGGTGGGGAACCACACGACGTTCTCCGACCACTCGCACCAGATGGAGATGAACCCGTTGCGCTCGCCGAACGCCTGCCGCACCCAGGCGTAGACGCCGCCTCCCTGCGGCCAGGCGGTCGCGAGCTCCCCGGCTACCAGCGAGAGCGGGAGGAAGAACGCGATGAGCCCGAAGAGGTACCAGCAGATCATGGACCAGCCCTCTTCGGCCATGGACGGGAAGTTACGGATGCTGAGGACGGCCGTCACCTCGATCATCGCGAGCGCGAACACGCCGAGCGTGGCCTTCTTCGCGATCGAGGCCCCGGCCGTCCTCTTCGTGCCGCCGCCGGGGTCAGCCATCAGGCGCCGCCCGTGTCGTCGACGACGGTGAGGACGTAGTCGCCGTCCACGTGCTCCACGCCGTGCAGGTCGTGCTCAAAGCCGGGGAACCGGCGGTCGAACTCCTGCAGCGCCTTGAGATAGGCCATGAAAGGCCCGTCGGCGGCGCCCAGGTCCTCGCCGGGCATGAGCAGCGGGATGCCCGGCGGGTACGGGACGATGCCGAGCGCGGACACGCGTCCGGCGGCCTCGTCCAGCTTGACGGGCGAGACGGTGCCGCGCACGACACGCGCGAAGGCGTCGCAGTTGGGCATCACCGGCGTGGGCAGCGTGCCGAAGGCCGCCTGCAGCGCGTCCATCTGGCCGGCCTCGCGCATCGTCTCGTGCATCTGCGCCGCGAGGCCCGCCAGACCCATGCCCGCGTAGCGCTCGGGGTGGGCCGCCGCCAGCGCGGGCAGCGCCCGCTCGAGCGGCGTGTCGGCGTCGTAGTCGCGCTTGAAGTCGAAGAGTGTGGTGAGCAGCGAGCCCCATTTGCCCTTGGTGGTCCCCATGGAGAAGAGGAACAGGATGCTGAAGTCCTGCGTCTTCTCGACGACGATCGAGGCGTGCTGGTCGAGGTACGCGGTGACCAGGCCGGCTGGGATGCCCCAGCTCTCGAGCTGCCCGTCCTCCCCCATCCCGGGGGTGAGCACGGTGACCTTGATGGGGTCGAGCATGGCGTAGCCGTCGGGGAGGCCGGTGAACCCGTGCCACTTCTCACCGGCCCGCAGCAGCCAGGGCGCCGGGTCATGGACGAGCAGCTCGTCCGGCGCGTCCGCAAAGGCCATTTTGGCGCCCGTGCGCGGGTCGACGACCTCATCCGGCTGCCAGCAGCCGAAAAACCAGTCGCCGCCCAGGTCGCGGGCACAGCCGGCGAGGCGCTTGCGAAAGGCGACCGCCTCCTGGATGGACTCAGTAGTCAGGAGGCGCCCGCCCTGCCCCTCCATCATCTTCGCCGCCACGTCGTTGGAGGCGATGATCGCGTACAGCGGCGAGGTGGAGGCGTGCATCATGAAGGCCTCGTTCAGGCGCGGCATGGTGATGGGGTCGCGGCCGTTGCGCACGTGGATGTACGAGGCTTGCGAGAGCGCCGCCAGCAGCTTGTGCGTGGACTGCGTGGCGAACGTGGTCGGTCCGGTCTCGTCGCGCTCGCCCTGATGCATGGCGTGGCGCTCGTCGTAGATGGGATTGAAGGCCGCGTAGCCGTACCACGCCTCGTCGAAGTGGATGCGCGGGACGTGCGTGCCGAGGGTCTGCTCGACCGTCGGCACGTGGTACAGCAGCCCGTCGTAGGTGGAGTTGGTGACCATGGCGAGCACCGGCTTCGCCCCGGTGGGGGCGATCGGCGAGGCCGCGATCTTGGCGGCGATCGCCTCCTCGGTCATCTCCTCCGGCGGGATCGGCCCGATGATGCCGTAGCGGTTGCGCGTGGGCAGCATGTACACCGGGAGCGCATGGGTCATGGTATCGGCCTGCTCGGACGACTTGTGCGCGTTGCGGTCGTCCACCACCACGTCACCGGCGACCACGCAGGCCTGGTGCACCACGCGGTTCGAGGTCGAGGTGCCGTTGGTGACGAAGAGCGTCATGTCGGCGCCGAAGATGCGCGCCGCGTCCTTCTCCGCCTGGCCGATGGGGCCGGAGTGGTCGAGCAACGACCCGAGCTCGCCGACGGAGATCGAGAGGTCGGAGCGGAACGTCTGCTCCCCGAAGAAGTCGAAGAAGGCGCGGCCGGCCGGAGCCTTGCGAAACGCTGCGCCGCCCTCGTGCCCCGGCGTGTGCCAGCTGTACTCGTGCGTCTGGGCGAATTCCATGAGCGCCGAGAACATCACCGGCAGCACCTGCCGGCGATAGCGCTCGGCGGCGTCCCTCAGCCTGCCGGCGATCCACGCCGCCGTGTCGTCCAGCAGGTAGACGTACTCGTCGACCTCGGCGACGGTGCCGGTCGGGATCTCGGCGAGCGCCGTCCGCTCGGCCGCCAGCCACACGGGGAGCGCCTCATTGCGACCGCGGATGAAGTCGATGAGCGCCGCGGTCGACCCCGGCTGGCCGCCGAGGTCCCAGTCCACCAGCACCAGGTCGATACCCGGGTCGGAGCGCACGAGCGCCTCGGCGTCGGCGGTGCTCGTCGCCATCACGATGTCCACGCTCAGGTCCTCGAGGCTCTCGAGGACGGCGTGGACGGCGCGGCTCTCGACGGAGTCGTCGCAGAGCGCGTCGTGGACGGCGAGGATGCGCAGCGGCGCTGCGCGCAGGTCGTCGTTCACCAGAAGCCCCTTTCGTCATGGATGCCCCACGGCCGCCCCCGCGTCCCCGATTCACGCGAGCGTGACCTCGGTGTATCTTCGTACCCAACTCCCGTAGTCTCAGGCCCCGTTGGGCCTGCCACGGATCAGTTGTCGGCACCGGCGTCCCGTCACCTTGAGCTTCCCATTCCTCGTTCACGCTCTTTCTTGTAGGCTTGCGCCGATAGGAGCGAAGCGGCTCGGGGGCGCGTCGCGAGGGCTAGTCCACGTAAGGAGCAGCACTGTGAAGGTCAAGCGAGCACTTATCTCCGTGTTCAACAAGAGTGGCGTCGAGTCGTTCGCCAAGGGCCTCACCGACATGGGCGTCACGGTCATCTCCACGGGCGGCACGGCGAAGCTGCTCAAGGACTCCGGCATCCCGGTCACACTGGTCGAGGAGGTCACCGGCTTTCCCGAGATGCTCGACGGCCGCGTCAAGACCATGCACCCGCGGCTCATGGCCGGTGTGCTGGCCCGCCGCGACGTGCCCGAGCACATGGAGACCATCGCCGAGCACGGCATCGAGCCCATCGACATGGTCGTCTGCAGCCTGTACCCGTTCGAGGAGGTCGCGGGGCGGCGCGGGGTCGAGGACCAGGTCGTCATCGAGAACATCGACATCGGCGGGCCGAGCATGATCCGCGCCGCCGCCAAGAACCACGCCGGCGTCGCCGTGGTCACCAGCCACGACGACTACGACGCCATCCTCGACGAGCTCAAGTCGACGGGCGAGCTCAGCTACGCCACGCTGCGCGGGCTCGCCACCAAGGCGTTCCACCGCACGGCGCACTACGACTTCGTCATCGCCAACTGGTTCAGCGAGGCCGAGGGCGACTTCCCGGACTACGTCATGCGCGACTACCACAAGGTCCTCGAGCTCAAGTACGGCGAGAACCCGCACCAGCGGGCCGCGTACTACGCCGAGGTCGGCCTGCGCCAGCACCTGCTCTCGCAGGTCACGCAACTGCACGGCAAGCAGCTCGGCTTCAACAACCTCTACGACCTCAACGCGGCGCGCGGCATCTGCGACGAGTTCACGCTGCCGTGCGTCACGATCGTCAAGCACAACAACCCCTGCGGCTGCGCGCTCGCCGAGAGTCTCGCCGCAGCCTACGACAAGGCCTTCGAGTGCGACCCCGTCAGCGCGTTCGGCAGCGTCATCGCCGTCAACCGAACAGTGGACGTGGCGCTCGCCGAGCGCATCTCCGAGCTCTTCGTCGAGGTGCTCTTCGCGCCCGGCTACGAGCTGGCGGCGCTCGAGATCCTGCAGCGCAAGGCGGACATGCGCATCCTGCGCAACGAGGAGCGCCGGCAGATGAACCCGGGTGAGTTCGACTACAAGCGCGTCACGGGCGGCATCCTCGTCCAGGACAAGGACAGCGACAGCGAGGAGCGCGACGAGATGACGGTCGCGACCGGGCGTCACCCGAGCGAGCAGGAGTGGGGCGACCTCATCTTCGCCTTCCGCGTGGCCAAGCACGTCAAGAGCAACGCCATCGTGCTGGCCAGGAACCTGGCCACAGTGGGCGTAGGCGCCGGCCAGATGAGCCGCGTGGACAGCACGCGCATCGCCATCGAGAAGGCGCGCGGCGAGCTCAAGGGCGCCGTGATCGGCTCGGACGCCTTCTTCCCGTTCCCGGACGCCGTGGACCTCGCCATCGACAGCGGCGTCACCGCATTCATGCAGCCCGGCGGCTCCAAGGGCGACGAGGCCGCCGTGGTCGCCTGCGACGCGAGGGACGCCGCCATGGTCTTCACCGGCCGGCGCCACTTCCTGCACTGACGGGCCGCATGCGCGATCTCGGCGAGATCGAGCAGCTTCCGACTCTCACCATGGGAGGCGTGACGCTGCGCCCATTCCGCGCCGACGACGCCGACAGCGTGGTCGCGGTGTGTGACAACGAGGCCGCCGCCCGCTGGATCCCGGGGCTGCCGGACCCGTACACCCCGGCAGATGGAGAGGAGTGGGTCGCGGACTCCGCGCGCAAGTGGAGCGAGGAGCACTGGGCGAACTTCGCGGCGGTGGATGCGGCAACGGGCAGGCACATCGCCAACTGCGGCATGCATCTCGAGCCGCAGCACGCGCGCGGGGAGATCGGCTACATCGTCGACCCCAAGTGGCGTGGCAGAGGCGTCGCCGAGACATGCGTCGCGCTGGTGACCGACTGGGGATTCGACGACCTGGGCCTGGAGCGGATCGAGATCCGGGCCGACGTGCGCAACGTCGCGTCGCGGCGCACCGCGGCGGGCTCGGGGTACCGGTTCGAGGGCGTCCTCCGCGGCGCGATGACGGTCCAGGGCGAGCGCGTGGACGACGCCCTCTACGCGCTCCTGCGCGGCGACCCGCGGCCGTGGCGCGGCGGGCGGGCGGGCGCGCCCGCCGGGCCGGGCCGGCCGACGCCGCTGGGCTGGCCGCGGCTCACGGATGGCCGGCTGCTCGTTCGGCCCTTCGAGCCGGACGATGCCCCGGCCGTGCGGGCCGCCTGCGACGATCCCGAAGTCGCGCGCTGGATCCACCGCCTGCCGGCTCCGTACGAGCTCTCGGACGCCGAGTCCTTCATCGCCGACGCACGCAACCAGCTGCTCCTTGACCGGCGAGCCCGGCTCGCAGTGGTCGAGGTGGCCGGCGGCGAGCTGCTGGGGAGCGTGAGCCTCGACCGCTTCCCCGACCGCGAGGCGGCCGAGATCGGCTACTGGGTCAGGCGGGAGGCGCGCCGCCGGGGCGTTGCCTCAGGGGCCGCGCGCCTCGTCGTCGACTGGGCCTTCGGGGAGCTCGGCGTCGAGCGGCTCGAGCTGCTCACGTACCCCGGCAACGCCGCCTCGCAGGCGCTCGCCGGCCGGCTCGGCTTCAGGCGCGAGGGTCTGCTGCGCGGCTTCCTCGCGCCCGAGCCGGGCAAGAGCCGCGAGGGGCGGGTCGTGCCGCCGGACGACGGCAGCCTCCCGCCCCGCGACGACCAGGTGCAGTTCGTGCGCCTGCGCTCGGACCGTGAGCCCGGCTGACGCACGGGCCCTGCGGACGACGCTGGCGCCGCGGCCGTCCACGGAGTCCGCCACGACCCGGTGGTACAATCTCAGCCCGCGGGCCGCTAGCTCAGTTGGTAGAGCAGGGGACTTTTAATCCCAAGGTCGTTGGTTCGATCCCAACGCGGCCCACCACGGCCCACCTCTCTTGGGTGGCGAGCGGAGTCTCTGCATCTATCGCCGCCTTGGCTTTCGCCTCCGCTTTGGCCCTCTGACGCTTCCGACTCGCGCGGGTTCTGCGACACCCGGCCTCCTTGAGCGACGACGAGTAGTGCGCGCCGATCAGGTCGCGGTTCAGCGGCTACAGGCGCGTCAAGCCGAGCCGCGAGATCAGGTGCCGCTTGATGTGGACCTTGTGGCTCTCCGGCGTCTTGGCCCTGAGGTTGCCGTTCTCAGAGCTGGAGACAATCAAGCCGGGAGCCGTCGTGGCGGCTGAGTCCCAATCGATCAAGCTCCCGTATTCCTGTTACGGAAGGAAACGACATGGGCGCTGAGACACGACTCCCTTCGCTCGTTCCATCTGGCGAGGACTGCTCGGGTGAGGTGCGCGGGCTCGGGTTGAGCGTGATCACCTTCAAGGTTGTGCCGGAGACGGAAGAGGGGTTGCTCGTCCTTGAGAACACCTTTCACACGAAAGGCGGGCCGGCGCGGCACCTTCACCATGCTCAGGATGAGTGGTTCTATGCGGTGGAAAGCGAATTTCTGCTCGAGGTCGGGCAGACGCGACATGAACTACACGCAGGTGATTCGATCATGGCTCCCAAGGGAGTCCCGCACGTCTGGGCGCACACGGGAGGCGGCCGGGGCCGCATTCTGGTTGCCTTCATGCCCGCCGGCAAGATGGAGGCCTTCTTCAGAGAGGTGACGAAAGCGAATGCGATGCCGCCTCAGGATCCGCAGTTGTGGCTCGCGCATGGCATGGAGCTGGTCGGTCCACCCCTGGAGGTCTAGCGAGGGCAATCAGTCGCGGTTCAGAAGGCCCAGCGAACGCACGCTACGCAGCCGGCGGACAGGGGCGAGCGGGCAGGCCGCCGAGGAGGCTTCGAGCCCTCAGGCGGGTATGTGTCCAAGTGGAGGTTCGCCGTGTCGCGTTCGCACAGCCTCATCGCGGGACTGCTGTCAGTCTCGCTGTTGCTCACGCTGTCACTGGCGGCGTGCGGCGCGACGTCGTCGTCCGGCGGCGCTTCTGCCGGCGGCGCTCCTCCGAGCGGCGCCGGATCCGCCATGCCGTCAGACCTTGGAGGCAAGGACGTGAAGGCGATCTACATAGCCGGAGGCTGCTTCTGGGGCCTCGAGAAGTACATCGGGCTGGTGCATGGCGTCGTCGATGCAGAGGCGGGATACGCGAACGGCGCCAACGCCTCGGCCACCTACGGAGACGGAAGCGGCTACGCCGAGACCGTGAAGGTCGTGTACGACCCGTCGGAGGCCCCGCTGCCGTTCCTCCTCGGCCTGTTCTACGACGCCATCGAGCCCACGTCGGTCAACCGCCAGGGCAACGACCTGGGCACCGAGTACCGCACCGGCATCTACTACACGGACGAGGCCGACGCTGCAGTGATCGAGAAGTCGCTGGCCGAGCTGCAGGAGCGCTACGCGCAGCCGATCGCCATCGAAAGCGGCCCACTCATCCACTACACCCGCGCCGAGGAGTACCACCAGGACTACCTGCAGAAGAACCCCGGCGGCTACTGCCACATCCCACAGAAGCTCTTCGACGCCGCAGCCGCCGCACGGCCTGAGTAGACCCGGGACCCGGCGGCGGCGGCGCGGCGGCTGCTAAGATAGATGCACGTTGACCTGCCGTTCCGCAGGGTCATCCGCAAGCACATCCCCCGAGAATCCGAGGCCGATCACTGTGAGACGACGCTTGCCCGGCCGGCGGTCACCTGCGCTGCTCGTGACCCTGACCCTCCTCGCCCTCTCCGCGCTCCTGCTCGCGGGTTGCGGACAGAGCCCCGACCCGGAGCCGTCGGCCTCACCTGACGCGACGGCCTCGCCGTCTGCGACTGGATCGCCGTCCGCGCCCGGGTCGCCGTCCACCGGCGCCGCCACGAGCGCGGCGCTGCCGTTCGGCGAGACAGCGAGCCTCGCGGGTTTCGAGCTGACGCCCCTGTCCGTACAGCCCCGTGAGGGACCCGTGTACGACCGGGACGGCGAGGCCATCAAGGGAGACGGGCTGCAAGTGGTGGTCCGGGTCGAGAAGCTGCGCGAGTCTGAGGCCTCGGGCGAGGACCCTGAGTTCGTCGTCCCCGTGGCCACTCTCGTGAGCCAGGACGATGAGGCAGTGCGGATGGACGACTTCTTCGGCCTGCCGCCGAGCCAGGCAGAATCTGACGACTTCACCCAGCGGTACGTCCGGAGCTTCCAGTACGCGTGCATCAAGCCGCCGGGGAGCGCCTCGAAGGCGCTCATCTGGTTCTCGGTGCCCCGCGGCATGACGCCCGAGACGCTCGTCATCGACGCGGGCGCCGGACAGACGGCCGCCTGGCGCCTGGACTGAGGCCGCCGGGCGCGGCCGGCGGCGGCCGGGCCGGCGCGTCACGCGGCGAGTTCGCGGATCTGATCCGAGAGCTGGCCGGCCGCCACACGGTAGTCATGCGGCGGCCCTGGCAGCATGCAGAACGGCGCGCCTGCCGCCACCCGGATGCGCGGGCGTCGCGCCCAGCCTGCCGGCAGTCTCCGCCACCAGCTGCCGCGCAGCAATGGCTCCGCGCCCGCGATCCGCACCGGCAGCACGGGCGCTCCGCTATGCGCCGCGAGGAACGCCGCGCCGCTCTCGAAGCGGCCCGGCGCCCCCGGGGTCACGTCGCCCTCCGGGAACACGCACACGGCTTCTCCCTTGCGGAGCAGCTCGAGAGCGCTGGTCAGGCCCTCGCGCGGACGACCGTTTCTGTCGAGCGCCACCGCGCCCAGCCTGTGCATGCACCAGCCGACGAACGGCCTCTTGAACTGCTCCGCGTTCGCGAGAAAGCGAAGAGGACGACCATACGGCAGCGCGACGAAGATGGGGTCGGCGTCGGAGGGGTGATTGGCGACCACGAGCACAGGCCCCAAGGCGGGCAGCGCACCAGCACCTGAGAAGTCGAAGCGCCCGTACGCGGTCGCGAGAGGCGCCAGCAGGAGCCGCGCGACGGTGTAGAGCCACGGATCGCCGCGCACGAAGAGGGGGAGCCGCCGTCTTCGATCTGGCCGTCTGATCATGCCGGGGATCCTGCGTCGCTGGCCTGGTTCGAAACAGTCGACCGCCGGCTATGCGCGCCCGGCGCTCTTGCGCCGCTCGCGGTACTGCCGCGCCTTGTGGCGCGCGCCGCAGACCTCCATGGAGCACCAGTGGCCGGAGCGGTTCTTGGAGTGGTCGTAGAACGCCCACTGGCACGTGTCCTCGCGGCACGCCTTCAGCCGCGGCCAGGTGTCGTTCTCCATCGCCCGGTAGACGATGACGAGGAGGCGGCCGAGGGCTGCGTCCACGGTCTTGCCCTCGGCCTCCAGGCGGGCCAGGCCGCCCGGGTCCACGCGCAGCCGCAGGCGGGCGCGGGCGGCCACGTCGTTGAGTGTCCTGCCCGCGTCGATGGGCATGGAACGGCCGTCGTTGTTGCCCAGCAGCAGTTCGCGCAGCGCCTCGCGGAAGCGCGCCGCCCGCCGGACGTCCGCAGGGCGGGCGGTCACGCCCTTCTCGAGAAGGTCGTGCTCCACCAGCCACGCGGCCAGGTCCTCCGGCCGCGCGACCTGATCCACGCTCTCGTCCATGTCCAGCGTGTTGACGAACGCGCGCACGACGGCGAGACTGCCGGGCGCTTCCTTCGATTGAGTGGCCATCGTCAACACCTCCGTCGGCAATATACCACCAAAAGCTGTTTACTAGTGATGCATAACCGGTATAATGAGTTCAGTGGTGACGCACTGGCGGGTGTCGCCGAAGCGGTCGAGACGAGGGAGAGGGTGCGCAGCATGTACGACTTCGTGATTCTGGATCTGGTGAGACAGCAGCGGTCTGGGCTGGACCGCGCGGCGGACCGCGCCCGGCTGGTCCGCGAGGCCAGGCCGCGCCGCCGGCGCGGTCACGAGACGCAGGGAAGGTGAGGACGATGACGCGGGATGGACTGACGATGGACCGGTACGAGCGGAGCGCCTGGCGCCGGCTGGGCGACGTGGCGAGGACCGTCGGCGACGCCATCGCCACGCCGCGGGGTGCGGCGCCCGACAGGGCCGCTCCGTACCGATGAGGGCACCCATGGCGAGAACCGGGCAGCGCCCAACCTGGCGGCAAACGGAGTTACCGGTGTGCTATCCGCAGTCGCAGCTCGGCTCCCCGCCGGTCACCCAGCCCATGATGATCGCCGCCGCACAGCCGACGCCCGGCTTGACGGTGATCGCGCCCGTGACGCAGTTCAGGGCACAGGCGCCACACTCGAGGCAGGTCCCACGGTCGATGATCCTCGCGCGCCTGGCCTCGATGGCGAACACCGCGCGCGGGCAGACGTCGACGCAGAGCCCGCAGCCGTTGCAGAGCGAGCCGTCGAGCTCGAGAGTGATCGGCTCTTCGATGTAGCGGAGTTGAGTCATCGCTCTCACCTTCCCAGCCTGCTCGCGATCAGGCTGCCGAGCGCAACGGCAGCGCCGACGGCCTGCAGCGGAAGCGCACGACGCATCTCTCGTTCCACTCCGGATGGCGAGGTGATGGACGATGAGCCGGTGAAGTACATCGCCGCATGCGATGCCGTCGCCGGCACACCGGCGAGAAGCGCGAGACGCGCCGCAGGCGAGACGCGGCGGCCAAGCAGGGCGGCGGTCGTCCCGGCGACCGCGGCACCGGCTGCGGCGCCCTTGAGCGAGAACGCGCGCCCCGGCAGCCACGGCAGCAGCACCGGGGTGATGCCGCCGCCTGCGAGCACGGCGAGGCCCGCGGCGCCGATCACCGGCAGACCGCGGCGCAGGCCGCGACGCAGCGACACACCGTCACGGTCGACACTTGAAGCGAGGATGATGCCCGCATAGGCCGCCAGGAAGCCACGGCTCCAGAGGTAGCGCAGCTCGGCGGGAGCGAGCACAAGCCGGTCCTCGAGGTCGAACGAGACGGTCCGCATCTCTGCGTCGGCCTTCATGCCGTCAGCCAGGAAGCGAGGGAGGTCTGCCGCTCTCACAGGGCCGTAGGTCACGCGGAAGCCACACTCCTCCTTCACGCGATGCGCGGCGACCCCTGGAGCGGCCAGCTGCGGAAGGATGAGCCTGCGATGCTCGACGACCTCGGCAAGGCGCGTCTCACGCACCATGCGGGCCACCTCATCGGCAGAGAACGTCCCCTTGCCAGCGGCACACCAGACGTTGATGCCGCGGGTGTCCACGACGAGGACCCAGGCATCCAGTCCGGGAAGCGAGCCGCGCAGGGCGTCCACCGTGAGCTTGTAGTTGGCGGTCACCAGTACTGCCGATCCCGGATCTGCCTCGCCGATGGCATAGAGGCCGGGCCGCACCCGGTAAGCGTCGCGGCCGATGCCGCAGCGCATCAGCCACGCCCCGTGACGGTCAGCGCGGGTGAGATCCGTCGAGAGCCGAGCCACCGGGCCGGCAGGAGTCTGTAGCTCTCCCATCAGGTAGGGCGCCGGGCCGTAGGCGTAGTCGCCGCCTCCCTGGCCTGGCCCGCAGCACGAGTTCTCGCGCGCATCAGGTTCCGTCGTGCTCGCCGCCTGCGCGGCGCCGCAGCAGCACGCCGCAGCTGAAGACGACGTTGCCGAGGCGGGACCGCAGCAGTTGGACTCGTTCATCGAATCGCACTCCCTCTCTTGCCGTCAGACCATCGAGCGCCGCACCTCGGCGATCATGGTCGCCGCGTACCAGCCCTCGGTGTTCGAGCCCTCCGCGCACTGCACGACACGCGCCGGCGTCAGGCCGACTTTCGTGCACTGCTTCTCGTGGGTCATCTCTGGCTCCCCTCGTCGGAGTGTCGTCCACCTGCGAGCCCCTGCAGCAGAGTCAGGGCGCTGCCGAGCGTCTCTCTGTCGAGCTTGTAGAAGGTCCACTTGCCGCGGGTCTCCTCGGTCACGAGGCCGACGTCCTTGAGCACGCGCAGGTGGTACGAGGTGCGCGACTGTCCGAGGCCGAACTGCTCCTGGAACTCACAGACGCAGATCCCGGCCGGGACCCCCGAGCCCGGCACGCCGCGAGTGCAGAGGTCGGGGAGCTCGCAGCAGTCCCTGCCCTGGGCCAGGATGCCGAGCATCTTCAGGCGGACGGGATCGGACAGGGCCCTACCGATACGCGCGAGCTGCTCGACGTCTGTCGTGTCGACGGCCATGGGTGACTACCATATCACAAACTCTTGATATGAACGGTCGCGGCGCCACGGCCGAGCTGAAGAGAGTACCCGGCTCTCGCTCGGGGGCTGCGGTCGCGCCCAAAGGACCCTCGAGCAGCGCCGGGGGAGCGGTCTCGCCGACCTGAGCGGGAGCCGCCCCGTTCTCGTTACAGGTATAATGCCCGGCGCGTCCCTGTGCCCCCATCGTCTAGCGGCCTAGGACACCGGCCTTTCAAGCCGGCGGCACGGATTCGAATTCCGTTGGGGGCACCACTCTTTTGCTGCTGAACGGCGCTTCCTTCCCGTTCGCCTCTTCGACGTCGGGCCTGCCTTGGTGCCCCTCTTCAGTCTCGGCGCTGCGGACGCTGCCAACCCGAGCACCGAGCCTGTGCTGGCGTGAACGTTCGAGTCGAGCTCGCCGGCGGGCCAGCCGACGTCAGGACCGAGTGCCCGCTGCCGCCCTCCGATCGTCGCCGAACCGGCGGCAACGAGAAGCTGCTTGCGATCAGTTGCGGCACGGCACCCGACGCGTCGGCGGCGCCGTGCGCGTGTCCCCGGAGTGGCTGGCGAGCTTACGCTCGAGGGCCGTGAACGTACGGATCACCTCTGGCGCCTCGAAAGCGCGGTTGCGCTTGCCCACCGTCGTCTGGGAGAGCACCTTGGCCTCCGCGAGACGAGCGATCGCCTGGTTGGTCGCCTGAGCGCTGCGCCCGATCAGCTCGGCGGCGCTCTGCACCGTCAGGATCGGAGCGCCGGGCAGCCGGCGAAGGAGCAGGTCGGCGGCCGAGTCGGCGCGCAGGCGGCCGAGGCGCTTGCGCCAGGCGAGCTCAAGCAGCTGGACCCGTTCCTCGAAGGCGTCAGCGTCGGCGACCGCCCGCTTGGTGGCCGTTGCGAAGAGCCCGACCCAGCGGTCCAGGCCCTCCCGGGCGACGCGTGAGGACGCCGCACCCCGGTACCGCGTCCCCGTGAGTGCCTCGACATACTCCCGAGCCCGGGTCGCCAGGATCAGAGAGACCGGCGGCAGGACCCGGGTGGCCACGCTCCGGCGCCGCAAGACCAGGTGGATCAGCGCGCGTCCCACGCGTCCATTGCCATCGACAAAGGGGTGGATGGTCTCGAACTGAGCGTGCGCGATCGCGGCCTGGGCGACGGCGGGCAGCGAATCGTCGTTGCAGAAGTCGCACAGGTCGCTGACCAGATTGGGGACCGCCTCCGGCGGCGGCGGCACGTACTCGGCCGAGCAAGGGTTGAAGGACGAGCCTCCGATCCAGTTCTGCACCTCGCGCAGCCGGCCACCGTGCGTCTCGAGGCGCGTGCCGAGCAGCAGGCGGCGATGGATCTCGAGGAGCAGATCGACCGATATGACGTCGCTTTCGCCCACGCTCTCGATCGCGAAGAGCATGGCGTCGATGTTGCCGAGCACTTCGGCCGCAGCGACGTCGCGAGTCGGTTCGCCCCGCGTGCGCTCAGCGTCGGCGTGGAGCAGGCGCCGAGCGCCGATCTCAAGTCCCTCGATGCGTGAGGAGGCGACCGATTCGGTGCGCAGCAACAGGCGGGCGAGCGCCTCGCTGTCGGCCAGAGCAGCCACCTCGAGGTTGAACCGCGCCAAGGCGGATTCGGCTTCGCTGACGTCGGCGGCGACGCGCCCATCGAGCACGACCTCGCGGTCGACCAAGGGATCGGGCAGATAGGCCTCGTAGTCGCAGGAGCGGCGGTCCTTCCGCGGCAGACCGGAGCCCGCGTCGCTGACCCAGTGGCGCTTGATGACCCTGGCTACATCGACTCCTTAATCAGGCTTACGAGATAACCTTGATTATGATGCGACGCTAGTCAAGCTTCTGGAACTCCCGCGCAGCCTCCACCCGGCCGGTCAGATGCATCGCTCGCGAGGGCGCAACGCAGGGTCAGCGCAGCGTCTTCAGATAGGCGAGCAGGTCGGTCCACTCGGGTCCGGTCAGGTGCCACCGCGGCATCGGCCACTCGAGGCGGTCGCCTTCCGGGTCGATTCCGCGGGTCACGGCGGTGCGCAAGGCTTCGTCGGTGAACGCGGGTTCCCGGGTGCCGTCGGGCATCAGCATGCCGGCCGGGTCGGTGAGATTGCCATAGGTGATGTCGGGAGCAGTGAACATCATCGTCGAGCGCCCGCGCCCGTCGCTGCCGTGGCAGGTCGCGCAGCCGCCGCGCGTCAGCATGCCGCCACCCATCATGCCGCCGCCGTTGCCCTCGACCCTGCGCGGGATGGGCCTCCCGTCGGCGCCGAGGCCGGCCAGGAAGATGGCCTCGCCGCGCGAGGCGGCCGCGCCGCCCGTCGACGTTGTTCCCGAGTGGCGAGAGGCGCCGACCAGGAGGACGCCTGCCGCCGCGAGCACGGCCACGCCGAGGGCGACGAAGGCGACGATGAGGCTGCTGCGCCGTGAGCGCGTCACGAGCTCACAGGTCCGCGAGCTTCTGCAGGTACTCCTCGCGCTCGATCTCGCCGGCGGCGTAGCGGCGCTTGAGGATCTCCTGCGGAGCGTCGGGTGCCGGGGCGAACGGCGCCGTCTGGTGGAGTTGCGCCTGTGAGACCTGTGCCTGTGCGACCTGTGCCTGTATCCCCTGCGGCTGCGCCAGGTAGCGCACCAGGAAGACGACGGCGACGACCACCGCCACCACGAATACGATCATGAACATGAGCATCACCCAGCCTTCCCAGCCGGCGCCGTGGCCCCAGTAGCCGTCATTCCACATCATCGCTTCCATCACCTCGCATCCGTCCTCAGAGACAAGACCAGTTTACTCATCATTTGTGAAGTAGCCATGAAGCGCTCCTGGAGAACCGTTCCCATCGGACGGATCGTCCTCTCAGCCACCCGTGTCCCCCGCGTGGATGCAGGTTGCCCGAGCGAGTGTAGTTAGGCTAACCTAACTCTACCAGTAAGGACATCCTACTCAGTGAGGGAGGACCCCGTGTTCGCATCCCTGCTCATCACTCTGCGTGAAGGCTTCGAGGCCGCGCTCATCGTCGCCGTAGTGCTCGCTTACCTGCGTCAGATCGGCGCCCTGGAACGCGCGCGCAGCGTCTGGGCTGGGGTGGCTGCCGCCGTCGTGGTCAGCGCTGCGGTGGGCGGCGCCTTGTTCCTCACCGGGGCAGAACTGGAGGGCACGGCCGAGGAACTCTTCGAAGGGCTCGTGATGCTGACCGCCGCCGGCGTGCTCACCTGGATGGTCGTCTGGATGCAGCGCCAGGCGCGCACCCAGGGCGCCCACCTGCGCAGCAAGGTCGATGCGGCGATGAGCGTTGGCGGCGCCGCACTCTTCGGCCTCGCCTTCCTCACCGTGGTGCGTGAGGGTCTCGAGACCGCGCTCTTCCTGTTTGCCGCCGCCGGCGAGGCGCAGCCGGTGCCGGCGGTGATCGGCGCACTGGCAGGCCTGGCCCTGGCCGTCGCCTTGGGCTGGCTCGTCTATCGGAGCAGCCGCAGACTACCCCTGCGCACCTTCTTCGCGGTCACCAACCTCGTACTCATCGGCTTCGGCGTGTACCTGGTGTGGAAGGGCGTCGGCGAACTCGGCGAGGTCGTCGGCGGCGAGGTCTTCGAGATCCTCGGGCCGATCGCCGCCGCTGTCTACGGCGCCGTCGCCATCGTGCTGCTCATGCGCAGTCGCCGCGCCACGCTGCGGGCCGATGAGGCGAGCCGAGCGCCGCAGTCAGCCTGATCGCTTGCTGAGCCAGCTCGTGACACACTTGGCGCTCGTCATGAGTCAAAATGCGCCCGTGAGGAAGTGGAGGTGTAACAGTGATGATCGGTCCTTCCCGGCAGGCCATCCTCGCCTGGCTGCGCGAGGAAGACTCGACCCGGCTCGAGGCGCTCTGGGCCGCGGCGGACGAGACCCGTCGAAGCCACGTCGGCGACGAGGTCCACCTCCGCGGCCTCATCGAGATCAGCAACCACTGCGTCCGCGCCTGTGGCTACTGCGGGCTGCGCGCGGCCAACCGCGAGGTCGAGCGCTACCGTATGAGCGCCGACGAGATCATGGTCTGCGCGCGCAACGCCGACGCCTGGGGCTGGGGCACGGTCGTCCTGCAGTCGGGTGAGGACTACGGCCTCAAGAAGAGCTGGATCGCCGACATTGTCCGGGAGATCAAGGCCGAGACCGGCCTCGCCGTGACGCTCAGCTTCGGCGAGCGTCCGGAGGACGACCTCGCCGCCTGGCGTGAGGCCGGCGCCGAGAGGTACCTGCTGCGCTTCGAGACGTCGGACGACGAGCTGTACAGGCTCATCCACCCGGACCTCCCCGGGAGGGGGAGCGACCGCATGGAACTCCTGAGGACGCTGCAGCGGCTCGGCTACGAGGCCGGCAGCGGCATCATGGTCGGTATTCCCGGCCAGACGTACGACAGCGTCGCCCACGACATCGACCTCTTCCGCGAGATGGACCTCGACATGATCGGCATCGGCCCCTACATCTCGCACCCGCTGACCCCTCTGGGCGACGAGAGCTGGGTGAGGGAGATCCCTCCCGAGGAGCAGATCCCGGGAGACGAGCTGACGGTGTACAAGGCCGTTGCCCTCGCCCGTCTGGTGTGCCCGGAGGCCAACATCCCGAGCACGACCGCCCTGGCGACGATCAACAAGGTCGATGGCCGCGAACTTGGGCTGCAGCGCGGCGCCAACATCGTCATGCCCAACCTCACGCCGCCCGAGTACCGCGAGAAGTATGAGATCTACCCGGACAAGGCGTGCGTCAACGAGACTGCGGAGATGTGCCGCGGCTGTCTGACGGGGCGTGTGGAGGCGATCGGCCGAGTCATCGGGTCGGGGCCCGGCGGACGGCGCCACATCGGTGAAGGCTAGGCCGAACCGGCGTGGCGGCGACCGCGTCTCATCAATTGCCGCCGCGCCGGGGCAAGACAAGAGAAAGGGGGCCCGAGCGGGCCCCCTTCCTCTTGTGGTGTTCTGAGCCGGACGGGTCTTACCAGCCGAAGCCGCCCCACATCCCGCCGAGCCCCATCCAGCCGCCGGCGCCGTCGCGCATGCGGCTGGGGGTCACGGACAGATGGTGCTTCGCGTAGAAGGTCTTGACCTGGGCACGGTGATGCGCGCGCATGGTCTTCAAGGCCGTCTGCGCCGCGTCGCTCTTGAGGCGCTTGTGGTAGCGCTCGGCCCAGCGGTCGACGTGCGCCGTCTGCTCGGCCCGCATCGTGAGCCAGCGGCCGAAGGCGCGGGGATGGTTCGTCATCCAGGCGGCGCCGTGGCCGGTGCCCCACATGTGGGAGGCGTCCCACTCGTGACCCATCATGGCGCCCTTGTCCCAGCCGCCCCACATGCCGTCGGAGGGGCAGGTCCAGGCAGCGCCGGCTCCGTACTGCTCGTAGAAGGCCTTCATTTCGTTCCAGAACGCCGTCCACAGATCGTGCAGGGCCTGCTGCGCCGCGGGGCTCTTGAGGTCGGCTTTGTAGGTCTCATACCAGGTCTGCATCGCCTGCTGGTGGTCGACGCGTAGCTGCGTCCACGCGGCCAGAGCGTCGGGGTGACTCGTCAGCCAGGCAGCACCCGAGGCGGTGCCCCACATGCCGGTGCCACCCCAGTGGCCGTCGCCGCTCCACACACCGCCGCGCCAGTCGCCGCTGTGATCGCCGTCGCGGTCGCCGTCGCCCATCATGCCGCTCGGGCCAGCGCCGGCGATCGGCACGAGGAGCAGCGCCGCAAGTACGACGACCGCGAGCGCTGTGAGAAGCACCTTGAAGCTCAGTTTCATCAGGTGACCATCCTTTGACTCATCGAAGGGTGATGTCGGGGCGCTGGAGATGGGAGCGCTCCGCGTGCTGAAGGACTTGCGAACCGGGCCGTCCGTACCTCCTTCGCGGTCGCTTGCTGCTTCCGCTACTGAGAACACGCGAGGCCAGCGCTTCTTACAGTCGCACCGCGAAAAGGGCGGTCAATCGCGGGAGCCATCATGGCTGCCGGACGTATCGCCACCGTCATGGGTGGTCGTCGTGCTGGTCGAATGACTCCTTGTGGAGTTCGTGGTGCTCGTGCCGCTGTCGTGGGTCGTCGTCGAGGAATCGCCGGCATCGTGCGTCGTAGTCGAGCCGCCGCCGGCATCACCTGCGTCGTGGGTCGTGGCGTCGTGGCTGCCGCTGCCGGCATGATCGGCTGCATCCGTGCCCGACCCCGCGTGGCGTGCGGCCCCGCCGTACACGCCCCATGGCGTCCCATGGCCCGCCCGATGTCGGTCGTGCATCGCGGTGTAGGGCGAAAGCCGCGAGCCGGCGGCGGCGGGAGCCGCGGTCGCCGCAGCCGCCGCAGCAGCCGCAGCAGCCGCAGGCCCTCGGTCGCTCCTGCCCGCCTCCTTGACCGCGACCGCGCCACCGCCGATAGCCACCGCGGCAGCAGCGGCCGTGACTGCCGCCTTGGTCGTGACGGCGGCGCCGATCTTGGCCAGCAGCCCGACGCCGGCGGGGCCGGCGGCCGAGGCGATGTCGGGCTGCGGCAGGGCGTGCAGCGGCGCAAGATGCGCGGGCAGCGGCGGCATCGCCTGGAGCGCTGCAGGCACAGTGAGGGGCATGAGCACGAGGCCGAGGGCGGCCGGAGCGGTGGCGTCTGCGCCGGCGAGTCTGGCGAACACGGTCTTGAACGAGGCGCGCGCCCGGTGCACGAGCACGTCGGCGTTCGGCCGCGAGACCTCCATCACCTCGGCGATCTCCTCAGGCGGCAGGCCCTGGAGGTCCTTGAGCACGAGGGCGGTCCGGTAGCGCTCGTTCATCTCGCCGAGTGACTGCTCGACCAGGGCCACGGTCCGGGCGCGCTCGAACTCGTCGATACCGGAGGCGGCCCGCTCAAGGCCAGCGTCGCCCCCGCCGTCAAGCTTGCGCCGCGAGCGCAGATGGTTGAAGCAGGCGTTGGTGGCCACGCGATAGAGCCAGGCGCGCAGGCCGAACGACTCCGCGTCCGCCTGCGGCAACCGGCCGAACGCCTTCATGAACACTTCCTGGGTCACGTCCTTGGCCTCCTCGCGGTCGCCGAGCACCCGCGCGCAGAGGTTGTAGATGGGTGCGTGGTAGTCGCCGTAGAGGCGCTCGAAGGCGTCGCGGCGCCCGGCCCGGAGGCCGCGCACAAGTTCGGGGGCTGTGGCGGGGGGTGAGGACATCAGCAGAGGAGTTCCGAGGTCAACGGTACTCTCATCCTGCCGGCCTTCAACCGTTCCAGCCCCGCGAGGGCCGACCGCTACCGGCAGACCCTCGCGACTTCCGTCGTGATCGTTCAGTCACCGCCGTGGCCTCCGCCGTGGCCGCTGTCGTGACCGCCGGTCGAGACACGCGTCTGCCGGCTGGTCTCGTTCTCGTGCGCGCTCCGGTTGCTGGTGGAGCCACTGTGATCGCTCTGCTCGCCGTGAGCGCTCTTCTGGACACGCTCGACGTGCTGGGTCTCGTCCTCATGGGCGCCCTGCTGCGCCTGGGCGTGCTCGCGGTCGGCGCGGCGCGCGTGGGTCTTCACGGTCTGCGCCTCGCGGACGCGGCTGCCCGACTGGTCGTCGATGAGCTGGGCCGGCTGCTTGTCCGTGAGCGTGACCGTGTACCTGGCGGGCGTCTTGTCGACCGCCTGCGCGTCCTGCGCCTTGGTGAGGTGCTGCACGCCCGCCATGGCGACGGTCGTCATCGCGAACACGATCACCGCCGTGGCGACGATGGTCTTGAGTACCTTCATGGTTCCTCCCTGGGTTCGTTGTCCTTTCACTTGCTGGAACACGGGGAGGCGGCGTTTCTTACACCGGCGCGCCGATCTGTTTCCCAGTTTCTTGCCCCGGCCGCCAACAATCAGCGCCAGACGGGCAACATGCGTCCCCGAGGGCCCCCGCGCTCGAGCTCGAAACGGGTATCCGCACACGAGCGCCGCGGCATGGCCACGCTCCTGAGGCGCCCGGAGTCGCGAAAGCGCTCCGACAGGGAATCAAAGAGCTGGACTGATCGGCTGGCTGACAAGCGTGTGAGGGAAAGGTCGTGAGGACGATGGCAGCGTGCAGCGAGATGAAGGCGGGCGAGGTTTACGTCTGCGAGAACTGCGATCTCGAGATCCAGGTGATCCATTCCTGTGCGGACAGCGAGGAGGGGGCCTGCGCGTGCGCGGAGTCGCTCTCGTGCTGTGGCGGGCCGATGGTACTCAAGCAGTGAGTGCCGTGCCGCGCTGAGTCTCAGGTGCAGATCTCGCCTGTGTGAAGGGTCTCACCCGCAACGGAGCAGAGCTCGCCGAGCTGACCTCGCAGCGAGTCGAGCGCCGCCGTGCGCGTTGCGTGGATCCGAAACAGACGGTCCAGAGCGGTGATGGAAAGGAGCCGCAGGATCTGAGGACTACCGACAACGAGGTCCAGCGGCGCAGCGGCGCGTCGCTGAGCCGCCACGAGCACGGCGAGACCGGTGGAGTCGACGAAGCTGCAGCGGCTGAGATCGATGACCAGATAGCGCCCGATGCCCCGCTTGTCGAGCTTGCCGAGGACGTCCCTGAGGCGGCTGGACGTGGCCATGTCGAGGTTGCCCTCGACCTTGACGAAGGCACTGCGCTCACCGACCCACTCGCTCCTGCAACTGAAATCGCTCACAGCCTCACCCGATTGCTCGGCGGCAAAAGCCCCTCTTGAATGGACACTCCCCCGCGCAGCTCGAGCCCTAACGGATTGCCGGAGAGCGACGGACAGGGAAAGGGCTCACATCGCAGAAGCTTGGCAGAGACAACTGCCAGCATGGAACGCGGACGTGGGGGCGGGCCAGTGGGTGAGAGTCGTCTGTCGCGAGACAAGCTCGCGGCCGAGCTCGAGAGCGCTCTGGAACGGATCGACGGTCTCGAGCGGGATCGGTGGTACTCGCCGGAGCGATTGATCGGACGCCTCGGCGCGCACCTCCGTGATGGTCTGTCGGTGATGAGCCCTGCCGGCGTCTGCCTCGACGTCAATGCCGCCTTCTGTGAGATGACGGGCTTCGCCCGTGAGGAACTGGTCGGACACGGGCCTCCGCAGCAGTACTCCCCTCCGGAGGAGCACGACGCGAACGTGGCGGCGTTCCGCCGACTGCTTGACGAGGAGGTCGCGTCGCTCGAGATCACGTTCATGCGCAGGAACGGCGAGCGCTTCCCGGTACTGATCACGCCGACCGTGCTTCGCGACGCCGCAGGCGCGCCGATCTGCCTTGTGGCGACCATCAAGGACGTCACCCAGAGCGAGCGCGCGGAGCGGCAGCTCCGCGAAAGCGAGGCACGGTACCGCGGTCTCATTGATGGCATGTTCGACGGCCTCGCGTACTGCCGCATGTACTACGACGAGGCCGGCCACGGCGTCGACTGGGAGTACCTCGCCGTGAACCCCGCGTTCCACCGCCTCACCGGTCTTGATGACGTCGTCGGCAAGCGGATCTCCCAGATCCTGCCGAGTACGGCGCGGGACACACCCGAACTGCTGGAGGCCTACGGGCGGGTCGCGGCGACCGGGCAGCCTGAGGAGTTCGAGATTGACTTCAAACCGCTGGGCCGCTTCTATCACGTCTCAGCGTTCTGCCCCGCGCACGAGCACTTCGTCGCGGTGTTCGAGGACGTCACGCAGCGTAAGCAGAGCGAGTGGGAGGCGGACCGGAGCCTTGAGTTTCTCGGCCTCATGAACGAGAGCCGCAGTTCGGAGGACGCCGTGCGACGCGCGGTGAGCTTCCTCAAGAAGCACAGCGGCTGCGACGCGGTGGGCGTGCGCCTGCGCGAGGGCCCCGATTACCCCTATTTCGAAACGCGCGGCTTCGAGGCTGACTTCGTGCGCGCGGAGAATTCGCTGTGCGCACGCGACAAGGGCGGGGACGTCCTCCTCGACGACGGCGGCGACCCGGTGCTCGACTGCATGTGCGGCAACGTCATCCGCGGTCGCTTCGACCCCTCGCAGCCGTTCTTCACGCCTCTGGGCTCGTTCTGGAGCAACGGCACCTCCCAGACGCTCGCCGAGAGCAGCGACGAAGACAGGCTCACGCACACCCGCAATCGCTGCAACGGCGACAGCTACGAATCGGTGCTGCTGATCGCCCTGCGGGCCGGCGACGACCCGCTCGGGTTGCTGCAGATGAACGCCCATCGCCAGGACGCCTTCACCCCTGCCGCGGTGGCACTGTGGGAGCGACTTGCGGGCTACTTCGCAGGCGGTCTTGCCAAGGTGCAGGCCGAGGAGCAGCAGCGGGAGCTCGTCGGCAAGCTGGAGCAGTCGCTGCTCTCCACCGTCGTTGCCCTGGGGACCACGGTCGAGCTGCGCGACCCCTACACTGCCGGACACCAACGCCGCGTGACTGCTCTGGCTGAGGCCATCGCGCATCGGCTCGGCTGGGCGGACGAGCGCCTCGCGGCACTGCGGATCGCCGCCCAGGTGCATGACATCGGCAAGCTGGCGATTCCGGCGGAGCTCCTCTCCAAGCCCACTCGCCTGAGCGAGGACGAGTTCGCCATCATCAAGGACCACTCGAGAGTGGGCTTTGACATCCTGCACTCCATTGATTTCGGACTGCCTGTTTCCGACATCGTGCTACAGCATCACGAACGCCTCGATGGGTCTGGCTACCCGAATCACCTTCGCGGCGCGGAGATCCTGACGGAAGCGCGGGTTCTCGGCGTGGCGGACGTGGTGGAGGCCATGATCAGCCATCGGCCGTACCGCCCCGCTCTCTCCCTCGAGGAGGCGCTTGACGAGATCGGCCCTGGCTCCCGGGGACGGTACGACGAGAAAGCCGTGCGCATGTGCCGGCAAGTCCTGCTGGAGGGGTTCGAGTTTCCTTCGTAGCCCGAAGCTGCCGGCAGCAGACGGAGCTCGGGACGACCACTCCAGGCTGGCAACGGGAGACGCCTGTCCCTATGCCCGGCCTAGCATGGCGAACGACCCGGAGCGCTCCGCCTGCTCGACGCGGTCCTTGCCGCTCTCTTTGGCCCGGTAGAGGAGCTCGTCGCCGGCGGCGACGAGCTCCTTCAAGGACGTCGGCGGGCCGTCGAACGTGACCAGGCCGATGCTGCAGGGGATCGGCCGTCCGTCCGAAGTCCTCAGCCGCGAGATCTCGGCACGGACGCGGTCGATGACGATCCTGGCGGATGAAGCCTCAGTGTCGGGCATCAGGATCGCGAACTCATCGCCGCCGATGCGGGCCACGGTGTCCGTCGAGCGCACGACGCTGCGCATCATGTGGCTCACCTCCAGCAGTACGTAGTCGCCCTCGGGGTGCCCGAGGCGGTCGTTGATCGTCTTGAAGTCGTCGACGTCGAGGCAAGCGAGGGAGAGGTTGCGCTGGTAGCGCTGGGCGCGCTCGACCTCGGCCTGGGCGAGCGCGCGAAACGCCCGCGCGTTGGCCGCCGCAGTCAACTGGTCGGTGGCGACGGCGTACTGATGGCCGGCGCGCTCGCGCCGCATCATGCCGAGCAGGCCGAGCACGAAGAGGTAGAGCGCGAAGCGGGCGATGCCGGCTGCGGCTGCGGCCACGAGGGAGGCCTGGGTTTCGGCCACCATGGCGACCATGATGCTCAGTGACGCCGCAACGGCTGCCACCGCGTAACCGCACCAGCGCGCGCTCGCGAACCAGCCCACCCACACGACCGGGACGAAAAGGAAGTCGATGAGGGTGACGCTGTGTCCGATGGTGAGCTTGAAGGCGGTCAGACCGGCGACGAGGCCGAGGCCGATGGCCAGCTGGAGGAGGTCGGGCAGGCGGCGCACGCATGCGTCGAAGCTATGGCAGGGGGTTGGCATGGCCGGTGTATCGGCAGGATCGACCTGGGCAGCATCCCGGACAGCCGTTTAGGGAGGGATACCCAGGGCGGCTGGGTGCACGTGATGGGCGGCAAGGCGCAGGCGAGGCTACGGCAGCCTGAACCAACACGGGCACGTCGGACAACGTGAATTGGAGCGTCGCGCACGTGGACCTGGGGGCGATTCCCTGCCTTCTGGGTACTCGGACGCCGAGCCCAATGTCGTGACGGAGTGTCTGGCTACAGGGCCGGGCCTCCGCGGCCGAGCGCCTCATCCAGCGTGGCGTGGGTGAGGATCATCCGAGAGCCGCTCGCTCCTGCATCTGAACGGCTGCCAAATGCGAGCACCTGACTCTCATGCGGCTCTCTGTGCCCCATCCACCGTAGCCCGAGATGAGCAGAGGTCGCAGACGCATCCACACTCATGCTGCCAGCCGTGGCGCGGGCACTCCCAGGACGCTGCGTGCTTCTGCTTCTGCCGGCGCCTGGCACTCAGTCGCCAGAACGTGAGGCCGTCGTAGTAGAAGGTGATGTCCCTGTGATCGATCACCCACGCCCGCATCCCCGCAGACATGACCTGAAAGCGGCTGTAGCGGATACTGCCCGTTTCCACGTCTCACCCCCCGCTCGCTTGCGTTCCCTCTTATCCAGGGTCTGCCCGCCCGGGGCCGTGAAGATGCATGTAGAGAACGCCCCGCCACCCCCCACCCCCCTCAGCAACACGACGGCCCGGACTGGGGCGCCCGTGTAAGCTGTTCACGTGGAGTCCCAACCCGACACGACCGCCGCGCTCGGCCGGTCGGCGCCCGCCTTCGAGCTGCCGGAGGCGCACGGCGGCTCGTACGGGCTCGCCGACGCGCTCGCCGGCGGCTCGCACGCGCTGCTCGTCTTCCTGCGACACTACGGCTGACTGCCCTGCCGCGAGCACGTGGCGCAGTTGCGCCGCCGGAGGAGTGAATTCGAGGCACGTGACGCCCGGATCGTCACGATCTCGTTCGGCCCCGCCTCAAAGGCGCCGACATGGCTCGAGGAGACGGGGTCCCCCTTCCCGCTGCTGATCGACGCACGGCGCGAGACCTACAAGGCCTATGGCATGCGTCATTCGCTGCGCGGGTCGTGGAACCTCAAGACGCTGCGGCGCTACCGGAACCTCCTGCGCACGGGCCACCAGTGGCGAGGCATCCAGGGCGACTCCTTGCAGCTGGGCGGGGACGTCATCGTGGACGCAGACGGCATCGTGCGCCTGCTCGCCCCCAGCCAGACGCCCGACGACAGACCGTCGGCGGAGCTGCTTCTCGACGCGCTCTCCCGTCTGCGCCGTGCTCCCGGCCAGGGATGACGACGAACTGCTAGGCCCGGAACCTGCCGAACAGGCGCACGGTGAGCCGGCCGACCCCCTCATCGACGAAGGCCTGGTCGGCGAGGCGCCGGACGATGCGCGAGAAGGTGGGGTACACGTGGATGCTCGCGCCGAGCCGCCGGAGCGTGAGGCGCCGGTCGACGGCCACCGTGAGCTCGCTCGCGGCCTCTCCCGCGCGGGGCCCGAGGAGTGAGGCGCCGAGGATGCGGCCGCGCCGGTCGCAGACCAGCTTGGCGCGGCCTCTCGTCTCGCCGTCGCACACCGCCCGGTCCAGGTGGCCGTAGTCAAAGCGATGCACGTGCACCCCGGCCCCGCGTCCGCGCGCCTGCGCCTCGGTCATGCCTATCTGAGCGAGTTCCGGGTCGCTGAACGTGGTCCACGCCAGCGTGCGCAAGTAGCGGCCGCGCCCGCGGAAGAGCGCATTGCGCGCCGCGACGCGCGCCTGGGCTTCTGCGACGTGGGTGAACTGGGGGCCGCCGATGCAGTCGCCGCATGCAAAGACCCCGGCGGCCGACGTGCGCATGCCGGCGTCGACCTCGATGCCGCGCTCCGTGGCGCGCACGCCGGCGGCCTCCAGGTCCAGACCCACGACCGCCGGCAGGCGCCCGGTGGCCACCAGCACCTCGTCGCAGCGCAACTCGCGTTCGCCCTCTGAGGTGCGCACCGTCAGCACCTTCTCCGCCCCGCGGAGCCCCGCTGCGGTGACGGTCGCCCCGGGGACGATCGTGAGCTCTTCCTCGAGGTAGCCGTGGAGGAGGCCGACGAGCTCGGCGTCGTCGCGCGGGAGCAGACGCTCGCCGCGTTGCACGAGCGTCACCTGCGCGCCCAGCCGGGCGAAGGCCTGGGCCATCTCCACGCCCACGGGACCTCCGCCCACGACCGCCAGCCGGCGAGGGATCTCCGCCAGCGACCACAGGGAGATGTGGTCGAGGTAGCCCGCTTCGGCCAGGCCCGGGACCTGCGCCGCGCGCGGCTGGGCTCCCGTCGCGATGACGACGCTCCGGCCCCGCACCTCGCGGTCTCCGACCCGCAGCGTGCGCGGGCCGGTGAAGCGGGCGCCGCCAAAGGCGGTCTCGACGCCCGCCGCCGCCAGCGCCTCCGGCGAGTCGCCGGCGGCGATCCGCTCGACCGCCCGCCGCACATGCGCCATGGCGCCGGGGAAGTCCACTGCCGGATCGGCGATCACGCCGTAGTCACCGCTTCGCCGCGCCGTGTGCGCCACCACCGCGCAGCGGATGAGCGCCTTGGAAGGCACGCAGCCGGTCCAGAGACAGTCGCCGCCGAGGCGCTCACGGTCGACGAGCAGCACACGGGCGCCCACCCCGGCGGCGACGGCGGCGGCCGTCAGGCCGGCCGATCCCCCGCCGACCACTACCAGATCGTACTCGTCATGTCGTGCCGTCACTGCTCCCTCCCCGCGGGACCCGCGCCCGCCTCACCGTCGTCGTGACACGCGCTCAGACGAGGTAGACGATCTCCCAGCCCGCCGTGGGGTACGCCCATGGTACGGCCTTGAGGTCCGCGGCCGTGAGCCCGGCGGTCATCGCGAGCGCGAAGACGTTGATGACCTCCTCGGCGTGGTGCCCGAGCAGGTGGGCCCCGACGATGCGCTGCGTGGCCCGGTCGACGAGCACCTTGGCCCCGGAGACCGGGTCGCCGACCCGGCGCGAGGCCGCCCACTCCGTCCTGTCGACGAGCGACCCCTGGACGTCCAGGCCCTGGGCGGCCGCCTGCGCCTCGGTCAGGCCGACCGACGCGAGTGGCGGAGCGGAGAAGACCACGCTGGGCGTGGCGGCAGGGTCGAACTCGGCCTCTTCACCGAGGATGGTGCGCACGATGATGCGACCCTGAGCGATGCCGACCGGGGTCAGCGGCAGGCCACGGTCGGCGACGTCGCCGGCGGCCCACACTCGTGGGTTGGAGACGCTGCGCAACGTGTGGTCGACATCGATGCCGCGGCGCCCGAAGGCCACGCCGGCCGCGACGAGGTCGAGGGCCTCGAGATCCGGCACACGGCCGGCGCCGTGGACCACCATGTCGGCGGCGATGCGCGTGCCGTCCTTGAGCTCCACTGCCAGCGCCGTCCCGTCCCGTACGACGGCGCGCACAGGAGCGTCGGTGCGCACGTCGATGCCGGACGCACGGTAGCCGGCGACGAGCAGGTCGGCCAAGTCGGGGTCGAACCCTCCCAGCACGTGCGCGCCGCGATGGCACACGGTCACCTCAGCGCCGGCGGCGGCGGCGACATGCGCGAACTCCATGCTGATGTAGCCGCCGCCGATCAGCACGACGCGCGCGCCGAGCTGCTCGGCCGCCAGGAAGTCCTCGCTCGTGAGCACGAGGTCCTCGCCCTCGATGCCCAGCGGCATCGGCCTGGAGCCCGTGGCGACCACGACATGATCGGCCGTGTACGCAGCGCCGTCGACGGTGATCGACGCCGGGCCAGTGAAGCGCGCCTGACCGTGCAGCGCCTCGACCCCGGCGTCGTTCAGGTACGTCTCGATGGCCTGCGACGCCGGGTCGGTGAATGTGCGCTTGAAGGCGATGAGCGCCGGCCAGTCGAGGCGCACCTCGCCCGCCGGCCCCTTACCTTCCTGCGCCCTGGCGCGCTCCACCACCTCGGCAGCCGAGACCAGCACCTTCTTGGGCTCGCAGCCGCGCAGCGCGCAGGTGCCGCCGTACTCACGCCGGTCGACGACGGCGACCCGGCGGCCGGCGGCGGCAAGCTCCGCCGAGACGGTCTGTCCGGTCACTCCCGTGCCGATGACGATGACGTCGAAGTCGCTCATGACTCTGCTCCCCTTCATCTGCGTGGTGTGAGTGATGGAGCGTCAGACCTGTGAGATCAGGTACTCCGAGGCGGCCAGTGCGGCGCGAGCGCCGGTGCCAACCGCGATCACGATCTGCTTGTGGTGAGTCTCGATGGCGTCGCCGGCGGCGAAGACGCCCTTCACGCCTGTGCGCCCATGGCTGTCCGCGAGGATCTCTCCGATCTGGTTGGCCTCGACCAGGTCCAGAGCAAAGCTGGTGTTTGGAGAGAAGCCGACCTCGATGAAGACGCCCTCGACCTCCAGGCGACGCTTCGTGGCATCGTCGTCCGCGTGCCTGACTGTGACTCCGGTGACGCTGTGCGTCCCGTGGATCTCGACCGGGGCGTAGCCGCGAAGCACCTCGATGTTGGGCGAAGAGGTCACCTTGTCCTGGAGGATGTCGTCGGCGTGCCACTCACCGCGCGACACCAGATGCACCCGGCTGGCTATTCCACCCATCTCTATGGCCGCCTCGAGCGCCGAGTTGCCGCCGCCGACGATGGCGATGCGCAGGTCCTTGAACAGAGGTCCGTCGCACGTCGAGCAGTACACGACGCCCTTGCCGGCGAGCTCCCTCTCACCAGGGATGCCGAGGTGCCGCTTCTGCGCTCCCGTGGCGATGACGACAGCTCGCGCGCAGAACTCGCGGCCGGAGGCCGTCCGCACCAGTCTCGCCACTCCGTCGGGGTCGATGGACGTGACCTGCTCGCCGACGAGCTTCTCAACGTCGTAACCGTCGAGCTGCTCGACCATGGCCTGTACGAGATCGGGGCCGCTGACATGTCCGACGCCGAGGTAGTTGTCTACGGCTGCTGTCGTCCCGACCTGGCCGCCGATGTCCATGGCGATGATCAGGGTGGAGATGTTCTTGCGCGCTGCGTAGAGGGCGGCCGAAAGGCCCGCCGGTCCGGCGCCGATGATGATGAGGTCGTAGAGCCGGCGAAGAGCGACCGGCTCGAGGCCGAGGCGTTCGTCGAGGCGCCCGGTTGCGTTGAGCACGGCCAGGTCGTCGTAGCCGCCGATGCTATCGCCGTCGATGAAGATCTGCGGCGTGCTTCGCCGCTGGGAGCGCTCCACCATCTCGTGCTGCAGCTTCTCGTCGTGCGTCACGTCCACATCTGTGAAGGCGAGGCCCTTTGAGCGCAGGAGGGCCTTGGCCTTGGCGCAGTAGGGACACCACTCCTTGCTGTAGATAACGATGTCGGCCATGGTCGCCTCCCGGGCGCACACGCAGGTGTCGGATGGTCACGCAGCGCACACGGCCCGCGCCACGCCCTGCCGCGCGGCAGGACGCCGCCCTGTCGCCGACTTCAGCGGTCAAGTCCCGCCGCGGCCAGGAACTTCCGGCCCCAGCTGAGTCGCTCGCTCTCGTCAGCCTCGTCCGAAGCGACGACCTTCACGCCCTTCCAGAACGCTACGTAGCCCGAAATCTGGCGCGCCGCCGGCTTCGGCTCCGGGTAGTACCAGGCCGCGCCCTCCAGCTGCTCGCCGTCGACCTCGACGTCATAGTAGCTGGCCACGCCCTTCCAGGGGCAAGTAGTCCGTTTGGCGCTCGGCTGCAGATGGCTCATGACGACCGAGTCCGGAGGGAAGTAGTGGTTGCCCTCGACGACGATCGTCTCTTCGCTCTCGGCAAGGACGGTGTTCTTCCACAGGGCCTTCATGACGGCCTCCTCGATTTCTCCTGGTGAGTCTGAGGCTCACCTTGTTGCATGAGCAACCATAATCTGCCCTCCGTGTGTACTTAGTAAACACTCCTGCGGATGTCTGCCACGTGTCGGTCGCGTCATCATCGCGATGCGCGCCTTCCGGGACTCCCTCGATTCCATGAGAGGGCCATGACCGGTGATCACGCCCCGGGTGATGGGGCGCCCGCTGGGAGCGCCGGCGGGCGGTTCCCGTCACTCAGCGCAGCAGCTCAACTTGCTCACGTCCTTGAAGAAACTGAGGGCGACGATCTTGAGCGCCTCCGCCATCGTCGGGTAGATGTGGATCATGTCGACGAAGTCCTGGACACGCGCGTCGAGCCGCAGCGCCATCGCGGCCTCATGGATGACCTCCGACGCTTCGCGCCCGACCATCGTCACACCGAGCACGCGGTCGGTGTCGGCGTCTCGGACCATCTTCACAAACCCCTTCGTATCGCGAATGGCCGCAGCCCGCGGCACCAGGCTCATGGGGACAGTGCGACAGGAACAGCGGTAGCCGGCCTCGTTGGCCTCGCGGTTGTTGAGCCCCACGACGGCCACCTGGGGCTCGATGAAGATCGCCCGAGGGACCACTGAGTGATCGACGGCGCGCAGTTCCGCTCCCAGCGCGTTGGCGGCGGCGATACCGCCGTCGTGGGCCCCCACGGGAGTGGCGAGCTGACTACCCTGGTTGGCGCCGATCACGTCACCGACGGCGTACACGCGCGGGTTGGCCGTGCGCAGGTACTCGTCTACTTTGATGTAGCCCCACTCGTCGGTGGCAACGCCGACTGCGTCGAGGCCGAGGTGATCGGAGTTGGGCGCGCGGCCGGTCGCCACCAGCAGCCGCTCGGCGGCGCGAGTCGTGTCGCCGTCGACGAGGGAGAGGTCGACCTCGACGCCGTCTGCCGTGCCGCGCACCGATCTGACACGCGCTCCGGCGAGGACCTCGATGCCCTCCCCGGCGAAGGCTTCATGCACGGCGGCGCCTGTCTCTGGTTCGAAGGTGTGGAGAATCTCAAGGCTGCGCGAGAGGATCGTCACGTGAGTCCCGAGACGATGGAAGAGCTGACCGAGCTCGAGCGCGACATACCCGGCCCCAAGGATGATCAGCGAAGCCGGGGCTTCACGCAGTTCTAACGCGGGCTCCGTGCCGAGCAAGTCGCTGGTCAGATACGGCACGTCGTCGAGGCCGGGGATGTCGACGATCTGTGGACGCGTGCCCGTAGCTATGAGGACGTTCTCTCCCGCGAGAACCTCATCGCCCACTGAGACAGTCAGATCGGGGTTGAGGTGAGCTACACCCTCGAACACGGAGATGGCTCTGTCGCCGCCGATGATGCTCTCGTACTTGCGGTCGCGGTACTGTTCGATGATCTCGTCCTTCTGTACGACGAGACGCGAGAAGTCGACCGGCAGAGACGCTCCCGCTATGCCGCCGAAGCGTGGGTGACCGGCGTCCCAGGCGACACGGGCCGCTTCGATGAGGTTCTTCGAGGGCAGGCAGCCACGATTGACGCACGTGCCGCCGAGGACGCGCGACTCGGTCATGGCCACGGTCTTGCCCATCTCGGCAGCGCGCAGAGAGGCGGCGAACGCCGCCGAACCGCTGCCGAGGACGACCAGGTCGAAGCGGGAACCAGCCATGGGAGCTCCTTCTGTCCGGGTGCGCCGAGAGTCGCAGCGCGTGCATGCCCTCTTCTGCGGCCGGGTAACCGTTCGCGATAGTCCGCTGCTGCCACTGAGCGACGGCCTGACGAAAGCACGTGGGTTTGCCCACTGCGGTCGGCCTGCGGGCTGCACGCCGTCGGGTACTCCGCCGGAAAGCGCGTCATGGTGCGCGGGAAGCCGGCGAACGCCTCAGGCAGGCGTCCTCTGAAGTAGCGTGCGGCATCGAGGATGTCGGCGGCGATGCGGGCCGCCTCCTCGCCGAATCGTAGCGCCGTAGGCCCCAGGCGACGGCCGTCAGGTCGACTCGCTCACCTCGAACATCGGCCACCTCCTCTGGAGCGGCATCGCCGACGAGGCCAAGGCCGAGGCGTGCACCAGGCAAGGCGCTCGGGGTGACGATCTCAGTCGGGAAGGAGTGCCCGTAGCACAACGTCCAGGCAGCGGGTGAAGAGGGGGTCGTCGTCCGGCTGGTCCTGCGATCGCCTCGTGACCGCCGGAGGCGGCGGCACGTTCCGCCGCTGGAACGGCGCCCGGTCTGGGACCTCGTCGATGAAGCCGGCGACCTCCACCCAGGCGAACCCCAGGGTGAAGCTCTCCAGGATGTGGAAGGTCTCGAGCGCGTCCGCCTGGGTAAGCCCGCCGTCCTGCACGGCCCGCACGACCTGCTCCGCCCGCTCCCGGGCCTCGCCCGACCGGAAGGCCGCGGATGCCGCCAGAGGCAATGCGTTGGGGTGCGCGGCGAGCGCCTTGCGGAACGAGGTGAAGAACCATCTCGCCGTCTCTCTCGCACCGAGACCGGACGGGAGCTCGCCGATGCTCCCGAGGATGTGGCCGACGACGCCATCGAGAATGGCCTGCTTGTTGGGCAGGTGGCGATAGAGGGCCATGGCCCGCACGCCGAGCTCGGCGCCGAGCCGCCTCATGTTCAGTGCCTGGAGCCCCTCGGCGTCGATGACACGCAGCGCCGCGTCACGGATCTGCGCTTCGGTGAGCGGTTGGCGGGAACGGCCATCCTGCGTCTCGGCGTTTCGCGTCATGCTTCCCCGCTCTCGTCATCAGTGTCGGGCACACCCGTGTCAGCCGCGTCCTGCGGAGGCGGCTGACACGGGAACTCTAGCGCTGCGCAGACTCGAGCCACTGTCCGGCGTTCTTCACGCGCCTTCGAGACTAGCTCGCTCGGCAGCTCTCCTGCTCGCAGCGCTTCAGCACGAAGATGCGGTACTTCTCGAGATCATGTTCCAGGTGCTCCTGCGCCGTCGCGACCTCTTCGTACGCGCCGGTACCGCGGCGCGGTGTGTACTCGGCCTCGACCAGAACGCGGACGAGCCGGTCGCCCTCGGCCTCAAACGTGACTGTACCTGAATCCGCATCGGTCTCGTTGATCGACGAGGCGACCTCGGCGAATCCCTTGGCGTAGCTGCCATACAGCGCACGGAACACGAACTCGGTCCACTCCTGATCAGCGAAGCGGACCGGCACATCTACCTCGACGGACCCACGGGGATGGCCATGGGATCTCCTTCCATTCAGATCCTCTCAGGGGGCTGAGAGGACGTCTGCCCACTCCTGGCTCTCGTCTCATTGCGTAGTCAACCATCTACCCCGGCAGTTTACTTTGTACACACGAAGTGCGCCGCGGTCTTACAGCTCCCGCCGCCAGGCCATGTCGCAGCAACAACTCATCCGCGAAACATGGGTCACCGGGCACGATCGCATGAGCCAACCGGCGGGTTGCACCGATTCCGGACGGGGTAAGAACGCCGACACGCTCGCCCAGTCGGTCGCCACCGCTCTCCGTGCCCGTGGACCGACCCGACCTCGCAGGAGATGCGCATGGATCTCAAGACCATGATCCTCAACTGCACGCTGAAGAAGTCGCCGGCGGTCTCGAACACCGAGGCTCTCGTCCGCAAGGTCGTCGACCTCATGACGCCACTCGGCGTCGAGAGCGAGATCGTGCGCGTGGTCGACTACGACGTCCCGTTCGGCGTCGAGTCCGACCTCGGCGGCGGCGACCAGTGGCCGCTAATCTACGAGAAGCTCAAGGCCGCCGACATCGTCATCATCGGCACGCCGATCTGGTTCGGCGTGCGCAGTGCGGTGGCGCAGCTCGTGATCGAGCGCCTCGACGGCAGCTACAACGACGGCGATCCGCAGACCGGTCAGTTCCCGCTGTACGGCAAGGTCGCCGGGGTGGTCGTCACCGGCAACGAGGACGGCGCGCACGACGCCGCCGGCACGACCCTCTTCAATCTCACCCACCTGGGCTGTGTGGTGCCGCCGAACGCCGACACCTACTGGGTCGGCGACGCCGGCCCCGGCCCCAGCTACATCGAGGCCGGCGGCGGCAAGCACCTCTACACCAACAAGACGGCGCGCTACCTCGCCCACAACGTCGTGTGGATGGCCCGCCTGCTCAAGGACAACCCCATCCCGACCAACCTCAACGAGCTGATTGCCGAGGCGAAGCGGGTGAGCCGGTGAGCACGGCTCATCGACAGACCGTCGTCAAGCGACTACCGTGACACTCAGAACGAGCGCCGCGCGCCCTTGCCGCACCTCGGCGCCGACCACACGAGCAAGGAGCGCGCCGTGGCACTTGAGAGCCGGTCCACCCGCAAAGAGATGCCGGACGCGCCCAGGCGACGCGATCGGAGGGACACCCCCCTCGGGATGACGCGCAGCGTCTGTCCCGAGTGTCGCCAACTGGTCGACGCACACGTCGTCGAACGGCGCGGACGGGTCATCCTGCGCACCTGGTGTCGCGACCACGGGTGGACGGAGGCGCTGGTGTCATCGGACGCGCGGCAGTACCGGGACGCGCGCCGCTTCGCGCGCCCCGGTACTCTGCCCCTTCACTTCGAGCGCGACTTCCACGGATGCCCGGACTCCTGCGGCCTGTGCCCCGAGCACGAGCAGCACACCTGCCTGGCACTGATGGAGATCACCCAGGCGTGCCAGCTGGACTGCCCCGTGTGCTTCGCCGGTCCGAGCTCCGGCGGCGGCCACCTCAGCCTGGCTCAGGTGGATGCCATGATGGAGCGCCTCCTGGCCTGCGAGGGTCAGCCCGAGAGCCTCCAGTTGAGCGGCGGCGAGCCGACGCTGCACCCGGAGATCATCGAAATCCTGCGGCTCGCGGAGGGCAAAGGCTTCCGCCGCATCCTGCTGAACACGAACGGCGTGCGCCTGGCGGAGGATCCGTCCTTCCTCGATGCGGTCGCGGCATTCGACCCGACCATCTACCTGCAGTTCGACGGGCTCGAGGACACGACCTACGAGACCCTGCGCGGCCGCGCATTCGCCGACCTCAAGCTGCGCCTCGTCGAGATGCTCGCGGAACGAGAGCTGCGCACGGTCCTCGTGGCCACCGTCGTGCGCGGGGTGAACGAGCACGAGCTCGGCGCTCTCGTCGACTTCGCCCTCGCCCAGCGGCACGTACGCTGCCTGACGCTGCAGCCGGCGACCTTCGCGGGGCGCTTCCTGCCCGGCGGACCTGCCGCCGGCGACCCGATGGATCGCGTCACCCTCGCCGACTGCGCATGGCTGATCGCAGCCCAGTCGCGGCATGGGTTCAAGAAGACCGACTTCTTCCCCATCCCCTGCCCCGACCCCGCCTGCAGCCTCGTGAGCTACGTCCACACCGGCGTCGACCCGGAGACGGGCGAGGAGCAGGTGCTGCCCCTGACGCGCCTGGCTGACGCCGAGGACTACGTGGACTTCATCAAGAACGCGAGCGCCGGCGAGCTCAACAGCGAGCTGCGCGAGGTCTTCGAGGAGTTCATCGCGGCAGGTGCGGGCGCGGACCGGACGGCTGCTTGCTGCTGCTCGTCTTGCGGGGACGTGAGTGTGGACTGGGGCGCCCTGGAGCTCGAGATCACGCTCATCGGCATGATGCACTTCATGGACGAGCACACCTTCGATCTCTCGCGCCTGCGCAAGTGCTGCGTGCACGAGGTGCTGCCCGACGACGGCGGCATCGTCCCCTTCTGCGCCTATAACGTGCTGCAGAGGGGCCGCTGAGCATGGCGGACGAAGACGCCACGTCCGAGCCCGCCACGCCCCGGGACGCGCGTGCCGGCAAGGTCACGCCCGACGACGATTTCGCCGCCTGCTGCAGTGACTTCTACGCCGGCGAGGCCGTGCAGCTGCTGCTCGGCGACTCCTTCCACCCGGGCGGTGAAGAGCTAACGAGGGAACTGCTCGAGCTGGCGCGGGTGGAGCCGGGCACCGCGCTGCTCGATGTCGGCGGCGGCCTTGGCACAAGCGCCGAGCTGGCAGCGCGAGAGAACGGCTGCTCGGTCACGGTCGTGGAGCGCGCAGCGGCCGGCGTGGACCGCATCCGCGAGAGGATCAAGCGCTCCGGTCTCGCGGAGGTCATCTCCGTCTGCCAGGCGGACGCGCACCGATTGCCCTTCCCGGACGCCTCCTTCGATGTGGTCCTCTGCGAGTGTGTCTTCTCGACGTTCACCGGCAAACCGAGGGCCGCAGCGGAGATGCTCCGCGTGCTGCGCAGGGGCGGGCGGCTGGCTCTCTCCGATGTGACCCTGGAGACGGCAGCCCTGCCGGCCGAGCTGGCGACGGTCCTCGCCCGCGTCGCCTGCCTTGCCGACGCACTCCCGCAACGGAAGCTCGCCGATCTGCTCGAGCGCGCCGGATTCTCACTGGTCGAGATGCACGACGCGTCGTGGGCGCTCGCCGAGATGGCCCGGCGGGTCCGCAGCCGGCTGATCGGCCTCAAGATCGCCGGTAGTCTGCGGGCGATCGATACGGGCGGCTACGATCTGGTCGAGGGCAAGCGGCTCGCCGACCGCGCCCTGGAGCTGCTCGACGACGGCGACGTGCGCTACGTCACCGTCGTCGCCTCGCGCGAGACGGAGGCGGTCACGAACGTCCCGCCCGAGGTCAGCCCACCGAAGCCTGGCCGTTCCAGTACGCCCTGATCTTCTCCCTACGCCCCTGGAGCTCCAGCTCCACGTACTCCGGCCGCAGCAGGGAGCCGATCGCCAGAAAGACGTCGAGGTCGCCGGCCTCGAGGCGCTCGAACGGCAGGCTCACGCCCTCGGGCCGCTCGCTGGCCACGTCCAGGAACGTGATCCGGCCCTCGCAGACGCCGTGCACGTGCGTCCAGATGTAGAGGCTCCCGCCGCACTCGCGGACGACGCGGCGGACGTCGTCCGCGGCGGCGAGCTTGACCGGGGCGCGGCCCGACGAAGCACTGTCGCGAGCCGCGGCCCGCGCTTGTCTCGCGTCCATCGTGCGCCTCCTTGCGTTGTCGAGGTCCAACGGAGGCCTCGTCCGGCACCGACAGTGTTCCTGGCGCCAAACCTGCCCAAGCGGGCAGTGCATGCCGCGGCAAATACTCACGCAGCCCGCAGCAGCGATCCGCCCGTGAGGGGGCGTCACTTCTTCCAGTAGTCGAACTCTGCCTGGTAGGTGCTGCCACTGAGGTCGGCGACGCGGTCGCCGAAGTACGCCTGCGCGTCCGCGATCGCCTGGTTGTAGACGCTCGGCGCCACCTCGCGCAGGCAGAAGTCCAGCACACGCAGCGCCTTGAGCTCGCCGATGGGCTCGTCCATCTCCTCGTCGAAGAAGCGCCTGATGGAGGCGACGAGGCGCTTCTCGGTCTCCTCGGCCAGTTTGAAGGTCATATGCTCCTCTCGTCGACTGTCCACGCCGCGCGTCTCTTCACGCCGCCCGTGAGTACGTGCCTGCCGCGGGCGTGGGGCGGGACGCACAGTCTGCCACGGGTCAGACGGTGCTAGCATCAGGCCCGGGCATGGAGGCCGGCCGCCGCAGGCGCGCCGGCTCATCGAGGGGAGGAGCAGGGCGATGAGCGCAGCGCCGGTCAACTGGGTCGACGTGCCGGTCAGACAGGTCACGATTGGGCCGTTGGAGGGCGTCTGGCGCGACCTCGGCACCGCGGCCGGCACCCGGCAGGTCGGCCTCAGGCGCATGCAGGTCGCGCCCGGCAAGCGCTCGACCCCGGCGCACACGCACAGCGGCGAGGAGGAGATCTTCTTCGTCCTCGCCGGCTCGGGGCTCAGCTGGCAGGCCGGCGCGACCTACGAGATCGCCGCCGGCGACTGCCTCGTGCACCTGTGCGAAGGGCCGGCCCACACCCTCGTCGCCGGCCCTGACGGCCTGGACGTCCTCGCCTTCGGCGAGCGCACGGCGTCGGAGGCCTGCTACCTGCCACGCGCCAACGTCTCGTGGTTGGGCAGCAGCTGGGTCAGGTCGGGCGAGACCGACCACCCCTTCCTGCAGGAGGCGGCCGCAGGCGAGCTGGACATGCCGGCCGCGCCGTCGGAACGGCCGGCGTCGATCGTCAACATCGCGGACGTGCCGGCCCAGGTCATCGAGCGCGGCGAGGTCGCGTCCACGCGCCGCTCCGTCAGTGACGCAGCCGGCGCCGTGCGCACGGCGCTGCGGGAGTTCGCCCTGCCGCCGGGCAAGCTGGGCGTGCCGCCGCACTGCCACAGCGGCGCCGAGGAGCTCTTCGTGGTCCTCGAGGGCGGAGGCTTGTACCTCGAGGGCCAGCCGGGCGCGCCCGGCTGGCAGCCGGAGGAGCGCCCGGTCCGGGCCGGCGACGTGGTCGCCTGCCTCGCCGGGAACGGCGAGGCGCACGCCTTCCGCGCCGGTGCCTCCGGCCTCACGTACCTCGCCTACGGCGACCGCGACCGCCACGACACCATCTGGTACCCGCGGTCGCGCAAGATCGCGTTCCCCGGCCTCAAGGTGATCGGCCGCCTTGAGCCTCTCGGGTACTGGGACGGCGAGGACGGGGACGCCGCCGTGTCCCCGCGGGCCGGCTCCGCGAAGTGAGCTGAGCGGCAGGGAGCGCGCGCACTCGTCTCCCCCTCCCGCACTGAAGCGCGCCGTGCTACGCTCGCGGGCAGCTACTCGGGGAGGGAGCATGCTCGTCGCGACGTTCGGCCCAGCCACGGCGTGGGAGGGGCGGGAGATCATCTGGGACGTGGACCGGTTCATCCTGGTCGGGCACGGCGCGATCCCCGCGGCGGGCGTGCTGGACTACGACCGGCTCCGGCAGATCGTCTGGGCCGCGCCCGAGCTCCGCTCCTGGGTCGCCGAGGTCAGCCGCTGGGAGACCGGCGGCCAGCCGGCGACGAGCGCCGTCGCCGACGCCAAGCCGCCCTCCGGCCGCATGCCCACCTGGGCCATCGTCGTCATCGTCGCCGCGGTCGCCTTCGTCGTGATCGGCGCAGTCATCGGCGCCCTCGTGTTCCCCGCCCTGATGCGTACCACAGAGAGCATCGCCAAAGACGTCATCGTGCGCGCGGGGGCGCAGACCGTCCACACCGGCATCGAGGCGTACGCGCTCGACCACGGAGGGCAGTACCCGCCCGCGGGCGAGGTCAACGCGACCGGGCTGAGCCGCTACATCTCCGTCTGGCCGGAGAACCCGTACGCAGGCGGGCCCATGGCCGACGGCGGGGGCGAGGGCAACTTCCGCTACGACCTCAGCGCCGACGGCGGCGCGTACAGGCTCACCGCCTACGGCCGCGACGGCAAGCTGCTGCTGGAGCTCTCCGGAGGCACGGACACGTCGGTCTGATGCTGATGCCCCGCCCCGGGTCCGGGGTCCTCGGGGGAGCCGGCCTGGCGTCAGGCGCGCTTGCGCACCAGCAACGCCACCGCGGCAAGTGCGATGCCCGCCACGCCGACCGCGATGCCCACGTAGCCCAGCGTCTTGGCGCTCGACACCTGGCTCTCCACGTCGGTCACCGCTGCAGCCGCGGCCATGCGCGGCAGCTCGTTGTCGAGCCGCGCCACCACCTGTTCCGTGCCCGGCACCTTGACCGGGAACTGCACCGCCGAGGCGTCCTCCACAGGCGAGAACGTCTTGGGCGAGCTGGTCACCTGCAGGTCCACCCTGGAGCCCGCGATGCTGCCCCTGACATGGAACGTATAGTCACCCGGCGCAGTCGGGATGATGGTCGCGGCGTACTCCCCCGGCGTGCCGGTGCCGTAGTCTGGATTGTAGGTCGGCGCCAGCTCGAACTCCTGCTGCTGGTCGCCAAAGCTGACCGTGGTCTTGAGCCGCGCTCCCCGGTCGTTCACCGGGTCGCCGTCGTCGTACGTGGCGATGAGCTGGATGGTGTTGAGCTGCCCCACGTAGGCGGGCTCCATGCCCCAGCCGAGCTCGAGCACCGCCTTGCCGGCGGTGGCCGTCTCGTGGGCCACCGCGGGCGTGGCGAGCACGAGCAGCGCCGCGAAGAGGATGACCATGGTCAGGGTCGCTCTCCCGGGTTTCATGTTCCCTCCCTTGTCTGCCGACTCGCGTGCGGCGAGTCGACCCGAACCTGCCCCGCCGGCAGACGGCGCAAACGGCGGGGCGTGGACGGACCTCAGGGCGCGGCGCCGGGGATAGTGAGCTCCAGCGGGACGGTCGTGCCCTTGCTCGTCTCCTGGAGGTAGACGTCGACGGTCCAGAGGCCGGCTACCGAGAAGTCCAGGCCGCCGCCCGTCCAGACGCCATCGGGCGCCGGCTCGAGCGACACCGTCACCGTGGCCAGCTCCGAGCGCTCCGGCAGGGAGCAGCGCAGGCGCGTTTCGGTGACGGTGGTGAGCGGCTCCCCGGTGTCGTAGTCGACGGCCAGCAGCTCGTACTCGTTGCGCCCAGCCACACCGGGTGTGAGCCTGAGTGTGACCCGGACCGAGGTGGCGTAGTCGCTGCCGGTGGCGGTGACGCCGGCGGCCGGCACGGCTTCGGCGCCGGTGGCGACGGCCGAGCGAGCCGGCAGGAGGCCTGTGAGCACAGCCGTCGCCGCAAGCACGGCGACCGCCACCGCCAGCTCACCGCTGGAGTTCAGGCCGAAGCGCCGGCCCGCGCGCGCGCCGCCGGCGGCGCGCACCGCCGGCGCCCAGAAGAAGTGGTTCAGCGCCCCGAGGCCGACGAGGCCGGCCGCCAGCGCGACCTTCACGATCAGCGTCCTTCCGTAGTCCGTGTCGAAGAGGGCGGTCACCGACCCCACCTCCGCGACCGCGCGGGCGAGACCGGTGGCCAGCACCACCACGAGGACCACGGTCGCCAGCCGGGTGAAGCGGCCCACCGCCGCCCCCCTCTCCGCGGCGCCCCGGCCCCGGAGGCCCTGGAGGAGCCAGAAGAGTCCGCCGACCCACACGCCGATGGCCGTCATGTGGACCCACTGGGCGACGACGTTGAGGACCATGAGCGACATGGGCGCCGCGGCGTGCCCGGCCACCACGTGGACGGCCACCGCCGCGGCACCAGCCGCGGCGACCAGCCAGAGGCTCCAGCGCGCCGGCCACAGATCCAGGAGGACCACAGCGCCGAGGCAGGCCGCCAGGGCGCCGCCCAGCCCCAGCAGCAGCTTGCCCTGCCGCATGACGAACAGCGGCAGCAGGCTCGGCGCACCGACCAGCATCTTCTGGGACCAGACCATGCAGACGAACCCCACGACGGCGACCACGACGGCCCAGCGCAGGACGAACACGCCGCCTCGGGGCAGCTTGGCCCCGTAGACGAACAGGCTTGTGGTGGCGCCCCCGATGAGCACGATGAGGCCGGCGTAGAAGAGCCAGCGCCCGGCGCCGGCCAGGGCGCCGGCCCACGGCGACGTGTGCAGAAGTTCGACGACGACGGCGCTGTCGGGCGCCGGTTTCTCGCCGACGCCGAAGGCGAAGGCGCCAGACTCCACGTGCCCGTCGACGCTCGAGACCGCGCGCCAGTTGACGGTGTACACACCGTCCTCCAGCGGCGCCCCGAGCGTCACCTCGAGCGACTCCTTGTCGCCGCGGACCGCCAGCGGCGCGGTGACGCCGGGCACGCGCCGACCCTGGGCGTCGACGACCCGGACCAGCGAAAGCTTGGGGTCCGGGGCCTCCGAGAACGTGAGCACGATCTGCTCGGGAGACTCGGCGAGAGAGGAGTCGGCGGCAGGGTCGGAGCTCTCGAGCACGGCGTGCGCGGCGGCGGGCGCCGGCAGCGCCGCCGCGCACGCCGAGACCGCGAGCAGCAGGAGCAGCGGGACGAGCGCGGAGCGCAGGCGCCTAGGCAACACCGCTCAAAGCAGGTAGACGGTGATGAACACGACGACCCACACCGCGTCGACGAAGTGCCAGTAGTAGGTGCCGCCGTCGACCAGACCAGAGGTGCCCGGCGTGGGTTCCGGCAGCCGCCGCTCTCCGGGCGCGCGACGCAGGTCCCGGCGCGCCCGGAAGGTGAGGTAGACGAGCGCCGCGATGCCGCAGGCCACGTGGAAGCCGTGGAAGCCGGTGAGCACGTAGAACGACGAGCCGATGATGGTGTCGGCGAAGCCGAACCCGGCATGCGTGTACTCCCACGCCTGGCCGCCCAGGAAGATGATGCCCAGCACGATCGTGAGCACCAGCAGGAAGAAGAAGCGGCCCTTGCGCAGCGCGCGGTACGCCGTCTGCGCGTAGTGCGCCGTCACGCCGCTGGCGAACAGGATCGCGGTGTTGATCAGCGGCAGCGTGATCTCCACGCCGGAGCCGCCGCCGAACAGGCCGTTGTGGATGCGCAGGTGCACCGCGGCGGCGATGAGCGCCGCGAAGAACACGGACTCAGAGCCGATGAAGAGGAGCGTCCCCAGGCCGATGAAGGAGAAGCGATGCTCCGCATCCGGGGCCGCGGGGGTCGGGGCGATCTCCGTCCAGCGCCCGTTCATCCAGACGGCGACCGTGATCAGGATGAGGGCGAACCCGACGATGAAGACCAGGGGCACCCCGAGCAGGCCGATACCGAGGATGAGGATACCGACGGCGACCCAGAACGGCGTGCTGGTGCGCTGCTCCGGCTCGGGCGGGACGTCCACCCACTGGATCTTCTCGATCCGCCCGCCTTCGTCCTCGTAGCCGTGCTCGGCGTCGTACAGAGGCCGGTCGCTGCGGACCTCGGGAAGGCGGGCGAAGTTGCCGTGCGGCGGCGGTGACGAGGTCGCCCACTCCAGCGTCCAGGCGCGCCACGGGTTGTCGCCCGCCCGCTCGCCGGAGCGCAGGCTCGCGAAGATGTTGACGAACAGGATGAGGAATCCCGCCGCCAAGAGGTAGCCGCCGATCGTCGAGAGCAGGTTGAGATCCGCCCAGGCCACGTCCTCCGAGTAGGTGTAGACGCGTCGCGGCATGCCGAGGACCCCGAGCGCGTACATCGGGAAGAACGTGAGGGCGAAGCCGACGGCCGTGAACCAGAACTGGACCTTGCCCAGGCGGTCGCTGAGGAACCGGCCCGTCATCTTGGGGAACCAGTAGTAGATGCCGGCGAGCGCCGCGAACACCGTACCGGCGATGAGGACGTTGTGCAGGTGGCCGACGACGTAGTAGGTGTCGGTCACCTGCCAGTCCCATGGCACGACGGCCAGCGTCACCCCGGTGATGCCGCCCACGGTGAACAAGGCGATGAGCCCGCACGCGTAGAGCAGCGGGGTGCTGAAGCGCAGCGCGCCGCCCCACATCGTCGCCAGCCAGTTGAAGATCTTCACGCCGGTGGGGATCGCGATCAGCATGCTGGTGGCGGCCATGACCGCGTTGAACAGGTTGGGCAGGCCGGCGGCGAACATGTGGTGCGCCCACACGAGGAACCCGAGGAAGCCGATCAGGCCGAGCATCACGATCATCGAGCTGCGCCCGAAGATCGGCTTGCGCGAGAACACCGGCACGACCTCGCTCATGATGCCGAACGCCGGCACGATGAGGATGTACACCTCCGGGTGACCGAAGAACCAGAACAGGTGCTGCCAGATGATGGGGTCGCCACCGCCCGTGGGGTCGAAGAAGCTCGTGCCGAACTGGCGGTCGAAGTACAGCAGCGCGATCGCGGCGGTCAGACTCGGGAGGGCGAACAGGATGAGGAACGAGTTGATGAACGTGGCGATCGAGAAGACCGGCATCTGCCACAGGCCCATGCCCGGCGCGCGGAAGCGCAGGCACGTGACGATGAAGTTGAGGGCGCCGAGGATCGACGACCCCGCGAGCAGGGCGAGCGCGACGATCCAGAACGTGACGCCGTCATGCGGCGAGAACGCCTTGAGGGTGAGCGGCGCGTAGCTGAACCAGCCCGTGTCCAGCGCGCCGCCGAAGAAGAAGCTGGCGTACAGGACGAGGCCGCCGGACAGCAGCAGCCAGTAGCTGAGGGCATTGGCGCGCGGGAACGCCATGTCGCGCGCGCCGATCTGCAGCGGCACCAGGTAGTTGCCCAGCCCGATGAGCATGGGCATGCCGAAGAGGAACACCATCGTCGTGCCGTGCATCGAGAAGATCTGGTTGTAGGCCTCCGGGGAGAGGAACCCCATCTCCGGCCGCATCAGCTGGGTGCGCATGAGGACCGCGAAGATGACGGCGATGAGGAAGAACACCAGCGCCGTGCCGATGTACAGCAGGCCGATGCGCTTGTGGTCGGTGGTGGTCAGCCAGGCGCCGATGCCGCCGCCCAGCGCGGATGACTGCGCGACGTCCGGCGCGCCCCGCGGGGCGTCTCCGGGCGGCGTCGTTGCCGACGGGGCGACGACCTCACGGGGCGGTGCCCCTCCGGCGCCCCGCTCGATAGCCAATGTGCGGTGCTGCTCCGCCGCTCCGCACGAAAGCCAGCCTTCGGTGGCTTTTCTGCGGAGGCTGTTCACTTGAGCTCCTCGAGGTAGGCGGTCATCTCCCGCTGCTGATCCGACGGAAGCGGGACGTTGGGCATGTTGCACCCGGGCTTCACACCCTGCGGGTCCTGGATCCAACGCAGCAGGTTCGCGGGCGTGTTGCGCAGCGTGTAGGCGGCGATGCCGCGGCGGCTGCCGAAGTGGGTGAGGTCGGGGCCGAACGTCCCCCTCAGCGTCGTGCCGCGGATGGCGTGGCAGCTGCCGCAGCCGACGCTGGCGATGACCCGGCTCCCGGCGACGGCCTCGGCGCCGGTCGGCTGCGCCGCCGGCTGCTGCTGGTGCTCCACCCACGCCGTGTACTCCTCGGGCTCCACCACGACGAACAGGAAGCGCATCTTGCCGTGCTGCACGCCGCAGAACTCGGAGCACTCCCCGAGATACTCGCCGGTCTTGAGCGGCGTGAAATGGATGTGATTCACGTGCCCCGGGATCATGTCCACCTTGCCGCCCATCTGCGGGACCCAGAAGGAGTGGATCACGTCCGCGGAGACGACGTCGATGGACGTCCGTCGCCCCACCGGCGCGTAGATCTCGTTGGGCGACTTGAAGCCGAGGTCCTTGTAGTCGAAGTCCCACCACCACTGGCGGCCCACGGCGGTGAACTGCGCCCCGCGGGCCGGCATGTCGATGCGGTTGGTGACGATCATCGTGAGGATGAAGAGGACGATGACGATGACTGCCGGGATCGCGGTCCAGACGATCTCGATCCTGAGATTGCCCTTGTTCTGCGAGGCGTCCTTTTCGCGGCGGCGCCGGCCGGTGACGATGACGTAGACGAGGATGACCCACACGGTGAGGAGCACGCCGGCGAGGATGGCGAAGATCCACAGCGCGAGGGTGGCGATCTCCTGGCCGGACGAGCCCTGCGAGCGCAGGATGTCCGGCGCGTCGCAGCCCGCCAGCAGGAGCGACGCCGCGACGACTCCGGCCACGGCGAAGCCCGCGACCGCGCGCGGCCGCCTGACGCGAGTCTCCTGCTCCTGGCTCCCCGTCACACGCCTCCCCCAGGTCCGGCGCCGCTCCCCTTGTCGCGGCGCACTGGTATCTTGCCACGAATCGCGAGCGATACGGCATTGACCGCCGTAACCGGGTCAATCGGCTCGGCGCCGCAGGTGCACCGACTAGAATGGCGTCATGGACTACGTGAGGGCGGCCCAGCCGCGCATCGTCGCGCTCTTCCTCGTCACCGTGCTGGCCGCGATGCTGCTCTGCGGGAGGCCGGCCGCCCGGAGCGCGCTTGCGGTGCTTGTGGCCACCGCGCTCACAGTCGGCGGCGCGGCCCTGCTGAACAACGTCATCGAGCGCGACGTGGACCGGCGCATGGAGCGCACGCGCCGGCGGCCGACGGCCTCCGGCCGCATCCCGCCGCCGCACGCCGCGCTCGCCGGGCTCGGCGCCGTGGCCGCCGGGACCGCAGCCCTGTGGGCCGTCGCCGGCGGCCTCGCCGCCGTCTTCGCGCTGCTCGGCGCGTTCTACTACGTGGTGGTCTACACGCTGCTGCTCAAGCCGCGCACCGCGCTCAGCGCCGTGCCTGGCGGGGTGGCCGGTGTGTTCCCGGCGCTCATCGGCTGGGCGGCGACCGGCGCGGCGTGGTCGGGCGCGATCCTCTTCGTCTGCGTGCTGGTGCCGGTCTGGTCGCCGCCGCACTCCTGGGCGCTCACCCTCGCCCTCGGCGACGACTACCGCGCCTCGGGCATCCCCACGCCCCCCACCCGGTACGGCGACGAGGTGACGCGGCGCCTCATCGCAGGCTTCGTCGCGGCCCTGACGGTCGTGCTGGCCGCTCCTCTGGCCACAGGCATCGTCGGCGGCGTCTACGCGGCCGGCGTTGCCTTCTCGGCCGTCCTGCTCTGGGCCTTCACGGCGCGTCTGCTGACCGCCCGCACGGCGGGCGCCGCCTGGGCGCTCTTCAAGGTCACCGGCCCGGTGCTCGCGCTGGTGCTGGCGGCGGCTGTCGTCGACCGCTTGCTCTAGCTGCTCCGCGCCACAAGCTGGAGCGGCGTCGTGTCAGTCCTTCACCTTGCCCTCATCCGTAGCCTTCTTGGCCTCCTCGTTGAGCCAGGCCATGAAACGGCCGGACTTCTTCTCGGGCTTCGCGGACGCGGCAGCGGCCGCGGTCCCCGTCTCGTTCACTGGCCCAGCCGCAGGCGGCGGGGCTGTCGCCTGGGCGACCTGCACGGCGCTCTGAGCCGGCGCGTCCACGGTCGCCGCCTCGGCGACCGTGGAGCCACCGGCAGCCGAGGCTGCGGCGACCGCCGGCGACTCGCCGCCCTCCTCGGCGTTCATCCAGCCGCGCAGCTTGGCAAGGCTGCGTGCGAGCAGCCCGTCGATACCAGCAGGCCAGAACGCGAGCACCAGCAAGAGCAGGGCGCCCTGCACGACCAGCCGCCACATGACGGTGTCACGCAGCAACTCACTGAGGATGGTGACGGCGAACGCTCCAATGATCGGGCCGCGGACCGTACCCAGACCGCCGACGACCACCATGATCACCAGCAGGCCCATCGGGCCGAGTCCCATGAAGCTCGGCGTGATGCCGTGGTAGAAGGTCGCGTAGAGACCTCCGGCGAGGCCGGCGATGAGGCCGGAGATGAGCGTGGCCGAGATGAACTGCACGCGCCGGTTGATGCCCATGCCGATGGAGAACCGGATCGTCTCCCTCAGCCCGACCAGCCCCATACCGAACGGCGAGTTCATCATGCGATGGATGAGCAGCATGACCGCCGCCGTGAGCACGAGCGTGAGCCAGAAGTAGGCGCGCAGGCTCCAGGACGGCGAGAGGAAGTCGAACAGCCCCTTGACCCCGGTAAGACCAAAAGGCCCCCCGGTGAACCCCGTACTGTCGGCGATGATCAGCAGGCGCACGACCTCGGCGAATGCGAAGGTGAGCATCGAGGCGTAGATGCCGCGCAGGCGGATACTGGGCAGCACCATGATCACTGCCGCGAGACCACCAGCGACCACGCCTGCCGGAAGCGCGAGCCAGGCCGACATGCCGAGCTTGACCGTCAGCAACCCGGTGGCGTAGCCGCCGATGGCGATGATCGCCAGCTGGCCGAAGTTCCAAATGCCGCACATGCCGATGGTGAGGTTCCAGCTCTGCGTCATGAGCGAGAAGAGCAGCATCAGCACCAGCAGGCTGATGATGTAGTCGTTGCGCCACACGAGCGGGATGAGAGCCAGCACGATGACGACGACGATGGTGGGGACGACGGGCGTCCTGCTCCAGCCCAGCAGACCGGCGAGTCCGGCCTTGGCGGGGGCAGCCTGAGGAGTCTCGCTCACAGCCGCTCCTCCTCGGGCTTGCCGAACAGGCCGTACGGCCGCACGATCATGAACACGACGATGATGGCGAAGAGCACCGGCAGCGACCACAGGCTGCCCACATACGTCGCGACCAGGGTCTCGATGAGCCCGATGATGAACGCCGCGTAGATGGTGCCCCGGATGCTGCCGAGGCCCGCCACGACGGCGACGGTAAGCCCCTTGAGGATGGGCAGGTCACCGGCCGAGGGTGAGACGAAGTAGAGCGGCGCCAGCAGCACGCCGGCGATGCCGCCGAGCAAGCCGGCGAGCGCCATGGTCACCCAGTACACGCGGCCCGCGGGCACGCCCATGAGCTTGGCCGCGTCGAACTGCTGCGCCACCGCCATGATGGAGAGGCCCTGGCGGGTCTTGCTGAGCATGAGGCTCAGCCCGCCCAGGCAGAGGAAGGCGACCACCGCGACGGCGATCTGCTGCCAGGCCACCGTCACCGTGCCGAACACCGTTAGGCGTCCGTCGATGAGCGGCTCGATCGCCTTGTTGCGGGCTCCGAACAGCAGGATGATCGAGGCCGAGAAGATGATCGCCACCACGAGCGTCGAGATGTACGCCGTCATCTCGAAGTCGATGTCCTTGCGGCCCACGAGCGGCTTGATCGAGATGAAGTGGGTGAGCATGCCGACGCCGGCCGCGGCGATGGCGCCGACGATGAGACCGACGACCGGGGGCGCGCCCATGTCCGTGGTGATCAACCAGGCGGCGTAGCCCCCGACCATGCCGAACGCTCCCTGCGCCATGTTGAGGGTGCGTAAGCAGCCGTAGACGAGGGTCAGGCCCATTGTCATGATCGCGTAGATAGCGCCGAAGACGAGGCCGCTGATGATGGCTTGCGCGAGTGTGTCCATGCGTCAGCTCCCGCTGTTGCCGAGATAGGTGGAGGCCAGCACGTCTTCACCGAACTCGGTCATCGTGCCCTGGTGAACGATGTGGCCGGTATCCATGAGGTAGACGTAGTCGGCGATGTCCTTCGCGTTGGCCAACGTCTCCTCGACGAGCAGGACCGTAGCCTCGCTGCGGGCGATCTTGTCCAGGGTCGCGTAGACCTCCTGGACGAGCACGGGAGCAAGACCGAGCGCGGGCTCGTCGACCATGAGCAGCGTCGCGTTGCTCATGAGGCCGCGGCCGATGCCCAGCATGCGACGTTCGCCACCCGAGAGCGTGCGCGCCTGCTGTGTGCGCCGCTCCTCCAGGCGCGGGAACAGCTCGTAGACCCTGCGCATGCGCTCGCGGCGGCCCTTCCAGGCGTCTCGGAGGTAGGCGCCCATGTACAGGTTCTGCTCGACGGTGAGGTCGACGAAAAGCAGGTCGCCCTGCGGGATGTGCACGAGGCCGCGAGCCACGATGCTTGAGGCCGAGCGCCCGTTGAGACGCTCGCCGAGAAACGTGATCTCGCCGCTGTTCACGGGCAGCAGCCCGCTGAGCACCCGCAGCAGCGTGGTCTTACCGTGCCCGTTCGGCCCGGTGACCACGACGAGCTTGCCCTCGTCAACCGAGATGCTCACGTCCTCGAGCACCGTCGCCGCACCGTAGCCGGCCTGGAGGCCACTGACGTCAAGCATCGTGTACCTCCGGCAGAGCTCCGAGATCCTCGAGCGTGACGCCGGCCTCGATGCCGACGTTGCCCAAGTAGACCTTGATGACGTCGGGGTTGGCCTGGACCTCCTTGGGCGTTCCGGTGAAGAACTCAGCGCCCTGGTGCATCATCATCACGCGGTCTGAGACGGTCATGAGCACGCTCATCACGTGCTCCACGATCATGACCGTGGTGCCCTGCTCCTTGACGCGGCGGATCAGGTCGATGAGGTGCACGCATTCGTCGTCGCTGAGACCGCCGGCCGGCTCGTCCAGGAGCAGCAGGTCGGGGCGCGTCGCCAGAGCCGCGGCGAACATGACCCGCTTGCGGTCGAACGCCGAGAGCAGCTCGCCGGGGTCGCCGAGCGCGTCCTGCAGGCCGACGAACTCGGCGGCCTGCTCCGCGCGCTCGACGGCGCCGGCGTCGAAGCTGAAGCCCGCCCAGGAGCGCTTCTTGTGGCCGAAGTACGAGGCCAGCACGATGTTGCCGAGGACGGTCTGCGTCGTGAGCACCGAGGCGACCTGGTACGTGCGCGCCATGCCGAGGTGGCAGATCGTGTAGGCGGGCAGATGCTGGATCTCCTGCCCCTTGAACCGCACGACGCCTTCGGTGGCGCGGCCGTGCCCGCTGATGACGTCGAAGAGCGTCGTCTTGCCGGCCCCGTTCGGGCCGGCGATGCCGAACACCTCGCCCTGCTCGACCGCGCAGACGACGGCGTCGACGGCCGCCAGCGCGCCGTACCGCTTCGTCAACCCCTCTGTCTCGAGGATCGCCATCTGCACGCCCTACTTGAGTTGCGGCGGCAGCTCGAACTCGCCCGTGGGGTAGGGGAACGGGTCGATGCAGACCTGTTCGCCGTTCTGGATCTGGAATGACAGCAGCGGCATGCCGAGACTCGGGTCGTTCACGTCGGACGGATACGAGAGCGCCTGATTGTCCTCGGGGTTGAACTGCGCCGTGCCGACGATGCCGCGGTGGATGCCCTGCTTGATCCACTCCACGACCTTCGGGAGGTCGTCCGCGTCGCCGGCCATGCCCGCGGCCTGCGCCCAGATCATGACCTGGTCGTAGATGGCGCCGGCGGTGCTGAAGCCCATCTTGACGTCGTAGGTCTCGTCGAAGCGGGTGCGGAAGTCATCACCCATCTGATCGGGCAGCACACCGACAGTGGTCGACCAGATGACGCCGTTGGCGGCGTCGCCGGCCAGCTCGAGGTATTCCGGCGTGGACGGGCCGAACTGCTCGTACACCAGCGACGGCGTCGGCGAGGCCATGAACTGCTTGGTGAACGCGGCGAGGTCGGTCGCGAGCCAGTCGGTGTTGACCACGAGGTCGGGCACGGCCTCACGGATCTTCGCCAGCACCGGACCCCACTCCGAGAGCGGCGCCGTGACCTTCTCGTACACGACGACGTTCCAGCCCTCTTTCTCGATGCCGTCCCGGAAGTTCTCGGCGATCAGCACCGAATACGGGTCGGTGCTGGTGGCGATGGCCACCGTCTTCTTCTCGGGGGTCCAGACGCCGCTCTCCTGCAGACGACCCAGCAGCCCGACGAGGTTGGGGCCGTAGTGGGTTTCGTTGGGACAGGACTCGAAGATCATGCCACGCGCTGCGGGGTCCTCGGCGACCCAGCCGGTGTTGACGATGGAAGCGTTGACGTGGAACGTCGGCACTCCCTTGGTCACGATCGGGTCCCACGAGCCGTTGGTGTACTCAGTGAAGACCATCGAGATCATGGAGACGCCTTCTTCGTTCACCAGACGCTGGTGGACGTTCCGGATCTTGTCGGGGACGAGGTCGCTCTCGATGTCGAGGGACACCGTCTGGACCTTGCGCCCGAGCACGCCGCCCATCTCGTTCAGGTCGTTGGCGGCCATCTCGAGGGCACGCTTGGCCTCGACGCCATCGCCGGCCGAGACGCCGGTGAGCGGGAACGCGCCGCCGATGGTGATGGGGTCCAGCGTCGTGGTCTCGCTCGAGCCGGAGTCGCCGCCGGTGAGGGCACCGACGACTCCGCCGCCGATGGCGAGGCCGGCGACGCCGGCGACGCCGGCGAAGACGACCTCACGACGGGTCATGCCTTCCTGGGACTTCAGCCGATCTGTCACTCTCGTTCCCCCTTGAGTAGCGTCGACCGCCGGCCCACCCAGGCCGGCGCGGTCCTCCCCGGCGACGACCGTGGTCCGCAGCGCAACGATGCAGTCACCACAAACGCCACTGACCGGTCAACGCTGCCTTCTTGGTTGACCGGTCAAACCAGATGTGCGATATGATACGTGCCATCTCGATGTTGTCAAGGTCGGTGTCGTCGTGGTCGGCCATGCGGCCAAAGAAGCGAGGACGGTCTCTGTGGAGCGGCAGTGCATCCCGCGCGACGAGGCGCCGGCAGCCCGGATGAACGGACTGCCGGCGGACTACATCACCTACGAGCTCTCGCCCACCGCACACCGCATCCTCATGGCCGCCCAGCGCGTGCTGCAGCGCGACGGCTACGCGGGCGTCACCCTGCAGCGCGTCGCGGCGGAGGCCGGCGAGCACAAGTCGCTGGTTCTCTACCACTTCGGGAGCAAGGCGGCGCTTCTGACCATGCTGGTCGACTCCCTGTGGCACGACCTGGACGTCGAGCTGTTCCACTCGCTGGAGGACCTGCCGGAGCGCTCCGAGCGCCGGATCCAGGCCCTCATCGACTCCCAGCGCCGCCTTGGACACCTCACCACCCAGCAGCAGATGTACATGGACCTGTTCCCCGGGCTGGCCCGGCGCAGCGATACGCGCCGGCATCTGGCCGACCTCAACCGCTCCTATCGCGACCTGCACCGTCGGTTCCTCTCGCCCACGGGTCTCGGCGACGGTGAGCTGGCGGCGCTGGCCAGTCTGGTGCTCGCCGTCGGCGACGGCATGGCGGTGTGCCTCCTCCTCCGCCCCGACGACGTCGCCGACGCCGAGGTCTACAGGCTCCTCGAGGACATGGTGCTGTCTCTGACCAGGAACGTGCGGAAGGGTGTGGCGGACCCTCCGGCGCCGGCAGTCACCCTGGACCGCCGGCCGAGCGGTCCGCGCACGGGCCACGGCTCCGTTGCCGACGCTCCCAATCCCCTCGTCGATCTGGCGCCGGTGGCGCGCAAGCTCGTGCGCGGCGCCCGGACGATCCTGCGCCGGAGCGGCCTCCAGGCGCTCACCCTGGACGCCGTGGGCCGCGAGGCAGGTGAACCTCGGTCGTCCATCACCTACTACTTCGGCAACAAGCAGGGTCTGATCAGCGCCCTGGTCCAGATGCAGCTGTACGAGGAGCGCAAGGTCGCCGCCCGGCTGCTCGACGACGCCGCCCACGGCCACGACGGCTCGAGGGAGCCCGTGTGCGCGACCCGTGAGCTGCTCACAGATCTGGCGAGCTTCCGCTCCTTCTTCGACCTCCTGCCGATCATGCTGCGCGAGCCCGAGTATCAGGCGCTGCAGGCAGGGCACGACCGCTGGCTGGCTGGCCGCGTGGCCGCCGGGCTGCGGGAGAGCGGCATCTCCGCCCTGGCGGCGCACGCCGACGCGCTCGCCGTCCTGCAGATCGCGGCGGCGGACGGACTGGCCATGCAGATGCTTTCGGATCCGTCCGGCTACGACCCGTTGCCCTCGCTCACCATCCTCAGACGCCTGATCCGGTACCATGCGCCAGAGGCCGCAGCGCCGGCCGAGCGGGCACTCAAGGGTGGCGAGTGACGGTAGCAGGGGCTGCTGGACCATGCACGCACAGCAGGCCGAGACGACGGGAGATCCGGGGATGCTGAAGCTTGGGGTGGACGTCGGGGGCACGTTCACAGACGTCTGCCTCCTCGATGCCGCGAGCGGCGAGGTGTGGGTCGACAAGCTTCCGTCGACCGTCGCCGACCAGTCGGTCGCGTTCGCCGAGGGCGTGCGCCGCGTGCTGGAGAAGGCCGGGCGGGAGCACGGCGACGTCGACTTCCTCGTGCACGGCACGACCGTCGCCACGAACGCCCTGCTCGAGCACAAGGGCGCGCGGACGGCGCTCATCACGACGCGCGGCTTCCGGGACGTCCTCGAGATCGGCACGCAGCAGCGCCGGGAGCTGTACAGCGTGGTGCAGTCGCGGCCGCCTGTGCTGGTGCCGCGACGTCTGCGGCGAGAGGTCACCGAGCGCGTGGCTGCCGACGGCACGGTGGTCACCCCCCTCGACGAGACGGAGGCCAAGCGGGTCCTCACCGAGCTCGCGGACGAGGGCGTGGAAGCGCTCGCCGTCTGCCTGCTCTTCTCCTTCCTGCATCCGGCGCATGAACGCCGCCTGGCCGAGCTGGCCGCCGAGATCATGCCGCAGACGATGGTCTCGCTGTCGTCGGCCATCAGCCCCGAATACCGTGAGTACTGGCGGATGAGCACGACGGCGGTGAACGCGTACATCCTCCGCCCGGTCTTCAGCTACATCGGACGCCTTGAGGAGCGACTGCGCGAAGCCGGGGTGACCGCCGGACTACACGTGATGCAGTCATCCGGCGGCCTCATGACGGCGGCGACCACAAGAGAGCGCCCGGTCAACACGATCCTCTCCGGCCCGGTGGGCGGCGTCGTGGGGGGCACCTTCTTCGGCCTGTTGGCAGGCTACCGCGACCTCGTCACCTTCGACATGGGCGGCACCAGCTGCGACGTCGCCGCGGTCATCGACGCGCAGCCGGGGCGGGCGCACATCAAGGAAGTTGACGGGTACCTGCTGCGCACGCCGATGGTGGACATGGAGACCATCGGCGCCGGCGGCGGCAGCATCGCCCGGGTAGACGCCGGCGGCGGCCTCAAGGTCGGCCCGCAGAGCGCCGGCGCCGAGCCCGGGCCGGCGTGCTACGGCAAGGGCGGTCTTCAGCCCACCGTCTCCGACGCCGACCTCGTCGTGGGCGTGCTCGGCGCCGACACCGTCCTCGGCCGCGACCTCGGCCTTGACACGGACGCCGCCTGCGCGGCCGTGCAGCGCGACGTCGCCGGCCCGCTCGGCATCTCTCTCGAGGAGGCTGCCGCCGGCATCATCGCCCTCGCCAACACCAACATGCGCGGCGCCATCCGCGTGATCACGGTGCAAAAGGGCCTGGACCCGCGTGACTTCGCCCTCGTCGCCTTCGGAGGCGCGGGGCCGATGCACGCCTGCGCCGTGGCCCGCGAGGCGAGCATCCCGCGCGTCGTGGTGCCGCCGCACCCGGGTATCACTTCGGCGGTCGGTCTGCTGATGGCCGATATCCGCCACCCGATGCTTGCCTCGTTCATCGCGCCAACCGCGCGAGCGGACCTTGTCGAGGCCGAGCTCGTGTTCGCCGCGCTCCGCGCTGAGTCGGAGCGCAAGCTGCTCGACGACGGCGTGCCCCCGGCCGCCACCGCGTTCAGGCGGTCGGTCGACATGCGCTACCTCGGCCAGGCCTACGAGCTCACCGTCCCGTGCGACGAGCCGCTCGCTGAGGGCGACGGGGCCCTGGAACGCCTCGTGGCGCGGTTCCACGAGACGCACGAGCGCGTCTATGGCCACCACTCCGACGACGAGCCGACACAGTTCGTGAACCTGCGCGTCGAGGGCATCGGCACGGTCCCGCGCGGCGCCTGGCGCGAGCGCATCGCCCCGCGCCACGAGCGCGACAGACAGCGGCCGGTGTTCGTCCCGGGAGAGGGGTGGCTCGACACCCCCGTCGTCGACCGGAGCCGGCTGTCCGCCGGCGAGACCTACCCGGGCCCTCTGCTCGTGGAACAGCTCGACACCACCGTCTGGATCCCGCCGCTCGACGTCGCCCGCGTCGACGAGCACGGCACGATCGTCGTGGAGATAGCGCGATGAGCGCCCGACCAGACCCGGTCACGCGCGAGGTCGTGGCCAGCAGCCTCGTGTCCGCGGCCGAGGAGATGAGCCAGGCCCTGCGCCGCAGCGCCTACTCGGCGATCATCTACGACATGCTCGACTACTCCTGCGCGATCTTCGGGCCGCGCGGCGAGCTGATCAGCCAAGCCGAGAACCTGCCCGCGCAGCTCGGCGTCATGTCATCCGTCATGGACCACCTCGTGCGCAAGTTCGGCGACGGCGGGATCGACGAGGGCGATGTCTTCATCGCCAACCACCCGTATCACGGCGCCACGCATGCCAACGACATCATCATCGCCATGCCCATGTACGCGCAGAGCCGCCTCATGGGATTCGCCGCAACCAACGCCCACCACATGGACGTCGGCGGCAAGACGGCGGCGAGCGAGGCCGCCGACGCCGTCGAGATCTGGCAGGAGGGATTGCTGCTGCCTCTGGTCAAGCTGTACCGTGGCGGCGAGGCCGACCAGGCCCTCTTCGACGTGATCGGCGCCAACGTGCGCGTCCCCAAAGAGACGCTCGGCGACATCCGCGCCCAGATCGCCGCCTGCCGCACCGGCGAGCGGCGCTTCGCCGAGATCTGCGGCCGCTACGGCGCCGACGTGCTGCAGGATCACGTCGCGGACATGTGGGCTTCCACCGAAGCGGTCGTACGCGACGGTCTCCGGCGGATGCGGCCGGGTGTCTACCACGCCGTCGGATCGATGGACCCGGATCTCTTCGACGACGGCCTGCTGCGCCTCCAAGTCACGGTGACCGTGAGCGTCGACGGCATCCACGCCGACTTCAGCGGCACAGGCTCACAGACGCGCGGCAGCCTCAACTGCCCGCTGGCGTCCACCGTCTCCTCGGTGTGGTACGCGGTGCGCTGCATGGTCGGTTCGGACGTGGCGCAGAACGAGGGGGCCTACCGGCCGGTCACGACCCATGTTCCCGAGGGCTGCCTGCTCAACCCGGTCTTCCCGGCGCCCGTCAGCGCCCGTCACCTTACGGAGCAGAAGGTGGCCGACCTGATGCTGCAGGCACTGCGGGACGCCCGCCCCGACCTCGCCGCCGCGGGATGCTCCGTGGCGTTCCCCACCTTCAACATCACCGGCCTCCACCCCGAGACGGGAGAGCCGTACATGGCCGCCGACATCGTCGGCGGCGGTATGGGCGGCCACGCCGCCGGCGACGGCATCTCGGCGGTCGACACGCATATGGGCAACTGCGCGATGATGTCGGCGGAGGCCTTCGAGGTCGAGACGCCGGTGCGCGTCCTCAGCACCGAACTGGTGCCCGACTCCGGTGGCGCCGGCGAACACCGCGGCGGGCTCGCCGTCGAACGCCGCTACGAACTGCTCGCAGAAACGGCGATCATGTCGGGGCGGTACACCGACCAGACGCTCGAGGAGACGCGCCCCTGGGGCGCCGACGGCGGCGGCGCAGGGGGACGGGCCGCCGTGACGCTCGACCCCGGCGGCCCCGACGATCGCGAGATCCCCGGCAAGGGCGTGGACCTCCCGCTGCGACGCGGCGACACGTTCGCGCTGCGCTCAAGCGGCGGCGGCGGCTGGGGCGACCCGCATCGGCGCAGCCGCGAGGCAGTGCGCGCCGACCTTCGCGACGGCTACATCACGGCAGGGCAGGCGCGCTCGGTCTACGACCTCGAAGAGGACGACAGGTGACCGGGCGCATGATCGATCAGGGGGGACTCATGACCGATACGGCGAGTGTCGAGGACCGCGTCCTCGGGCGCATCCGCGCCGGGCGCGACGACCTGGTCAGGCTGCTCACTGAGCTGATCGCCTGTGACACCACGGCCAGGGGGCCGGGCGAGCCGGCACGCGACGAGGCGAAGCTCCAGGACCTCGTCGCCGGACGCCTGCGGGCGCTCGGCGCCGACGTCGACGTGTGGGAGCCTGAGGCCTTCGTCGCCGGCGAGTCGCCAGTCATCCCCTACGACTACGACTTCGAGGGGCGCCCGCAGCTCCTTGCTCGGCTCGCGGGAAGCGGCGGCGGGCGGTCCCTGCTCCTGAACGGTCACATCGACGCCGTGCCCTGCGGCGACCTCGCGCGGTGGGACAGCCACCCACTGGCCGCCGAGGTCCGGGACGGCTACCTCTACGGACGCGGCGCCAACGACATGAAGGGCTCGATCGCCGCGTTCGTCCACGTCCTCGAGTGCCTGCGCGCAGAGGGCGTGCGGCTGCGCGGCGACGTCCTCGTCGCCGCCAACACAGACGAGGAGACCAACGGCGCCGGCGGCCTGCGAGTCGCCGAGCGCGGCGTCAAGGCGGACGCCGGCATCTGCGGCGAGCCGACCGGTTTCGACGTCTGGGCCGCGTGCCGCGGCACGATGAACGTGCGCATCGGCGTGCCGGGGCGCACGGGCCATGCCGAGATGCCCCAAGCGAGCTGGCGCGACGGCGGCGCCGTCAACGCCATCGAGAAGCTGGAGCCTATCCTCGCGGCCATCCGTTCGCTGCGCGAGGACTGGCGCTCGCGCGCCGATGGGCGTCACCCGCTCCTAGCCCCACCCGACATCGTGCCCACCATCCTGCGCGCCGGTGAATGGATGGTCACCTACCCCGACAGCGCAGTGCTCACGTGCGACGCCCAATACCTGCCCGCGCGAGTCGACCCCGCCGGGTACGGCAAGGAAGTCCGCGAGGAGATCGTCGCACGGCTGAACGCCGCAGCCGCCGCCGACCCGTGGCTCGCAGAGCATCCGCTCTCCATCGAGTTCGTCGCGGAGACCGCACCGGCGGAGGTGCCCGGCGACCACGAGATCGTGCGGCTCGCCCTGCAGACGGGCGCCGAGCTCGGACACGAGGGCCGGCACTCCGCACTCGACTCGTGGCACGACGCCGCGACCTTCACCCGCTTCGGCACACCGACGGTCTCGTTCGGCCCCGGGGGCTTCGAGACCGCCCACCGGGAGAACGAACGCGTGCCTGTCCAGGACCTCGTCGACCACGCCTGCGCCGTGGCGCTCATCGCGTTGCGCTTCTGCGGCGGGGCGTCCTGAGCGTCCTCTCGGGACCCCATCCCGCGCGCACCTCACCCGCGGGAGGTGCTCTCAGCCCGCGGTGGACGCCCAGGGCCGGTCCCACGTGCGCACCAGGGCGAAGGTGACGACGGCGACGATCGGCGGCAGCACGATGGTCAGGATCTGCAGGATCAGCAGCAGCAGCGGCTGCGGCCAGTTCCAGACGAAGGCGAACACATCGTTGGCGCCCGCCACGAGCAACACGCTCAAGAAGGTCACGAAGCCCGCGCCCAGCGCCGCGCGCGCGGGGTGCCGCCCGGGCTGGAGCAGCACGTTGTGGAAGGCGCCGTCGCGCGTCACCACCCAGTCCAACCATGGCAAGACGAACAGCGGCGTGAAGATCAGGCCGGGCAGTACCACCGCCGGCCAGAAGATGCCCGGGATGAGCAGTCCCCCGATCTGGATGTCCCAGGCTGGCATCAGGCGCACCGCGCCCTCCAGCCAGCCCATGTACCAGTCGGGCTGGGCAGCCGTGGTCGCGTCCCATGGCCGGTACGGGCCGTAGAGCCACACGGGATTGATCTGGACGAACGCCGCGAACGCGGTGCAGACGCCGGAGATGATCAGGAGGTAGCCGGTGGTGCGCAGCGCGTAGGCCGGGATGAGCGGCGTGCCGACGACGGTCCTGTCGCTCCGCCCAGGTCCCGGGAACTGGGTGTGCCGCTGGAACCACAGCAGGCCGAGGTGCGCGCCCAGGAGCCCGCCGATCGCCGCCGGGAGCAGGAAGATGTGCACCGGGTAGATGCGCGCGATGAGCCCCCCGCTGGGGAACTCACCGCCGAACAGCACGGTGGCCAGGGCCGGCCCGACGAACGGGATCGACTCGGTGATCGAGAAGGCGATGCGCAGACCGGTGCCCGAGAGCAGGTCGTCCGGCAGCGAATAGCCGAACAGGCCGTTCAGGCCGACCAGCAGGAGGAGAATCGCGCCGAGGAGCCAGTTCAGGCGCCGCGGCCGGCGGTAGGACGCGGTGAAGAACGTGCGCAGCATGTGGATGATCAGCGCCGCCACGAACACGAGGGCGGACCAGTGGTGCACCTGGCGCACCAGGAGGCCGGCGGGCACGTCGAGGCTGATCTGCAGCACCGAGTCATAGGCGATGGACATCTCGGCGCCGGCCAGCGGAGTGTACGACCCCTCGTACAGCACCGGCGCCTCGGACGCCTGGAAGAAGAGCGCGAGGAAGATGCCCGTAGCCACGAGGATGATGAAGCAGTACAGGGCGATCTCGCCGAGGAAGAACGCCCAGCTGTCCGGGAAGATGTGGCGCAACTCGTCGCGCAGGACCTTGCTGCCCCCCAGGTTGGTGTGCAGCCAGCGCCCCGCGGGGCGCAGCGGGGAGGTGCGCACCCGGAACGCCCGGCCCAGCCCGCGTTTGAGGTCGTGGTCGCGGAGCGGTGTCCCTTCGGCGCCCCGCTCGATAGCCCGTCTGCGATCGCTAGTCATCAGGCGTTCCAGAAGCCGGGTCCGACGGGTTCGGTGAAGTCACTCTGCGCGTACAGCACGCCCTCGTCGTCGATCGCCAGCGGCAGCTGCGGCAGCGGGCGGGCGGCCGGCCCGCTGATGGGCTCGGCGCCGTTGAGCACGTCGAACGCCGACTGGTGACACGGGCAGAGCAGCACCTGGTCCGCGTCGGCGTACTGCGCCACGGAGCAGCCCGCGTGGGTGCACACGCGTGAGTAGGCAACGAAGTCCTCGGGGCTCCAGGTCTCGCGCCCCGAGAGCGGCGTGAACTCACCGTTCACGAAGTGCAGGAGGGCGACCTGCGAGTCGGCCCTCTGGTGCAGGTCGCTGCCCTCGGGGAAGGCGACGATGAAGCCACCGGTGGCGAGCGCGTCACGCGTAATCGGCTCGCCCTCCGAGTCGACCAGCCGCCGCCCCCTGCGCCACCCCGTGGTCGTGAGGCTGTCGCCGGGCCACGGGCCGAGCGCGCCGAGCAGCACCACCTGGCTCAGGGCGAACACCCCGATGCCGAAGACCAGCCCCTTGAAGAGAAAGCCGCGCCGCGTGAGCACCGAGGCGTGCTCGTCGAGCTGCGTCGCGAGAGCCGCGGACTGGTCCTCGGTGTTCTCGGGAGGGATCGGGTACCGGCCAGCGATGACCTGGTCACCGGCCAGGTCACGCCCCCAATACGCGAGCGTCAGGCCGAGGCCGAGCAGTGCGAAGGCGAGGGAGCCGCCGATCCAGGCGTTGCTCGCGTCGACCCAGAACGCGACGACGAAGGCGACGGCGCCCGCGACGGTCGCCGCGATGCCCAGCCCGGCGGGCCAGGTGGCCACGTGCCGGCGTTCGCCCTGATCCGGGCGTTGTTCGCTCACGGGACCGCCTTTCGCGTCGGCCAGGCGAGCCACATTGCGATGAGGATGAGTACGAGCAGCGCGACGGCGCCCGCGGCGCCCTCCGGCACCGGGCCGAGGTAGCCGATCCCGGCGCCGCCGGGCGACGGCGGATCGTCGATCACCTGCACGTACAGCGCGACCGACGTCTGCTGGCGCACGTCGAAGGTGTTGCCGGCGAACGACGGCATGTTGCCGCGCCCGAGGATCATGGCGGCGATCGCCTCGGCGGGTGGGTACTGGCGGATGTTGGGCGCGTTGTTGAGGTTCGGCATCGCGCCGCCGCTGCCGATGGCGCTATGGCAGCCGGAGCAGTACAGACGGAAGAGGTCGCCGCCCGGAGTGACCTCCGCCGCCCGGGCCTCGGGGTCCGCGAGCTCGTCCGCGACGAAGGCGGAGACGGCGTCCACGTCCTGGTCGCTGAGGACCCCGGCGAACCCCGGCATGCTGATGCCGCCCTCCACCACCATCGGCCCGACCAGGCCGGCGAACCCGGCCGCGGCGAGCGGCGGACCCACGAGGCCCTCGCCGCGGACGCCGTGACAGCCGGAGCAGTTCTCGGCGTAGATGCGGCCGCCGGTGCCCGGCGGGTACGTGGACGACGGCGCCGGCTGGGGCGTCGCCGCCGGCGTGAACGAGCCGGAGCCCTCCGGCGGGGCGACTCCGGCCGGCGGCGACTGCGGGGCGGCCGCCCGGCTGGCCGCCGGCGTCGCCGCCACGGCCGCCAGCCCGAGTACGACCGCGCACAGGAGCACGAGGAAGCGGCGCCTCACGGACGCGCGCGGACGCCTTTCGCTTCTCCGCGTTTCGACGGTCCGCAGGCTCACTCCCCTCGGCTCCCCTCGTCCATCCTGGTCCCGCGCCCGGGGCTACCGGCAGGCGTGCATAGACGGCGACGCGTGGACAGGGACGACTTCGCTTGATACTGATTGTTCTCTACCATGGGAACCTTTTGACGTAAAGGACGTTGACGGGAGCCTGAGGGGAACGGAAGGGGGTGAGCGTGAGCCTAGATCTTCTGGCCGTCGAGGTGTGGCCGGCGGCGTTGTACTCGGCGCTCGTGCTGATCGTCGCGGCGCTCATCCTCACGCTCTCGTGGCTGCTCGGCGGGCGCCGTTCCCACGGCGCGGAGGCCGAGCAGTACGAGTCCGGCATCAAGCCGGCAGGGCCGCTGCCGCGCCGGCTGTCCGTGGAGTTCTACCAGGTCGCGCTCTTCTTCGTGATCTTCGACCTGGAGGCGGTGTTCATCTTCTCCTGGGCCGTCGCGGCACGGAGCCTCGGCTGGCTCGGGTACCTCGAGCTGCTCGTCTTCGTGCTCCTGCTGTTCGCGGGACTCGTCTACCTGTGGCGGGTCGGCGGGCTCGACTGGGGGGCGGCGGGCAAGCGCCGCCGGGCGGCGGGCAAGGCGGTGCGCGTCCGGCAGGACGCCGGCGCCGCCGGACGCGAGACCGCCGCCGGGCACGAGCTTGCGCCGGCGCCGGCGGACGGTGCGGCGGCTGGCGCACCCGCGGGGGACGCCGCGTGAAGCCGCGCCGCGGACCCGGACCGTCCCGCACCGCCGACGCCATCGGGCGGCTGCTCGACGTCCAGGGCGCGCCGCCCATGGCCGGCGACGTCCCTGTGGTCACGTCCAGCCTCGAGCGCCTCATCGCCTGGGGGCGCAAGAACTCGCTGTGGCCGTTCGGGTTCGGCCTCAGCTGCTGCTTCGTCGAGATGGCGACCAGCCTCACCGCCCGCTACGACATCGCCCGCTACGGCGCCGAGGTGCTGCGCATCTCGCCGCGCGAGGCGGACGTCATGATCGTCGCCGGCACCGTGTTCAAGAAGATGGCGCCGGTGGTCGTGCAGCTCCACCGGCAGATGATGGAGCCGCGCTGGGTCATCTCCATGGGCTCCTGCGCCAACTCGGGCGGCATGTTCGACGTGTACAGCGTCGTGCAGGGCGTGGACTCGTTCCTGCCCGTGGACGTGTATGTGGAGGGCTGCCCGCCGCCGCCGACCGCGCTCATGGAGGGCCTGCTGCTGCTCTCGGCCCAGGTCTCCATCGAGAAGCGGCCGCTCAGCTGGGTGATCGGCGATCAGGACGTGGTCAAACCGCGCGGCATCTCCATGCGCGACCTGCGCCACGACGGCGTCGTCGCGACCGACAGGCTTCGGACCCCGGACGAGATGTGACCGACGAACAGCGCATGCAGCCGGACGACGCGCCCCACAAGCAGAACGAGGACCGATCCGGACACGGCGAGGCGCCGCACGGGCCCGCCGGGCCCGCCCAGCCGAGCCAGTGGCCGGAGCAGACGGCCGGCGGAGGCGCAGCCCCGCCGCCGGCCGTGCTCCGCGAGCTCCGCGAGCACTTCCCCGACCTTTCGCTGACCGAGCAGGTCACCGCCGACGGCATCCCCACGGCGTGGGTCCCGGCCGGGCGAGCGCTCGAGGTGCTGCGCTATCTGGGGCGCGAGGCCGCCGAGCCGTTCGCCATGCTCTACGACCTCGGCGGCGTCGACGAGCGCGAGCGGCTCCACCGCGAGGGCATGCCCGACGCCGCCTTCAGCGTCTTCTACCACCTCGTGTCCTACAGCCGGAACGCCGACCTGCGGCTCAAGGTCGCGCTGCCCGAGGACGAGCCGCACGTGGAAACGGTGGCCGGCGTGTGGCCCGCCGCCGACTGGTACGAGCGCGAGCTCTGGGAGATGTTCGGCGTGGGCGTCGGCGGCCACGGCAACCTCCGGCGGCTGCTGACGCCGCCCTGGTGGGACGGGTACCCGCTGCGCAAGGAGCACCCGTCCCGCGGCACCGAGTACGGCCCCTTCGACCTCCCGGACGCGGTCGTCGACGAGATGCAGGAGCAGCTGCGCTTCAAGCCCGAGGAGTGGGGCCTGCCCGGCACCGAGGACGACCCCACACTGATGTACCTCAACATCGGCCCGCAGCACGGCGCCACCCACGGGCCGTTCCGCGTCGTCGTCGGGCTGCGCGACGAGGAGATCGTCCATCTCGTCCCCGACATCGGGTACCACCACCGCGGCTCGGAGAAGCTGGCCGAGCGCCAGAGCTGGCATACCTTCATCCCGTACACCGACCGCGTGGACTACCTGGGCGGCGTGACCAACAACCTGCCCTACGTCCTGAGCGTGGAGCAGCTCTGCGGCATCGAGGTGCCGGACAGGGCGCAGCTCATCCGCGTGCTGCTCTGCGAGTGCTTCCGCATCGCCAGCCACCTCGTCTTTTACGGTACCTACGCCCAGGACATCGGAGCCCTCTCGCCGGTCTTCTACATGTTCGAGGACAGGGAGATCCTCTTCGACGAGATCATCGAGCCCATCACCGGCGGGCGCATGCACCCCAACTGGTTCCGCATCGGCGGCGTCGCGGAGGACCTGCCGCAGGGCTGGAAGCAGCGCGTGCTGGACTTCTGCGACTACCTGCCGCCGCGGCTGGACGAGTACGACAGGCTCGTCATGGACAACCGCATCGTCAAGGCGCGGATGGTGGGCGTCTCGTCCATCTCGGTGGACGACGCCGTGGCCTGGGGGCTGACCGGCCCGATGCTGCGCGCGGCCGGTCTGCCCTGGGACTGGCGCAAGCAGCGCCCGTACAGCCACTACGACTGGTTCGACTTCGACGTGCCGGTCGGCACCACCGGCGACTGCTACGACCGCGCCGCCGTGCACGTCGAGGAGATGCGCCAGAGCCTGCGCATCATGCGCCAGGTGGCGGACGCCATGCCCGACGGGCCATACAAGGCGTACCACCCCCTGACGACGCCGCCGATGAAGGAACCGCACACGATGCACGACATCGAGTCGCTCATCACGCACTTCCTCGGCGTCACATGGGGGCCGGTGGTGCCGCCCGGAGAGGCCAGCGTGTACACGGAGGGCACCAAAGGCCAGTACAGCTACTACGCCATCAGCGACGGCTCCAACGCCGCGTACCGGGTCAAGATCCGCAGCGCCTCCTTCCCGCACCTGCAGGTGCTGCCCAAACTCGTCACGGGGTACGAGATCGCCGACCTCGTCACCGTGCTCGGCAGCATCGACTTCGTCATGGCGGACGTGGACCGATGAGCGGTATACCTACGGAGTCCCGCTCGTATCCGCTGGAAGAGTGGGCGTCATGAGTCTGAGCGACGAAGAGACCCGGCAGCTGGACGCCATCCTCGGCCACTACCCGGACAAGCGGGCGGCGGCCGCGACCGCCATGCGCCTGGTGCAGGCGCGGCGGCGCTGGCTTTCGGACGAGGCGGTAGCCGACCTGGGCGAGTACCTGGACATGACGGTCGCGGAACTCGACGGCATCGCGACCTTTGGCAACATGGTCTTCCGCAAGCCGGTCGGCCGCCATGTGGTGCTCGTCTGCGACAGCTTCGCCTGCTGGAGCCTGGGGTACGCCGAGTTGCGCTCAGCCGTGGAGGCGGAGCTCGGCGTCGGCATGGGGCAGACGACCGCCGACGGCCGGTTCACGCTGCTGCCCATCGTGTGCCTCGGCGCCTGCGACCGCGGCCCAGCGATGATGGTAGACGACGAGCTGCACGGGCCGGTGGCGCCAGACGACGTGGCCGGCATCCTCGGAGGCTACGCGTGACCAGCCGGCCGGGACTCCCTGGCTACCCGGCCGAGGACCGGCCGTTCACGCGCGCCATGCGCGCCGACGGCCGGCCGGCGACGATCGATGACTACCTCGCCACCGGAGGCTACGACGGCCTGCGGCGCGCCGTCGAGAGCCTGCAGCCCAAGGAGGTCGCCGCCCTGGTGACCGAGTCCGGGCTGCGCGGCCGCGGCGGCGCCGGCTACTCCACCGGCCGCAAGTGGAGCACCATGCCGCTCGGTCCCGACGCGCCGCACCCCAAGTACATCGTCTGCAACGCCGACGAGATGGAGCCGGGGAGCTTCAAGGACCGCTTTCTCATGGAGCGGAACCCCCACCTCCTGCTCGAGGGCATGCTGCTCGCCGGGTTCGCCACCGAGTCGGACGAGGGCTACATCTTCCTGCGCCAGCAGTACGACGGCTCGGTCGCCGCGCTCGAGCAGGCCATCGCCGAGGCTCGCGAGCGCGGCTACCTCGGCGCGAGCCTGCTCGGCTCCGGGTTCACGTTCGACATCGAGCTGCACGTCAGCCTCGGCCGCTACATCTGCGGCGAGGCGTCGGCGATGCTGAACGCGCTGGAGAGCCAGCGCCCCAACCCCCGCGCGCGGCCGCCGCACATGACCGGCGCCGGCCTCTTCTCGCGGCCGACGGTGGTCAACAACGTGGAGAGTTTCATGGCCGTCCCCGCCATCGTCCAGCACGGCCCGGACTGGTGGAAGGGGCTCTCGGTCACCGACGAGGGCGGCACCAAGGTCTTCGGCGTCGCCGGCCGTGTCGCCAAGCCGGGCTGCGTCGAGCTCCCGATGGGCGTGCCGATACGGGAGCTCGTCGAGGTGCATGCCGGCGGCATGCTGCCCGGGTACGCGCTGCGCGCCGTCAGCCCGGGCGGCGCCTCCACGTCGTTCATCCCGGCGGACAAGATCGATGTCCCCCTGGGCTTCGCCACGATGAGCGAGGTCGAGAGCCGCCTCGGCACGGGGACGCTCGTCCTGCTCGACGACCAGACCTGCCCGGTCGGCATGCTCCTCAACATGATGCAGTTCTTCGCCCAGGAGAGCTGCGGCTGGTGCACGCCGTGCCGCGAGGGGCTGCCGTGGACGGCCGCGCTGCTCGAGGACATCGAGGAGGGGAGGGGCGAGCCCGGCGACCTCGAGGTGCTCGCCCAGGGCGTCTGGTTCATGGACTCGGACAAGTGCTTCTGCGACCTGGCGCCGGGCGCCATGCAACCGCTCGAGAGCGCGCTCCGCCTGTTCCCGGACGACTTCGCGCGCCACATCGAAGAGGGCGGATGCCACTACCGGCGCCGCGGCTCGGACGCGCCGGCCATGCGGGGGACCACGTGGTGAGCGGCGACGGGCGCGGCACGCGCCCCAAGCTCGTCACCGTCATCATCGACGGCGTCGAGTACCAGGCCGAAGAGGGCCGCAACATGCTCGACGTGGCCCTCGCGCTCGGCTTCGACCTCCCCTACTTCTGCTGGCACCCCGTTCTGGGCTCCATCGGCGCCTGCCGCCAGTGCGCCGTGCGCCTGTACTGGACCGACCGGGAGGGCAACGAGAAGAGCGAGATCGCCATGGCCTGCATGACCGAGGCGCAGGAGGGGACGAAGATCGACATCTTCGACGCCGACGCGATTCGCTTCCGCGCCGAGATGATCGAACTCATGATGCTCAGCCACCCCCACGACTGCCCCGTGTGCGACGAGGGTGGCGAGTGTCACCTCCAGGACATGACCGTGATGACGGGCCACAGCTACCGCCGGTACCGGGGCCGCAAGCGGACCTGGGAGAACCAGGATCTCGGGCCGTTCGTGACCCACGAGCTCAACCGCTGTATCACCTGCTACCGCTGCACGCGCTTCTACAACGACTACGCCGGCGGCCGCGACTTCGGCGCGTTCGGCCTGCGCAGCCAAGTGTACTTCGGCCGCGCCGAGAGCGGGATGCTGGAGAGCGAGTTCAGCGGCAACCTCATCGAGGTGTGCCCGACGGGCGTGTTCGACGACAAGCCGTTCTCGCGCCGGTACACGCGCAAGTGGGATCTGCAGACGGCGCCCTCCGTGTGCCCGGACTGCGGCCTCGGCTGCACGACGACGCCGGCGGCCCGCAACGGCGAGCTGCGCCGCGTGCTCAGCCGCTTCAACCCGGACGTCAACAAGATGTTCCTGTGCGACCGCGGGAGGTTCGGGTTCGAGTTCGTGAACGCCGCCCAGCGCGTGCGCGAGGCGCGCGTGACGGCGGCGCTGCTGCCGCCCAAGGCGGCGACGGAGGCGCCGGCCGGCGAGCTGCTCGAGTCCAGGGCGGCGGCGCCGGCGCCGATGCCGGTGTCCGAGGCGCCGACGGAAGAGGCGGCGCGGGAGCAGGCGGCGGCGCGCTCGGGCGCCGAGCCGGAGAGGACGGGCGGGCGGGCCGGAGGCGAGGCCGCCCCGCTCACCGGCGAGCTGGCGCTGGACGCCGCGGCGGGCCTGCTGCGCGGCCGGCGCGCGCTGGGTATCGGATCGCCGCGGGCGTCCCTCGAGGCCAACTACGCGCTGCGCGCGCTGGTCGGGGCGAACAACTTCTTCCGCGGCATGTCCGACACGGACGACCGCCTCGTCGGCGCCGTGCTCGAGGCGGCCGCCGACCCGCGCCTGCGGCTGGGGTCGGCGGCCGACGTCCACCGCGCCGACGCCGTGCTGGTCCTCGGCGAGGACCTCACCAACACGGCGCCGATGCTCGACCTCACCATCCGCACGTGGCTGCACCTGCGGCCCAACGAGGTGGAGGAGCGCAACCACATCCGCCGCTGGAACGACGCCGGCATCACGCGCATCAAGCTGCGAGAGCCCAGCGCTCTCTGGATCGCGACCACGCACGCCACCAAGCTCGACGCGGTCGCCGCCGAGACGCACAGGGCGGCCCCGGACGACCTTGTGCGCCTGGCGCTCGCCATCGCCCACGAGGTGGACGCCGAGGCGCCGGCGGTACCCGGCCTCGGCGAGGACGAGGCCGAGCTGGCGCGGCGCTGGGCCGCGGCGCTCGGCGCCGGCTCGTCGCCGCTCGTGGTCGCCGGCTGCTCGAGCGGCTCCACCGAGCTCGTGCGCGCCGCCGCCCTGCTCACCCTCGCGCTGCGCCGCGCCTGTCACCTCAGGTCCGGCGCGGATTGCGCCGACCTCGTGCTCACCGTACCCGAGCCCGACAGTGTGGGGCTGCGGATGCTCGGAGGGGGTTCCCTCGTGCAGGGCCTGGCCGCGCTGGCCCGGGGCGAGGCCGAGGTGCTGGTGGTGCTTGACGACGACCTCGATCGCCGGGCCCCATCGCTGTTGATCGACGACCTGCTGAGGCGCAACGTGCCGGTGGTCGTGCTGCCGACGCTGGAGGACCGCCTCACCGCGCGCGCCGCTGTGGTACTCCCGGCGGCGGCCTTCACCGAGGAGACGGGTACCTGGGTGAACCACGAGGGCCGGGCTCAGCGGTACTTCTCGGTTCTGCCGCCGCGCGGCGACGTGCGCCCGGCGTGGCGCTGGCTGCGGGAATTGCTGGTGCGGCTCGGGCACCGGGAGGCGCGCGGCTGGAAGACGCCGGACGACGTGCTCGCCGCGCTCGAGATGGAGTTGCCGAGGTTCCGCGGAGTCAAGGACGCCGCGCCGGCCGTCGGCTGGCGCGGCAACGGCCGCAAGGTCGCCCGCCAGCCGCTGCGCTGGAGCGGGCGCACGGCGCTCGACGCCCACCGCACAGTGTTCGAGCCCGGCCCCGCGGCCGACCCGGACGCGCCGCTGGCGTATTCGCTCGAGGGGCTCCAGCCGCCGCAGTCACCGGACGCGCTCCGCCCGCGCACCTGGTGGCCCGGCTGGAACTCCTCCAACGGGTTGCACAAGTTCGGCGAGGAGCTCGCGGCCGTCGGGCCGGCGCCGCCGGCGGGCGTCCGCCTCCTGGACGGCGCCACGCGCGGGAATGAGCTGCCGCCCGCGACGCCGCCGGCCCGCTTCGCCCCGCGTGACGGCGAGATGGTGCTCGTGGCCCTGCACCACATCTTCGGCTCCGAGCAGCTCAGCATGCACACGCCGGGCATCCGCGAGCGTGCCCCAGCGCCGTACATCGGCCTGAACGAAGAGGACGCCGGGCGGCTCGAGGTCCGCGAGGGCGACCTGCTCGAGCTCTGGCTGCCGTGGATGGACACCCGAGCGCCATTCAGGCTGGTACCGTCGCTGGTCACGGGTACGGCCGGGCTGCCCGTCGGCCTGCCCGGCCTGCCCTACATCTCCCTTCCGGCGCGGGTGCGCCTCGCGCGGGCCGAGGAGGGGTGATGGCCTGGTACTGGCAGCTGCTCATCGTCCTCGGCGTGCTGATCGCCGTGCTCACCATCGCCGCCGGGTTGATCTGGTACGAGCGGCGGCTCCTCAGCCTCGTGCAGGACCGCTACGGCCCCAACCGCGTCGGCCCGGCCGGCCTGCTCCAGGTGCTCGCCGACACCTTCAAGATCCTCTTCAAGGAGGACTGGGTGCCGCCGTTCGCCGACAGGCGGGTGTTCGTGGTCGCGCCGTCCCTGGTCCTGATCACGGCGCTCCTCTCCTTCATGGTGGTGCCGGTGGCCGAGGGCTGGGTGGTGATCGACCTGAACGTCGGGCTCCTCTTCATCCTCGCCATGTCGTCGCTGGCCGTGTACAGCGTGGTGCTCGCCGGCTGGTCGTCGCGCAGCAAGTACTCCCTGGTCGGCGGGCTGCGCGCCGCCGCGCAGATGGTGAGTTACGAGGTGTTCATGGGGCTCTCGCTCATCGGCGTGGTCACCATGGCGGGCTCGTTCGACCTCTCCGAGATCGTCGAGGCCCAGGAGGGACTCTGGTACGTGATCCCTCAGTTCGTCGGGTTAATCGTGTTCCTCATCGCCGGCCTCGCCGAGGCGAGGCGCATCCCGTTCGACCTCACCGAGGCCGAGAGCGAGCTCGTCGCCGGCTACCACACCGAGTACTCCGGCATGAAGTTCGGCCTGTTCCTGGTGGGCGAGTACGTGGCGATCACGCTGCTCTCGGCCCTGATCGCCACGCTGTTCTTCGGCGGCTGGCTCGGGCCGTGGCTGCCCGGCGTGGTGTGGTTCCTCCTCAAGACCTTCATCTTCATCACGCTGTTCATCGTGATCCGCGGCACCTTCCCCCGTCCGCGGTACGACCAGCTCATGGCGCTCGGGTGGAAGGCGATGCTGCCGCTCAGCCTCCTCAACCTGCTGATCACCGGCGCGATCGTCGTGGCGAGGGCGGGGTGATGTGGCCGTGAACAGCCAACGTAGTCAGGCTGTCGAGCGGGGCGGCGGAGCGGCACCGCTCAGGCCGGACCGCCCGCAGACACTGCGCCCCGAGGCGCCGGTGGAGACCCACCCGCCGCTCACCACGGACGTCGTCACGGTCGGAGGCCTGGCGCGGCGAGGCCAGTCGCTCGTGCCGCGCATCGGCCGCACCGTGTGGTCCACGCTGGTCGGCATCGGCGTGGTCATCAGCCACGCCTGGCGGAGCCGGGACACCATCCAGTACCCCGAGGAGATGGTGTACCTGCCGCCGCGCTACCGCGGGCGCATCATCCTCTCGCGTGACCCGTCGGGCGAGGAGCGCTGCGTGGCCTGCTATCTCTGCTCCGCCGCCTGCCCGGTGGACTGCATCGCCTTGCAGGCGACGGAGGACGAGCACGGGCGGCGCTACCCCGAGTGGTTCCGCATCAACTTCTCGCGCTGCATCTTCTGCGGCTACTGCGAAGACGCTTGCCCCACCTACGCCATCCAGCTCACGCCGGACGTGGAGATGAGCGAGTACGAGCGGCAGAACATGGTGTACGAGAAGGAGGACCTGCTGATCGCGGGGCCCGGCAAGTACCACGAGTACGACTTCTACCGGGTGGCCGGTCTGGCCATCGGCGGCAAGGGCAAGGGCGAGGCGGAGAACGAGGCGCCCCCCACGGACGTGAGGGACCTGCTGCCGTGACGGCGCTCTTCTACATCGCCGCCGCGGTCGCGGTGATCGCCACCGTCCTCGTGGTGACGCGCCGCAACCTGGTGCATGCGCTGCTGTACCTCGTGATCTCGCTGTTCGCCGTGGCAGTGGTCTTCTACACGCTGGGCGCTCCGTTCGTGGCCGCGCTCGAGGTCATCGTGTACGCCGGCGCGATCATGATGCTCTTCGTCTTCGCCGTCATGCTGCTCAACCTGCACGCCGACTCGCCGCGCGCCGTGCCGCGCATCGCATGGCTGGGGCCGGTGATCCTCATCGCCGTGCTGCTGGCCGAGGTCATCTACGCCCTCACCGTCGAGACGCAGCCGCTGGCCGGCGCCGAGGTCGGGCCGCAGGCCGTGAGCGAGGCGCTCTACGGGCCCTACGTGCTCGGCGTGGAGCTCGCGTCGATGCTGCTGCTCGCGGCGCTCATCGGCGCGCGCCACGTGGCCGCGCGCGCGAGCGACGAAGAGGAGGCCGCGGCGTCCATGGAGCGCGGTCGCGCCTCGGCCCTGCAGCCGGCCGAGCAGGTCGCGACAGCCGGTACGCCCGCCGCGGCCGAGCAAGGCGAGGCCTGATGGCCTCCGTCTCCCTCGACCACGCCCTGGTGCTGGCGGCGATCCTCTTCGCCGTCGGCTTCGCTGGGCTCCTGACGCGCCGCAACCTCATTGTGGTGCTCGCGTGCATCGAGATCATGCTCAACGCCGCCGGGCTGGCGTTCGTCGCCGCCGGCGCCCGCTGGGGCCAGGCCGACGGCCAGGTCATGTTCCTCTTCGTCCTGGCCATGGCGGCCGCCGAGGTGGCCGTCGGCCTGGCCATCGCCATTCGCTTCCGCCAGTCGTTGAAGAGCCTGGACGTGGACGACGCCGACAGGATGCGGGGCTGAGATGCTGTCGCTGCTCTGGCTCATCCCCACGCTGCCCGCCGCCGGCTTCGTGCTGCTGGTGCTGCTGGACCGGCGGCTCGGCCGCGCCGGCGCCGCCTGGATCGGCGCCGGCTCCGTCGGCCTGTCGGCCGTCGTGGCGCTGCTCGTCTGCGGCAGCTTCATCGCCTCGCCGCCGGCCGGCGACGCCTACCGCCAGGTCCTGTGGACCTGGATGGACGTCGCCGGCTTCGCCCCCGCCATCGGCTTCTACCTCGACGCCGTGAGCGTCGTCTGGGTGCTCGTCATCACCTGCGTCGGCTTCCTCATCCACCTGTACTCCACCGAGCACATGGAGCACGACGAAGGCTTCACCCGCTTCTTCATCTACATGAACCTCTTCGTCGCCTCGATGCTCGTGCTGGTACTGGCCGACAACCTGCTGCTCCTGTACCTGGGCTGGGAGGGCGTGGGTCTCTGCAGCTACCTGCTGATCTCGTTCTGGCAGAGGGACCCGCAGAACGTGTACAGCGGCCGCAAGGCGTTCATCGTCACCCGCGTCGGGGACACCGCGCTCATCGCCGGGCTGTTCCTGCTGTTCACGCAGCTGGGTACGCTGGACATCCAGCCGCTGCTGCATGCGGCAGAGGAGACCTGGGCGTCCGGCTCCTTGGTGGCCGTCGCCGCCGCCCTGCTCATCCTCGGCGGCGCCGTGGGCAAGTCGGCGCAGGTGCCGCTGCAGACCTGGCTCCCGGACGCGATGGCCGGCCCCTCGCCGGTCAGCGCGCTCATCCACGCCGCCACCATGGTCACCGCCGGCGTCTACCTCATCGCGCGCACCAACATCCTCTTCGACCTCGCCCCGGACGCGAGGCTCATCGTCGCCATCGTCGGCACCGCGACCCTGCTCATCGCCGGCTTCAGCGCGCTCGTGCAGCACGACCTCAAGCGCGCCCTCGCCTACTCCACGATCAGCCAGATCGGCTACATGTTCCTGGCGCTCGGCGTGGCCGACTGGGAGGCGGGCGTGTTCCACTTCATGACGCACGCCTTCTTCAAGGCCCTGCTGTTCCTCGGCGCCGGCGTGATCATCGAGGCGCTCGCCGACGAGCACGACATCTTCAAGATGGGCGGGCTGCGCCGCGAGCTGCCCGCCGTGTTCTGGACGTTCACCATCGGCGCCGCCGCCCTCGCGGCGCTGCCGTTTGTGACCAACGGCTTCTACAGCAAGGATCTCATCATCGCCGCCAGTCTCGGCTCCGTGGACGGCAGCGTCTGGCTCTACGTGGGCTCGCTGGTCGGCGCGTTCCTCACGGCGCTGTACTCGTTCCGCCTCGTGTGGCTCGTGTTCTTCGGCCACCGCCGCACCGAGGTCACGCGGCGACCGCGGTGGCGCCAGCTCGTCCCGCTCTGGGTGCTCGCCGTCTTCTCCATCGTCGCCGGGTTCGTCTGGATGCCGGTCTGGCTGGGCGGCTTCAACGCACTGCAGAAGCTCCTCGACACGGCGCTGCCCGAGGTGGAGTGGAGCGCGAGCCTGGGCCACTTCGCCGAGAGCGCCGGCGCGGCGCTCATCACCATCGCCGTCGTGCTCGGCGGCATCGGCATCTCCTACCTGCTGTGGATGCCGTGGCGACAGGGGACGCACGCGTTGGCCGCCTCGCCGGCCGTGCGGCCGCTGGCCGCGTTCTGGCTCGGCGGCTGGGGCTTTGACTGGCTCTACGAACGCATCTTCGTGCGCCCGGTCAAGTGGTTCGCGCACTGGGCCCGCCACGACCTTGTGGACTACGTGGTGGGCGGCATCGCGTGGCTCAACGTAGCCGGCTGGCGCACGCTGAGCGCCGGTCAGACGGGGCGCCTGCGCGCGTACGTGGCCGTCGCCGGCTTCGGCCTCGTCCTCGTCCTTGCCGTGGTAGTGCTGAGGTGACGCCGTGATCCTGCTCTGGTACATCCTGATCCCCGCCGTGGCCGCGCCGGTCGCGTGGCTCGCCGGGCGCCGCAGCCCGGCGGCCGCCCGTTGGGTCGCCGTCGCCGGCACCGCCGCGCCGCTCGCCTTGGTGGTCGCGCAGTGGATCGCCGAGGCGGGCACGCTGGCCGAGGCGTTCACCGCGAAGGGACCCGGCGCGTCCGGCCTGCTCGCCGGGTCGTGGATCGCCGACCTCAAGGCTCCCTGGATCGAGTCGCTCGGCATCAGCTTCTTCGTCGCCGCCGACGGCCTCACGCTCATCATGCTGCTGCTGACCTTCGCGCTCGGCCTGCTCGCCGTGCTCTGCTCGTGGCGCGGCATCGCCGAGCGCGTCGGCGTGTTCCACCTCATGGTGCTGTGGACCGTGGCGGGGCTGGCCGGCGTGTTCCTCGCCCTCGACCTGTTCCTCTTCTACTTCTTCTTCGAGATGATGCTCATCCCGATGTACTTCCTGATCGCCGTGTGGGGCCACGAGCGGCGGGTGTACTCGGCCATCAAGTTCTTCATCTTCACGCAGGTGAGCGGCCTGCTCATGCTGGTTGCGATCGTCGCGCTGGTGTTCATCCATGGGCGCGCGACCGGCATGTACACCTTCGACTTCACGCAGCTGCTGGGCACGCAGATGGCGGCGGGCACGGCGTTCATCCTGATGCTCGGCTTCTTCGCCGCCTTCGCCGTCAAGCTGCCGGCGTGGCCGCTGCACACATGGCTGCCGGACGCGCACACCGACGCACCCACCGCCGGCTCCGTGCTGCTGGCCGGCGTGCTCATCAAGATCGGGGCTTACGGCATGCTGCGCTTCATGGTGCCGCTGTTCCCCGACGCGGTGGCCGACTTCCGCACCTGGGCGCTCGTGCTTGGCGTGATCGGCATCATCTATGGCGCCGTGCTGGCCTACGCGCAGACCGACATGAAGCGCCTCGTCGCCTACACCAGCGTCAGCCACATGGGCTTCGTGCTCATCGGCGTCTTCGCCTGGAACGAGCTGGCGCTGCAGGGCGTGATCCTGCAGCTGGTGTGTCACGCCCTTTCCACCGGCGCCCTCTTCATCATGGTCGGCGGTCTGCAGGACCGCATCCACACCCGTGACATGGGCAAGATGGGCGGCCTCTGGCAGGTCGCGCCTCGCATGGGCGGCACGGCCATGTTCTTCGCCATGGCCTCGCTCGGCCTGCCGGGGCTCGGCAACTTCGTCGCCGAGTTCCTGATCCTCGTCGGCGTGTGGCAGGTGAGCAAATGGGCTGCCGTGCTCGGCGCCGTGGGCCTGGTGTTCGCCACGGTGTACGCGCTCTGGATGATGCAGCGTGCCTTCCAGGGCGAGGAGACCCACGGCCTGAAGTTCGCCGACCTCACCAGGATCGAGGTCGGCATGTTCGCGAGCATGATCGCCGCACTGGTGCTGCTTGGCTTCTGGCCGCAGCCGCTGATCACGACGGCGCGGCAGACCGTGACCGGCCTGCAGCAGATGACGGCCCAGAGCAGCCTGGCGCAGCCGCCGGCCACGGAGGCCGGCGGCGCGGCTGGCGGCGCCGGCGAGACCGCTGAGGCCGCCGGCGACGGAGGCGCGCCGTGACGGCCGGCGACCTCCTCACCATCTCGCCGCTCATCGCGCTCACGCTGGCGGCCGTGGTCGTCATGCTCGCGGCCGCCTTCCGGCGCTCGCACGCGCTGGCGCTGGGCATCACGCTCGGCGGCTTGGCGGCGACGTTCGGCACGCTCTTCGTCGCCGCCGGTCGCACCGAGCGCGACGTCACCCCGCTCGTCAGCATGGACGCCTACACGCTCTTCTTCATCGGCCTGCTCACCGCCGCCGCCGCCGTGGTCGCGCTCCTCTCGTGGGGCTACCTCGGGCGGCTGCGCATGCGCCCCGAGGAGTACTACGTGCTCCTCCTCACGGCCACGCTGGGCGGCGCCACCCTGGTGGCGAGCACGCACTTCGCCTCCTTCTTCCTGGGGCTCGAGATCCTCAGCGTCTCGCTCTACGCGCTCATCGTCTACGCGGCGTATCGGGAGGATGCCGTCGAGGCGGCGGTCAAGTACCTGGTGCTCGCCGGCGCCACCTCCGCCTTCCTCATCTTCGGCATGGCGCTCGCATACGCCCAGGCAGGGACGATGACCGCGGCCGGCGTGGCGAAGCTGGTCGCCGGCCTGGGCTCCGGTGACGTCGTCGTGACCATCGGCATCGTCATGCTGCTCGTCGGGGTGGGATTCAAGCTGGCGGTCGTCCCGTTCCACATGTGGACGCCGGATGTCTACGAGGGCGCGCCCGCACCGGTGACCGCCTACATCGCCACCGTCTCCAAGGGCGCCGTGTTCGCCCTGCTGCTGCGCTTCATGCTGCCGGTGAGCACTGACCAGGGCTCCACCGTGTTCCTCGCGCTCACGGCCGTGGCCATCGCCTCCATGGTGGCTGGCAACCTGCTGGCGCTGCGCCAGGACAACGTCAAGCGGATCCTGGCGTACTCGTCCATAGCCCACCTCGGCTATCTTCTGGTCGCGTTCCTCGCCACCGGTGAGCGCGCCGGCGTGGCGGTGGGCTTCTACCTGATCGCCTACTTCGCGACCACGCTCGTCGCCTTCGGCGTGGTCGGGGTGCTCTCCACGGCCGACCGTGACGCCGACCAGCTCATCGACTACCGCGGCCTCGGGGCGCGCCGGCCCGTGCTGGCGGCCGTCTTCACCGTCGCCCTGCTCTCGTTAGCCGGCATGCCGCTCACGATGGGCTTCATCGGCAAGTTCGTGATCGTGACGGCCGGGACGGGAGCGGCCCTGTGGGCGATGGTCATCGTGCTCGTCGTGACCAGCACCATCGGCCTCTACTATTACACCCGCCTCATCGTGACGATGTACGTGCGCCGGTCCGAAGAGACGGTGCCGGCCGGCGCGGCGCCGGCCACACGCGCGGCAGGGACGGCGGGGGGCATGCTCGCCGTCTCCGTCCTCGGCGCGCTCACGGTGTTCCTGCTGCTGTTCGGCGTGTATCCGCAACCGCTGCTGCGGCTGGTGGAGCACGCCGTCTCCGTGCTGCCCTGGCCGTGAGCTGCCCGCGGCCGCGCCCACGCAGCCCGGCGTCTCCCCTCGCCGGGCCACACCGTCAGCGCTTCATGACCCTGCAGGCCGGGCAGTCGCAGTCGGCCAGGTGCGACCAGCCGTCAGCCGGCGCCAGCGACTCGTCGTCCACGCGCCGCCGTCCCCGGTCGCGCGGCACCGCGACCCAAAAGGCCCCGTCGTCGAACTCCCAGAGCTCGCCGCCCGGCGTCCAGCAGTAGGCCGGCAGAGCCAGGGTGGCGACTGTGGCCCTGTCGAAGGTCAGGTCGGGCCAGCACAGCACCGCCATGACAGGCGGCTCCGCCTCGCACGTCCCTGCCCTCGTCGTTCGGTCGCTGTCTGCGAGGTTCTGCCGCAGCCCCATGCTTCCCCCGTACTCTCGTACCGTCTCCGACCATAGAGCTTTCGGCAATGAGGACCGCCGGAGGCGAGAGGCGCGTTTCCCGAGTTGCCTGAGTATCCCGGCCCTGTTCCTTCCGGGCAACCCCGTGATGGCAGGCTCAAGAACTACCCCGAGGGGGTATCAGTTGAGCGACTTCACGGCGCGACCAAGCGCCCACCACCGTCCACGGGAGGACAGATGGCTTCAGCCGAGATCGAAAGCGGCATCTGCGGGTTCTGCACTACCGTCACGACCACCAGTGAGGACAGCCGCAAGGTCCGCGTCGAGTTCGAGACGGACTGCGGCTACGTCGAGCAGCTCGCCGACGCGCTGACGGAGGTCGACCCGTTCCGCGAGATCAGCTACCGCGGTGAGGGACCCGTGACGCTCAAGCTCGCCGCAGAGCACCTCGTCCACCCGGCGTGCCCGGTGCCGGCCGGCATCATCAAGGCGATCGAGGTGGAGGCCGGCCTGGCCCTGCCCAGGGACGCGACCATCAAGCCGAAGGACTAGGTCCGCCCGGCGGCCGGACGCGGACGTCAGTGTGAGGTGCGCCCTTCGGTGCCCCTCACGATGATTCGCCCGCGGCGATCATTGTGGGGTGCGCTTCGGCACACCGCACGGTGATCCCGCTTCGCCGATCACTCGCTGAGACGGAAGCGCCAGACGGCGACCACGAAGAACCCGGCGGCCCACGCCAACGAGACCCAGAACGCGGGCAGTACGTCGGCGACGTCGAACCCACGCACCACGATCCCGCGCAGGCCGTCCAGGATCCACGCCGTGGGCAGCAGATGCCCGACGGTCTGGAACGTCTGGCCGGTGATCTCGAGCGGGAACCACGCTCCGGACATCGCCGCCAGGGCCATCGAGACCAGGACGGTGGTCGCGATGAGCGCCTGCTCGCTCTTGAGCACGGCGGCGAGCAGCAGGCCCAGCGTGCTCGCCACCAGCGAGAGCGACACCATCATCACGAGCAGGGCGGCGGGGTCGCGCAGATAGTCGACGTCGAAGAGGAGCTGGGCGACAGCGATCAGCAGCGCCTGTTGCAGGAAGGTGAGCAGGAACATGCCCGCCGCCTTGCCGCCGATGAGCTGCCAGCGGCGCAGGCGCGTCGTCATGAGGCGCTGCAGCGTGCCGTTCTGCCGCTCCATGATGAGCGCGATGCCCGCCGTCATCAGGCTGAACAGGATGAAGTTCACCATCATGCCGGGCGAACTGAGGACGAACCCGCTCGGCGTCTGCCCGGCGGCGGCCCCGGCCTCGACGACCCTGGTCGAGACGGCCGGGTGGGAGAGAGCCTGCTCGACCGCCGGCCTCGCCCGCGCCGCCGTCTCGGCGACCACGCCCTCGAGCTCTCCCGCCGGCACGCTGCGCGTGGACCAGATCACTTGGGCCGCGGCCCTTGCCGCGAGCTCGACGGTCACCTGCTCGCCCGCGAGCGATCGCACCTCGCTCGCCACGGTGGACGCGCCGCTCGCGCCCTGCGTGGCCACGATCGTGAGGCCGGCCTTCTCTCCGGAGGCCACCGCTTCGCTGTAGCCCTCCGGGATGATCAGGCCCGCCGCCGCGCGCTCGTCGGCCATCCACTGCTCGAACTCCCCGCCCTCCTTGATCACGACGCGGACGACCGGGGACTCGTCAAGCGCGGCCACCAACTGCGTCGCGGCCTCTCCGCCGTCCGCGTCCCACAAGGCCAGCGGCAGCTTGTCCACGTCGCTGCCGCCGCCGAAGAGGAGCCCGAAGAAGGCGGTGAAGGCCAGCGGCATCAGGATGATGAAGATGAACGACAGCTTGTCGCGCGCTGTCTCCCGGAGGTCCTTGCCGGCGACCAGGGCGGCGAGCTTCACGCGAACCGCCTCCTCATCCTGAGCACCGCGAAGAAGAAGAATGCCACGGCGAACCCAAGAGGCACGAGCACCTGCCAGCGGACGTCGACCGCTCCGCCGCCGCGCATCGCCGTGTCCCAGCCCTGGATGAGCCACCCGTTGGGCGTGAGCTTCTGCACCACGGCGTAGGTACCGCTGGTCTGCGCCGTGCCCGTGAAGTTGCCACCCAGCAGCGCGAGAACGAGGTAGATGCCGGAGCCGATCGCCCCCGCCTGCGCGGGCGTCTTGGCGAAGGCGATGATGAGCAGGGCGAGGCCGCCGGCCACGCCGGCGGCGACCAGCGTGAGCAGCACGACGGCGTCGATGCGGCCCCAGTCGATGCCGAAGATCAGGCGGCCGGCGATGAGCAGCACCACGGCCTGCAGCAGGACCGTGACGAACACCGAGACGAACTTGCCGCCGATGATCGTGCCGTGCCGCGTGGGTGTGGTGAACAGCCGCGGCATGGTGCCGTCGCGGTCTTCGGTGAGGATGGTCCGCGCCACGTTGGCGGCGCCGAAGAACATGAAGAACACCATCATGCCCGAGAGGATGGCGCCGGTGACGCTGACCTCGTTCTCCGTCTTGCCGACCTTGGGCGACCGCTGCGCGATGTCCAGGACCGACGCGACGCCGCCGTCGTGGCTGAACGCCTCGGCGGCGGCCGCGGCGACCTGGGCGGCCGGCGGGTCGCCGCCGTCGTCTGAGCGCACGGCGACCGCGCCGGCGGCAGCCGCCCGGGCGCCGTTGAAGTCCGCGAGCACCTGACCGACGACCCCCTCGACGATGGAGCCGCCGACCTCGCTCGTCGGGTTCTCGTAGAGCTCGACCTGGGCCGTCGCCGTCGGATCGTCGCCGTAGACGACCTGGCTGAAGTCCGCGGGCACGATGACGGCGACGGCGGCGTCGCCGTCGTCCACGGCCTTGCGCGTGGCGGCGGCGTCCTTGACGCGCGTCGCCCGCAGGACGTCCTTGAGGTCAGGGCTCTCGAGAATGCCGGCCACCATGCAGCCGGCCACCGTCGGCGACGCCGGCGACCCTTGGTCCTCGGTGGCCACGGCGACCTTGGTGGCGGCGATCTCGAAGCTCTCGCTGCCGCCGAAGGCGAAGCCGAGCAGCGAGGCGAGCGCAAGCGGCGCCACGAGCATCATCACCAGCGCCGGCACGTTGCGCACCGTGCTACGCAGGTCCTTCCAGGCGATGGCAAGGACTTTCATCGCTCGACGGTCACTGTCGAGCGCACCTCCGGCGCACCCGACGATGATTTGCCTGCAGCGATCATTCTCTGAGCGCCCGGCCGGTCAGATGCAGAAACACCATCTCGAGGTTCGGCTCGCGCACGTTGATCTCGGTGATGCGCGAGCCGGCCGCGGCCGCGGCTTCGAAGAGTCGCGGCAGCACTTCGTTCGCGTCGTCGGTCAGCAGGACCGCCTCGTCCTCTTCGATGTCGACCTTCTCGACCCCTGGAACCTCGCGCCAGCGCTCGGCCATGCCCTCCAGGTAGTGGTCCACGCGAGCCGTGACCCGCGACTGCTGCCCGACGATCCTGACCAGCTCTTCGTGCGAGCCGAGCGCGATCATCTTGCCGTTGTCGACGATGCCGATGCGGTCGCTGAGCTCCTGCGCCACGGCCATGTAGTGCGTCGTGTAGAGGATCGTCATCCCCTGGGCGCGGAGCGCGAGGATGCCGTCGAGGATCGACCGGCGGCTCTGCGGGTCGATCCCCACTGTGGGCTCGTCGAGGTACAGCACCTTGGGTTTGTGCAGCAGCGCGACACCGATGTTGACGCGCCGCTTCATGCCGCCGCTGAACTTGTCGACGCGGTCCTTCTGGCGGTCGATCAGGGTGATGAGCTCGAGAACCTCCTCGACCCTCTTCTTGAGCGCATCGCCGGAGAGTCCGTACATGCGCCCCCAGAAGGTGAGGTTCTCGCGGGCGCTCATATCCGGGTACAGGGCGATGTCCTGCGGTACCACGCCGATGGTCTCCTTGACCGCCTGCGCCTGGTGCACGATCGAGTTGCCGCCGACCATGGCGTCGCCGCCGGTGGGCTTGAGCAGGCAGCTGAGCATGGAGATGGTGGTGCTCTTGCCGGCGCCGTTGGGGCCGAGGAGGCTGAAGATCTCGCCCTCGGCGATGTCGAAGCTCACGCCGTCCACGGCGAGCACGCCCTTAGGCGGGTCGTACTGCTTGCGCAGTTCCTGGACCTCGACGATGCTCACCGGCCGCACCTCCCGTTCGCCTCGACACTGAGCCTCGTTATACAACGCGCGGCGGGCGGCGGTCACGCCCGCAGTCGGCGCTCGAGGCGAATCCGTTACCTATATAGTGGACTGCAATCCACGCTGCGCGATGCCGGTACCCTTCAGCAGGCCCGGCACGCGGCAGGAGTCCATGCCGGAGGCGGGCTGCTACAGACGGCCGGTGTCGAGCGCGCTGATCCGGGCGATGAGTACAGTGCACCACAGGCGCATCGGAGGCGTTCTGGCGCCGCCAAGGGGGAGGGCCATCTTGTTCAACCACCGCTGGTATCTACTCGTGTCGCTGATCGGTCTCGTCGCGCTGCTCTTGGCGACACCGGCCATGGCTTCCGGCCCCGACTCCAAGCCGGATCGGCAGCAGATCAGCCGTCTGCCGGCGCTGCCCAAGACGGCGACGTCCCTCCCGGGTCGTGCGCTCGTGCAGCTACGCCCGGGCGTGACGATGGCCGGTATGCGCCGCGTTGCGGCGAGCGCTGACGCGGTGGTCCAGCGTGAGATCAAGGGCAACGGTGCGGCCGATGGCGGCAGGCTGCTCGTCGTGCGATCGACCACTGCGACGACCCGGCAGCTTGTCAACGAGTTGTCGGAGGACCCGCGCGTCGAGTTCGCCGAGCCCGACTACATCCTGCACGTGGACGCCACGCCGAACGATCCCCGCTTCGACGAGCTCTGGGGGATGCAGCAGGTCAGCGCCCCCGGCGCCTGGAGCATCAGCACCGGTTCGACGGACGTCGTGATCGCCGACATCGATACGGGAGTCGACTACTCGCACGCCGACCTCGCCGCCAACATGTGGCAGAACTCCGCGGAGACGCCGGGCAACAGCATCGACGACGACGGCAACGGCTGGGTCGACGACGTCTACGGCATCGACTCGGCGAACGGCGACGGCGATCCAATGGACGACCACGGCCACGGCACGCACACGTCCGGCACCGTCGCCGCCGTCGGCGACAACAGCGTCGGTGTCACCGGGGTCGCGTGGCAGGCGGAGATCATGGCGCTCAAGTTCCTCGACGCGGACGGCTCCGGCGCGACCTCGGATGCCATCACCTGCATCAACTATGCGATCGCTCAGGACGAGGCCGGCGTCAACGTCGCCGCCATCAACGCATCGTGGGGCGGCGGCGCATACAGCGAGTCTCTGCGCGCTGCGATCAACGCAGCCGGCGCGCGCGGCATCATCTTCGTCGCCTCGGCCGGCAACGGCGGTGAGGACGGCATCGGCGACGACAACGACGTCTCGCCCTCGTACCCGGGGTCCTACGACTGCTCGAACATCATCGCCGTGGCGGCGACCGACAGACACGACGAGCTTGCGGACTTCTCCAACTACGGCGCCACCAGCGTCGACATCGCCGCGCCCGGCGTCGGTATTCTCAGCACCGCGGGGTCTGGCTATGCATCCTGGAACGGCACGTCGATGGCGGCGCCGCACGTCACCGGGGCGATCGCCCTCTGCGCGGCCCAATTCCCCGCCGAGACGATCACCGCGCGGATCGCCCGCGTGCTCGGCAACGCCGACGCCGTGACCGGCCTGTCGGGCAAGACCAGCTCCGGCGGACGCCTGAACGTGCAGACGGCCCTGGGCGGGCCGGCGCCGAGCGACGATGACATCCCGGGCATCCCGCTCAGTGTCTCGCCGGTCGCCGGGACGCTTACGCAGTCCTCAGACACGAACGACGTCTATCGTGTGCACCTCGAGGCCGGCAAGACCATCACGGCAGTGGTCAGCGGCGACGCGGGTACCAACGTCGACCTCTTCCTCTTCTCGCCGGGCACGGCGAACGTGAGCAGCCACGGCGTGGCGGTGGCTCAGGCAGTCGGCGTCAGCTATCCCGACTCCCTTTACTACACCGTCCCGACCACCGGCACCTACTACCTGGACGCCTACGCGAGCGGCGGATCGGGCGCCTACCAGCTCACGGTGGCGTCCGACGACGAGATCCCGGGCGTTCCGATCAGGTCGTCGCCGATCACTGGAACGCTGTCCTCGACCAACGACGCGGACGACGTCTTCGCCGTGCACCTGGATCACGGGGACGTGCTGCAGGCGTCGGTCTCCGGCCCCGTCGGGTCGGACTACCGGCTCTTCCTCTACGCGCCCGGCGCGGTCAGTGTCTGGACCGACACCCCGGTCGACGGCGCGACCGGCGGCGCATATCCACGCACGTTCCAGCACTATGCATGGAGCAGTGGAACGTACTATCTCGATGCCTACGCGTATTCGGGCACCGGCGCGTACACCATTACCTACGCCGTGACGGCCGCCACCGCCGACGACGACATCCCCGGCGTCCAGCTCACGACCTCGCCGGTCGGGGGCGACCTCGTCATCGCCGGCGACTGCGACGTCTCGAGCTTCCATGCCACGGCCGGGCAGTCCATCCAGATGAACCTCACGGGTGCGGCCGGCACGGACTTCGATCTCTACCTCTTCGGACCGGGAACCTCAACGGTCATCGGCACCAGCGCAGTCGCGTGGTCCAGCGCGACCTCCTATCCGGAGTACATCACCTACACTGTCGTCACGACCGGTGTGCACTACATCCTCGTGTACGGCCACGACAGCACCGGCGCGTACCAGCTCACGCACAACGTCGACTTCGTCGCCCCGGTCACCTCGGTGATCGGCGCCGATTCCACCTGGCACAAGACACCGGTCACGCTCGCCTTCAGCGCGACCGACACCGGCTCGGGGGTCGCGTACACGGAGTACGACATCGACGGCGGGGGCTACGTCCGCGGCAGCGGCGTCACCATCTCCACCAACGGCAGCCACACCGTCGCCTTCCGCTCGGTGGACAACCAGGGCAACATCGAGGATGCGCAGACCACGGTCGCGAACATGGACGCCGGCAAGCCGACGACCGTCGCCGTCGCCAACGTCACGGTGCGAAAGGGCAAGAAGGCCGCGATGCGCTACCGCGCGAACGACGTGACACCGCAGGCCTCATTCCAGATCAAGGTCTACAAGGGGCGCAAGCTCGTGAAGGTCCTGAAGCCGGGGAGGAAGGCGACCAACACGGCGCAGAAGTACATCTGGACCTGCAAGCTGGCCAAGGGCAAGTACACGTGGAAGGTGTACGCGACCGACCAGGCCGGCAACAAGCAGCGCAAGATCGGCTACAAGACGCTCACCGTGAAGTAGACGGACGCGCCAGGTAGGACGGACGAGAGGGAAGCTGCCCGAGCGGGCGCAGGACGCAGACCGGCGTCTGTTCGTGTCCTTGCCCCAGCGGATTGTCGCGCATCAGTCGCCTGGAGAGCGCCCGGTCGGCGCCCGGCGAGGCGCCGAGCACAGCCGCGGTGAGGTCGTTGGCGTCGATGACGACGAACTCCACCCTGCCGCCGGCGGCCTCACTCAGGACGTCGGCCAGATGCACGGCGACGCCGTCCGGGTCCGCCGGGCCCAGCTTGGCGTGCGTGTTGTGCGGCGGCAACGTGTTCCAGGTGGGGCCGTCGATGGCCTCCACGTCGGCGCCGGCGACCTTGTAGAAGAGGCCGCGCTTGCCGACGACCTTGCCGGCGGCGGACACGGCCGCGGCGGCGACGATGCGCGGAGCGCCGGCCTCGTCGATGGCCAGCTGCATGGTCTCGGGGATGCCGAGTCCGATGCCGTGCGGCGTCTTGGTCACGGCCTTGCTGAGCACCTTCGCCAGCCGCGTCGGGTGGATCTCGTCGAGCGCGTAGCTGCGGCCCTGGCTCGCGGCGATCGGCTTCTCCGCCATGACCACGAGGTCGCCCGGCCTGACGTGCTCGGCGATCTCACGGCGCAGCAGCTCGTCGAGGTCGTCGCCGCGGCCGACGAGACTCGTCCTGAGCGGCAGGCGGGCGAAGACGGTGCCGCCGGCGACGGCGAACAGGTGCTTCTCCTCGTTCGGCGCGTATCCGGCGAGCAGGCGCTCGGCCTCGGTGGCCGCGGCGGGGCCCTGCGGGCCCGCGGCCGCCGCCAGCAGCGCCGGCACGCGCGCATCGCCGGGCTCGGCGATGCCGCCGCGATGCACCGGGCCGACGGGGACGGGTGCGCTGAGCGCCGCCTCCACGTCGGCGTCCTCGATCACCACGCTCGTGTCGACGAACTCGCGCAGCCAGAACTCCACGTTGGCGGCGCGCCAGAAGAACATGCTCTCCTCCACCTGACCCTTGCAGCAGGCGCGGAACGCCGTCACGACGGCCTCGCCGTCCCAGTAGGGCCGCGCCTGGAACGCGGGAGACTGATAGAGACTCGTGAACGCCGCCCGGCGCGCCTTGATCCAGCGCATCTCCGGTGTGGTGAACCCGACCTTCCAGCGGCGCAGGCGGATCTTCTCGGGCAGCGTGCCCTTGAGCGCCGCGCGCAGGATCCAGCGGCTCCAGCCGGCGCGCACGATCGCGTCCTCCGGCAGGCTCAGGATGTGGTCCACGAACTCCTGGTCCAGGTACGGCACCCGGCTCTCGATGCTGAACGCCATGGAGTTGCGGTCCTCGTAGCGCAGCAGACACGGCAGGCTGTAGGTGAGCAGGTCCTGGAGGAGACGCCCCTTGAGATCCGACTGGGAGCGCCCGTACCCGGGGTCGGTGGTCCGGGCGAGGAAGTCCTGCCGCAGGAGCTTGCGCGTCGGCAGCTGCTTGCGCCGCTGCTTGATCCTGCGCTTGGCCAGCGGCCACAGCACGTCGCGCGAAGCCATGGCCTCCTTGCGGAGCAGCTCGTGCTTGCCCTCCTGGCGCAGCTGGCGCAGATACACGAGCTGGTACGGCACGTAGCCGGCGATCAGCTCGTCGCCGCCCTGGCCGTCGAGCAGCACGGTGACCTGCTCTCGCGCCGAACGCATCACGCACCACTGCGCGTAGGGGCCGGTGCTCACGATCGGCTCTTCCTGATGCCAGACGAAGTCACGCAGCTCGCCGATGAACCCGTGCGACGTCGGATTGGTGTACGTGGTGTCGGCGCCCGTGCTCTCGACGGCGGTCTCGATGTACTCGCGCTCGTCGATGGGGTCGCCGTCGAACACGGCGCTGAAGGTCTTGAGCTGGCCGCGCAGCGAGGTCGCGTCGGGCACATCCTCCTTGAGCAGCTCGCTCATGAAGCTGATGATGGTGGTGGAATCGAGGCCGCCGGAGAGGCAGGAACCCACGGGGACCTCGCTGACGAGGCGCCGCTCGACGCTCTCGCGGAAGCGGCGCCTGAAGTCCGCCGGGTCGTCGCCGCCGTCACGCGTGAGCGCCGGCGTCCAGTAGGCGGCGCTCTCGAGCGGGGCCGCGAGCACGCCGGGCGCCGCGGCGCCGTCATGCGCGACGGCCTCGTCGAGCGGCAGCTCGATCCAGGTGGCCGACGGGACGTGGTACACGCCCTTGAAGAACGTCTCGGCGCGGTGGTCGTGGAACCCGTGCTGCAGATACTCGAAGACCATCTGCTCGTCCGGCTCGGCGATCAGCTCGGGGTCCTGTAGCAGGGCCTTGATCTCGCTGGCGAAGAGCAGACGGCCGCTCTTCGGCGACCGGGCGTAGTAGAGCGGCTTGATGCCGAAGTGGTCGCGGTTCAGGACGAGCTTGCCGCCGCGCCCGTACTCGTCGGCGCCGCGCAGGTCGGCCACGGCGAACGCCCACATGCCGTTGAAGCGCGCGGCGCAGCCCGGCCCCCACTCCTCGTAGGCGTGGACGATGACCTCGGAGTCGCAGTGCGTGCGGAACACGTGGCCGGCGGCCTCGAGCTCGGCGCGCAGCTCGCGGAAGTTGTAGACCTCGCCGTTGTAGACCAGCCAGACTGTCTCGTCCTCGTTGGCCACGGGCTGGTGGCCGCCTTCGCGGTCGATGATGCTCAGGCGCCGGTGGCCGAGGCTGACGGACGGCGTCTCGAAGGCGCCGGCGTCGTCGGGGCCGCGGTGCACGATGGCCGCGGCCATACGCCCGAGAAGCTGCCGGTCGGGCGCGCCGGCAAAGCCGAAGATGCCGCACATGAGCGGATGCTCTCCTGGGGGTCGGGACCGATGCGGCGCGGCGCGCCCTCCGGCGGCCGCGCCGCCCGACCTTACCACGGGCGGGACGGCCCCGGCGAGCCGCCGCGAGAGAGGCGCGCGGCGCCGGGATGTGGCCGGCCGCGCCCCCGCAGGCGGACCGGCCACGTCCGGGCGTCGCGCGTCGGCGTCACATCAGCTTGATCCGGTTGCCAGGATGCGACATGCAGTAGTCGTCTTCCGTGACCAGCGGGAACGCGCTCACCACCGGGAAGCACCCGAAGGGGAGTTCGCGCGTGGATCCGCGGAAGTAATGATCGGCCTGGAGCGCCACGGGCGGAGCCGCCCGGCAGGTGCCGGCGTCGCCCGCTCCTGGAAGCTTGGCGAACGCCGGGCAGGTGCGGCAACGCTGCATGCTGTCCTGGTCCATCGGCCCTCCTGTGCCAGAAGCGTGAGCGACGCGCTGGCTCCGCGGCGCGCCGGGTACGCGTCCTCTTCAACGCGCGGCCGCCGTCCTCCTCCCCTCTCCCGCGAAGGCGTGCCGCTCCGTCCGCCCGCCCGGCGTTGCCGCCCGCTGTGCGCCCCCGGTACACTCGGAGCCCTTCCCCGAGCCGACGTGGAGGTCGAGATGGCCGGTCGCGACGAGGCGCTTCGCGAGGTCCGTCAGCTGCAGTACGTCTGGATCCCGATGCGCGACGGCGCCCACCTCGCGGCGCGGGTGTGGCTGCCGGCCGATGCGGAGGACACGCCCGTCCCCGGCATCCTCGAGGCCGTACCGTATCGGCTCAGCGACGGCATGGTCACCCGCGACGTGCTCATCCACCCGTACTGGGCGGCGCGCGGCTACGCGTGCGTGCGCGTGGACCTGCGCGGCAGCGGCGAGTCGGACGGCGTCCTCGAGGACGAGTATCACCCTCAGGAGCAGGAGGACCTGCTCGAGGTCATCGCCTGGATCGCGGCGCAGCCGTGGTGCGCCGGCGCGGTGGGGATGACCGGCATCTCGTGGGGCGGCTTCAACAGTCTCCAGCTGGCCGCCCGCCGCCCGCCGGCGCTCAAAGCCATCATCACCCTGATGAGCACCGACGACCGCTACGCGGACGACGTGCATTACAAAGGCGGCTGCGTGCTCGCCACCGACCTGCTGCACTGGAGCACCTGCATGCTGCACTGGCAGTGCCAGCCGCCGCACGAGGCGGCGGTGGGCGACCGGTGGCGCGAGCTCTGGGACCAGCGGCTTGCGGCCGTCAAGCCTTGGGTCCACACCTGGCTCGCGCACCAGCGCCGCGACGAGTACTGGAGGCACGGCTCAGTGTGCGAGGACTACGCCGCCATCGAGATACCCGTGTACGCCATCGGCGGCTGGACCGACGGCTACAGCAACAGCGTGCCGCGCCTGCTCGAGGGGCTGTCGGGGCCGCGCAAGGGTCTCATCGGGCCCTGGCCGCACGCGTTCCCGCACCACGTGACCCCGGGACCGGCGATCGGCTTCCTGCAGGAGGCGCTCCGCTGGTGGGATTTCTGGCTCAAGGGCGCGGAGACGGGGATCATGGACGAGCCCATGCTGCGCGCCTGGATGCAGGACTCCGTGCCGCCGGCGCCGTGGATGGACCAAGTCCCCGGGCGCTGGGTGGCGGAGGACGTGTGGCCGTCACCATGCGTCGAGCCCCACCGGCTGCGCCTGGACGCGGACGGAGTGCTGCGGAGCGCCGAGGACGGCGGGACGGCAGATGCCGAGGCGGCGGCCCACGGCGCAGACGGCGGCTGCCTCAGCATCCTCGGCGCCCAGCTCTGCGGCGCCGACGCCGGCGCCTGGTGCGGCGAGAGCCAGCCGAGCGACTTCGCGCCCGACCAGCGCGCCGCGGAGGGCCAGTCGCTCTGCTTCACCTCGGCGCCGCTCACGGCGCCTCTCGAGATCCTCGGCCACCCGCGGCTCACGCTCCGCTTTACGAGCGACCGGCCGCTGGCGCTGGTCGCCGCCCGGCTGGACGACGTGGCGCCGGGCGGCGCCTCGAAGCTCGTCACGACGCAGGTCTTCAACCTGACGCACTTGACGAGCCACGAGGCGCCCGAGCCGCTCGAGCTCGGCCGGGAGTACGAGGCGGGGGTCGCGCTGGACGCGATCGCCCAGTCGTTTCCGGCCGGCCACCGTCTGCGTCTTGCGCTCTCGCCGACGTACTGGCCGTGGGCATGGCCCTCCCCGGAGCCGGTCACGCTCTCAGTGATCGCCGGCGAGAGCGTGCTGGAGTTGCCGGTGCGGCCGGCGCGTCCCGAGGACGCGGACCTCCGGCCGTTGGACCCGCCCGTGGTCCCCGAAGGCCTCGGCGAGAAGACGGTCGGCGGCAGCAGGGGCGGTCGCACCTACACGCGCGACCTCGCCACCGACGGCATCACCTGGACCTTCGACTACGCGGACGGGGGCAACGTCGTCCTGCCCAACGGCTGGGAGACCGAGGAGAGGAACCGGGTGAGCTACGGCATCCGAGAGGGCGATCCGCTCTCCGCACGCGTCGAGGTCCAAGCCGAGTCGGTGCTGCGCCGCGGCGCCCAGGGCCGGTTTCACATCGTGACCCGCGGGGAGATGACGTGCGACGCGGACACGTTCTACGTCGCCGACGAGGTCGCCGTCTACGAGGGTGAGGACGGCGACGAACGCGAAGTCTTCACGAGGTCGTGGTGGCACCAGGCGCCGCGCGACTTCGTCTGAGAGGGAGGCCGGGAGGATGTACTTCGGCGCGCACGTGAGGTCGTCGGGCGGCGTGTGGCACGCCGTCGAGAACGGGGTGTCGATCGGCGCAGAGGCGGTGCAGTTCTTCGCCGGCAGCCCCCGCACCTGGGCGCCGACGCTGTACAAGGACAAGGACTCCGCGAAGTTCCGCGAACTGCGCGCGGAGTCCCCCATCCGCTTCGTCGTCATCCACACCATCTACCTGATCAACCTCGCCAGCGAGAACGAGGACTTCTACGACAAGTCGGTGAAGTCGCTGTGCGGCGCCCTCACGGCCGCCGACCAGCTGGGCGCCGACGCCATCGTCACGCACATCGGCTCGCACCAGGGCTCGGGGTTCGAGGCCGGCCTGGAGCGCGTGCAGGCCGGCCTCCGCGCGGCCCTCGCCGACAGCGGGGGCTCCCCGGTCCGGCTGCTGCTCGAGAACACGGCCGGCGCCGGCGGCACCATGGGCATCGACTTCCGCGAGCTCGGCCAGATCATCGACGCCGCCGGCGGCGACCCGCGCCTGGGCATCTGTATGGACACGGCACACATCTACGAGTCGGGCGCGGATCTGCGCACGCGTGAGGGCGTCGACCAGATCCTCCGCGAGCTCGACGAGGGCTGCGGCCCGGACAGGCTTGTGATGCTCCACCTCAACGACTCCAAGACACCCCTGGGCTCCAACCGCGACCGTCACGAGAATATCGGCGAGGGCGACCTCGGCGACGACGCCTTCCGCCTGCTGGTCAACGAGCCGATGTTCGCGGACCTGCCCGGCGTTCTCGAGGTGCCGGGGTTCGACGGCCAGGGCCCGGACGCGCAGAACCTGGCCCGGCTGCGCGCGCTGGTGGAGTGAGCCGTCGGCGCGCCGACGGCTCACGGGCCGACCCTCGTTCGCCTGCGGGTATACTCGGGCTACGCCGTACGCAAGGTGCGACCGACTCGGACTGACCCCCCGGGAGCCGCATCGGCTGGCGGGGCACCGTAGGTACTCCGACTACTGCGAGGTGACGCCATGGAACTCGTGACGGTGACCACCGTGAGCGACGCTGGCCTTGCCAACGTCGTCGTCGGTGTGCTGGAGCAAGCGGGCGTCGAGGCCGTCGTCGGCGGCGCCGGCGCCCCCGGCGTGTACCCCACGCCGTCGGTCCACCCGTACCACATCCTGGTGGCTCAGGACGACCTCGACCGGGCTCGCGACGTGCTCGACCAGTTCGAGACCATGCCGGAGGACGCGGACGACGAGGACTGAGCTCCACCCGGCGACCCGGATGGGTGAGCGCGGCCCCGAGGGCTCCGCGTCTGCTATCATGTGCCTTCTTGCAGCGTTTTTTCGGCCCTGCGGGGCGTTCCAGACACGGGAGTGACGATGTTCGGACGCATCTTCGGCCGCGGCAAGGACGACCACGATCAGGCCGTCTGCGCAGAGTGTGGCCGCACCCTCCTCGCCGGCGAGTGGACCCAGACCGTGATCGACGAGCGCGGCGACGAGCGGATCATCTGCTCGTTGTGCGGGCAAGCCTACGCGGGACAGGCCGACCCGGTGGCCGCGGCGCCCACGCCGGCTAACAACGGCCGGGTTCGCGAGACGCGCAGCGAATCGCGCTTTGACGATCCCTTCGAGCCGGCCCCTGCTCCTGCTCCGGCTCTCGAGCCGGATCGCGACACGCGCGCCGAGAGCGACGCGTTCTGGCAGGCGCTCAAAGACAAGGACGCACACATAGAGCAGCTCAAGGCGGAGCTGGCGCGCGCTGAGGCCGAACGGCAGGAACTCGCGGGCCGCTTCGCGCGCCTCGGCGCCGTAGGAGCCACCGACGAGGCCGCACCAGAACCCGGGTCCCTCACCGGCGACTCTTCGGAGCCGGGCGAGCGCACGTGGGGCGAGACTCCGGCGGAGTTCGCCGCCGAGATGGCGGCGCTGCGCGAGGCCGAGTCCGCGGCAGCCCCGCGGGATATCTGGGACGAGCCCGCTCCCGGGCCGGCGTTCGCCGCCGGGCCCGTGTCCGAGCCGGAGCCCGCCCCCGAGCCTCCGCTTGTGGCGGAGGTCGTCGCCGCAGAAGTCCTGGTGGACGCTGCTGTGGTCGAGGACCCTGTCACGGGCGAGCCCGTCGAGGCGGTCGTGGTCGACGAGAGCGTCGCTGTGGCCGAAGTGCCGGCCGTCGGCGTGCCGGTCACCGTGTTCGAGGACACGCAGCCCATTGAGGTCGTCTCCGAGGAGATGCTGGCCGCCGACCAGGCTGCCGACGAGAGCACCGGCGAGATCGCGGCCGCTGAGGCCGCCGCCATGGTGGCCGCCGGCGGCGGCACGCTCCCAGGCGAACCGCCGCCCCAGGAGGCTCCAGCTCCGTCGGCCGCCGAGGTCGAGGCCGCAGCCGCCTCGCTCACGCTCCTGCAGCGCGGCGTGGACCTGCTCAACGTGAGCCGCGTCCCGCACAAGATCGCCGAGACCAACGAGGAACTCGGTCTGCCGCACGTGCACGCGGGGTTCGACGGCGAGATCGTCGCCGTCACTTTTATGTGGACGATGGGCTGGTACCGCTTCCACGTCGACCTCGACAGCGGTGACGTCACTATGAGCGAGCGTGGCTACGAGGAACTCACGCTGCAGCTCAACGCCGGCGTGCGCGCCGACGGCACGGTGCAGCTCGCGCCGGCGCAGATCAGCCGCGCCGCCGCCCAGCGTGCGCAGGCGGCGCCGGAGACGGCGCCCGCCCAGCAGTCCACCGCCGCCCCGGCCGTCTCTGCGCCGGAGCCGGAGACACCGCGCGAGGCCGCCCAGAAGCCGCCGGAGTTTCTCAGCAAGTCATTGCTCGGCCAGCGCAGCGACGATGAGTCGGCCTCGTGGGAGCAGACCCAGGCCCGCGACTTCGACTGGGACCGCTGACGCACTGACGCCGGCGGCGCGGCCACTGCAAACGAGAAGGGCCGGGGCCGCCTCACGGCGACCCCGGCCCTTCTCGTTTGCTCGAGCGGCTGCGGTCACCGCCGCCGCTCACGCGGCACTCAGAACGACATGTCCCCGCTGCCGCCCATCATCCCGCCGAACAGCTGATTCATGAAGCTGTCAAACGACTTGGCGCCCTTCGGAGCCTCGACCTCGACCGGTTCGTCGAAGGCGCTCATGCTGACCGTGCCCTTCAGCGTCATGCCGGTGACGCCCTCCATGTCCTTCTGGCCGGAGGTGTCCATGGACGCGCCGAACTGCGCCTTGTACATGTACTGGTCCTCGACGCCGATCCAGTAGTCGACCGTCGCCTCCTTGAGCGTCTTGGCGAGCTCCTCGGTCTGCTGCTTGTCCTGCGTGAGGCCCTGGCTCAGCTGGTCCAGGTCGGTGCCGGAGCCACCGAGCTTCTCCTGCAGCGCCGGGTCCTCTGCGGCCTTGACCAGCGCGTCCGCCAGCTTCTGCGGGTCGGCCACGGCCTTGACGCGGTAGACCTCCACGCCGTCCAGCGTCTCGGTGCCCGCGAGCTCGTACTCCGTGCCCCAACTCGAGGGGTCGAGACCCATGCTCTTGAGCTGCTCGGTGGGCGTGCCGCCGCTCTGCGCCTGGTCGTCCAGCGCCTTGGCGTTCTTGTTGTCGAGCGCGTACCAGGCGCCCTGGTACTCGATCCACGACTTGTCACCCTCGCTCATCATGCCGAACTCGAGGTTCTGCCCGGCGATGCCGAGGCTCATCGTCATGTTGACGGCGGTAGGGTCGCTGCCGCTCGAACCCTGGGCGTGGAAGGTGACGCCCTGCGAGAGCAGGGCCTGCGCGGTCGGGTCGGTCATCTTCTCGGTGTCGCCCTGTATCTCGAGGCCGAGGTCGGCGATGAACGAGGCGCTGTTCACCGTCGCCATCTTCGCCTCGCTGTCCTTGACGATCTGGTCTGCTGAGACGCCGGCGGCCGCGGCGGCAGGTGATTCCGCGGTCGACGCCTTGTCTTCGCCGCCGCACCCCACGACGGCGATCATGAGAGCCAGCACGAGGAGCAGGACCGCTCCGCGTCTGGAGATCAAGGCTCGCATAGGTATCCTCCTGTCGTCTTCTGGACGCGTGGCCCGCGCCTGCTCCTTTTCTCGGCCGGCGGGGCGCCCTCCTTTACGAAGTGATGCCCAGCCACCCGCTATGACGACTGCCTCAGGGAGACGACGACGGCGCGGAAGGGTTCATTGCCCTCTGAGACGGTCTCGACGAGCGGGTGGTCCTTGAGGTGGAGGTGGATCACCTTGCGCTCGGCGGCCGACATGGGCTTGAGGACGATGCTCCCGGCGTCCCGCACGACCTTCTGCGCCGTCCTGTCGGCCAGCGCGGTGAGAGCGGCGGCGCGGCGGTCGCGGTAGCCCTCCGCGTCGACGATCACCTGCCGGCGCTCGCGGCGGTCGCCGTTGACGACGATCGCGGCGATGTACTGCAGGGCGTCGATCGTGGCGCCGTGGCGGCCGATGAGCAGCCCGAGGTCGTCGCCGCTGATCTCGGCGCGCACCCACTCCGGCGTCTCGCTCGCGCCGACGTGCGCCTCGACGCCCATGAGGTTCACGACGTTCTGGATGAACTCCCGGAGCTTCTCGGCGCCCGGCGGCAGGTCGGCCTCCACGCGCTCCTCGGAAGGACGCAGGCGAGCCTCCACGCGCGCCTCGGTCTTGCCGCGCCCGAAGAAGCCGCCCTTGCTGCCCTCATCGACGACGAGGTACTCGATGTCGGCCGGGTTGACGTAGGGCACGATCTTGCGCAGCTGCCCGAGCGCCGTGCGCTTCGCGTCCTCGACGGTGGCCCCGGCGGCGATGGTGGCGAACTCGGTCTCTTCTTCGTCTTCGTCGATCGGCTGGAGGTCGTCCGGCTCTTCCATCGATCATGCTCCCTGGTCGGGTGGGAAAGGCCCGGGGCACCCCGCGGCGTCACTCCTCCGCGGGACCGCCCGAGCTCGTGGTCGCTCCTCCGTCGCCTGCCCCGGACGTGCCGTCCGGGGACGCGTCAGCCGGCCGCGGCTTGGGCTTCTGCCCGCCGCCGGACCCCTTGGACCTGGCGCCAGCCTGGACGGACTTGCCGCCCTGGCCCGGCTTGCCGCCCTGCTGCTGGCCCGGCTTGCGCTTGCCCTTGCCGGGCGGCGGCTTCTTGGCGCCCGGCGCGGCCTTCTTGGCGCCCGGCGCGGCCTTCTTGGCGCCGGCTCCGCCGGCGCCGGCTTGCTTGGCCGCGCCGCTGCCTTCCTTGGCGCCGCCCTTGCCCTTCTGGGCCATCTTGGCCTCGCGCTGCTTCATCGCCTCACCCTGCGACGCCATCAGCGCGTCCATGACGCGGCTGCGCTTCTTGGGCTTGCCCTTGGCGCGCGCCGCGAGGTCGGCAGGCTTGGGCATGGTGCGGCGGATGATCAGCTGCTGGCCGATCGTCCACAAGTTCGTCGTGATCCAGTAGACGAACAGACCGGCGGGGAAGTTCCAGAGGAAGATCACGAAGATGACGGGCATCGCCCGCATGATCGTCTTCTGCATCTTGTCGGTCTGGGTGACCAGCATGAGCTCCGTGGAGATGATCTGCGTGATCACGTAGATGACCAGGAGGACGATGCTAGTCTCGCCGAGCGGGATGCCGAGGAAGGTGGAGTCGGCGATCGCCGGCTCGTCCTTGATCGCGTAGTACAGGCTGATGAAGATCGGCAGCTGCAGGACGAGCGGCAGACACGAGGCGAAGGGGTTGACGTGATGCTCCTGGTAGAGCTTCATCGTCTCTTCCTGCAGCTTGCCGCGGTCGCTCTTGTACTTCTGCTGCAGAGCCTTGATCTGCGGCTGGATGGCCTGCATCTCCTGCGCCGACCTGTACTGCTTCCACGTCAGCGGGAAGAGGATGAGCCGGACGATGATGGTGAGGCCGATGATGGCCTGGCCCCACGTGAGACCGATGCTGTACAGCCAGTCGAGGATCCAGGTGAGGACGTCGATGACTGGGCCGAGGATGCTCTGCATGTGTGGATCAGGCTCCCGAGTGCTGGTGGTGGTTGCAGGTGTGCCGTGGCGGGACAGGGTCGTAGCCGCCGTTGCTGAACGGGTTGCAGCGCAGGAGCCGCCACGAGGCCAGGCCGACGCCGCGGATCACGCCGTGCTCGCGGAGCGCCCCGACGGCGTAGTTGGAGCACGATGGGTAGTACTTGCAGCGCTGCCCCAGCATGGGAGAGAGGGCGTATTGGTACACCCTGATGAGGGCGATGAGCGCCGCGTTGGCGCCGGCGTTGGCGCCGGCGTTGACGGCGGAGAGGACGCGGTTCATGCCTGCTCCGGGACCAGGAGCCCGGCGCGGCCGAGCAGCTCGCGCAACGCCGTGGCCACGAGGCCCTTCTCGCCCTCTCCCTCGCGGGTGACGAGCTCGATGAGTTGCGGGCGCGCGATCACGACCAGATCGTACTCCTCGGCGAGCTGCTCCGCGCTGGCCTGGAAGGCCTCGCGCAGCAGCCGTTTGACGCGGTTACGGACGACGGCTCCGCCCAGCTTCTTCGACACCGAGAGGCCCACGCGCGGCCCCTCGTCGCCCGGCTCGGCCGGGCGCTTGAACCAGTACAGCACCAGGAAGCGAGAGGCCGTCGAGCTCCCCTGCCGATAGATACGCTGGAAGTCGGAGGAGCGAGAAAGGCGAGAGCGCTTGGCGGCCATCAGGGCCCGCGGCTATGCGGAGAGGCGCTTACGCCCCTTCTGCCGGCGGCTCTTGATCACCGACCGACCCGCGCGCGTGCTCATGCGCTTGCGAAAGCCATGGGTCTTGCTGCGCTTACGGGTGTTTGGCTGGTAGGTCCTCTTCACTGCTTCCTCGCACGATTGCCGATAGTCAGAACGCAGAGTATAGCCGCGCGGCTGAGGCCCGGTCAATTTGACCCCGGTCTCCGGGCCGGGCCTGACCACGCTCACGAAACCCCGCACGTTGCCGATATCGGCTACTGGCAGGAGGACGCGAAACAGACACCATGCTGCTCGAAGGCTCCATCCACAGGTTCAACCTCGCCGGCGTACTGCAGTTCCTCGCGCAGGGCGCCGCCACCGGCGTGCTCGAAGTACGCGACTTCGAAGAGTACGGCTTCATCTACCTCGTGCGCGGACGCGTGGAGGCGATCTCCCTGCCCATCACCGACGAGAAGCTCGGCACGCGCCTCATCAGGGCGGGGTGTCTCACCGACCAACAGCTCGCCGAGGCGCTCATGGAGGACGCCGACCTCTCTCACGACCAGAAGAAGCTCAAGCCGCTCGGCCAGCGTCTCATCGAAAAGGGCTACACGACTAGGGAGATCATCCGTCGCATCATGGAGCGGCAGACGCTCGACCAGGTGTTCGAGCTGGCGCACTGGAGCAGCGGCGTGTTCCTCTACGACGAGCCGGAAGTCATGCCGCGCTTTCAGGTGGCGATCGAGGGCGACGTGCAGGGATTGCTGCTCGACGCCTACCGGCGCATCGACGAAGGCGAGCGGGCGCGCAAGTCGGCGCAGGTCGTGGAGAACGAGGTCTGCTACGCCTGCCCCCTGGATGAAGAGTGCGGACCGGTCATCAAGAGCAGGTACCTGAAGAAGGACGTGTGTCTCTGGCGCGAGATGGCCGCCGTGCTCGACGAGAGCTCGGAACGCCTCCGCGATGCGCGCCAGCTCTACCGGTCTCGCGAGACGGACACGAAGACGGAGCTCGACGCCTCTCTGGATACGGAGTGACCGACGCGGATACGCCGCAGGCGCCGCGCCGACCGAGCGGCCCCGCTTGGGCGAGCCGCACAGGGGGTACTCAGAGCCCGTGGCCGGTCAGCAGGGCATAGACGTCGCGTTCAGTCACATCCTCGACGCCATCAGCGACGGGGTGTACGTGGTCGGCCCCGACCGCACCATCGTGTACTGGAGCGCGGGTGCGGAGCGGATCACCGGCTACTCGCCCGGCGAGGTGGTCGGTCGCCGCTGCGACGAGGAGCTCCTGGCTCACACCGACCTGAGCGGGCGGCGTCTGTGCGCCGGCGGCTGCCCGCTCCAGGACTGCATGGACACGGGCCGTGAGCACTCCATCCGCGAGGTCTTCCTGAGACGCAAGGATGGCGAGCGGCTGGCCGTCTACGTCAAGACGGCCGGGTTCGAGATCGAGGGCGAGCGGTACGGCGTGGAGGTCTTTGGTGAGCTCGAGAGCGTGGCGGGCAAAGCGCTCGCCGGGCGCATCCAGGAGCTCTCGGACTCGGCCGTCTCCGACCCGCTCACCGGCCTCTTCAACCGCAGGTACCTCGACGCGGCCCTCATCCAGCAGTTCGCCATGTTCAGGCGCCTGGGACGCAGGTACGGTGTCATCCAGATGGACATCGACACCCTCAAAGAGATCAATGACCGTCTGGGGCACGCGGCGGGCGACGAGGCCATCCGGTTCGTCGCCGGCATCCTCTCGGACCACGTCCGCGAGATGGACGTCGCCGCCCGGTTCGGGGGCGACGAGTTCGTCGTCATCTGCGGCCTGGCCGACGAGGACGACCTTTCGGCGTACGGGCGGCGCCTCGTGCGGCTCATCCACGACTCACGCTTCGCCCCCGCGGAGGACGCCGGGCTGCGACTGACCGTCTCCGCCGGCGGCACGCTCGTGGCCCTGGACGACCGCGACGCGCGCGAGGCGCTGCGCCGCGCGGACGAAGCCATGTACGCGGCCAAGCACCGCGGCCGCGACGAGTTCGTGGTGAGCGGCAAGGGGAGCCGGCCGTGAGGCCGGCCGGCGGTGAGCTGCGGCGCAACCCCGTCGGCGGCGGACTGGCGATCGTGGCGCCGGCGCGAGCCTCACGGCCGGCGGACGCGTCCGGGCGCAGCGCAGGCGCTCCTCCCTGTCCCTTCTGCGCCGGCAACGAGACCCTCACGCCGCCGGAGGTGGACGCGCTGCGCCCCGCCGGGGGCGAGCCGGACGGCCCGGGCTGGCGCATCCGCGTGGTACCCAACAAGTTCCCCGCCCTGGAAGGACGGCACGAGGTGATCGTGCACTCGCCGGCACACGATGCCGAGCTGGAGGACCTCGGGGACGACGCCCTCGCCGAGGTCCTCGGCATGTGGCAGCGCCGGGTCGGCGCGCACCTCGAGTCCGGCGCCGCCGCGGTGACACTCATCGGCAATCTCGGCGCCGGATCCGGCGCCTCCCTGGAGCACCCGCACGAGCAGCTGTTCGCGACGCCGGTGGTGCCGCCCGTCCTCCTCGACGAGCTCCTCGAGGCCGAGCGCTACCGCAACCGCTACGGCACCTGTGTGGTGTGCGACCAGATGAGGGCCGCCCGCGACCGGCAGGTCCTCGACGGCCCCTTCCCGGCATGGGTGCCGGAGGCCACCCGCTTCAACGGCGAGCTGTGGCTGGCGCCGGCGGTGCACGAGGCCGACTTCCGCTCCGCGGACACTGTCGCCTTGGCGCCGGCGCTGCGACGAGTGCTCGCTGCAGTCAAGGCGTCCATCGGCGCTGCGCCGTTGAACTTCTGGCTGCACACGGCGCCCGCCGACCTGCGAGGACCGTTCCACTGGCACCTCGAGTTCGCCCCCCGCACATCCACGCTCGCGGGGTTCGAGCTGGGCACAGGCATCCACGTAGTGATCAAGGAGCCGGAGGCCGCGGCGGCGGAGTACCGCGCGGCCCTGCCGCCCGCCTGAGCCAACCCCGCTCGACGTGGGCGTTCGGCCGTGAGGCTCGACAGCCTCGTACCCTGATCAGCAGCCGGCGTCGTGCCGCAGCGCCAGCTGGCCGCAGGCCGCCTCGATGTCCCCGCCCGGCGAGTTCCGCACGGTCACGCTCACGCTCGCCTTCTCGAGCCGAAGCCGCAGCGCCTCGACCTCGCCGGGCGCCGGTCGCGAGAACTCGCCGCCGGTCTCGTTGTAGGCGATCAGGTTGAGGTGGTAGAGCGGCCGGCGCAGGCGCTGCGCCAGCGCCGACACCTGCGCCGGCGTGTCGTTGACGCCGCGCAGCACCACGTACTCGAAGAGCAGCTTGCGGCGCGTGGCCCGCACGTACCGCTCGCACGCGCCGAAGACGGCGTCCAGCGGGTACGTGCGGTTGAGCGGCACCAGCCGGTCGCGCAACTCGTCCGTGGCCGCGTGCAGGCTCACGGCGAGGTTGAGCTGCAGCGGCTCGGCGGCGAACCGATCGATCCCCGGCACGACCCCCACCGTCGAGACGGAGATGGACCTGGCCGCGAGGCCGAATCCGTCAGGGTCGTTGAGCAGCCGGCACGCGCGCAGCGTCTGATCGTAGTTGTGAAACGGCTCGCCCATGCCCATGAAGACGACATTGGTCACGCGCCTGTCTCCCTCGTCGCGCAGGACGCGGGCGAAGTGCAGGATTTGGTCCACGATCTCCTCGGCCGCGAGGTCCCGGCGAAGCCCCAGACGCCCGGAGGCGCAGAAGGCGCAACCCACGGCGCAGCCGACCTGGGTGGAGACGCACACGGTCGCCCTGCCGGCGACCAGCATGAGCACCGCCTCGACAGGGTGGCCGTCCCCGGTCGAGAACAGCGTCTTGCGCGCCGTGCCCCTCGGCGCGGCGCGCGTCTCCACCTCCGCGAGCGTCAGCACTGAGAGCCGCTCGGCGAGCGAGCGCCGCAGCGCGAGCGGCAGGGTGGTGATGGCGTCAAAGTCCGTGACGAGCCCGCGCGTGAGGGCCTCGTATACCTGCCGCGCCCGGTAGGCGGGCTGGCCGAGCTCCGCAAGTGTCGCGGCGATGACGTCCGGATCGAGCACCCGGCCATTCTACGCCGGGCAGGGAATCATGGATGCAAACGCGAAGAGTGTCACCAGCCAGGCAGGAACGACTCGGGAACGCCGCTGCCATGACCACCGTCCAGATCGTCGCGATAGCCGTTGCGTCCCTCGCGGTGCTCCTGCTCGTCGTCGCGCTGATCGTGACGCGGCGGCGGAGCGACGAGCCGGCGGAGGACGTCCGTCCCTCCGGCTCGTTCCTGGACGATGCTCCCCAGGACACCTTCTCCGTCCTCGGCAAGGCCGAGCAGCCCGTGGAGGACATCACCCTCGACCCGGCGGTGGAGAGGGCGGCGGCCCGCCGTGCGGCGGCCACCGAGCAGGCGCAGCGGGAGCGGCGGACCCAGCCCGGCGGGCTCGGTCTCGACTGGGGACCCGACCTCAGCGTCCGGGGCGTCGAGTTCGCCGCAGAGCCTGGGTCTCCTGCGGTGAGCGAGGTGGAGGCGGAGATCACGGGCGAGCTCCGTCCGGACGGCGGTGCCACGCTGGCGATCCCCGCGCAGGACTTCCCCCCCGCCGGCGCTCAGCCGGCCGGCTCGCCGGCCGACGCGGTGGCATCCGGCCCGGCGGGCGACCCGGAACCAGAGGCACCGGCCGCCGCCGGGCCCGAAGCCGCGCCTGCGACAGAGGGGTCAGGCTCCGGCGGCCGTATGGTCCCGCTCTCGGACATCATCGTGACGACGAGCGGCAAGATGGTGGACCTCGAGGACCCCGAAGTGCGGCGCATGCTCACCGAGCTGGTGACGTTCGAGATCGACCAGGCAGCCGAGTTCCGCCGCCAGGGCCAGACCATCGACGCGGTACTGCAGCTCACCGAGGCGGAGAAGGTCTCCCGGGCGCTCGGCATGAAGGAATCGGCCGAGCGCATCCGCGCGATGATGGACCAGATCCGCCGCGAGCAATAGCCGCCGCGGCCCTGTCGGGCGACGCCGCCGGCTGGTTCGTAAGACTCTGAAGCGGCGGGGGACTCATCGACGTAGTCCTATCGAGCGACACCCCTAATTCGTGAGGGACTGAAGGGGTGGCGGAATGCGCCCGCCGCGCCGCACGAAGGCGCTGTTGCCGGCGGTGCTGACCTTCATCACCGGCCCCTCGCCGAACAGCCCGCCCAGAGTGACCCAGTCGCCGAGCCGCTTGCCGGCTGCCGGGATGAGCCGCGCGCCGGTGGTCTTGGAGTTGATCATGCCGATGGCCATGACGTCCGCGACCGTGCCCGCGAGGGCGTCGCGCGTGATGTCGCCGGGGACGACGATCATGTCGAGGCCGAGCGAGCACACGGCCGTCATGGCCTCGAGCTTCTCGATGGGCAGGTTGCCGTCGGCGGCGGCCCTGGCCATGGCCTTGTCCTCGCTCACCGGGATGAAGGCGCCCGAGAGGCCGCCTGTGGAGGAGGTCGCCATGGTCCCCCCCTTCTTCACCGCGTCGTTCAGCATCGCCAGCGCGGCGGTGGTGCCGGGCGCCCCGACCGACTCGAGGCCCATGCTCTCGAGGATCTCGGCGATGGAGTCGCCCACCGCCGGCGTGGGAGCGAGCGAGAGGTCGATGATGCCGAGCTCGGCGCCCAGCATCTGTGACGCCTCCTGGGCGATGAGCTCGCCGACGCGCGTGATCTTGAACGTCGTGCGCTTGATGAGGTCGGCGAGCTCGATGAACGAGGCGTCGGGGTTGGCGGCGACCACGTTGCGCACCACGCCGGGCCCCGAGATGGCGACGTTGATGCTCGCCTCGGCCTCGCCGCTGCCGTGCATCGCGCCGGCCATGAAGGGGTTGTCCTCCGGCGCATTGCAGAAGATGACGATCTTGGCGCAGCCGATGGAGTCCTGCTCGGCCGTCCGCTTGCTGACCGCGAGGAGCACATCGGCCATGCGCAGCACCGCATCCATGTTGATGCCGGCGCGTGTGGAGGCGACGTTGACCGACGAACACACACGCCCTGTGCCGCCGATGGCGTCGGGGATCGCCTCGATGAGCGCGGTGTCGCTGCGCGTGAAGCCCTTCTGGACGAGCGCGCTGAAGCCGCCGAGGAAGTCGATGCCGATCTCGTCGGCGGCCGCGTCGAGCGCGTGCGCCACCTCGACGTAGGCGGTCGGGTCGTCGCTGCCGACGACGTCGGCGATCGGCGTCACCGAGACCCGCCGGTTCACGATCGGGACGCCGTACTTCTCCTGCAGCTCCGCGGCGGCCTCGACCAGCCTGCCGGCGCGGCGCACGATCTTGGCGTGGATGCGCTCCGCCGTGCGGCGCGGCTCGCCGGCGCCGCAGTCGTCGAGCGAGATGCCCATGGTGACGGCCCGCACGTCGAGGTTCTCGGACCGGATCATGCTCACGGTCTCGAGGATCTCCTGGGCGGTGATGAAGACCACGGCGCGCCTCTAGATCCGGTGCATGAACTTGAAGATGTTCTCGTGCTGCACGCTGATCTGCAGCCCGATCCGGTCCCCGGTCGCCCCCAGCGCGTCCTTGAGCTCGGCGATGGTGGTCTCTCCCTGGTCGAACGAGACGAACATGATCATCGTGAACATCCCGTTGGCGACCGTCTGGCTGACGTCGTCGACGTTGGCGTCCTGCTCGGCGATGGTGGTCGCGACCTGCGCGAGCAGCCCATGGCTGTCCGGGCCGAGAGCCGTGACGATGACCGTTGTGCGCATCGGGGACGTCCCTGGGAGTAGGTGGGCGAGAACAGGCGGCAAGTATACTAGATGCCCATGTCGATCCCCCCCGACCACGGCCCCACAGACGCCACGACCGCCGTCCTCGCCGGCCGCCTCGACAGGCTCGACCGGGCCGTCTCGCGCCGTCTCGCCATGGACTGGCCGCACCCGCACTGGTTCACCGTCCCGCTCGGCCTCCTCTCGCTCTCCGCGAACTACGGAGTGCTCTGGTACGTCCTCTGTCTCGTGCCCTGGATCCTGGGCGCGGACCAGCCGCTGTGGAAGGCGCTGTACGTGGCCGTGCCCGTCACCCTTGTGGAGACGACAGGCTTCCTCGTCAAGCAGCTGGTCGGCCGCGTACGGCCGCCCGTCGCCGATCCGACGCAGCCGGAGCAGATCCCGCTGCCCGTGAGCAAGTCGTTCCCGTCGTCGCACGCCAGCATGGCGGTGGTCGGGACGTGCACGCTCGGCATGCTGTACCCGCAGTGGATCCCCGCCCTCGTCGTGCTCTCGCTGGTACTCACGTTCAGCCGCGTGTATCTGGGCGTGCACTACCTCGGTGACGTGCTCGGTGGCCTCGGGTACGGGCTCATGTGGGGGGTCGCCTGGGTCCTCCTCGTGCCGACGCCGGTGTGACGTGAACGCGCTCAGTACACGCGGCGGCAGGCTTGCGGTGGCCACGGCGGCGCTCCTCGTCGTCGTCATCGGCCTCGCCGCCGCGGGCGTGTTCGACGGATGGACCGGCAGGCCCGACAAGGTCGGCCGGCCCTCGGCCGCCGTATCCAGTTCCCCGTTCGGCGGTGTGGCGGCCGCGACGGCGAAGGTGCTCGCGCAGAGCGTGGGCGCGCGCCCCGCAGACACGTGGGGCGAGATCCGAGCGCGCGAGTTCATCGACGGCGCCTTTCAGCAGTACGGCTACTTCCCCCTCACACAGGAGTTCATCGCCCGCGGGCGCGACCGGCGCGTCCATTCGGCCAACATCATCGCCCTCAAAGGAGGCGAGAGTGCCGAGCGCCTGGTGGTCGCGGCCCACTACGACTCCGTGGAAGTGGGCAAGGGCTACCTCGACAACGCCACCGGCGTCGGCCTGCTGCTGGAGGTGGCGGCGCGCGTCAAGGATGTGCCGACCCCGTACACGATCGTCTTCGTGGCGTTCGGCGCCGAGGAGGACGACCAGCTCGGCGCCGAGTACTTCCTGCGCGCCATGACCGACGTCGACCGCAAGGCGACCATCGGCATGATCAATCTGGATTCACCCGCCGGCGGCGAGACGCTCACGGTCATGAGTCGGTTCGGCGGGGCCACCTGGCTTCGTGACGACGCGCTGAGCGCCGCCGACCAGCTCGGCGTCCCGCTCGTCACCAGCCCGGAGGGCCGTGGCCGGCCGGCCGGCACCGTGTGGATGCCTGCCGACGAAGTGCCCTTCGCCGACGCGGACATCCCGACCGCCGTCTTCAGCGCCGTCTCCTGGGAGGACAGCCCCGGGCGCCGCATGAACGCGACGGCGGACGGCGCCCCCATCTGGCATACTCCCCGGGACACCGTCGCCTATGTCGACGAGAAGTTCCCCGGGAGGGTCCGGGACCAGCTCCGGGACATGTCCCGCCTGCTCGAGACCCTGCTCACCAGCAACCTGAAGAGGACCCCGTGAAGCTCGGCATCGTCGGTCTACCCAACGTCGGCAAGACCACCCTGTTCAATGCGCTCACGCACGCGCAGGCCGCGGCCACCGCGTATGCGTTCACCTCGGCCGAGTCCAACCTCGGCGTGGTCGCCGTACCGGACCCGCGGCTCGACCGGCTGGACGAGGTCCTCGAGACGCCGAAGAAGGTCAACGCCACCATCGACCTGGTCGACATCGCCGGTCTGGCCGAGGGAGCGAGCCGCGGCGAGGGACTCGGCAACCGGTTCCTCAGCGACATCCGCAGCGTCGATGCAGTGGCGCACGTGGTGCGCGTGTTCGAGAACCCGGAGGTCGCGCACGTGAGCGAGACGCTCGACCCGCGCGCCGACGTCGACCTCGTGGAGACCGAGCTCGTGCTCAGCGACGCCGAGCTGGTGGAGCGCCGCCTGGACAAGACCCGCAAGGCGGCGCGCAGCGGAGACAAGGCGGCCAAGCACGAGCTCGAGGTGCTCGAGGCGCTGCACGCTTCGCTCATGGACGGTGTGCTCGCCAAGCGCTTCGAGCGCGCAGCCGCAGACGAACCGCTCTTCCGCGAGCTCGCCCTCGTGAGCGACCGGCCTGTCCTGTTCGTCCTGAACACCGACGACGACCAGAGCGCCGCGGCCGCGCTGCAGCGGCACGGGGAGTTCGTGGAGTGGGCGCGCGGCCGGGGCGACCAGGTGGTCGCCGTCGCCGCGCGTCTCGAGGCTGAGCTCGCCGACCTCGACCCCGAGGAGGCGGCCGAGTTCCGCGCCGAGCTCGGCGCGGACGAGGCCGGTACGCTCGACGTCGTCCTGCGCGCCTGCTACGAGGCGCTCGGCTACGTCACCTTCTTCACCGGCGACTTCCGCAGCAGCGAGTCGCGCGCCTGGCAACTGCCCCGCGGCTCGACCGCCAAGCAGGCCGCGGGCCGTATCCACAGCGACATCGAGCACGGGTTCGTGCGCGCCCAGGTCGTGCGCATCGAGGACCTCATCGAGCTCAAGTCGTTCCACGCCGCACGCGAGAAGGCGCTGCTGCGCACCGAGGGCAAGGAGTACGTCGTCCAGGACGGCGACGTGATCAACTTCATGCACACGGGTTGAGCACGGACCGCACGCGTGCCGCGCGCAGACCGCACCCGGGCTGCCCTGCAGGGGCAGGTCGCTTCGCCCGCCCGCTGCTTTCAGTCCTCGAGGAGGATGCGGACCACCCCGGCCTTGGCTTGCACCGGGTGCGACTCCGCGACCGGCCCTTCGAACCACACCGACACCATCTGACCGGCTCCGAGGTCGACGCCCGACCCGCGGCCGCCCTTGAGCAGCCAGACCACGGTGTCGGGCGTGACACTCACCCAGGCGCGGTCGGGCGCGCCCGGCATGGCGCCGTCGTCGACGACGAGGAGCACCGGCAGGCCGGTGTCGCCGCTCCGCGTGAGGTCGTGGATGGTCCCGGTGATGTCGGCGGGCACCGCCGGTGGAGCGGTCGGTGAGGGAGACACCGCCCCGCCGCCACTCTCGCCGCAGCCTACCGCGACGGCCGCCACCAACAGCACCAGCGCGGCCAGGACCGCGAACGCCCGAGTCCTGTGTCTCATGACCCACCTCCCCCGGCGCCCTGCGCGGCGCCGTCGTCTGCAGGTGGAACGCACCGGGTGCAGCACCGGTTCACCGTCATCCTCGCTTGCGGGCGCACACGATACAATCCAGACGAAGGCTCACCGCCATGACCCCCGCCACCTCACATCCTCCCGTGCCCGAGGGATACCGCCTCCGTCCAGCCTCTCCCGAGGACGCCGAGGCCGTCACGGAGCTCAAGCGCGCCGCCGAGATCGCGCAGCACGGCGAGTCTGACGTGACCGTCGAGCACGTGCGCGAGGAGTGGGCGCTTCCGCGTCTGGACCTCGCCCGGGACATCTGGATCGCGGAGGACCAGTCCGGCGCCCTCGCCGGCTACGGCTTCTGCTGGGTGGAGGCCCCGCCGGCCATGATCGTCGCCGAGCAGATCGTGCACCCGAGGCACCGCGGCCGCGGCCTCAGCGCGGCGCTGCTCGGGCTCGGAGAGGCGCGGGCCGGTGAGCTCGCCGGCGCAGCAGGCGCCGCCGGCAGCCTCGACGTGTGGACCAGTGAGGGTGACGCGGCGCGGTGCGCGCTGTTCGAGCGGCGCGGCTACACGCACATCCGCACGTTCCTGCGGCTCGAGCGCCGCCTCGCGGACCCCGTCGAGCCGGCCACCTGGCCGGCCGGCGTCGGGGTGCGCGCCTTCAGAAGGGGGGTGGATGAGGCCGCGGTCCACGCGGCCGGCGAGGAGGCCTTTCGCGACCACTTCCGCCCGACGGAGATGGACCTCCAGGAGTGGCTCGACTTCCGCTTCGTCCGCGGAGACCTGGACCTGGGGCTGTGGTCCGTCGCCTGGGACGGTGACGAGGTGTCCGGCGCCATCCTCGCTTTCGAGACTCCGGTCGGCGGCTACCTCGACGAGCTCTTCGTCCGGCGCCCGTGGCGCGGCCGTGGCCTCGGGCGCGCGCTCCTGCTGGTGGCGTGCGCCGAGCTGCGGCGGCGGGGCCAGCCGCTCGCCTACCTGGGGGTCGACTCCGAGAACCCCACCGGTGCGATGCAGCTGTACGGGTCGGCCGGCTTCTCGCAGCGCCGCCGTGCCACCCGCGTGTACGCGAGGGCACTGCGCGCGGGCTGAGCGACCGGGGGGGCGAGCGGCCCCGGCCAGCCCGTGCGGCGCGCGGCGGGTGGCCCCCGCCTTGACGCCGCGCGCCCCGCGGGTGTGTACTGGGTCGCGCGCACAGCCGCGCGCGACGAGGAGGAGCAGCCGGTGGGAGACAGGCAGATCAAGACCCCGTGTCTCTTTCGCCGCGCGCGCGGCGACCGCTACTTCGGCGGCCTCTGGTTCAAGGTGTTCAGCGAACGCGGGCCCTGCCCGGCCTGACACAGGCCGGCCGCGGTGAGCGCGCGCCGCTCCCGCACGGCCGCACTCCGCGTCACCACCCGAAGACCATCCGCGAAGGGGATCCACCGTGAACCGAGCCACACTCAGAGTCTGGGACGACGACGCCTGCCGGCGCGTGCATGAAACGTCGCTCGCGCTGCTGGCGAGTACCGGCGTCGACATGAAGGACGATCGCGCACGCGAGCTCTGCGCCGCCGCCGGCGCGCGCGTCGACGGCCGGCGTATCCTGCTGCCCGCCGCGCTCGTCGAGCAGGCGCTGGAAAGCGCGCCGCGCGCCTGGACGCTCAGGCCGCGCGGAGGCGACACTGCGCCGCTGGAGCTACGCGACGGCGCCGGGCACTTCGGCAGCGGCCCGGACTGCCTGTACGTCGCCGACCCCGACACCGGCGAGCGGCGCAGGGCCAGGCTCACCGATGTGGAAGCCGCCGCCCGCGTCGCCGAGGCGCTGCCCAACATCGACTTCGCGATGAGCATGGCGTTGCCGGAGGATGTCGCCAACGAGGTGGTCGACGTCACGCAGTTCGCCGCCATGCTGCGCGGCACGCGCAAGCCGATCGTGGTCTCGAGCCCCTTCGGCGGCGAGACGCTGTACACCATGCGCGAGATGGCGGCGGCCTGCGGCGAGGCGAGCAGCTTCGCCTGCCTCGCCATGAGCTCGCCGCCCTTGCAGCTCGACGATGTCTGCTGCAGCAAGGCGCTCGCCTGTGCGGACCTCGACGTGCCGCTGGTGCTGGCGCCGTCCGTGTCGGCCGGCGCGCAGGGACCGGCGTCGCTCACCGCCTGCGTGGCGGTGGCCAACGCCGAGGTGCTCGCCGGCCTTGTCGTGCACCAGCTGGGCAAGGCCGGCGCCCCGTTCGTGATGGGCGTGGGCACCGGCGTCATGAACATGCAGTCCGCCGTAGAGGTCTACAACTCGCCCGGCGTGTTCCTCGGCAACCAGGCGCAGCTCGACGTGATCCGCTGGTACGGCCTCCCGAGCTGGCACTACGCCGGCCACTCGGACAGCAAGAGCCTGGACGAGCAGTGGGCGCTGGAGCTCGGCATCTCGACTCTCATGGGGGCGCTCTCGCGCGCGACCCTGCTCCACGACGTGGGCTACCTGGAAAGCGGCCTCCAGAGCGCGCTCGAGGGCCTGGTGCTCGGCGACGAGGTTGTCGGCTACGCACGGGCGCTGCTCGGCGAGCTCCGGGTCGACGACGAGGCGCTGGCACTCGCCGAGGTCGAGGCCGTCGGACCGGGCGGCAACCACCTCGGGACGAAGATGACGCGCCGGCACTTCCGGGACTTCTGGCGCGCCTCTCTGATCGACCAGAACACCTGCGACCGCTGGTCGGCGGCCGGCGGCACGAGCCTGCTCGAGCGAGTGCGGGCCCGCCTCGCCGAGATCAGGACCGCGGACTCGGCGTTCGCGCTTGACGACGAGACACGCCGGCGGATCGACGCGCTGGCGGCCGGCTGCGTCAAGGCCTGAGGCGGCTTCTCGTGCGGGCGGCGGCGGTGCGCGACGCGCCGCCGCCCTTCTTCTCGCGCCTGTGGGGCTCAGCCTCGGGCTCCCTCTGCCGATACTCTTCTCGCCGCTGTACGCGGAACGGCGCTCGAAGTTTCCGAGACGCGCCGCTCGGGCAAGACAAGCGGCGCGCCTCCACACCGGAGGCACAGGGGCACAGGGGAACAAGGCAGCCGGGGCAAGCTGCCGGGAGGTGGGAGACATGAGACTCAGGTTCGTGGTCGTCGCCGCGTTCGTACTGATGGCTCTCGCACCGGCGTACCTCGCCTACGACGCCGGCATCCTCCCCGGCCCGGCGCAGGCGTCGGCCGACGACGCCGCCGGCGGGGCACCGACTTCCCGCGTCGCCTCGCTCGCCTGGCCGGAGGAGGCGCTCGGGCTGACAGCGACCGGTACCACGGTGTTCTGGGAACAACGCGACCCGAAGGCCGCGGTCGCCGGCCTCTGGTCCTACGATGTGCGCACTGATCGCGTAGACCGCCTGCTGGACCGCTCGCTCACGGGCAAGGCCGCCGGCTTCCCCGCGTCGGCCGGCGACCTCGTCGTCTGGGCCGCGTGGGTTGGCCGGCGCGGAGCGGGAGTCCCGCGCATCGAGGCGTACGACACGGCGAGCACGCGGCGCTGGACGGCCGCGCAGGCCGGCCGCGACCCCACGGCCGCGGGCGAGTCCGTCATCTGGATCGAGCCCAACAGCGGCGGCGCCGACGTCATCCGCGGCGTCAACACCCTCACCGACGAGGAGTACGTCATCGAGACGGGCGGCCACGTCCGCCACGTCGCCGCCTGGGGCAGCTGGGCCGCGTGGATCGTCGGCCGTGGCGACAAGGCCCGGGTGTGGGCCGGATCGTATCGCGTCAAGACGCGCTACAAGCTGGCAGGCGCGGGGACGGCGGTCGCCGTCGAGCGCGACCGCGTCGTCTGGGCGTCTGCGGTGGGACGCCACTCGTCTCGCCTCGTGAGCTGGGACCGGAAGGCTCAGAGCGCCACCGTGCTGTGCAGGGTCGTCGGGGCGGTATCCGCGCTCACCCTGAGCCGCAACTACGCGGCGTGGGTCACGACGACCGAGGCGACCGGCGCGCAGGTGTGGGTGTACGACTTCGCCCAGGGTCGCGCGTTCCCGGTGGCGGAGACGGGCGCCCGCCAGGCGAGCCCGGTGATCGTCGCCGGCAGCGTCTACTGGGCTGACGACCGCGACGGCGACTGGCACCTGTACCGCCGCACGCTCCGCTGACAGAGAGACACCCCTCCCGGCCGGTCCTCGCGGACCGTCCTCGTGTAGACTCCCCCGGGGCGCCGCGCACCCCACACCGACCTGGAGGGGCGATGTCCGTCATCAATGCCGAGCACCTGACCAAGCGCTTCGGCAAGAAGGTCCTCGCCGTCGACGACGTGGGCTTCTCGATCGAGGCGGGGACCATCACCGGCGTCCTCGGACCCAATGGCGCGGGCAAGACGACGACGCTGCGCATGATCCTCGACCTCGTACGTCCCACGTCCGGATCCGTGACCATCCTCGGTAGCCGCTACCGAGACCTGCGCGCGCCCGCCGCCAGGGTCGGCGCGCTCCTCGACGCCTCCGGGTTCCACCCCGGTCGCTCAGGCCGCAACGCGCTCCGCGTCATCGCCACCGGCGCGGGCATCTCCGACGCGCGTGTCGACGAGACGCTGGAGCTGGTCGAGCTCGAGAACGCGGCGCGGAGAGCGGTCAAGGGCTACTCCACCGGCATGAAGCAGCGGCTGGCGCTGGCCGCGTCGCTGCTGGGCGACCCCGAGGTGCTCATCCTCGACGAGCCGGCCAACGGCCTCGACCCTGAGGGGATGCTCTGGCTGCGCACGTTCCTGCGCAGGTTGGCGAGCGAAGGCCGCACCGTGCTCGTCTCCAGCCACGTGCTCGCCGAGGTGGAGCAGACCGTCGACGACATCCTCATCATGAGCAAGGGCCGCCTGCTGGCGCAGGGACCCATCCAGGAGCTGACCGCGTCGACGCAGCCGGTGGTGCGGGTGCGCTCGCCGCAGGCGGAGAAGCTGGAGGCCGCGCTCCTCTCCGCCGGCGCGGCGGTCAACCGCCTGAACGACGCCCTCGCCGTGCGCGGGCCGTCGGCCGCCGAGGTCGGTGTGCTTGCCCACGCCCAGGGCGTCGCACTCCACGAGCTCCTCACCGAGCAGCCCAGCCTCGAGGAGCTCTTCCTGGAGATCGCCGGCACGAGGAGGGAGCAGTGATCCCCCTCGCCCGGGCCGAGCTGCTCAAGCTGCGCAGCACGCGCACGGCCCTCGGCCTGTTCATCGTCATTCTCGTCGTGACGCTCGTGCCGCTCACGCTCATCATGGCGCTGGTGCCCAAGGATTGGCTCGCCGAGGACGGCGTCAACGAGTTCCTCGTCGCCGCCAGCGCGCTCGTCCCTCTGGTGCTGCTGGTGTTCGGCATCCTCGGCATGACCAACGAGTACAGGCACGGGACCATCACCTACTCGTACCTGGTGACGCCGCGCCGCTGGCAGGTGATGGTCGTCAAGCTGGTCGTCTACCTGCTGGTCGGCATGCTGACGATGCTGGTGGCCATGGTGCTCGTGTACCTCGTGATCCTCATCGGCGTCGCGGTGCGCGGCGTCGACATCGACGCGACCGGCGGCTCCACGCTGGGCGACTACGCGCGGCAGCTCGTCGTCGCCGGGCTCGTCACGACCTTCGGCGTCGGGCTGGGCGCCCTCATCCGGGCCCAGATCGTCACCGTCGCCGGGGCGCTCATCTGGGCGCTGTTTGTGGAGAACATCATCTACGTGGTCAAGCCGGCGGTGGGCAACTGGCTGCCGTTCGTCGTGTTCAACCAGGTGAGCGCGGCGCAGATGTCCGGCGACGGCATGGAGGCGCTGACGCAGAGCGCCCTCACCCGGCCGGAGGCGTTTCTCGTCAGCATCGCCTACATCGCCATCGTGAGCGTCGCGGCGGTCTTCATCTCCCTGCGCCGCGACGTCACCTGAGGCACGGCGTGGCAGGGGAGCCCAGCGGCAGCGGCGGCTCGCGCGCCTTCGCCGTCCGCGGTCCCGTGTGGGGTCAGGGCGCGGCGGCCGAGCGCATCCTCCGCGCCCTCCCCGCGTGGTTCGGGATCGAGTCCGCGGTGCGTGACTACGTCGCCGCCGCCGAGATATCGCCCACCTTCGTCGCCGTCGACACCGGCGCCGGCGCACAGGGCGAGGGCGTGGACGAGGGCCGCGTGGACCAACAGGCGGTCGTCGGCTTCGTCAGCCTGAAGGCCACGAGCGAGGACGCCCTGGAACTCCACGTCATGGGCGTCCTGCCCGGGTGGCACGGGCGCGGGGCCGGCCGCGCGCTCGTCGAGCGCGTGGCGGCTTACGCCCGCGACGAGGGCTTCTCGCTGCTGCACGTGAAGACGCTCGCGCCGAGCGACCCAGATCCTGGGTACGCCGCGACGCGAGCCTTCTACGCAGCCGCCGGCTTCCGCCAGCTCGAGGTCGTCCCGCAGATCTGGGGGCCAGAAAACCCCTGCCTGCTCCTGGTGCGGCCGCTCTAGTCGGTCGCTTGCGCGCCCGGCACGGCGCAGCCGCCTCGCCTCAGGCGCCGGCGGTGTCGAGCTCGGCCAGCGGCGTCGGCGCGGTGTAGGTGCGCGACGCGAGCTCCTTGTCGAGCTGATAGAGGCCGGCCGGATGCTCGCCGGCCATCTTGAACTTGCTCACCCAGTCCATGGCGGTCTCCTCCTCCTCGACCTGCTCGGCGATGAACCACTGGAGGAAGTTGTACGTGGCGTGGTCCTTGAGCTCGAGCGCCAGCGTAGCCATGTCGTGGATGCGCGCCGTGACGCCCTCCTCGTGGGCGAGCGCCTCCTGGAACATCGCCAGCCCGTTGGCCCACTCCGCGTCCGGCTTTTCGATGGCCTCGAGAAGCACCCGGCCGCCGCGCGTGAGCACGTAGCTGAACATGATGCGCGCGTGTGCCAGCTCCTCCTGGTACTGCACGACCATCCAGTTCTGCCCGCCGGCCATCCCCAGGTCGGCGAACTTGCTCGCCATGGAGAGATACAGGTAGCCGGAGTAGAGCTCCCAGTTGATCTGGCCGTTGAACGCGTCCTGCATCCGTTTGTCGAGCATTTCACCCTCCGTGGCCGCGTGCGGGGTCGGCGCCCCGGTCTCGTCTCGTATGTACCCTATCGTGAGGGAGTGCGTTCGCGGGCGTCGAAGGGAACACTGGAAGAAGCGAATCCCCCCGATCGGAGCCCCGATGAACAGAGCGTTCGTCAAGGAGCCGGACGAGGGCGCGCCCGCGGAAGGTCTCCCCGAGCGACAGGTCAGCGAGCATCCGAACTACGTGACGCCTGCGGGCCTGAAGCAGCTTGAGGCCAAGGTGGGCGAGCTCGAGACGCGCCGGCTGGAACTGCTGGACGGAGATGACCCGGACGGCGAGTTGCACTACGTCGACCGGGACCTCCGGTACTTTACGGCGCGGCTCGAGAGCGCCGTCCTCGTCGACCCTGCGCGGCAGCCGCGCCGCAAGGTGGCGTTCGGGGCCGCCGTCACCGTGAGCCAGGACGGCGGCAAGCGGCAGACCTTCGCCATCGTGGGCGAGGACGAGGCCGACCTCAGGGAGGGCAAGATCAGCTACGTCTCGCCGCTGGCGGAGGCGCTGCTCGAGGCCCGTGTCGGCAAGACCGTCCTCTGGCGCCGCCCGGCGGGCAACCTGAAGCTCACCGTCGAGGCGATCGACTACCCCGAAGACTGAGCTTGACCGGCGACGCTATTCCAGCACGACCGCCAGATAGGCGGGCGTGGGCTCCTGCCCCAGGAGCAGACCGGTGACGCCCTTCTCCGTGTCCCAGCCGTAAGAGCGCGTGGGGTTCTCGTCGCTCATCACTGCGAGCGCCCAACGCCTGTTGCCCTTCTCGAGCCAGGCGGCCTGGACCATGAGCTTGTTGTCCATCCCGAGCCAGCCGCTCTTGTGGAGGCTGGTCCAGCCCTCCGGCCCCGCGGCCGCCGGGATCCCCCAGCGCTGCATGGGCGTCACGTCCGCGAGGAGCCGCCGCGCGAGCCGCCGCCCCGCGGCGGGCACCAGCGACTGGAGATGCCAGAAGAAGCTCGCTTGATCGGCGGCGGAGTCCCGGGTGTCGACCCAGCCGGAGCCCTGCTCGTAGTCCTCGAGGCCGGCGGCCCTGGCCACCGCGCGCATGCCCTTGCCGCCGACCCGCCCGAAGATGGTGTACGCGGCGCCGTTATCTGACTCCGTGATCATCTTCGTGAGCGTCAGTTCAGTGGCGGCGTCGGGTGTGGGATCGTCGCGCAGCGACGCGACCAACAGGATCGCCTTGGCGAGACTGGCGAGCTGGAAGGGCTCGTGCGCGCGATGACCGCCGGCCGGCTCGCCGTTGGTGTCGACGACCGCGAAGGCGGTTGCGCCGTCGCGGCCGGAGATCCACTCCTTCGCGGCCGTGACGGCCTTGGCGCCGGGGAACCCCGGCGGCAGGGGCGCGAGCACGCGAAGCTCCGCGGAGGCGACGGCGCCGGTGGCGGACGGGCTCGGCGAACCGGTGGCTGCGCCGTCCGGGCCGAGCCGCAGCTCGTACGTGTACAGACCGGGCTCGAGGTCGATCCGCACGGCCGCCTCGAGCCACCGCCCCGCCTCCGCCGCGCCCGTCAGCCGCCGGGACTTGACCCGCGCGCCGGCGACGTCGTTCACCACGAGCGTCACGGGCAACGCCAGCTCCGCTGCGCCGGCCACCCGGTAGCGGAAGGTCGCCTCCTCGCCCTGGTGCACGCGCACATCGGCGAGCCCGGAGAGCTGTGCCGGCGCCACGGAGGGCGACGCGCTCGTTGAAGGCGAGACGCCGGCGTCCGCGCCGGCGTCCGCGCCGGCGTCCGCGCCGCCGCGCGACAGCAGGACCGCCGCCGCCAGAGCCGCGACCAGCGCCGCGACGGCGAGCACGACGGCGAGGGCTCTCCGCGCGCGGCGCTTCCGCCGCCGCTCCCGCGACTCGTAGATGGTGGGCCGCTCGCTCATTCCGGCACAATCCTATCCCCGCAGGCCGGCGGCCCTCGCTGCGGCCGGAACGCGCGCTGGGCCACGCGAGAAGAGAGTGGCGGAGCGACATGGGAGCCGAACCCACCCAGGACGAGAGCATCGCCCCGCAGGCGGTCTTGAAGTCCGGGCGCCCTCGCCGCAGCTCCCGCAGTCGTCCTCATGGAGCATGAGGAACCCCTGCAGAACAGCTACTTCTCCTCAGGGTGTCGTGCCGGCCCGCACCCCTCCGCAGGGGACCGGGCACCAAACGGGCACCAACTTCCGGCGCGAGAAACGGCCGGGGGTCTTTGCATATCGCGCCGCGCCTACGCCTGGGGGTGGACTCTATGCAAACCGTCGCGGGCCTCGCGGTCCCGGCGCTCGCTCTTCTTGCGCCGCGCTCACCAGCCGAAGTGCGTCGACGGCAGGTCGCGCTTCATCTTCTCGAGGTAGTAGCGCTCGAAGGCGACCTTGAGGTAGTGGTACGGTGCGCCTCGCCGCAGCGTGGCCACGTTGCGCGGCGGCAGGAAGGGGTCGGCGTGGATGTAGAAGGCGACGTCGCCCGCGTCGTTGATGCACGTCGACGGCAGAGTCAGGCCGTCGACAAGCTCGCCGTCGCCCGTGACCTCCGCCGCGATGTTCGCCGCCGCCCGGGTCGCCATCTCCTCCGACATGTGGCCCGTCTTGGGCACGCCGACCGGCACGGTCGTCGGCGCCGGTGGGGCAATCAGCACCGAGACGCCGACGGCGTAGATGTTGGGAAAAGCAGTGCTCCTCAGGTGCTTGTCGACGGGGATGAAGCCGCGGGGGTTGCCGAGGCCCTCGACGTCGCGGACCACCTGAGCGCCGTAGAAGGCGGGGATGAGGACGGCGAGGTCGAAGGGCCGCTCGGTGCCATCGGCGAGCGTCGCCTTGCCCGGCTCCAGCGAGGTGAGGGCGGCGTCGGTCGTCCAGTCCAGGTGCCGCGCGCGGAACTCATCCTTCATCATGCGGCTCATGTTGCCGATGCCGTTCACGCCGAAGTGGCCGAGGAAGGGCTCAGGCGTGACGAAGTGCAGGTCGAAGAGGTGCCTCCGCTTCTGCCGGCGCAGCACGGTGTCGAGCATCATGACGATCTCGTAGCCTGGGCCGCCGCAGCTCGCGCCGGGGTTGGCGCCGACGATGGCGCGGCCGCCCTCGGAGGCGAGGAAGCGGCCGATCGCCTCGCGCGCCGACACCGCCTGCTCGGTGGTGAAGCAGGCTTGGACGAGGCCCTCGGCGGGGTCGGATCCGGCGACGTTGGACCAGTCGAGGTCGGCGCCGGTGGCGAGGACGAGGTGGTCGTAGCCAAGCGTCTGGCCGCCGGCCGTGGTCACGGCCTGCTCGCCGGGGTCGACCTTGGTCACGCGATCGTGGATGAAGCGGACGCCCTTCTTCGCCAGGGGCGCCGCCAGCGGGACCTTGAGCGCCTCCGGGCGCCGCCAGCCCATCATCACCCAGGGCAGACTGGGGATGAAGGTGAAGTCGGGCTCCGCGGAGACGAGCGTGATCTCCGCCCGCTCGCCCAGTTTGCGCCGCAGCTGATAGGCGGCGTTCACGCCGCCAAAGGAACCGCCGACGATGACGATCCTGTGCCTGCCTGTGTTCATTTGCTGTCCACTGCTGCCTGCTTGGGCTATACCCAGTGGCGCCCTTGGTCGACTGGTGGCCGATGCGGCCGTCAGAAGGCGAGGACCTTGTCGGCCTCGGCGGTACGCTCGGCGAGCTCGCTCATGGAGCTCCGGCGCGCGCCCTCGGCCCCGGCCATCCCGCGGGCGTCCATGCAGGTCCCGCAGAAGAGAACCTCGCCGTTGCCACGATGGGCCTCAGCGTGCGCTCAAGGCTGCACGTAGCCGTAGGGCGTCTTCTGCCCGGTCTTCGCACACGATACCGCGTCGCTGCCGAGGCCGGGTCGTTCAGGAGGAAGAGGTACTTCATCGGAGAGCTCCTTTCAGAGGGCGGGCTCCCAACGTTAGGGAAACGAGGGAACCGGAATCATCTCAGGAAAGGGAGGAGATGCATCAATGAGCACCCCGGTGATTGCGCGTCACCTCGACGAACGCGGCAAGGTCTGTCCCGATCCGACGTTCGACACGCGCATGGCCCTCAATGAGATGACTTCGGGCGAAGTGCTCGAGGTCGTCACTGATTACTACCCCACGAAGCAGACGATCCCGACGCTGATGGCAGAGCTGGGATACCCTTGCGAGCTCGTCGATGGAGACGAGCCCGTCTTCCGGTTCATCATCCAGAAGGTCTAGCGAGACGGGAGGAGGTGGCCGAGATAGGCGTCGGCTCCTTGGGAGCCGACAGGCCGGCATCCAAGTGTGAAGAGCAGAGAGGGCGAAGAGATGGCCAAGATACTTGTCGTAGCCACGCACGCGACGGACGATCCTACCAAGGCCACCCTGGCGTTCATCACGGCAGTCGGGGCCATAGGGGCCGGCAAGGAGGTCACGATCGGCCTCGTCGGAGAAAGCGTCACCCTGACGAACGAGGCGATCGCGAAGTCCGTGCACGGTGTCGGGTTCGCGCCGCTCCCCGAGCTGATCGAGAAGGTGGTGGAGGCGAAGATCCCCGTCTACGTCTGAGGCGCCTGCAGCGTCGCCCGTGGGGTGACGGAAGAAGACCTCAAGACCCTGAACGCCACGTTCATGGATCCGATCAAGTTCGCCAGCCTCGTCTCCGAGTCGAGCGTGGTCAGCTTCTGATCCCGAGGTGGAGGGATGAGAAGCGGCCTTCCCTCCCAACCACAAGCTCCAGTGAGAACCCGGTGAACGGCGGCACATGGCGCTGGTTCGGTTCGTCCAGCGTGTGAGTCGCCGTTTCGCTGGCCGCCACGCCTAGCGTCGATCAGCGCCAAAGGGCCATGGCCGACAGAACGGGACGGCCTTGGTAAGGATGTCGCGGACCGGCGAGGTGTCCGGCACGTACTTGCAGAGCTCGTCGAGCTGTTCCGGGGTGGCGTTCGACGACCGGACCCAGGCCTTGGCGCGTATCTCCGAGAGCCCGGCGCTCGGACCGCCCAGCCCGATGAACCGGTTTCGTACCGAGCAGAACGCCCGGCTCGTCGCCGGTGAGCGTGAAAGCATGGGGACGCTCCTCCGTCGTCATGTCGGCGTGCTCGAACTCGCGGATCTCACTCGATTGTCGCTCCCCCTGCAGGCCGGGTGGGCGGACGTGATCGTCAGTAATGGCGTCGTCAATCTCTCGCCGCGCAAGGTACGCGTCCTCAGTGCGGCGTTTCGCGTGCTTCGCCCCGGCGCTCGCCTGGCGATCGTCGACCTCGTCGTCGGTCACCACCTACCGCCCGAGGTCAAGACGTATCCCGCCGCGTGGGCGGGCTGCCTCTCGGGTGCACTCTCCGAGATCGCCCTCTACAAGGGCGTGCGCCGAGCCGGGTTCCGTGAGGTCGACATCCAGGAGCTGGAGCCCTTCGACATCGCCGAGTGCGAGCTGTATCCGCTCTTCAGCCAGGAGTTGCTCGCCCTGCTGCGCGACCGTCTGCCGGTGGAGCGACACGACCGCATCGCCATGAGCGTGCTCGTTCGCGCCCGCAAGCCGGCGGCGGGAGAGGAGTTGCCCGCCCGAGCCAGCCGCTCGCGACACGGCGACCTGCCGTCGCAAAGGCCATGAATCGTGCCTAGGACCTATCCCTGTAGGAGCTCGGGCTGGGCTCTGCGCGGAGCTCTTCCTCTTCAAGAAATCCCTCCAAGAGCAGTGGCGGAGCGACATGGGAGTCGAACCCACCCAGGACGAGATCATCGCCCCGCAAACGGTTTTGAAGACCGCGGCAGTCACCGGACCACGAGCCGCTCCACCGCCATCTTGCCACGCGCGCGGCCCGCGGTCACCCGCCGCGCGGGTGGTGACCCGGCAGGTGGCGTCGCCGTCGCACCCGCTCCCGGACTTCAGCCCTGAACGGTTGCCGACGATACCCCTGAGGGAAAGCCTCTCGGGAATCCATGGCCGAACACCTCACAAACCCCGAAGCACTCACGGGCGAGGAGATCGCCCTGTTCCGGTGCGCCCTGGCCGCCGTGGAGGGCACGCCCGACGCCGTGCCCGTGCTCGGCGAGCTGGTCGAGTCTCTGATCGCCGATCGCCTGCGCGAGTTGCGCGAGGCGAACGAGGCTCTTGAGACGGAGGTCCGCGAGCGACAGCTCGTCGAGCTGGCGCTCCGCGACAGCGAGACGCGCCTGCGAGACCTCGCCCTGGTCACGGCGGACTGGATCTGGGAGGTGGACGCGGACGGGCGCTACACGGCGTGCTCGGACCGCGTGCAGGATGTGCTCGGGTTCACGCCCGACGAGATCATCGGGCGCACGCCCTTCGACCTGATGATCGAGGAGGACGCGGCAGCGATCGCACCGGTCTTCGCGCAGTTCGTCAGCCACCGCACCGGGTGCACCGAACTGAAGAACCGCAACCGCCACAAGGACGGGCACGAGGTCGTCCTGCTGACCAGTTGCGTGCCGATGCTCAACAACGCCGGCGAGCTGCTGGGCTTTCGCGGCGTGGACAAGGACGTCACGCAGCGCGAGGAGATGGAGCGCTCCCTGCGCCGCCGGACCAACGAGCTCGAGGCGCTGCTCGAGGCCGGCCGCGCGATCGCGGGCACGATAGACTACGATGAGGTGCTGCGCCGCGTCGCCCGCGTCGCCGGCGAGGCGCTGGAGACGCCGGAGTGTGTGATCTGGGAGTACTCGGCAGACGCCGACCTCGCCCGCTTCCGCTGCCTCTGGGAGCGCGAGCCGGCGCCGGGGGTGGCCGAGAGTCTCGCCGGCGCCACGTACTCCCTCCACACGCACGCCGGCGGTATCGACGCGCTGCGCGCCGGCGTGGTCGTGCAGCAGTCGCGCTCAGACCCGGACCTCCCCGCTCGCGACGCAGCGGACATGGACCTGTGGGGTGAGAAGACCTGGCTGAGGGCTCCCCTGGTCCGCGAGGGCAGGCTGCTGGGCGTGATGGTCCTGATCGAGTCCGAGCGCGAGCGCCGGTTCGACCCGGGCGAGGTCCGCATGGCCAGCGCGATCGGCGAGCAGGCGGCGGCGGCGCTCCACAACGCCCTCCGCCACCGCCGGGAGGAGGAGCACAACCGCTGGCTGCGCTCGCTCGTCGCGGCGGGGCGCGCGATCTCGGCGGCGCACCACCCCGACACGGCGCTGGAGGAGGTGGCGCGGCTGGCGGCCGAGGCGGTGCAGTCGCCGGCCGCCTTCATCTACGAGTACGCACGCGACAGGGACGCTCTGGTCACTCGCGCGCGGTACGTCTCCCGGCAGGTCGGACGCGACGACGTGGTCGGTGCCGCCTTCCCCGTCTCGGAGACGCCGGAGGACCGCCGCTCCCTTGTCGCCGGCGAGGTGTTCGTCGAGACCCTTGCGGATCCGGCCCTGCCCTCCCGGGTGCGCGAGCTCATGGAGGGCTTCGGCGAGCGGACGCTGCTCAACGTGCCGCTGCGCACGCGCGGAGAAGCGCTGGGGCTGCTCGTGCTCATCGAGGACGAGCACGAGCGCGTGTTCTCCGAGGAGGAGATGGACTTCCTGGGCGCCTTCGGCGAGCAGGTGACGCTCGCTCTGTCCACCGCCCGCTCGGCGACCACCGACGGGCTGACCGGCCTCGCCAACCACCGGGTCTTCTACGAACGGCTCGAGCAGGAGCTGGTGCGCGGCAGGCGGTACGGCACCCCGGTCTCGCTGCTCATGATCGACATCGACGACTTCAAGGAGCTCAACGACACCTGCGGGCACCCCGCCGGCGACGCTGCCCTGCGGCGGCTGGGACGGCTGCTGACGGAGCAGTTGCGGCGGGGCATCGACCTGCCCGCCCGCTACGGGGGTGAGGAGTTCGCCGTGATCCTGCCCAACACCCACGTCGGACCCGCCGGCGGGGACCTCCACGCCGATGTCGAGGGCGCGCGGCCCGACGGCGGCGCCCCGGCCACCGGCCATCGGGAGGGCGCAGAGGCGCTGGCCGAACGCCTGCGCCAGATCATCGCCGCCACGGACTTCGCGGTCGGAGGGAACGAACGGCCGGTGCGGGTCGCCGCAAGCATCGGCGTCGCGTCGTTCCCCGAGATGGCCGGCAACATGGACGATCTGGTGGCGCGCGCCGACGCCGCGCTCTACGCGGCCAAGCGCGCGGGCAAGGACTGCGTCGAGGTCTACTGGCGACGCAAGCCGGCAACGCTCAAGGACACGGACGAGGTGGCCGAGACCGATTGACGGACCCCGTGCGGGGCTGGATGGGCGAGTCTGGGCGAGGGAGGGCGGCCGTGGACCGCAAGACCCTGATCATCATCGTGCTGGCCGTTGTGGCAGTGGTGGCCGTGGCGGCGGTCTTCGTCACGCGGGAAGGCGAGAAGCAAGGGGCCGCCGCGCCGGAGCCGGTCGCCTCCGTGACCGCGACGGTCACCGCCACGGCTCAGCCGGAGCCGGTCCCGACGCCGACACCCACGACCCCGCCACCGGCGGACGTAGCGGAGATGTCCGAGACCGAGGCGGCGGACGCGGTGCAGACGGCTGTCGCCGATGCTGAGGAGGCGACTGCGGCCGCCGAGTCAGAGGCGCAGAGCGCGGCCGCCGACGGAGAGCTGAGCGCTGAAGAGGCCGCGGCCCTCGCCGCCGCCGCCGCCCAGGCGGAGGCGCTGGTGCAGTACGCGGCGGAGACGGCGGCAGCCTACGAGGACGTCTACGCCGCCGCGACCGGCGATCTGCTCGGCGAGCTCGAGCAGCTGGAGGCCGAGCTCGCGTCACTCGCGAGCGAGCTCGAGGCCGTGCTCTCGTACCTCGAGCAGGGACAAGCCGCCGCGCAGCAGGTGGCGGACCAGCTGGCGGGCGCCGCCGCGACGGCGGCAGAGCTGCAGCAGGCGGCGGCCGAATGGTCGCGTGAGCTGGCCGGCCTCGTGCAGCAGCGCATCCAGGAGGCCGCCGGGCTCAAACCGACGGAGGTAAGCGGCACGCGCCGGGGCGCGCTGGCGAGCCTGCGCGAGTACGTGGCCGGGGTGAAGAGCGCGGTGGATGGAGGGCTGAGCCCGGCGGACATCGCCGCCGTGAGTCAGGCCGGCGCGAACGCCTCCGCGAGCCTCCAGGCCGCCGGCGGCGCACTCGCCGGCCTGTCCGCAGAGGTGCAGTCGCTCACGCAGCGGCTGGCCGGCGGCGATCTGCCGGCAGTGCGCAACGGGCTCGCGCAGCTCGAGCAGGCGATGCCCTGATCCGGGACGACCACACCATCAAGACACGAGCGGTCTCTGACGGCTCCTACTTCGCCAGGTCGAGCAGGGCCTGACGGTCATTGGCGATCTTGTACTCGGACTCCACCTCGAGCAGGCCGCCGGGGAACTCGTACGCCGGCATGAGGGCGACGTAGTCGTCGGCGTTGAAGGCCTCGGGATTCCGGACGCCGCTCTTGGGGTCCCCCGGTCTGCTGCCCAGGCTGCCCTTGGCGAGGAGCTCGATGGCAATGACGGGCGTGAAGGCGGTCTGCGCGACCACGACCTGCGTGCCGTACTTGTCCACGCACTCCTCGTTGTCGGCGACCTGATAGAGGTACACCTTGCGCTCCATGCCGTCCTTCTTGCCGATCACATAGGTGCCGGCGGCCGTCTTGCCGACGTACTTCTTGCCGATCTCGTTGGGGTCCGGAGCGGCGGCGGCGATGACGTCACGCGGCGCGACCATGACGTCGCCGACCTTGATCTTCTCGGCCTTGTCGATGTTGATTGAGCGGAAGACGTTCATCGCGGCCATGAACTCGTCGCCGAGCGCGTACTTGAACTCGGCCTTCTTGACGCCCTTGAGCTTGTCGGCGTTGCGGCCGATCTGGATGACCTCCTCGTGCTCCACGTGGCCGACCTCGACCTCCCCGATGCCCTCCGGCAGCCAGAACTTCTCCAGCTCGGCGAACGGTTCGACGGTGTGGAAGTCGCCGTTCTCGAACACCACGGCCGGGTTGTTGCACTCCTCGATGGTGGTCCAGACGCTGAAGCCGAAGCTGATGCCGGTGGCGCCGGGGATCTCGAGGTTGCTGCCGTCGCGGATGCCGATGTAGTCGATCTCGTCGAAGAGGTGGTCGGCGGCGTAGCGGGCGAAGAAGTCGGCCATGCCGGGCTCGACGCCGAAGCCGGCGAGCGCGTACTTGCCGATGGCCTCGAACTCGGGGCTGAGCGCGTACTCGTCGTCGCCGAGCTTCTTGCCGGTCTTGTGGAACGGGTCGGTCGGGTGCCAGTCGCTCAGCGTCATGGCGGTGTCGAGGTAATGGACCTTGGCCTTGAGCGCGGCCCGCAGGAGCGGCGGGTTGAAGTTCGGCGCGCACAGGTTCATCAGGATGTCGGCGCCGTGCTTCTCGGCCAGCGCTGCCACGGCGTCGATGTCGCTCGCGTCGACCTGCTCGGCGACGAAGCGCGGGTCCTTGATCGTCGCCACGAAGTCGGCGGCGCGCCTGCCGTCGTAGTCGGCCATCACCATCTTCTCGAGCCACTCACCCTTGGGGTCGCGACGCCTGGCGATCGCGGCGATCGACTGGCCCACACCACCGGTACCCACGACCAGAGCCTTCATGACGTTCCTTCTCCTTGGCTGGCTTTGCGCGCACGGGAAGGCGCGCCATTCTTGGTGGAGGCGCGAGACGCAGTTCGGGAAGCCCTCCAGAACGATTGGTGATGCGGATTGTATAACTTTCTTCGCGACGTGCAAGCCACAAGTTAGCAATCACGAAGGTTTGACTGGACCGGCTGAACCGGCGGGACCTCGGCCGGCGTGACACGAGACCGTCGCGACGCTACGGCTCAGGTGGTCGCGCCGCTACGGCTCAGGTGGTCGCGCCGAGAGGTGGCGCCATGCGCGCAGCATTCATGACGTCATCCGCGCAGCATCCATGACGTCAGTCGCCAGGGCACACTCAGCGGGCCGCCGTGCGTCAGGCGCCGACCTTGTACATGGTCCGCTCGCCGAGGGCAGTGACCACCTTGACGCCGAACGGCTCAGCGGTGCTTCTTGCCGCCCTTGCGCTGCCGCGACTTCCCCGTGGTGTTGCCACCAGACCGAGCTCCCGATCCCCCGCGCGACGCGCCCGACCCCCCGGCCGGCGCGGCGGCCGGGCGGCTCCGCGCGATGAAGAAATAGATGAGCATCGACGGCAGCAGGATCGGGATGACGAGGGAGTTCTCGCCGACCAGGCTCGCGGCCAAGGCCCCGAGGACGGCGATGAACACCAGCATCCGAATCAGCTTGACGGTGCGTGGCGTCATGGTGCGTCCACGCAGCCAGAGGTCGATCGCGTCGATGAGCATGGCGAAAGACGCGACTGCGGCGCACGCCGTGGAGAGGCCGGCCGCGACGGTCTGCAGGCTGTCGAACACCGAGGTGATCCTCGAGCCGAGTATCGCCGTGAGAAAGGCCGCGGTGGCGAGGAACACCGTGAGCCCAAGCGCCTGTCCCGCCCGAATGCCCGGTCTGGCCTGCTGCTGAGCCACGTCTCACCTCTCGTCGTCGCCGGACCGGCAGCTGGCGCGGCCGGTCCGGCAATGATACCGGAGGCAGCGAGGGCGCGGAGCCATGCGACGCCGCGCCCTCGCCTCCCCCCCGGTCAGGCCGTCAGACCCTGTCCTTGAACTTGCGCTTGTACTTGCGCCACGTGAAGGCCCACTGGTCCGGGTCTTCCATGGCCTCGAGGCGCCGCATCTGGTCGATGGGCTGGGCGTGCGGCGAGTCGAGCACGAACTGTGCGTCCGCGTAGGCCTCGTCCACGCCCTTCTTGATCACGGCGGCCCACTCGTCCAGGTCGGCCTTGCTGTAGGTCTCGCACGGCTCCGGCGTGAAGGGCTCGGGCACCACCCACGGGTGGTGGCTCATCCAGTAGCTCTGGATGCCGAAGTCGACCATGCGGTCGCGCAGGGCCTCGGTGCCGACGCCGGTGTCCTCCTTGAGCTTCTCCAGGCTGTAACGCACCTGGTCGAGCCGGCGGTGACCTTCGGCATACGGCCGGCTGACGCCCGGGATGGCCATCAGCAGGTTGTCGAGGTAGCTGTTGTTGAGCACGGAGATCTCGGCGACCTCCTTGAGGCCCTCGGGACCCATGGTGCGGATCCAGGCGTAGGCGCGGATGACGCCCATCCAGTTGCCGAGGAACCCGCGCACGCGACCGATGCTCTCCGGCCGGTCATAGTCGAGGTGATACCTGTCGCCGTCCTTGACCACGACCGGGACCGGCAGGTACGGCGCCAGCTCGTCGGTGCACATGTAGGCGCCGGTGGCCGGACCCTCGCAGCCGTGCGGGCTGGAGAAGGTCTTGTGCAGGTTGAAGTGGCAGGCGTCGAACCCGGCGTCGCGCGCCCGGGCGAAGCCGAGGATGCCGTTGGCGTTGGCCTGGTCGGTGAACGCCAGGGCACCGGCGTCGTGCAGGATCTCGACGTACTTGTCGATCTGCGGGTTGTAGATGCCGGTGTCCTCGGGGTTGGTGATCATGCAGCCGACGGTCTTCTCGCTGACGGCGGCGCGGAACGCCTCGAGGTCGGGATAGCCGTTCTCGTCGGGCATGACGGTGATGACCTTGAAGCCGGCCACCATGGGCGTCGCCGCGTCGCACGGGTGCGAGAAGATCGTCGTGATCATCTCGCTCCGCTGGTCGAGCTCGCCCTTGGCCTCGAAGTAGCGCCGCATGACGCACGCATTGGTGTACACGGCGTGCGAGCCTCCGCCGGGCTGCAACGTGAAGGCGTCCATGCCGCTGATGGACTGCAGGTACTGCCCGGTCTGGTAGACGATCTCGAGCAGGCCCTGCAGGGTGTCCTCGTCCTGCCACGGGTGCACGTCCGCCGCTTTGTGCCCGCGGATGAGCTCCTCGTGCATCTTGGGCGAGTACTTCATGGTGCAGGTGCCCTCGCTGATGTCGCTGCCGAGGTCCATGCCCAGCGTCATCTGCGCGTACCGCAGATAGTGGCGCATGACCTGGTACTGGGCCAGCTCCGGCAGCTCGGGCGCGGCGGCGCGGGCCATCCCCTCGGGGATGTAGTCCGCCGCCGCGCCTACCTCGGCGGTCACGCCGTCCTCGGCGAGCGGCACGCAGATGCCGCGCTCGCCCGGCGAGCCCTGCTCCATGATGAAGGGCTCGTCCCAGCGCGGCGCGCGGTAGTCGCGCAGCACGCCTCCGTCGCGGCGCAGCTTGGCCAGCCCGGCGACCTTCTCGGCCGCCGCGTCCTTCAGCTGATCGGGAGTGAGGGTCATGCCGTCACCTCCTCGACCGCCGAGACCAATGCGTCGATGTCGGCCTGGTCGTAGTACTCGGTGACGCAGTAGAGCGCGCTCTGGCCGAGGTCGGGGAACTCGGCGGAGACGTCCTTGCCGCCGAAGATCTGGTGGCCGAGCAGGGCCTTGTTGACCTCGGCCACGCTCTTGCCGGCGCCGTCGAAGTTGACGACGAACTCCTTGAAGAAGCTCGGGGAGAGCTTGATCTCCACGCCCGGCAGTTCGCCGAGCTTCTTGGCCGCGTAGTGCGAGCGGGCGATGCAGGTCTCGCCGAGCTCCTTGAAGCCTTGCGGGCCCATCAGCGCCATGTACACCGCGGCGGCGATGGTCCACAGGCCCGACGCCGTGCCGACCCAGTCCTTGCCCTGGTCGCGGGAGCCGTAGCTCGTGCGCTCGGCCATCGCCTCGCCGACGGCGTACTGGCCCGGCGTCGCCGTCTCCATGACCGTGTAGAGCTCGAGCGGGCACTCCTGGGCGAACACCGGGTCGTCATCGCGGAACCCGATGAACCCGGAGCAGCCGCCGCCGGCGTGCATGTGCATGCCCAGCGGCTGGATGTCGCCGCAGGCGATGTCGGCGCCGATCGCGCCGGGCGGCGCGAGCACGCCGAGCGTGATGGGATCGACGCCGTTGATGGCGAGCGCGCCGACGGAGTGCGCGAGCTTCGCGATCTCGGCGCCGTTGGCCTCGATGGTACCGAGGTAGCCGGGGCTCTCCCAATACACGGCGGCGCAGGAGTCGTCGAGCTTGGCCTTGAGGTCCTCGAGGTCCGCCATGCCGGTCTCGCGGTCCCACTCGTAGAAGCGGATCCTGGTGCTGTTGGCCATCGACTCCGGCTGGCAGAGCGTGCGCGCCTCCATGAGGCGCATCGGGCTCATGTGCGCCGGCACGAGCACCTTGTTGCGGCCGGTGATGCGCCGGGCCATGCGAAACGAGCGCCCGGCCACGTCGCCCCAGTCGTAGATGGGGTTGGCGACGCCGTCGAGGTCCAGCAACTCGCCCATCATGCTGTTGAACTCGTAGCGCGTGAGGTACTTGCCGAGGTCGCTGTAGTCGCCGCCGCAATAGGCGCTGACGAACTCGGCGCGGTTGATGATCTCGTCGACGACCGACGGCACGTGGTGCTGCCAGCAGCCGGCGCCGCAGAAGTTCATGAAGTCGACGGACGAGGTGTTCGTGTCGAGCAGGCCCTGCACGTGCTTGCGCAGCTGCCGCTCGCTGAGGATCGCCGGCGGGATGTCCAGCGTGCCCTTGAAGCGCAGGCGGTCGGGGATCTCGGCGTAGATCTCCTCCACGCTGCTCAGCCTGAGCTCGTCGAGCATGGCCTGTTTGGTCTCAGGCACCGAGTTCGGGATGTAGGGGTGGATGAACGGTGTGTCAGCCATGGTCTGGTAGGCGCTCCTTCCCTTGAAGAGACGGGATGACGGTGGTCGAAGGCCGGGCTCGCCGCACGATCATGGGGCGAGCCCGTACTGCTTGAGTCTGGCGACGACGACGCGTGAGAGCCGGCGCTGGTACTTGGCCCGGCCCGACGGGACGAGGTGAGAGAGGTCGACGAAATCCCCGCTGGTGAGACCGATGCGGGAGATGAAGTCCTCGTAGGGGATGCCGGAGGCGGCGGCCGCGGTGCGCGCGCCGCGCCGGTAGCGGCTGCGCGCACCGTCCCAGGAGTGGCGGACGATGCGCAGGTTGAGCGGCAGCTCCACGAGCACCGGGTAGAAGCCCTTCTCCTGGCACACGGTGATGAGTTCGCGCAGCACCGCGGCGTTGCCGGCGTAGCGAGCCTTGAAGCGCGGGTACTTGACCCGTAGCCACTGCGTCACCAGCCCGCGCTTGGCCGCGTCCGAGAGCTGCTGGCCGGCGCGGAAGCGGTGCGAGTCGTACACCGCGGCGCCGCGGGCAGCCGCGGCCGCGGGCGATGCCGGCAGCGCGGCGCTCTTCGGCGGGATCGAGGTGTAGCGCCCGACGTTGAGCCCGATCAGCACGATGGTGGGCACGGCCGGCGCCGCGCGGACGATGGTGATGCCGTGCTTGAACGCCTGGCTCGACGAGCCCAGGTTGAACGCGCGCACACGCCCCCCGCCGAGCGCGCGGATCTGCGCGCTCCAGGCCGGCTCGGTGGTGATGGACTCGCGGGCCGCCGAGCCGCCGAGCAGGTAGACCACCGGCACGCTCGGCGGCCTCCGGTTCAGCGCTTTGAGCGTTGACTCGACGTGGCGCCAGTCGTCGCCCGGCCGGTACAGCGCCGCGGCCGGGCCTGCCAGCGCCAGCGTGGCGAGAAGAGCGGCTGCCGCGACCACCGCGAGGCGCAGCGTCCGCGGCGGGAAGTGCCGGCGCCGCGGCGGCGCGGGACGAGCCCGGGCGCTGTCGGCGCCGCGGGTCATTCCTGGTAGCCGTACCCGGCCGACGTGCCGAAGTCGATGGAGATGTTGGCGCCGGTGATGGGCGCCGCCGGCGCGGAGGCGAGGAAGAAGATCAGCTCGGCGACCTCCTCCGGCGTGATGAAGCGCGCTCTCTCGCCCTGGAAGTAGCCCGTGAGCAGGCGCTTGAAGTACCCCTCGGGGTCGCCGCCGCCGTAGGTGTCCGCCTGGTACTGGAGCATCGGCGTCATGATGTCCGCCGGGCAGACCGCGTTGACGCGCACGAGATGCGGCGCCAGTTCGATGGCCAGTGCCTTGGTCATGAGGCTCACGCCGCCCTTGGACGCCGTGTAGATCGCCGTCTCCGGCGTCCCCACCAGCCCGCAGTCGGAGCTCAGGTTGATGATGCACCCCTCGGTCTTCTTGAGCTCGGGGATGGCCCGGCTACAGGCGAAGAACGTGCCCTTGAGGTTCACGCCGACGACCCGGTCCCAGTCCGACTCGGTCATCTCCTCGGTTGGGCCCTCGACCCAGAGGCCGGCGGTGTTGACGAGCACGTCGATGCGCCCGGTGCCCTGCACCGCCTCGGCCATGAGATTCTCGACGTCCGCCACTCTGGTGACATCGCACGCCACGCCGTGCACCTCGCTCAGCGCCGCGATCTGACCGCAGAGGTCCTCCAGGGCTACTGCGTTCAGGTCGCCGAGCACCAGCGTCGCGCCGGACTCCGCGAACCGCCGCGCCGTGGCCGCGCCGACGCCTCCTGCCGCGCCCGTGATGACCACCGTCTTGCCGTTCATGTCTGCCGACATACGCCGCCCCCCTGTGGCGAAAGCTGAATGGCCGTTCACTGTCGGGCAAAGCATACCGCTCCGCCCGCTGGCTGGCCACGTTCACAGGGCGCACGCCGCGCAGCGTGGAGCGCTCAGTAGTAGAGGTCGCTCGGCCCCTTGTACTCCTGGATGGTGTTGCCGCCGTCCACCACCACGAGCTGGCCGGTGATGTAGCTGGCGTCGTCGCTGCCCAGGAAGCACACCAGCTTGGCGACCTCCTCCGGATACGCGGAGCGGCCCATGGGCGTGTTGATCCCGCCGACGTCCTCGCCCTCGGCCTGCGAGCCGGTGGCGATCCAGCCGGGACCCACAGCGTTGACCGTGATGCCGTGCTTGGCGACGTCGAGTGCGAGGCCGCGCGTCAGTCCGAGCACGCCTGCTTTGGCGGCGCAGTACGCGGCCTCGTCCGGGTTGGCCACCACCGGCCCCGTCACCGAGCTCATGTTGACGATACGTCCGTACCCGCGCTCGATCATGCCCGGCACGACGCAGCGTGTGACGTTGAACTGGGTCTTGAGGTTGATGGCGATACCGAAGTCCCAGTCATCCTCACTGAGGTCCTGGAAGGCGGTGAAGGCCTCGTCCTGCCCGAAGACGACCATGCCGGCGTTGTTGACCAGCACGTCGATGCGGCCGTGGCACTCGAGCGCCCCGGCCACCATGGCCTTGACCTCGTCCATCTTGGTCAGGTCCGCCGTGTGCGAGCTCACCGTGGCGCCCAGCTCGCGCAGCTGCTCGGCACGCTCGTGCACGGCGCCGGCGATGTCGCAGACGGCGAGCAGCGCGCCCTCCTCGGCGAACACCCTGGCCGTGGCGAACCCGATGCTGTCCTGCTTGGCGACGCCCGTGATCAGCGCGACCTTGCCTTCCACCCTGCCTTTGCGTGCCATCTCGTCCGCTCCCTTGGCTTGGTCTGCACGCGGCGGCGAGCCGCCGGTGATGGTCCAGAGAATGCTATGCCGACGGATGGGCACGGCCAAGAGCAGCGAGTGCCGGACGCGCGCCGCAGACCCGTCGCCGGGTCGCCATCCTGCCGAACCTCCCCTCAAGGGCCAACGGCGTGGGAGTTTTGGTCAAGCTTCTTCCGGACAGTGCCGATGATTGCCAGGACCCAGCGGGCACTGGGGAGGGGATCGTTGGCCACCGTCAGAGAGGGGCCTGAAGCAGTCTGGTTGCGCGTCGGCGACGTCGCCGGCGTTCTCGGCGTGAGCGCCAACACGGTCCGGCGCTGGACCGACGTGGGACGCATCGCCTCACACAGGAGCCCCGGCGGCCACCGCCGCTTCCTGGCCGCGGACGTCTACGCCCTGCTCCCGGAGCTGGAAGGCGACGGTATCGCACAGCCCGGCGACTTCGCCGAGCTTCGGCGCCAGAGCCAGGACATGCGCTCTCTGCTGCAGGCAGGCCTCGACCTCGTCTCCTTGCTGGCCGACGCGCCGCACGACGTGCCCGCGGAGACGGCCCGGGCGCTGTGCGCGCTCACCGGCGCCCCACGCTGCGACCTGTTCCTTCGCGACGGGGAAGCGCTCCGTCTCGCGGCGTCGGTCGAGGACTGCGAGCTCGACCCGGGCAGGCCCGGAGCCACGTGGCCGCTGCGCGACTGGGCTCCCGTGGACGGCGACCCGGCGGCCACGGGACTCCTCTGCGTCCGGGCCACCGATCCCCGGCTGCCGGCCAAGGCCAGGCTGGCCCTGCGGCGGCGCGGCTGCCGCTCGCTCGCGTGGCAGCCGCTCGTGCTCCGGGGTGACTTGGTCGGCGCCCTGGAGCTCAGCGACGCCGGGGACCGCGACTTCTCGCAGCACGCCGACGCGATCCAGGGACTGGCGCGCATCTGCAGCGATGCCCTCGGCGTACAGCGGACGATGAGAGAGCTCTCGCGCCGTGACAGGACCATGCGCGAGCTGGTCGACTTCTCGCGAGAGGTGGCACAGACGCACGACTTCGAGAGGTTCGTGCTGCGTTTTGCGCAGCGGCTCCTCACCGCAGCCGGCGCCGACGGCGTGGACGTGTGGCGCGTGAGCGGGGGCGTGATCCGCCTGGCCGTGAGCTGCAATCGCGAGGGCGCGGACCCGGAGCTGAGGGACCGGATCCTGGACACCGGGCGCTATCCATCGCTCGAGCGGACGCTCCTCGACCACACGCCGCTGCTCATCGAGAGCCTGAAGGACGATCGGCTGGGGCCGGCGGAGCGCGAGGTCATGCGGGATTGGGGCTACGCCAGTTCGCTTACGATGCCGCTCGTGGCCGGCGGCGTTCTCGTCGGCCTGGTGGACCTGTACGACGACGCCGAGCGGGACTGGAGCGCCGATCTCGAGTTCTTCACCAGCGCGGGTCAGCTCGTCGCCGGCGTGTTCGACAGCGCCGCGCTCCTCGACGAGGCCAAGGCGATCGACCGGCTGCGCGAGGCGCTCGTCGCGCTCGGCGCCGACCTCGCCGGCGCCCAGGACCTTGCGGACATCGCCGAGCGCGCCGCCGCCCGCCTCCACGACGCCGTGGGCTGCACCGACTGCGACATCTGGTGGTCTGAGGAGGGGTACCTGCACTGCCTCGCAAGCGTCGATGACGGCGGCGTCGACGAGAGCGTGCGTGGCCGCATCCCCAGGCTGGACCACTATCCGTCCACGCGCCGGGCGCTGGAGGACCGGGAGATCCTCGTCGTAGGCTCTCTGGACGACGAGCGCCTGACCGATTTCGAGCGCGAGGACTTAGGTGAATGGGACTTCCGGAGCACAGTCTGTGTGCCGCTGGTGAGCAACGACCGGGTGGTCGGGGCCATAGGCCTCTTCGACGGGCGCGAGCGCGACTACAACGACGTAAGTTGGTTCCTGCCCGAGGCGGCGCGTACAGTCGCCGACGCCCTGCGCAACGCCGAGCTGCTCGCTGAGTTGCGGCGCGGCAACGCCGCGCTGCGCGAGCTCGTGGAGCTCGGCGACCGGCTGAACGAGGCGGGCACCGTCGGGGAGCTCGCCAGGGCGGTCGCCGAGCGGCTGCGCGCGGTGCTGGCCGCTGAGGATTGCGACATCTGGCAGGTGGACGGCAGCATGCTCCGCTGCCTTGCAAGCGTCGACAGCCACGGGTGGGACGCCGACGAGGTCGGGTCGGAGCGGGAGCTCGCCGCGTACGAGGACACCATCGCCGCCCTGGCCGCCGACGAACCCATCGTCATCGGCGACCTCGACGCAACCGATCTGGGCGAGATGGAGCGGCAGGCGTACCGGCGCTGGGGCTTCCGCAGCATGGTCTCACTGCCGCTGGTCGTGGACGGCCGACCGATCGGCCTGATCGACGTCTTCGACTCCAAGGTGCGCGACTACACCGGCCACCTGGACGTGATCCGCAACGTGGGCCGCCTGCTCGCCGGATCGTTCGAGAAGGCGATGCTGGTGGAGCGTCTCGAGCGCGGGAACCGGGACCTGCGGCTGCTGGTGGACTCCGGCATGGAGTTCGGCGCCACGCTCGACGTGGGCGCCGTGCTGCACAGCGTCGCGGAGCGCATCGTCGAGGTCTCGAGCGCGGACCTGTGCGACATGTATCGCCTCGACGGAGACGAGATCGAGATCCTCCTCGCGATCGGGAAGGACTGCGACGACGACCCGGCCGGACTCCGCTACCCCCTGGACTCGTGCAGCACCCTCCTCCGCGCCGTGCGCGAGAGACGGCCGGTCCGCTGCCCGGACATCGTCGACGACCCGATGGTCACGCAGCAGGAGATCGAGGAGGCGCGCCGGTGGGGGTACCGCGAGAGCCTCGACGTGCCGCTCGTGAGCCATGGCGATGTGATCGGCTTCATCTCGCTGATGAACCGCGAGACGCGCGGGTTCGCCAGAGAGGAGGTCGTGATCGGCCTGGCTCAGATCGCGAGCCAGGCGATCGGCAACGCGGCCCTGTACCGCCAGCTGGACGACAACCTGCGGCGCATGGCGCTGGTGAGCGATTCGGCGCTGGAGCTCACCGGCAGCCTCGACCTGGAGGCCACACTGCTCGCCGCGGCGCGGCGACTCTGCGAGGTCGTCGGAGTGGGCGAGTGCGAGGTCACAGCCATCGAGGGAGACGAACTGCGCACGCTGATGCGCGTGCGCGACGACGAGGTCGAGGAGCAGTTGCCGGACGAGCGCCTGGCGCTCGCCGACGCGGCGGTCACCCGAGAGGTGATCGCGACCAAGCGGCCGGCGGTGGTCGGGTCGCTGCGCGACCCGCGGCTCACGCCGGCCGTACGCGCCAGGCACCAGGATTCCCACTCCAGAAGCTGGGTGACGCTCCCCCTCATCGTCAAGGACCGGGTGATCGGCACCGTGGAGCTGATCGAAAGCGCCGCCGAGCGGACGTTCACGCGGGCGGAGCTGGACACCGCCGCGGCCATCTGCCACGCGGCGGCGCTGGCGATCGACAACGCGGCGCTGTTCGCCCGCGAGCAGCAGACCGCGCGCGAGACGCGCCTGCTCAACGAGATCGCGGCGCGGACGGCCGCCAGCCTCGACCTCGAGGAGGTCGTCAAGGCGGCCGTCGACGAGCTCGGCACGCTCATGACCTTCGAGGACTACGCACTGCTGCTGCTCGACGGCGATACGGTGAGCCACGTGATCGCGTCCCAGCAGGGTGCCGAGGGCGCGATTGCCGGCCTTCGCATCGACGACCTCGGCCCGGGCACAGTGGAGCGCATCGCGGGAGAAGGCGTCGCCGTGCTGCGCCTGCCGGACGACCTCCCCGCGCTCGCAGGCTCGCCGGCGATCGACGGCATCGCCGCCGTGACCGCGATCGCTCTGTCGTCCGACACCGGCCTGCTCGGCGCCCTGGCCCTCGGGAGCGCCGATCCGGACGCCTTCTCCTCTGTGGACCGTCACCTGCTGCAGCGCGTGGGCACGCAACTCTCACTGGCCATCAAGAACGCGCGGCTCTACGACGAGATCAAGCGGATGCACCTGGGCAACCTCAAAGCCCTGAGCTCCGCGTTGAACGCCAAGGACTACTACACACTGGGCCATGCCGCCCGGGTCGCCGCCTACTCGGTCATGCTGGGGCGCCAGCTCGGGTGGCCGGAGGACGTGCTCCAGCCATTGGAGGAGGCCGCGTACCTGCACGACATCGGCAAGATCAGCATCTCGGACAGGGTGCTGCTCAAGCCGGGGCGCCTGAACCCGCAGGAGTGGGACCTGATGCGCGAGCACCCGGCGGTGAGCGCGGACATCATCCGCCCGCTCTTCCCCAGGGACCTGGTGCTCGCGGTACGCCACCACCATGAGCGCTACGACGGCAAGGGCTACCCGGACGGCCTCGCCGGCGAGGAGATCCCCGCCCTCGCGAGGGCGATGGCTGTTGTGGACGCTTACGACGCCATGTCGTGCCGGCGGCCGTACAAGGCCGCCCTCACGTACCCGCAGTGCCTCGCCGAGCTGCAGTGCTGTCGCGGCACCCAGTTCGACCCCGGGATGGTCGACGCGTTCCTCGTCGTGCTCGAGGACGTGGCGCGCAGGCGAGAGAGGGCCGATGAGGTCGCCGCGGAGGCGGCGGCTCGCATCCGCGGCGAGACCCATGTGGCGCTGCTGGCGCTCGACGACGAGAAGTCCGGCGCGTACCGGGAGATCGAAGCCGTGCTGCGCGAGGTGCGCGACGCTAATCCGCCGACCCGTTTTCTCACCACACACGCCCAGGTCGAGAAGAGGTTCGTCATCGGCGTCGACCCCGAGGAGGAGCCGACCGAGAAATCGCACCTCGGCGACGAGATCTTCGCCGACGACGAACTCCCTCAGGTGCTGAACGGTCAGCGGCCGGAGGTCAACGCGGTGTTCGCCGACGAGTTCGGTGTGTGGATCACCGGTCTGGCTCCGGTCCGCGACGCCTCGGGGCAGATCGTCGCCGTCGTCGTCGCCGATCTGCCCGCCCTGTCCGCGAGCGAGAGCGAGTCCCTGCGCGGCGACGGGCGGCAGACCTTCGCCGCCATGCTGCAGACGGCGGCCGTCCGCCTCAGCCGCGCCGAGATCGACGCCATCACCGACGCGCTCACGGGCCTCTACAACCATCGCTACCTCCACGAGCGCCTGAGCGAGGAGGTCCACCGATGCCGTGACCTGCAGCGTCCGCTGAGCGTCCTGTTCTGCGACCTCGACCACTTCAAGGGTTTCAACGACAGCAACGGCCACAGCGCCGGCGACGCGGTACTGCGAGAGGTCGCGCATGTGATCGAGCAGTCGGTGCGCAACGTGGACGTCGCCGCGAGGTACGGGGGCGAGGAGTTCGTCGTGCTGCTGGTGGAGACCGAGAAGGAGACGGCGCTCGCGGTCGCGGAGCGCATCCGCGAGCGCATCCGGGCGGCGGGGTTCACCGCCGGGGGCACCCCGCTCACGGTGAGCATCGGCGTGTCCTCCTATCCCGAGGACGCGGACCGCCGCGAGGACCTGCTGGACAAGGCGGACTGGGCGATGTACCTCGCCAAGCGGAAGGGGCGCGACCAGGTGGCGGCCTTCGGGGACGAGTGAGGCGCCGGATCAGGAGCGGCGGCGGCGGGCGACGCGGACGTCGCCGCGCCGCAGGGTCAGGCCCTCCCGGTCGAAGTACTCGAGGAGGGCCTGCGCGTTGCGGCGCCCGCACCCCACAGCGTCGCGGAAGCCGGCCAGCGTGACCTCGCCCGCGCTTTCGAGCTGCGCCAGCAGCACGGCGCGGGCGTCGTCCACGGCCGCGCGCGTGAACCACAGGTCCTTGTCGACGCGCGCGACGTCTCCACGGCGCGCGAGCACATCGAGGATCTGGCCGAGCTCGCGCGGCGGGCGCCGCAGGTCCTCGGCCAGCACTGCCAGGGTGGGCGGCGCGGACGGCGCGGCGGCCAGCCGCCCCAGGAGGATCTCGGCGAGCGCCGCCTGCGCGTCGCCGAGCACCCCGGCGCCGGCGGGCGCGTAGCCACCCTCGCCGGCGACCAACTCCCCGGCCTCGACCATGTCCTGCAGCAGGCGGCCGGCGTCGGCGGCCGGCAGGGCCGGGACCAGCGCGGCGAGCTCCGCCGCGCCGCTGAACGGCCGCTCCGGCCGAGCCGCGGCGCGTTCGGCGGCGCCGGCCAGCAGGGCCGAGCGCAGCGCGGCCGGCGTGCCGGCGCGGAACCAGCGCCCGCCCTCGGCTCCTCCGCCGGCGGGCAACTCTTCGAGCCGCCCACCGGCGACGGCCACCGCCAGCGCCCTGGCGGCCTCGCCGGGCGCGAAGCCGGCCACCGTGAGGTCGTCCCGCGTGAGGCCGTGCTGGCCCCGGTCCTCGGCCAGCGCCCACACCGCGGTCTCCACGTCGCCCCCGCGCACCGCGGAGAGGAACGCCCCGTGCCGCTCGCGTGCGTGCCAGCGCTGCGCGCCGGCCAGAAGCACCTCGCCGCCGGCGACCGTGGCCACCGGCGAGAGAGATCTGATGATGAAGCGGTCGTGCGGCAGCACGAGGGCGGGCGTGTCCAGCCGCACCACGGCCGCGGCGGCCGCTCCCGGCGCGATCTCGCGTCCCTCGAGCGGCGCCACCCGCGCAAGGTACTGCGCCGTGCCGTGGTGCAGCCGAACCTGGGCGCCCGAGCGCAGCGGCCGGGCGCCGGGCAGCACCGAGACCCAGGCGTCGAAGCGGCGCACCGACAGCCCCGCGAGCTCGGGCGCCGCCAGCCAGTCACCCTTGTGGACGTCGTCTCGGTCGAGGCCGCGGAGATTCACGCCGACGCGGCTGCCGGCGTGGACCACCTCGGCCTCGTGGTCGTGCACCTGTACGCTGCGCACCCCGGCACGGGCTCCGCCGGGCTCGACGGTCAGGGCGTCGCCGGTGCGCATCTCCCCCGCCCACAGGGTGCCGGTCACGACGGTGCCGATGCCTCTGAGTGGGAACACGCGATCCACGGGCAGGCGGGCCGGGCCGCCACGGCGGCCCGCCTCGGCGCGGTCCACGGCGCGGCCGAGCGCGGCCAGCAGCTCGTCCAGGCCGCGCCCGTCCCTGGCGCTCACGGTGACCACCTCGCAGCCCGCGTAGGGCGTGCCGTCGAGGAATGCGCGCACGTCCTCCCCGGCCAGCTCGCGCAGCTCCTCGTCCACCAGGTCGGCCTTGGTCAACACGACCACTCCGTCGCGCACGCCCAGGAGCTCGATGATGGCGAGGTGCTCCCTGGTCTGAGGCATCACGCCATCGTCGGCGGCGATGACGAGGAGGAAGAGGTCGACGCCCGTGGCGCCGGCGACCATGGTGCGCACGAAGCGCTCGTGGCCCGGCACGTCGACGACACTGAGCCGGGCTCCGGACGGCAGCTGCAGCTCGGCGTAGCCCAGCTCGATGGAGATGCCGCGCTCCTGCTCTTCGCGCAGGCGGTCGGTGTTCTTGCCGGTGAGCCGGGTGATGAGCGCGGTCTTGCCGTGGTCGATGTGGCCCGCGGTGCCCAGCGTGAGCGGCGGGCGCTGCGCCCCCGCGGCGCTCCTGCCGGCCGGTGCGTCACCCATCCCCGGCCTCACACGAGCGCGACCAGCACGGCGCCGGCGAGGTCTTCGACCTCCGCATCGGCGACCGCACGGACGTCGAAGAGCAGGCGGCCGTCCTGCACGCGGCAGACGACGGCGGGCGCGCCGCGACGCAGCAGCTCGGCGCGGGCGTCGGCCTCGGCCGCGGGCACCGCGGCCGCGACCGCCACGCTCGGCACCTCGGTGACGGGGAGCGCCCCGGCGCCGGCACGGCCGACCGACTCGACGAGCTCGAGCTGGTCCTCCGGCACGCCGGCGCCGACCAGCAGGGAGCGCAGCAGCTCGGCTCGCGCGCGGACCACCTCGAGCGGCTCCCCGAGTGCCCGCAAGGTAGGGATCTGGGCAGCGGCCCGCGCGGGGTCCAGGTAGAGGCGCAAGACGGCGTCGAGCGCCGCCAGGTCGAGCTTGTCGATGCGCAGGGCCCGGGCCAGCGGGTGACGGCGCATCGCCTCGATCGCGGCGGTCTGGCCGACGGCGATGCCGGCCTGCGGGCCGCCCAGCAGCTTGTCGCCACTGAAGGTCACGATGTCGCAGCCGGCGGCGACACTCGCGGCCAGCGCCGGCTCCTCTGCGAACAGGTCCAGCTCCGCCAGCGCGCCGCTGCCGAGGTCGTCGACCAGTACTGCGCCGCGGTCGTGCGCCAGCGTCGCCAGCTCCTCGAGCGTCGGCTCCGCCGTGAACCCCACGATGCGGTAGTTGCTGGTGTGCACGCGCAGGATGGCGCGCGTCCGGTCCGTCCAGGCGGCCTCGAAGTCCCGCACGTAGGTGCGATTGGTGGTGCCGACCTCGACAAGTTCGGCGCCGCTCTCGCGGAGGATGTCGGGAATGCGGAAGCCGTCGCCGATCTCCACCAGCTGGCCGCGGGCCACGAGCACCTCGCCGCCGCGTGCGGTGGCGGCGAGCGCCAGCAGCACCGCCGCGGCGTTGTTGTTGACGGCGAGCGCGTCCTCGGCGCCCGTGACGGTGCAGAGGACGTCGTGCACGTGGTCCTGGCGAGAGGCCCTCTCGCCGCTCGCCAGGCTGTACTCCAGGTCCGTGTAGCACGAGGCGGCGGTGACGACGGCGTCGACCGCCGGCGGCGGCAGCAGCGCGCGACCGAGGTTGGTGTGCACCACCACGCCGGTCGCGTTGATGACGCGGCGCAACGACGGGGTCACCGCCGCTTCGAGCAGCCGCGCGGCCCAGGGGACCAGCGCCGCCGGCGTGAGGTCCGCCGCCTGCGCGGCGGACGCATCTCCGCCGGCGAGGATGTCCGCCCGCAGCCTGTCCAGCACCGCGCGCACGGCGTCGACCACGAGCTCGCGCGGGTAGCGCACGAGCAGCTCCTCGGCAGCCGGCTCGCGCAGCACCTCGTCCACGGCCGCCAGCGAGCGCAGTCTCTCCTGGCGGCCGTCCCGGCCGGCGCCCGTGCCCCCCGCCTTGCCCCCGTCCTTCTTGCGCTTCGACTCGGTCACCGGCTCCCATCCTGTTCTGCGCGCCGCGCCCTCCGCAGGCGCACGCCCGCGAGGATCATTGCGAACGCTACCACGCCGAACGCGAACCACCAGTCGAGCCGGGAGAACCCGAGGTCGTCGAGCCAGGCCCTGCGTGCCCGGTCCACGTACACGAGGCCCAGCGCGAGCAGCCCCCACACCCCCTCGACCGCGGTCCAGAACGGCCGCCCTGCGGTCTCTCTGAACCCGCGTGCGGCGGCCCAGGAGGCGGCCAGCGTGATCACGACCGGCACGAGGCCGATGAGGACCGCCAGGACGAGCTGCCACAGAAGCTCGCCCACGGAGAGACCCTGGATGGACCGCCAGATGGGCTCCGAGCTCCCCACGCCCAGGACGATGATCAGCACCCAGCTGACCACGCCGATCAGACCGAGCGCGGCTACGAGCAGGAAGGGGACCACCGAGAGGGCGCGGAGGACGACGTCCGTCGACGGCCCGCCGGGGCCGAACGCGCTCTCCTCATCGTCGGCGGCGAGTGAGTCCGGATCGATCCTGCCGTCCTCGCCGAACCGGCCGATCCTCTGGTGCTCGTCCGGCACGACCTCAGCCCTCGAGCACGAGAGCGCCGGGCGGCCCGGCGATGACCTCGCCGACGGTCCACGCACCGGCGCCGGCGCGCTCGAGCCCGTCCAGCAGCAGCGTGTGCTTCTCGGGCGCCACGGCCAGCAGCAGGCCACCGGAGGTCTGCGGATCGAACACCGCGAGCACGCGCGGCTCCTGGTGGGTCACGGGGCCGGCGAAACGGCCGGCGGGCACGCCTACCGGGCCGGCGGCCGCCCCCCCGGATGCGATGTGCTCCGCCGAGCCGGCCGGCCCCTCTTCGTGGAGCCGCGGCAGCAGGAACTCCCGGTTGCTGCGCAGGCCGCCGGCGTACACGTGCTGCGCGATGAGGTCCAGGACCCCATCGTGCAGCGGCAGCGCGCGCAGGTGTACCACCGCGGCGGCGTGGCTCGCGTCGAGCATCTCGCCGAGGTGCCCGGCGAGACCGAAGCCGCTCACGTCGGTGCAGGCGTGCACGCCCACGCGGGCCATGGCCAGGGCCGCGCCGGCGTTGAGGACCGCAGCCTCCTCGATGGCCGGCATCATGTCGTCCTCGCTGATGACGCCGTTCTTGAGCGCGCTGGCGAGCACGCCGATGCCGAGTCGTTTGGTGAGCACCAGCCTGTCGCCCACCTCAGCGCCGCCGTTGTAGACGATCTCCTCGGGCCTGGCGACGCCGGTGACGGCCAGGCCGAACTTGGGCTCTCTGTCGTCGATGGAGTGCCCCCCGGCCAGCTCGGCGCCGGCCTCCAGGACCTTCTCCATGCCGCCGCGCAGCACCTCGCCGAGGATGCCGAAGTCGAGGTCTGACGGCCAGGCCACGAGGTTCATGGCCGTCAGCGGCCGCGCGCCCATGGCGTAGACGTCGCTGAGCGCGTTGGCCGCCGCCAGGCGGCCGAACCAGACCGCGGAGTCGACGATGGGCGTGAAGAAGTCGACCGTCTGCACGAGGCAGAGGTCGTCGTTGATCGGCACCACGGCGGCGTCGTCGCGCGTCTCAAGCAGACGAGCGAACTCACCCGTGGCGGCCGGCATGGTATCGAGAACGGCCTGCAGGTCGCACGGACCCAGCTTGGACGCTCAGCCGCTCTTGGCCGCGAACTGTGTGAGCCTGATCTTCTCGGTCATACGACAAGCTTACCGCAGCCGGTCGCCGCGCCGAGGCCCGGCGTTCGCCGTCCGGCGGCGAGCCGCCTGTCAGGCCGCGGCTTCGCGGGCGGCGTGCAGGGCGACGAGTTCCCGCACATCGTTGTAGGCGCGCAGACTGTCGATACGGCCGCTGTGCACTGTCCAGATGTGCGCGAACGGCACCCGGACCTCCGCCCCCGTGCCGCGCGGCGTGAGGTGGAACACGCCGGTCACGATGACGGTGTCGCCGTCGCCGTAGAACTCGCGCGGCTCGAGGGCGAAGGCGTCGTTGAGGTCCGGGATGGGCGCGAAGATCCTGCGCAGCACCTCCCGGCGCCCTCTGAACGTGCCGGAGGCCGGCCCGTAGGTCCACTCGGGCTCGTGCCATTCGATGTCCTCCGAGAACATCGCGAGCGTGGTCTGGATGTCTCCGCGGCAGAAGCTGTCGTACCCGGTGCGGACGATGTCGACGTTGGTAGCCATGCGGGCCCCTCACAGCGTAGATGCGTGGCCGGCGGCAAGAGCCGCCACCTCGAGGGTTCCCGGCGGCAGCAGGGCCGTACCGTTGAGGGGGGAGCGAGCGGGGAGAGCGGCGGCAGACGCGGCCGGCGTCAGCGAACGGTGAGCCGCGCGGATCCGGCCGTGCTCTGGCGGTTGCCGGCCTGATCCGTCGCCAGCACCACCAGGCGGTAGGTGCCGCGTGGCAGGACGCAGCGCCACGTGGCCGAGCGCAGCGTGTTCGTCCCGCGCCAGCCGAGCCGCAGCGTGGCGCGGGTCCGACCGCCTCGAGTCTTCACGACCAGGCGGACGTCGGCCTTGGGCGTCAGGTCGCCCACCCGGTAGCGGAGGGTGGCGCACGCGCCGCGCCGCACGCGGGTGGCGCGCGCGTTCGTCACCGGCCCCCGGCCGTCGATCCTCACGATACACTTACGCGGGACCTCGGCGTTGCCGTCCTTGTCCGTGGAGCGGTAGGTCACCGTGTGCTCACCCTGGCCGGAGACCTCGAGTGTGGCCGGCGTGCCGGCCAGGAGGGCCGGCTCCGCGCCGTCCAGCCCAGCCTCCGTGAAGTCCACGCCGGAGCCTTCGTCCGTCGCCGCGAACGTCAGCGTGACCGGCGTGCGACTCCAGCCGGCGCCGACTCCGTCGACGCTGGTGACCGGCGCCGTCACGTCGTCCCCGGGCTCCACCGTCGCGTCGGGTGAGAACGCGGTGGCGCTGCTGACTCCCCAGGCATAGGTGTTCGACACGGCGCGGAAGCGCTGCCAGCGCATCGTCCGTGACCACGTGTCCCAGCAGGCGTACTCGGGATAACCGTTCGTCTCCCGATAGCCGATGCCCGTGACGGCGTGGTCGGTGACCCCGTCGCCGCTGCAGTCGACGCACAGCACCAGCGGCCGCCCGGTGTCGATCTCCTGCCGCAACCGGTCGAAGGTGAGCGCCCAGGAGCCGGAGTACCCGAAGTAGAGGTTCTCGTACGACGGCGCGACGTCGCTGAGCCGCAGGTCGGTGTAGGCGACCAGGGCCGGTCCCACCATGCTGGTGTAGCTCCAGCCGTAGGGAAGACCGTAAGCGCTGAACGACGTGCGCATGAAGTCGGCCAGCGAGTCACTCGCGTGCTCGTCCCCTTCGGGGGCCTCGCTCTTGTCGCCGAGCACGCCGTTCCCATCGTCCCTGGGCAGCACGTAGTCCTCGTAGTGCCCGGGCGCGGCGGCAGAGCCGTGCGAGGCGATCATCTGGTACGCCTCCGCCGTCTCCGTGCCGGCGTCGCCGGGGACGAGGTCGGGGAATCCGTGACCGTCCCAGAAGCCGACCACCATGCCCGCCGAGGTGGGGGCGCAGCCGTCGCGCCAGAGGTAGACGGGGACGGCCAGCACGGTCTCGCCAGCGGCCGCGACGGCGCGGCGGGCGCCGGTGGCCGGCTGTACGGACCTGGGAGGTACCGGCCCCGTCGTCGTGATGCGTGCCGCCTCGGACGGCTGCCGCGTGAGGGGGGCTGCGTATGCCGTCCCGCCGAGAGTGGCCGCCGCCAGCAGCGCCGAGGCCGCCAGCAGCGCCGCCCCGGCGACCCGCGCGGCACGCCGGACGAGAACGCATGATGATCCTGCTCCAGGTGAGCTCACACTCCCTGCATCGGCCGCGGCGGGGAATGCCTTAGCGCCGCGACGCCCCGTTGGCGCACCCGGCAACGCTTGGTACGCTAGACGTCGCCGTGAGCAGACCACCGCGCCGCAGGGCGCCATACCGTGTGTACGTGAGCAACCGCGGCCGCGAGCTGGTCCGGCGGCGGCAGCGTCGCCTCCGGGCGCTCCTCGTCTCCTCGCTCGTCGTCGTCATCGCCGCCGGTGTGCTCGTCGCCGGCGGCTGGGCGCAGGACGTGTGGTCCCGGCTCACCGGCGCGGGGGCCGGCGGCGACCCCGCCGCCGCGGGCGGCGCCTCGTCCCCCGCGCCCGCCACCACCGCCGTGCTCATCACGCAGGCGCCGCGCGGCGTGGCGGTCGACCCGCCACCGCCGATCGAGCCGCAGGGCGACGGCGTCAAGGTCGGCACCTATCTGGGCGACGAGACGCGGCGGCTCTACGGCCTGGGGCCGCCGCCCATGGAGCTCCACCTCATCTGGAAGACGTTCATCGGCGGAGGCATGACGTCACCGGTGGGCAAGGGCAAGAACGAGCCCTGGTCCGGCAGTGGCTGGACCGGCCAGCCGGTGATCGTCCGGGACAAGGGCAAGCTCTACCTGCTCTGGGGCGCCTTCGACCGCAAGCTCCACAAGGTGGAGCTCAAGAGCGGCAAGATCGTCTGGGAGTACGACTACGACGACATCATCAAGAGCAGCCCGACGGTGATCGAGGACCCCAGCCCGAAGGACCCCGCCGACAAGTACGTCGTCATGGCGGGGTCCCGCCGCGGCTGGCCGTCCGGGTTCACGGACTCCGACCTGGCCCCGTACCGCGCCGTCTCGTTCGGGACCGGCAAGGAGCTCTGGCGCCTGCCGGTGCCGCTCACCAGCAGCTACAGCCGCGACGTGGACGGCAGCGGCTTCTTCTACAAGGGCCGCATGTACTCGGGCGTCGAGAGCGGCTGGTTCTACAAGCTCGACCCGTTCAAGACGAGCGACTGGAACGGCTACCGTAAGCCGAAGATCGTCGCCGAGCGGCTCCTGCTCGGAGATCCCGGCGACGCCTCGGCCCACGGGGGAAACCTCGTCCTCGAGGCGTCGCCGTGCCTGCTCGACGACGTGGTCTACATATGCTCCGGCGCCGGCCACGTGTACGGGATGCGGCGCAGCGACCTCAAGGTGGTCTGGGACTTCAAGACGGGCAGCGACATGGACGGCACGCCGGTGCCGACCACGGCGGGCAAGCTCCTCGTGGCGGTGGAGAAGCAGTACATCGGCGGGCACGGCGGGATCCTCATGCTGGACCCGTCCAGGAAGCCCGCCGACTCGGTGGTCTGGTTCTTCCCGACCGGCGATCGCTCGCTCGGGGACTGGGAGGGCGGCGTGATCGGATCGGTGGCCGTCAACGACGCCTACGACCCGTGGGGGCGCCGCCCGCGCCTCGCCGCCTTCATGGCCATCGACGGCAACCTGTACGTCGTCTCCCAGAACAGGACGTCGGGCAGCGCGCCGGGCCCCAATGGTGACGGCCCGTACCCCACCCCCCGGGTGATCGCCGAGTTCCCCGTGGGCAGCAGCATCAGCACGCCCATCATGGTGGACGACACCATCGTCGCCGCCGGCTACGACAACACCGTCCACCTCTACAAGATCAAGTACGCGCCGGCCGAGAAGGGCGACGCCGGCGCACTCAAGAGCCCCAACGGCGACTGGTACACGGTCAGCGTCAAGGAGAAGGACCGGTTCGCCGCCGGCGGCGCCTTTGAGAGCACGCCGGTGATGTGGAAGGGCCGCGTGATCATCGGCTGCCGCGACGGCTCGCTCTACTGCATCGGCGACGAATAGCCGCCGCACTCGCCGGGTGAACAGGGCCGCCGGCGGCGGTTCAAGTGCGCGCGCCGAGGGGAAGTCAGGGGCGTCGGCGAACGCCGCGCCCTCACGCGGTGCCCGCCACCAACGATCCCGCCTCAAGGAGGTTCGTCATGGCCGACGCACCACGCCGCGCCGAAGCGGTATGGCAAGGCTCGCTCGCACAGGGGTCCGGCGAGGTTTCTCTGACCACCAGTGGCGCCGCGGGGCCGCTCCCCGTCACCTGGGCGTCACGCACCGAGCGGTCCAACGGCAAGACCAGCCCTGAAGAGCTCGTGGCCGCCGCGCACGCGAGCTGCTACAACATGGCGCTCTCGGCCATCCTCGGCGACGGTGGCACACCCCCGGAGAAGCTCGAGACCAGCGCCACCGTGACCTTCAAGCAGATCGAGGGAGGCTGGAAGGTCGGCAGCTCGCACATCACCGTCAAAGCCTGGGTGCCCGGCCTGGACGAGGGCGCGTTCAGGAGGGCGGCCGAGGACGCCAAGGACGGCTGCCCGATAAGCGGCGCCCTGAAGGGCAACGTGGAGCTGAGCGTGGAGGCGACGCTGGCCTGAGCGGGGAGCGGGACCGGGCCGGCGCCGGGCGCCACAGGCGACGCCGGCCCGGCGCCGCGTGTATCCTGAGCCCATGGAGGGTCTCGCCGGCATCACGACGAGGGGTGTGCGGCCACCGCTCGTGTTCCTGGTGGCCGCCGTCGTCACGGCGGCTTTTCTCCTGCTCGCCTGGCCGCCCGCCGCTCCCGGCGCCGGCGCCCCAGCAGCCTCCAGCCCATTCGTCCTGAGTCCCGGCATGGGCCTCTTCGAGCAGTTCGGGTACGCCCCGGAGTACACGCGCAACGTGCCCGCCTTCGACGAGGACGGGCACGCCTATTTCCGTAGCCGCACCTCGTCCGGGGCGGAGACCTCCTACGTCCACACCAGGGTCGACGGCGCGTGGCTGCGGCTCGACTTTCTGGCCGCGCTGCGCGCGGCCTATCCCTCGTTCGTCAGGACCGTCGGCGCCGGAGGGCTCCGCAACGACGGCATCGTCTTCGACAGGCAGGGCCGAGCCTACAACCCCATCACGCTCGCAGTGAAGGACGGGACGACGCGCAACGCGCTCCTCGTGTCCTGGGACCACTGCCGCAGCTGGAAGGTCTTCAAGCTGCCGCGCGGCACGTTCACCACCGAGCGCTGGGTGGGACACAACGAGCTCGACGGGCCCCCCTTCCTCGCCTTCTGGCGGACCTCCAGCCCTCCCGACCTCCCGGGGAGCCAGACCAACACCCTGTACGTCGTCCAGCCGCGGCTGGACGGCGAACAGCTCGTGCTGCCGCCGCTGGTCAAGGTCACGGACAGGTGCCTCGGACTGAGCCGCGACTCAGGCGGTGCGTCCTTCGCCGTCACGCGCGGCGGCAAGACCTGGTTCGCCTGGTCGGAGACGGCCGCTGCGGGCAAGGGCGGCACCCCGCAGTACATCTCCACCTACGACCACGCGACGAACACCGCGAGCGGGCGCCGCAGGCTCGTGACCTCCCCCCGCCGGAGCGACCCGCACAACAAGCCCGGCATCTGCCTCGACACCGCCGGCTACCTGCACGTGATCGCCGGCGGTCACGGCTCGGCGGCGCTGTACACTCGCTCGCTGGCACCCCTGAGCGCCGATGTGGGCTGGACGGTCCCCGTCCCCGTGCTGAGCACCGGCTGGGCCTCCAAGACCGACCCTGCCGTGCAACAGGGCCGCCAGACGTACCCGGCGTTCGTCTGCGACGGCCGCGACACCCTGCACCTGGTCACCCGGCAGTGGCGGCGCGGCGTGGATCCGTACCACGACGGCAGGGGCTACGGCGCCCTGGTCCACCAGTCGTGCGCGGCGGGCGGCTCCTGGAGCGAGCCGGCAGTGGTGGTCGCCGGGGCCTACCCCGGCTACAGCGTCTTCTTCCACAAGCTCGCGCTCGACCCGACCGACCGCCTGTTCCTCTCCTGCAGCTACCAGGGAGGACCGGAGCTGAAGCAGGAGCACGCGCTCGGCGCCGCGCTGGCGGTGCTGGGGCGCACGCAGCTCCGCCCCGGCAAGTACCGCGGCCGTATGGTGCTCGTCTCGGATGACGGCGGCGCGTCGTGGCAGTTCGCCGCCGACGCCGCCCTCGAGGCTCCGGGCGAGACCGCTCGCGGCGCAGCCCCCCCGGTGCGAGCAGCCGCCGCCCCCTCGGTCGGCCGCGCGGCTCCTGCACCGCCGGTCACCGCCTGGCGCTGGGTGAACCCGCTGCCGCAGGGCAACCACTTCACCGGGCTGGCGTTCGCCGGCAGGCGCGCCGGTTGGGCGGTCGGCACCCACGGCACCGTGATGCACACGTCCAGCGGCGGCGTCTCCTGGTCTGCCCAGGTCGTGCCGACCGTCGCCGACCTGTTCGGTGTGGCGACGGCGGGCGCCGGACGGGCGTGGGCGGTCGGCGCAGGCGGCGCCATCCTTCGCACCACCGATGGCGGCACGACGTGGACGGCATTCCCCAGCGGCACCACCAGGGATCTCTTCGCCGTGTGCGCGGTCTCGAGGCTCGAAGTCTGGGCGGTAGGGGACCGGGGCACGATCCTCCACTCCCTGGACGGCGGCCGGACGTGGACCCCGAGCTTCACGTCCAGCAGCGAGCCTCTCTTCGGCGTCGCGTTCGCGAGCCGGCGTCGCGGCCTCGTGTCGGGCGGCCGGGGGACGCTGCTGTACACCCGTGACGGCGGCAAGAGATGGAAGCGGCGGCGCTCGCTCTCCGGCGCGCCGCTGTTCTCGGTCGCGATGCTCAAGGACGGACGCGCCGTCGCGGCCGGCGGCGAGGGCGTGCTCGTCACCAGCAGCGACCACGGGTGGACATGGCGCGCGGCGCGCACCGGCACCAGGGACTCGCTGCACGCCGTGCGGCTGCTCTCCTCGGGCCATGCCTGGGCATCGGGAGAGCGAACGGTCCTGCGCAGCAACGGCCGTCTCCGGCGCTGGTCGGCCTCCCGTCTGCCCGTTCCGGGACCGTGCGGAGCGCTCGCCGCCGCCGGCGCGCGGACCGTGATGGCCGGCGGCGCCGGGGGCGCGCTGTGCCGCAGCGCTGACGGCGGCAAGACGTGGCGCGCGCTCGGCGATCACCCGCGGTCGGGCTGGCAGGACGTGCTCGTCTCCGGCGGAGAGACCTGGCTGGCCGGGGCCGGGGGCGCGCTCCTGCGCACCAACGCGGGCGGCTTGCTCCCGCGGCAGACGGTCGGCGAGGCGGACCTCCACGGCCTCGCCCGAAACGGCGCGCGCGGCTGGGCGGCGGGCGACGACGGCTCCGTCGCGACGACCACCGACGGCGGAGCCACGTGGAGCCTCCTTGCGCCGCCTACAAGCGAGGATCTCCGAGCCGTAGCGGCGCCCACCGCGGCCACCGTCGTCGTGGCCGGCAGAGCCGGAGCCCTCCTCGTCAGCGACGATGGCGGGGGTACCTGGCGAGCGCGCACGGTCACCGCCGACGACATCCTCTGCCTCACATTCGCCGACCCTCTCCACGGCTGGGCCGGCGGAGGCGCGACCTTCGGCGAGACGCGCGCCGAGATAGTGCGCACGACCGACGGAGGTCTCACCTGGCAGCAGATGGACATGAGCGTGTGGGGCCGGGTGCGCGACCTCCAGTTCATCGACGCGCTGACCGGCTGGGCGGCCGTGGAGGACTGGGGTGTGGACGGCGACAGACCGCAGGGGGCGATCCTCGCGACCGCGGACGGCGGAGTGACGTGGGTACGCCAGATCACGACGTCCGCCGGACTCCTGGCCGTGACGGTGGCGCCTGACGGCACAGGGTGGGCGTGCGGCGAGCGCGGGCTGGTCCTGCAGACCGCCGACGCCGGCGTCACCTGGACGCCGCGCGACGCCGGCACGGACAGCGCCCTGCGCGCGGCCGCCACGGCGGCGGACGACGTCTGGCTGGCCGGCGCGGATGGCGCCGTGCTGGCCGGCCGGTCGGCGGCCGCCGCGCCCTGACGCAGTTGCGTCAGGCGGCCGGCGCGGTCCCCGCAGCCTCGACCGCCCCGTTGACCACCACCGGCAGCCTGCCCCGCCACCTGGACCAGACGGCGTCGTCCGTCACGAGCTCGCACATGAAGTGGGCGACGTTGGCCATGGTCGTCTCGCCGGGCCGGAAGAGGCCGTCGACCAGTCCCTCGTGCACGGCGTAGGGCGAGACGTCGCCCTCTTTGAGCGAATCGGGACGGACGGCCGCCCACTGCACGTACCGGCCGTCCGTCCCCACGTCTTCGAGCAGGAAGTCGGCGGCGCGCTGGTTGTCGCGCGCCGGAGGGATCAGGCCGCGCAGCAGCCAGACCACCGCCCGCTCGAGCCCCCCGCGCCGCGTGTCGGCCCTGCCCGGCCGGTTCACCGACACGCTGCTCATGAGGATGAACCGGACGGGGCGCTCGGGCCGGAGCGCCGCGGCCGCCCGGCACACACGTCGCGCCGCCGCCGCGACGAGGTCGCGCGGCCGCCCGAACATCCTCTGCGCGCTGAGGTTGTGACCCAGACAGGAGATCACCGTGCCGCAGCCTTCCACGAGGCGCACGAACTCCTCGTCGCTCAGAGACAGCAGGTCTGCCTCGACCACCTCCAGCCGGGGGTCCTCCGTCACGCCTTGGGGCAGGCGCTCCGCCGACCGGACGACCGCGCGCACGCGCACGCCGCGATCGAGCAGCTGCCGCACCGCGCGCCCCCCCGTGCGCCCGGTGCCGCCGAGGACCAGGACCTCGCATCCGGGCCGTTCCTTGCTGTTCATCACGTCCATCGCTTCACTCGCCCTTCGGGTACTGGAACACGTCATCGAGCGGGACCTCGAATACCTGCGCGATCTGGAAGGCCATCTCGAGCGACGGAGAGTACCGTCCCTGCTCGATGGCGATCACTGTCTGGCGCGTCACTCCCAGCTTGTCGGCGAGCTCCGCCTGCGTCATCTCTCGCGCGGCGAAGCGCAGCGCGCGGATGCGGTTGGTGACTCGTGTGGGCTTGCCCATGGTCAGAAGCCCCTGTGGTAGGCGACCAGCTTGACGACCGACGAGACGATCATCGCGGCCACGAACGACAGGTACAGCGCGCCTGCGATCCAGAAGTAGTCGGCCTCGAGCATGGTGAGGACCAGCACGCCGACCGTTCCGACCGAGGCCACGTAGTAGCCCACCAGGTCGCCGTGGCGGCTGATGGTCTTGTCGCGCTCGTCCTTGCGGTCGATCTCGTCCTCCGGCTTCCGCCCCCTGGCAACGGCCGTGACACTGGTGCCGACGGACATGAGGATCGCCCCGATGACGATGAGCACCACCGAGGCCACGATGGCGACGATGAGCGGCTTCTGGAAGGCGATGTCGGCGGCCGGCGTGGTCTGCAGACGGCCGATCATGGTCGCGAAGTACCAGATCGGGACGGCGATGGTGACCACCAGGCTCACCCAGGTCATCTTCTCTTCGAACGGCATGACTGCCTCCTCCTGCACTGCCGATGATGTCAAGAATGTTTGACATACGCAGTGTAAAGCAGAGGCGACATTATGTCAATAATCTTTTACTTCTACGGCCGTCGCCCCGCGCCTGGGCCCCGCTGCGGGGCTCGGAGGGGGCGGAGCGCGAAAGCCCCACTTGGGCCCGGGAGGCAGAGTGCGTTCGGCCTGCGTACGTGGGAGCGTACGCAACCGTGCGAGAAGCGTACGCTGCAGCGTACGCAGGCTCATCGCACCACCTTGCCGGAACCGGAGAAGGCGACGCGAGGAGTGGACTCGGCCACGCAGCCGGACGGCAGACATCGTGGCCGGCGTCAGGCGTCAGAGGCCGAGCGCCGCAGGCAACTCGGCCAGCGACTCGATGCGCGGGACCGCCAGGTCCCGGCGCCGGCCGGAGCGGTCCAGCAGGATGGCGGGGCAGCCGCAGGCGAGAGCCCCGTCCACGTCGTCCTCCACGCTGTCGCCCACCATCACCGCGTCCTGCGCCGGGACGCCGAGCAGACCGAACAACGTGGAGAACATCCGCGGCGCCGGCTTCACCGCGCCCGTCTCGAGGCTGGAGACTGCCGCCGCCATGTAGGCGTCCAGGGCGAAGTGAGCGACGATCTCCTCTACCCCATGGCCGAGCGCGTTGGAGAGCAAGGCCATACGCACTCCGGCCTCCTTGAGCTCCTCCAGGCAGGGCAGCACGTCGTCGTACAGGCCGAAGTTCTCGACGTCGCTCCAGGCGGAGACGATCGCCCTGGCGGTGAGCTCGCCGGCCCCTTTGGGCCCGCCGCCCAGCCCGTCGATGATGGCGCGGGCGATCACCTGCAGAAGGTGGTCGTCGTGGACGAGGCCGGTCACTTCGCGGCGCGCCGCGACCGCCTTGTAGGCGGCGCGCTCCGCGAGCGGCCAGCGCGCCGGGTCCAGCGCAAGACCGTACCGGGCCCCGGTCCGCACGTAGCCCGCGGCCTCGAACAGGTCGCTCGGCCGCAGCAGCGTGTAGTCGAGGTCGAAGATCACTGCCTGAGGCGTCGGCAGCGGGAGCTGGCCGCTCGGGCACGGACCCCCGGGCTCCTCGGCGGACGGCACCGGCACCCCCGCGCGCTGCTCCCAGTCACTCACGGGTCGTGCTCCAGCAGCTCGCCGGCGCGATAGGACGAGCGCACGAACGGCGCCGCGACGACGGTGAGCCCGAGCTCCGCACCGTGGCGCCGATACTCTTCGAACCCCTCCGGCTCGACGTAGCGCGCCACCGGCAGGCAACCGGCGGACGGCCGCAGGTACTGGCCGATGGTCACCGCGTCCACGCCGCCCGCCGCCGCGTCGGCCAGCACGGCGGCGACCTCGTCGTCGGTCTCGCCGAGGCCGACCATGAGGCCAGTCTTGACCAGCGGCCGGCCGGCTCCTTCGCCCTCAAGCCCGGCCGTGGCGTCCGTCTGGTCGGCCACGCTCACCGGCGGCGCACCCTCGGGCGCGCGCGCCCACGTCGCGGCGCGCGCAAGCAGCTCGAGCGACCGCTCGTACAGCGCCTGCGGCCGCACCTGCGAGTACAGGCGCGGCACGGTCTCGAGGTTATGGTTCAGCACGTCGGGACGGGCGGCGAGCACGGCGCCCAGCGCCGCCGCATCGCCACCGAGGTCGGGGATGAGCACCTCGACGGTCGCGGCGGGGACGGCCGCCCGCACCGCGGCGATCGACGCGGCGAACTGCGCCGCGCCGCCGTCCGGCAGGTCGTCGCGCGTCACGCTGGTCACGACCACGTGCCGCAAGCCGAGCCGCCGCGCCGCCTCCGCGACCCGGCGCGGCTCGTCCTCGTCCAGAATGCAGACGCCGCGCGTCCCCGAGCCGCCGCCCGTGACCTCGCCGCCCGGCGCGGCCTTCCCTTCGCCCTCTACGGCGCAGAACGTGCACGCCCGCGTGCACACGTCGCCGAGGATCAGGAATGTCGCCGTCCCGGACGAGTAGCACTCGCCCTTGTTGGGGCAGCGGGCCTCGCGGCACACGGTGTGCAGGTCGAGCTCGTCGAGCAGGGCGCCGGTGGCGCGGAACTGCCGCGGCGCCGGCGCCCTGTGCTTGAGCCACGCCGGCTTGCGGCCCGAGCCCCGCCGGGGCTCGCCATCGGCCGGCCCTGAATCCGGCCGGCCGGTCTCCGCCGCGCGCGGTCTCCGGTCGGGCGCCGTCACGCTCAGATGCTGTGGACGCCGCGCCCGAGGCCGCCGAGCGCGGCCTCGCCGACCGCCTCCGACAGCGTCGGGTGCGCGTGGATGGTCGCGGCCACGTCCGCGAGCGTCAGGCCGCTGTGGACAGCCAGCGCGAGCTCGTGCACGAGCTCGGTGACGTGCGGTCCGATCAGGCTCGCGCCGAGCACCCTGCCGCCGCCCGGCTCGCAGACGATGCGGACGAACCCCTCGCTGTCGCCGTCGCAGACGGCCTTGGAGTTGCCGTTGAAGCGCACGTGAGCGACCTCGTGGGCGACCTCCCCAGCCTTGGCCTTGTCCTCCGTGAGACCGCAGCTCGCAACCTCGGGAGAGCTGAACACGCAGTTGGGGACGAGGCTGCGGTCGCAGTGCAGGTTGGAGCCGGTGACCGCGTTCTCGGCGGCGATCGCGCCCTGGTGGTAGGCCCAGTGCGCAAGCAGCGGCGGGCCCGCCACGTCGCCCGCCGCGAACACCCCGTCCGCGGCCGTGCGGCAGGTCTCGTCGACGACGACGAAGCCGCCCGGCCCGATGCCGACGCCGGCCTCCTCGTAGCCGAGGCCGCTGCTGACCGGCCGGCGCCCGACCGCGACGAGCACGCGCTCGGCGGTGACCGCGGCGCCCCCTGCGAGGCGCAGCGTCACGCCCTCCGCCGTCCCCGCGGCCGATTCGACGGCGGTCTTGACGTGCACGGCGATGCCGCTCTTCTTGAACGCCTGCTGCAGAGAGCGACCGACGCGCTGGTCCTCACCCGGCAGCAACTGGGGGAGCATCTCGACCACGGTCACCTGTGTGCCGAGGCGGTTGAACACGCTGGCGAACTCACAGCCGATCACCCCGCCGCCGACGATCGCCAGCGATGCGGGCACCGCGTCGATGCGCAGCAGCTCGTCGCTGGTCATGATCCGGACGTCGGCCCAGTCGAACAGGCCCATGCGGACCGGTTCGGAGCCGCTGGCGAGGATGACGGCGTCGCCCTCGAGCTCGCCGCCGTCCTCCAGCACGGTGCCATCGGGGAGGACGGCGCCCGGCTCAAGCCGGACGCGGCCGGGGCCGGCGAGCGTGCCGCGGCCGGCCACCACCTGCACCTTGCGCGCCTTGAGCAGGTGCGCCACGCCGTCGCGGAGCTGCGTCGCGACGGCGTCCTTGCGCGCCATGAAGGCGCCGAAGTCGAGGCCCACGTCGCCGACCTGCACGCCGTACTCGGCAGCGCGCCGCGCCTCGTGGAGGCGCTCGGCGCCGGCCACCATGGCCTTGGTCGGGATGCAGCCGCGGTTCAGGCAGGTGCCGCCGATCTCGCGCGCCTCGACGACCGTCACCTCGGCGCCGAGCTGGGCGGCGCGGCCGGCGGCCACGTAGCCGGCGGGGCCGCCGCCGAGCACCAGGATCTTCGTCATGCGTCAGTCCTTCCTCGTCCGGCGGCCGGGGGCGCGCCACCGTCGTCTCTTCGGGCCGCGAGCCTGCGGAGTGCGGCCTCCAGCTTGCGCAACGTCGTGTGCCAGATGGTCTCCGGAGCGAGCATCACGCCCGAGCCGGCGAGCCCCTCACTCTCCCACGGCTCGCCGACCAGCGCCTCGACCGCCTGCGTGAGCTCGTCCGGCGGGCTTTCCATGAGGAACGACCCGTGCACGAGCGTGCGCCCGTCCTTCTTGGCCTGGGCGATGGCGACTACCTTCTGCCCACGGGAGCAGATGTCGTACCGCAGCGCGCCGGCGAAGCAGAGCGCGCTGCGCTGGTACGGCACCTCGCCACTGCCGTCGAGCGTGAGGCCGAGCTCCTTGAGCGCCGCGGCGAACGCGCCCGCGACGAAGCCGTACGGCCCGCCCACGTCGACCGCGGCGCGCGGGCCGGCGCTGGGTACCCCGGGCGGGAACGCCACGGCGAACGACCACTCGAAGGCCTCGCCGTGCAGCACCGCCCGGCCGCCGGTGGGCCTGCGCACCACCTCGAACGGCAGACCCGGCACCAGCCGGAGCTCCTGGAACTTGCCGATGGAGAGCGCCGGCGGGGCCCACGTGTACCGGCGCGCGACGACCCGCTCGGCCGTCTCGAGCAGGCCGGCGTCGAGCACCATCTGCGCGCCGCCACCGGCGCGGAAGTCGGGCAGGACCTGGACGATGCTCACGATGTCGCCGGGGAGCGGGCGGGGCGGCGCCGGGCGCAGCCTCAGGCGCCGCCCTCCGCGTCCTCCGGGAACCGCTGTTTCAGGACGGGGTGGCGAGCGGCCTGCGCCTCGTCGAGGCGCCGCACCGGCAGCGTCACCGGCGCCTCGTGCAGCAGCGCCGGATCGTCCCGGGCCTCGAGCGCCACGCCCCGGAACGCCTCGATCAGGCGGTCGAGCGCGTCCTTGGACTCCGTCTCCGTCGGCTCGACCATGAGCGCCTCGTCCACGATGAGCGGGAAGTACGTGGTCGGCGGATGCACGCCGTAGTCGAGCAGGCGCTTGGCCACGTCGAGCGCCCTGACCCCGTCCCGCTTGAGCGGGGTGGCGGAGCCCACGAACTCGTGCATGCACCGCCTGTCGCCGTAAGGCAGGTCGAGCAGCTCGCGCACGCCCTGCATCACGTAGTTGGCGTTGAGCACGGCCGTCTCGCTGACCTCGCGCAGGCCCTCCGCGCCCAGGCTGCGGATGTACGTCCAGGCGCGCACCAGCACGCCGAAGTTGCCGTAGAAGGTGCGGACCTTGCCGATGGACCGCGGACGGTCGTACTGGAAGAACAGGCGACCGTCCTCATCCTTCTCCACCAGCGGCACCGGCAGGAACGGTGCCAGAGAGTCCCGGACCACGATGGGGCCGGCGCCAGGGCCACCGCCACCGTGCGGCGTGCTGAAGGTCTTGTGCGTGTTGAAGTGGACGATGTCGAAGCCCATGTCGCCCGGCCTGCTGATGCCGAGCACGGCATTGGCGTTGGCGCCGTCGTAGTACAGCAGGCCGCCGGCCTCGTGGACCAGGCGGGCGATCTCGACGATGTGCTCATCGAACAACCCGAGCGTGTTGGGGTTGGTGAGCATGAGGCCGGCGATGTCGCCCTCGGCGATGACCTCGCGGAGGTGGTCCATGTCCACGCCGCCGCGCGCGTCGCTGCGCACCGGCGCCGGGACGAACCCGCCCATGATGACGCTCGCCGGGTTGGTACCGTGAGCCGTGTCCGGGATGATGACGCGCCTGGGGTCACGGCCCTCGGCCACGTGCGCGGCGCGGATCACCAGCAGGCCGGTGAGCTCACCGTGCGCGCCGGCCGCCGGCTGCAGCGTCGTGGCGTGCAGGCCGGAGATCTCGGCGAGCCAGCGCTCGAGCTCGTGCATCAGCTCGAGCGCCCCCTGCACCAGCGACTCCGGCTGGTACGGGTGGATGCCGGAGAACCCGTCGAGGCTGGCGGCCACTTCGTTGACGCGCGGGTTGTACTTCATCGTGCACGAGCCGAGCGGATAGCTGCCGCTGTCCACGCCGTAGTTGAGCGTGGAGAGACCGGTGAAGTGGCGCAGCAGGTCGAGCTCGCTGATCTCGGGCAGGCGCGCGGGCGCCGTGCGGCGCAGAGCATCAGGGATGAGCCCGGCGGCCGGCACCTCGGGCACGCCGAGCTCCGGGAGCGAGGAGGAGCGCCTGCCGGGGCGCGACTTCTCGTAGACGGTGGCGCGGTCCATGGCGGCCGGGCGGCAGACCGGGGCGCGCTCACGGCTTATGGACGGGTCCGGGCGGCCCGGGGTACCGGTCGGCTCAGCCACGATCCGCCTCCCCGTTCACGAGCGCGCGGCCGAGCGCCTCGACGAAGCCGTCGATCTCGGCGCGCGAACGCCTCTCGGTGACGGCGAGCAGCAGCACGTCGTCGAGGGCGGCGGACGCGGCGTCCCCGCCCTCGGGCGTGAGCCCGTCGAACTGCCCCGCGAACCGGCCGGCGGGCACGCCGGCCAGGTAGCCCTCGGGCACCAGCGCCTCGACGACCGCGGCCGCCGGCCGCGGCAGCCGCACGGCGAACTCGCGGAAGACGGGGCCCTCGGTGAAGGCCGCCACGCCGGGGAGCGCCAGCAGGCGCTCTCGCAGATAGGCGGCCTTGCGCGCGCAGTGCAGCCCGAGCTCGGGCATGCCCTGCTTGCCCAGCCAGCTCAGATAGACGAGCGTGGCCAGCGCGTTGAGCGCGTGGTTGGAGCAGATGTTGCTCGTGGCCCTCTCGCGGCGGATGTGCTGCTCGCGCGTCTGCAGCGTGAGCACGTAGCCGCGCCGCCCCTCGAGGTCGACGGTCTCGCCGACCAGGCGGCCGGGGATGCGGCGCATGAGCCTGGTCGTGACGGCGATGTAGCCGAGGCCGGGACCGCCGAAGTTCATGGCGTTGCCGAGCGCCTGCGCCTCGCCGACCACGATGTCGGCGCCGAGGCGTCCGGGAGCTTCGAGCAGCCCCAGCGAGACCGGATCGGCGACAACGACGAGTAACGCGCCCGCCGCGTGCGCCAGCTCGGCCACGGCGGGCAGGTCCTCGAGCGCGCCGAAGAAGTTGGGCTGCTGGACGACGACCGCCGCCGTGTCCTCGCCGACGGCGGCGGCGAGTGCGTCAAGATCCGTCGCCGCGCCCGCCAGCAGACCCACGGTCTGCGGGCGCGGCCCGTAGCCGGCCGACTCGGTGGCGAGCACCTGCCGGTACTCCGGGTGCACGCCGGCCGAGAGCACCACCTCGCCGCGGCGCGTCTGCACGCCGGCGAGGATGGAGGCCTCGGCCAGCGCAGTGCCGCCGTCGTACATGGAGGCGTTGCTGACGTCCATGCCGGTGAGCTCGCAGATCGCCGTCTGGAACTCGAAGATGGTCTGCAGCACGCCCTGGCTGCGCTCCGGCTGGTAGGGCGTGTACGCGGTGAGGAACTCGCCGCGGCTCACCACGGCGTCGACGACGGCCGGCACGTAGTGGTCGTAGACGCCGGCGCCGAGGAAGCTCACCAGCTGCGTCGCCGGCACGTCCCTGCCCGCCAGGCGGCGCAGCTCAGCCATGACCTCGGGCTCGCTGAGGCCGGCGGGCAGCGCCAGCGGCTCCCGCCGGCGCACCTCCTCCGGGATCTCGGCGAAGAGGTCGTCGACGCTGGAGGCCCGGACGGCCGCCAGCATCTCCCGCAGGTCATCCGGGCTGTGCGCGACGTAGCTGGTGGAGCTCACGGGCGTCAGGCCTCGTCGAGGAACTGCCTGTAAGCGTCGGCGTCCATGAGTTCGCCGAGCTCACCGGGGGCGGTCATGCGCACGCGGACGAGCCAGCCCTCGCCGTAGCAGTCGTCGTTGACTCGCTGGGGCTCGTCCTGCAGGGTCTCGTTGACCTCCACAACCTCGCCCGTGAGCGGCGAGTAGACGTCGCTCACGGCCTTGACCGACTCGAGCTCGCCGTAGGGCGCGCCGGACTTGACCTCTGCACCCACCTCGGGCAGCTCCGCGTAGACGATCTCACCCAGGGCGTCCTGCGCGAACCAGGTGATGCCGAAGACCGCGTCCTCGCCGTCCACCCGCACCCAGTCGTGCTCCTTGTAGTACCGCAGATCCTGAGGATAGGTCTCGTCCGCCATCGTCCCTCCTGTCCGTGCCACTGCTGTCGACTCTCGAACCTGCCCGGGGGGCGCGGGCGAGAAACGCCCGCGCCGCCGGGGAGCCGCCGCTCCCGCGCCGGAAACGAAAAAAGACAGGGTGGATTGTCCACCCTGTCTGACCTCCGGCGCCACGTCGGCGGCGCACTGTCATCCGGGGGCCCGTCCGGCCGCGCTCCGTTGGCCTGAGAGTTTCGGCGCCGCTCTCGCGCCTTGCCCCTTCGGCGTCCGTCCCCGAGAAGACGGACTCTCACGCGGCTTTCGCCCGGGCTGCTTCGCACCGGCTCAGCACGTCCACTGTAGCACCCGGCACCGCGGCAGGACAACGCACGCGGTGGACGGGGAGAGCCGTGGCGACAGCCCGGGTGGACAGCGGAGACGCTCCGGGCGGGCGCCGGGGACGACGACGGCCGGCGGCGATCGCTCGCCTCCGGCCGTCATCACAAGCGGTCAACACCCCCCGACGTGACCGCGATCCGGCGCGAGATCGCCGGAGCTCCCGAGTGCGCAGCCAGAAGCGCGCACGATGGAGCATGCCGGGGACTGGCAGTCCAGCCCCCCAGCTGCGCCCTAGGTAACCACGATGCGGATGGGGGGTCAAGTTCAGCCACGGTGCAGTCCTTCCAGAGCGGCGCCGACGGGCGATTCACTCCACGACGAAGGTGCGCCACAAGGACGAGGTGAGGGCGTGCGCGTCGTCCGCGGCGTGCGTCGCCCGTACGCGCCAGGACCCCACGGGGAGGCGGGCGTGGCCTACGTATCTCGTTGCCTCGCCGCCGGCCAGGTCGCGGTTGCCGGCGACCACCTCCCGCTTCGTCACCCAGGCGCCGGCCGCTCCGCGGCGCTGGAAGACGAGTTGCACGGTGCGCTCCCCGGCCGGGTGGTGCGGGGTGAGACGTCCGGTGACGGTGATCAGGTCGGCGGCATCCACACGCGCCTGCAGACGCGGCGTCGCGAGCGCGACGTGGGGCGTCACGACCTCCTTCGCGCTGCGCGCGACGAGGTAGTCGCGGCCCTCCGGCTGCGTTGCGGGCGGCGCGAACACGGCGCGCAGCGAGGTGGCGCTGGACGGCCGGTGTTCGCGGCCCTCCGGCTGCGTTGCGGGCGGCGCGAACACGGCGCGCAGCGAGGTGGCGCTGGACGGCCGGTGCAGGAACGACGCCGCACCCCGCGCGTCGGTGACCGCGAGCGACACCGTCCGCCAGCGCCCGTCACGGTAGCGCTGCAGCTTCAGGACGCCGCCCTGCAGCGGCTCGCCGGCAGCGTTCGCGAGAATCCCCGCGAGGACCGCCTCCACACCCCAGGCGGGAGTGGCATGCCTGGCCGTCAGCGTGACGATCGGCAGGTGATCGGTGACGGCGAAGCCGACGGCCGGCGCTGCGAGGAGCGCGGCCGCGTAGCGGCGCGTGTCGAAGGGCGGGGCAGCCTCGCCCGGCGCGAGCGCCTCGCGCTTGCCGCCTGCCAGAGAGAGGCGCCAGGTCACCGAGCCCGCGCCGCCCTCCTCGGTCCAGTAGGCGGCGCCGTCGACCGCGCCGTACTGCAGCGGAGGCGTCGCGGTGAGGATCTCGGTCCCGGGCAGCTCCGGCGGCGTGTACGACGCGGCACGCGGGTTGGTCTTGAGGAACCTGACCGGGTTCACGAACCCGCCGTGGTCTGCCCAACTCCTGGGCACGTGGCCGGCGTACGGATTCCTGTCGCGGTACCTGGATCCGGGATGCGTGCTGAAGTGCAGGTGGCGACAGCCGTTGACGCGGGCGATCACTTGACCGGCCGTCACGCGCTGACCCTCCTTGACACGCAGCGAGGAGACGTGCCCGTACAGCGCGTGGAACTTCGTCCCTGCGGCAGTGGCGTGCGTGATGATGATGCAGCCGCCGGGAGCGCCGCCCACGCCGTACCCGCCAGCGTCGGCGCGCGAGATGTACACCACGCCGTCGCCGACCGCGTACACGGCGCGGCCTGAGGCGCACGGCATGTCCTGGGCGACGTGCACGTAGGCGCCGCGGCGGTCCAGCCAGCCGGACCAGCCCTTGAAGTCCTCCGTGCCGATCGGCCAGTACCAGCCGCCGCTGCCCGGGGCGGGCGCGCCGAGCGCGGCGCGCGCCTCGCGGGCGAGCGGCCCCTGGTAGACGGGCTCGGGCAGGACGGTGGAGACGGCCGGCGGCGACGCACCGGCGGCCGTCGCGGCCCAGACGAGAAAGAGCGCGGCGAGCAGGGCCGCCAGAGCGACGGGCATCGCCCGCCCTCCCCTGGTGTTCGTGCGGTCGTCCACTGAGGTCGCAGTATGCCACGGGCAACGGCGTCGCGCCCGCCGGCGCGGGGCGGGCACACTCTCGCAGCCGGATTGCCGCGTCTCCGCGACGGACAACAGCGCGGCGGCGGCGTTCAGGCGGCCCCTGCCTCAGACGATCCAGGCCATGCCGTTCCAGTACGCCTCCACCCGGCGCCCCCGTCGCAGGGCGAACTCCATCGTCCTCGGCCAGATCCGCTGGGTCCCCTCGAGGTAGAGATCGAACCCGCCGACGTCGACGCGCCGGAAGGAGAGGTCCAGCTTGCGCGGCGGCTTGAGTGCCGTCTCGAGCATGCACGGCGTGAAGAACAGCCCGCGGGGGACCCAGATCCATACGAAAAGCCGCCCGCCGTGCGCGGCGACGAAGTCGCGTACCTCGTCGGGCACGACCAGGTCGACGTCCGTCGCGACATCGATGGTGTCGTGCACCGGACCGCAGTATGGCATCCACTCCGCCACGATCCCTCCCGGGAGCTGCCGACACAAGGAGTGTTCCGCACCGCGTACCTCGTCATGCCGTGAGGACGGCGACGCTTCTTGTGACGCCGCGGGGCCATCTGCTACGGTCGGCCGGCGGCGTGCCGCGCCGCGCGGCCGCGGAGGCTCGGCCGCGACACCAGAAGGGAGTCCCGCGTGTCAGATCACGATCCGTTCACCGGCGCCCCGCCGGCCTTGCGCGAGCTGCTCGCCCTGGCGAGCGACCTCGCGCTCCAGGCGGGGCGCATCCACGCGGAGGGCAGGCACGGGGCACTCACCCTGCAGACCAAGTCGTCGCCCACCGACGTCGTGAGCCAGGTCGACAAGGAGGCCGAGCGCCTCATCGTCGAGCGGCTCCGGGACGAGCGCCCCGGCGACGCCCTGCTGGCCGAAGAGGGCAGCCTGCTCGACGGAGACAGCGGGGTCCGCTGGGTCGTCGACCCGCTGGACGGCACCACCAACTACGTCTACGGCTACCCGGCCTACGCCGCCTCCATCGCTGTGGAGGTGGACGGCGAGGCCGCCGTGGGCGTGGTGCTCGACTCGAGCTCCGGCCGGCTGTACCAGGCGGTCGCCGGCCACGGCGCCGTCTGCGACGGCCGGCGGATCCACGCGCGCGAGCAGACGAAGCTCTCGAGCGCGCTCGTCGCCACCGGCTTCAGCTACGACGCGGCGCAGCGCGAGCGGCAGGGCGCCGTGGTCGCCGCCGCCCTGGGTCGCATCCGCGACATCCGACGCAGCGGGAGCGCGGCGCTGGACCTCTGCAGCGTCGGCGCCGGCAAGGTGGACGCCTACTGGGAGCTCGATCTCTCGCCCTGGGACCACGCCGCCGGCGCACTGATCGCCCGGGAGGCGGGGGCCGCCGTGGAGCACGTGGCGGCGGCGCACGGCCACGGCCCGGCGGTGGTGGCGGCGCACCCCGCGCTCATGCCGGCGTTCCTGGAGCTGCTCGCGGACTCGGGCGCGCTGGCGCGCGCGTGACGCCTCGCGGCGACCGCCCGGTTCAGCCGCGCAGCGCGAGCAGGTCGAGCGGCGCGTCGATGACCACGGCCGCGCCGCTCTCCACCAGCTCGCGCGCCGTACGGAAACCCCAGGAGGCGCCGACGGCGAGCATGCCTGCAGCGGTCGCCGTCCGCATGTCCACCAGCGAGTCGCCCACGTAGGCCACCCGGCGCGGCGGCAGACCAAACCGCTCCGCGATGGCCAGTGCCACCGCGGGGTCCGGCTTGAGCGGCGCCTCCGGCCGCGCCCCGGCGACCAGCACGAAGTCGGCCGGATCGAGCAGCGCGGCCACGATCGCCTGCGTCGGCGCGTCGGCCTTGTTGGAGTGGATGGCGAGCGGCGCGCCGGCCGCCCGTAGCGCGCGCACCAGCTCGGGCACGCCCTCGTAGGCGCGCGTCTTGACCAGCGAGTGCGCGCCGTAGTCCTCGAGCATGTGCTCGAAGCAGCGCTCGACGCGCTCGGCGCTGCGCAGCTCCGCCGGCAGCGCCTCCGTCACCAGATTCCGGATGCCGTGCCCGATGAGGTACCGGTACTCGTCGTAGGCGTGCCCGGGAGCCCCCTCGACCGCCAGCACCCTGTTCATCGCGTCGGCGATGTCCTCGAGCGTGTCGACCAGCGTGCCGTCCAGATCGAAGATGACGCCGTCGAAGGCGGATGCGCCCCCCTGCGTGCTCACGCGCCTCGCCGCTCTCCCTCCGGCCGGCGTCAGCCGAGCGCGAGGATGGCGAAGACGAGCACGAAGATCGCCACCGTCTCCACGATGCCGATGACGGCCAGGTAGTTGCTGAACCCCTGGCCGGTCTCGGCGAGAGCATCCGCGCAGCCGGCCCCGGCGCGGCCCTGACCGTAGGCCGACGCGCCGATGCCGATGCCGGCGGCGATGCCGACGCCCATCAGCGCCCACGGGTCGTACCCGGCGTCGGCCTTGCCGGTCATGGTGATCATGAGGATCATCCCGTAGATGGTCTGGGAGAGCGGCGCCCCGACGAACGTGAAGAGCGTGAAGGGCGCGGGTTTGCCCTGGCCGAGGAGCTTCTTCCAGGCGCCCACCGCGCCGAGGCCCGCCGCGTAGGTGCCCAGAGCCGAGCCGGCGGCCGCGAACCCCATCGCGGCGACCGCCCCGATCCGTCCCATCTCGACTGCGGCTTCCGGAGTCATCGGCATCCCCTTCTGTGGCTGATCGTGAGTGAAGTCATCGCGATGCACGCTCACCGGCGAACGGAGCGTACAGGTTGTGGCCCTCCCACTGGAGGCCCTTGTGCGTGGAGAACTCGAGGGTGTTGAGGCGGACCGCGTGGACCAGCACGCCCAGCCCCGCGAGCACGATGTTGAGCGCGTTGGCGAAGAGCAGGAGGAGGCTCGCCGCGACAGCGGAGAGCACCGAGTCGAAGCCGATGTCCGCGGCCATGCCGTTGAACGCCGCGAGCACGGCGATGGAGGCATAGCCGACCGCAAACAGCCGGATGTACGAGAGGATGTCGACGAAGTTGCCGATCATCGTGAGCGGCAGCAGGGCGTGGTCGATCCAGCTCTCCTTGAACTCACCGGGCGTCTTCATGAACACGGCCACGAGGACGATCCCCGCAAGCAGCACATACAGCAGAGGCCCAGGCATGTCGCGGCCGAGCACGGTCTGACGGGCGATGAAGAACATGGACCACACCACGAGCAGCCAGCCGATCTGGGCCGGCACCTTGGGCCAGGTCCGCGAGCGCACCAGCGCTGCGGCGTTCCACACGTGCGCGAAGGAGAGGTGCACGGCCCCGATGAAGAAGCAGAGGTCGATCAGGTTGTCGCGGTCCTGGATCCAGGGCACGGTGAGCGACTCCAGGAACGGCGGGAGCACGGGGATGCCGAAGTAGCTCCCGTTGATGACGCCCCACGCGAGCGTGACCCCACCGACGATGTACATCATGTGGAAGACGTGCGCCGGCACCTTCTCGAGGCGCCGCTGCAGCACCGCCGTGAGCGCGAGCAGGAGCAGGGCGTAGCCCGCGTCGCCGACGATCATGGCGAAGAAGAGGCTGAAGAAGGGCAGCACGACCCACCCGGCGTCGACCTCCCAGTAGCCCGGGTAGATGTGCAGGAAGTCGAAGAGGGTGCGGATGGGTCGCACCCAGCGCGACTGGCGCAGCTGCACGGGTACGTCCTCGCCCGGCTGGGGGTCCTCGAGGATCACCGCCCAGCCGTGCGCCGAGGCGGCGGAGCGCACGGAGTCCTGCTCGGCGGCGGGCAGGTAGCCGGAGAGCACGGAGAGCTCTCCGGCCTGGTCCATGCCGGCGCGGACCTCGGCGAAGCGCGCCGCATCCGCGGCGGCGCGCACGAGGCCGGCCACGGCGTCGCGCGCCGGCGCGAGCGTCGTGAGGCGCTCGCCGGCGTGCGCGATCTCCTCCCTGGCCGCGGCGAGCTCTTCACGCACCGCGGCGAGCGGCTGCTCCGGCCAGGCGACGAGCTCGTAGTGCCCCCCAAGGTCGGGCGGCGACTCGGGGCGGGCGCCGAGCGCGGTGAGCGCCAGGTACCGCCCGTCGACGTCGCGGTGCAGCTCGCTGAGCACGACGCCGTCCGGCGGCACGAGCCGCTCCTCCGGCGGCGCGACGGCGAGCGCCGTCCACACGCCGGCGCGCTCCAGCTCGCGTACCTCACCGAGGTCGAACTCGCCGAAGCCGGCGTAGCGGGCCAGCTCGCGGCAGAGCTCGTCGGCATGCGCCTCGAGCTCGTGACGTCGCTCGACGAGCGCGATCGCCTGCGTCAGCGCCTCCTCCGCGGACGCTGCGCCGGGCGCGTCCGTGGCCGTCGGCTCCGCGGCGCCCCCGGCGCCCTCCGGGACCGGTGGCAGCGCCGCCAGCGCCCGCTCCGCGGCGGCGTGCCTGGCGCGCAGCGCCTCCAGCTCGTCCCCGGACGGCTCGCGCCTGTCGGTGACGTGCACCACGCCGAGCGTGCGCAGCTCGTCCAGCGCGGCGTCGCGGTCGGAGGTGAGACACAGCAGCGTGAGCCGCTTCATGCGGACGATCATGCGCCCGACTTCCCCGAGAGCACGCTCACGGTCTTGCTCTTGGCGAGCTTGGCCCGCGCCACCGCGGCGGTCTGGGCGTCGCCCAGGGCGATACGGATGACGCGGATGTTGTCGAGCGTGCGCGGGATCATGATCTTCTCGAAGAGGTTGACGCGCTGTGATGTGAGCCGCAGTTCTTCGGCGAGCAGCCCCCGCTGGCGCTCCAGCACCTGCGCCTCCGCGCGCAGCCGGACGAGCTCGCCGAGCACGGTCACGGCGTCGTCGAGCCAGGTGGGCGTGGCGAAGTAGTCGATCTCCGGCCGGGCGAAGCGTACGCCGGCGAGCACCGGCACCGTGACGCCGGCCACATTGACCGTCTCCGTGTCGACACCCTCCACGCGGACGTAGTCGCCGAGGTCCGGCAACGTCGCCAGCAGGCCGGCCCACGGACGCAGGCCGGCGAGCAGCTCGTCAGTCCGCGCCTCGGCGCGCCGCAGCTGCGCCTCGGCGCGGCGGACCTCACGCTGGAGCTGCTGCTTCTTGAGCTCCAGCGTGGGCAGAAAGCGCTCGTACCGCTGCAGCGCCTCGCGCTGCGCCTTGAGCTCGTTCTTGGTCTTCTTGAGCTTGGCCATGGCTCACGGGGCCGGCGCCGCGGAGCCCTCGCCCACCGGGACGGCGCCGGCCTCGCTGCCGAACCCGGGCCAGAAGCGCTCGACGAGCGCCGTCGGGATGCCCGTCTCCTGCGGCTCGAAGCAGTCGGCCAGGATACGCCAGCCAAGGTCGAGCGCCTCCTCGAGCGGAACGGTGACGGCGAGGTCCATCATGTGGGTCTCGAAGAGCCCGCCGTACTTGAGCAGCTTCTCGTCCCAGGCGCTCATACGGAAGCCCATGGACTGCTTCTCCTGGCTCTCCTTGAAGCCCGCGTACAGCTGGATCATCGTGTTCATGATGGTCCGGTGGTCGTCGCGCGTGCGCGCGTTGACCTGCTGCTTGAGGCGGCTCAGCGACCCGAACGGCTCGATACGCCCGTTGCGCAGGTAGAACTGGCCCTCGGTGATGTAGCCGGTGTTGTCCGGGATCGGGTGCGTCACGTCGTCGCCCGGCATCGTCGTGACCGCCAGCACCGTGACCGAGCCCGCCCCCTCGAAGTCGACGGCCTTCTCGTAGCGCGCCGCCAGCTGGCTGTAGAGGTCGCCGGGGTAGCCGCGCGTGGACGGGATCTGCTCCATGGTCACCGCAACTTCCTTGAGCGAGTCGGCGAAGTTGGTCATGTCGGTGAGCAGCACCAGCACACGTTTGCCGCCGAGGGCGAAGCGCTCACCCACAGCGAGGCACGTGTCGGGCACGAGCAGGCACTCGACGACAGGGTCGGCGGCGGTGTGGACGTAGAGGACGGTGTGAGAGAGCGCGCCGGCCTCCTCGAGCGTTTCGCGGAAGAAGAGGTAGTCGTCGTACTTGAGGCCCATGCCGCCGAGCACGATGATGTCGACCTCCGACTGGAGGGCGATGCGGGCGAGCAGCTCGTTGTAGGGCTCGCCCGCCACCGAGAAGATCGGCAGCTTCTGCGATTCGACCAGGCTGTTGAAGACGTCGATCATCGGGATGCCGGTGCGGATCATCGTCCGCGGGATGACGCGGCGGGCCGGGTTGACCGGCGGGCCCACGATGGGGATGAGGTCGTCGTCCAGGGCCGGGCCGCGGTCGCGCGGCACGCCCCCGCCGTTGAAGACCCGCCCCAGCAGGGCGTCGGAGAACGGCGTCTGCGCCTCGTGGCCGATGAACCGTACCTCGGCGTCCGTAGGCACGCCGCGCGTGCCCGAGAACACCTGCATGGTGACGTTGTCGCCCTCCACGCGGATCACCTGCGCCAGCGACGAGAAGCCGGGCGCGCTCACGCTGGCCAGCTCCTGGTTGCCCACGCCGGTGGCCTGCACCGTGATCACGTTGCCGGCGATCTGCGAGATCTGCTGGTAGACCTTACGCACCGGCGCTCACCTCATCCAGCAGCGCGACCACGCGCGCCTCGGCGGCGGCGAAGGTCTCGCCGTCCATCTCCGTCCGGTTCCAGTCTCTGGTCGCCTGCGTCAGCGTCTGGAAGAACGACCGCGCCGCGTCCTTATCGGAGAAGTCCATGCCGGCCTCGAGGATGCGCGCCACCAGCCCGAACACGTGGCGCTGGCGCTCGGCCGAGGAGGCGCCGTCGACCGGGTCGAACGCGTCCTGCTGCAGGTACACGGCATCCAGGAACTCCGCCTTGAGGGAGACGACGAAGTCGGCCATGGCCGTGCCCTCCTCCTCGACGACCTTCATCATCTCCTGCACCTCGTGCCCCTTCTCGAGCACGCCCCTGGCCATCGCCAGCTCGCGCGCGGGCACGATGCTGCCGTACTTGCTCCAGCTCTCGAGCGGGTCGATGGCAGGATACCGGCGCGCGTCCGAGCGCTGGCGCGAGAGGCCGTGGAACGCGCCGACCACCTTGAGCGTGGACTGCGTGACCGGCTCCTCGAAGTCGCCGCCGGCGGGGCTGACGGTGCCGCCGATGGTGACCGAGCCGAAGGTGCCGTCGCCCAGACGCACCGCGCCGGCGCGCTCGTAGAAGGCGGCGATGACGGACTCGAGGTACGCCGGGAACGCCTCCTCGCCGGGGATCTCCTCCAGACGGCCGCTCATCTCGCGCAGGGCCTGCGCCCAGCGCGAGGTGGAGTCGGCGAGCAGCAGCACCTGCAGGCCCATCTGGCGGTAGTACTCGGCGATGGTGACGGCCGTGTACACGGACGCCTCGCGGGCCGCCACCGGCATGGAGCTCGTGTTGCAGATGATGACCGTGCGCTCCATGAGACTGCGGCCCGTGCGCGGGTCGGTGAGCACCGGGAACTCGCGCAGCGTCTCGACCACCTCGCCGGCGCGCTCGCCGCAGGCGGCGATGATGACGACGTCGACGTCGGCGTGCCGGCTGGTGAGCTGCTGCAACACCGTCTTGCCGGCGCCGAAGGGGCCCGGGATGCAGTACGTGCCGCCCTTGGCCACGGGGAAGAACGTATCGAGGATGCGCATCTGCGTGACCAGCTGCTCGGTGGGCCGCAGCCGCTCCGCGTAGCAGCGGATGGGCCGCTTCACCGGCCAGCGCTGCAGCATCGTCACTTCTGCCTCGTCACCGTCGGCCGTGCGCAGCACGGCGATGCGGTCGGCGATTGTGTACTCGCCGGCGGCGGCGACCTGGGCCACCTCGGCGACGCCGGCGAGGCCGAACGGCACGAGCACGCGGTGCTCGAAGATGCCCTCGGCGACCACGCCGAGCGTGTCGCCGGCGCGGACGCGGTCGCCGGCGGCGGCGCGTGGCGCGAACTCCCACACCTGGTCGCGCGGCAGGGCCTGCGTCTGCTCGCCGCGCGGCAGGAAGAACCCGTGGCGCTCGGCGATGACGTGCAGCGGGTTCTGCAGACCGTCGTACACCTGGCCGAGCAGTCCGGGGCCGAGCTCCACGGAGAGCATCTCCCCGACGAACTCGACCGGGTCGCCGACCTTGATGCCGGCCGTGCTCTCGAACACCTGCGCGTCGGCGTAGCGGCCGCGGACGCGGATGACCTCGGCGATCAGGCGCAGATCGCCCAACTGCACGTAGGCGACCTCGTTCTGGCTGACGGCGGCATCGAACTCCACGGTGACGAGGTTGCCGCTGACGCCCATGACGCGGCCGGTGCGGGCGCTCATGCCGGGCTCCCCGCGAGGGCCGAGCCGGCCAGCTCGGCCGCGATGCTGAGGCCGGCGGCCTCGTCCGTCGCGGCCCACTTCTCGGCCAGGCGCAGCTTGAGCCCGTAGGCGAGCACGGCCTGGAAGCCGAAGGGCGGCGAGGCGGCGAGCTCGTCCAGCAGCGCCCAGCGCAGCCTGTCCAGCAGGAGCTCGCGCTCGCGCGGATCGTCCAGCTCCATGGCCCGCCGCGCCGCGTCGGCGCAGCGCGCGTCGTAACCGCCGAAGGGGTGCGCGCCGGGGTCGTACGTGGCGCCGGCGCGGGCGGCGCGCAGGCGCGCCAGCGCGTCGCGCAGCTGGGTCTCGGCGTGCAGGTAGGGCCGCAGCTCAGGCGACCTCGCGTCGTGCGGCCGATCCTCGAGCACCGCCCTCAGGTCCTCCCTGTGGTCGGGCCGCAGCACGCCGGACGACGACGCCAGCAGTTCCGTGGAGGAGATGCGCGGCGCGGTCGTGAGCTCGAGCGTAGGCAGGCTCGCGACCAGGTACACGTACTCCACGTCAGGCCCGCTCCGCCGCAGCTCGCTTGACGATGTCGCAGAGGGGCGGCTTGAGGACCGGCGCCAGCGCTTCGGCGAGCGCCTCCGCCGTGAAGTCGTGGTAGAGGTGGTAGTCGACGAAGGAGACCTTGAAGCCGCCGTCCACGCGCTCGTCCTGCCGCAGCGTGAGCCCCTGCCGCACCAGGTCGCGGTACTTCTCCATGACCAGCGTCCCGACCGTGTCGCGGTCCTCCGGCGAGAGCAGCACGTCCACGCGGCTCTCGTTCATGTCGTGCTCGGCGTACGCGTCCGCCAGCCGCACGAGGATCTCGCACATGACCTCGGGCGTGAGGGCGGCCGCGACCGTCTCGCAGAGCGTCTCGCGCAGCACGGCCTCCACGCTCTTCTCGAGCGAGAGGAGGAAGTCCCGGCCGGCCTGCTCGAGGGCCGTCTGGCCGCGCTCGGCCGACGCGGTCGCGTCGGTCTCCGCCGAGCGCCGCAGCTGCGCCGCCTGGGCCTCGCCCTCGGCCACGATGCTCGCGGCGCGCGCCTCGGCCTCTGAGATTATGCGCGCGGCCTCCGCCTCGGCGCGCTCGACGCCCTGCGCGCGGATGCGGTCCAACAGGCTCTGCAGTTCTTCTGTCATGTCTGGTCCTTCGCGCCCGGAATCTCGCGCCCACTCGCCGAACGGGTCACTTCAGCAGCGGACTACGTATAGGCGTTCGTATGCGAAGCTCCGGATGAAGTCAATCAGTCTGTCGCGCGGCACTACCGCCAAGCGTCCTCACACCTGTCGTCCGTGCCTTCGGGTGGCAAGGAAGGTCGTCTGCGCGCAAGCCTACGCCTGTCCACGACCACGGGCAACAGACCTCTCCCAGCGAAGCCGCGGCGCCGGCGCTGCACCTTGAGCGGGAGCGACGACGATGCTAGCGTGGCTGGATGAAGCGCCGGCTGTGCTGCCGGCAGAGGGAGATCGAGTGGCACGAAGGAGACGCCAGGAGGCGCTCGGGCGTGTCGTCGGTGTAGGCGGATTGTTCGGCACCGCCTACGGGGACATCGCCACTTCCATCTATCTCGTCCTTGGAGCTCTCGGGCTCTACGCACTCGGTCTCACCCCCCTCATCATCCTTTTGGGGGGTATCGTCTTCATTCTTACGTCGTGGTCCTATGCCGAGGCGTCCTCCGCCCTGCCCGATGCAAGCGGCGCGACCAGCTTCGCCCGACGCGCGTTCGACCCGATGACGGGGTTCTCGACCGCATGGGCGCTGCTCTTCGACTCGGCGGTCATCGTCGCCCTTGCGTGCCTCGCCGTGCCGCACTACCTGGGCGCCCTCTGGCCACAACTGCAAGTCTGGCCGTACGACCTCGCCGTCGGTGGCGGCGTCCTCCTCATCCTCGTCGGGCTGAACCTTGTCGGGGTGCAGGAGTCGATCCGGCTGAGCTCGCTTGCGGCAGTCCTGAGCTTCGCGACCCTGATCCTCCTCCTCATCGTCGGCCTGCTCGTCATGCTCCGCCCGGGTGACGTATGGAGCCAGATCGAGCTCGGCATCGCTCCGTCGTGGGGCAACCTGCTGTGGGTGCTGCCGCTGGCGCTGGGCGCCCTCCTGGGCATCGACATCATCTCCAGCCGTGCGGAGACCGCTCTGCACCCGGAGCGTGACGTGCCGCGCGCGCTCACCGTCATGCCGCCCATCATCGTCGCGCTCGGCGTTGGGCTCGCGCTCGTCGCGCTCTCCGTGCTGCCCGTCGAGTCCAACGTGGTGCCGGTCGACCCGGCGACGGGGCGGACGCAACCGGTGCCCGTCGTCCCCGGTGAGCGGGAGGGCGTCTATGTGATGGCCGACGACCCGGACCTCACCGTGTACGTGCCGGTGCACCGCGTCGGCGGGTCGTACGAGATACCGGCGCAGAAGCCTTCGGGCCCGGTCGTCGAGGCGGACGGTGGCCTCGTCACGCGCCTGTACGGCACGCTGCTCGGCAGCGACTACCTGCGGGATCCGGTGATGGGCCTGGTCGACGGGCTTCCCGAGGAGATGGACTGGCTGGAGCCACCGCTCAGAGTCTGGGTCGCGGTGGTCGTCTCGCTCGCGCTGGTCCTCCTGGCCAGTGCGGTGGTGGGAGGATCCGGCCGCATCCTGTACTCGCTGGCGCGCCACCGGCAGGTCCCGGCGCTGCTCGGGCGTCTCGGGATCACGCGCATGACGCCGTACGTCGGCATCATCCTGTTCGCCGTCGCGGCCGGCGCGCTGCTCCTGCCCAGAGACCCGCTGCTGCTCTTCGGCCTGCTGGGGTTCGGCGTGGCCATCGCGTTCGCCCTCACGCACCTCTCCGTCATCGCGCTGCGGTTCCGGGAGCCCGCGCTGTCACGACCGTTCGTCGTGCCCTTGCCCGTCAAGGTCCGCGGCGTGCCGCTGCCGCTGCCCGCCCTCATCGGGGCCGCCGCCTGCATCGCCGTTTGGGTGGTCATGATCGTCACCCATCCGGGTGCGCGCGCCCTGGGGATCGCCTGGATGGCGGGGGGGCTGCTGCTCTACGTGATCTACCGCCGGGCGGTGGGTCGCCCCCTGCTGCGACAGCCCAAGGAGACGGCGCTGCCACCCGGCGCGGTGTCGAATGTGGACTTCGAGCGTATCCTCGTTCCCGTGAACGGGACGCGGCTCAGCGACGAGATGATGGTGCTCGCCTGCCAGCTCGCCACCGAGAAGGCGGCGACCATCGACGCCGTGTACGTGGTGGAGGTGCCGATGAACCTCCCGATGGACGCCTCCATGGACAGGGAGAGAGCCCGCGGCAGACAGGTGCTCGACGTGGCCATGGCCGTCGCCGCCGAGTTCGGCGTCGAGGCATGGCCGCACCTGACCCTGTCGCGGCGCGCGGGCCGCGCCATCGTCGAGACCGCCGAGGAGTGGGACTGCGACGTCGTGGTCATCGGCTCTCCGCGCAAGCTGCGCAGCGACGCGCGGCTCGTCGGCGGGACCGTGGAGTACGTGATGCGCAACGCTCCCGGTGAGGTACTCCTCAACCTGGTGCCGCACGACTACCCCATGGAGAGCACGATCCAGATGGAGCCGGTGACGGCCTCTACGGGCGAGCAGCCGGGTCCGCAACGAAGGTGAGCCGCGCATGTATGTGATCATTGCAGGCTGTGGCAGAGTCGGGGCCGGGATGGCCCGGCGTCTCAGCGAAGAGGGTCATGACGTCGTCATCATCGACGAGGATCCCGCCTCCTTCCGGCTCCTCGGCGAGCGGTTCGGAGGCCAGCGCGTGGTCGGCGCAGCCATCGACTGGGACGTCCTCATCGAGGCCGGCATCGAGGGCGCGGACGCGTTCGCCGCGGCCACCGACGGCGACAACACCAACCTCGTCTGCGCGCTGATCGCCACGCGCGCCTTCGAGGTTCCCTGCTCCGTGGCCCGTGTCTACGACCCGCTCCGGGCCGCGGCCTTCGCCGGGCTGGGAGTGCGCACCGTCTGCCCCACCGAGGACGCCAGGACCCTCATGCTCGACGAGGTCCGCACCTGCCCGGCAGGGAGAGGGGAGTAGCCATGTTCGTCGTCGTGGTCGGCGCCGGCAAGGTAGGCCTCAACGTGGCCCGGAGCCTGGCCCTGCTGGGACACGAGTTCATCCTCATCGAGCAGCGGCGGACCCGCTACGACCTGCTCCTGGAGGAGATGGAGGAGGGCCTCCTGTTCGGCGACGGCACCGAGATGTGGGTCCTCGAGGAGGCCGGCATCGAGCGCGCCGACCTCGTCGTCGCGGTCACCGGAGACGATGAGGACAACGTGATCATCGCACAGCTCGCCAAGCACGTGTACGGAGTGCCCAAGGTCGTGGGCCGCATCAACAACCCCGCCAACCGGAGAACGTTCGACCTGCTGGACGTGGACGCGACGGTGAGCGCGGCCTCCATGGTCATCTCCATGATCGAGCACGAGCTGCCGCACCACCAGTTCGTCCCTCTGCTGTCGCTGCGCCGGGAGAACGTGGAGTTGGTGGAGATCGAGATCAACGAGGAGTCGCCGGCAGCGCACCTCACGGTCTCGGACCTCAGGCTGCCCGAGGGCGTGCTGCTCGCCACCATCCTCCGCGGGGACGCCGCCATCGTGGCACGAGGCAGCGAGTCGCTGCTGCCCGGCGACCAGGTCCTCTGCCTGTTGCCGCCGGGCCGGGAGAAGGAACTCATCCGCGCCCTTCTCCCCGGCCGCAGGCCGGAGGACGTGCAGGCGGAGGCCGGCCGGGACCTCCTCGGGCCATGACAGGCGCGGCAATGTACGAAGGGAGCAGCGCGTGCGGGTGATCGTGGTGGGCACGGGGACGCTCGGGCTCAACATCGCCCGCCGCCTCTCGGAGGAACGCAACGACGTCGTCATGGTGGGCGAAGACGAGGCCGCATTGCGCCGGGCCCAGGACGCGCTGGACGTCGGGTTCGTGCTCGGCAAGGGGAGCTCGCCGTCGGTCCTTCTGGAGGCCGGCCTGCCCGCCACAGACATCATCGTGGCGGCCACCGGCAGCGACGAGATCAACATCGTCGCCTGCCTCATCGCGGAGACCGTCGGCACGCAGATCGTCCGCGTGGCGCGCATCCACGACCCGGCCTACCTGGGAGCCGAAGGCATCATCGATCAGAGCGCCCTCCACATCGACCTCGTCATCAGTCCGGAGGAGGAGGTGGCAGACGCGGTCGCCGCCCTGGCGCGGGTACCCGGCGCGACCGACGTGCTGGAGTTCGTCGGCGGCAAGGTCCTGGCCGTCGGCGCGGAGGTCGACGCCCGGTCGAACCTGATCGGCAGGCCGCTCGCGGAGCTGAGGCGCCGCGCCGGCGGCCGACTCCTCATCGCCGGCGTCTACCGCGATGAGATGGTGAGCGCACCCAGCCAGGACATCCGTATGGCCGAGGGCGACGTGCTGTTCCTGGTCGCCGACCGGGCCACCGTGCGCCGCGCTCTCACCGGCCTCGGCAAGCGTTGGGTGCGCACCCGCAACGTCCTCATCGCCGGCGGCGGCTGGGAGGGCGTCGCCATCGCCCGCCGCCTCTCCGCCGACGGCATTCACACCAAGATCATCGACCGTGACCCCGTCGTCTGCGACAAGATCTCCCCGCTCCTCGACGACACGCTCGTCCTCAACGGCGACGCCATGGACGAGCGCCTCCTCGCGGACGAGGGGGGCTCAAAGGCGGACATGGTGATCGCCGCGCTCGGAGACGAGAACGACAACCTCTTCACCGCCCTGCAGGCCAAGCGCCTCGGCGCCCGGCGAGTCGCCGCCCTCATCGACACTCCGGAGCGCATGCCGTTCGCCTCCACCATCGGCGTGGACATCGTGCTGAGCCCGCTGCTCACGTCCCTCAATCCGATCCTGCAATTCGCGCGACGCGGCGATGTCGTCGCGGTGCAGACGCTCAGGGAGAGCCTGGTCGAGGGCATCGAGTTCGTGGCTGTCGAAGGGGCCGGCATCGTCGGCCTGCCTCTGGCGCTCCTCCACATGCCGCACGGGTCGCTGGTCGGCGCCGTCGTCCGTGACGAGGAGGTCATTGTCCCGGACGGGAGCACCGTGGTGCAGCCGGGTGACCGGGTCGTCCTCTTCGCCCGCCCCGCCCTTATCCCGCGCATGCAGCGGCTGCTCGCGCCGGGATGACGAAGGCCCGGATGGGCGTGCTCACGCGATGGCGATGACCGAGCGAGCGCCGACACTCCAGAGGCCGCCGTCGCATGACGGGCTGGGAGCCGTGCGCCGGGTCGGGTTCCTGCTGAGCATGCTGCTTCTCGGGGTGTCCTGCACGCTCGCCGCTCCGCTGGCCGTCGCTGCGTGGTACGGCGAGGCCGACGTGATCGGTGCGTTCGCGACCGCGCTGTTCCTCGGAGTCGCGGTGGGCTCGGCCGGGCTGTTCCTGCTGCGCACCGAGCTCAGAGGCCTCTCACGTCGCGATGGGTTCGCAGTGGTCGCCCTGGGATGGGTCCTGGTCTGCCTGCTGGGCTCGCTGCCCTACGTACTCTCGGGGACGCTGGGCCCGGTGAACGCGTGGTTCGAGTGCACCAGCGGCTTCTCCGGCACGGGATCGAGCGTGATCGCGGATGTGGAGGCGTTGCCGCGCGGTATCGTGTTCTGGCGCAGCTTCACGCACTGGCTTGGCGGCATGGGGTTCGTCGTCCTGTACGTCGCGCTCTTCCCGCTGCTGGGCGTCGGCGCCATGCAGCTCTATCAAGCGGAGGCCCCGGGCATCGAGGTAGACAGGCTGCGGCCCCGCATCAGCAGCACCGCGCGCGTGCTCTGGCTCATGTACGCCGGCATCTCGGTGGTGGTCACCATCGTGTACCTCGCCGGCGGCATGAGCCTGTTCGAGTCCCTCTGTCAGATGTTCGCGGTGCTCGGGACCGGGGGGTTCTCGACCCGCAATGCCAGCATCGCCGGGTTCGACAGCGCCTACGTCGACTGGACGACCATCGTCTTCATGTGGATCTGCGCCACGAACTTCTCGTTGCACTGGGCGGTCATCACTGGCAGGCCCGGCAAGCTGCTGCGCAGCCCCGAGTGGCGCTTCCTCACGGCGGCGATGGTCGGACTGGGTGTGATCGTAGGCGTGCTCGCCTGGACGTCGACCGACGTCTCTCCTGGGGTGGGGCTGCGCCAGGGCATCTTCGAGGTCGTTTCCACCGCCTCGACGACCGGGTTCTCCGGCGCCGACTACGAGCTCTGGGCGCCGGCGGCGCAGTTCATCATCTTCCTGCTGATGTTCATGGGCGGCTGTGCCGGGTCCACCGCGGGCGGCATGAAGGTCGTGCGTGTCCAGCTCTTCTTCAAGCAGGCCCTGCAGGGCTTCTTCCGCACGCTGCATCCCCACGCGGCCTCGCCGCCACGCCTCGGAGGACGGCCGATCACCTCGAGGATGATGCGCTCGGTCTCGACGTTCATCGGCCTGTACCTGTTCATGCTCGTCGTCGGGTCGGCGATCATGTCGCTCTTCACTATGGACTTCGCTACCGCGACATCTGCCGTGGCGAGCATGCTCAGCAACATCGGACCGGGTCTCGGCGAGGTGGGTCCGTTCGACAACTACGACTGGATCCACCCCGGCGGCAAGCTGGTGCTCACGTTCCTCATGCTCGCCGGCCGGCTCGAGCTCTTCACCGTCCTCATCTTCTTCTCGCCGGCGTTCTGGCGGCGCTGACCGCGGGCGGCGGGCATCTGCTGCAGTACGATGTTGCAGCAGCCGTGTCCATCACCAGGGGAGGTACCTCATGTGCTTGCGCCTCGAGGGCTACGTCACCATCGTCACCGGCGCCGCATCCGGCATCGGCAGGGCAACTGCCATCCGCTTCGCGCAGGAGGGCGCCAAGGTCACCTGTGTGGACATCGACGGTGACGGCGTCAAGGCGGTCGCCGGCGCGATCGGCGCCGACGCGTTCGCCGTCCAGGCGGACATCTCCGACCCGGCGCAGGTCAAGGCCTACACCGACGGCACGGTCGAGCGCTGGGGCAAGCTCGACGTGGCGTTCAACAACGCCGGCGTCAACCTGCCGGGCGTCTTCCACGAGGTCCCGGACGAGGTCATCGACAGGACACTGGACGTCAACGTCAAGGGCACGATGTACGGCTGCCGCTACGCCATCCCGTACATGCTCGAGCAGGGCAAGGGGTCGCTCATCAACACCACGTCGGTCAACGGCATCGTCGCCGAGCCGTTCCTCACCGTGTACGCGGCGTCCAAGGGCGCGATCGTCATGCTCAGCAAGGGCATCGCGCTCGACTACGTCAAGAAGGGCATCCGCTGCAACGCCATCGCCCCCGGCTGGGTGGACACCCCGGTCAACTACGCGCACGCGGAGATGCTGGGCGGCCTGCAGCACGTGTACGACACCATCGACTCGTTCCAGCCCATCGGTCGCCCCGGTGAGCCGGCCGAGATCGCCAACTGCGCGCTGTTCCTCGCCTCGGACGAGTCGTCGTTCGTCACCGGCACCGTCCTGGTGGCCGACGGGGCGATGACGGCGCAGTAAGGCTCCGGTGTGGCAGCTGGGGGCAGTCCGTGGCTGGCCGGGGAAGATGCTGGCCGGGGAGGGTGTATTCGGTGAGGACGCGCACGCCCAAACGTACGCCCAACGACACGTTTGTGCTGTCGGGAGTACGTCTGATGATGCTGGTTGCCGAAGAGACTACCCCTCGCCGGCCGGACCAACCGAACCCAGGGCGGCAGCGGCCGCGGCCCACCCGAACCCGGGGCGGGTGCGGCCTCGGCCCGCCCAGATCTCGTCGCTCCAGTAGGAGGCGACAGAGCGCTGGTCCACACGTGGTGGCGGCTGCCCCGCTCCCGCACGGCGGCCGCCACCTCGTCTGTCCGGAGGGGTCCTGGGCCTCAGGTTGTGGGGGTCCTGGGCCTCAGGCCGCCCTGGACCCGGCGGTGTCCGGCTCGCCCCGCTGTTGCAGGTTCACCGGGCGCTCGGCGCGGCGGAGCCTGCTGGCGTGCTGGAAGCCGAGCACTGAGAGGACCACGAGCACGCCGCCGCCGACGAGGGTGACCACGGCGCCGATGAGCGCGATCCGCCCGACTGTCCAGAAAGCGTACGCGTTGAGCAGCAGCCCGCGGAGGGCCGTGCCACGGAACAGCGTCTGCGCCTGCTCCTGCAACTGCTCGTTGTCCGGATCGGCCAGCGCCGCGCCGCTCACTTCCGCGTAAGTCTGGCCGCCCGCTACGTCCTCGAGATGGACGGCGATGAAGTCGTTGGCGTACGTCTCCGCCTGCGGCCCGGTGAGGAGTTGCTCGCCGCCGTACTCGCGCACGTCGGCGAACTCGGGCCCCTGCACCGACGGGCTGTCCGCCGGCGGGAAGAAGATCTGCTGCTCGGCCAGCTGGTCGCGGACCTGGCCATCTACGAAGTTGCTGCCCCAGAGCAGCAGGCCGCCGGACACGAGCAGTACGATGGCGACCACGAGCCCGGTCCAGCTGAGCAAGAGGTCGATTGTCCTGCGAGTCATGGATATGCCTCCCATGCGTGAGTGGATCCAAAGACGCCCGTGGTGAGCGCCGTACGCGACGATGCAGGCGGTGACGATCGTGAGTCCCACCGCCCGCACGTGCACACGCTTGTGGTATCACCGCTGACAACGCGTTCGAACCCGCCCACCGCGAGACGAGCGTCTGCCGCGACTGAGGGCCCTCCCTCAGTCGCCGGCGGCGGAGGGCTCCGCGCCGGACGAGCGGGCCGGCGCCGTGGCGCCGGCCCGCTCGTCCGGCAGGTCGACCCGCGGCAGCCACTGCAGCCACCGCGGCAGCCACCAGTTCCACTCGCCCAGCAGCACCATCGTCGCAGGGACGATCACCAGACGTACGATGGTGGCATCCAGGAGGATCGCCACCGAAAGGCCGATCGAGAACTCCTTGAGCACCGGGTCGCTCACCAGCAGGAAGCTCGCGAACACCGTCACCATGATCACCGCCGCGGCGGTGATCACCCGGGCGCTGCTGCCGACCCCCACCCGCACCGCGGCATGGGTGTCCATGCCCTCGGCGTGCGCGTGGAAGATCTGGCTGATCAGGAACACCTCGTAGTCGGTGGACATGCCGAACAGCACCGCGAACATGATCAGCGGCACGTAGCTCGCGATCGGCACGGTGCTGTAGGCATTCTCCAGCCCCACCAGCTCCAGCCCCCAGCCCCACTGGAAGAAGGCAGTGAGGATGCCGAACGACGCGCCCACGGCGAGCAGGTTGCAGAGGATGGCCTTGAGCGGCACGAGCACCGACCGGAACGCCACCAGGAGGACGACGAAGCTCAGACCGAGCACCACGCCGATCACGAGCGGCAGGCGCGAGGAGATGAGGGTCGCGAGGTCGTCGAAGGCCGCGGTGAGGCCACCGACGTAGGCCGTGATGCCCTGCCCGGCGGTGGCCTGCGGGATCACATCGGAGCGCAGCCGGCTGACGAGGTCCGAGGTGAGCGGGTCGGCCGGGCGCGTGGTCGCGGTGATGCCGAACACGGCCGCGGTACCGGCGTCGTTGACGCTGGGCGGTGAGACCGACGCGACACCCTCCGCCTCCTCGAGGGCGTGCTGCAGGCGTACCAGGCGCGGGTCCGTGGCGAGCGGCTCGCCGCCGGCGTCGGTCAGCATGCGCGTGAGCTCCTTCTTGAGCTCACGCGCCCGGTCCGCGCGGCGCTCGAGCCGCCGCTTCTCGCGCTTGAGGGCGGCGGCGTCCTCTTCCAGCGCCGCGGCCCGCTTCTCCAGCGCGGCGCCGTCCGCGGCCAGGCGCTCACCCTGCGCCTGCAGCGCCTGGCCGCGCGCAGTCAGGGAGGCGGACTCGGCCTGCAGCGCCGCCGCCTGCTGCTCCAGGCGGCGCCCCTCGGCCTGCAGCGGCGCCGCCCTCTTCTTCAGCGCGGCCGCCTGCTTCTCCACAATGGCCGCCTGCCGCTGCACCTCGGCCACCTGCTCCTGCAAGGCCTGCGCCTCCGCGAGCAGCGACGCCAGCTCTGCCTGCAGCTTCTGCAGCTCGACCGGGTCAGTGGTCTGCGCCATCTGCGCCTGCACGGCGGCGATCTGCTGCTGGAGCTGCTGACCCTGCGCGGCCAGCGCGGCGCCCTGCTTCTCCAGCGCCGCGCCCTTCGCCGCGAGCGCCGCGGCCTGCGCCTCGAGGCGCGCCTTCTGGGCGAGCAGCCGCTCCTGCTCGGCGCGCAGCTCGTCCTCGCGCGCCACGAGTGGACCGGCCTCGGCCTGCAGCGCCGCCTTCTGCGTCGAGAGTGAGGCCGCCTGCCGCTCCAGCGCCGCCTTCTCGGCCTTGAGAGCGTCACCGCGCCGCGCCAGCGCCTCGCCCTGCCGCTCGAGCCGCTTCGCATCCTTCTCCAGGTCGCGCGCCAACCGCTCGGCCCGCTCCTTGTGCGCCGTGTACTCCGCGCTCGCCTCGGCCGGCGGCGAGAACCGCATCGCCACCAGCAGCCTCCCGTTGGCGCCCGGACCCAGCCCCTCCGCCACCAGGTCATTGGCGCGGCGCAGAGACGTGGATGTGGGCCAGGAGCCGATATCCTCCTGGCCAAGAACGAGCGTCAGCGTCGGAGCCGCCAGCGGGAGCAGAACGGCGAGCGACGCGACGAGCGCGATCCACGGGTGCCGCGTCACGGCGCCCGCCCAGCGCGCCCACACGTTCTCGCCGTGCCTCGGCTCCTCCGGGCCTCGCCGCCACGGCAGCCGCAGCGCGTCGATGCGCCGGCCGAGCAGCCCCAGCACGGCCGGCAGGAACGTGATCGCCGTGACCATGGCGACGAACACGGCGAGCGCCGAGGAGTAGCCCATGGCGCCGAGGAGCGGCACCCGTGCCACCAGCAGTGAGAGCAGCGCGATGATCACGGTGACGCCCGCGAACACGACCGCGGTACCGGACGTGGCCATGGATCTGGCCACGGCCTCCCGCACGTCCGCTCCGCCGTGCAGCTCGTCCCGGTAGCGGAAGACGATGAACAGGGCGTAGTCGATGCCCACACCGAGGCCGAGCATGGTGGCGAGCGTGGGCCCGACGACGGGGATCTCGACGAGGTGACCCAGCAGTCCTATCAGGCCGAGGCCGACGGCCAGCGCGACCATGGCGGTGACGATCGGCATGCCGGCGGCCGCGAGCGCGCCGAAGGTCACCGCGAGGATGACGACGCCGGCGACGAGGCCGATCGCCTCGCTGCGGCGGGAGTGCTCCTCCGCGAGCCGGACGCCGAGCACGCCGCCGGCCTCCACCTGGATACCCAGGTCACGGGCAGGCTGCGCCGCCGCCATCACGTCGCCCGCGACCTCCTTGGTCACGGCGCCCGCATCGATGCCCATGAGGACCTGGGCCACGGCGATCGTCGCGTCGTCACCGATGAGCAGGTCGCGGGCGCCGCGCGCGTACGGGCTGGTGACGCTGGTCACGTCCGGCACCGCCTCCATGCGCCGCACCGATTCCTTGATCGCGCGCTTCGCCTCGGCGTCGAACACGGTGCCGGTGGGGGTGTGGAACACAACGTTGCTCTGCCCGTTCTGCTGCGGCGGGAACTCCTCCGTGAGAAAGTCGGTCGCCGCCTGTGTCTCCGTCCCCGGCAGGCCGATGTCGTTGGAGGTCCGCGGCCCCATCGTCAGCCAGCCGGCGCCGACGGCGGCCACGACGCACGCCCAGACGAGCAGCACCACCCACCAGCGCCGTGCGCAGAAGCCGCCGAGTCTGTAGAGAAGAGTGGACAGAGAGGGGGTATCCTTCGTGGGGGCCGGTCCTGACGATACTACCCCGGCGCAGGTGTCAACCAGACGTCACCACGGCGACCCGAGGGGCGCCGACCTGGCCCGGGCCCTGGACTCCGGCGTGCAGAGCGCCGCGAGCAGCTGCGCGGCGCGATCGAGAGACCGCGCGGCCAGTGACGAGTGGCGAGTGACGAGTCAAAGGGACAGGAGCGTGGCCCCTTCGGTGGAGACTCCCGTCGCTCCGCGAGGGAAGCTGGGGTTGGACTCCGTCGTCTGCAGCTTGCCGTCGCCGTCGTAGGCGCGCACCGCGAATGTGTGCTCTCCCGCCCGGTACGGCCACTCGAAGCGCCAGAGCACCCAGGTGAGCGGCGAGAGAGGCTTCCGCAGCTCCGCATCCTCCCACGCCCCGCCGTCGACCTGGACCTCCACCCTTGAGATCCCCCGAGCGCCGGCGTCGGCGATCCCCCCGACGGGCACGAACGTCTGACCGCCGCGCTGCTGCAGGTCTCCCGTCGCCACCGTGTCGATGACTGAGGTCGTTCTGCGGATGGCCTGGGCGTCCCAGCCACGGTCCACCCAGTACCCGGGGATGAAATCGCGCACGAGGACGATGTCCTTGATCCACTTGGGCTGCTTCATCCCGTAGAGGTCCGGGATGTAGATGCGCAGCGGGTAGCCGTGTGCGGAGGGGAGGGGCTCCCCGTTCCAGTCGTAGGCGAGGATGACGCGGGGATCGTCACGGACGAGGTCGAGAGCCACAACCTCGTCGTAGCCGTCCTCGGAGAGGATGTGCGCGTATCGCGCGTCCGCCTGCGGCCGCGCGGCGGCGATGACGTCCCTGAACGACGGGCCGCTCCAGAGCGTAGTACCGATAAGCGGCCCTCCGACGGGGTTCGAGACGCACTCCAGCGTGATGAACTGGTCCCGAGCCCGGTAGTCAGAACGAAGCTGCCCGAGCGTGAGCTGCTGTGGCAGCGTCACCAGACCCGAGATGCTGAGACGCCAGGAGTCGCCGTCGATCTCGGGCGGCGAGAGGTCGATGTCCACCCGGTAGTGCTCCGCCACGGGTGTGTACTCGGGGCGCGTCCCGGGGACCGGCTTGACCGCGGCGTCCGCGTTCGGGAACGGGATCGGGGGTTTGGCTGCCTTCGGCGCCGAGGGCCCGCTGGCGACACGCAGCACGTCGGCGACTTCGGCTCCGAGGACGACGAAGGTCGCGACCAGCCCGCCCACCCTGATGATGAAGTGCCGGCGGTCGATCCGTTCGGCCGCAAGGCCGGTGTCGTCGCCACCGGGGGTGGCGGGCGGCGCCTGCCGGGCTGGAACGGCGCCGCCCACCTCCGTCGTGCCTTGCGGCTCGGGGTAGGCAGCCGAGAACACCCGCCCCAGCGCCCATCCCCACGTGAGGAACACCACCAGCACCCAGGCCGCGTCGAGCGCTACCGCGGCGCCCGCGGCGGTGCTCTGGGCGATGACGGGGATCAGCATCAGGCCGCCGGCGGCGGCGCCGGCGACGATCCCTCGCCGGCGTCTCGCGGCGCCCGGCTTCCACACGGCGAAGAGCACCAGGCCCGCTACCGCGGACGCCGCGAAGAGCTCCGTGAGCGCCAGCGCCTCCTCCGTGGCCTTGGACGCATCCTTGATGCTCAAGCCGAACGCCTCGAGCACGCTGAGCGTCGTCTCGAGGCCGAAGATGACCAGCCGGCCGGGCAGCACGCGCGTGAGCCACTCGAAGAGCGCGAAGGCGGCGTTGGACAGACCGAGCAGCGCTCCCAGGGCGAACACCCCGAGCAGGCCGGCTCCGAGCAGCGCCCCGGCAGCCAGGCCGGTCAGACCGCGACTGATCCGGGCCCTCCACATGGAGCAGGACTACCCGTTCCGAAGCGCTCGAGGCGTGCCCACCGTAGACGCTCCCCTCCGCGACGCCGCTCTACCGCTGCGCAAAGCTGCCCCCGGGCTCGTCGCGCTCGTGCAGAACGCAGGTGGGTCTGGAGCCGGCGGGCGCGGGAACAGGGAGGCAAAGGGCAGTCAGACCGGTCGTCTGCCCCGCGAGACCGACGAGGTGGCGTAATGAGGCACGACCCCTACAAGAACCTTCCGGAAACCCCCTCCTTCCGCGTCACGAGTCCTGAAGCGCTGGACGGCAAGGCGATGCCGCGCCACATTGCGAGCGAGGGCGCCGGAGGCGACAACACCTCTTTGGGCCACGCTGGCGCGCGCCGTGATGATGCCGACGTACGAGACCCCGGCGCTCGGCCAGGAGGAAGCGGCGGCTTGACCCCGGCTGACGACCGGTCAGACGCTGCGGTCAGACGGCAACGCGCGGCGCCCGTCCGGCGCAGGAGGGGATGTACCTCTCGGGCGACTGACGCCATTGATGATGCACGGATGACGCCATAGGCGGTGCGCGGATGCTGCGCGGATGGCGCGCGGATGGCGCCACTCCGGCTCGCACTACCTCCTCCTCCGGGCCAGAACCCCCGAGCTGCCTCCTTCTTCCGGCTGGACGGCTGTCCCATTGAGACGACCGGTCAGACGCCGCGACGTCGCCGTCTGACCCCGTCGCGCGGCACGAGAGCAGGTGGTCTCCGGGCGCGGCCCGCCAGCGGTAACTCCAGCCGCGCCAGGCGAACTCCCCTGCCGGCGCCTCCAGCGCCGCGTCACCCGTCTCCGCCCGCCGGCCGCCGTAACTGCCGCACCGGCGGCGGCCGCGCGCGAGGAGGCACTGCAGGTCCGCGGCGGATGACGCGGGCCGGAGGCCGGGCGTATGCTCGGGCGCGTGAACGGCGACGCCCCATCCCGCGATCACCCGGCGATCCTCACCGAGGGACTCAGCAAGAGCTACGGCCGGCGCAGAAGCCGCGGCGTCGTCCGGCTTGACCTCGAGGTCCGGACGGGCGAGGTCTTCGGCTTCCTCGGCCCCAACGGCGCCGGCAAGACCACCACCATCAGAGTCCTGCTGGACCTGATCCGGCCGAGCTCCGGGCGAGCCATCGTGCTCGGCCGCGACAGCCGCCGTGACACGCTGGCGATCCAGGCGCGCAGCGGCTACCTGCCCGGTGAGCTGTACCTGTACCCCAATCTCACCGGGCGCGAGACGCTGCGCTACCTCGGCAACCTGCGCGGCGGGGTCGAGTGGAGCTACGTCGCCGCGCTGGCCGAGCGCCTCGACTGCGACCTCGAGCGCAAAGTGGCCGACCTCTCGAGCGGCAACAAGCGCAAGCTCGGCCTCATCCAGGCGTTCATGCACCGCCCTGAGCTGCTCATCCTGGACGAGCCGACGTCGGGCCTCGACCCGCTCGTCCAGCGCGAGTTCTACCGCCTGCTGGACGAGGCCCGCGAGGCCGGTCAGACCGTGTTCCTCTCCAGCCACGTCCTGCCCGAGGTGCAGCGTGTGTGCGACAGGGTGGCGTTCATCCGCGAGGGCGAGCTCCTTGCAGTGGAGGACGTCGCAGCGCTCACGGGCAGGGCCGTGCGCGAGATCGAGGTGGTGTTCGCGAGGCCGGCGCCGCCCTCGGCGTTCGCGGGTGTGCCGGGCGTGACCAGCGTCGCCGCCGACGGCCAGGACGCCCGGACGCTGCGGCTCACGGTCACCGGCTCGCTGGACCCCGTGGTGAAGCAGCTCGCCGGGCACCCCGTCCTCGACCTCGTCAGCCAGCTGCCCGACCTCGAGGATGTATTCATGACCTTCTACGCGGAGGAGGGTGACGATGCTCCGTGACCCCTTCTTCAAAGGACTGCGCGACCAGCTGCGTCCGCTCGTGCTCTGGGGCGCCGGCGCGGCCTTCTACGTCGCGCTGCTCATCTCCATCTACCCGAGCATCAGGAAGAGCGCCGGCGCCATCAACGAGTACGTGCAGAACATGCCGGAGGCCGTGCGTGCGGCGTTCATGGGGTCGAGCGACTTCACGACGCCGGTGGGCTACGTCAACGTCGAGCTCCTCTCCTGGCTCGCGCCGGTCGTCCTCATCGCGTTCGCGGTCGTCGTCGCCGCCAGGTCCCTGGCCGGCGAGGAGGAGAGCGGCACGCTGAGCCTCGTGCTCACCCACGCGGTCGGGCGGCGGCGCCTGGTGCTGCAGAAGTACGCCGCCCTGGTCGTCGTGGTCTTCGCGCTCGGCGCGGTCTTCTGGGCGTCGCTGACCGTCGCCACGGCGATCGCCGGGACGCCGGTGGGCGCCGGCGAGCTGGCCGTGGCGTTCCTGCGGCTGACGCTCCTGGGGCTCGCGATCGGCAGCATCACCTTCGCCGTGGGCGGTGGCACGGGGCGCCGGCAGTACGGCATCGCCGCCGGCTCCGCGGTGGGCGGCGCCATGTACCTGCTGAACACGCTCGCCGTGATGGACGAGTCCGTGCGACCGTTCCGGTACCTCTCGCTCTTCTACCATGCCGGCGGGGCCGCACCGCTCGGCAAGGACCTCGACCCCACCGGGTTCGCCGTGCTGGCGGCGACGTCGGTCGTCATGCTCGTCGCAGCCCTGGTGCTGTTCGAGCGCCGCGACGTCCACGTCTGACCCCTCGCCGCAGGGTCACGAGCCTCCGCCCCGAACATTGCCTTGCAGCCCCACAGAGTCTTCCGGCTAACCCTATGGTCTGATATTCTTCGTATACTGTGACCACCCTCGCTGACCCAGCTGTGCGACGCCTCGTCCGGAGCACGATACCGACCGAAGCGAGCGAGCCCTTCGGGGCGTACATCTTCGCCGCGGACGAGCCGGGCGCCGATGTCGCGCGCCACCTCGAGCAGGCCGTCTTTCTCGAGACCTTCGGCAACACGCCCGACCTGCTGGAACGCGAGTACGGGCGCTTCGAGCGCAGCAGCTTCTTCATCTGCGTGATCGACCACCTGCGGGACGTCCCGGCCGGCGTCATGCGCGTACTCACGCCGTCGGCCGCGGGGTTCAAGAGCCTCACCGACATCGAGCTGGTCTGGGGCCAGCCGGCGGAGACGCTCATCGAGCGCACCGGTCTCGCTCTGGACACCCGGTACACGTGGGACATCGCGACGCTCGCGGTGGCGGAGGACTACCGGCGTGGCGCCAGCGCCGGCCTGGTCACCATGGCCCTCTACCAGTCGCTCACGCTGGCCGCCTTCCACTGCGGCATCGACTGGTTCATCGCCATCCTCGACATGCCCGTGTTCCGCATCCTGCGCTGGCGGCTCCGCATGATCTTCGCTGGCTACGAGGGCATCGGCCCGCTGCCCTACCTGGGCTCCGCGGCCAGCCTCCCCGCCTGGTGCGACGTGCAGGAGGCGGAGCGCCGCCTGGCCGCGGAGGACGAGGACCTGCACGCGGTCCTCGTCCTGGGGGAGGGGCTCGAGCACGCGCTTCGCAGGGTCGACCTGAGAGCCGCCGACCCGTATGTCGTGCGGCCCGGCGAGGCGGCGGTCGGAGACCTCCTCAGCTCGTGACGAGACGCAAGCGCTGCAGGCCAAGCGATGCGACGACCTCAGGCAGCCTGTCGGCGCCCACGGGGCGCGAGTACAGGTAGCCCTGCACGTCGTCGCAGCCGAGCTCCCGCAGTCGCGCCGCCTGCTCCTCGTACTCCACGCCCTCGGCCACGGTCGTGATGTCAAGCGCCTGCGCCATGGCCACGATCGTGGCGATGAGCGTGGCGTCGGCGCTGTCCTCCTCGACCAGGGTGTCGACGAACGACTTGTCGATCTTGAGGATCGTAGCCGGGAAGCGCCGCAGATAGGCCAGGGATGAGTACTCCGATCCGAAGTCGTCGATGGCGATGCGCACGCCGAGGCGGCGGAGCTCCTCCAGGATCCGCGCCGCCGCCTGCGGGTCGTCCATGACCACCGACTCCGTGAGCTCCAGGCACAGCGCGGAGCCGTCGAGGTGGTTGATGGCGAGGGCGTCGGCGACGCGCTGCACGATGGCCTCGTCGTGCAGCTGGACGCCCGAGAGGTTCACCGAGACGTAGAGCGGAGCCATCTCGGGCCACTGTCGCCGCCAGGCCGCGAACTGGCTCGTGGCCTCCTCCAGCACCCAGTCCCCGATGCCGGCGATCATGCCGCTCTCCTCCGCGAGCTTGATGAACTTGACCGGCGAGATCACGCCGTGCGTCGGGTGCGCCCAGCGGATCAGCGCCTCCATACCGGCCACGTTGCCGCCGCGCAGGTGCACGATCGGCTGGTACACCAGGTGCAGCTGCCGGCGCGCGATGGCGAGGTGCAGGTCGCGCTCGAGCTCGACGCGCTCCGTGACGGCCGTGCGCATGGACTCGTCGAACACGGACACGGCGTCGCGGCCGGCGTCCTTCGCCTGGTACATGGCGGTGTCGGCGTCACCGATCAGCACCTCCGCCGACGCCTTCGGGTCCTCTCCGGACGCGAAGGCGAGCCCGATGCTCGCCGAGACGTAGAAGCTCATGCCACGCACGACGAAGGGCGCCGCGAGGCAGTCACGCAGCCGGTTCGCAAGGTCCACGGCCTCCGAGACGCTGACCACGTGGCTCAGCACGATCATGAATTCGTCGCCACCGATGCGCGTGACGAGGTCCGCGGGCCGGACGTTGCGGCGCAGGCGGTCGGCGACCTCGACCAGCAGGTCGTCGCCGTGGCCGTGGCCGAGCGTGTCGTTGATGAGCTTGAAGCGGTCGAGGTCGAGATAGAGCAGGGCGACGTGCGTGTGATCCACGGGGGCACGGCGCAGCAAGCGGGTGAGGTGCTCCTCCATCATCCGCCGGTTGGGGAGGCCAGTGAGGCTGTCGTGGTGCGCCTGGTGGATCAGCCGGGTCTCGGACTGCTCCGCCGTCCGCAGCGCCTGGATCAGGCGAAGCACCGCCGTCGCCGTCATGGCGAGCATGAGGCCGCTGAGCACCACGCGCTCGGCAAGGGTGCTGCTGCGGTCCTCCAGCACGAGGATCGCCGGGATGAGGAGGGCCACGGCGACCAGCGCGACACGGAACCGCGAGGCGAACGGCCGGCCGTCGTGACCCGGCTCGGTCAACTGCAGCATCGTCCCGTGGAGCGAGCAGGCGCCGGCGCACAGGTAGGCGAGCGCGTAAGCCAGGTCGAGCAGCCGGCCCGGGACGTCGGCCAAGCCGAGGTCGACGAACAGGTAGACCGCGTCGCCGACGAACATGAAGGCCATGCCGGCGAACAGCAGCCACACCGCCGGCGTCCGCTCCCGGCACGGGTCGAGGACGATGCGCAGCGTCACCACGACCATGAAGATCGACATGGACGGGTAGGCGATCATCACCAGCATGACCGACAGCGGCATGTCGCTCTGCAGGAGCACGGGCTGGATGACGAAGACCCACGCGATCGCCGCCAGCGCCAGCGCGGCCAGCAGGCCCTCCAGGACCACCGCCGACTGCCGCTCGCGGTTGCGTATGCCCTGGCGGGCGAACCCGAGCAGCCCTGCCGCCAGAAGCGCGTAGCCGGGCAGGGCCAGCAGATCCGGAACGAGGGAGCGAGCGGCCGTGAGGTCGCCCATCACCTGCAGCTGCGCTCGCGTGACGCCGCTGACCAGGAAGAGCACGAAGGCGGCGGCGATCGCCGCCCACGGCCAGATCTTGGATGGGCGGCGGTACCAGACCGAGCCGGCCAGGGCGAGTAGGGTCGCGAGGCCGATCGCGAAGAGCACGACGGGCTCGACGCCGCCGAACACCGCCGCCGCCGCCGCAAGCGCGGCGGCGGCGCCAATGGCCAAGAACACGTACGCGGGCGAGACGCGACCACGATGCAGGCATCGGCCCGCACCGGTGCTCGCGGTCTGCCCGCCCCGCTCGCCCTTGCCAGAGTGCGTCATGGCAGCCGTATCGGCAGTTCGAGGCCGAAACGATAGGCGAGTACGACCGTTACCGACTGGGTGATTCGTCTACGGCGCCCGCATCCTCCTCCGGCTCCCACGGCCAAGCCGGCCCAGCCTCGACGCCGCCGCTCTCCTCCGGCTCCCCCGGCTCGGTCCCGGCGCCGCTGCGCTCCCAGAACTCGGCGAGCCGCGCAGTCCAGCTGACGCCGTCCACGTCAGACAGATCCTCGTCGATCCACTGCCATCGGTGCGGGCGCACGGGGACACCATCCTCCATGAAGAACTGGGCAGTCACCTCGTCCACCGTTGCCCACGGCGTCTCGAACAGTGTTCCCCGGGGCAGAGGTCCAAACGATTCGACCCCTCGCTCGACGGAGAGCTGAGCGCCATCCGCATCAGGCGCCGGGCAGCCTGGTCGACTGCTCCTCCCATCCCTCCGCTCGCGCGACTGGAGACGCTCGTACATCGTCCGCGAAAGGACCACGGCCGCCACCCAGCCGTGCTGGACGACGTAGACCGGTATCCCTTGGGCCAAGGGCCCGTTGACGACGTCCAGAGTCCGCCGACGCAGTTCCGTGATCGTGATGATGTGCGGTGAGTACATGAGTCCTCGTCGTCCTCCTCCGCACGAAGCGTAGTCGTTGGGCGCACGTCGGCATAGGGCGACGATCCGCGGGGAGGGGATACAACTGCCGGGCGAGTGGCGCCATGGATGACGCACGGATGGCGCCACTCCGGCTCGCGCTACCCTCCCCCGGGTCAGGGCGCCCGCGCCCCCCACGCGGTGCCCGTCCGACTCGCGGCGGCAAAGGCACCCGGCGGCGGGCCCAGTGCGGTGGCCCAGTGCGGCGGCCCAGTGCGGTGGCCCAGTGCGGCGGCCCAGTACGGCGGCCCAGTACGGCGGCCCAGGCCAGCCCTCGACGTTCAGGTGAGCCTGGCGCCGGCCGCGCCGCGGGGAGCGGATACAACTGCCGGGCGAGTGGCGCCATGGATGATGCACGGATGGTGCGGGGATGGCGCGGGGATGGTGCCATGGACGGTGCGGGGATGACGCAGGGATGGCGCCACTCCGGCTCGCGCTACCCTCCCCCGGGTCAGGGCGCCCGCGCCCCCCACGCGGTGCCCATCCGACTCGCGGCGGCGCGACCGCGCCGCGGGGCCTCAGGCCCCGCCGCCTCAGCCGACGGCGCCGCGCATCTCCTCGATGGAAGGCGAAGGCTCGCGTGTCCGGGCGTGCCGCACCCGGCTCTCCCAGGTCTCACGCACCAGCTCCGAGCCGCACGCGGGGCACGGCACAGGCTCGTCGTCGACGGGGTCCGTGACCGCGAACGCCTCCCAGCAACGCGTGCAGATGTAGTCGTGCACACCCATGGAGACGGTGGGCCGGCTCTCAGCCGCGCGAGTGCAGGCCGACGGTGTTGCCCTCGGTGTCGGTGATCATCGCGAAGTGGCCGGCGCCGTCCATGCCGATGGCCGTCTTGGGGATCAGGATCTGCCCGCCGGCGGGCTCGACGCGGTCAAGCATCACCTGCAGGTCGGGGTCGGCGTTCAGGAACACCGCCGTGCCGGTCGCGCTGGGCACGGCGCCCTCACCACACACGAGCGCGCCGCTGATGTCGCCCTTCTGCCAGTCCGCAGGGAAGCCCCACATGTCCATGCCCGGCGAGGCGAGGAGCTGTTCGAGCTCGACGCCGCAGACGGTCTCGTAGAACTCCCTGGCCCGTGCGATGTCCGTCGCGGGGATCTGGAACCAGCTGATCGCGGATGCCATGTGTCTCTCCTCGAGGCGCTTCTCCCCCGGAGGGGACTGTTCTCAGGATTACCGCGGGAGAGCAAGGGTAACCGGCCGGCGCGGCCGGCGGCGGCGCAGCCGGCGGCAGCGCAGCCGGCGGCAGCGCAGCCGGGCCCATTAGGCGATGGTGTCGCCGTCGGAGCGGGTGGCGCGATCCCCGAGAGCGGCCCGCCAGAAGACGACGTCGGCGATCGCGAGCGCCGTGCCGACCGCGACGTAGAGCACGCCGAGCAGCGTGCGCCCCCACCAGGCGTCCACGAGCGGCGAGTGCCGCAGCAGCAGTCCGCCGCCCATCATGACCACGATGAACACCCACGAACTCCACGCGAACAGGCCGAAGAAGCACGCGTGACCGCGCGTGCGAATGCGGGTCACGGCCTTGGTCGCGTAGCGGATGAGGATGAACCGCGCCTTGACGATACCGATGACCACGGCGACCAGCGCGATGAGCACGATACCGTAGCCGAAGCGCTCGTACTCGTCCGGCGCGACGATGTAGGCGACGCCACGCACGAGGAGGATCGCGGTACCCACCAGCCACACGACCGCGGCCGCGACGAGTTGGGCGCGGGCGCCTGCGCGCGGCGTGAGCCGCCGCCAGCCCGCGCGCCCCGAGTAACGGACATCCATCATCCGAGGATAGCAGCGCGATACCCTCCGCGGTACCGGGTAGAATCGAGCCAGTCCCGGTCTGGGGGACGACCACGACCAGCAGGAGGGCGAGTGAGCGGGTCCGGCGCACAGAGGGCGGCGCGCGCGTCCGCGGACGGCGGCGGCGCCTTCGTCGCGCGCGTGGCGCCGTGGGCAGGCGCCACGGTACTCGTGGTGATGGCCGTGGCGCTGCTGTACATCTTCACGGGCGCCGCCGAGACGGAGTCGTTCGCGGCGCCGCCCGTCGCCTCGGAGGACATCAGTCATGGACCGACGGAGCCGGAGCTCACCATCATCGAGTACTCCGACTTCCAGTGCCCCTTCTGTGCCGAGTACGCCGGGTGGCTGACCCAGCTGCGGGAGAAGTACGGCGAGCGGGTACGGTTCGTCTTCCGCAACTACCCGCTCGCCGACCACCAGTGGGCGCTGTTCGCCGCCCAGGCCGCCTACGCCGCGCATCTCCAGGGCAAGTTCTGGGAGATGCACGACCTGCTGTTCGAGCGGCAAGATGAGTGGGCATCGTCCAGCGACCCGCGGCCGATCTTCGACTCCTACGCCGAGAGCCTCGGCATGGACATCGAGCAGTTCCACGCCGACGCGGACGCCCAGTCCACCGTCGACTTCATCAACCAGCAGGCGCTGGAGGGCAAAGAAGCCGGCGTGACCCACACCCCCTGGCTGGTGATCGGCGGTGAATCCGTGCTCCCGCGGAGCCTGGAGCAGTTCGAGAAGGCCATCGAGGAGCGGCTCTGATGGTGCGCGGGAGCCGCTCGGCCGGCGGGGACCGTCCGGCCCGCCGGTGGGTCCCATGGACCCTCGCGGCCCTCGCCTACGCCGGGTTCGTGGTCTCCGCGTACCTCACCATCGTGCACTACCGCGGCTACGTCTCGCCCTGCTACGTGGTGCAGGGGTGCGAGACGGTGCAGACGAGCGAGTACTCGGTGGTCCTGGGCGTGCCGGTCGCCCTGGCGGGCGCCGTGTTCTTCGGCCTGCTCTTCTACTTCGCCGTGGGGCTGCTGCGCAGCTCCGCGCTGTGGCTGGTGCGCGCCTTCAAGGTGCTCTCGTTTCTCGGCGCGCTGGCCGTCATCCCGCTCTTCCTGCTGCAGGCCATCGTCCTCAAGGCGTTCTGCAGCTACTGCCTGGCCACCGAGGTCCTGATGCTGGCGATCTGGGTGCTGGGCTTTCTGCTGGCGGCGCCGGAGCGGAGCGACGCCAGAGCGGAGCGACGAGCCGCTCGAGGCGGAGCCGCGGCTGAGTGACAGACGCAGAGGCGGAGGAGCTACGCAGCGCCCGGCGAGCTCGATGCAGAGCTGTCCGCCGCGCCGCTACGCAGCCCGGATCGCCCGGACGTCCACCTGCACTCCCGACGCAGCCGGGGCTGGTTCAGTCGCCGCCGGCGGCGTCGGCGACGGCCTCGAGCGTGGCCGCGAACACCTCGAGCTCAGCGCGCACGCGCTCGCTTGTCTCGGGGAGATCCCCGATGAGGACGGCCACAAGCCGGGGGTCCAGCACGTACGCGTAGACATTGCGCACCACGTGGCGGAAGCCGCGATACCTGTCGAGGGCCGGGTAAAGGCTCGGGGAGAGGACGGCGGCGCGCACACCCGGAAGCTCCGCGGTCATCTGCCGCAGCAGGTCCTGATGCCAGTTGGGCCCGCTCGGCAGGGAGGCGTCTATGCGCTCGGCCACCAAGGTGAACACGCGCTCAAGGCCGGCGTAGAAGCTGTGGACGTTGAGCGCCGAGGCGTCGACGAACAGGTCCTCGGGAGTGCTCTGCGCCAGCTCCCACGCCCGGACGGCGCGGTCAGTCGCTCGCTCGAGCTCCGGCGCCTCCTGGCGGATACGCGCGGCGACGGAGCGATAGTCGCGGCCGGTCACAGGGATACTCCCGAGCGCTCGATGGCGTCACGCAGGCCTGGAGGGCAACTGTCCAAGTCAACGAGATCGAACTCGAACTCAGGGGAGAGCCCGAGCAGGCTGCCCAGCGCCTCGAGGTGGGTGGCGGGTGTGAGGCCTCCGGCGGCCATGTCGATGTCGGAGCGCTCGGTGAAGTGCTCGCCGTCCGCCAGTGAGCCGAACACGCGCACGCCGGAGGCGCCGAAGCGCGCGCGCAGGAGCCCTGCGGCCTCGCGCGCCAGCACCCAGGCGCGTGCCTGCCGCTCCCGGCGCCGGCAGGCGGTCTCTGCAGACCGCTCCCGCAGGGTGGCCGCGTAGGTCTCGATCTGCTTGGGTGTCAGGGTGCCGGCCATCGTGCTGGCAGTATACAGCGAGGCCCTCCCGACAAGGCGGCGCTCTCCACAGGCGCTCTCCCTGCCCGGGAGGTGGTGTGCGGAGGACGGAGGAGCTACGCAGCGCTCACGGCGGCGGAGTCAGTCGCCGAAGTGAAGGTCCAGAGTCACAAGGACGCGGCCCTCGTCGGCGCTTGCCTTGGCGACGGTAGCGTCGGAGGATCCTCGGTGGTGGCCGCCGGGTCAGCACTGGTGGACTCGCGAAAGCTGACAGCCGGCCTGGCACGGACGTTCCGCCTTCCGGAATCTGAGGCGGGGTGGCATAGGTGCGTCGAGCGAGTGGCGTCATCGGTGCACCATCCGTGGCGTCATCGGTGCATCATCCGTGACGTCATCGGTGCACCATCCGTGGCGTCAGTGGCGGAGTCGTCATGGCGCCCGGAGCGGCGTCGCCCGTTGGGCAGGCGTGTCGCCGCTCACGTCTCCGGCTCACGGCGCCGGGTGTGGCAAGAGCAAGCCGGCAAGAGCGGCGGGGGCGGGCAGACTGGGGACAGGCCTGCCCGCCCTCGCGGTGCTCGTCAAGCGGTGGTCGCCGGAGCGACGGGCTTCACTTCTTGACGGTGAGGACCCGGCTGAAGCGCGACGTGGCGGCGGCGAACTCGGCGGTGGCGCCGGTCGTAGCCTTGAACTGGTACTTGCCGGTGCGGCCCAGCTTGATGCTGACCGAGTACCGCGTCCCGGAGACCTTGGCGCTGTACGTCCTGTAGCTCACGTACGCACCGCTGCTGTTGCGCTTGTACGCCCTGATCTTGACCGCAGGGGCTGTGCCCTGCCCCGGCTTGACAGTCCCCTTGACCGTGAACCTCTTGCCCTTCTTGGCGCGGGACGGGCAGGACGGCCTGCCGAGCGACGGCTTGACCTGCACGGGGATCGCGTTGCTGTTGCTGGCCGCGTAGTTCGCGTCACCCGGCCAGCTGAAGCGGTAGTACATGGTCTGCAGCGGCATCACCACGACGGAGTACGTGCCCGTCGCGTAGGCTGCCGACGGCGTGGTCACCTTGTAGACGACCTCGTACGGACCCGCCTGAGTGGTCGCCTGGGCAAAGTCCACCCAAAGGCCGCCGACCGCTGCGTCACCGCTCATGAGGATCCCGTTGAGCGTCACCGCCTGACCGTACGTGAGGGTCTTGCTTGCCGGGCTCAGCTGCCATGTGGTGGGCGCCGGCGCGGCCGCGGCCGGCGCGGCCAGCACGGCCGCGAGCACCGCGGCAGCGACGGCGGCGAGCCAGATCCTGTGCACACTGCCCCTGCGAGGTGTCCGTCTCATGACTCCTCCCCTTCTCCCAGTCGACTGGTCAGGCCCCATGGCCGGACCTTGCTCAGGCTATCAACTGCGAGGCAGGCCGCAAAGTTGACCTCGCGCGGTCTGACGAGCACGGCCGGATGGTAGACTTGGGGGCCATGGATGGGAGACCGGGGGTCATCGGCGCTGGGGCCAGGCTGCTTGTCGCAGCCGGAGTCGTCGCCCTCGCGGCGACTGCGTTGCTCGCTGCCGTGGCGCTGGCCCCGCCCGCGGCAGAAGCCCGCGTGGCCAAGGGCATCGTGCACGCGGAGCTCGAGCGGCAGCCGGCGGGTTCCGCAGCGACTCCCGGGATGATCCGCGAGATCGACCGCGTGCTCGGCGCGCGCTGGATCCGGCTGGTCGTCTCGTGGGCGGCGCTCGAGCCTGAGCGGGGGGCGTACGCCCCCGCGGAGCTCGAGCGCCTCGACGCCCTCGTGAGCGGCCTGCACGCGGCCGGCGTCAAGATCATCCTCACCACCTGCTACGCGCCCACGTGGGCGCAGAACTCCTCTCTGTGGAAGCGACCGCCCGCAGGGCACGCAAGCGGACCGCAGCCCTTCTACGCCGTGCGCCGCGGCGCGCTCGACGAGTACGGAGAGCTCGGTGAGTTCCTCGCGCGCCGCTACAAGGGCCGGGTGCAGGCGCTCGAGTGCTGGAACGAGCCGAACCTGTGGGTCTACATCTACCCGCAGCGCGTGGCCGGCGACGCCTACTACGGAGCGCGCGTGTACCTGCGCATGCTGCGCGCCTTCCACGCCGGTGTGCACCGCGCACGCACGGGCGTGCGCGTCGTCGCCGGCGCCACCGCGCCCGTGGGCCTCAACGACGTGTACCGCACGAGCCCGCAGCGCTTCGCCCGCTTTCTCCAGCGCAACGGCGCCGCCAGGCACTTCGACGTGTACTCGCACCACCCGTACACGCCCGGCGGCTCGCTCTACCGGGCGCCGGGCCAGCCGCCCAACGACCCTTCCACCACGGTGACGCTCTCCAACCTGCGCACGCTGCTCAAGGTCTTCAGGAAGAAGCCCTTCTACATCACCGAGTACGGCTACAACACCAAGCCGACGCAGGCGTTCGGCGGACTCGCCGTCACGGAGGCCGAGCAGGCGCGGTACTTGAAGCAGGCCTACCGGGTGGCGGCGACTCACCAGCAGGTCAAGCTGCTGGTGTGGTACCTGCTGGGGGACGTGGAGGCCGAGGACGGCGAGGGCAAGGGCGTGTACTCGGGGCTGCGCCGCCCGAACGGCGAGCGCAAGCCCGCATGGTACGCCTTCAGAGGCCTCTGAGCGCGCCGAGCGGCTAGCGCACCTGCCGCGGATCCTGCGAGGCCGGCGCCGCACCCGGCTCGTCGCCGAAGGACACGGCGGGCGCCGCGGGAGGCACGGCAGGCGTCTGGCTGGTCTGGCTGCCGGAGAGCGGCTGGGCAACGGCTGCGACGTTGCGGCGCGACGCGCCGTCCTCGCTGTAGCGGTAGTAGTAGTGGTACCCCGCTCCGCGACGTCCGCTCTGCATGCGAATCACCAGGCCCATCAGGGCGCAGGGCAGCCGGTACAGCTGGTCGGCAGCCGCCTGGATCATCGGACGGCGAGCCTGCTCCATGTCGACGAGGAAGACGAGCCCGTCCACCTCGGAGGCAAGCGCGGCCGTGTCGCCGACGGCCAGCATGGCCGGCGAGTCGACGAGCACGACGTCTGCCTCGTCGCGCAGCGCCTTGAGCATGGCGGAGAAGCGCTGCGAGGCCACGATCTCGCCCGGGTTGGGCGGGATGGGGCCGCTGGGCAGCACCCAGAGCCGCGTGACGCCCTCGGTCGCCGCGGCCCAGCTCTGGAAGTCCGCGCTCCCGTCGCCGTTGCGCGAGACCACGTCCACGGGGCGCAAGGTGCTCAGCAACTCCGATTCGCCCACCGCGACGGTGCTGGCGCCGGTCTCGTTGGGCACGCCGAAGAGGCGGTGCTGGCGCGGCCGCCGCAGGTCGGCGTCGACCACCACCACCTTCTTGCCTCCCAGGGCCATCGTGACGGCCAGGTTGGCGGCCGTGACGCTCTTGCCCTCGCCCTGCAAGCCACTGGTGATCATGATGGACTTGGCACTGCCGTCCACATCCATGAAGGCGAGATTGGTGCGGATGAGCCGGACCGCCTCGGAGACCCTGTCGCCGGGATGGCTGAGCGTGACCAGCGTGGGGGACTTGACCTGCTCGCGCGAGAGTCGGGGCACGCGCGCCAGGATGGGCTGGCGCAGCATGTCCGCGACCTCCTCGGGCCTCCGCAGGCGCGTGTCGAACTGCTCAAGCAGGAACGCCAGGCCGATACCGGCGAAGAGCCCGACGCCGAAGCCGAGGATGGCGCTGCGCAGCGGCTGAGGCTCGATCGGGTCGTCCGGCGTCGTGGCAGGTACAAGCACCCGGAAGTTGCCGGTGGCCGTGGACTCGAGCAGCTGCAGGTCGCGCAGCCGCTCCTGCAGGAGGAGGTAGTCCGACGACTCCTTGGCGGCATCCCTGTAGCGCTTCATCTCAGACTGGATGGCGGCCTGGGCAGCCTTGATCTGGCTGACCATCCGCTCCTCGCGCCAGTCCACGAACTCGTCCCCATACGTCTGGGCCACAGCGGCCGAGTACGCTGCGTCGCCGCTCGTGGCGATCACGGAGAGGACGCTGGAGGACTGCGTGCCGGAGATGTCGTCCTGGGCCACCTCGGCCCTGACCTCGTAGCCCGAAGTGGGGTGCCCTTGCTCCTCCAGGCTGGTGGCGACGCGCTGCGTGATGTTGGGACTGTGGATGACCGCATCGACGGCGTTCATCTCGGTGGTGCGCTGCGTGGGGTCGGTGTACGTCTGCCCGGTGAGCGGGTTGGAGACGTTGAGCTGCTGCTCGTAGATGAGGTCCGCCCGTGCCTCGTACACCGGCTCCTGGACCCAGCTGAAGCCGAACGCGGCGCCCGTGGCGACCAGCGTGACGAGGATGACGACCCACTTGCGGCGCCAGAGCACGCCGAGGTAGTCGCGCAGGGTGGCGCCCTCTTCTTCGGGGGACGTGCGGTACTCAGGCCCAGTCGCCACGGTCACACTCCTGCTCGACGCGGTAGGTGGTCTCCGATGCGTGACGCCCGCAAGCGTACCAGCCTCGCAGGAGACGGGCAAAACCCACGCTCACACGCCCTCCGGCGGACGGTCCGGCTCCGGCGGCCGATACCGCTCCGCGACGTGCAGACGCTCCACGACCTCGTCGCAGGGCTCTCCGGGGTCGAACGCCGCCGGCTCACTGTACGGCGGCCAAGTGTACGGCCGCTCGAACCACCCCGGTGGACAGGTGAGGTCGGCGACCTGCCTTAGTACGCGTGCGGGATTGCCCACGACGACGGCGCCGGGCGGGACATCATGCACGACGACGGACCCGGCGCCCACCAGCGCGCCCTCGCCGATCTCCACGCCCGGCAGGATGGTGCAGTTGGCGCCGATGCGCGCCAGACGGCGCACCGTGGCGCCCCCCTTGCAGTCCTGGTAGCGAGGGCACCCCATCGGGTGCGGGTCGTCGGTGAAGACCGTGTTGGGGCCGATGAAGACGTCGTCCTCAACGGTCACCAGTTCCAGAAAGCAGCCGCTGTGGATGCGCACGCGGTCTGCGATGCGATTGCCGAACTCGAGGACGGCGTTGGTGCCGACGCTGACGTCGTCACCGAGGCGGTTAGCCTCGCGGATGCTGGCGCCCTGGCCGGTCTGCAGGCGGGCGCCGATGACGCTGCCGGCGTAGATGGTGGTGAACGGGCGCACGACGGCGACGGCGCCGATGGCGAGCGGACGCTCGCCCTCGCCGGCGCCTCGCGGCGGCTTGCCGATGATGCAGGGCGGCTGCAGGTCGCAGCCCTCACCGAGCGTGACGTTCGGATACAGCCTGACGCCGTCCATCACGCCTCGATGGGGACGGCTCCGCAGGACAGGCGCAGGGACCGCTCCGCGGCCTCCAGGGTGGCGACGACCTCGAGCCCGGCCCGGCCGTCGGTCAGTGGCGGGCGACCTTCGGCGACCGCCTCGCAGAACTCCTTGGCCTCGATCCAGAGCGGCTCGGTGTTGGCGATCTTGGGTGAGACGATGTCGCCGGTGCGGTAGCTGAGCTGGAACTCGCCGAAGTCCTCCGGGTCCTGGAAGTCGACGCCGTGGTCGAAGATCTTGACCTTCTCCACGTTCTCGGTGTCGTCGTACACGAGCATCTTCTCGCTGCCCACCACCAGCGTCCGGCGCAGCTTGACCGGGCTGAGCCAGCTGACGTGCGCCCCGGCGATGACCCGCCCGGGGAAGGTGAGCGTGACGAACGCCACGTCGGGGATGGTGGGGACGATGCAGCCTTGACCGAAGGCCGCCACCGTCTCCGCAGCACGCGCCAGCCACGAATAGACGATGCTGATATCGTGCGGCATGAGGTCCCAGACCACGCTGACGTCCTTCTGGTGCAGCCCGAGGTTGATACGGCTGGTGTGGATGTAGCGGATGTCGCCCAGCTCGCCGGTCTCGATGAGGCCCTGCACCACGCGTACCGGAGGGCTGTAGACGAACGTGTGGCCGACCATGAGCGTGAGGCCCGTGCGGTCGGCCAGCTCGACCAGCTCGCGGCTGCTGGCGACGTCGTGGGTCATGGGCTTCTCGACGAAGACGTGCTTGCCCGCCTCGAGCGCGGCCCTGGCCACCGGATGGTGCGTGCTGATCGGGGTGGCCACGAGCACGGCGTCCACCGCGGGGTCCCCGAGCACCACGTCGAGATCGGTGGTGCAGGCGACGGACGGGTACCGGGTATGCGCCTTCTGCAGCGCCTCGGGTCTCTTGTCGCAGACCCACTTGACCTCGGCCTCGGGCAGGTCCATGTAGTTGCGCAGCAGGTTCGGGCCCCAGTACCCGTAGCCGACGAGCGCGACGGTGAGGGGGGTCATGCGGCTCCTCTTCCGATGAACATGGCGGGGACGGTGCGCAGGCAGATGCTCACGTCCGTGAGCAGGCTCTGGTTGTAGCTGTAGATGACGTCCTGAAAGACCATGTCGTCGAAGGCGACGCGCGAGCGCCCGGCGACCTGCCAGAGGCCGGAGACGCCGGGCACGGCGTCGAGGCGACGGCGATGCCAGGGCTTGTAGGCCGCGACCTCGTAGTCCAGGGCAGGTCGCGGCCCCACCATGCTCATGTCGCCCTTGAGCACGTTCCAGAGCTGCGGCAGCTCGTCCAGGGAGTACTTGCGGAGCAGGCGGCCGGAGCGCGTGACCCTCTCGTCCTCCGCCAGCTTGTAGACCGGCCGGCCCCACTCGTCCACGCACGCAAGGTCGTCATCCCCGGCGTCGCCCTCGCCGCTGATGAGCCGGCAGACGTAGTCGCGGTGCTCGCCCGCATCGTTGTCCACCTTCATGGAGCGAAACTTGAGGAACTCGAAGGGACGGCCGCGCAGGCCCACGCGCGTCTGCCGGTAGAACACCGGCCCCGGCGAATCGCGCTTGACGAGGACCGCGATCACGGCGAACAGCGGCGCGAGCAGCACGAGCGCCAACGCCGCCGTCACCACGTCGAAGGCGCGCTTCCACGCCGGTAGCGGCTCTCCCGGGGCGGGCACGCGCAGCACGCGCATCACCGGCATCTCGAACAGACGCAGCAGCATGCGCGTGGCGTCCAGCGGGCTCACGATGCGCCCGACCACGTAGACCTCCGCGCCGCGCTCGCGCGCGGCGGCGATGAGGTCGAAGGTGGCCTTGTGGCCGAGCGAGGCGCCGTCCAGCACCACCTGGCGCGGCGCCGGCTCGGCCCGCGCGATGACCCCCAGCAACGCGGGCTCCGCGTCGAACCCGTTGCGCCGCTTGTCGAGTGGCTCGACCGTCGTCACCGGCGCGAACCCGCGCAGCTCGCGACAGCGGCCGGCGATGTGCGACGTGTCGGCCCCGGCTCCGACCACCAGCGTGCCGCCGCGTCGCGCGCGGACGTCTCGCTTGTAGATGCCGTCCAGCAGCCAGAGGCGCAGCACGCAGTCGGCGACGAAGAAGGCGGCGAAGGCGCTGAACACGGTGAGCCGCGACTCGACGATGATCGGCGCCTTGAGCGAGAAGGCCGCGAAGGCGGTGACGACCAGCGCGATGAGGCTGCCCTTGGCCAGAGTGAGCACATGCAGCGGCCGGGAGACGTACGCCTCGAGCTTGTACAGACCGACCCAGAGAAACGTGACCGTGATGGCCAGGAGCGTGATGGGGAATCCCCAGTCCCAAGCGCCGTGCCAGAAGTGCAGCTCGGTGTGGTGGACCAACCCGAACACCAGCACGGCGAACTCGTAGCAGACCACGGCCAGGGCGACGTCGAGCGCGAGGCTGGCCCAGCGGAGACGGACGCGCACCTTCACGCCACGGCCCTCTGCAGCGCGTGCACAACGTACTCCTGCTGCTCGGGAGTGATGTGCGGGAACAGCGGCAGGCTGAGGATGCGCGGGGCGAGCGCCTCGGCCACCGGGAAGTCGCCGCGCGCGTAGCCCAGCCCGGCGTAGGCCGGCGTGAGATGCAGCGGTACCGGATAGTGGATGCCGGTCTGCACGCCTTGTGCCCCCAGTCTCTCCCGCACGGCGTCTCGGTGGTCCACTTGCACCACGTACAGGTGGTACACGTGCTCAACATCATCGCGCACCTGAAGGGCGGTGACCCCTTCGACGCGCGCCAGAAGCTCATCATAGCGGCGTGCAACGGCTCTCCGCGCGTCGTTCCACCCCTGCAGATGCGGCAGCTTGGCCAGCAGAAACCCCGCCTGCAGGTTGTGCAGCCGGTCGCAGTACCCGACCACCTCGTGGACGGACTTGGTGACCTCACCGTGGTTGCGCAGCGCCCGCACCATACGATCCACAGCTTCGTCGTTCGTGGTCACCGCTCCTCCGTCGCCAAGGGCGCCGAGGTTCTTGCCGGGGTAGAAGCTGAAGGCGGCCGTTACGCCCATCGAGCCGCACGGCTCGCCCCGGAACCTGGCGCCGTGCGCCTGGCAGGCGTCCTCGACCACCGCAAGCCCCCGCTCCCCGGCGATCCTGCCGATGCTCTCCATATCGGCCGGCTGCCCGTACAGGTGCACGGGCAGGACGGCCACGGTGCGTGGGGTGACGGCCTCAGCGATGCGGGACGGGTCCATGCTGGCCGTGTGCGGCAGACAGTCGACGAATACCGGCGTGGCGCCGCAATGACTCACGGCCTCCGCCGTCGCGATGAACGTGTTGACGGGGACGATGACTTCGTCGCCCGGGCCGACGCCTGCAGCCTGCAGCGCCAGCCGGACCGCAGCCGTGCCGGTACTCACGCCGGCGCAGTGCTCAGCCCCACAGAACGCCGCAAATGCTGCCTCGAACGCGGCCAGCTCCGGCCCCATGGTGTAGGCGGCGCGCGCGAGCACCGACTCGAAGACTGCGTGGAACTCGTCGTGGAGCTCGCGCCCTTGCGCGCGAAGGTCGACGAAGGGTACGTCCATGTGAACTTGGGCCACGCGACCTCCCCGCAGGCCGTCGCGAGAGACGGCTCAGACTCCCCTGAACGATGAGCGAGTCGCTCGGCCCTGGCCCGGGCCGACTACTCCATGGAAACGTGCTGAGACAACCGTAACCGATAGACGCTGCGCGCGGAAGTGGCCGCGTCGGCAACGCTAGCGGGCTCAGCCTTGGGAATTGTCTTGATCGCCGACAGCACCGACGATCAAGACCTACACCGCATCGCGGGACGTGTCCTCTCGTCTAGCCCAAGCTGTGACGCAGGGCAGGGCACATAGACGGTGGTCCGACGCAGTCAGAAGGGCACCACCTCCGGCGTAGTACGCCTTCTTAGCGAGCGCCCCCAGGGCGCCGCCGACCCTGCCGAGGTCTCGGACGCTCTCGACTTCGAGGGTGGGGCAGCCCCTGACCACGCTAGCCTTTGAGCCCAGCTCGGCCCCGAGCACGCCGGAAAGGGTGCGCGCGGAGAACTGATTGACATGGTCAGTAGGCCCCAGGTAGCCGGGCGCCGGTGCCAGCAACGCCCTCCTGAGGCGGACAAGTGGTAAGTGAAACGCCACGTTCGGTACCCGGACAACGATGACCCCCCGGGGCGTCAACAGGCGAGCGGCCAACGCTATCTCGCGTCTCGGATCCAGCATGTGCTCGAGGACATTCAAGAGCGTGATGGCATCGAAGCGACGCTTGCGGCCGAGCAGAGTAGTCAGAGTCCCACATTCCACCGATCTCAAGCCAAGGGTCTCCGTGGCGAACTCCGCCGCGGGAGCGCCAGGCTCGACACCCCATGCGTCATAGCCCTGCTGACCGGCGCGCCTCACGAAGAAGCCGGGACCACACCCGACATCAAGCACAGTTCTCCCAGGCGCAATACACCGAAGGAGTTCGAGGATGTCGTCGAACATCGTGCTCTTATCCTCGGACCAGCTGCGTGTGAAGTCAGCAGGTGGCGCTTCCGTTTGCTCAGACTGCTGGCCCAAGGCGCTGTCCCAGTAGCGATTACCACTGACATCCTCGAGCATGGATCGACGAGTGAAGACGAACCTGCACCGAGTGCACCGAACCACGTCGACGGAGTGCTCCCTCCAAACCATGCTCAGAGTCGTGCAGCCACACAGTGGGCAATAGTCCGATGTGTCTGCCCCGCTACGCACTCTGCCCTCCTCGTTTCGACAGCCCACTTGAAGACGACCGAAGCCGCCACCATGCCGCAACATCTTTCGGCAACGCGTGCCATGCGCCCCCCTGGCCGCACACCGTATCCAGGAACTCCTCGTAGATGTGCAGATTGCCCGCGAGGCACAGGTACTCAGGGTGGCTGTTCAGCAAGGCCATGCCCCCGTGCTCAGCGATGAAGCGAGTCTTCTCGATCCAAATGCGCGGCGTGGTGGCTCCAATCGTTTCGATGAGTGTGTGATCTTGCGGAAGCGTATAGGGCAGCTCGACGAATCGGCCCATGAAGAACGGCCAAATGGTCATCACGCCGCCGCCGATCGGCTCAAATGGGTCGGTGTCAAAGAACGACGAATCGTACTCGACGGCCAGCCGCTGCATCGGCACGGGGTGACGATGCGTCATCGGCGAGCGAAATCCGACCGCCCCCCACGCCCTCAGCGTCCGGTTGACGTGAGCGCAGTCGGCGTCGAAACGGCGCGGGCTTTCGAACATGCGTCCGTCATGACGCCAGCCGTGAACGCCCACCTCGAACCCGCGCGCTCGCAACTGTCTCACGACACCCTTGTCGACGGGATAGTTGCCGGCGACAAGGTTGAACGACGATCGGACGCCGACTCGCTCCTCGAGTTCGGCAAGATTCCAGACGCGCGCTAGGCCCTCGGCCGACTCGACGTCGTGCGTCAGCACGAGAGCGAACCGACGTTCATCTGGCCAGAATGGATGCGGCTCGTCGCGCAGCGCAGGCTTCAGGCGTATCGCGTTCTCGAATGCCGCCTCGACATGCCGCACATAGCGGTCGTCGATTGGCCAGTTGGTCCCTCCGCCGTTGCCGCCACGCCTTACGACGACGCGGCGCAGAAGTCGGCGGACAGCCGGAGTCATCAATGGACGCATTCGATAGTAGAGTTTCTTGGCTCGGCTCAACTGGAAGTGCCTGGTTCCGTATTGGCGCTCCAGCAGGACACGTTCCGCAACCTGCAGCGCTGCGCCGCGACGCGCGGACGGCCTCGCCGCAACTGGCAGGCACTCTGACGCAATGAAGGTAGCCTCGTCCCAGACTTCAGGCTCCGAGTCTCTCGGGATGCCGAAGAGATCCTGCACACGGCTGTTGGCGACAAGCGACATCAGCGCAGGCGCCGCAGGCGCTTCACGATCTTGCTCGTGAGTATGGCTGCGGGAGAATACGCCCGCCCGGACAGCAGAGGCACGCACGAGCGATCGATGATGGCCTGCCTCACGCTGTCTGCGTCCCCTGGCGAGCAGTCCACAAGTGTGCGCGCCGCGCCGACCTCCCAAGGCAAATGGCCGTCTGACCCCGCCAGCTCGGCGAGCTCGAAGGGCTCAGAGAACTCGTGGCGCGCCTCGTCATCGAACGGGTCCCGTGCTCTGGCGTTTGCGAGTTCCACGCCATCAAGAGATAGCAGCAGCGCAGCAGGCCACACTGGGTGGCGTTTGTACGGATGCGGCAGGACGGCGAGCCCACCTTGTTCGTGGATCTCGACAATCACCCTCTGTGCGTCCCGCGCACGAATCGGCCTCGTCAGAAACAGGCCGACGACGTCCCCAAGCTCGGTCTGCGTCTCCTGCCCCACGATCACGATGAAGTTCGGTTCGTCGTTCAGCGCCAGTGCGGCGACACCTCCGTCGGTGGTGCCGTGGTCGACGACCGCGATTCCGCTCAGTCCAGCCCTGCGTGCGCAGCGAAGGAGTACGCCGGGCGACATGACGCCGTCGAACGAAGCTGAGGAGTGCACATGGAAGTCGATCTCGATCATGGTCTGTTGTTTGCCACCGGAGATCTTTCAGCGTCTGAAGACGGCCCGGCAAGGCGCATCCGCCGACGCCCCCGCGCCACGTCTACCGCCCCTTGAACCAGCAGCGCGGCGTTGGGCCCAGAATCGCCGAGCCTGAAGTCGTTCGGCACTCCCCGGGCCACGTCGCAGACCCACAAGAAGGGCCGACGTACCGCCATCGAGTGCGCGATATCCATGCTCAGCCACTGATACGCCGTATCACGATAGGCGGCCGGCGCTTCGATGGTCCCGTTCATGGCCAACTGCACGAGAAGCCACGGGAAGTCCACACCGGCAGCTATGGCCAGCCCCAGGGAGCCCCAGAACTTTGGGTTCACCTCGATGAGGACGTAGCGCCCCGTGGCCGTCTCGCGCTTGAACTCGACCATGGCGACGCCGGTCCACTTTAGCGCCCCGAGGACGCGCCGACCTGCGTCCTCCAGCGCCGGGTCGGCGAACGAGCGCGCCATGGAGCTCGGTCCGCCCGACGGAGGAACCTCGCGAACGCGCTCGTGCATGAAGGAGGCGAGCACGTGGCCCCTGTCGCACAGCGCGTAGTAGCCGTGCCCCTTCCCGACGATGTACTCCTGCACCAGTGGCAGCGGTTCCGCGTCTGCACAGGCGAAGCCGCGCGGGTGCGCGATGCCTTCGTGCGCGCGGACGAGCTCGCCGAACGAACGTGCGTAGGCGAACCGCCCCTGGCCTCCCCGCGCTTTCACGACGAGCGGGTACGTCCACTCAGCGCAGTGCCGCAACTCCTCGCGGGCTGCTGGTGCCAGCGTCCTCGGGACCGCGACTCCAACGCTCTCAGCGAGCATCGTCGTCGCGTATTTGTCCTCGGCGATCGCAAAACCCTCGGGAGTCGCCGCAACGACATGGATCTGATCGCCCAGGTCGCCAGCGTAGCGCGCGAGGAAGCCGGTGCCGTCGAGTCCGGCCGCGAGCGCGACCTCGTAGCGGCGAGACTCAATGAGAGCGCGGACCATGCGTAGCACCCGAGGCCCGCTTGTCCGGCTCGCCTCGGCCAGGTACGAGTCGCGAGCGCACTTGCTGTAGCCCGCGGGCGGGCGGGCCTTCGCGGTGAGAAGGTCCACTGCCCAGCCGTGCCGGCCCAGCGAACGGACGATGTCCACCGCGTGGCGCAAGTGGCCATCAAGCACCAGCGCGGACGGGGCACTAGAGCCTACGCGCATGGCGCCGAGCCTTCCGTCGCGCGATGGCCCTCGCGTACGCGTCCTCGTACATGGGCACGATCCGGTCCCAACTATACGCACTGAGCACCCACTCCGAAGCCGCCGTTGAGAGCATGACTGCCTCGTCTCCGTGCTCCAGTGCCCACGCGAGTCTACCGGCAAGATCCGCCGCGTCACCGCTCCTGAAGTACGTGGTCCGGCCTCCGAGCACGGCCTTGTTCTCGGGAATGTCGCTGCACACCAAAGGCACTCCGCAGGAAGCCGCCTCCAGCAGCATCATCGACATGCCCTCCGTGAGCGAAGGAAACACGAAAACCCCGCAGGCCGAGATCAGACCCATGAGCTCAGCCCGCTCTTTGATCGGCTCGACGAACGAGACGTCAACTCGTGCTGAAGCCGCGCGCAGCTGGCTCGCGTACTCGGGGACCTGGCCGAGGTCGCCGACCACGAGTGCGGTGGGCGGCGAAGCCATTCGCCCAAGTGCATCCAGGAAGACATGGCATCCCTTCGTCGGGTCGACACGACCCGCCACAAAGAGAGCGAAATCATTTGGGGTCACGCCCAGTCGCGCGCAGACCGCCGACTTGTCCGATGCAGCGACGGGCCTGGGAGGATCCATGCCATTGGGAATGTAGGTCACTTCTCGACCATAACGCGACTGGAAGTACCGGGCGTCCACCTCGGACACGCTGGTTACGACCTCCGGGAGATGCACGAATGGTCGCTCTGTGGCGCCCATGAGCGCGCGGGCGGTCGGCCCCCACTTGGCGCGCGTTGAGCGAAGCGGACTCCCGTGTGCCGTGGCAACGATGGGGTAGCGCAGCGTCAAGACCGGCGCGACGACCGCCGCCTCAACACTGTGGAGGTGCACGACGTCATGCTTGTCCGCGGACAACGCCTTCAAGGCGCTGTGGACGAAGAGGGAAGTCGCCTGCGCATGCTTCCCGGCCACGGTGCCAACGCGGACGATGGAGAGGTCGTTCCGCACATAGTCGGCGGGCGTATACCGAGCGTCGCAGTAAACGGTGACTTGGTGACGCTTCGCAAGCCGCTGCACGAGAGGCTCGACGACGCGCTCCACGCCGCTCCGCGAGGGCAAGCCTTTGGCCCCGACGATGGCAATCCTCAGCCCCATCTTGGTTCGCGCCCTCGGGCTACCGCCCATTTAGCAGCCGCCACCCACTTCAGCGCCGGCAGCGGGTGTCGCCTCATGGCGGGCACAGCATTGCCCGTCATCCAGCAACTCCGGTCACACGCCCGTACTAGGCGCCGGATCTCCTCCGCCTCCGGGCTCGCCATGATCGCTCCGAACGTCTGCGTGTTCAGGTCACCCATCACCAGCGGTTGGGCCGAACCATTGCAGGCGAGGACTCGTCCCCAAGGGTCGAGGAACACCGAGTCCGTCCCGGCGCGGCAGGCGAGGAGTCTTGGCTTGCCCTGCACCGTCGACAGCAAGCCCAGATTGATGTAGGCGCGTAGCCAGTCTTTGGCGCGCGCGCGCGCACGGGGGCGCCTAGAAGACAGGAGCGCGCAGATGAAGGACTTCATGGCCTTCTCCACGTCCGTCGTGTCCCCCCACTTGTTCTCCTCGGTGTGAAAGTAGAAGGAGTTGTGCATGACCGCATTTGCGAGTTCGCAGTCCAGATGGACGCACATGCCATATACGTCGAGCAGCTCGCGACAGTTCTCGCCAGAGAGCGTCATCGCAAAGCCGAGGTTGCCGACTCCAAGCCGGCGGAGCGCCGTGAAGGATCGCATCGCATGGTCGAATCCGTCGCGGAGGCCGCGTACCCGGTCGTTGAGCTCGGCCAACCCCTCAATGCTGATGCGGATCTCAAGATCCGGATTGTCGCGGCCGATTCGTTCTAGGCGCTCCGTGAAGTAGCCGTTCGTGCTGATCTGGAGACGAGTCGTTTTCGTCGTGAGGATGTCGACGATCTCGGCGAGATCGCTCCTCAGGCAGGGTTCGCCGCCGGTGATGTTCAACCGGGAAATCCCGTCCGGCAACTTCTCAAGGAGGGCCGGCGCGAACTCCTCCGACCTACGGGTCGGGTACTGCCAGATGCTGCACATGCCGCACCTAGCATTGCAGCGATACGTCGTGATTACATTGACTTCCATCAGTAAGCTCCGCCCTTGTGAACTGCAACGGTGCTGGCCGAGTTGCTTCGGTTGGGCGCGCAGCGTCGCTGTCCATTCCGCCGTGCAGATTTGGCCAAAGACGGTGTCGTGCGGCTTGCGTATACTGAAGTCCCAAGCTCCGCATAGCCACCTCTCGCCGAACCGAGCGAGGAAGACAATGTCCGCCTTAGCCATGCCCGCGAAGCCCCGCCCGCCCCACCGACATGGTCGACCAGACTGCGGTTCGGGTACGCCCGGGACCACTCCCTGGGCCTAAGGGAGCGCAAGAACACCCCGATGAAGCAGTGGATCGCCACCTGCACAGCCTCGACGCCATGGATCTCGTTCCCGTCCGTGTGGCAGTAGCTGTTCTGCGGCACCGCCTGGGCGAACTCCGCGCCCTCGGCGGAGACGAACTCGTAGAGGTTGAGGAGGTCGTGGGCGTTGTCGACCTGGATGGTCACGGCGAAGCCGAGGTCATCGACGCCGACGTCTCGCAGCGCGTGGGACGAGCGCATCGCCCACTCGAAGCCGTTGCGAATCCCGCGCACGCTGTCGTTTGTCTCAGCCAAACCCTCGATGCCGATGCGGATCGTGATGTCCGGATGTCGGCGTGCAGTGGCTCCCAAGTGGTCGGGGAAGTCGCGGTTGGTGGAAATCTCCAATCTGTGGGCCTTGGGCGCCTGGATGTCCACGATCTCAAGCAGATCCCCGCGGATCGGCGGCTCGCCATTGGTGATTCTCACGCGGCCGAGGCCATCCGGAAGCTTCCGGAGAGCTCGGGCGCGAACTCCTCGCCGACATTAGTCGGGACCTGGCATGTCTTGCACGTGCAGCAGCGAGGGCTACAGCGATGAGTGGCGATGATCACAGCGTCCACGAATCATCCTTCCTGCGCAACGTCGGCGGCGCATCACGGCCCTGAGCCCCACGAAGTAGCCGCAGCAGGCCGGAGAGATGAGCCTCCGGACTGTACCGCCTCTCGGCAAGGGCCCTGGCTGACGCGCTCATGCGCTTCAGAGTATCAGCCTGCGACAGCACAGATACGAGGCCGTCGGCCAGATCATCCGCGTCTCGAGGGCGGAAGAGGAAGCCAGCGTCCGTGCCGCGAAGCACCTCTGCCATCGAACCCAGGTCAGCGGCCGCCACCGGTGTGCCGGCGGCGAGGCTCTCGAGAATGGCGTTGGGGAGGTTCTCGTACCAGGTAGAGGGCACCACCGAAAGAAGCGCGCCAGACAGCAGCCCCCGCACACCCTCAGCGTCCAGCGGTCCGACAAACGTCGCCTGCTGGGAAACCCGCTGAGCCCGTGCCACGAGTTGATCCGCATACGCGCGCTCACCCTCTCCGGCGATGAGCAGCTCGATGTCGCGCAGGCCTTCATGGCGACGAACACGTTCGTAGGCGTCAAGGAGAACGTCCACACCCTTCTCGGGGCTCAGCCGCCCAACGTAGACAATACGCCTCCTCCGAACTCCATCCGGCTGGAATTGGGCGGCATCGACGAAGGTCGGGAGTACGACGATGCGGGACCCGTCGTAGCCGCCTGCAATCATCTCCTCGCGCATGATCGCGCTCGGCGCGATGAAGTAGTCAATGAGATCGAAGTAGCGGCGCCATTTCGCAAACCACATCGAGGCGCACACCACTGCGGAGACCCCGACCGAACCCTGCACGCATCGATATCGGGCACTATTGTGGAGACCGCTTGTGAGACAGCAACGGCATACCAGGCCGCCGCGGAGCATGTGTGCCTCTGGACACACCATGCCGAAGTCCGAGAGTCGGACCACGATCGGCACTCCCGAATCCTTGAGGGCTACCAACAAGGATGGCGAGAGCTTGCGAAGGTAGTTCTGCACCAAGGCAACGTCAGGACTGGCCGTGCGCACGAGTCTGGACACACTCGCATAGACGTCGGGTGCGTAGAATGCGCGCTGAAGGCTATGGCGAAGTGCGCCGAACGACCACGACTGATCGCGGTAGTACACTTCGTCGTCGCCAGCGATAGGCTCGACAAAGTATTCCGACCACGGCGTCTCTCGGTTCCGGGCACAGCGCACGGAGAAGGGAATGACGTCGTGGCCTGCACGTTCGAGCATCTTCGTGACCGAGAACATGTACTTCTCCGGCCCCCCAGACACAAAGTACCTGTAGTTGGCCAAGAGAATCCTCATGTCGCACACGAACTCAATCGGAGTCTACTATTCGGCCTAGTCACCGCGTCCCTCTCTCGCAGTCGACTCTAGGCCATGCCGGCAACAGTGCGGCATCGAGCCATTCATGCTCATCAGACATCGCCCGCTCGACCCTCCGCTGGTCAGCGCCCTGGACAGTGCGTCGAGGAGAACTCGCATCGCTGATGCGCGCATTTCGCTCGCCGCCAGGGTCAGGCCGGTAGCATCCACGAAGACCGATAGGATGACGATGCGGGCGCGTTGTGGCCGTGAGCACACATCTCCGCGCGTCGAACGACGCTCGACGCCTGGCGACGGGAATGCCGTGCGACCGTGCGGTCCCACGCTCACAGGAGAGCGCCTGAGCCACTGCGCCACAGCTCGAACATGAGGAGAGTCCACATCGCGCCGCCAGAATCCGTCCAACCGGCGCGATGATCGGAGAGCAGCGACGCAACGCACTTGGGCTCGTAGACCCCGGACGCCCTGGCCTCGGCTGACAACAGCCGCTTCTCTGCGAAGCCGGCCAAATCGCCTCGAAACCAGCGGGCCAGCGGCAACGCGCACCCACGCTTGGGCGCGTGAAGTACATCGAAGGGCAGCGCATCTGCCCGGTAGTTGCAGATCTCGCCATTACAGCAGACCCTGATCGACTCAGCCTCATTGGTCTGCGGCTGTTGGCCGCCACGTAGGTCGATGATGCTGAGCCGGCGCATGGCGAGTCCCACGTTTCGATCGACAAAGAGCCCGGCCTCATCGGGACCCCTGTGTTCGAGGGCGTCTCGCATCTCGACGAGGCACCGCTCGTCGACGAGCTCGCCTGGTGACGCACGTACTATGCCGCAGATGCCGCATACAGGCAGCTCCACGCTCGGCGGCACCCAATGGGCAAGCCGCGGGTCGAGACTCCATGGCCCCGAACATTAGGCGGTGCCTCGCCCGCGAACGCGTCGCCGCCGCTCACGGGCGCGACTCGCGACGCCGCACCCGACAGAGCAACTCACGGTAGAGATTCTCGTAGCGCGCGACCATGGCATGTCCTGTGAAGTGTGAGCGGTACGCATCGTAGGCTTGCCGCCTCAGCTTGGCGGCGAGTTGTCCATCGAGCAACACGTTCGTGACGGCGCGTGCGAGCTCCGTCGGGAGAACCGCGCTCCCTTCCCCAGCCGCGACGAGCGGCACCACGAGTCCAGTCTCACCATCGCTCACGACCTCAGGAAGCCCCCCCGCGCCGGAAACCACAACCGGCACTCCGTTAGCCTGCGCCTCAATGACCGCGATGCCGAGGCCCTCAGCCGCGGACGGTAGGACGAAGACAGCGGCGCGGCGGAGCCACCACACGACATTCTCCTGTGCGCCCACAAACCGGACCGCCCCCCCGAGCCCCAGATTCTCCGCTTGGGCCACGAGACCCTGCCGCAGCGGGCCGTCGCCAACTACGGCCAGTCGCGCCGAAGGAACGGTAGCGCGAATGAGCGGCATGGCCGCGATCAGTCTGTCGATGGCCTTCTCGGACACAAGGCGCGCCACGGTGAGAAGCAGGGGGCCCTCTCGACATGCCCACTCGGCGTCCGGAGCGAGCGGTGCCGCCATGGGCGCCTCGACCGTGTCCACTCCGTTGTGGATGACGCTCACTCTCTCGCGACGAGAGGACGATCCCTCAATGTAGCTATCAGCCGACGCGTGCGAGACCGCGACAACGCGACTGAACAGGGCACGCAGGAGGAACCTTGCGGGCGACTTCCCACCAAGTGCTCTCCAGTACTCCATATTGTGGATCTGGTAGATGCGCACGGGGACGCGCGCCATGAAACCTGCCAGGCCCCCGATTCCACGGTCTCCGGTGGAATGCACTATGTCAACCTTCTGACGGCGGAGGAACAGCGCAAGCTGAATCAGTCGCAGCAACACGACGGGACCCCGGCCCAAGCTCATGTGAAATCGGAGGACGTCGGCTCCAACAGCGCGGGCCTGGCGCACGTACTCATCCGAAGCGGCCCCGTAGAGCACGCACACGGCGACAGGCTGAAAGACGGTCTGGTCCAGACCGGTCACCAAGGTCGCCAGCATCTGCTCGGCGCCGCCGGCCCTCATCCATGCGTCGGTCGAGAACGCCACCTTGATTCTGTTCGCGCCTGCCTCAGCCACGTGACCACCGCTCATCTCCATTGCCAAGAGCCACGGCATCCCAAGCTTCGTCGAGAGGCCGGCCAGGTCGCTGCACAGTCGTCCATGAGTGAGTGCGCGAGCATGCGGTCCACGAGCCATTGCGGGCGACGCTACTGCGTCGCATGTAACGTGGATGGGAACGCACTCGGCTACGACCTCAGAGACGGGAAGACCGCGTTTCGGGCGAGCTTGACCACTTGGCGACCGGCACGAAATGTGAGCGTGGGGTCACCTTGCACCGCCTGCACGAGCTGACCCAGCGCAAACCGGTATCGAGTGAAGCCATCAATGCAGTACCACGCCCACATGAACCGAGAATAGGCGATTGCGCGTCTCTGGACGTCCCGGGGAACAGGTCTCTCGCAACGCATGTCCTCAAAGAAAGCCTCCACGGCCCCAAGAGTCAACCGGCCTTTCTCCCAGGGATCGGCTCGACGCAATACGGACGTTTCTAGGACCCTGTAGGAGACCAACGGTTCGTCGATGAACACCGAACGTTCGCCGGATCGCCAGAGCACCTTCAAGTTCACATGGTAGTCCTCCGTCGCACGCAGGTCCGTGCGATATGGATGATCCTCAAGAAAGCGCCGACGAATCAGGACGGAGGAAGTGACGATCGGATGATACTCGGCCATGGCCATGCGGCATGTGAGCGGTAGGTGTGGCACGATCATGGGGACCTTCAGGACGGTCCCATCCGCGCTCATAGACATTGCGTTCGTATAGCACAGGCCTGCGAGAGGATTCTGGTCCATGGCGGCCACTTGTCTCTCCAGCTTCTGTGGAGCCCAGGTATCGTCGGCGTCAACGATGGCCACATAGTCGCCGCTCGCGAACTCGACTCCGCGGTTTCTGGCACTTCCCGCGCCGCCATTCACCTGACTGACCACGACCACCCGCGGAGCATAGCGTGCCGCGACATCGGCGGTCGCATCGGACGAGCCATCGTCCACCACGATGTAGTCAAAGTCCCCATACGTCTGCGCGAGCACGCTCTCGATCGTCTGCGCCAGGTAGGGCGCCGCGTTGTAGGCGGCGGTGATGACGGTGACTCGCGCCATCAGCCGATCAAGCTCGGAGCTGCTCTTGGAAGTAGCCGATCGTACGCACCAGCCCGGAGTCGAGATCGACCGTCGGCTTCCAGCCCAAGCGCTCTTCTGCAAGCGTCAGGTCCGGCCGCCGCTGCACAGGATCATCTTCCGGTAGTAGTCGATGCACGATCCTCGAATCACTGTCGGTCAGTGCGATGATCTTCGCCGCCAGCCCGGCCATGGAGAGCTCGTACGTGGAACCCATGTTCACGGGGCCGACGAAATCGTCTGGAGATGCCATCATGCGCACGAGGCCGTCGATGAGATCGTCAACATAGCAGAAGGATCGGGTCTGGGCCCCGTCGCCGAACACGGTGATGTCCGCGCCTCGCAGAGCCTGCACGATGAAGGTGCTCACTACCCGGCCATCGCTCGGGTGCATCCCCGGCCCATACGTGTTGAAGATGCGTACCACCTTGATCCGCACGCCGTTCTGACGGTAGTAGTCGAAGAAGAGCGTCTCCGCGCAACGCTTGCCCTCGTCGTAACAACTGCGGGGCCCGATTGGGTTGACATTGCCCCAGTACGCCTCTATCTGTGGACTGACGCTGGGATCTCCGTATACCTCGCTTGTGGAGGCCTGCAGGATCTTGGCTTTGAGCCGTTTGGCCAGGCCGAGCATGTTGATGGCTCCGTGGACGCTCGTCTTCGTGGTCTGAACCGGATCATGCTGGTAGTGCACGGGCGATGCCGGGCACGCCAGGTTGTAGATCTCATCGGCCTCGAGGTAGAGCGGGAACGTCACGTCGTGACGCAGGACCTCGAACAACGGATTGTCGAGCAGGTGCCGGATGCTGCCACGAGTACCGGTGTAGAAGTTGTCCACGCATATGACTTCACAGCCGTCGGCGAGAAGGCGCCCGCAAAGGTGGGCTCCGAGGAACCCGGCTCCGCCTGTCACCACCACCTTCTTGGCGCCGTACTCACCACGCACGTGTCCTCCTCCGGTCTACTGTCCGCTGCCTCATGCCGTACACGAGCTCGCTCAAGGCATCACGCCAATCCGATCTCGCTGAAGAGCCGCTCAAAGCGCCGTTCATACGTATGGCACGCCAGAGCTCTTTCCCTGCCCGCCTTGCGGATCTTGGCCCCGGCCTCCGGATTCTCCCCATAGAATCGCGCCTTCTCAAGCAACTCATGACGGCTGCGCCACACAAGGACCTCCTCGTCCGGCACAAACATCTCAGCAAGCTCGTCGGAGTAGTTCGTGAGATACAAGGCACCACTCATGGGAGCCTCGAACTCGCGAAGGTGAAGATGCTGCAGGACGCGTCGGCTGGGATCGTGACTGTCGAAGACCTCAAGAAAGCCCACCGACACCCTGCTGGCGCTGTAGAGTCGGATCATCCCCTCGTCGCTGACGGGATCGTGCACATTGTTCGCGTACACGGTAGCTAACCTGCGCTCACCGTCGATACGCGCGGCTCGGGCAGTGAGCGATGCCTGTGCCTGCAGCGACAGAGCGACGAGTGCAGCACCGCTGGTGAGGTCGCGACGGAGCCGGCGTTTCGCGCGGGCGATCCTGCTTGACAGCGTCCAGCCGGGGCCGAACAGGTGGAGGTCGATTCCGTTGTCGAGCAAATGGAGCGCGTAGTCGCTGCGGAGCCCATAGTTGCCCCCAACGAATGATGCCCCCACCCGAGGCTCAACGGCGCTTGGATGCGCAAACTGCGGATTCGATGCCATCGGCCACCAAAGCGGCGTAGCCCCAACCCGACGGAACCTGTCGCCGACGTCGCGCTCCGAGTGGAGGTTGAAGTCGAAATGCGGGGACAGGCCATCAACGAGATCGAACTGATGCACGTTGTTACAGGAGAAGTTACAGGTCGGCACGCCGGCGCGTCTTATCTCGTCCACAGCACCGGGCTCGATCATGCCGTCCATCAGGTAGCTGAAGAACATATCGAACGGCTGCTTGCGATGTTCGCGCATGAACCTTGCGAGCACTGCGTCACTGAAGCGGTGACGCGTCTCGGCGGATCGTGAACTCATCGCCCGCCGACCTTCCTCAGCCGGCAAGAGAACCACGTCGTGCCCCATCTCGCACAGCGTGTCGTAGAAGTTCCGCCTCCAAACCGTGTTCTGCCGGACGGCGTCGTTGGTGGATGCGGACAACAACAACAGGATGCGCAGCGTGCGATTCACGACGACCATGTTGCCTCGCCGATGAACTGCCCTCCGAGCCCTCGGGATTGTGCCTGCAGGGGAAACCCAGCGTGCATCGCCCGAATCATCACGCTCGGAACTCCCGTATGCATTCGTCGCAGCCAGCCAGTCTGACTGTCGCGTCCGCAATTGAAGCAAGCGCCTGTGTCAGCACAGGTCCAAACCTCGCAACATACTCTCGACGAACGCGGGGGACTCGAACAGGTGAAAGGCCTCACTCTGGAGATAGCGCCGAGCCGCACTCCGGTATTCGTTGAAGCGCGCCTCCGACATGCCGACGAGGTAGTCGGCCAGGTCGGAGTCCGACGGAAACTGGCGTCTGTCGATGAAAGCGCGGCGGTCAACGTACTCATCCACGTTCGGCGCGCCCCAATACACGGGGACGCAGTCTGCCCTCATGCAGTCGAAGAGCTTCTCAGTCACCCAGCCGGACTGGTCCGATGCGTTCTCGTAGCACAGCGCAAAACGGTACTTGGGAAACACCTCCCATTTGTTCACAACCGTGCCCCGATATGAGGGATGGCGTGTCGTCGTCATTCGAGTACCACGTCGAGCAGCCAGTACCTTCGGAGCATGGTCCCAGCCTACACCGTACAGGTCGAAATCGGAGGGATGGTGCGTTTCGAAGTAGCTGATTGAGTCGCGCCTGGCCGAGTACAGTTCGTTCGGGTAATCGGACGCCTTGTTCATCGCAATCATCGTGAGCAGCTTCTTTGAGCGAAAGGGCGTGGGAGGCACGTCAGGGACGTTGGCCGGCACTGGAGCCCTGAACTTGTGGTAGCGAACTCCGTCAAGCAGTTCGTCATTCCACGTTAGGACCCGCGGAAAGTCCTTGTGAACCTCGAGGTCCCAGTTCTCCGGACACACCGACGGCGGCTCCCACAGCACCAGAGCGAGCCTGTCCGTGACGCGCTGCTTGCGTGCTTCGGCGACCAAGTCGCGCGCCGGCCCGCGGCGCTCCGCGCTGAGCCTCCGTGCAACGCCGCGCAGCCCACGCGCCAACCCGAGATTGCTCGCGTTCCAGTAGACGACTCGTGTACATTCGCGCACTGGCTGATGAGAGACCTGCTCAATGGCGAATCCCCGCCTGGCCAGCTCTGCCCTGAGCATGAGGAAGGGCTCGTTGCAGTTGTCTCTGGCAGAAGCATTGAACATCGCCGACTCGGGATCACCCGGGTAGCTGAGCAGAATGACCCGCCTATCTTGCTTCATCGACGCACGCCTAGTCAGGGGCGCTTCCATCAAGCAGCGTGTCGTAGTCCGAGAGCCTCTGGTGGCCGGCGAGAGGCACGGCCGAAATCACCATGATGCGCGTGGCGGCATCCATGGCGGACACTCCGTAGTAGAAGTGGAGATCGGCCCAGGCTATTCGTCCGTCTTCGCGGAGCCCCCTGATGTCCTTCATGAACGGGTGACGCGTCCAGTTTTCCATGAGGATGACTTGTCTGCGCGCGCACTTGAAGAGGTTCTCCAACGCAGTCAGATGACGCTTCCTAGTCTGGATGTGCATGATGACCGCGTGTGTGAAGACCAGGTCGCACACACACTCGGCATCTTGTACGACGGTGGCGTCCATTGTCGCGACGTGGGCCGTGATGCCTGGGTGCCGCCGATGGAGGAGTTCGACTTGCCCGGCTGACCTGTCCACTCCGTGAAGATTGATGTCTGGATCAAGAAGCGCCAGGTTGTATAGATGATCCCCACTGCCACACCCAATCTCCATGACTGAAGACGGGTGCAACTGCAGAATGGTCTCATACAGTAGTTGATGGTTTGGGTGCAAGGGCGGCATGTCCCGCTCCATTTCGAGCCGTCCGTCTCGGTACAGGTAGTCGCCCACAGTGAGAATCTGTGTTTGACTCTGCGCGCATTCCTCAAGCTGCTCTTGATACTCTGCCGAGTACGTATTCCAGTTGAAGTCGTCAGCTACGCTCCTTCGCGCCAGCATCTTGCGGAGACGTTTGCGCAGCCAGATGGCTTTAAGCTTAAGCACTTCAGCGCACCTCCGATATGGTGGCCCGACGAACGGTGCCATGGGGCAAGATGGTAGCCGATTGCTCCCGGGCATGGGGCGCCTGCAGTTCAGACGCAGTTGCCGACACGAAGGCGAAACGGTGCCCCGGCCAGCCGGCGCAATTCTCGTCAAACAGACCACGTCATTCATCACCACTCGCTCGGAGTACGCGGGCGGCTAGACTGCGTACACGTACACTCCCGCGGCACTGATAGAGCCATCGTGTCCCCGGCCACGTCCCGAGAAGGGCCTTGAGATGGCACAGATTGTCCCGGTGCCAAAGCGAACCGCCGTTCGTGGCGCGAGCACGAAACAACTCAACAGAGCGGTGCCAATCGGCCTGTTTCGAGAGAGCCAGGGGGTGCGCGCGAAAGCAAGCCACGAGCAAGGCCATCGTGGCGATGTCAAAATATCTAGTCACGCGAAGGTGAAACTCGTAGTCCATGTGCGTCTTGTACTTCTCCGAGTAGGGGCCCGCCACGTCGAATACCCGCCGCCGATAGAACGTGCCCTGATGTATCACTGGTGCACCCTCGTTGAGAAGAGCATTGCGGCCGTACACGGAATTGACCGGAGGCGGCGGACCATGCGAGAGCTCGACGCCCACTTCGTCCACAACGGCCGTGCCTCCCATGTAGATGGAGTATCCCGGGTGTGCGGCGATCCATTCAACGACGCGATGTATGGCGTCATCGTCAATTAGGTAGTCGTCGCCTCCCAGGAAGTACAGCCACTCGCCAGTGGCCGCCACGATACCCTTGTTGAAGGCATGGCTGAGTCCCCTGTCGGGCTCACTCACCCATCGAAGTCCGTACTCGGATTGGTATCGTTTCAGCACTTCCAGAGTGCCGTCAGTCGAGCCACCATCGATGACGATGTGCTCGATCGGCGAGTACGACTGAGACATCACACTGTCCAAAGCGTCAGCGATGTATCGTCGTTGATTCAGGCACGCGGTGACGATACTCACACGCGGATTCGCAGGCCGGTCTGTGGATGCGACAGCATCCCGAGCGGCGCCTTCATCGACGACTGCGGTCACGATTCAGGCCTGCGCTCAGGAGTCGAGCCCGCCAACTGCGCGCGCCGCTGGTCCTCCGTCGCGTATTGGTGCACTCGGCGGAACATGCCATCCCGACGCACGAAGGCCATGTCCGCTTGGGCGAGAGCCCCATCAATGGGTCGATATCCCATCCCGAAGATGTCCCACACGACGAAACCCCGGCTTCCCATCGCGGCGACGTGGTCCTCAAGCTGCGGTGCAGCCCCGAGGAAGAAGTCGAACAAAGTCACTTCCAGGACGAGAAGCTCGGTCTGAGCCAAAGTGTTGACTGCTCCGTCGACCACAGCAAGTTCGGCGCCTTGTACATCTGCCTTCAGAAGGAAGGGACCGGTCAGACCGTGATCGCGCGCGAGTCGGTCAACCGTTGTCATAGGCACGGCTCGAATCGTTCCATCAACGGCCGCTTCCCTCTCCTGGTAGAGCGATGACCCATCCAAGTCAGGGTGCACATGGAAGGCAGTTGACCCCACCTCTCGGCCTACGGCCGCCATTTCAAACGCGGCGCCGCGCATCCGACCGACCGCCCGGGTGAGTGAAGCCCTGTTCTCTTCAAGTGGGTCTACCAACAGGAAACGGGAGCTCGGCCAGACCAGTGCCGCCTCAAGAGCCCACTCGCCTCGCGCTGCCCCGATATCCAGCACCGTTCTTGGCGAGAAGCCCAAAGCAGCGGCGGTCCGCAATGAGCCGGTCAACGAGCCGCGGTTGTGAACGCCTTTCGGCGCAATTCGTTTCACCTCAATGCCGCACGCCTCCGCGGCACGTTTGAGGGCTCTTGCGGCCGCGCTGCTCACGACCCGCCTCCCGAGGACTCCGCCATGTAGCCGTTCAAGTGAGACACGATACGGCATTCCACCATTTCGTTGTTCGGCGAGGAACGCCGATTGAACGATGTGACAATACCAGAAGGCGTGACCCCCCTACGGATCTCGCCGTGCCAAACCGTCCACCACTGCCAAGACTGGCTGGAAGCGTCTCTCCATCGTGAGGCAATCATCGAACGCGCGAATCGCGTTCGCGCTGAACTCGTCGCACCGGTCGCGGACGACGCGCAAAGCGTCGGGCAGCTGACCAGCGTGATCGATGACGACCCCGCAGCAGTGTCTCTCGACCAGCTGCTCAGGCCCCGTGAGTCTGCTGACGATCACTGGAACACCGGCCTTGAGAAAGGCGGCCAGCTTGCCCGAGGACAGGCCGAGAGTCTGCAGGTTCCCTTGAATGTTGCCGTCAGATGCTGACGGCTGTGGCTCATAGAGCGCAAGGCCGACATCGGCCGAGTCCACGAGTGATTCATACTGTGCCGGGGACAGGGGGCGAGCCGAAAAGTGCACCTTCCTGGGGTCTGCGGCGGCGCGCACCCTTTGTGCATCCTTGTAGGTGTCCATGTCATAGCGAGTGTGCACGACCAGCGCGAAGCCCTCCGGCCAGTCGGCTGCGCTACGTACCAGCTTCTCGCTCATCGCCCAGGGCGCCAGCGAGCCGGTAGCCATCACGATGAACTCGCTCGCGGCAATCCCGAGGCTCTCATGCGCAAAGTAGCTCTTCTTGCGCCGTGCGAATCCCCGACCGGCATTTGGCACGAAGACCATTCGGTCGTTCGGAATATCGTTCTCGGCAGCCAACAGAGCTGCTCTGTCGGCGTCCTGAACAATGGTGAGAAGCGCCCCCCGGTTGGCCGCGATCTCTCGGCGTTTCAACCGCGTCCGATGGGGTGCGTTCAACTCCTCACGGATGAGGATCTCCAAGGACCAGTACATGTAGGGCGTGCCAAGGAGGTGACTCCACAATCGAGCTTCGATCAGACCCTCGGGATCAACGCCGACGAGACACGTGTACGGCACATCCGTTCCCAGTTCAGCCGCCAGACGCCGAGCCACCGCCCGACGGCGATGGCCGCGCACCACCGGTCCGGCGCCAAGCTCGAAGAGGTCGTATGGTACGACCCGCGCGAGTCGCGGCCTCGCCACACCTCTCTCCACGAACGAGGGAAACCGCGTTATGCTATCCACGAAATACGGCAAGGCGGACGAAGCCGCTTCTGAGCCGGCCGGTACGAACACGTCGACGGAATACCGCGACTCACAGAGCATCTCTACGGCGGCAACGAGACATGGCACCGAGTCGAATCCAGAGAACGGGAAGAAAAGCCCCACTCGACCACGTGACTCCTGCGGCGCTGCAGTCGTCGGAGCAAACCGCACGCAAACCTCGCTACGAAGACCCGCCAAGAACGACCCTTTCGCTCGGTGCACCCCCGCCCTTCACCGATACGGGCAGGCGAAGCCTGATGGATTGACCCTGCTGAACTGCGCGCGAACGGATCGCCTCATCGAGAGCGCAACTCCGCGGACTGATGAGCGCATCTGACAACGCCGGCGAAGGCGATCCAGAGTGGAATCCAAATAAGCCCCGCGGAGTATGGCTCCCAAACAAGCGGCGAAGTTATGCTCGTGAGCAGGACATTCAGGAGAAGCACCAGACCAAGAACTGACAGCCCAACGCCATCAGGATCGGCCGAACGAAGCCCCCCGATGAACGTTCGGCCAAACGCTACGAGAATCAGGACAAGCCCAGCGAGCCCGAGCCAGCCGAACGAGAGTGCGGCGAAGAGCCACAGATTGTGCGCGAGCCAGGTGCTGGCCGACCCATAGGGAGGAGAGAAAAGGCCGACTCCCAAGGGATGCGACACAGCGATGCCGAAGGCTTGACGCCAGAACTGGATCCGGTACGAAAGGTTTGCGTCGCTCCGCGGCGCTGCGAGCAGATCAAGCAGTCTGGCAGCATACGCGGCGCTCTCCGATCGAGACGCCAGATACAGCGCGAACCCAAGGGTCGCGGCCAGACCAGCGAGCGTCGCAGAAAGCGCGAATATCCGTCTGGGTGATCCCCTGCGCATGGCCCAGAGGCCGAATAGCACCACCGACAGTACGCAGGCGATGAGCCCGGCCCGGCCTTGCGCACTGACCACTACGGCGACAAAGACACACGCTGCTGCGCCCGCAGCCAGCAGCCTGGAGACACTTGCGCTCGTCAGCAGCAAGAACCACGCCGCCGAGAAGGCCATGGCGAACTTCTCGCTCGCACTTGCGGGATTGATCACGAGATAGCCCAAGTAGGGAAGGCTGAGCGACAGGCTGGCGCGACCGGTGCCGGCCGCATAGTCGCTGGAGCCCAACGGGCCGACGCCTCGGCTCCCAAGGAGAAAGACGATGCCGAGCACTGTCGCCGATACGACCAACAGCCACAACAGTCTCAGCGCGTCTCTCGCATCCTCCACTGCCACGAAAACGAGAAGCCCCATAGCGAACGGGAGCAGCACGACGACGCGGAGGACAGGCAACTCCCCTCCGCCGTGGTACGCAAAGAGATACGTAGTCGCGGCGCCGACGAAGAGGAGCAAGAAGCCCGGCCATGGAAACGACTTCACTCGCAGGGGCTGTACATCATCCCTCGAGGTCACGACTCTGATTGCCTGCATGAACAGCGCAAGCCCGACGAGGACTTCCACTAGCGAGAGGCCGCTCAAAGGAGCGTACGAGAACAGCACAAAGGGCGCCGGCATCCAGAACACCAGCAGAGGCAGTGCAACGAGCCAGAGTCTGTTGGCGTGCGCTGCAAGGAGTGGGATGTAAAGCGCGACCAACAGCAGCAGGAGCACCATGACGGTCTTCTGTCTGCCGGCTGACACCTCGAGAACGAGTGCTATGCAGATAGCGCATACCGCAAGAACGGCAAGCACCGTGCCGACGAGCTGACCCGCCCGCCGTCGGGAGAAGATGCGGTTCAACTGCTCGCCTCCAGCCGCGTCCTCTGCGGGTCGACTTCGGCGGCTGATTGCCGCTGCGCCCCGTCGGGTACTTTGCCCGACCAGTAGTCCGGCCGTCTCACCCAAGCACGCACCTCTGGACTATTCTCGAGTTGCTCCTGGTGGTAGGCGTGGCCAGCCGCATGAGCTTCGGCCACCCTGCTTTTCAGGTCCTGCCACTCCTGCGACACTCGTCCGCGATCCCTGCGCCTAGCGGCAAGCGACCGCACGCGGTGATACAGGCGACGAGCCAGAGTGTCATGTGATCGGGCCTCCGGACTGACTTCTGGTGTACGCGAAGCCGAGAAAGAGTCGGATATGCCCTGGAGGAACGCGCGTCGTTCGAAATACTGCTCGGTCAATCTCTCCCCTGGCACCTTGTGGTGAACCGTCGCACCAGGGTTGTACGCCGCACGCAAGCCGAGCTTGCGTACGGCCATCGACACTGCCGTCTCCCCATCTCCGCGAAAGCGACGTAGGTCCCACGGGAAGCCGTCGGGGTGAAAGCCGCCGACTCGAACCAGTGTCTCCTTGCGTATTGCAAAGTTGGCGCCCCAGACGAGCATCGGGTCGATGTCCTTCGCGACCGGTCCCAAGTCGACGATCGTCAGCGGCCCGCACCACCAGGTGCCATCCTCGTTCCGCGTCAAGAAGGCCTCAAGCCAAGCGGGCGCTTCGGCTTCGAACAGGGGCAGACAGCGCCCTCCCGCAAGATGCACAGCGGGGTCCAGGAAACTGCTCTCGAGAGCGGCCAGCCAGCCCTGCTCGGCAACGACGTCATCGTCCAGGTACGCGATCACATCACCGCGCGCCCGTCGAACCGCCTCGTGTCGCGCGTTGTGGAGGCCAATCGCAGGCACCGGAACGTAGACGACGGGTGCATCGGCACCTCGCGCCACCCTACGGACGCTCTCTGCCAAACACGAGTCGCATCCGTTGTCCAACACGAGAACCTCAAATGGGGTGCCGCATGTTTGGCGGGCTACACTTCGCGATGCCTCTAGCACTTCGACCGGGCGCGCGAGGGTTGGTATCGCGACCGTGATCACAGGCGACGGCGTCTCCCAGTGGGGCTCTGCGGGCACGCGTACATATGTCCGCCAGCACAGATGGCAGAGGGCGCGAGCACATCGGCCGGTGTCAACGCCACCGCACCGCACCGTGCCGTCGTCTGGGGCCAGCCACTCATGACCTCCTGCGGCGTTGAGAGGCACGCGCTGACAGGCACTCGCGCGCACGGACAGGAAACGATGACAGGCGCGCCTGCCACGATTGACTGCGTTGATTCGTCACAGTGCTCTCCGCCACCATAGCCAGCATGCGGGGATGCACCAAGTCCAGCATCTCGCGTTGCGTTCGCCCCGCAAGGTCAAGGAGGCTCGGCCTCTGCCGAAGTACGTCGTCCCGCGCAAAGACGAGCATGTTCTGCGCATACCACCATTGAACAGCAGTCTCCTCCCAAATCCTGTGGCGAACGCAGTCCAGGACGGTGTACCCCCGCTCCTCAAAACGCGAAGCCCAGTACTGCGGCCACTGCTCGTTGACGTGGCACACACCGGTCTGGTGCGGAATCGCGGCCGAGAAGACTACGAGGGGGGCTAGCGCGACAAGGGAGTCCACGAGTTGCTGAGCGAGTTCTTCAGCAACGTGTTCGGCAACTTCCAGGCACAAGCAGAAGTCAAAACTCCTCTCAAGTTCGATGGGCCTGGACAGGTCGGCAACTCTGAACGCATGTTCGGGAATGAGGAGCCGGCGTCGGTTGAGCCAAGCGCCGTCGAGCCCGACGACGTCGTCGACGCCCCCCCGCCGGAACTCATCCAGCCACGCGCCCACGCCGCAGCCCACGTCCACTACGCTTGTTGGATCGAACAGCAACTCCCGGAGTATCGGGACGACGACCCGCGCCGACGCCGCCGACCCGTCGCATTGTTCCGCATAGAAGGAATCCGAATAGCTGGACTCAGACAAGACTCTCGTTCCTCTTCTCTCGCCGCGCCGCAAAGCCTGTCGAGAGTACGCCCCGGCAGCACCTCGCAGGAAGCATCGGCAAAGGCTCGGGATCGCATGCGAACCCTGCGGACGTCAGGGTCCGGATCGAACCAAGACTTGCACCCCGGGCTCCGCCCAATTTGGACCGCGAGTCTCGGCGCGTGCGATTCATTCCCCACGGCCTGTCGGATGCGCGCAAGGGAATTGGGGAGTAATGAGCGAAGGCCTGTAGACGGCACACCCTCCCAGTGTTCCAGTGAGTCCCGGCGGATGGCTCAACATCGCATCGCGGCGTCTCTCAAGGACATGATGGACCACGTTGTGGCATAAGGCGAGATGCACACTCGATGGCCCGCTTCACATGCACACCGAGGCTCCTTAGGCGCCTGATGGCTCGAAGCGCTCGTGTTGTCATCGACTCAGGCAGCGGCAGCAGACGCAAGCTGCGGGCATGAAGATCATTGGGCTCGTGCGCCAAAGCCAACGCAACTTCTTCAATCCAGCGCTGGCGCGGCGCGCCATTGGCTATGAGTCCATCGGCGAGATTCGTGTGCCAGGAGGCACAGGCTTCGCCAAAAGTGGGTCCAGGAGCCTCTCGTGAGTCAAGGTGCTTCTGGCGCGAGCCGCCTGGGGGCTCGCCTTGCTCGATGGACTTGAAGACGTTCTCAAGTAGGAAGTCCTCCCGATAGCACGCTCGAGCCCGCCGCATGCCTGCGCTCGCGATCGCTTCCCGGCGACTCTTGTGCCTCAGATAGAACTGCGCCTTCTCAAACGCCTCATCCATCGTTCGGAATGCCTCCACCTCGCTGCCAATCTCGAAATACTCCTCCAAGTCGGGGGTCCATTCGCAGAGGGCGAATCCACCGCTCATGCAGATTTCGAAGACTCGCGCCTTCAGTTGGAGTCCGGCGTTCTCTCGATAATCTCGGCTGAAGCAGAGGTTGATTCTGGACTCATTGAAGATGCGCACGACCTCCCGCGTCGCCAGAAAACCCGATGGGAAGCCAGGGCCAAAGCCCTGAGCTGGAACACCGCGGCGGACCAAGCCGGCCAGCCAGGCTTGTCGGTCCCCGAAATTCCTGCCCACAAAAGTGACAGCGTAACGCTGCGCGAGACCAAGGGGCGCATAGACTTCGGCATTCGCTCCGGGAACGAGGTGGTAGGCTCTCGCCCCCGCCTCAGCATACAGCGCCAGCGCCTTCCGTTGATGAGTCAGAGAGTAGTCGAGGTAGGGCAGCCAGCCAGCCGTATAGCCCTCGAAACGCGAGTCGTCATCGAAGAACCATCCGACCACTCGCGCGCCCCCAGCGCTCAGCCCCAGCAGGCTCGATGGAAAGACCTCATAGGCACGCGCCGGCCACAACACATAGGAGGGTCGTATTCTCCCAGCCAGCTCCAGCAGGCGCTGGTTCGCCTGACGGGCCCCCAGCATCAAGTAATCTGTCCAGAAGTTGTGAACGACCACCTGCGAGAAGACGCGGCGGAGCGGCTGGACGAAGACCGCGTCGTAGTCTGCGCCCGGCGGCATGAGCAGATCAGGACGTCGAAACTGACCCGGGGCATAGAGGTCCGACGTCAGAAAGAGAATCGACTTCTCAATCGTCAAGCGGCTGTGACTCCGTCGAAGAAGCGCTTCAGGAGACTCGACAGCCACTCTAGGCGCGAATCGTTCACGAATTGGTTGTTGCCGACGTAGAACGCGTTGCTATGCAGCAAGTCCGCGGCCGGAAAAGCCGACGGCGTTCCGAAACGGGCGAACACCGGCTGGCGAAGAAGGTTGCCGCTGATCAAGGGTCTTGACTCGATGCCGGCTTCTCGAATCGCGGCCTGGAATGCGCCCTTCACGCTACGGTCGCGGAAGACGAAGGGGAGAACAAACGAGGATATCCCGCTGCCCCGGAGCAAGATCAACTCGTCCTCGTATGGCTCACACATCTCAAGGAAACGGGCGTAGTTGCGGTTGCGCACGCGAATGAACTCATCCAGACCGGCCAGCTGAGCCAACCCGAGCACGGCGTTGAACTCGGTGTTCCGGACGTTGAATCCGTCGGTCAGGAAGAGGAAGTCGAACGGGACGTCCGGATGCGCAGATTCGCGGGCCTCGTGCGTCGCGGCCGGCAGCTCGCGCGCGAGTCCGTGAGATCGCTTGAGGAGGCTCAACTCGTACACCCGATCGTCGTCGGTGCACACCATTCCGCCCTCGACCGTGGTCATGTGGTGCCCCCAGTAGAAGCTGAAGGTCCCGGCGAGTCCGTGCCTGCCCACCTTCAATCCGCTCGCAATGGCCCCCTGGGATTCGCAGCAGTCCTCAAGAAGCACCAGCCCGTGCGTGCGGCAGATCGCGTTCAGACGCTGGACGTCGGCCGGGAACCCCAGCAGGTGAGGCACGACGATCGCCACAGTGCTGGCGGTGACGTAGCCTTCGAGAGCCGCGTAGTCAAACGACAGGTCCCGCAAGTTGACGTCGACGAACACCGGCGTGAGGCCGAGCTGCATAACCGGGGTCACCGTGGTCGGCCAGGTCACTGCCGGAACGAGAACCTCTGAGCCGAGACCCCAGCCGTGCAGCTCTTTGGCAACGGCCACAGCGACGAGATTAGCCGAGCTCCCTGAGTTCACCATGACGCAGTGCCTGCATCCCTGCCAGCCGGCGAACGCCTCCTCAAACTCACGCACCTTGGTGAACTGCGTGAAGCGCTTGGTGGTCCTTATGAACTCGACCAGCAACTCGAGATCCCCGTCGCTGACGACATTCTCCTGAAGTCTCCACGTGTAGGGGGTCTTCCCTACGCCCTGACGACCGTCCATGCGATCACCCCCCCTCTGCTTCCTGTCGGCGGTACCAGTCGACCGTTCGCGCGATGCCCTGCTCGAGCGCCATGAAGTCCCTCTTTGGGAAGCTCCCCAGCGTACGTCCGAGATCCACCCTCACCTCTGGCGCGGCCCCTGGCGCGCCACTGCCATAGCCCTCCTCGACGGGGCACCTCGTCTCGGCAGCAACTATCCGAGCTAGCTCACGGACCTGCACGACGCTTTGGCCGGCTACGTTGTACACGGCCTCGGTGCCGCCGAGGGCGATGCGCCAGAGCAGCTCCGCTGCGTCGCGCGTGTATATCAGAGTACGCATCGCCATGCCTGCATCGAGGAGCCTGACCCGACCCTCCCGCAACCCGCGCTCGACAAGTGCGTTCACGACCCGCGTGTCCCCGGAGCGAGCGCCGGGACCGTAGGTGATGGCGAGCCGAGCCACTGTCGCACTGCGACCGTCCTCCCGCGCGGCTGAGCAGACGGCCTCACCAAACCGTTTGGCCTCAATATACGCGCCCCTCGGATGCTGCGGAGTGCTGGTACCGCACCGCGACTCGTCCGCGACCCCTCGCAGGCCCTGATACACCTCAGATGAGCTGAGGAAGAGCAGCCGGCCGTCGGCGGGCAATTGGTCCACCAGCGCAAGCGTGGCACAAGCGCCGATCGACAAGGTCGCTGCCTTGCGGCCCATGAAGACGCCCGGGTCTGCAGAGCCGGCGGCATGGATGACGACGTCGGCGGGCGGCAATTCACGAATTCCCTCGGGCGTCGACAGGTCGCTCTGGCTCACTGAAGCCGATGCGGCGCGCGCCACTTTAAGAAACAGCTCTGTCGGCGGCCTGTGAATGCTGGCGTGAGCCTCACACGACACGCCGGATGACCGTGCCGCCGCCAGCGTCGCCAGCATGTTCAGCCCAACAAGCCCAGAAGCCCCGGTGATGAGCACTCGTGAGCCCTCGAGGCGGTTGAGCCCTGCGTTACAGCACGCCCACTCGCCGTCCTCGAGCATCAGGTCCACCCCGCTCTTCTCCGGCATCAGAACGGCCCCTTGAACTCACGGACCTCCGGCGGCATGTCCAATCCGCTGTCTGCGTCCGGCGGTTCGCCGGTGACCAAGCGAAAGGCCTCCCGTGCAATCGACGCCGCGTCTGCATAGAAGGCGGCCTCAAGTGTGGGCGAGGTCGGGCAAGGCGTGGGCGCGAACCCGACACGCCCAACGACCGGGTGATGACTGGCGGGCAACGCCTCGCAGGCCGACGCGACGATCTCGGCGCTCGCTCCGCACGCAAGCCAGGCGTTGTCGGCGACGAGAAGACGCCCTGTCCTTGAGACAGATGCGTTGATGCCGTCGGTATCCAGCGGGCTGAGCCACACGGGATCGAGGACCTCGCACTCTATGCCGACTGTCGACAGCCACTCAGCAGCGCGCAGGCACTCGGGCACCATATAGGAGATGCCGACAAGGGTGAGGTCCCCCCCCTGCCTCAGGACCCGGCACATGCCGGGACCCCTGAGCACTTCACCGGGAGGGACCGCGCTGGTGAAGCCGTGCAGCATGCGGTGCTCGATGAAGATCACGGGGTTGTCGTCACGAATCGCGTAGGTGAGCGCGCCCTTCGCGTCCAGTGCCGTGGCCGGAGCAACCACCTTGAGACCCGGGACGTGCATAAACATGCTGTGGAGCGCCTGCGAGTGCTGTGCGCCCTGGCCCCAGCTCCGCCCGATGACGGCTCGCACCACGAGCGGCACAGGCTGTTGGCCTCCGGACATGTGCATGGACTTCGCCGCGACGTTTACGATCTGGTTCATGGCGAGCATGAGGAAGTCCACCCGAATATGGGTGTGGACTGGGCGCAGGCCGGCCATGGCCATACCGATGCATGCGCCGGTCATGCCGTCTTCGGAGAGGGGCGTGTCCATCACGCGGTCGGGCCCGAATCTCTCCGCAAGCCCACGGGTGCTGCCGAGGATCGCCTTCGGATCATCCACGCCCAGGCCGACGACCACGACCGCGTCGTCGCGTTCCATCTCCTGCCAGATGGCTTCACGAATAGCCTCGATCTGGGTCATTGAGCGTGGCTGGGTCATGCGAACACGTCGTTCCAAAGGTCGCCTGCCGCTGGAAATGGGCTCTCTTCGGCAAAGGCAAGAGCGTCGGCGATGGCAGCGTCCACACGCTCTTGGATGCCACTTCGCTCCGGCAGGTCGAGCATCTCGCCAAGCCGGTCCACCTGATCCTTTTCGATCCAAGGCAGAGCTTCTCTGACTGAACGATAGCCCAAAGCCCAGTCTTCGCCGGGCCCCACATGCTCTCGTAGACGATAGGTCGCACACTCCAAGAGCCGAGGACCCTGACCCTCACGAAGTGCACACGCGGCGGCCTCAGCCTCAGTCGCGATGCGCAGCACGTCTCCGTCGTCGATGCCGGTTGCCTCGATCCCGAATGTGCGTACGCGCTCCACCAGGCGCTGAGTCGCCTGACGGCGACTGATATGCGTATGGATCGCATAGCTGTTGTTCTCACAGACGAACAGCATGGGCAACCTCCGCAGTGCGGCCCAGTTGAGCGTCTCGTAGAACACGCCCTCTTCAGTGGCTCCGTCGCCGAAGAAACTGACTACAACAGCGTCGGAGCCACGGCTGCGAAGCCCGAAGGCGTAGCCCGCCGCGTTGGCGATAGTCGACCCGACGATCGCCGATGTGGCCATCACGCCGGCGTCCCGGTCCGCGAGATGCATGGATCCACCCCGGCCCTTGGTACACCCAGTGGCCTTGCCAAAGAGCTCGGCCATCATGGAGTTCAAATCTCCCCCTTTGGCAAGGTAGGTCGCGTGGCCCCTATAGGAGCCGAAGACCATGTCATCGGGGCGCAGTGCCGCGCACACGCCTGCGGCGATGGCTTCCTGCCCCAAGGACAGGTGAATCGGGCTTCTGACCTTGTCGGTCGGATAGATGTCGGCGATTGTCTCTTCGACTCGCCGAATCAGATACAGACGCCCGTAGATGTCAGCGATTCGCTCCCTCAAGGCAGCCGCTCCCAATCAGCGATCTCATGCACCGCCGCACTCGCTCCGTCCAGCTGGCGGGTCACAAGTCGTCCTCCCGGGGTGACGGTGAACTTGAAGGCCTGACCGACGCGGTCGAGCGCCTCGTAGCCAGAATCCGCCAGCCACAAGGAGACGTAGTACTCGCCGGGATACAGCCGTTGGTCGTGAAGGGTCACGCGCACCGCAACGCGGTCCTCGAGTTGCAGGAGCGGAAAGTCCGAATCGACTGCAACCAAGTGATAGACGGGTATCCCGCTCGCGGATGTGACCTGCAACGACATTCTACCTTCACGGACGGGCTCATTGAACTCCATCTCCAGGTCGACGACGATGTCGTCGCCGATCGTAAAAGTCTCGCATTCGTCACCAGCACCGTTGCGCGTGGTGGCGCGCACAAAGCGGGCACGTCCGTCTCCCGTCCTTTCGCGAACGACGGAGAGGTCAGTCGCCCCGGATGATGCGTCCACGGTGAGGTAGCGGCCCACGACATCCTCCACCCGTCCCCGCATGACGATCTCTCCCTTTTGAAGGAGAACCGCACTGGTGCAGAGCCTGCTGACCGACCCCATGTTGTGGCTGACAAAGAGGACGGTCCGTCCGCCACGCGCGACGTCGCTCATCTTGCCGATGCACTTCCTCTGAAACATCACGTCGCCGACCGCGAGGACCTCATCCACAAGCAGGATCTCAGGCTCGAGGTGTGCTGCCACAGCGAACGCGAGCCTGACATACATCCCACTTGAGTACCGCTTCACAGGAGTGTCGAGGTATTCGCCCACCTCCGCAAACTCGACGATCTCGTCGAGACGTCTGCGGATCTCCGCCTTACGCATCCCCAGCATCGCGCCGTTGAGAAAGATGTTCTCGCGGCCGGTCAACTCCGGATGAAAGCCGGTCCCCACCTCGAGGAGACTCCCGACTCGCCCCTTCATGCGGACAGCACCTTCCGTCGGAGCCGTTACCCGAGACAGGATCTTGAGCAGCGTACTCTTGCCGGCCCCGTTGCGTCCGATGATACCGACGACCTGACCAGGCTCAACGTCCAGACAGACGTTACGCAGTGCCCACACAAGCAGCCCATGCTCTCCTGTGCCCGCAGGCGACCCGAGGCGATGTAAGGGATCGGGCTTGCCCCTCGTCCTAGCCCACCACCTTGAGAGGTCGCCGTGGAGCGTGCCTCCCCCGATAACGCCCAATCGGTAGGCCTTGCCAACGTTCTCAACGGAGATAGCGCTGCCGCTCATACCGTGTCCATAAACGTGCGCTCCACGCGGTGAAAGAGAAGAGCGCCGAAGAGCACAGCGACGAGGGCGAACGCGGCGCTGTAGAGAAGCATCGGCCCGGATACGGTGCCGGCCCCAAGAAAGCCCCGGCGGAACGCCTCGATGATCGAGGTCATAGGATTTGCGACCATGACCCAGCGCCACTTGCCGCTCACTGCAGACAGCGGGATCACCATCGGCGTCGTGTACATCAGCAGTTGCACGCCGAACGTGACCAGGTACTGAAGATCGCGATACTTGGTCGTCAGCGCAGAAACGATGATGCCGAGTCCGAGGCCAAGTCCGGCCATGGTCAGAATCTCGACGGGCAGGAGCAGCGCCCAGACGCTAACGTGGGCACCAGTGCCCTTGATCACGAAGTACGCCAAGAAGCCGAGAAACAGCAAGAACTGGATTCCGAAGGCCACGAGATTCGACAGCAGTGTCGAGAGCGGCACCGTGAGGCGGGGGAAGTAGACCTTGCCAAAGATCTGGGCATTCATCAGGAACGTGCCCGACGTCTTCGTCAAGCACGCGGCAAAGTACGTCCACATGACCGTACCGGACATGTAGAACAAGAACTGCGGCAGTCCGTTGGTCGGAAGGTTGGCGATACGGCCAAAGACGACAGTGAAGACGATGGTCGTCAAAAGGGGCTGAATGAGGTACCAGAGCGGTCCAAGGATAGTCTGCTTGTAGAGCGCGACGAAGTCACGCCAGAAGAACAGCATGATGAGCTCTCTCGACGCCCAGAGCTCGCGAAGGCGAAGGTCGATCCATCGGCCTTTCGGCCGGATGACGATCGTCCACTCGTCATCATGCGAACGATGCGCGGTGTCGCCCTCGGTGGCGACCCCGGTTGAGCCGGGGGGGGCGGCGCGATCCGTACTCAATCGGACGCCGTCACACACGGGCTACGTTGCGCGACGAGACAGGCATTCCAGTCCGCCTGGCCCGGCGGCCGATCTACGTCTGGGTAGGCGGTGAGCGCCGTACGGCATAGGCCAGCGTCGCCCAGCGCGAAGTCGAGCTCCAGCGGGAAGAAGAATCGCATCTCGTGCTCCTCGTGGACCTCAGACAGAACGCGCGCACCCTGTGTAGTAAGCACGTCGTACGTCACGACACAGGTGTGACGCGACTCGTCGACGGCCCCGCTGGCGAAGCGAAACACCTTCCTGGCACCAGCCACGACCGTCTTCTGGCGGCTTCCAGGGCCGACCGACAGCACTGCCGGGCCATACCAGAAGTCGGCCACAAACACGCCTCCGGGACGCAGATGGGCCGCCACCGTACGCAGAGCATCAGTGACGTCTGCATTGGCGCGTTGATAGCCAAGCACGGCGAACATCATGAGGACTGCGTCGTACTCCTGGCCGTCTCGGTAGTTGCGAATGTCGCCTTCGCGCAAGTCGACGATCGTGTCGTCGGACAGCTTGCTGCGGGCATGCGTCAACATGTCCGGCGACAGGTCTACGCCAGTGACGGCATAGCCGCGCTGTGCCAGGGGGAGCGCGTGCGAGCCCGTGCCACAGCCCAAGTCAAGGACGCCACGAACTGGGCCTAGCGCATGACGCGCAAAGAGAACCTCGAGGATATCGATTTCGGCTTCGTAGTCCTTGTCCCCGTAGAGCACGTCATAGGACGACGCGTACCCACTCCCAAAACGCAGTCCGCCCATACGCGCATCTCCGGTCATCGCAGACGCCTCCGGTCACGACGGAGCGTCATACGTTGCCGAACCAGTTCCGTGGCCACATCTCATACGCCGCCTTCAGCTCCTCGATGCCGGCGTCCAGAGAGCGTCTAGCCACATAGCCCTGCGCAGCCAAGGCCGCGCTCGAGATGGTATAGCTGCGCTTGTCTGGGTCGCTCCCGATCTGCGCCAGCTCGACGCGGCACCCAGGAACGTGACGCTGAACGACCATGGCCAGGTCACCCTTGGTCAGATTGCTGTCATCCAGACCAAGATTGTACACGCCACCGACCATCTGCTCGGAGCTCTCGAGGCAGTGGGCGATGCAGTCGGCAGCATCCCGCACGTGCACGAAGTTCCTGCGGAACGAATGGTCGAAGACCACGATGGAACGCGCGGTGCACGCGGCGTACACGAAATCGTTGACGAGCAGATCCGCGCGCATGCGCGGGGAGGCGCCGAACATCGTCGCCATCCTTAAGCTGAGCGAATTCCCCGCGCCCAAGACCAGTTGCTCCGCCTCGCACTTCGTCTGTGCGTACACCGAAATGGGTGCGAGCGGGGAGTCCTCGGTACACACCGCGTCCGACGCGGTGTGCCCATATCCGCTGTTGGTGTTGGGGAAGATGATCAGCTGGGACGGCGTGCGGAGCCGCGTGAGCAGGTCGATCGCCTCGAAGTTGACCCCACGTGCTTCCCATGGGTCGCGATTGCACACAGGCGCGCCGACGAGTGCCGCCAGCGGAACGATCGCGTCGACGTCCCGGAGCACCCCCCGCATGAGCTTCTCGTGTCTCGCGTCGCCGCGGACAAAGTCGAAACCAGGATGCGCACAGTATTGGAACAGGCTGGTCTGCCCGTACATCAGGGAGTCGACTGCGCGAACCGCGAAGCCGCCATCGAGAAGCCTGCCGACGAGGACCGACCCCAGATACCCGGCCGCACCGGTGACAAGAATGCGCTGCGTCATATGGCGTCACTCCCGTGTGCTGCTGGCATAGTGGAGTCGGGTACCGTCCCGAGGGACAACGAGCTCATCCCATGACCTCGTTGAGGTGGGCGGCGACCTGCTCGACCTGGCTCACTGTCAGCGCCGTCCCGGAGGGCAGGTAGAGCCCTCGGCGGGCGAGCATCTCTGTGACCGGGTGCTCCTCGCCCTCAAAGAGGCCCACGCGGTGGAAGGCCGGCTGTTCGTGCATGCCCAAGAAGAAGGGCCGGGTCTCGACTCCTCTCACGAGCAGCGCCTTCGCAACGTCCGCGGCGCTGCCGGCCTCGTCTCTGACGACCACGCCGTACATCCAGAAGGTGCTGCGGGCCCAGTCGCGCTCCACCGGGAGCTGCAGCGACTCGCACGATGCCAGGCGCTCGGCGTAGGCCGCCGCCATGGCACGCTTGTGCGCCACGATCTCATCGACGCGATCCAACTGCGCGACGCCCAGGGCGGCCTGCAGGTTGGTCATGCGGTAGTTCTCTCCCAGGTCCTCATGGTAGAAGCGCCGGTCGCTCTGAAAGCACAGATTGCGGTACGCGCGAGCGTGCTCGGCCCACGCGTCGCTATCGGTGAGGAGCATGCCCCCCTCGCCCGTGGTGATGATCTTGTTGGCGTAGAAGCTGAAGCAGGCGATGTCCCCCAAGCCGCCGCAGCGCCGACCCTTGTATTCCGCGCCGTGCGCCTGTGCGGCATCCTCGATGAGCGCCAGGCCATGACGATCCGCGAGCTCGCGCAAGGAGTCCATGTCCGCGGGATGGCCGTACATGTGCACCGGCATCACGGCACGAGTGCGCGGCGTGATGCGTGCCGCGACCCGGTCGACGTCGAGGCACCAGGTCTCTGAATCGCAATCAACCAGAACCGGGAGCGCGCCGTGCTTCGTGATGGCCTGGGCACAGGAGATGATGGTGAAGGATGGCAGGATGACCTCGTCGCCCGGTTGCAGGCGAAGGCAGCTCACGGCGACATCGAGCGCAGCAGTGCCGCTGGAGACAGCGACCCCGTGCTTCATGCCGCAATACTCGGCCCAGCGCCGCTCGAACTCGTCGAGGTAGAGCCCGGCGGACGACACCCAGCCGGTGCGCACACAATCGGCGACGAGCTCGAGCTCGCGTTCGCCCAGCGTCGGTTCGTTGACCCGGATCACCTAGAACCGTTCCTTCTCTTCACACTCGAGGTACGGACCCTGCTTTACCTCCAGGAAGAGCGTGTCTTCAATCATGCGGAGCCCGTGGCCGCCACCCACCATGAGAATCAGGTCGCCCGCCTTCACTTCGCGGGTAGCCACGAGATTCTTCGCGTCGTCGTACACGTCCAGCAAGCATCGACCCTTGCGGACGAACAGCACCTCCGATGTCCCCACCAGATGGCGTTCCAGGGGCAGATGAAGATGCCGCTCCACCTCGCCGCCAGCGGGGTACGCGATGAACCCCACCTGCTGCTTGTGGTGTGACGGCGTGACGAACGTAGTGGAATCAGGGGCGAGCTCGGCGCGGATGATGTAGCACAGCTCCGCTCCGTCCTTGGCGATGATTTCGAAATCGGAGGTCCAGGGCGTCATAGGCGCACGCTTCTCTCCCCGACCAACCACGCGCACTCGCTTCTCAGGCCATCCTCCAGCTTGGTTGAGGGATGATAGCCCACGCTCACCGCGATTCTTCCCACGTCCGCCCAAGTGTCGCGAACGTCGCCCGACTCGGAGGGTTGCTGGTCCACTGAGGGCCGAACTCCGAGCATGTCGCCGAGTGTCTCGACGGCTTCCGTCAGGGTCACCCGATTCCCCCCACCGATGTTCATCACGGCACCGCCCAGGGCTTCACGTGCGCGCACGAGCCCCTCCACGATGTCATCCACGTAGGTGAAATCCCGCGTCTGCGCGCCGTCACCGTAGATCACGATCTCGCGGTCCTCGAGCATGGCTTTGATGAACTTGTGAAACGCCATGTCCGGCCGTTGCCGCGGCCCGTAGACAGTGAAGAACCGTAGCGAGACGGCATCGAGACCGTGGTTGGCGTGGTACAAGAGGCAGAGGTGCTCACCGGCGAGTTTGGTGACACCGTACGGCGAGCGCGGCCGCGGCAACATGTCCTCCCGCAGCGGCAGCTCGTCCTGGTCGCCGTACACCGACGACGACGAGGCGTAGATCACTTTGGGCACGTCGGCGGCGACGCAGGCCTCAAGCAGCTGCTGCGTCGCCAGTACGTTGTTGCGCGCGTAGACCTCAAAGGAGCTGCCCCAACTGGCGCGCACGCCAGCCTGGGCGGCGAGGTGGTAGACGCAGGCGCTGCCGTGGAGGAGCTCGCCGAGGGCAGAGCCCCCTGCGCCGCTCGCGTCCAGGCTGCCCGGCGCAGGCTCGGCGGCCAGGTCAAGAATGTTCACCTCGCGCAGAGCAAAGGCGGGGTTGGCGCGCGCACCCGAGAGGTTTGCTTCTTTCATCGCCCGTGGGTAGTAGTCTTCGAACGAGTCGATGCCGACCACCTCGTGCCCGTCGGCCAACAGCCTGTCCGTCAGGTGCGATCCTATGAACCCGGCGCAGCCGGTGACCACCATGTGCCCCTTCACAGCGCCGCGACCTCGATGCCGTACACGGCGTTCAGCCCCGCCGCCAGCTTCGAGACGCCGTAGGGCGAAATCGGCCGCGGCATCAGGCTCTCGGTCTTGGGCAGTTCCTGGGCGCGGCCGTACACAGACGAAGACGAGGCGATGACCACCCTCTTCGTCCCAGCGTCGCGCGCCGCCAGAACCACGTTCAGCGTGCCGGTGACGTTGACCTCGTTGGTGGTCAGCGGATCCTGGATGGAGCGCGACACCGACCGCAGGGCCGCCAAGTGGATCACGCAGTCCACGCCGAGCGTGGCGTGGGTGCGCTCGTAGCTGCGCAGGTCGCCCTCGACGAACTCCACCTCGCCGCCAACCGCGGCCAGGTTCTCGCGCTTGCCGGTCGAGAGGTCATCGTGCACGCGCACGGCGTGGCCGCAGCGCAGCAACTCGGCTGTGACGTGCGATCCGATGACGCTGGCTCCACCGGTGACGAGGACGGTCGTCAACGTGATCTCCGTCTTCCCCACATCCGCTGCACCGTTTCCGCCCCCTCATTGCCGTGTTGGCCCACTATACCTTCTCTCTTGACCAGCGGGGCTCGCACCAGACCCGTGGGCACGCCGCGAGCATGCACGCAACCGCCGGGGACTGGGCTTGACCCCCTCGCCCTGAAAGGGAGTCGACCGTGGGGACGAGATGGATCAAGTACCCGCCCGAGTTTCGTCAGGACGCCGTGCGCCTGTACCGCTCTCGTACGCGCGGCATCAACAAGACCGCCCGCGAGCCGGGCGTGGCGCCGGAGTCGCTGCGCCGCTGGGTACGACGGGCCGAGATCGACCAGGGCGAGCGTGGGTGCCTGACCAGCGAGGAGCGCGAGGAGGTCAGGCGCCTCCATCGCGAGAACGCCATTCTGCGCGAGAGGAAGGAGATCCTGTCCAAGGCTGCTGGCTTTGTTCGGCAAACCGATCTGCGCCAATGAGGTTCCGGGTGATCGACGAAGAGAGAGCACACCGCACCGTCTCCCACCTGTGCCGCGCGCTCGGCGTGACGCGCGCCGTCCATCACGCCTGGGAGCGGCGCCCCGGGCGCCGCGCCGACGCGACTCCGAAGAGTGCGCCAACGGGCAATGCGAGAGGATTGTGGGGCGGGTGCAGGTGCACCGCCCCACAATCCTGAGCACTTCAGATGATGCTGAAGTTGCCTCCCCAAACGCCGAGCTGCCAATTACCGATCGTTGGGCCCCAGTGGATCCGCATGCGATAGCTGCCTAGCGGCTGGTCGATGGTCCATGGAATGGAATAGCTCGTGCCGCCATTCGCGGCCACTGTGCCGACTTCATACCAGACACCGCCATCACTGACGGCCCACACACGATAGAAGCCAGTCGGGTACGCACCTCCGACTGAGAACAAGACGCTATGGACGCTACCGCGCAGCCAGTTGTCCCCACCGGCGGGACTCACGACCGTGGGCACCGGGCTGCTCGCTATACCGAAGGAAGCGCTCCAGGCGCCAAGCGTCCAAGTACCAATAGTCGGTCCCCAGTGGACGCGGATTCGGTAGGGGCCGGCAGGCTGAGTAAGCGTCCACGGCACTGCGTAGCTGGTGCTGCCGTTGGCGGGCAGGGTAGCCAACTCATACCAAGATCCCGCGTCGCTTACCGCCCAGACACGGAAGTACCCAAGCGTGCCCGCATAGGATGTAAACCTGACGGTCTGCTGAGAACCCCACTCCCATGATTCTCCGCCCACCGGGTCGGTCACGATGGGCTGCGGGTCGGGTGCGACGGTGAAGGAGCCACTCCACGCTCCCACAGTCCACGCGCCAACGGTCAATCCCCAGTGCACGCGAATGCGGTAGGTGTCGTTCGGTTGGGTAATCGTCCACGGGACGCTGTAGGACGCACTCCCATTCGCAGCCACCGTGGCCAGCTCGAACCAGGTGCCAGCCGAGTTGACAGCCCACACCCGGAAGAACCCGAGCGTGGGAGAGGACCCAGTGGCGAACACCACGTTGTGAGTTGAGCCAATCAGCCACGTCTCTCCACCCGCGGGGGTTGTTACCGAAAGAGCTGGATCCGCCTCAAACGTCACGCTGATCGTGTGTGCCGCCTGCACGTTGTTGAACGTGTAAGTGCCCGACGTCACCGCCGCCGGGTTGGACACGCCGTCGACGAGAACATCAAGTACGTGGTAGCCCGCGCTTGGGGTGATCGTGAAGACCTGGTTGGTGCCCTGCGCCACCCAGGTGTCCCCGGACGGCGTGACTGTGCCGTTCGCGCCCGCGCTCGCCGTGATCTTGAAGGCGTTGACCACGAACGTCGCGTCGATCGTGTGGTTGGCCTGCACGTCCGTGAACGTGTACGTCCCGGACGCCACTGCGGTCGGGTCGTTGACGCCATCCACGAGCACCGTGTCGATGCGGTAGTTGTTGTTCGCCGTGATCGTGTAGGTCTGGTTGCCGCCGATCGGCACAGTCTGGTTGCCGAGCGGCGCGATGGTGCCGCCCGCCCCGGCCGTCGAGGTGATGACCGCATTGGCCTGCGTGAACGTCACCCGGATGCTGTGGTTTGCCTGCACGTTGGTGAACGTGTAGGTGCCGGCTGCCGGGGCAACGAGGCCGGGCACGCCGTCGATCAGCACCTCGTCGACGCGGTAGTTGGCGTTCGGGCTCCAGGTGAACGTCTGGTCCGCGCCCTGCCCCACCTCGATCGCGCCGGTGGGCGTGACGCTGCCGTTGGCGCCGGCACTCGCCGTGATGGTGAAGCTGGTGCCCACCACGTCGACGTTGGAGTATGACTTGACGGTCAGCTCCGGCAGGCCCCGGCCGTAGCCGACGGTGTTCTGGGCGACCACCCGGTAGTAGCGGGTGGTGGTCGCCGGGTCGAAGGCAACCGGGTCGTTGAAGGCCCTGGCCTGGTGGATGTTGTCCAGATCCAGGGGCGACTGGATCGTCCCCGCCGTGGCCCAGGTCTGGCCCAGGTCCTCAGACCGCTGGACCAGGAACGAGGTCTCGGTGATGGAGTTGTCGTTCCACGCCAGGGAGGCGGTCTTGTTGGTCCCCGTGCCGCTGAGCGTGACGGCCAGGTTGCTGGGTGCGACCGGCGGCAGAGCCAGCGCCTGCGGCCGCATCATGTCCATCTCTTCGTGGCTGAGGATGTGGCAGTGCCACACGTAGCCCCAGCCGTTGTTGACGAGCTGGTTGGTGATCAGGTTGGGCAAGGGGTCGCCCTGCACGTCCACGCTGTTGAAGAGCTTGGTGGAGCCGGCCGGGTCCATGGGGTTGAGGTTGCGGATGGCGTTGTCCACCTCCCACGGCACCTCGGGCACCACCGGACGCAGGGCCACGATGGTGTCCTCGAGCGGGGCCATGCGCACGGTGTCCTTCCACCCCAGCTCTTCCCTGTCCGGCGCGATGATGATGTTGTCCCACGTCACCCTGTTCAGTAACTGCACGTCGTACAGGTGGAAGTGGATGGGGTGGGTGTCCACGCCGTTGTGGGTCACACGCCAGATCTGCGTGCCGTCGCCGGCGTCGCTGATCGGCTCGATCCGCACGTCGTCCACGGGGTTGCCGTTGCCGTCGTAGATCACGTGGTTCCTGGGCAGGTTGGTGCCGTCGAGGATCTCCGTCACGGGGTTGACGAACGGGAAGAGGGTGACGTTCTGCAGACCCGGCGTGGGCGGCTGTGCCTCGATGCCGAGGTTGGCCGACATGCGGCCGAACTCGTCAAACGTGACGGAGTTCATCTCGTCGTGGATGGCCTTGGGCTGCACGGCGATGCTGCTCTTGGTGGTCGGCTTCTTCAGCGTGTTGAAGCCGAAGGTGGCCGTGTCGTTGACGCGCAGGAAGCCGTCGCAGATCTGCAGCGTGCTGCCGAGCGCGTTGCAGTCGCTGGCACCCGAGAAGCTGGTGCCGTAGGCGGAGTTGTAGGCGGCCTGGCCGACGATGATGGGATGCTGGCTGCTCTCGAACACGCCCGAGCCGTCGGTCTTGTGGCTGAAGGCGCTGCGCAGCTTGGTGAGGTTGAAGGCCGCGGCCGGAGCGGCGGCGGCGATCTTCACGCGCATGATGGTGCGCGTGTTGGGGCCGTAGCCGGGCAGCACCGCGGCCGGTCCGTTGGGGCTCAGGTCGGGCTGCCCCGTGAAGTAGTCGTAGCTGGGCACGCGGGCCGGGAACGCAGCCGGCGCGTCGTTGTACATGATGAGGGTCTTGCCGGCGAACTTGGAGAAGTCGACGATCACGTCGGCCCGCTCGGCGGGAGCCAGCAGCAGGGAGTGCTTGTCCACGTTGCCGACGTCGAACCTGGTCGGGTCCTCGATCCAGGTGGTCTCCTGCTGCCCGTCCACGACCACCGGCGCCGGCAGGAACCCGCCCTCGGTGCCGATCTGGATCCAGTCGGGTCCGGCTGTCGTGGCGTTGTGCACCGGCGTCGGGAAGACCACCGGGTCGGTCTGGGCGGCTGCGAGCAGCAGCGGATCCAGCGCGACCTCGCTGTCGGTGCCGGTGGACGGGTCGGCCACGTACCACTGGAAGTTGAAGAAGCGGTCGTTGGCCGCGTTGAGGAAGCGGAAGCGGTAGCTCTTGGGCTGCAGCGTCAGCTCAGGGTAGGCCACGCCGTTCACGATCGGCGTGTCGTTGAACTGCTCCATGCCGGCCGAGATGTTGGGCGTGCCGGGGATCTGCTGCGGCTCGCAGAACGGGTCGGTCTGGTAGGTCCAGGTGGCCGGGTCGTTGAGGTCGCAGGCGGGGTCGTAGTAGGGGTTGGCGATGGGCCCGTGCTCCGTGTCCGCCGCCGGCGGCCAGAACCACGGGCCGTACATCCAGCGGCCGTAGGCGCTCAGGCCACCCGGGTCGCCGGGGTTCTGCGCCGGCATGTACACGTGGTGGTACCAGAAGTCGCCGTAGCGGCCCCACCGGGACTGGTCCCAGGTCGGGTCCTGGCCGTAGCTGATGATGTTGCCTTGCGCGTCCTTGACGTCGTAGAGCTGGTGGTCGTCCGGGACGAAGGTACGGTCCTGGACGATGAGCGGGATCTGCTCGGACGGAATGGTGCCCGTGTCGACCAGCTTCTGCTCGGTCTTGTCGCTGATGATGTAGCCGGCGGCCTCGCCCGCGTACACGTTGAGGCGCGTCGTGCCCCAGGCGTGGTCGTGGTAGAACATCAGCCGCGCGCTCTGCTGGTTGGTGTAGTAGAAGGTCATGACGCCGTCGTCGGGGTCGTTACCGACCGCCATGTCCGGCACGTAGCGCACGTCCACGCCCTCCGGCCACGGCGTGTCCTCGTTGGCCGGCGTGATCCACTGGTGCGGCGTGCCGTCGCTGATCCACGGGCTGATGCCGCCGTGGAGGTGCAGCGTGGCGCGGTTGTCCTTGAAGCAGTCGGGGGACTTGGGCGACTCGGTGCACGGCTGGTTGCGCACCTCATCCATCACGGTGCCCTGGTCGACCGGGTCGGGCAGGCCCATGGGGCCCATACCCGAGCCCATCAGCGTGCTGTCCGTCGGCAGGAAGAGATCGCCGTCGGCGTTGTTGGGCAGCAGGTTGCGGAACACCACGCGGACCGGCTTGTTCTTGGTGGCCAGGATGACCGGCCCGAGCCACTGCGGCGAGGTGACGCCGTAGGCCTGCAGGCCGTCGATCATCACGGGCACCTTGGTGCCGTCGAGGAGCTCGTTCTCCAGCGCGACGTGCTGGCTCACCCCCGGATGGGCCGCGACCCAGGAGGGCGTCTCTACCTGCACGTACGCGCGCACGAGCGTCGCCGGCAGGTCGGTGTTGAACTTGGTGCGGTACTGGACGAGGGCGATCTCGTACTCATCCGACTTGATGGGGTTGCTGTCGGGGCCCGCGTAGTTCTTCTGCTCGGGCACGCCGAGGGGGAGGAACTTGCTTGCCGGGTCGGGGCAGCTGCCGGGCACCGCAGGGTTGCAGAGCATGGGCAGTTGGTCCTGGAACTTCTTGATGCCGCCGGCCGTGACGTACCCGCTGCCGGGGGCCGTCACGGCGATGTCGCTGACCAGGCCGTTGTCGACCGTGGCATTGGCGGTGGCGCCGGAGCCGCTGCCCACGGAGTCGCTGATCGTGACCGTCGGGGCCGAGGTGTAGCCGGCCCCCACGTCGTCGACCATCACGTTCTGCACGTCGATGGTGGTGACGGCGGAGGCGCCGGCGCCGGCGTTGGCCACCGGGTCGAGCAGGGTACCGTCGCGGATCACGACCTGGGGCGCGGTCATGTAGCCCGAGCCGGCGTTGTCGATGACGACGGCCGTGATGGCGCCGTTGGCGTCCTTCTCGGCGTGGGCCACGGCCTTGACGCCGTCCGGGTCGTCCGGCATGTCGAAGTCCACCGTGGGGAACTGGTAGCCGCTGCCGGCGTTCTGCAGGGTGACGGAGTCGACGCCGCCGTAGGCTGTGGCCACGGCGTCGGTGGTGGCGCCGCCGCCGGAGATGGCGACCACCGGCGCTTTGTAGCCGGCGCCCGGGGCGGTGACGTTGATGGCGACGATGCCTCCGGTGTTGGTGATCGTCGCCGTCGCCGTGGCGCCCGTGCCGGCGCCGGTGATCGTCACCGTCGCCGTCGAGTAGCCGCTGCCCGGGTTCGTCACGGCGATGCCGGTGACGACACCGTTGCCGCCGACCGTGGCGACCGCTTCGGCGCCGGTCCCGTCACCGGTGATGGCGACGACGGCGTCGGGGAGCGTGAGCGGGCTCAAGGCCCAGTTGGGCCAGGGCCCGAAGTAGTGGGGTACCTGGGTGCTGTCCTGCGGGTCGGCGGGCAACGCCTCGCCTTGCGTCATCTTCACCATGAACAGCGCGGTGAGCACCGCGACCGCTATGAAGACGAGGATGCTTGCCTTCCCAAGCGACATGTGTCGTGCGACTCTGGCAGCCATGAGAACCCCTTCCCCTACGCCTCGAACCCCGACGTGTCTTGGCCTAGCTTCTGTGCTGTCTGGACCGTCTCCGACGTGCCCGCAGGTGCAGGCGCCTCCCTGTCGGCAGACGCGTCCGCCCGAATCATGGCCCGCTCCGTCAAACTCCGAACACGGCTGTATGGCCTGACTTTACCTAGACAAAGTGCATAGTGGGCCGCCTTCGGCCGCCTTCGGCCGCCCGGCCGCGCGCCCGCCCCCGCTGCGCCCGCTGCGCCCGCCCCCGCTGCGCCCGCCGCGCTCGCCCCCGCTGCGCCCGCCGCGCGCCCGCCCCCGCTGCGCCCGCTGCGCCCGCCCCCGCTGCGCCCGCCGCGCCCGCCCCCGCTGCGCCCGCCGCGCTCGCTGCGCCCCGCCGCGCCCGCCCCCGCTGCGCCCCCGCCGCGCCCCCGCCGCGCGCCCGCCGCGCGCCCGCTGCCGGCCTCCTCCACGGTCCCCCTCGGCCCTCTGCCGACTCGAGCGCTTGCCGACCACTGGCCCCCGCGCACGTCCGGGCCGCACGGGCGGAGGGGAGGTTACCCGACGGCAAGTGGCGCCATCCACGCAACATCTTTGGCGCCATCCGCGCAACATCCGTGGCGCCATGAATGACGTCATGGACGACGCCATGGATGACGCCACTCCCCGACGCCTACGCCGGTCTCCCGGGCGCAGCGCGCGGACAGGGCAAACGCGCGGGGGCCGACCACTGGCCCCCGCGCACGTCCGGGCCGCACGGGCGGAGGGGAGGTTACCCGACGGCAAGTGGCGCCATCCACGCAACATCCGTGGCGCCATGAATGATGTCAGGGACGACGCCATGGATGACGCCACTCCCCGACGCCTACGCCGGTCTCCCGGGCGCAGCGCGCGGACAGGGCAAACGCGCGGGGGCCGACCACTGGCCCCCGCGCACGTCCGGGCCGCACGGGCGGAGCGGTCGGGACCTCAGGGAGCCGGGGTCGGGGCGGCGCTGGGCGACTCGGGGGAGACGGTCCCGTCGGCCATCTCGAGGTGGCGCGTGCCGAACGGGATGAGGTTGCGCGCGTGCGTGGCCATCATGATGGTCAGACCGCGCTCCTCGTGGATGCGGCGGAAGATCGCCATGATCTCGGCCTCGGTGTCCTCGTCGAGGTCGCTGCTCGGCTCGTCGGCCAGCAGGAGCGTGGGCTGGTTGATGAGAGCCCGGGCCACGACCACCCGCTGCTGCTGGCCGGCGGAGAGCTCGCGCGGCAGCGCGCCGGCGCGATGCCCCAGGCCGACCAGCTCGAGGAGCTCTCGGGCCCGCTCGACGCCGTCGGCGGGCCCCGCGTCGCTGAACTCCAGCGGGAGCGTGACGTTCTGCTCCAGCGTGAGCCCGGGCATGAGGCTCGGGAACTGGAAGACGAACCCCATGTTGCGATTGCGCAGGTTGCTGCGCTCGGCGTCGCTGATGCCCCAGAGATCCACGCCGTCCACCTTGACGGTCCCGCTGGTCGGGATCGCGAGGCCGGCGGCGATGTTGAGCAGGGTCGTCTTGCCGCAACCGGAGCGCCCCGTGATGATGAGGTAGTCGCCGGCCTCGATGTCGAGGTCGACGTCACGCAGCGCCGCAAAGGTCGCGGCGCCCTTGTCGCCGTAGGCTTTGCCCACGCCGCGCAGGGAGACGGTGGTCATGGCCTCTCTCCCCTCATTCTCACTCCCTCATCGCCACGGCCGGCTCCTGCCGCGAGGCGCGGAGCGCCGGCACGAACGCCGCCGCGGCGGCGACCGCGAGGGCGACCAGCAGGCCCACCACCACGAGCAGGACCAGGCTGAGAGCCGACGGCAGCAGGATCGTGAACCCGAGCGCGGACACGAGCAGGTCGTGGAAGAAGTAGACCACGACCGTCGCGAGCACCACGCCGGCGAGGCCGCCGGCCAGCGCGAGGAGGCCGGCCTCGGTCATGTAGGCGAGGAGCACGTAGCGCTGCGTCGCGCCGAGCGCGCGCAGCACGCCGATCTGCCTGCTGCGCTCGTTGACGGACATCCAGAAGATGACGCCCATCAGCGTGAGCGAGAGGATCACGGTGAGCACGACGATCACGATCAGGGTGCGCAGCACGCCCGAGATCTGATCCCCGTAGGAACTGAACATCTGCACGGACGGCACCGCATCCACCTCGGGCACCGCCTCGCCGATGGCGGCGGCGACCTGACTGCGGTCGGTCCCCTCGTCGACCTTGACGAGCACCGACGAGACGGTGTCGGTGAGCACCGGCAGCGCCATCTTGGCCTCGGTCTGGGAGATCTCCTGCATGGCGTTCGCGGTGGGATACGTCATGAACAGCGTCTGGTCGAGGTTGGTGCCCGTGCGCTCGAGGTTGGCGACGAGGTCGAACTCGTACCCGTAGAGCTTGATCTTCTCGTCGCCCTGTGGGACGAAGACGTCTGACCCGCCCACGGCCTGGCCGATCTGCAGGTCCCGGCCGAGGTTCTCCGCGAGCCACGGCGCGATGGTGAAGTCGGTCACCGGGTCGAACGCGAACATGAACATGAGCGACACGGAGCAGCACGACGAGTTGGCCATGGACGTGAGATACAGCTGCGGCGAGGCCTGAGCGACGCCGGACACTGCCCTGACCTCGTCGACCACTCCGCGCGGCATGTAGGTGTTGGTGGCGTTGCCGAGCAGCAACGCGCCCTCCACCCCGGTCACCGACCCGCGCGGGACGACCACCACGTCGGCGCCGAGCCGCTCACGGGCGAGGCGCAGACTCTCCTGACCGCCGCGCGAGATGACGACGGTGGTGAGCACCATGGCCGCCACCAGGAGCGCGCAGCCACCCACCAGCCAGCTCCGGAGAGGGTTGGCGGAGATGCCCGAGCGGGCGAGCCTGATGAGGCTGGAGAGGCTCAGGCGCGCAGCCCTGTCAAGCGGCGGCCACGGCCCTGGCAGGGCCGCTGGGGCGCCGCATCTCGCCGAGCACCAGCACGGCGATGCCGAGCGCCACCGTGATGCCGCCGGAGACCAGCAGGGTGGGCTTCATCGCGGTGTTGCACACCATCTCCGGGTTCATGCAGGTGCCGATGAAGCTGGTCGGGATGAGGATGGTGAGGATCCCGAGGATGGTCGTGAGGATGCCGATGACGCGGATGGTCTCCTTGCGCCTCGCGAAGAGAAGGAGCGCGCCGAGGGCGACGAGCGGCACGCCGGCGATGATCTCCGCCCGAGCGGACCACAGGCATTTCATCATCCGGTACGGCACGGCAGCCGACTCCATGGAGTCCTGCATGCCCCCCGTGCTGGCGTACTGGACGACGCCTGCGTCGCTCGTCCTCATGTTCAGCGTCGCCGGGTGATCTGCGCCGTACTCGCAGTTGGTGAACTGTGGCACGATGATGATGACCAGCCCGAGGACGATGATGAGGACCGCGAGTACCTTCACGTGGACGCCCCTCTCCCTGTAGCAAGGCCCCGTCGACGGAGGGGGCCTTTGAGCCGGGATTGTATGGTAGCGTTCTGAGCCCGTCCAGATACGAGGCGTTGACGGGAGACCGATCGGCTCCAGGGAGGACGAGCTGGACATCGTGAGACCGGCCAGGCTCACGCTGGCTGTGGCGGCGCTGCTCGCGGCGACCGCCCTGGCCGCGGGTCTTGCGGCCTGCAGCGGCGGCGACGGCGGCGAGCCGCAGGCCGGCGTCGCGCCGCGCGCCGCGTCCGCCGTCGACGCCGGGGTCACCAACGGCGCGACCACCTATCTCGCGCGTGACCTCGTGGCGATCATGGCCGACGCGCCGACCCAGGGCGCGCGCTTCGCGGCGGCGTCACGTGACGCCCAGGCCGACTCCGGCAGGCCTGCGCCCGCGCCGCGGCTCGACCCCGAGGCGACGCCCGACTACTACGGCGTCGCCAACTGGACCAACACGCCGCAGATCCGCAAGTTCGTGGACCGGCTGCCGGGTGTGGGCGCTCCGGGCGCGAACGGACTGGGGCAGTACATCCCCGTCGCCGTCCCCGACACGGTCACCTATCCCGGCTCGGACTACTACGAGCTGGCGGTCCGCGAGTACTCGGAGAAGCTGCACAGCGACCTGCCGCCGACGCGGCTGCGCGGCTACGTGCAGCTCAACCTGGGGACGGACGAGATCCACTATCTCGGACCGCTCATCCGCGCCCGGCGCGGCCGCCCGGTCCGCATCAAGTTCGTGAACCAGCTGCCGCCGGGTGAGGCCGGCGACCTGTTCCTCCCCGTCGACACCTCGACCACGGGCGCCGGCACCGGCCCCCAGGGCGGCGACGCCGTGTACCCGCAGAACCGGGCGTCCCTGCACCTGCACGGCGGGCTCACGCCGTGGATCAGCGGCGGCTCCCGGTACCAGTGGATCGCGCCGGCCGCGGAGAAGAGCCCGTACCGGTCGGGACCGAGCCTGGTGAACGTCCCGGACATGTGGTTCGACGAGCAGGGGAGGCCCGTCCGTGAGGGCACGGCCGACGCGACCAACGACCCGGGGCCGGGCGCGACCACCTTGTACTTCACGAACGCCCAGAGCGCCCGCCTCCTCTACCTGCACGACGACACCTACGGTCTCACGCGACTCAGTGTGTACGCCGGCGAGGCGGCCCCGTACATCATCTCCGACGACGTCGAGGACGAGCTCGTGAGCGGCAACGCGGGCGAGCCCGAGGGCAGCCGCGCCATCGACGCGTCCGTCAAGCCAGGCACCGTCCCCGTCGCCGAGCTGCCGCTCATCATCGAGGACAAGACCTTCGTGCCTTCTGCCGAGCGGCTGCGCGGCACGGACCCGACCTGGGACCTGACGCGCTGGGGAGGCCTCGGCGGCCTCTGGTATCCGCATGTGTACATGCCGAACCAGGATGCCTCCGGTCGGATCAGGCCCATGGGGCGCTGGGACTACCTGCCCTGGTACTGGACGGACTACGAGGGCACCCAGAACGGTCCGGTGCCCAATCCGCTCCACGGCACCGTCCCTTCGCAGCCCCGTGAGAACCCGGGCACACCCGACCTCTCCGCAGTACCTAACGCGTTCCACGACACCATGCTGGTCAACGGCACCGCGTACCCGTATCTCGAGGTGGACCGCAAGGCCTACAGGCTGCGCATCCTCAACGCCTGCGGCGACCGCCAGCTGAACCTGCAGCTGTACTACGCCGCGTCCAACGAGATCGCCGAGACCGGCGCCGACGGCTCGCCGGAGCTGCAGACTGCGTCCGGCGAGGTGGCCATGCTCCCCGCCCAGCCGGCCATGAGCGGCGGCTGGCCGGCCCGCTGGCCGGTCGACACGCGCGTGGGAGGGGTGCCGGACCCGCAGGACGCCGGGCCGGCGATGATCCAGATCGGCAACGACGGCGGCCTCCTGCCGCGGGCCGTGACGCACCAGCCGACCCCGGTCGGGCTCGAACGCCGGCATCCCACCGACCAGGAGATGTCGATGGGGGAGTACCCGTCCGTGGTGGCGGTCACGACCAAGGCGCTGTATCTGGCTCCGGGCGAGCGCGCGGACGTCGTCGTGGACTTCTCGCAGGTCCCGGCCGGCTCCAAGCTGATCCTGTACAACGACGCGCCGGCCCCTTCTCCCAACGGCGACAGCCGCCTGGACTACTACACGGGCAACCGCGACCAGACGGCGATCGGCGGTGCGCCCGCCACCCAGCCGGGCTACGGGCCCAACACCCGCACCGTCATGCAGTTCCAGGTCGAGGGCCCCGCCGTGGCGCCGTTCGACCTGGAGCGACTCCAGCAGGCCCTGCCGGCTGCCTATGCGGCGGCCCAGGACCCTGTGCTCGTGCCGACCGCGGACTACTTGAGCGTCTACGGCGACGAGCTCGCGCCGAGCACCGGCGAGCCGCGGGCGGAGACTCAGCAGGAGGACGCGCAGGGCGCCGGGATGCCGTCCGAGGACCTGCAAGGTGCGGCCGGCGAGGACGTGCTGGACGCGGCGGGCGCCGCCGTGCCCGCGGAGGAGCGCGGCGCCCTCGCCTTCACGCCGCTCGGCAGGCGATTCCGGCTCACGCTGCCCGTCCAGGGCAAGATGGTGAGCGACCTGTTCGATCCGCTGTACGGGCGCAAGACCGCGGCGCTCGGGGTCGACGCGCCGCTCTCGGCCATCGGCATCAGGACGGCCGTGCCGTATTCGGCGGTCGACCCCGCCACGGAGTATCTCTCGCTGGACGCGGAGGCGACGCCGCCGCAACTGGGCGACGCCACGCAGATCTGGCGCATCACCCACGACGGCACGCTCTCCCACAGCGTGGCGTTCAACGGGTTCGATGTGCAGGTGCTGACGCGCGCGCGGCGCGAGGGCGCCGCGCGCGCGCCTGACCCGGGCGAGCTCGGCTGGAAGGACACGCTGCGCGTCGACCCGCTGGAGTCAGTGCTCATCGCGGTGCGCCCGGTGCTGCCCGAACTCCCGTTCAGACTCCCGGCGAGCGCCCGCGCCCTGGACGTGACCCTGCCGCTCGGGGCCGAGGGCGCCTTCACCCAGCTTGACCCGGTCAGTGCGGCGCCGCTGACCAACGAGGTCGTGAACGCCATGGCCGACCTCAGCTTTGAGTCGTGCTGGGGCATCCACCTCCCGGGAGGCGAGGAGAGCCACACGGTGCGCCCGCTGGTGCTGCAGGGGACGACGGTGGCGCCCGCGTCACTGACGGCGACGGCCGGTGGCGGCGGCGTGGACCTCTCGTGGGCGCCGCCGCTGTTCCCGCCTCCGGTGACCGGGTACGTCGTGCAGCGGGCGGCGGACGAGGGCTTCACCGCGGCCGTGCAGACCCTCACGTCGGGCGGCGACGCGGCCGGCTTGACCGACACGACGGCGCCGGGCGGGGCCGTCTCGTTCTACCGCGTGCGCGCAGAGACGGCCGCCGGCTGGTCGCCCTGGTCGCCCCCGGCCGAGGTCGCAGTGCCGTGAGAGCGCCGCACCTGAGCCGATGAACCTGCCGGAGGTGCTCATGGGGGTCGCCGCGGGGATCGGCCTGCTCGCGGCGTTCACTCATGGCTTCACCGGCTTCGCCCGGCGCCCGTGGGACCGGGCACGCCTTGCCTTCGCGGTCGCCGCCGCCGCCGCGGCCGCCGGCGCGATGTCCGTGCTGGCGCTCTACGAGATCACGGACATCGACCTGCACATCACGGTCATGAAGTGGACGTTCTTCCCCGCCACCGTGATCTGGACCACGGCGATCGTCTGGTTCGTCGCCTTCTTCGCCGACGTGCGCCCAAAGTGGGTCCTCCGGACGCTCACGGCGGGCTTCGCGTTCACGCTGCTCATCAACGCCGTCCTGCCCAGGGGCATCCTCCACGAGGAGAGGGGCGACCTCATGGAGATGGAGGCCATGGGCAGCTCGGTGATGGTCATGACGGAGTCCTCGCCGCACATCCTCCAGAACGTGACCGACCTGCTCACGCTGCTGTCCTTCGCCTTCCTCTGCTACGCGGTCTACCGCGTCTATCGCCGCCCGAGCCACACCAGCCACATTCGCGCGCGTTACCTCGGAGCGATGACGGCGCTCCTCGCCGTGGCGACGTTCTTCGACGCGATCGTCGAGCACCGGGTGGTCATCAGCTTCCACACGCTCTACCTCTCGCAGATGAGCTTCGCGCTCGTGATCGTCGCGGTGAGCATGGCCCTGCGCCACGAGTCCCTCCAGGTAGAGAAGGAGCTCCAGCTGTACCGCACGAGCATGGACGAGCTCGTGGAGGCGCGGGTGCAGGAGCTCGACGAGGCTCACGCCCGCCTCGCCGAGGAGGCGAGGGAGCGGCGGGGTGTGGAGGAGACGCTGCGCCGCAGGGTCGAGGAACTCGACGCCCTCACGCGCATGGCGCGGATCCTCGCCGGACGCATGACGCTGGAACAGGCCCTCGGCGAGGCCACAGCCGCGACCGCGAACCTCTTCAAGGCACGCTACGTTCGCGTGCGGCTCTTGACCGACGGGGAGCCGGACAGGCAGGCATGCGGGCGGGCCGGCGGAGAGCAGTCGGCCGGCGACGAGCTCGAGGCGAGCAAGCAGGGCCATCTGCTCAGCACGCTCGACCTGGCCGTCTCGGACGCGGTCGTGAGAGAGCAAGACATGGTCGCCGAGACCGTCGCCGACTGGCCCGGCCTGTCGGAGGAGACCCGCCGGCAGGCTCTGGCCGACGGGATAGGCCACTTGCTGGCGGAGCCCCTGCTCGGGGCATCCGGCCCAGCGGGGACGCTGGTGATCGCCCGTGACACCGGCGCGAGTCCCTTCATGGACGACGAGCGCCAGCTCGCCCGCACAATCGGCGAGACTCTCTCCGCCGTGATCGAGATCGACAGGCTGTACAGGCAGGCCACGCGACAGGCGGCGGAAGAGGAGCGGCAGGCGCTCGCGCGCGATCTGCACGACGCCGTGACCCAGAGCATCTACAGCGCCACCCTGATCGCCGAGGCGCTGCCGGCCATCTGGGCGCGCGACCCGGCAGAGGGCGAGCGCAACCTCGAGAGCCTGCGCCGGCTCGTGCGCGCCGCCCTCGCCGAGATGCGCACCCTGCTCTTCGAGCTCCGGCCCTCGGCCCTCGAGTCCGCCCCACTCCACGCGCTGCTCGAGCGTCTCGGGGACGCCCTGGGCGGTCAGACCCAGGCCGACGTGGCGGTAGAGGTGGATTCCGGCCTCGACTTGCCGAACGACGTCAAGATCGTCTTCTACCGGGTGACCCAGGAGGCCTTCAGCAACATCGCCAAGCACGCGCGCGCCACGCGAGTGAGCGCCCGTCTCGTCGCCGTCGACGGAGGTGTGACCCTCACTGTTGAGGACGACGGGCGAGGCCTGGACCCCGAGGCGATCACCGGCAGCCAGATGGGCCTCCGCATCATGAACGAACGGCTGCAGCACATCGCCGGTACGCTCGTCGTGCGGAGCGCGCCGGGAGAAGGTACGACCATCGAGGCGACGTGGGCGTCGACTGCTTCGGACGGCCGCACCCCGGAAAGAATGGGAGCGTGAACGAGCACCAGCATATCCGTGTGCTGATCGTGGACGACCACCAGATGGTCCGGGAGGGCCTCAAGGTCCTGCTCTCGACCTACCCGGACATCCAGGTGGTAGGGGAGGCCGCGAACGGCTACGAGGCCATCGACCAATGCCGACTCCTCGATCCGGACGTGGTGCTCATGGACGTCCTCATGCCGGCCATGGACGGCCCGGAGGCCACGGCCGAGATCACGGACCTCTGCCCCGACGTGCAGGTCATCGCGCTCACCAGCTATGTGGACACGGACCGTGTGGAGGCGGCCCTGGACGCCGGCGCGATCAGCTACCTGCTCAAGGATGCCCGCCCGGAGGCGCTCACCCAGGCGATCAGAGACGCGATGGAGGGACGAGGCACCATCGACAGCACCGCGATGCGGGCGCTCATGGAGCGCCGTCAGGACGCCGTCGGCGTGAACCTCACGGCGCGTGAGCGCGAGGTACTGGCGCTCGTGGCGCGCGGCATGAGCAACAAGGAGATCGCCGCACAGCTCACGTTGAGCGTCGGCACCGTGCGCCTGCACGTCAGCAACATCCTCTCCAAGCTCGACGTGCCCAACCGCACCACGGCGGCGAAGATCGCCATGGAGCATCACCTCATCTGATCAGGGCGGCCTCGGCTCCCCGGGTCTCGGCCTATCACACTTGTCAGGGTCCGAACTGGCCGGATGCCCGTACCGCCACTCCCGTCAAGCCTGAGATGATTCGTCGCCAGGCGTCTGTCCGGGACGCGACCGGATTGGAGGGAGGACAGATGCGTGTCCTGCTCGCTACCGACCGGCCGGATCTCGGTCATGCGCTGTCCCTCTTCCTGGCCGAGCACCGCATCCACATCGTCGATGTGGTCGACGACCGCGACCGCCTCATGCTCAGGGCAGTCGCCACACGGCCGGATGTGGTGCTGGTCGACTGGAGCCTGGGCGAGGCGATCTCCGCCCGCATGATCGCCGACCTCGCGCGCGGCGACGACCCCACTCCCGTCATCGTTCTGAGCACCAGCGGAGCGACGGCTCGCGCACGGACCTCGGGAGCGGCGGCCTGGGCCACCCTCGGCGACCCGCCGGACTCCCTCCTCAGCGCTCTCCGGGCCGTGCAGTCGGCGCGCACGAACGGCGGCGGGGAGAGCGAAGGCTGACGCGGGGCGCGTCACCTGGGCCCGTGGACCCCCTCGGCCCCGGCGCCGCCGGCTCCCCCGCCGGCCCCCTTGAGCTGGGGCTCCCGGGCGGGTGCGAATTCGAGGACCACGACCGTGTGGCCGGGGCGCGTGGTCAGCAGCACCCGCTCGCAGAGCTGCAGCATGATCGTGAAGCCCATGCCCAGGCTGGCCGCCGTGGAAAAGCCCGGCATGAGTGTGGCCCGGGGCAGCATCCTGAAGTCGATCCCCGGGCCGTCGTCACTGACGGCGACCTGCAGGCAGTCGTCGCGGACGAAGGCCTGGTAGGCGCCGCCACCCGCGTGCTTGAGCGCGTTGTCGAGCGCCTCGCCGACCGCGCTCAGCAGGTCCGTGTGGCGGATCCTGCCGGGGAAGGAGGTCTGGGCCGCCCGCACCAGCCTGCGGCGCGCCGTCGCCAGCTCCGCCGGCGCGCCGAACACCAGCTGATGGCCGAGCGGGGTGCCGAGCTCGTCCGCGAGCTGCTCGTCCGTCAGGAGGATGAGCTTGCCGCCCGTCACGGCGTCGAGCACGTCCACGTAGGCATTGCGGATGCTCTCCTCCTGCCGCCGCAGCGCTCGCTCTGCCTCACGCAGCTCGGTGACGTCGGTCGCCGAGAGCACCCAGGTGTCGTCGGCGACCGGATACACCGAGAGCAGCTCGTACTTCGCCTGCCCGCGCAGGTAGATCTCGCAGCGCGCCGGTCGGGCGGCGGCGACGGCGTCGGTCACGACGTCGAAGTAGGCGCGCAGGCGCGGGTCGCTGCCGTCGCACTCGCTGAGCCGCCGCCCCACCAGCTGCCGACGCGGCAGCCGGGTGCGCTGCGACTGGATCGGGTTGAGGTCGGCGACGACGAGGTCGGCGTGCCCGTCTCCATCCTCCTCGACGCGGAACACGATGAGGCCCTCGGTGGCGTTGTCGAAGAGCCCCCGGTACCTGCCCTCGCTCTCCTCGAGCTGCGCGTGCTTGCGCTCCTGCTCGAGCGCGCTCAATCCCAGCTCCCCGAGCATGCCCACGAAGTCCGAGAGGAACGCGACCCGTCTGCGCAACTGCTCGCGTGACAAGACCGGCACCCTGTCCAGCGCCGCCAGGTACTCGGTCTCGTCGAACCCTGATCGCTGGGCCCGCACGGCGAACGCTTCGCGGTCCACATCGTCGTCCTCGAAGAGGAACTGACCGGTGTAGACGTTGGCCAGGTGCTCACCGGCCACGACCAGCGGGAACGCCACGTCCCACAGCCCGTTGCTGCAGCGGTAGGCGTAGTGCTCGGACCGGTCCATGCCCTCCACGAGGCGACGGTTGATGCTGAGGTCGCTCTCTAGACAGCCGCGCAGCGTCTCCGGGTGCTCGCGGTGATAGTGCGTGCAGATGTCCTGCCAGCCCGTCGCGATCAGCACGTTGCCGGAGAGGTCGAGGACGGCCAACGTGACGCCGAACGCAGCGGACATGCTGTCGCAGAGGCGCTGGACACGGTCCAGGTCGATCAGACTCGCCAGCTCATGCCCCTCTGCCCCCATCGGGCATCCCCTTCTGCCCGACTCGGCCGCGCCGCCCTGCGCAGGCTCGCCGGACTCCGTGTTCTCCTGTTGCGTTACCCGCCCTGCCGCCTCCGCGAACGCCGACCGGCGCGCCCGTGGAGCAGGCAGAGCGTCAGCCGGCCGGGTGAGGCCTCTGCAGCTTCGGCGGCTTCAGGAAGTGCCGGTACGACCACGCGTCCGGCCTGCGGCCGCGGCGCAGCGTGAACACCATGTACTCGATGATCGTGTTCCCCGAGACCTCCAGGTGCTCGTCGCCGAAGTCCATGGCCGCCGTGTAGTCCGAGTCCAGGCGAAAGTAGACGGGCTGCGCGATCGTCTTGCCGATGATGCCCTCCGCCCAGGCGGGGACGCGGGCGTCCTCCAGCAGGTCGTCGAGCTCCAGCACCGCCTTGGGCGCGAAGTCGACGCTGCCACGTACGTCGCGCTCCGCGAAGGTGAAGCCGAGCTGGCGCGGGTACGCCTGCAGGCCCGTCGAGTCCAGCGTGAAGTCGTCGTAGTGCCACTCCATCTCGTAGGTCTCGAAGACCAGCCGGTCGCCGCGCCCGATCAGCAGCAGCGGCATGTGGACGCGGTCGCACACGCTGCGCGTGACGACGTCGGCGAACACCATGGTCAGGTCCGGCGTCGTCACCCTCCCCCAGTGCCAGCGGCTCAGGTACCTCGTGAACGGGAAGTCGCCCCAGTTGTGGTCGTGGTAGCCCTCGCCCTCGACCCGGTGCTCCGCGCCGCCGTAGACGAGCGTGCCGGTCACGCGGGCGCGCGGCTGCGGCACGCACCAGCCGAACACCTCCGGGCGACCGTAGCTGCCGAACACCACCGAGCCGTCGCCGCGCGCCCAGCCCGGCAGCAGGCTGTCGAAGCGCAGGTGCGCCTCCACGCCGTCGCCGCTCAGGTGCACCTCCCATGAAGGGTACGAGCCCTTGACCGTGCTGCCGGCGCACTCCACGTCACAGCGCTCGGTGGAGCCCCGGAACTGGTCCCGCGGGTGGTTGACACGCACGTCCAGCTGCTCGCCCCCGGGCGTGTTGACGTGCATGTAGATCTGCGGCTCCCTGCCCTGGATCGTCCCGGCGAAGGTGTGGCCGTCCTCGAAGCGCGCGTCGAAGTACCACCACTCGAAGGCGTGCTTGCCGGCCGAGGGGTGCACACCGTCGTAGTGCTCGGGGATGCCTTCGCCCAGGTCGTCGGGGTGACGGCCCCTGACGGCGCTCATGGGGAACAACGACGCCTGAAGCCGGTTCCCCCCGGTGGATTGACGATCCATGCCCAGTCTCCCTCCAGACGGCCTGCGCAGCGGCCAGTCGAATCCAGACCTCAGCATACCCTCATGGAGAGGCGGGTCCGCCGTCGACAGACCCGCGTGGTCGTGTTCGCCGTGCAGGACGTGATCAGGGACCCAGCGTTCTGGCACCTCGACCTGGTGAGCTGCCGCAACCTGCTCATTTCGAGCGGCGGGAACAGGCGCGCGGACCTGCTGCGCGCTACTGCGGCAGCTCCTCCAAGCGCTGCTGCGCCTGCTGCCCGGACGGCGTGCCCGCGCCGAGCGAGACGGCCTTCTCGAAGGCGGCGCGGGCGTCGTCGTACGCCGCCTCGGCGGCCTTGGCGTCGCCGTCCTGCTCGAAGTGCCTCGCCTGCTCCGTGAGGTAGTTGCCCTTGTTGAACCACGCGGTCTGGAAGCCCGGGCTCTCGGCGAGCACCTTCTCGACCTGGGCGATGGCCTGCTCGATCGCTCCCGAGTAGAAGAGCGACGTGGCGTAGTCGGTCCCGACGTTCGGGTCGGTGCTCTGCTTCTTCCACGCCGCGGCGTAGACCTTGGCGGCGGCGGCGAAGTACTCCGCCCCCTGGTCCCACTGCTCAGACTCGAAGGCCGCCGATCCCTGGTCGTACAGACCGTTGGCGCGCTGCACCAGCTGGGCGTAGCTCCCTCCGGTGTCGGCGCTCACAGGTGTGGCGCTCTGCGCCGACGCCGGCGTGGCGGCGCTCGTCGGCTCGCCGCCGCCGTTGACCGCGAACACGACGACGAGCACCACGACCACGGCGAGCAGGCCGAAGCCGCCCCAGATCACCGCCGGCGAGAAGCGCTCGCTGCTGCCGGCGGCCGCTGCTCTGGGCGCCGGCTCCTGCCGCCGCGTCCGCCGCGGCGGCTCCTGCCGCTGTTGCCGCGCGCGTCCGCTGCCGCCGCCGCGGCCGCGCGTACCGGTCCTCCGGCCGCCGCCCGCGGCCACTGCCGGCCCAGCCGCGGCCGCCGCCGCTCCGGCCCGGGCGCCTCTGGCTTCTCCACACTCCGGGCAGAACTTCGCGCCGTCCGGGATGTCGCTCCCGCACTCCTCGCAGGTCGGCGCCGACGTCAGACCTCGCAGGTCGGCGCCGCACTCGGGGCAGAACTTCGCGTCCTGGGCGTCTTCTCCGCACTCGGGGCAGTACATGCATCACTCCATGGGATCGAAACAGCACTGTTCCTACCGAGTATAAACAGAATCGTCGGGAGTGCATCCCGCGTGGCCGACGCCCGGGCGTGCATCGGACGGGTCCGGCTCGGGCACCCTCGTGGTAGACACCACGTAGTCAAGTGGCCGGGCACCCGGAGGTGACAGATGCTCAGGAAGGTCGACAGCGGGGGCCTCGGTTTCAGCGATCTCGGCTGGCTGCGGAGCCGCTTCCACTTCTCCTTCGCGGAGTACCGCAACCCCGACAACATGCAGTTCGGCGTCCTCCGCGTCCTCAACGACGACCTCGTGGCGCCGGGCCGTGGGTTCGACATGCACCCCCACCGCGATTTCGAGATCCTCTCCTACGTGGTCGACGGCGAGCTGACCCACGCGGACAGCATGGGCAACACGCGCGCGCTTTCTCGCGGAGAGGTCCAGTACATGAGTGCCGGCACCGGCGTGCGGCACGCCGAGCACAACAGGGGCGCCAGGACGCTGCGGCTCCTGCAGGTCTGGCTCTTCCCGGACCAGGCGGGCCACGAACCGGACTACGGTGACCGCCGGTTCGCCTGGGAGGAGCGAAGGAACCGCTGGCTGCTCGTCGCCGCCAGCCCGGACGGCGGCGCGCCGATCGAGGTCCACCAGGACGTGCACATCAGCGCGGTGGAGCTCGACGCCGGCCGCGACATCGGCCTTCGCGTGGGCCCCGACCGGCAGGCCTACCTGCTCCAGGTCGAGGGCTCGTCCAGCGTCAACGGGGTGGACCTGGACGAGCGCGATGCGCTGGAGATCGTGGGAGAGGACGTCGTCGTCGCGTCACGCACGACGTCCCACGTCTTCGTCGTCGAGATGGCCCGGCCACCCGTCTGACCGCCCATGTCTGCAGGCCTCAGCCGGCGCGGAGCCGCGGAGCGATGGGCGTCGGCGGGTAGGACCCCGGCATGAGAGCAGCCCGTCTCCAGCCGTTCAACGGGGAGCATGCCGAAGAAGTCGCAGGCTGGCCGAGCTCACGTGACGAGGCACAGGCGTGGGGCGGACGCAGCACGTCGTGGCCTGCCGCCGCCTCGGATCTGCGCGCATGGCACGAGGATCCGGACGTGCGCCCCTGGGTGCTGACGGACGACGGGGACCCGGTGGCCTACGGCGAGATCTGGGTCGACGCGGAGGAGCGCGAGGTGGAGCTCGGGCGAATCGTCGTGAAGCCCGAGCTGCGCGGCCGGGGCCTCGGCCGCCTGCTGGTCACGCTGCTGCTCGAGCAGGCGACCCAGACCGGCCTTCCCGCCGCGTTCGTGCGCGTAGCGCCGGGCAACGCGGCGGCGCTGGCCTGCTACCGCGGCGCCGGCTTCGCGCCGGTGACGAGCGAGGAGCGGCGCCGGTTCAACGCCGACCAGCCGCTCGAGTACGAGTGGCTGCGCCGCGACCTCACTCGTACCGGAGCGCGTTGGTCGGCTCGACGGACGCCGCCTGGGCGGCCGGGCCGATGCCCGCGAGCACGCCGACCGCGACCGCGACGACGATGGCGAGTACGACGGCCGTCCACGAGAAGACCGGCGTGATGTCGAGTGCGGACCCTCCGGCGAATGCACCGATGAAGCCCACGGCGAGGCCGACGAAGCCGCCGATGAGGCTGATGACGACGGCGTCCACCAGGAACTGCGCCACGATGTCGCGCCGCGTCGCGCCGACCGCGCGGCGCACCCCGATCTCGCGCGTGCGCTCGCGCACCGTGACGAGCATCACGTTGGCGACGCCGATGCCGCCGACGACGAGGCTGATGGCCGCGATGGCCGCCATCAGCCTCGTCAGCGTCTTGGTGCTCGACGAGACGGCCGACGAGATGGAGCTGGCGTCGACGATCTCGAAGTCGTTCTGGTCGCTCGTGGCCAGACCGTGCTGCGTGCGCAGCGTCGCCTCGACCGCGGTCTGCAACGTCTCCTTCGCGTCCGCCTCGGCCTGCACGCGGACGGTGGAGATGTCGGGGTGGAACGCCACCAGCCGCCCCTCGATGGACGTGAGCGGCACGAGGATGGCGGAGTCCACCGAGCCGAAGCTCAGGCCTCCCTGCGAGGCGAGCACCCCGACCACGCGGAAGCGCACGCCTCCGACGTTGACGGTCTGCCCGATCGCCCGCAAGGGCGCCAGCCCCAGGTCGTCGGCGGTCGACGAGCCGAGCACCGCCACCGGCAGCGCGTGGTCCACGTCGAACTGCGTGAAGAACGTCCCCGCCTTGATGGTCAGGTGGTTGATGGCCTTGTACTGCGGGAAGGTGCCGGTGACGCCGGCACTGGCCGTCGTGCTCGCGTGCGTGACGGTCGCGTTGGTGTCCACGGTGTAGACGGTGGTCTTCACGCCCGGCGTGTCCTGGATGGCCTCCAGGTCGCTCTGGGTGATCGCCGCGGCGCTGGCAGAGAAACGGCTGCTCTGCACGGTCACGGTGTCGGTGCCGAACGAGTCGAACCGGTCCACCACGGCCTTGGTCGACCCGCCACCGATCGACGTCAGCGCGACCACCGCCGCGACTCCGATGACGATGCCGAGGATCGTGAGGAAGGCGCGCAGCGGGTTGGCCCGCAGGCTCGAGAACGCCAGGCGCAGCGACTCGAGGAAGACGGTCACTGGCCGCCCCCGCCCGCGCCGGGGAAGCCGCCGGCGGGCGGCATGCCGCCGGGCATGCCGCCCCCCTGCAGGAGGCTGCCGCCGGAGCGCTGCGTCCGCGAGGAGGTCGACCCCGTGCTGTCGGCGCCGTCGGTGTACTGGCCGGTGACGACGGTCTCACCCTCGGCGAGGCCGCTTGTGATCTCGGTGGAGGACGCCGTCGCCATGCCGGTCTCGACCTGCCGGAACACCGGCCGGCCGTCCTGCAGCACGCGCACGAACGAGGTGGTAGAGCTGCCCGAGACGGCCGTGGTCGGCACGACGAGGACGTCCGCGACCTGCTGGATGACGATGTCGAGCGTGCCGGTCATGCCCGACTTGGCCAGCTCGGGCAGGTCCTCTGCCGCCACGGTGATGGAGTACTGGGTGGAGCTCGACGAGCCGGAGGCGGACGAGGTGGACGCCGGCTCGCTGGAGATGAAGCTGATGCGGCCGAGGAACGTGTCGTCATCGTAACCGTCGATGGTCATCTGGGCCTCCAGGCCGACCTTGAGATCGGCGATGTCGGCCTGGCTGATCAGCGCCTCGGCGGTGAGGCGGCTCGGCGAGACGACGGACGCGAGCGCCGAGCCGGAACTGACGTGGCTGCCGAGGTTGACGCCCCACGCCGTGAGCACGCTGCCGGTCGGCATCCAGACGAACCGCGTCACGTCGAGCACGCCGGTCGCGCTCATGCCGTTGGCCTTCTGCCAGCGCTTGAACGCCTTCTTGGTGGCCGAGGTGAAGTCCCCGTTGATCGCTTTCTTGTAGTAGCCCTGCTTCTTCAGCGCCTTCTGCAGGACCGCGACGTTCACCCTCTGGGAGCCCGAGGCCAGGCTCGTCGAGAGGTTCTTCCAGAGTGGCGTCGGGCTGACGAACGCGAACACCGGCTTGCCGGAGACGTACAGCAGCCGCTGAAGCGAGGCCGGCGTCGCGCCGGCCGGCTGGACCACGCGGGTCACGACGCCGCTGAAGCTCGACGAGCCGGACGACGTCGTCGTGCTCGTCGAGCCGGAGGTCGCGGCTCCGGAGGCGCCGGAGCCGCTCGCGGACCGGCCGGAAGCGCCGGACGGGAGCGCGCTCCGGGATGGCGTCGGCGTGGGGGCCGGCGTCCTGGTGGGCGTCGGCGTGGGGGTCGGCATGGGCGTCAGGGTCGGCGTCGGGGTGGACGTCGGGGTGACGGTCGCCGTGGGAGAGGGCGACGGGCTGCCCGAGTCGTCGGAGGCGTCCGGCAGGGCGTGGCTCGCGTAGCCAGGCGTCGCGCGCGTCGTTGTGACGGCGAACTCCGCAGAGGTGGCCGAAGCCGCCGCGGAGGCGAGGCTCGAGGCGCCCGAGAGGGACGAGGCCGTCGTGGAGGTCGATGTCGAGTCGCTCGCGGAGGAGCTCGACGTCGAGTCGGTGGCGGCCCCACCGCCGAGCGCGATGGAGGTCGTGCCGTTGGCCGAGCTCAGCGTGAAGTCGGCCTCGACCGTCTGCGAGATCGTGCCCGTGGTGACCTCCGCGGTCATGTAGTGCACCGTCGCCGCGTCGTCGCGGCCGAGCCACAGGTAGGCGCCCGCCGCCACGGCGGCGACCACCACGACGAAGATGCCGACGATCAGCCGGCGCTTGCGCTTCTTCATTCCTGCTCTCCTCCGCTCCGCGCCGCGCAGGGCGGCTCCGTCCGCCGGCTTCCACTTCCTCCGACCATCAGTAGCTCCCGCCGGAGCCGTCACCCTGGGGCATGGGCATGCCGCTCCGGCCCCCGCCCGGGAACCCCTGGAACGCCTGCGTGTACACGACGTTCTCGCCCTCCTCCAGCCCCGAGACGACCTCGGTCATGCCGCCGGACTGCTGCCCGGCGGTGATGGTCCGGGTCTCCGCCGTGCCGGCGGCGACGACCTGCACGGTGGCCGCGGCGCCGCTGCCCTCGACCGCCGCGGTGGGGACCAGCACGACGTCGGCGGCGAGCACCTCGACTTCGATGCGGGCGAACCCGGTGGAGCCGTCCTTCGCCTGCGAGGGGAGCTCGTCCAGCGAGATGGTTGCGGCGGCGGTGCCATCGGCGTTCATCTCCACGGCCGTGACCGTGCCCTCGGCGCCCTCGCGCCCGCCCTGACGGCCGGGGAAGCCGCCCTGGGGTACGGCGCCCTGCCCGCCCTGCGGGACCGGGGCGCCGCTCGCGCCGCTCTCGGGCGCCGGCATGCCGCTGGCGCCGGGAGCCGGCATGCCGCTCGGCGCCGTCTGCGGCATGCCGCTCTGCCCGGGCTGCGGCATGTCGCCGCCGCGCCCGAAGAACACGGAGGCGGACTGGCCCTCAGCGACGGAGGCGGCGCTCTGCGCGTCGATGGTCGCGACCACCGTCAGCTCGCCGTCGATCCTGGTGACCTTGGCCGGGCCCGCGACTGACTCCGTCAGGTCGCCGCGCGCAGCGGTCGCCATGACCTGGATCGCCGTCGGCGTGGCGCCGGCCGCGGGCGTGGTGGCGGCGTCCGAGCCGCCGCAGCCGGAGGAGGCGGCGGCGAGCGCCGCCAGGCTCAGGAGCGCCAGGAGCGTCGCTCCCGCCCCGCGGGCGGCGCGCGGGCGGCGTGACCGGCTGGTGTGCGATGGGTTCATCGGTGCGCCTCCGCGGACGTGGAGTGGTAGTCGTGCAGGATGCCGTCGCCGAGCACCAGACGCCTGTCGGCGTGCTCGGCGACGTCCTCCTCGTGCGTGATCATCACGATGGTGCGGCCCTGGTCGTGGAGCCTGTCCAGCAGTTCCATGACCTCCGCGGTCGCCTGCAGGTCGAGGTTGCCGGTGGGCTCGTCGACGAGCAGCACCTCCGGGTCGCCGACGAGCGCCCGGGCGATCGCCACCCGCTGCATCTGCCCGCCGGAGAGCTCGTTGGGGTCGTGGTCGGCGCGGTCGGCCAGCCCGACCATCTCGAGCGCCTCCAGAGCGCGGCGAAGGCGATCGGCGCGCCCTGCCCCGCGGTACACCAGGGGCGTGGCGACGTTCTCCAGCGCCGTGGTCCGCGGCAGCAGGTTGTGGAGCTGGAAGACGAAGCCGAGCAGCTGGTTGCGCATGCGCGCGCGGCCGGCGTCGTCAAGCTCGCCGACGTCCTGGCCGGCGAGCAGGTACACGCCGTCGTCGGCGCTGTCCAGCAGGCCGAGGACGTTGAGCAACGTGGACTTGCCGGACCCCGAGCGTCCGGTACAGGCGACCCACTCACCGCGGCGCACCCGCAGGTCCAGTCCCTTGAGAACGGGGACCTCGATCACGCCGCGCCTGTACGTGCGCACGAGGCCGCGCGCGTCGAGGACGACCTCGCGGTCGTCCGTGGTGGTCGTCTCGAGACTCGCGGTGGCGCCCATCATTCTCCCCGTCAGGACAGACTGCGCGGAGTGTGTCAAGCGCGACTGGGACGATGATGAGAAGGACCTGAGTCTCAGCTGAGAGGAGGTGCTCCACTCACCCGCTCTGAACAGCGCCCTGATAGCCTCTCCCCCGAAGGACAGCGACCCAGGAGGTAGAGCGCTTGAACGACAGGCAGCGGAGTGACGAGTGCGTGACACGCCGGCGTACCAAGATCGTCGCCACACTCGGTCCCGTGTCTCGACACCGGCGGGTGCTCGAGCGCCTCGTCGCCGCCGGCATGGACGTGGCCAGGATCAACCTCTCGCACGGGTCCACCGAGGAGCACGAAGAGACGATCGCCGCCGCGCGCGGCGTCGCCGAAACGGTCGGTTCGCCGCTCGCGATCCTCATCGACCTGCCGGGTCCCAAGCTGCGGCTCGGCGACCTGCCGAGCCCGATCGCCGTCCGGGAGGGCCAGACGATCGGGCTGGGCGATCAGGGCGACCACTCGCTGCCGGTGAACTTCCCGGAGCTCCTCCCCCATCTGAGCGTCGGCGAGCGCGTGCTCGTCGACGACGGCGCCGTCGAGCTGCGCGTCCGCACCGTCACGCCCGGCGTGACGCTCGAGGCGCTGAACGACGGCGTCATCGAGTCGCGCAAGGGCGTGAACCTCCCTGACTCGCGGCTGCCGCTCGACGCTCTGACTGCCGCCGACCGCGAGCTGCTCGAGTGGGGCCTGCGGCAGGACGTGGACTACGTCGCCCTGTCGTTCGTGGGGTCGGCCGCCGACGTACGCACGCTCAAGGAGCTCATTGCGGCGGCCGGCGGCGACCAGCTCGTGATCGCCAAGATCGAGCGCAAGGAGGCGCTTGCGACACACGAGGAGATCATCGCCGCGGCAGACGCGGTCATGGTGGCTCGCGGCGACCTGGGCGTGGAGATCGACCCGGCGATGGTGCCGGTGTGGCAGAAGAGGATCATCCACGCCGCCAATGTCGCCGGGAAGCCGGTGATCACGGCCACGCAGATGCTGCAGTCCATGATCGGCTCCCCGCGGCCCACACGGGCCGAGGCGAGTGACGTCGCCAACGCCATCTACGACGCGACCAGCGCGGTGATGCTCTCCGGCGAGACGGCGGTGGGCGGCTACCCCGTGGAGGCCGTCGAGACCATGGCCGGCATCGCCGTGGCCGTCGAGGCCGACATCGAGACACAGGGCAGAGCCCCGCAACCCTGGATGGCGGTCCGCACCGGCGTCTCCGGCGCCATGAGCCACGGCGCCTGCGAGGTCGCGGACCGGGTCGGCGCCGTGGCGATCGTCAGCGCCACCTTCTCAGGAGCGACGGCCCGCGCCGTCGCCCGTCACTTCCCGAGCCCGCCGATCGTCGCGGTCAGCCCCAACCGCAGGGTGGTCAACCAGCTCGCCCTGTCCTGGGGCGTCTGCCCCCTGCTCGGCGAGCCGCGCGACAGCTTCGAGGAGGTGGTCGGCGAAGCCAACGACCTGGTGCTCGCGCACGGGTACGGAGAGCCCGGGCAGGTGATCGTCATCACAGCCGGCCTGCTCACCAATCAGCCCGGCAAGACGAACCTGATCAAGGGGCACACGCTCGAGTGAGGCCGTCTGGTGGGGTAGGGGAGCGCAACGGCCGCTGAGCTGGTCATGATGGCCGAGCTCGCTGCCCTTCTGTGAGTCGTCGTCAGCGCCGCGCGTGCTCCTTGCCCCGGCGCTCGGACTCCCCGGCAGACGCGACGTCCACGGGGTAGTGCCGGCGCGTCCACAGCAGCAACACGCCGGCTGCAGCCAGCGGGATCAGCGTGAGGAGAAAGGCGATCTGCAGCCCCCGCGTCTGGCCGGGCACGACCTCCGACGCACCCTCCCGCAGCGCCGTGCCGTCCGGGATGAAGAGGCCCGCCACCAGCCCGAACAGCAGCGGGCCGAACGCCTCCAGCGTGTTGCGCAGCGCCGAGCGCACGCCCTGAGCGCGCCCCCAGAGCTGCGACGGCACCACGTCGAGCTGCGCCGCGTCCAGCGGCGGGTTCGGCGCGGCGAGCGCGGCGAAGGCGACCAGGAAGAGGCCGAGAGCGGCGAGCAGGTTCGTCGTGACCAGCGCCGGCACCAGCAGCAGCGCCGCGACGATGAACGAGATGCCCGCCACCACGATCCTGGCGTTGATGCGGCCTCGCCTGATCAGCCAGTCGGCGAGCCGGCCGGACGTCATCAGGCCGAGCAGCGACCCTGCTCCCACAAGCCCCAGGATCAGGGTCGCCACGGCCTGGCCGACGTCGAAGTGCCCGCGGGCGAAGAGCACGGCGAAGGTCCGCAGCCCGGCCAGGAACAGAAAGCCCAGCGACGACGCCAGGATGATGTAGACGTTGGTGCGCACGCGCAGGACGTACTTGACCATGTGCCACATCGACATCTTCGCCGGGTCGGTGATCACCACGCGGTCCGCGTCGGGCTCGACGCCGCGACGCCGTACCTCGAGCAGCACCACGTCGTCGGTCCGGTCGACCTCGTCGTCGGACACCGCGTGGATGAGCGGACCAGCCTCCTCCACCGAGACGATCCTCGTCGCCCCCGGCTCGATCCTGCTCTGCCCGCCACGCGCCGGCTCCGGCAGGCGCTTCCACAGCGCCAGAGCGAGAAGCACGCTGGGGAGCGCCATGAAGATGAACGCGGCCCGCCAGCCGAAGGCCGCGGACACCAACGACGCCAGGCCGATGCCCACGCCGGCCCCGGCGACCTCACCGACGGAGATGTAACCGTAGATCCGGCCGCGCTCGCCGGCAGGGAAGAAGTCACCGGTGAGTGAGGCCACGGCCGGCACCGCCGTCGCCGTCACGGCGCCCAGCAGCAGCCGGGCCAGCAGCAGCATGCCGTACGACGTCGAGAACGCGCTCAGGACCTCGGCGGTGGCCCAGAGCAGGATGCTGACCGTCAGCAGGTTCACGCGCCTGGACTTGTCGACGAGGAGGCCGAACGGGATCGCCGCGAGTGCCCCGACGAGCGCGGACGCCGTGACGAGCAGCCCGATCTGGGCGGTGCCGATACCGAGCGCCTCCTGCAGCTGCGGGGCGATGGCGCCGACCGCACTCGTGTCCGCGGCGTTGAGCCCGAGCACCAGTCCGAGCAGGACGATGACGGTGCGCCGGGCGGGGCCGCCCAGCGTGTCGGTGAGCCTCTCGTCGGCCCGCCGGGCGCGCCTGCCCATCCACGGCCGCATGTGCATGTTCCAGATAGGGTGCCTCGGCGTCGTCTTCAGCTGTGGCCGCGGCTCATGGCCCGTCTCGTCCGGCATCCTCTCCCGCCTGATGGTCCCCCAACGGTCCGGAACGGGAAGGTACCCCGTAGACCGTAAGCGTAGACTGAAGTGGTTCGAGGGAGGACCCGGATGGACCGCACAGCGAGAGGGCCGGAGGCAACGACCACCCCGCGCGAGGTGGCGGAGGGCGTGTTCTGGCTTGCGCTGGGACGAGGGCTGCTGCGCTCTTCGAACGTCTTCTTCATCCGCTCCGAGACAGGGTGGTGCCTCGTCGACGCCGGCTGGGCCCAGGACGCGCCGGCGATCAGCGGCGCCGCCGAGTACCTGTTCGGCCGGGAGAAGCCCTCGGCCGTCCTGCTCACTCACGCCCACCCCGACCACGTCGGAGCGTTGCCGGAGCTGGCTCGCCGCTGGGAGGTCCGCGCGTGGGTGCATCCCGCGGAAATGCCGATCGCGCTGGGCGACGCCCGGGCCATCCGGCACTACGCCGGTCCGCTGGACCGGTGGGCGATCCTGCCCGCCATGCGCCTCTCGGGGCGCGCGCGGATGGAACGGACGCTCGCGCGCTCGAGCCTCCAGGGCATGATCCAGCCGCTCGAACACGGGACCGCGCCGGCCTGCCTGACCGGCTGGGAGACCGTCATGACGCCCGGCCACACGCCCGGCCACGTCACCTTCCTGCGCTCCACCGACCGGGTCGCGATCACCGGCGACGCGCTCGTGACGCTGAATCTCAACTCACCGCTCAGGTTGCTTCGGCGCGAGCGGACGCTGGCCGGGCCGCCGTGGATCACCACGTGGAACTGGCCGGCGGCCACCGTCTCGGCCGTCCGCATCGCCCGCCTCGGCCCCAGCGTGATCGCCGGCGGTCACGGCGCGCCGATGGCGGGCGCCGAGGCCACGGCGCACCTCCAGGAGTTCCTCGGCGGACACGAGGGCTGACGCACCGGGCGGGCGTGACGGGCGCCCCGTCGGTCTCCCCGCTGAGCGACCGCAGTGTACCGCCCGTCAACGGACCCCGGCGCGGCGCATCAGCCCGCCGCCGCCTGCCAGATCAGCACCCCGGCGATGACGGCGGGCGTGGACACGGCCACGAGCAGTCGCGCCAGCTCGCGCTCCATGTCGAAGACCGCGGAGACCACCATGGTGTAGAAGGCGACGGGCATGGCCGCGAGCAGCAGGAACACGCCAGGGATGTGCACGCCGGCGACCCATCCGATCACCAGCAGGACGAGCGGCATGACGGCGGAGCGAAAGGCGACGGTGACCGCGGTCCGCCACAGCTCGCCGCGGTCGTGGCGCAGCGGCTCCAGCGAGACGGCGAGGCCCACCTGCAGGAACCCGACGAACCCGAACAGCATGCCGACCACGGGGCCGTAGCCGCTGACGTACGCCGTGAGGTCCACGCCGGCCAGGCGCAGAGCCACCGCCGCGGCTCCGACAACGACGGGAGGGTTGAGCAGCCAGCCGCGCAGCACCTGCCGGAGGCCCGGGGCGCGGCTCCAGAGCGACTCGGGCCCCGCATAGTGCCGCCCGAGACCAAGGACGACTCCCTGGCTGGGGATCAGGAACTGGAACTCGGTGAAGACCACGGCCAGGGCCAGGCCGGGACCGCCGAAGACGAGCGTCGCGAGCGGATAGCCGAGGATCGCTGAGTTGCCCATCACGGTGGCGTACGCCAGCACGCCGGCCTCGCCGCGGCTGCGGCCGGCGGCTCGTCCCCACAGCACACCGGCGAGGAGGGTGATCCACGCGGCCGCGACGACGCCGGCGAACGCGGCCACGGAACCCGCTCGGATCGCGACCGTGGTGTACCCATACACCACGGCCAGCGGCGAGAGCACCCAGAGCACGAACAGGAACAGGACATACGAGGCGCGCTGGGGGTCGCGCAGGCGACGCTGCAGCGCGACCCCGACGGCGAAGCACGCCGCCCAGCCGGCGATGGAGATCAGCACCGCGCATCCCTGGGCAGCGAAACGGGGAGCCGACGAGATGTGCAGGCGAGGACGGGCATCGGCGGCGAGTCTTTCACACACGCGTACGCGTCGCAGCGCGGAGGGCTTGGCATCGACGCGGACGTGGTAGCCTGAACGTGGGAACTGCGATCGCGCAGCGTGGAGGAGGCGTCATGGAATCGAACGTCAGACCGCGCGTGAGCATTGGTGCGCGGATGTATCCGAGAAACAACAGAGCGACTCGCCGCGGCAGGGGGATGCTGGTCGCGGCGTCCCTGCTCCTGCTGGTGGCATGCGCCGCGCCGGGGGCGGCATCCGCCGCCCCCGGCGGCCACCTCTGGTGGGACACCGTCTTCAACGTCGGCGGCGCCGGCGACGAGTCGGCGGCGGCCGTGACCGCAGACGCCGCCGGGTACCCGATCATCGCCGGCACCGCGGTCACGGCGGCGGCCGGCGACCCAGACATCCGCTACCGCAGCTACGACCTCAGCGGCCTGCTGCGCTGGAACGCCGTGGGCACGACCTGGCCGAGCCCGTCTGCTCCCGGCCTGAGCGACCGGCCCGCGGGAGTCGTCGTCGACGACGCCCGCAACGCCGCGTACGTCGCCGGGACCACGCGCGGCGCGACGACGGGCAACGACGTCGTCGTCCTCCGCGTGCTCGACGTGGACCCGGGCGGCCCTTTCAGCGGCGACCTCGTCTGGAGCCAGGTCTACAACGCGACTCCCGGCCGCGACGACGAGGCCGAGGCGGTCGCGCTCGACAAGCACGGCAACGTCTACGTGACCGGCGGGACCGAGCGCGCGGACGGCTCGATGGACGTACTGACGGTGAAGTTCCGCCCGAGCGGCGCCGTGGCGTGGATGAAGCGCCACAACAGCCCGGGCGCCCGGCTCGACCGCGGCCTCGCGATCGCCGTACGCGGCACGGCCGTGTACGTGGCCGGCATCAGCAACCGGTCCGGCCACGGCGACGACCTGGTGCTGCTCCGCTACTCGCTCTCCGGCAAGCGCGCCTGGGTGCGCTACTACGACGATCCGCTGCACCGGCACGAGATGCTGACCGGCCTCGCCGCCACCTCTGGAGCCGTGTACCTCTCCGGCAGCGGCAAGGCCAGGACCAGCGGCGGAGGAGACGCGCTGCTCGTGAAGTACCGCGCCGACGGCAAGCGCCTCTGGGCGCGGTACGTCAAGGGCAGCGGCGGTGGCTACGACGCCTGGAGCGACGTGGCCGTCGACGCCAAGGGGCGCGTCCACGTCACCGGCTTCCTCGACCGCAACTCGACCGGCGACGACATCGTGACGCGGATGTACACGAGCGCCGGGAAGCTGTTGTGGCAGGCCGGCTTCTCGAGTTCCGGGGCGCAGATGGACCTCGGCAGCGCTCTTGCGCTGGACGGCTCCGGCCGCACCTACGTGTGCGGCCGGGTCACAGGGCTCACGGGCGACGTCGACGGCGTGGTCCTCGGCTACTCGACCACCGGTCAGAGCCTCTGGCACAGCGTCTATCCGGATCCGACGACGTATGCCTTGGAGACCGACTCCGGCGACGACTGGTTCGAGGACATCGCGGTCGCCGGGTCGCACGTGTACGCGGTCGGCCGGCAGACAATCGACCACACCGGAGTAGTGGACGCCGACCTCCTCACGGTCTCCCTGCAGCGCTGACTACGAAGGGGACGGCCGTGCGCCGCTGTGCGGCGGCCGTTCGCACGGGTCTACTCTGGATGCGCGACCGCTGCCTCGGTCGTGATGTGCCACGTATGTCCGGCGAAGGAGGAGACATGAGCGCCTTCCGCACGTGCAGTCCGCGGCGCCGCGGCCCAGCTCGCAGCCGACGATCCCTGCTCGCAGCAGCGTGCCTCACCGTCACACTCACGGCGCTCGCCGTCGCGCTCGCGGCGCCGCGAGCACACGCGGCCGGCGGCGACCTGCTGTGGGCCGCGCGCTACGGAACGGTCCTGAACCGGGCATCGGCGGTGGCCGTCGCGGCAGCGCGGGGCGGAGCAGTGTGCGTCGCAGGCGAGAGGATCGGTCCGGCCGGCAGTCATCTGGTCGCCCTGCGGTACCGCGCCGACGGACGCCGCTCCTGGGTGCGCCGGTACGGAGAAACGCGCCCGGGTGAGGAGTTCGCCGTCGGCATCGCTTGCGACCGCCGCGGCAACGTCTTCGTCGCCGGCAGCATCGAGGCCGGCCTCGGCGATTGGGACATCGTCCTCATCAAGTACCGGGCCGACGGCAAGCGTCTGTGGGTGCGACGCTACGCGGGCGGCGGCGGCGCGGATTGCCACGCCGCGGCCCTGGAGGTGGACCGCTCCGGCAACGCGTTCGTGAGCGGCACCAGCCGCAGACCGGGCGGCGACCTCCGCACCGCGGTCCTGAAGTACTCTCCTTCCGGCAAGCGCACATGGGTCGCCCTCCGCGGGCCCGAGGTCTTCGGCGGCGGCTTCGTGCTGCCGGGCGTCGAGCTCGACGCCTGGGGCATGGCGCTGGACCGCTACGGCCATGTCTACGTCTGCGGCTCGGCGCAGTGGATGACCGACCAGCGAGCCGTCGTGATGAAGCTGCGACGCACGGACGGAAGCACGGCCTGGGCGCACATCGACACGCCGGCGGCCGGCGAGCGGAGCCGCTCGACGGCGATCGCCGTGCGCGGGAGCCAGGTCGTGGTCGCGGCCACCCTGGACGCCGGCGTCGACTGGCACATGATGGCGCTGAGCTTCACCCGCGCCGGCTCGATGCGCTATCGCACGGTCTACGATGAAGGTTCCGGGAGCAACATCACGGCGAGCGACGTGGGGGTGGATGGCGCCGGCACGGCGTTCGTGACCGGTGTGACGGAGCAGGCCGCCGGCGCGCGCGTCGTCTGCGCGATGCGCGTGCTGGCAGACGGGACCTGGACCAGCACGGCCTGGGAGCCACTGGACGAGCGCGCCGGGCACGCCTATCTCGAGCTCGGCCCAACCGGCGCCGTGTACCTCGCCTGGTCCGACGAATGGATGGACGGGGCGACCGAGCAGAGCAACATCCTCGTGCGGCGCTTCTCGAACTCCCTGGGCGACCGCCCCTGGCTGAAGGCGTGGAAGGGGCCCGGACACGGCGACGACCGCCCTTGCGGCATCGTCCTCGGCACGACGGGAGGGCTCTACGTCGCGGGCACCTGTCGCGCGGCGAACGACCAGGTGGTGGTGTTGAAGTACGCGCGGTGACGAGGGCCGCAGGCGGCCGGCCGTCAGGCTGTGCCGCCGCCCCAGAACCGGGCGTGACGGCGGCGGCAGAAGCCCGCGTAGTCGCCCTGCAGCTCGAAGTCGGCGTAGTCGACGCGAGCGACGCGAGCCCGGTGCAGCACGAGCTGGTCGTTGCTCTCGTTGAGACGCGAGACCAGCTCCGCCTCGGCGTCGTTCAGAGGGCTCAGGACGGTCCCCAGGTGGAAGGCCCAGAGGGCCGAGGACGACGGATCGTACTCGGGCGGCAGGAAGATGCTCTCGAAGACTGCCGCCCCGCCGGCGTACCGGTAGTGCGCCCTCGGCGCCTCACCCGCGCTCGTCGTCACCGCCACCGGCACGATGGTGTGCGAGAGCAGGTACGACGAGATGGACGACACGATCCGCGACTTGCCCGAGAGCGTGGCCGCGGCGACCTCCCAGTGGTAGCTGGAGGCATTGCAGCGCAGCACGTGATGGCGCTCGATCACCGGGTCGTCGTCCGCGGCCGCCCAGCCGGTGAAGGACGCCAGGCCGTGGAACGGCGTGTCTGTCGCGTCGAACACGGCGAGCACGGGCGCGTAGTCCACCACCTCATCCGCAGCCAGCCCGCGCAGGTGCTCGAACACCTGCGCCTCCTGCGCGGCCGTCACGGGACACGGACAGCTCAGGACCACCCTGAACGCCAGCTCGAGCGCCTCGCCTCTGATCCTCATCGTCGTATCCCCTCCGTCGTCGCTGTGCGCAGAAGACTACATCGCCGGCGGCTCCGGGAGCCGGTCGAGATCGCGCCGGGCCTCCTCGACCGCCGCCCGAGCATTCTCGAGGTCGCGCTGGGTCTCGGCCCAGCGACGTCGGGCCTGGCGCTCCTTTGCCTCGGCCGCACCGAGCGCAGTCTTCGCGGCGCGGAGCCTGGCGCGAGCCGCGCTGTCGTCCGGCTTCGTCTCCGGCGGCGCCGGGCTCGGCGGCGCGGCGGTCGCAGCCTCGGGTTTCGTCGCGGCCTTGGGCCTTGAAACGGCTTCCGGCTTCGGAACGGCGGTGAGCTTCGTTGTACCCGGGCGCGCGTGGGCGAGCAGGGTGCCGAAGCCGCGTGGCTCCAGTTCGCGCTCGAGCCGCGCCTCGAGCAACTGCTGCGCCGCGTCATCGTCCACCGCGGCGGCGAGGAGCGACTGGCGTACGGCCTCGCCGCCGTAACCGATCAGCCGCTCGAGCACCTCCTGCTCCTGCCTGGTCGCCGCGGCCCGGTCGCCCTGGCCCGAGAACTGCGCGTCGCGCAGAACGGCGACCGCGCGCAGGAACTGCTCGACCTCGCCGCGGTGCTCCCTGACCAGCCGGTTGACCGCCGCGGCGGCCGCGGCCGGCTTGCGCAGCGCCTTCACCTGATCCGCCGCGTCGCGCTGCCCTGCCTTGCGCAGCTCGCGCGCCGCCTCGTTGCGCGCGCCCGTGAACTCCGCGAGCGGCAGTCCGTAGAGCCGGTCGATTGTCTCTTCAATCGGATTGGCTCTCATCCGAGTACTCCCGAGAGGTCGAACTGAATGGGCTCCTCGAGCTGGCGGAGGGTGCACGAACGAGGGTCACGGTCGGGACGCCAGCGAACGAACTGGGCGGTGTGACGGAAGCGGTCACCCTCCATGTGGTCGTACCGGACCTCGACCACGCGCTCTGGTCTGAGTGGCACGAACGTGAGGTCCTTGCCGGCGCTCCACCGGCTGGACTCGGAGCTCCGGGGAGTGCGGGTCGACGTCTCGCCCGCCCAGTCCCACGGGTGAGCCTCGAAGGTGGTGACGAGGGGCTGGAGTTCCTCGAACAACGCTCGGCGCCGCCCGGTCGAGAAGGCCCCGACGACGCCGACGTTCACCAGCCCGCCGTCATCGTCGTAGAGGCCGAGGAGCAGCGAGCCCACCGCTTGCCGATCGGCCTTGTACGCCCGGAAGCCTGCTACCACGCAGTCGGTCGTGCGCGCGTGCTTGACCTTGAGCATCACACGCTTGTCCGGCTGGTAGACCCCCTCGAGCGGCTTGGCGACGATGCCGTCGAGCCCCGCGCCCTCGAACTCGCCGAACCACCGCCCGGCCACCTCCGGGTCGCGGGTGGCCGGAGTGATGTGGATCGGCGGCTGCGCGTCGGCCAGGGCCTCCTCGAGCGCGCGGCGCCGCTCCTCGAACGGCTCGCCGGTGAGGTCGCGGTCGCCCAGGGCGAGTACGTCGAACGCAACGTAGTGCGCAGGGGTACGTTGCGCGAGCAGCTTGATCCGACTCTCAGCCGGATGGATCCGCTGCTGCAGAGCCTCGAAGTCGAGACGCCCGCGCACCAGGTCCGGCACGACGATCTCCCCGTCGAGCACGCAACGATCGGGCCGGCCCGACCTGATCGCGGCTACGACCTCCGGGAAGTAGCGGGTCATCGGCTTGCCGTTGCGGCTGCCGATCTCGACCTCGTCGCCGTCGCGGAAGACGATCGCGCGAAACCCGTCCCACTTCGGCTCGTAGCTGTAGTCGCCGAGGGGGATGTCGCCCACGGCTCGGGCGAGCATCGGCGCGACGGGAGGCATGAGCGGTAGCTTCATGGGCAGTCCATTCCCGCTGATGACCTGCCCTAGCAGTCTCGGGGATCGACAGACGGCTCAGTACCCTCGCGCGACGCTCCTCTCCCGCTCCTGCGTAAACGGATTCTGTGGAGCGCAGGCCGCTATCGGAGTACGCTATCCATCGCGTGAATTGTGGGACCCTGCGGGAATGGGCACCTTCGGGGTCTTGAGCGCCGACGTGCCCGGGCCGCGAAAGGAAGTGCCTTGAAGATCCGACTCATCGAGCCGGCGCCACCCAGCGTCAACATCCTCTCCTACGCGTTCTACCCTCGCCTGGGCCTGCCCATCATCGGCGCGGCGCTCAAGGCCGCCGGCCACGACGTGCGCATCTACTGCCCCCAGGCGGCTCCGATCGACGCTGTCGACGTCGCCCAGGCCGACCTCGTCGGCATCTCGACGACGACCTCCACCGCGCCGACGGCCTACGCCCTGGCCGACGACCTTCGGGCCGCCGGTCTGCCCGTGGTCATCGGCGGCCCTCACCCGACGTTCGTGCCGGACGACGCCCTGCCGCACGCCGACTTCGTAGCGCGGGGCGAGGGCGGCGAGGGCCTCATGCTGGAGCTGATCGAGGCGCTCTCGGGTGAGCGCGAGCTGGAGAGCACCCGCGGGCTGTCCTTCCGGCGCGACGGACAACCGGTGCACAACGAACTGCGGGAGCGCACCGCCGACCTCGACTCCCTCCCCGTCCCCGACCTCTCGCTGATCGTGGGCGCGGAGCGCATGCGGGAGACGCCCATGATCACCAGCCTGGGGTGCCCCTTCGACTGCACGTTCTGCACCGTGACGATGATGTTCGGCCGCGCCTACCGGCGCCGCAGCGCGGAGAGCGTGATCGCGGAGCTGGAGGCGAAGCGGCCAGAGCGGGTCTTCTTCTACGACGACAATCTCGCCGCCGACAAGCGGCGCCTCAAGACCCTGCTGCGGATGATGATCGAGCGGGGCCTCACCCCCAAGTGGCAGGCCCAGGTACGCACCGACGTCGCCCGCGACGACGAGCTCCTCAGCCTCATACGTCGCTCCGGTTGCCATCGTCTTTCGATGGGTTTCGAGTCGGTCGACCAGGTGACCCTGGACGGCTACGCCAAGTCGCAGACCGTGGAGGACATCGCGAACGCGATCGCGGCCCTGCACCGCCACCACATCAAGGTCCACGGCATGTTCGTCGTGGGCGCCGACAGCGACACCGCGCGGACGGCCACTGAGACGGTCGCCTTCGCCGAGAAGCACGGCATCGACAGCCTGATGCTGAACATCCTCACGCCCGCTCTCGGCACGAAGCAGTACGAGAGCATGAACGGCGATGACCGCGTCTTCGAGCACCGCTGGCAGTTCTACGACGGCCAGCACGTCGTCTTCACGCCGCAGAGGATGACGGCCCTGGAGCTGCAGACCTCCGTCGTCCAGGGCTACCGGCGCTTCTACTCCCTGCAGGGCAGCCTCAGACTCCTGGCGCGGCTGCGCTTCGGCAATGTCGGGGAGCACCTGTGGGGGAGGCTGTTCATCCACCGCTGGCTGAAGGACACGCGGAACCTCGACTACATCCGCGGCCTGGCGCAGCGACCGGCGCTCGCCCCGGCCGCCCCGCGAGCGACCACCGAGGCCGCCGCGCCCATCGGCGAGCGCGCCGCCGGCGGCTGACCGCCGGCCGGCTAGGCCACCTGGGGTAGCAGCGCCGGCGCGCCGGCGAGCTCGGCCATGAGCTCGCTCGTGCGAAGGATGCGATCCACTCTGGCGGCGGTGGTGCCCGCCGTGTACAGCGGCTTCTCCCGGTCAGGGTCGTAGCCGGCGGCGCTGAACAGTCCCTCGCAGATGCAGAAGAAGTGCTCGTTGTCGTCCCTGGCGGCGCACCGGGTGAACCGCCCGTCCGCGTCCTTGAACAGCACGTAGCCCTTGGCGCATCTCGGCGGACGCCCCCGCACCAGCGCCTCCCGGTACATGGGAGACTCGCGCAGCACGCGGAACGGGAGGCCGCAGGGCGAGCCGGGCGCGTCGGCCACCACCATGTCCTCCGGGCGAGCGCGCACGACCGCCTCTTTGTAGGCGGCGGATGCACCGCTCTCCTCGGTGGCGAGGAAGCGCGTGCCCATCTGCACGCCGTCGGCGCCGAGAGCGATGAAGCGGCGGATGTCTTCGTGCGAGTAGACCCCACCGGCCACGATCACCGGCAGATCGCCGTGGGCCGCCGCCACCTCTTTGACCGGCGGCAGGAGCCGCTCGAGGGTGTTCTCCTCGAGGTCGACCTGATCGGCGCGAAAACCGAGGTGGCCACCGGCCAGCGGCCCTTCGAGGACGACCGCGTCGGGGCGTACGTGCTGGCGCTCCCAGCGCCTGCAGATGACCGCGAGCGCGCGCGCCGACGAAACGATGGGGATGAGCGCGGTGGCGCGCGCCGGCTGTATCGCCGGCAGCGTCAGCGGCAGGCCGGCGCCCGAGACGATCGCGTCGGCGCCGGCGTCGAGCGCGGCGCGCACCGAGCTCACGAAGTCGCGCTGGAGCGCCACCATGATGTTGACGCCTGCAAAGCCGCCGCGCGCCTTGGCGGCCTCCACTTCCAGACGCACGGCCTCGTAGATGCCCACCTTGCGCCCGAGGCGCCTGGAGACGATCCGGTCAAGCCCCGCGCTGGAGATCAGCCCCAAGCCGCCCGCGGCGGCCACGGCCGAGGCCAGAGGAGCGAGAGACACGCCGACGCCCATCCCGCCCTGAAGGATGGGCAGAGCAAGCTGCATGCCCTGGATGGCGAGGAGCGGGAGCGAGGTGGGAGGGACCAACAAGACCTAAATCATACGATATGGCGACGGGAATCGCCATCCTTGGCTGCAGCGAGGAGAGATGCGCTGGCGCCGGCGCCAGGCGAGGCGTCAGTCGCCGCCAGACTGGTGCCGGCGCCAGCGCAGGGTGACGCAGGTGCCCCGTCCTTCGACGCTGGTCAGATCGAAGTCTGCACCGACCTCGGCCGCGCGCTCCCGCATGGTGCGGATGCCGAGATGGTCCGGTTCGAAGTCCCGAAGCTCGAAGCCGCAGCCATCGTCCCGTACTTCGAGGCTGCCCGTGGCCTCGGAGAGTTCCACCTCGACCCAAGCGCTCCCGGCCTTCGCATGACGCGCGACGTTGTTCAGCGCCTCCTGGGCTACTCGGTAGAAGACGAGATGCACGTCGGCGGGCAGCGTGGCGGACCCCTTGATCGCAAGCCCGATCCGGGCGCTCGTCCGTCCCTCGGCAGCTTCGACCAGCTGCCCCAGGAGCCGGCTCATGGGGATGTCCTCAAGCCCCTCGCCGCGCAGCTCCAGCAGCATGGCGCGCAGATCCGCGAGAGCGCCCTTGCACAGACGACACACCTGCCTTGCCGCGGGTCCGACCCGCTCGTCGACATGCTCCGCGGCCATGTCAAGCGCCTCGGCCTTCAGCGCAGCGGCGAAGACCGCCTGGCTGACGGAGTCGTGCAGGTCGCGTGCCAGCCGCGTGCGCTCCTGGTGCGCCGCGCGCTCCGCCTCGCTCTCGCGCAGAGCCAGCTCGGCGAGCTTGCGGTCGGTGATGTCCTGCGTGATGCCGAAGCCGCCGAGCAGTTCGCCGGCAGCACCGTGCTCGAGGAACGCCTTCTCACGCACCCACTTGACCTGCCCTTCCACGAGCAGACGGTGCTCGGTGTCGTAGGGCGCGCCACGCAGGCCCGCCTGCCATTGCGCATCGACGAAGGCGCGGTCCTCGGGGTGCACGACCGACAGGAAGGTCTCATACGTCAGGGGGGTGCCGAGGGGCAGCCCGAAGATGCGGTGGGTCTCGTCCGACCAGGTCAGCACGTTTCTGCGCGTGTCCAGGCGCCACCAGCCTATCTGGCCCACGGCCTGGGCACGACCCAGGTCCTCGCGACTCTGGCGCAGCGCCTCCTCGGTGTGCTTGCGCTCGGTGATGTCGAGCGTTGCGCCGACGTAGCGGAGGAGGTCTCCCTTGTCGTCCAGATGCGGGTGCGCGCGGTCGTACACCCACCGCACGCTGCCGTCCGGCCGCACGATGCGGTGCTCCAGCTCGTAGATCGCGCCGCTCTGCATCGCCTTCGTGAAGGTCTCGTGCAGGAGGCCGGCATCGTCGGGATGGACGCACCTGGCGAGCATGACGTCATACGCCGGCGAGGGTCCGGTCGGGTCAAGGCCGTAGATGTGGTATTGCTCCTCCGACCATTCCGTCGTTCCCGTCGCGGCGTCGAACTGGAAGCTGCCCAGATGCGCGATCCTCTGGGCTTCCGCCAACGTGCTGCGCGTCCGCTCCAGCGCGTCCTCGGCCTGCTTGCGCTCGGTGACGTCGTGGATGATCGAGAAGAGCGTCACCCTGCCTTGGATGGTCACAGACGAGGAGTACACCTCCACGAGGCGGATCTCGCCGCCGGCCAGCCGGTGCGGGAAGACGAACCTGCTCCTGGTGCGGTCCGCGGCCCGGCGGCGTTCGGCCGCGACCTCCTCGGGCGGCAGCTGGTTGATCTGCTGGATGCGCATCGCCTGCAGCTGCTCGCGCGAGTATCCATAGAACCGGGTCGCCGCCGCGTTGGCGTCCAGGATCTGCCCGCTGTCGGGCTCGATGAGCAGCATGGCAGCCCCGTGGCCCTCGAACAGGACGCGGAACCGCTCCTCGCTGGCGAGCAACGCCGCCTCGTCGTGCTTGCGCGCCGTGATGTCGGGGCTGCTGCCGACCATACCGAGGAACTCACCCGAGGCGGACAACCGCGGGACTGCATGCGATTCGACCCAGCGCCACTCGCCGGAGGCGTGACGGACCCTGACCTCACGAACGAACTCTCGCCGTTCCTGCAGGGCGGCCAGGAGCTCGCGAACGTACCGTCCACAGTCCTCGGAGTGGAGCAGGGCGTGCCAATCCGCGCCCAGTGCCTCTGCCTCGCTCAGACCGTAGAACTCGCGGTAGGCGAGGTTGACGAACGAGACGCCCCCCTCCGGGTCGACGACCCAGATCGCGAAGGGGGCCTGGTCGGCGAGCGCACGAAAGCGCTCCTCGCCCTCGGCAAGCGCAGCTGCGATCGCCTTCCCCACGAAGGCATGTATGTCTCGCATGTAGGGCAACTCCTGGCCGTGTGCGGCGAGTGTACGCCAAGACGAGGCATGCGCACGTCGCCGAGTGGTGCTGGTGCGGCCCAGCAGGGCCCGGGAGCGGGCCCGCCCACGGGTCGTCCACGATCCCTCAGCGAAGCCTCGACGTCTCGCGCCGGTCCGATAGGATGACATCGCGCGTGACGGTGGGGTCCGTGCGCGCGGCATCACCTACGGAGGGGAGAGCACCATGCGGCACCTGACCAGGACCATCATCCTCGCAGCCGTGGTCGTCATCCTGAGCGCCGCCGCCGCGTGCGGGAGCAGCGGTGGCGACGGCGCCAGCGAGGAGAAACAGACCTACACCAACGCCCAGTACGGATTCGAGATGACGTACACGGACCCGCTCAGCCTCGTCACCGTCACGCCGTCGGGCAACGAGGCCTACGCCATCGCCTTCGCCGACAAGGACGGCCCGCTGGTCGACGACCAGTACGCGAACGGGATCCGCGTGGCGGTGTCGGAGCTCGGGCAGACGATCAAGGCGGCCGACGTCCCCAAGCTGAAGGACGAGCTGACCAAGGTCCTCGAGGAGATGGTCGCGGGCGTGACGGGCGGCGAGATGGCCGGCGAGGTCACCGCCGTCGAGCTGAACGGTACGCCCGGCTACACGCTGGACTACCGCTTCACCATGGGTGGCGAGCAGCTCGCCTGCCGCCTCACCGTCCTCATCAAGGGCAAGAACGAGTACGACATCACAGAGCAGACCGTGGCCGCGGATTGGGATGCGCTGAGCCCCAACCTGGACCAGGCAGTGCAGTCGTTCACCCTCGAGTGACCGGCCGGCCGGGCCGTCAAGCGAGGCGAGCTGCCGGGCCCACGGACCGGGCACAGCCCGGGCGGGCGCCTCACATCTCGCCGCACTCCGCGTAGTAGGCGTCCAGCATCTCGTCCCAGGCCGTGGTGTCGGCGAACGTCAACCCGATCTCGTCATAGTCGAGGTCGAAGTAGTTGATGCCGTCGTACATCGCGCGGTTGGGCGGGAAGCTGACGGTGATGCCACGCAGCCGCTCGGCGCGGAGCTCGGGGTGACCCTCATAGACGCAGCCGTCGAGGGCGGCCTTGACGGCTTCAGCCCAGGACGCCACCGCGGGATCGTCGATGTTCAGCGCCACCTGGTCGGCGAAGTTCCAGAGGTCCGCGAACCAGAACACGCCCATGAACGACATCCACACCTGGCATCGGGACCACGCCGCGGCGGCGCAGACCTGCTGTGACCAGTCGTGCATGCCGGCGGTCAGCGTGAGCGCGAGCCCGTCGCAGGCGCTGAGGAGCGCCGGGAGCTGAGCCGTCTCGACGGCGGCGTACTGCGCCACGATCTGCGAGCCGCTGCGCTCCACCTTGTCGGCCACGTAGGCGTCGACGGTGAGCTGGGCGAGGTCGGCGGCCGGCAGGGCGGGGTCGGCCTCCATCGCGGCGACGACCTGCGCCCACGGGATGCCGTAGGCGTCCATCGTGACCTCGCTGCCGAGGACGAAGTCGCTCGAGCCCTGGAGCTGGGCGGCGACCTCGACGGCGGCCATGCAGCAGGCCTCGAAGTTCGTGATCGCGATGCGCGCACCGGTGGCACCGGTGGCGGCCTCGAGTGCGGCGCCCAGGCCGGGGATGGTCATCTCGGTGCCGGAGACGTCGTCCTTGCAGACGCCGATCCATCCACCGCCGTGGTCCCAGACGTCGAGGACGTACTTGTCCGCGGGGAAGCGCCGGATCGCGTCGACCAGGAACGTCTCCATCGTGGCGGGGTCGCCCATGTCGGGCTCGGCGATGTCGCCGACCTTCTCGTACCCGCCGGCCGTGACGATGTACTCTTCGGCGCCGCCGTCGCCCTCATGGTCGTAGAGGACGAAGACGTTCACGTTTCCGTCAGGCTCGAGACCGGCGGCGACGGCATCCATCGTCCACCAGCCTTCGTAATCGAGATTATTGTCGCCGTCGAGGTAGATCAGCAGCGTCCACGGCTTGACCAGGGTGTCCGCCGGCTCCGGACCGGCCGAGGCCCGCACCGTAGGCGCAGCGGCGATCAGACAGGCGACCGCCGCGGTCAGCAGCAGCACGACGAACGATGCACGGTGCGAGCGACACATTGACGTGAGTGACATCGAACCCCCCCGATTCGAGTGCGGGCGTGGCTACACGCCTCCCCACACAGAGAGACGTCCCGCGGAGGCCCTTTCTTAGCGGCGCACTCGCGTGCGAGCTCGGCGTGGCAAGTTCGGCATCCCTCTGAGGCGCGCGGCGCTCATGTTCACTTCTCACGTCGCGATGGAATATACTGGGTGACTAGTTACCCACTTTCGAGGAGGATCATGTCCAGGGTCTCGGCCGACACCAAGCAGGCGACGCGGACGAAGCTGCTCGCGGCGGCGGCGGACGAGTTCGGCCGCGTAGGCTTCGAACGTGCCAGCGTCGACGCGATCTCCCTCGCCGCCGGCTACTCCAAGGGCACGATCTACAACTACTTCCCCTCCAAAGAGGCGCTGTTCCTCGCGGTCGTGGAGGAGGCCACCGCTCAGGCCATCGAGTCGGGCACGGCGCCCTCAAGGGCATCGGCCCGGGAGCGACTCACGGCAACGCTGGCCGGATTCTGCGCCTGGGCCCGCCAGAACGAGTCCCTCGCGCGGGTACTCGTGCGCGAATGCCTGATGGGCACGCCGGGCCTCTACCCCGAGGTGATCCGGGCGGAGGAGCCGCTCCTCGTCGAGCTCGAGGCGAGCATTCGAGAGGGAGCGGACCGCGGCGATCTGCGCAGCGACGTCGCACCGAAGACGCTCGCGCTCGCCATCGCCGGGCTCACCGACCTGGCTCTCGTCGAACACTGGGCGTCGGGCGATTCGAGGCTGAGCCTCGACGCCATCCCCGAGCTCGTGCTGGACCTCCTCATGGGCCCGCGTTCCGCAAAGGCCGACAGGCCGTAGTCGTGTGCGACGAATGGGCGTTCTGCTCAAGGGCGGGCGTCAGCGTCTGACAGGACCAGACAGGGCCCTCGGGGGAGAACCTGAGTGCGTTCGCGAAAGATCGAGGCTAGCAGCACCGCGCCCTCACCCGCTGCAGCTCCGCGCTGCCGGCCAGCTTTGCCAACGTCCTGGCCTCGATCTGGCGAACGTGCTCCCCTGAGCAGCCGAGCTCGATGCCGATCTCTCGAAACGTTCGCGGCCTGTCGTCCTGCAGGCCGTACCGGAGACTCAGAACGCTCTGCTCGCGGGCGCTCAGCGTGGCAAGACCCCTTGACAACCACTCACGCCGAAGGCTCGCATGAACGCAATCGTCGGCATCGGGGAGCGACCGATCCACGACGTAGTCCGCGAGAACCGACTCGTCGTCACGACCGGAGGGAACATCCAGGCTCATCGGCTCGGCAATCATTGACTGGATATCGCGCACCCTCTCGGTCGAGATGCCCATGGCGGCCGCGACCTCCTGCGGCCGCGGCTCGCGCGAGAGCTCATGGAGGAGTCGACGTTGAACCCGTATGAGCTTGCCGATCGTCTCACCCGTGCGCGACGAGATTCGAATGGCGCGCCCCTGATCGGACACGGCCCGGGTCACACCGTGCCGGATCCACCATCTCGCATACGTGCTGAATCGGAAGCCGCGCCGGTGGTCGAACTTCTCAACGGCGCGGATCAACCCCAGGTTGCCCTCCTGGACCAGATCCAGCAAGGCCAGCCCGCGATTGAGATAGCGCTGCGCAATGGGCACGACCAACCGCAGGTTGGCCTGGATGAGCTGGTCCTTCGCCGCCGCGTCCTCCTGCTCGACGCGCTTGGCGAGTGCGATCTCCTGCTCGGCGGTGAGAGCCGGTATCCTGTGAATCTCACGCAGGTACATGGCCACAAGGTCGCCGTCAGCGACGCCCTCTCTCAGGACTTCCGAGGTCTCAGTCAGCATTCGACGGTCCCGATGGGTGTCCGACGCACAACCGCCGCGAGACCGCCGCGTGCTGTCTCCTTGTAGTCGTCGTGCATGTCCCGCCCGGTCTCTTGCATCGTCCGGATGACCGAATCGAGGGACACGAGGTGCTCGCCAGCCTCCTGGAGGGCCAGACGGGTAGCGGCGACGGCCGCGATCGCGCCGAGTGCGTTGCGTTCGATGCAGGGGATCTGAACGAGTCCGGCCACCGGGTCACAGGTCAGGCCGAGGTTGTGTTCCATGGCTATCTCGGCGGCAGTCTCGACATGCTCGGGCGTCGCTCCCAGCACGTGTGCCAGACCGGCTGCGGCCATCGAGCAGGCGACCCCGATCTCTCCCTGACACCCGACCTCGGCCCCACTGATCGATGCATTCTGCTTGTAGAGCGCTCCGACCGCCCCGGCGACAAGCAAGAACTCCGTCACAAGGTCGTCGCTGTCGCGCTTGTTCTTCTGCAGGGCGTACCTGAGGACGGCGGGGACGATGCCGGCTGATCCGTTGGTGGGAGCAGTGACGACACGTCCGCCCGCGGCGTTTTCCTCGGCCACTGCGATGGCGTGGAGGCTCACGCGGTCCATCTCTACGAAGAATTCCGCGCACGGATTCGGGGAATCCCCGTGGATGCTGCGATGAAGTTGGGGGGCGCGGCGACGAAGCCCGAGCTTGCCGGGGAGATCGCCCTCCGTGCGGCATCCTCGCCGGATGCAGTCCTGCATGACGCCCCAGATGCGCAGGAGCTCAGACCGGACCTTCGCCTCGCTGCGCCACGTCGACTCATTGCGCATGACCAGCTCGCTGATGGAGAGGCCAAGGTGCCCGCACAGCTGAAGCAACTCCGCGGCCGAGGAAAACGGGTGAGGCGGCACCTTGGGATGCGACGTGACGATCGGGTCGGGCCGGCGACCGGTCTCGACGACGGCGCCACCGCCCACAGAATCGTAGGCTCTGCGTTCGAGCAGACCGCCGTCGGCGCCGAACGCCTCAAAGACCATGGCGTTCGGGTGACGGCCGGCACAGGCCTCGACGCGCAGGAGAAGGTCCGCCTCCTGCACGAAGCGGACGCCGTGCTCTCCAAGCACCCGGAGGGCGCCGTCGCGCCGGACGCGCGCCGTGATCGCCGAGGCCTCAGCCACGTGCACAGACTCTGGGCTGTTCCCCTCGAGGCCCAGGATCACGGCCATGTCGGACCGGTGTCCGGCGCCGGTGGCTCCGAGTGAGCCGAACAGCTGGATCTGCAGACGCTGGACGCTCGCGAGACTCGCTCGCTCGCGCAGCGCCTCGGCGAACAGCCGTGCGGCCCGCATCGGACCAACGGTGTGCGAACTCGAGGGTCCGAGGCCTACCGTGAACAGATCGAAGACGCTGAGGGAGGGGCTGAGTGAAGTCAGCCGCGGTCAACCCCGATACGCGCGACGGCTACCCGCTGCTTCATAGGAGACCTCGTCGGCACGCGGCGCGGGGAGCCGATGACGCCAGCATGTGCCACGTGCGCCGCCGCCAGGGGCAGGCGTCGCGGCGCCCGCCCCCCGGGAGGAGGGGTCGATCACGAAGAGGCCGGCAGACACCTGACATCTTCAAGGAGATCGACAAGATGATTCTCGATGATCTGTCCGCGGTCGAACTTCTCGAGCCGCAGGAAGTACTCGGCGCAGTTGATGAGCGCCTCCTGGGGCAGAGTCCCCACGATCTGTGTGCCGACCACGGGTACGCCGTAACGCGCGGCCTCCGAAACAATGACGTTGAAGGCACGATAGATGGGTGTGGCCGACGTGTCGAACATGTTCATGGAGACGGCGACGACGCCGCGCTCGGTGAGCGAAAGGCCCACCGAGCGCACCGTCGGGAAACCGCCGCTCGGCCCCCTCACCATCGTCGCGATTCGCTTGGCGATGGTCACATCCGTCGTGCCGAGCATCACGTTGACCGCCACAAGGCCAGAGGTGGCCGCGCTCACGATCGTGGCCCCGGCGGTCGGATGCAGCCGCGCCGGGCCGATGTCTGGAGCGCGCTCCGGCAGACAGGCTGCCTCCTTGAGACCTTCGTACTGCCCGGCGCGGATGAAGTCGAGGCTGCGTCGCTCCTCGCAGCGCGCGTTCTCACCGGAGAAATAAACCGGCACGGCGTAGCGGCCGAAGACCTCCCTGCCGATCTCCTCCGCAAGCTCGACGCACTCCGTGAGGCTGATATTGGCCAGGGGAAAGACCGGAATGGAGTCTTGGGCGCCGATGCGGGGGTGGTCGCCGCGCTGCCTGTTCATGTCGATCAGGTCGTAGGACCGGCCGGCCATGTCGAGGAGCGCCTCCTTGAGCGGCTCTGGCTGGCCGATGACCTCGACCACGGTGCGATTGAAGTCGGGGTCCGGGTAGTGGGCGATCAGCTTGACGCCGTCCCGATCACGCACCTGACCCACGATCTCGTCGATCACCGCGGCGCGGTGCCCCTCACTGAAGTTGGGCACAGAATGTACGTACTGCGCCATGTCGTCAGTCCTTGGCGACGAAAGCCATGGCTCTTACCGGCGACCCGCTGCCGCCCCTGATCTTCAGGGGCAGACCCATGTAGAGGAAGCGCGTACCCGCCACCATGTCCAGATTGCAGAGGTTCTCGGTGTTGGTGATGCCGTACTTGCCGCACACGTGGTGCCCGGAGAACTCCAGGTCGTCGGGAGTGAGGTCGATCGCCTGCTGATCCACGCCGATGTTGACCACGCCCTTCTGGGCGAGCCATTCGGCCGAGGCGCGCGAGACGCCCGTGTATGGTCCGTACCATTCCTTCGTGCCGTACGTCCTGTCGTAGTGACCGGTGTGGAAGAGGACGATATCCCCGCTGCGGACGTCAAGCCCGGCCTTGTCGAGCGCCTGTTCGATGTCCTCCGGCTCGATGTAGGCGGGGTAGCGGATGTGGCTCACGTCGAGACATATGGCGTCGCCCCAGAAGAACTCCAGGGGCATCTTCTCGATCGTCGCACCACTGGGCAGGTACTCCCACACGGCGTCCGAGTGCGTCGGACCGTGCTCACTCATCAGAAGGTTGCGTGCTGCGAAGCCCAGCGTCGGTGAGCCGGTGTCCCTCTGGTTCTGCTCATGCGTCTGGTTCAGCATGATGAAGGTCTTCTGATGCATGCCGAACACGGGCATGCCTTCGTAGATCTCCTGCGAGAGATCGATGACCTCGAACTTGTCGTGCCAGGTGCTCATGCTGCTCCTCCTTGCTGGCAAGCGGACGGCGCGGACGGATGTCGTGGGACGGGGGAAGTCCGCTCGACATCCGTCCAAGACGCCGTGACCCGCGGACCTCCGGGGAACGCCGCGGCATGCCGGCGATCAGAAGTCCGGGCTCGAGCCATCCCCGCGAGGCTCCGCCTTCCTGAGTGGTCAATGGATGTCGGCGATGAAGCGGTCACAGCAGCGTCGTCGGCGGGTCGTCAAAGACATCGAGCGGCAGCGCCACCGACACCATCGGGCTGGGGAAGTCGACGGCCTCGGTGAGGCGCATGTCCGCGGCCACGCTGATCAGGGCGTAGCCCTGGCCGCGGGTATACCCGCGGGTGGCGACGAGGTAGTCGATCATCTCCGTGACGGCATTGCGTGCCGCCTGCCGGATGTCCAACTCGGCCAGCGAGCCGTCCTCGAGGATCGGCAGGCCGGTCGTGCAGACGTACCTGCGAGCCTTCTCTGCGGCCGGCTGAGTGTACTCGTACATCACCGTGCGTGGGGCGAACTGCGCATCCGTCTTCTTGATCAAATCGACGCGCAGGGTAGCCACAGAGCCGCACTCGATGGCCGTGGCGCAGGCCTCGCCGTCTCCCTGCGCATAGTGGGTATCGCCGACGGACAACCGGGCGCCGGGCACCAGCACCGGGAAGTACACCCGTGCACCCGGCCCCATCTGCAGGCAGTCCATGTTGCCGCCGTTCTCTCGAGGCGGGATGGTGCGTAGACCCTCGGAGGCGACGGGCTCCAGAGGCGGGGCGGCGCTGTGGACGCTGGGGAGCAGCGCGGCGCCACCGTCGTCGACGACGGCTCCTTCGCGCCGGGTCGCCGCCTCCAGCAGGTCGCGTGACGGCGCCACGCCCATCAGACCGAGGAACGCGTGACCCTTGAGCGTCACGCCCGGAAGGTCTGGCGACGTCGCGTAGCCGTCCTTCATGAACCAGCGCACGAGATGTGGCTCTACGAAGATGTCGCCGAGCACGCCGAACCCCTCGATGAACAAGGTCGATCCGAACCCGACCGCATCGACGCTGATCACATCCACGACGAGGAGGTCCCCCGGTTCCGCACCCTTCACGCCGACCGGTCCCGTCATGGGATGGTTGGAGTCGAAATCGAAGCCGGCGACGCTCTCGCTGGTGCTGTCGGGCGAGACTTGGACGTCAAACCCATCGCGGACGTCGAGCCTGAACGTCTCCCCCGGCTCCACCCACGCGACGGGCTCGATGTCCGGATGCCACCGGTTGTGCGCGTTGGCCGGATCCTCAAGGATCGACTTGGTGAGATCGAGATGGATGTGCTGCATTCGGTCACCCCCGAGACTTGGGACTACTGTCATGTGCTTGATCGTTTGATGGTGGGGATGACGCAGTAGTTGACCGCGTCGATCACGCCTTTGTCCGTGATCTTCCACTTGGGGCTAGTGGACAGGGAGAGGAACGCGAGGTGCATGAAGGGCGCGTGCGCCGCGCACTCCAACTGATCCCTGGCGACCTGGTGCAGATGGATCATGAGGTCGGTCAGCTCGCCGGCGGTGTGCTCATCGGTGATGAGGCCGGCGACTCGCAGCGGCAGCTCGCCGACGACCGCGCCGTCCTTGGCGAGCACGACGCCGCCCTGGAGCTCGATCACCCGGTTCACCGCGACTGCCATATCCTCGTAGTTCGTGCCCATGACCATGACGTTGTGCGTGTCGTGGGATACGGTCTCGGCGATCGCGCCGTGCTTCATCTTGAAACCCTGCACGAAGCTGGCCCCGATGTCGGGCTGACCGTGACGTCCGACGACGGCGATCGGCAGCAGATCGTTCTCGGGCTGCGGCACCACGTAGCCGCCCGCGACCTGCATCTCCGCCTCGACTGCCTCACTCAGGTTCTGATCCAGGATCAGTCCGATGCAGCGCACCGTGACGGGGCCGTCCTTGGCTCGCACCTTGATGTCGTCCGGAGCGATGGGATCGCGCCTCACGGAATGTTTGACGACATCCGGATAGGTGTACCGCGGCAGATCGACGAGCAGCTCGCGATCTTCGGCGACGAGCTCACCACCCAGAAAGACCTTGCACACGTCCATGTCGGCGAGCTCGCCCCTGATCACAGCGATGTCGGCCAACTTGCCCGCCGCGAGCACCCCGATCTCGCTGAAGCCCTGCCAGGTCGCGGCGTTGATCGTCGCCATCTGAATCGCCTCGATCGGATCGACACCCTCGCGGATCGTGCGCCGGATGATGTCGTTCATGTGGCCGGTCCTGGCGATGTCCTCGGCGAGCATGTCGTCGGTCGCCAGGATGGCGCGGCGGGAGTCGAGACCCTCCTCGGTGATCGCGCGGATGCACTCGGGCATGTTGCGCTGCGTCGAGCCCTCTCGCATGAGCATGTACACGCCCTGGCGCAGCTTCTCGACGGCCTCCGCCTTGGTGGTGGTCTCGTGACAGGAGATGTCGGTGCCGCCGGCGATGACGTGCGCCGCCAGATCCGCCCCGAACAGCTCGGCGGCGTTGCCATCGACCTTCTTGCCGAGAGCGCGTGCGTAAACGGTGGAGACGACGGTGTCCCGGAACACCCCGGGGTTGTGCTCGTACACGAACCTGGCCGCGGTGACCCCCTGCGTCTCGCCGATGCCGGAGACCGTGGGGTACTCGAGCATCTCCGGTACTTCCTCGGAGGTGATCGGATAGCCGGCGGTCTCGAGGCCGGGCGAATCGGGAGTGAGCGCCGGCACCCGGCTGTGCACGTGCTGCGGCATCAGGGCCGCCTCCTCGCACATGGCCTTCACACCCACAGGGCCGAGCACATTGCCGATTTCGTGCGGGTCACTCACCAGACAGGTAGTCCCGGTGGGCAGCGACAGACGCGTGAACTCGGTGCACGTGAGCATGGCGCTCTCGAAGTGCATGTGGCTGTCGATGAACCCTGGGGTCAGGTGCATGCCCGAGACGTCGATCACCTCGGTCCTCGGACCGATGAGGCCGGAGCAGTCACCGACGAGGGCGATATGACGACCTTCGATCGCGATGTCAGCGTCGTAGATCTCGCGCGTGATGACGTTGACGACCTTGCCACCCTTCAGCACCTTCTCAACGTGCTGTCCGGGATCCATCAGCACGTCGATGAGGTGCTGGCGATCGGAGACGCACTTCAGGTGGCTGGCGTTGAGTCTGCAGTCCCCACTCACGGTCTTGGCTCCTTCCCTTGTCATGTCGCGAACGGTCGTGGCCCTGCCCGCATCATGCTGCGCGCTGATAGTGACGGCCCTCTTCGGCCGGGCCCTTCGCCTTGCCGACCAGCGCCACGACGACGAGCGCCAGCACGTAGGGGAGAGCCTGGATCGCCTCGTTGGGGATGGGCAGCGTGTCGCCGGTCCACCTGACGGCCAGCGCCTGGGCGAGGCCGAAGACGGCGGCGGCGGCGAGTGTCCCCAGGGGGCGCCACTGGCCGAGGATGATGATGGCGATGGCGATGTAGCCGCGCCCCTGGGAGATGTTGGTGATGAACGCGCCGACATAGCCGATCGACAGGAAGGCACCGGCCAGACCCGCGCACAAACAGCTGAAGACGAACGCCCAGAGGCGGATCCGATTGACAACGATGCCGGCCGTATCAGCCGCCCGCGCGTGCTCTCCCGTGGCGCGCAGCGTCACGCCCATGCCGGTGCGGTACAGCACGAATGCAAGCGCGAACGCGAGAAGGATGGCGGAGTAGGTGAGCGGGCTCTGGTTGAACACAGCGTCGCCCAACACCGGGAGGTCCGATAGCACCGGTATGGACACGTTCTTGATGAGCGGCGCCTGGATCCCGCTGCCCCCCGAACCCCGCGAAACGAGCGCAGCGGTGAACGTCGTGATACCCAGCGCGAAGATGTTGAAGGCAATGCCCGTGACGGTCTGATCGGCGCCGATGTACACCACCGCGATACCGAGCAACACGGCGGTGCCGACACAGACGGCCACAGAGACCAACAGGCCGAGCCAGGGCGAGTCACCGAGCCACATGGTGCCAAGGGCGGCGGACAGCGCGCCGATCAGCATGAAGCCCTCCATGGCGAGGTTGATGACGCCCGCGCGCCACGCCACCAGCCCCCCCAGAGCGGCCAGCAGTAGCGGGGTCGCCAGCCTGACGCTCGCAGCCAGCAGCTCCTGGTTGAAGACGTCACCCATTGCGCAGCCTCCTTTGCGAGTACTGCTGTCTGGCGGCGTCGATGGCGAGGAAGATCACAGGCAAGGCGATGAGCACTTGCCCGATGGCCGCAGGCACTCCCTCCACCCGCTGCATCAGGGTCACTCCTGCGCGGAGACCACCAAAGACGAAGGCGAAGATGAGGACCAGGAGCGGATTGCCCCTCGAGAGGATCGCGATGCCGATGGCGTCGAACCCGTACCCCGGGTTGAAGAGCGGCGAGAGGTTGTACTGGACGCCCAGGAGCTCTGTCGAGCCGGCGAGCCCGGCGAACAGGCCGCCGACCGACATCGAGAGGACGAACATCTTCTTCACCGAGATGCCCACGTTGTGCGCGGCGCGCAGTCCGTTGCCCATGATCTTCAGCGAGAAGCCGAACCGTGTCCGGTAGACGAGCACCCACGCGACCGCCACGGCAGCAAGGGCGACGAACAGACCCATGTGCCAGTTGCCGGTCGTCCCCAACTCCGCGAGGCGCGCCGATTCCGGCACGTCCTTGGAAACGGGGAAGAGGCCCTCTCCGCTCCTCCATGGCACCCGCACGAGGTACTGGAGGATGAAGAGCGCGACGAAGTTGAGCATGATCGTCGTGATCACTTCGTTCGCGTGCCTGAAGGCCAGGAGGGCACCGGGGACCGCGCCCCAGAGGGCGCCGGCGGCGGCCGCGGCAAGGAGGCAGAGAAGGACATGCAGGCCGGGCGGCGCAGGGACGTAGAGCGACACCGCGAGCGCCGCGACCGCGCCCAGCGCCAGCTGTCCCTCCGCGCCGATATTGAAGAGGCCGCAACGGTAGGGAATGGCTACCGCGAGTCCGGCGAGGCAGAGTGGGATCATGAACCGCACCGTCACGGAGAGCTCGTAGGGGCCCCCCAGGGCGCCAGTGAGAACGGTCGAGTACGCGTCGATGGGATTCACGCCTGCGGCGGCTATGGGGATCGCCCCCACGAGGAATGCGAGAAGGACGGCCCAGACCGGGGTGAGCTTCCCCGACAGCCCTCTCACGCGGCCGAGAGTGACGGCGCCGCGCCCACCGGCGCCGAGTTCCGGGTCCTGAGTGATCGCGTTCATGCGGCACACTCCCCCGTGCACATCAATGCTCCTATCTCGGCCATGTCGAACCCCTGCCGGTCCTGTACGCCCACGATGCGGCCTCGGTACATGACCGCAATACGGTCGGCAAGGCCGATGAGTTCGTCGAGGTCAGTGGACACGTAGAGCGCGCACCCCCCGGTGCTGGTCACACCCCTCAAGAGCTGATGGACGTAGTGCGCAGTCGCCGCGTCCAGACCAATGGTGGCCTGGACCGCGATGACGCAGGAGGGCTCGCGCGCCAAGGCACGCGCAAGCACGACGCGCTGCTGATTGCCGCCGGACAGGGTCCCAACCGGGATGTCGAGACGATCGGCCGGCACCCGGAATCGATCGGCCAGGTCCCTGGCGTAGACATCCAGCGCCTCACGCTGCATGAGTCCCGCCCGATTGAACTCAGACTCGTGGTAGTCCGCCAGGATCAGGTTCTCTCTAATCGAAAGGTCGCGCGCCAAGCCAGCTTCACGCTCCTCGGGCGCGTAGACGATGCCCGCCTCCCGATGAGCCCGCGGATTTCCCGCGACGACGGAGCGACCGTCGAACTCGATCGACCCTGACTGCGGAAGGCGTACTCCCGCGAGGACCTCCGCCAGCTCCGCCTGACCGTTCCCGCTGACCCCGGCGACACCGAGAATCTCGCCCGCGCGAATCTCAAGTGAGACGGAGTCGAGCACACAGAGCCCGGCCTCGTTCTCCGCTCGCAGCGACTGGACGGCCAGGCGCGGCTTAGGCGCGGCCGACGCAGATGTCGGCGCCAGCGAGGGCTCCTGATCGTCGGGAGCGACCTCGCCGAACATCCACTTCATGAGACCCGCCTTCGACGTTTGTCGGGTCTCGCGTGAAGTCCCGACGAGCTCGCCCTTGCGGAGGACGGTCACTCGATCCGCGATTTCAAGCACCTCGTGAAGCTTGTGTGTGATCAGGACGACCCCGAGCCCCGTCGCCGTCAGCTGCCGGAGCATCGTGAACAGGTTCTCGACTTCCGGTGGGGTCAGGACGCTCGTCGGCTCGTCCAGGATCAGGACCTTCGAGTCGCGATACAGGGCCTTGAGGATCTCCACCCGTTGTCGCTGGCCAAGCGAGAGCGAGCCCACGAGGACCTTCGTGTCGACGTCAAGCTCGTATGCGGCGGCCAGCTCGCGAAGACGGTCTCTCTTGGGGCCACGCCGCGAGGACTCCCACGTGCCCAAGTCACCGAGGAGCACGTTCTCCTCGATGGTCAGAGTGGGCACGAGCATCAGCTGCTGATGGACCATGCCGATCCCCATCTGGATCGCGTGCCTCGGCGACTCAACGGGAGTGTGCTGCCCGAAGACCGTGATGGTCCCTGAGTCGGGCTGGAACATGCCATAGAGGACGTTCATCAATGTCGACTTGCCCGCGCCGTTCTCACCCAGAAGGCCATGGACCTCGCCGCGCCGCACGGAGAAGCCGACGTCGTAGAGCGCTCGCAGCGGGCCGAACGTCTTGGTGATGCCCTGCATGGACACCAACTCGTCAGAAATCGCCTCTGCCCGTGACGACGTCGGCAGTGGATTCTTGTCCTCCGCCTGCTGGGGCATGAGGGTGTCAGCCAAGGTGCGTTCCTCCTTCCGATGGGGTCCCATGCGTTCCGGACGACGGCCGAGGGGGTGCAATGGACGATCAGAAACCGCCCCCACGCCCTCCTGTTCCGCAGAGCCGCGTCACTGAGTGAGGCTCCCCCTGGCGCCCGGCGAGTACTCCGCGGCTCGGGCGCAGGGGGAACTCCGGCTCGCCGGCGGACCAGCGGCCAAGCCACCGTCAGGACGCCGGCACCTTGCGTGGATCCCAGACCAGCTCGCCCGAAATCAGGTCCGCCCTGATGGCCTCGGCCTTCTCGACAACTTCCGGAGGTATGGCCTCGTTGTAGGAGCCCTGGATCAGCCAGTCCTCCGGCCAGCCACCCTTGTAGATGGTGGGCTGGAGCGTTCCCTCGGTGAGGCGCTTGCCCAGGTCGTTCATCGACAGGTTCTCGTTGAAGATCCCGGCGGTGAGCACGACGTCGGGATTGGTCGTGACCTCGTCGTAGCACTCGCCGCAGGCCCAGTTCCCCGTGTCTCGCGCAGCCTGGAAGACCCCCGCGGCTGCCTGGTCGGTGACGTGTCCGATCACGTCGGCGCCCCGGCCGTACATCGCCAGCGCCGCCTCCTTGGCCTTGGAGGCATCCATGAAGCTGTTGATCCAGATGACCTCGGCGGACTCGATCTTCGGGTTGGCGTACTTGGCGCCGTCGATGAAGCTCGCGACTTCCTCCCGGATGCCCGGAATGGGGATCGCCCCGACCACACCGACCTTGTTGGTCTTGGTCATCATGCCCGCCACGGCCCCCGAGACGTAGTTGATGTTCGTGCTGAAGGCGTAGATGGCGCAGTTGGGCAGCCCGCCCGTGCTGTCGCCGTCGATCGTCCACACGAACCAGCTGTCCGGGAAGTCAGGAGCGACCTGGAGGGCGGCGGACTGGAACCCGCCGCTGTGAGCGATGATCAGATCGAACCCCCGATTGGCGAAGTCGGTCAGCACCTCAGGGGCTTGCTCATACGGCGTAGCTTCCGCGTACTCTGACTCCATCCCGTAGGTGGCCACCATCTCCTTGAACGCGTTGTAGCCTGTGATCTCGAAGTTGCCGACACCGACCTCGCCGTTGGAGACGAAGGCCGCCTTCAGCGTCTTGTCTGCGGCGTCCGAGGTGCTGCCGGAACCGCCGCAAGCAGCCAGCAGCGGCCCCGCCACCGTGAAGGTCGCCCCAAGCGCCGCGGCTCCCTTCAAGAAGTCCTTTCGACTCATCTGCCTCTGGACGATTCGCTCCAAGTGCTTGTCAAGGTCCTGCATTTCCGCATGCCTCCCCCGTCATGAATCGTGACCGAACTCCGCCTGCTGTTCCCCCGGCGTCCTCCATTGTGTGTTCGACAACCTTTATGTTGTGCATGATAGCCAAGCGGTATGATAAGTCAACAGCTTCTGCCGCTGACTCCTGACCCGGAAGCTCGACGCAGAGGGATGATGGTCGGCGCTACCTGGAGGCTCCGACGCTGCTTCAGGCTCGAATCTTGCCTCGAGTAACGCCCTCGCTCTCGAATGGAGTCGCCATCCGGAGCCAAGCGGGACTGTGGATCAACCCTCCCCACAGCCCTCCCCACAGCGCTGAGGAATGTACAATAACCCTACACTTGTCCAGACAATAGTGGTACAGTATCCGCCATCATGGGAGAGAAGCGAACAAACGTGCTGATCGACCGACCACCCGCAATCGGTCCTCGCGACGAGGGTGCTCGGGTCACGAGACGCCCTGGCGGCGAACCATGGAGAGGGCATGGCACCGAGACGCCCGACTGAACGCGACGAGCAACAGCAGCTCAACGGCGGGGAAGGTCTGTACATCAAGCAGGTCGCCACAATGCTGGGCGTCACTCCAGCGATGATCCGTTCATGGGAGACTGCGGGCCTGATCAGCCCGCCACGATCGCCCTCAGGCTTCAGGCTCTACACCCTCACCGAGATCGTCCGGCTTCAGAGGATCCGTGAGCTGGTTCGAGGTCGGGGAGTCAACATCGCCGGCGTGCGAGAGATCCTCGACGCAGAGCATCAGAACGCCGCGAGTCCGCAGCCGGTCAGCCCATCCGCCTCCCTGGGCGATCGACTGCGCTCCCTTCGGACGCAGCGCGGGCTCTCCCTCCGCGGTCTCGCCTCGAACACGGGGCTGAGTCCCTCGACGATCTCCTCGTTCGAGCGCTCGCTCAGCCGGCCGTCGGTGGCATCACTGCAGAAGATAGCGAGCGCCCTCGGCACCAACCTGGTCAGCCTCATGGACGACGGATCCGCCCGCTCCGCGTCCATCGTGGTCAAGAAGCAGCAGCGTCGTCAGGTCAAGATGGAAGATCCTGGTGTCACCATCGAGCAGCTCGCCGCAGTCGAGACGCAGCTGGAGCCGCTTCTCTTCCGCATCGCTCCGGGCGCCAGCAGCGGAAGCTCGTACACGCACGACGGGGAGGAGTTCTTGTACGTCCTTGGAGGCGAGTTCGAGATCACGCTCGACGAACTCACCACCTATACGCTGAACGAGGGCGACGCCATGACTTTTGCGAGCGTGCGCCCGCACCGCTTCCGCAATCCAGGGACCGTCGATGCGACGGTCGTGTGGATCAACACGCCGCCGACCTTCTAACCTGACGGAAGCTAGGTCGACGAGGCCAGGCGCGCCCCTCCCATTCGACCCGAAGGAACACGAATGGCCATCGCAACCGTTCTCGGCCCAATCGAGCCGGACGAGCTCGGCGTGACCAGCATGCACGAGCATATCCTCTGTGATGGGCGAGACTGTGTGATGGAGCCCCCTCGCTTTGAGCCAATGCCTGATGATCCAGTCGTGAAGATGGAGAATCTGGGATTCATCCGCTGGAACCTACTCAGCATCGCCGACAACATGGTGATCGACGACGCCGACAACGCGGTGGACGAGCTCAATCGCTTTCGCGCGCTCGGCGGTTGCGAGGTGATGGACATGACGTCCATCGGGTTCGGGCGCCGAGCCGAAGACCCGCACACAAAGACCCGCCGAACATACAGGCTCAATCATCATCCAGCGGAGTGGGAGAATCGCGATTTCGCCGAAATCGCTGGTGGGCGCACGTGGATTCGAACCACGGACCTCTTCCTTATCAGAGAAGCGCTCTAACCGACTGAGCTATGCGCCCACAAGGGTATTGGAGTGTAGCGAGCGCGGCCGCGCAGCGTCAACCGCGCGCACGCCGCGAACTTGGCCCCTTCGTGGCCAGTGCCGCTAGAAGGTCAACACTTGCGGCATCGACATGACCGGTTTACATTAATCGAGATGACTTGTCGCGTCTCCAAGAATGGTTCATCATGCCTCCTGTGAGCATCACGGAACTCAAGGCACATCTCGCGGAGTACCTCCGCCGGGTGGAAGACGGGGAGCGGTTCTTCATCACCGTCAGAGGCAGAGAGGTCGGCGAGCTGAGGCCGCTGGACCCGGAACGTGCCGCGCTGTGGGACATGGTCCGGACCGGAGAGGCGGAGTGGACCGGGCAGTGCATGGTCGTGCCGGCTCAGCTTCCCAAGAACGACGGCAGGCTCGTCTCCGATATCGTGCTGGAGGACCGCGGACCACGCTGGGACGACCCCGACGCTGGTCGCGAGTGATCGTCTACCTCGATACCAGCGCCTTCGTGAAACTCATCGTCGACGAGGAAGGTGCCGAGGAGACGCGCCGTTGGTTCGACGCAGCGTCTCTTGCCACGTCAAGCGTCGTCACCTTCCCCGAAGCCTGCGCCGCACTCAACCGCCGCGCCGGCCAGGAAGATGTCGCAGCTGACCTCGAGACCTGGCTCAAAGACGTGGAATCACGGTGGGCGCAAACGGCCCGCGTGCGCGTCGATGAGCGCCTTGCCGGTCGGCTGGCAGTGAAGCACGGCCTGCGGGGCATGGACGCCATCCACCTCGAGGCAGCGGTCAGCGTCCGCAATCGGGCACTTGCCCGATCCCGGACAGCGTCCGTAGCGGTGGCGGCCTTCGACAAGCGGCTGCTCGAGGCCGCCGGGCGCGAAGGCTTCGCTACGCTCGGCGGCCGGCTCACGTAGCCCGCAAACCTCGGCTCGCCCGCCGCGCAGCCTCCGCCGGCGGGCCGTCGGCATGGTACATCCGCCCCCGATGGTGTGAGCTCCCCGGGCTCTGCCGTATACTCAAGGCATGAACGAAGTCCAAGAGATGGTCATCTACGGCGTCAGCTTCGACGTCATCGGCAAGCAGCCCATCGTGCTGCTCAAGACGGTGGAGGGCAACCGCTTTCTGCCCATCTGGATCGGGCATCCGGAGGCGGCCGCCATCCTCATCAAGCTGCAGGGCACCAGCCTGCCGCGGCCGATGACGCACGACCTGCTCACCAGCGTCATCGGCTCCTTCCGCGCCGAGGTCTCGCGCATCACGGTGACCGAGCTCAAGGAGAGCACGTTCTACGCCCGCCTCACGCTCCTCAAGGACGGCGAAGAGGTGGACATCGACTCGCGGCCCAGCGACGCGCTGGCGCTGGCGGTGCGCACCGACGCGCCGATCTTCGCCAGCACCGAGCTCATCGACGAGAACGCCATCGAGTTCGAGCGCGAGGTCGACGACACCGAGGAGATCATCGAGGGCTTCCGCGACTTCCTCGAGGGCGTCACGCCGGACGACTTCCGCACCGCCGAGGTCACGGCCGACGAGGACGCGTTCCTGATCGACCAGGACGAGGACGACGAGGACCTGGACGATGAGGACGAAGATGAGGACGAGGACGAAGACGAAGATGAGGACGAGTTCGACGACCGGGCGGGCGGCCCGCCGCAGAACTAGCCGCCCTCGGCCCATGTGGCCGCCGGGCACCCGCCCACTGGCTTGATCCCGGCGGCCCTCCCGCCGCCACGCGAGACAGACACCTTCAGCGACGAAAGGCCCACAGAGTGAGCACGCCCAACGACGACCCGGTGGTGAAGCAGTTCCGGGACCAGATCAGCGACAACGACCTCAAGATCATCGACCTGGTCAACAAGCGGCTCACGCTGGTCGACAAGCTCTGGCGCTACAAGGCCGAGCACGGCATCGAGATGTACAACCCCCAGCGCGAGGAGTGGATGGTCACCTTCCTCTCGCGCGCGAACAAGGGGCCGCTCTCGCAGGAGGCCCTCATCGAGGTGTACAGGGCTATCGTCGAGACGACCAAGGATGAGGCCACGCGGCTCGGCCAGGGCTGACGGCGCCCATCACCCCTTGAGCACGCCGAGCGGCCGCAGGCGCGCGACCTTGCGGGAGAGGCCGACGGCCTCCACGACGTTCACGACGTCGGCGACGTCCTTATAGGCGAACGGCGCCTCCTCGGCGAGCGCGCCCACGGACGCCGACTTGACCACGATGCCGGCGTCCTCCAGATCGCGCCGCACCTCGGCGCCGCTCCGGACCTTGCGGGCCGCGTGCCGGGAGAGCAGGCGGCCCGCCCCGTGGCAGGTCGAGCCGAAGGTCTCGCGCATCGCCGTCTCCGTGCCGGCGAGCAGCCAGCTCTCGCGGCCCATGTCGCCGGGGATGATCACCGGCTGGCCGACGTCCCGGTAGTCCTCGGGGACGTCGGGGTTGCCGGGCCCGAAGGCGCGCGTGGCGCCCTTGCGGTGCACGCGCACGGCGCGCTCCTTGCCGTCCACCACGTGCACCTCCCGCTTGGCGATGTTGTGGCACACGTCGTAGACGAGCTCCACGCCGAGCCGCTCCCAGCTCGTGTGGAACACCTGCTCGAACGCGCCGCGCACCTGGTGCAGCATCATCTGCCGGTTGGCGAAGGCGAAGTTGCAGGCGCAGGCCATGGCGGCGAGGTACTCCCGGGCTTCGGGCGAGCCGAGCGGCGCGCAGGCGAGCTGCCTGTCGGGCAGCTCGATGCCGGCGCGCGCCGCCGCGCCCGCCATCCGGCCCACGTGGTCGGTGCAGACCTGGTGGCCGAAGCCACGCGAGCCGGAGTGGATCATCACCATCACCTCGCCGGGGCCGACGCCGAAGGCGCTCGCGGCCCGCTCGTCCAGCACCTCGTCCACCACCTGGACCTCCAGGAAGTGGTTGCCCGAGCCCAGGCTGCCCACCTGCGTCCTGCCGCGGTCCAGCGCCTTGCGGCTGACGGCTGAGATGTCTGCCCCGGGCATCGCGCCACCCTCCTCCGTGTGCAAGAGGTCGTCCTCCGTGGCGTACCCCCGGTTCGCGAGGAACGCGGCTCCCTCTTCGGCGAGCCGCTCGAGCTCGCCCTCCCGGAGCCGCAGGGCGCCGTGCGGCCCGGATCCCTGCGGCACGCTGCGCATCAGCTGGTGCATGAGCGCCTCGAGCCGGGGCTGCACGTCCTCGAGCCCGAGGCTCGTGCGCACCAGCCGCACGCCACAGTTGATGTCGAAGCCCACGCCGCCCGGGGAGACGACTCCGTCGGCCTCGTCCATGGCCGCGACGCCGCCGATCGGGAACCCGTAGCCCCAGTGGATGTCCGGCATCGCGATGCTCGCGTTCAGGATGCCGGGCAGCGTGGCCACATTGGCCACCTGCTGCAGGGCCTCGTCGTGCCCGGCCTGCTCGAACAGGCTCGCGTGCGCGTACACGCGCCCGGGCACGCGCATCTGGCCCTCGACCGGGATCTCGTAGACGAACTCGCCTGTCCGCTCGACGCGCACGGCCGCGGCTCCGTTCCGCCGACCGCGGCTAGACGTCCAGGAGGACGAAGCCCTCCCAGCCGTCGTCGCGCTGCTCGAGCCTGAGCTCGTGCAGTGTCGCCGCCTTGACGCCGCCGCACATGACATGCCGGCCGGTGTCGAGCGGCTCGCCCGCCACGCGAGCCCGCATACGGTGGTCCCGCAGCTCCAGCACCTCGAACTCGGTCAGCACGAGCCGGCGCACCTCGAAGATGTACAGGAGCTCATTGAGCCACGCCGCGAGCAGGAGGTCCGTCGCCTCCGCCTCGAGCTCCAGGTCCGCCGTCTCGAGCTCGCCGACGTGCAGCGGGTCGCACACCAGGGAGAACAGGCCGCGGCCGGCCTCCTCAAAGACCTCCGCGGCCGTAGAGCCCCAGACCTTCAGGCCGATGTCGGCGGTGTGATCGACGAGTTCGAAGCCCACGCTCATAAGCGCACTGTACCCGTATGGCGTCGAGGTCCTCCGATGACGTGTTTCCAATGAAGATACGCGAGGACCCTGATCGCGCGGTTCCTGCCCGAGACGTGGCTTCATTGGATACACGCGAACAGAACATGCTGACACCACCACCGACGGCCGCTGACGGGTGCGAAGGGTCGGACCGCACGGCCCGGGGGCGGCCGTGACGGGAGCCTGCGAGCGGCCAGGGGTCAGGCCGCGACGGTCGCGCCGGCGGCCGAGGCGGCCAGGCCGAGCGGGATCGCCGTCACGCCCTCGGCGGCGAAGGCCTCGGCCATCGCACGCGCCACGCGCGAGGCGTCGCTCGGGAGGCTCACGAAGGCGATCAGGCTCGGCCCGCTCCCCGAGATGGCCACCGCGGCCGCGCCCGCGTTCAGGGCAGCGACCCAGGCGGTACGGCCGCCGGGGATGCGCTTGAGCCGGGACGCCTGGTGCAGACGGTCGTCCATCACCTGGCTGAGCAACTCGTAGTCGCCGGTGCGCAGGGCCTCCACCACCAGCGGCGTGCGCTGCAGGTTGAAGACGGCGTCGACCATGGACACCTCGGTGGGCAGAGCGGCCCGGGCGGCGTTGGTGCTGAACGGCAGATCCGGCACCGCCAGCGCCACGTGCACCTCGGGGACCAGGATCTTCTTGGTGAGCAGGCGGTCGTCCTTCTGGACGACGATGGTGAGGCCGCCGAACAGGGCCGCGGCGACGTTGTCGGGGTGGCCCTCCATGTCCGCGGCCAGCTCGAGGATCTGGTCGCGGTTGAAGGGCCGGCCCATCAGCGTGTTGGCGCCCAGCAGGCCGGCCACGATCGCCGTGGAGCTCGAGCCGAGGCCGGAGCTCATCGGCACGCGGATGTCGCAGTGGATGCGCAGGCCGGCCGGCGCAGGCCGGCCGGCCTCCTCGCACAGCCGCAGGAACGCCCGCGCCACGAGATTGCGCTCGTCGTGCGGCAGGCCGGCCGGGTCCGGGCCCTCGACCGTCACCACCACACCGTCGCCCTCGAGGCTGAAGCGGATCTCGTTCCACAGGTCCAGCGCGAGTCCGAGGCAGTCGAAGCCAGGGCCGATGTTGGCGGTGGTCGCCGGGACCCGGACGCGGCAGCTCGAGGCGGGGTCGCTGCCGGGGCTCACGCCCCACGCTCCCGACGGCTGGCGCTCATGCCTCGTCCCCGTACTCCTCCGGCCCGGGCCCGCCGTGCCGGCGCTTCTTACGCCACCGGAACCACGCCCACACGATCACGACCGCGATCGCCGCGACCACGACGTAGTCCGCGTAGTGGAGGTACGCCCGGATGTCCTCCCAGTGCTCGCCCAGGCGCACGCCCACCCAGCCCAGGAAGAACACCCACGGGATGCAGCCGAGCACGGTGTAGAGAGTGAATTTCCAGAACGGCATCCTGGCGATGCCGGCCGGCAGCGAGATGAAGGTGCGCACGATAGGGAGCACGCGGCTGAAGAACACGGCGATCGGTCCGTACTTCTCGAACCAGCGCTCCGCCAGCTCCACGTGGTGGTGCCGCAGCAGCACGTACTTGCCCCACTTGTCGATGAACGGGCGTCCGCCGTACAGCCCGACCCAGTAGGCGATCCAGGAGCCGACGAGGTTGCCGAGCACCCCGGCCACCGTGATGCCGAGCAGGGTCATGTCGCCCTCGCTCACGGCGAAGCCCGCAAAGGGCATGATGGCCTCGCTGGGCACCGGGATGCAGGCACTCTCCAGGAGCATCAGGAAGAAGACCGCCGGCAGGCCCCAGTCGCCGATGAGCGCGGTCGCCCACTGGACGACCGCGTCGATGATCGTTTGCATCATGCCGGGAAGCGTACAGTACCGGGCGCCGAGCGGGCGAACGTCGGCCCCGCCCGGCGCGGCGCCACAACGCGTGCCATTCGTCAGTTGTCTCGCCGAATACACCTTGTCCTTCGGCATTCGGCCGGTGGCCCGCCCGCGACCCGCTGTGGTAGGTTCGGGCCTCGATTTCCCCCGCCGCAAGGAGGCGTTGCACATGGCCGTCGGACTCATGGACATCAAAGGGCAATACGCCGAACTGCAGGACCGCATCGAAGCCGCCGTGCTCTCGGTGCTCCGCAGCGGACGGGTGATCCTGGGGCCGAACGTCAAGGCGTTCGAGGATGAGGCCGCGGCCTACATGGGCACGGCCGGAAGCGTCGGCGTGGCCAACGGCACCGACGGCCTCACCATCGCCCTGCGCGCGCTCGGCGTCGGCGCGGGCGACGAGGTCGTCACCGTGCCGTTCACGTTCTACGCCACCCCCGAGGCGATCGCCCAGTCCGGCGCCAGCCCGGTGTTCGTCGACATCCGTCCGGACACGCTGAACATGGATCCGGACGCGATCGAGGCGGCCGTCACCTCGCGCACCAAGGCGCTCATGCCGATCGACCTGTTCGGTCTCCCCTGCGACATCGACGCCATCCGCAAGGTCGCGGATGCTCACGGGCTGCCCATCATCGAGGACGCCTGCCAGGCCTGGGGCGCGACCTACGACGGACGTCGCACCGGCAGCCTCGGCGACCTCGGCGTCTTCAGCTTCTTCCCCACCAAGAACCTCGGCGGCTTCGGCGACGGCGGCCTGGTCACCGGCCACGACGGGGACGTCGTCCAGCACGCCCGCGAGCTCCGCTTCCACGGCAGCAAGGACAAGAAGACCTTCACCCACGTCGGGTTCAACTCGCGGCTCGACGAAGTGCAGGCCGCGATCCTGCGCCTCGAGCTCGAGGTCATCGACGAGTGGAACGGCCGCCGCGCCCTCGTCGCCGAGTGGTATGACGAGTACCTGCCTGACGAGGTCGTGCGTCCCGCCGTCCCCGACGGCCTCACGCACGTGTACCACCTCTACATGATCAGGCACCCTCGCCGCGACGCCATCGCCACGGCGTGCAAGGAGCGCCAGGTGGACTGCGCCGCGTACTACACCACGCCGATGCAGCTGCAGCCGGTGTTCGCCGGCATGGGCCACAAGCTGGGTGACTTCCCCAACACGGATGAGGCCGCCACGACCAACCTCGCCCTCCCCATGCACCCCAACCTGACGGAAGAGCAGGTCAAGGAGGTCGTGGCGGCGGTGGAGGCCGGACTGGCCTGACGGCACGACCCGCCCTGTCGGTGGCGCCGCGGCGCTTGCCGGCCGTCCTCCGTTCGGGCGACGCCTCGCGGCGGCGCGCGGCAGGCGTGATGTCCCGTGCGCCGAAGCTCTGAGCCGGTGAGGATCTGGGTCGACATCACCGACGCCTCGGCCGTCGTCTTCTTCGCGCCCATCGTGCGCCGGGTGGAGGACGCCGGACACACGGTCACGCTCACGGCGCGCCGCTTCGCCGGCGCCGACCTGGTCCTGCGGCGCTACGGCCTCGGCGGCCTGCTCACGACGCAGCACCGCGGCGGCAGCATGGGGACCCGCGCCGTCGGCCTGGTCAACAGGACGGTGCAGCTCCTGGGCTCCGCGTCCAGCGGCCGCTTCGACGTCGCCGCCGGCAGCCACGCCAGCGACTTCGTGCTCACCGCCTGGACGCTGGCGGTCCCCCAGATGACGTTCCTCGACCCCGACCGCCTCGGGCGCAGCAACCTCGTCAACGTGCGGCTGGTGGACGAGGTCGCCGTCTCCGAGGCGGTGCCCGTCGCCGGCCTCGCGAGTCTGGGAGCGACGCGCGACAAGGTGTTCCGCTACCCGGGCTTCAAGGAGGAGTACTACCTCCATGACGCCCAGCCGGACCCGGGCGCGCTGGCGCGACTCGGTGTCGAGCGCCGGCGCATCGTCGGCGTCGTGCGGCCGGCGGCGGCGCCCATGCGCGTGCCGGCGGCCGGTGGCGCACCTCTCGACGAGGCGGCGCTGGTCGGCCTGCTCAGCGGCCTCGCAGGCCGGCGCAACCTCACCCTCATCGTCGTCGCCCGGGACCAGGAGCAGCGGCGGCGCATTCAAGCGCTCGAGCTCCCGGGCGTGCTGGTACCCGGCGGCCCCGTCGACGGCGTCGGCCTGCTGGCCGCCGCCGACTTCGTCGTCGGGCACCGCGGCGTGATGCTGCGCGAGGCCGCCGCTCTCGGCACGCCCGCCTACACGCTCTCGCGGTCCGCGGGTCCCGTCGAGGCGTCCCTGCTCGGCGACGGCCGGCTCCGGAGGGTCGCCGGACCCGACGACGTGGCGCTGCGCAGGAAGGACCTCCGCACCGCCATCTCTCTTCCTCGCGACCCGGGGCTGTTCGTGGACCGTCTGCTGGCGCTGGCGCGGCGGCGCTCCCGGCGGCAGCGCCTCGGCCGCCTCGTCCAGGACTCCACGGAGAAGCCCCCGCCGCCACTCGTCTGACCACGGGCCCGCAGTCGGGACTGGCTCCGACGGCGTTCCTTGGATAAGCTGTGCTTATGGATCTTCGCCAGCTCCGCCTGTTCTGCCGGATCGTCGACCGCAAGAGCTTCTCGCTGGCGGCCGACGAGATGCACATCACCCAGCCTGCCGCGAGCCAGCAGGTCCGCAGCCTGGAGCGCGAGCTCAAGACCATCCTGCTGGACCGCTCGCGCCGCACGGTCGTGCCGACGGACGCCGGCCAGGTGCTGTACCGCTACGGCCGCGAGATCCTCGACCTCGACGAGCGCGTTCGCACCGAGATCCTCGACCTCGGCGAGCTCGTCGCCGGCCGCGTCGTCGTGGGCGCGTCGACGGGACCGGGCGACAACGTGTTGCCGGCCATGCTCACGGAGTTCAAGCGCGAGTTCCCCGGCGTGTCGATCGCGCTGCACGTGGACGACACGCACGCTGTGATCGAGCGCGTGCTCTCGCGTGAGTTCGAGATCGGCGCGGTGGGCGCCGTGACCCCGCGCCCCGAACTCGCCGCGGAGCCGCTCGCCCGCGACGAGCTCGTGCTCGTCTGCGCGCCTGCGCACCCCTGGGCGTCGCGCGACCACGTGACGCTCGACGAGCTGGTCGCGGAACCTCAGCTCATGCAGCAGCAGGGCGCCGGCGTGCGCAGCGTCGTGGAGGACCACCTGCGCCGCGCCGGCGTGCGCCCGGAGCGGCTCAACGTCGTCATGGAGATCGGCCTCATGGAGTCGGCCAAGCAGGCCGCCATCGCCGGCGGCGGCGTGACCTTCCTCAGCAAGTGGGCCATCGGGCCAGACGTCGAGCACGGTACGTTGAAGGTCGTCCCCATCGAGGGCTTCCGCGTGCTGCGCGACTTCTACTCGGTGCGGTCAAAGACCCGTGTGCTGAGCCGGGCCGCCGAGGCGCTGCTCGCGTACTTCCGCGAGCAGTACGCGGCGGCCGGCGCCGGGTCGTCCGCGGCCGGCTGAGCGCAAGCGCGCTCCCAGCCGGCGATGCTGCCGGACCTCCTTCCACCCGCGCTCCTGTATTGCCATTTCGCATGCGTCTACGCGCGGCAATAAGGGCTGCTTCTAGCCTGGGCGTGAGACGGCGCCAGTGGCGGAACCACCCGAGGAAGGATTTGCGCCGCTTATTTGACAGATAAGGGAGTGACTCCCATACTCGCGCCCGATCTGATGCCGGAGCAGCGCTCCTTCGAGGCGCACTGAGGACGGATGACCGACACCGACAGCAACGCGATCGCAGTGCCCGCTCCCGGACCTGACCCCGTGACGAAGGCGGCCGCCGGCGTCGACGTCTTCGACCCCGAGATCGACGAGACAATCCCGCCCTTCCGCCCCGGCCCGGCGCCCTCCGGGCTCACCCCCGAGGCCTGGCTCAGGCGCTGGGGCGTCGGCCTGACGGGATGGGGCCTGTTCGTCCTCGTCGTCTACCTGACGCTCGGACAGAACCTCAACGGCTACCTCAGCATCGCCGGCCTCCTCATCGGCTTCCTCGTGGGGCTCACCGGCATGGGCGGCGGCGCGCTCATGACGCCGGTGCTGATCTTCTTCTTCGGCTTCGAGCCGACCATGGCGATCGGCACCGACGTCACCTACGCCGCCGTCACCAAGATCGCCGGCTCGTGGAAGCACTGGCGCCAGGGCTCCGTGGACATCCCCCTGGCGCTCTGGCTGGCGCTCGGCAGCATCCCCGCCTCGCTCATCGGTGTGGCCACCATCACCTACGTCAAGTCCAACTACGGCGGGGAGCTCATCAACGGCGTCCTGTACAAGGCCATCGGCTCCGCGCTGATGATGGTCGGCGTGCTGCTCATCGTGAAGGTCGTGATGCACGTGGACGCCGCGCACCGCCGCGAGAACCTCACGATGACGCGGCGGCTCAAGATCATGACCGTCGTGCTGGGTCTCTGCACCGGCTTCATCATCGGCTTCACGTCGGTCGGCAGCGGCACGCTGCTCGCCGTGTTCCTGATCCTGTTCTATCCGCTGACCACGGACAGGATCATCGGCACCGACATCTTCCACGCGATGATCCTTCTGGTCATCACGGGCCTGGCCCAGATCGGCGTGGGCAACGTCGACCTGTGGATGGTCGCGTCCCTGCTGATGGGGTCGATCCCGGGCGTGCTGCTCGGATCGCAGCTCACGGTCAAGGCGCCGACTCGCGTGCTGCGCAGCATCCTTGCGGTGGTGCTGTTCCTCAGCGGTCTGGCCCTCGTCTTCAAGTGACCGGGGGCGCCCGTGGTCCGTCTGGTACCATCTAGCGAGCGCCGCGGCGAGCGGCGCGCGACCACGGGAGGATGACCGATGTTCGAGTTCCTGACGCTCCCCGAGCGCACGACCAAGCCGCGCGAGAGCGGCCTCACCCATGTGCTCGACAAGGGATTGAGCCTCGAGCAGGCCCGCCAGTTCCTCGAAGTCTCCAGCCAGTACGTCGACATCGTCAAGCTCGGCTGGGGCACCGCGGTCGTCACCCCCAACGTCAAAGAGAAGATCGCTCTCTACCAGAGCTACGACATCCCCGTGAGCTTCGGCGGCACGTTCTTCGAGGTGTGCCTGCGCCAGGGCAAGTACGACGAGTTCCTGGCGCTTGTCGACGAGTGCGGTATGACCTGCGTGGAGGTCTCCGACGGCACCATCGACATGGACGAAGAGGACAAGCTCGCCATCGTGCGCGACCTCAGCAAGCGCTACAAGGTGCTCAGCGAGGTGGGCAGCAAGGACGACGCCGTGGTCATCACGCCGTCGAAGTGGGTGGACCTCATCGGCCGCGAGCTCGAGGCCGGCGCCTGGAAGGTCATCACCGAGGGCCGCGAGAGCGGCACCGTGGGCATCTACCGTCCCAACGGGGACATCAAGGACGGCCTGCTGGAGGAGATCAAGGAGACGTTCGACACGTCGCGGCTCCTCTTCGAGGCGCCGGTGAAGAAGCAGCAGGCGTGGTTCATCAAGTACTTCGGCACCAACGTGAACCTCGGCAACATCCCGCCGGAAGAAGTGATCTCGGTCGAGACGCTCCGGCTGGGCGTGCGCGGCGACACGCTGCTCACGTTCCACTGAGCGCCGCGCCCCGCCGAGCAGGACCGGCCGCCCCCGAGCCACACAGGACCCGCTGATGACGCTGCTCCTCGTCCGCCACGGCCAGACCGACTGGAACCGCGAGCCCGCGCGCTGTTCGGGCTGGGCCGAGGTGGAGCTCAACGAGGTGGGCCGCGGCCAGGCGCGCGACCTGGGTCGCGCGCTGGGGGGCCGCGGCGTGGAGCTCATCGTCACCAGCCACCTCGTGCGGGCGCGAGAGACCGCCGAGATCGTCCACGAGGTGCTCGGCGCTGAGCTCCCCCTCATCGTCGACCCGCGGCTGGCGGAGACGCACCGCGGGGAGTGGGAGACGCGCCGCTTCGCGTCCATCATCCGCGAGGAGCCCGCGGAGTGGGCGCACTATCGCGAACACCCCGAGACCTTCCGCTTCCCCGGAGGGGAGAGCCTGGAGGCCCAGCAGCGGCGCGTCCTCGCCTGCCTGCGCGACTGCGCGCTCGACGGCCGGGCCGCCCTGCTCGTGACACACGGCGGCAGCATCCGGCTCACGCGCTGCTTCCTGGAGGGTCACGGCATCGACGCCTTCCACGCCACCAGGACGGCCAACGGCGGCGTCGACGAGATCGAGACCGACGGCCTTGCCCGGCGCATCGACGCGTACCTCGCCGCACGCATCTGACATCGAACAAAGGCCTGTCACCCGCACGCACGCTCGGCCGGCGGGCGAAGCCGCTGCGATCGAACCCGGGAGAGCCGGGTAACCTCCCTGTGGTATCCTTCGGCCCCGTGCAGAGCGTCCACGTTTTTCGCTGCTCACACACCTGATGACGCCACCCGACGAACCGACATCCACAGCGTCCGCCGGCGCCACGCCGGAGGACGAGCCGCGCCCGGCACCCGGCGAGCCCGGGTATCCCACCGGCTCCGCGGAAGCGCCGGCCATCGAGACGGCCGGGCCGGCGCCCACCGGCACGCTCAAGCTCAGGGCGCGCGCCATCCCGGACCCGCCCGGGATGGACGAATCCAAGGGTCGGCCGGCCTTCTGGTTCGTGTTCGCCCTCATCGTCGTCACCGCGCTCGTCATGGGCGGGGTGCTCGCGCTCAACGTCATCGCCGACCCGTACGGCTCGGTGGGCACGCACTTCTTCCCCACGGTCACCACGTCGGACCGCACCGTGAAGGCGGACAAGATCGAACAGCTCAAGGAGCCGCCGGAGCTCGTCGTCCTCGGCAGTTCGCGCTCCATGCGCTACGAGCCGTCCTACCTCGAGGAGAAGACCGGCCTGAGCGCCTTCAACGCCGGCGTCAACGGCATCGGCGGCACGGCCGACGCCTGGGCGATGACCCAGTTCATCCACGACACCTGGCCTGAGGCGGACCCCGAGTACCTCTGGCTCCTCGACGTCGAATCGTTCGTGCCCTTCGAGGTCGGCGCCCGCACGGCCAACGAGCCGCGCATGGCCCAGTACGTCGGCCAGGCATCCATCGGCAAGGGGCCCAAGGAGTTCGCCCAGGCACTGTGGCAGAACCGCTCCACCCTGTTCTCGCTGGACACCGCCTACGACGCGGCCCGGCTGCTCCTGTACCGCGAGGAGGCCAAGAACAGTCAGAGCAAGTACCGCAAGCAGATTCTGGACGACGGCGTGCTCAAGCCGCGCAAGTGGAGCGAGAAGGAGTGGGAGCGTCGCTGGCCCAACTCCATCGAGCGGTACAGCAACCTCCACAAGAACGTCTTCAAGGAGCTGGATCCCACCGCCCAGGAGTACTTCCAGAAGACCCTCGCGTTCATGAACGAGCAGGGCAGGACGCCGGTGATCGCGCTCACGCCCGTCAACCCCAAGCTCCGCAAGATCCTCGCGCCGCTGGGCTGGGCCGCGCGGCACGAGGAGGTCGTCGCCTACGTCGAGTCGCTGCAGGGCCAGCACGACTTCGTCTTCCTCGACATGACCGACCCGCGCGTGTTCGACTACGACAAGAGGGAGTGGTACGACGGCGTGCATCTGACCACGATCAACACGCAGCCGGCCATCGACTACATCCTCGAGCAGACCGGCGGCTGGCCGCCGGGACAGCCTGCGGCGGACGGCGAGTAGGCCCGGCGGCGTGCTGCTCAACAGCTACAGCTTCCTGCTGGTCTTCCTGCCGGTCGTCGTCGTCCTCTTCTGGGTGGTCCCGCGGGGCTACCCGCGGCTGGTCTTCCTCATCATCGCGTCGCTCGTCTTCTACGGGCTCTGGGACTGGCGCTACATCCCGCTGCTGCTCGCGACCACGCTCACCGACTGGGTGGCGGGGCGCTTCCTCGCGAAGAGCGAGGCGGAGGAGGGGAGCCGCCGCCGCAAGCTCATCCTGGCGGCGGCCGTCACGATCAACCTCGCGTTCCTCGGTTACTTCAAGTACCGCGGCTTCTTCGTCGACCAGCTCGACGGCATCCTGCAGCTGCTCGGCGCCGGCGAGCCGCTGCCGGCGATCAAGCTGCTACTGCCGATCGGCATCAGCTTCTACACCTTCGCCGGCATCTCATACGCCGTCGACATGTACCGCGGCCAGTACAAGCCGGCGAAGAGCATCATCCACTACCTGGCATGGGTCACGCTCTTCCCCTACATCCTCGCCGGCCCGATCATCCGCTACGGCCACGTCGGCGAGCAGCTCGAGAGCGCGCACCAGCGCTTCCGCTGGGCGCTCCTCGGCACCGGCCTCTTCTTTCTCGTCATGGGGCTCGCCAAGAAGATGCTGGTGGCCGACATGATGGCGCCCTACGTCAACGAGCTGTTCTCGCACCACGCCCACCTCGGGCTCTGGTCCGGGTGGGCGGCCGCCCTCGGCTACACGCTGCAGCTCTACTTCGACTTCTCCGGCTACAGCGACATGGCCGTGGGCGTCGCGCTCATGATCGGCCTGCGCTTTCCGCAGAACTTCGACTCGCCCTACAAGGCGGTCAACCCCTCGGACTTCTGGCGCCGCTGGCACATGACCCTCTCCGGCTGGCTGCGCGACTACCTCTTCATCCCGCTCGGCGGCTCGCGCGGCAAGACGTGGTTCACGGTACGGAACCTCATGATCACGTTCCTCCTCGGCGGGCTGTGGCACGGCCCGGCCTGGACCTACGTCTTCTGGGGCCTCCTGTGGGGCTTCTACCAGTCGGTGCACGTGGTGGCCAAGAAGTACGGCTTCGCGCCGAAGTGGGTGTGGCTCAACCGCATCCTGACGTTCCTCGCCGCGGTGGTCGCCTGGGTCTTCTTCCGCGCCTCGTCGCTGCGCGCCGCCAAGGACGTGCTCGAGTCCATGGTGGGCCTGCAGGGGGTGAGCGGCGAGGGCATCCTGCGCGTGGCGCCGCTCCTCGCCGCCTTCATCGTCGGCGGCCTGCTGTGGGTCAACCTTCTGCCCAACACGTGGGAGATCCAGCCGCGGCCCAAGCTGCGGTACGCGTTGCTCCTCGGGATCCTGCTCGCCGCATCCCTGCTGGCGCTGAGCAAACCCAGCCCGTTCCTCTACGTGCAGTTCTAGGAGGTCGCGTTGGGTCGCGCCGACTCACGCCGGCTGAACCTCATCGCCCTCTTCGTGCTGCTCGCGGCGCTCGGCGCCGGCGCCGGCCTGCGCGTGTATGCCCAGCACGAGAACCCCAACGTCCAGTACGACGAGGCGTGGTCGTACGCGAGCGCCGCCGGCCGGCTGCACGAGTTCGTCGCCGGCATGGACGGCGGCCTCACCGGCCGCTGGGTGCCGGCCGCGGACTGGCAGCGCCTCTGGCGATCAGACGGTCTCGGCGACATCGGCCGCATCGCCCCCGATCTCGCCACCTACGATGTGCATCCTCCGCTGTACTTCGGGCTTCTCCACGGCTGGCTCGTGCTCTCAGGGAACGACGTGTGGAGTGGACGAGCGCTCAACCTGATCTTTGCGACGCTCACCATCCTCGGCATCTACGGCCTGGCACGCGCCGTGGGGTTCCGGCCCATCGAAGGCGCGTTGGCCGCGCTCGTGTGGGCAGTCAGCCCGGCGGTGGTCGGCATCTCGTCGATCGCCCGCCAGTACGACCTGGTCGCGCTGACCGCCGTCCTGCTGGTCTGGGGCCTGGTGCGAGTGACGGCTGCGGACGGCGTCCGGGGCGAGGCGAAGCCGCGTGCCGCGCGCCGGTGGCTCGACGTGGCCTGGCTGGCGGCCGCCACCGCCGCGGCGCTCCTCACCCACTACCAGGCCGCGCTGCTCGTGGCCGGCGCGGCCGTCTACGTCCTCGTCGCCCACCGTCCGGCGACCCGGGCCGGCCATCGCCGATCCTGGTGGCCGCCTCTCGTCGGGCTGGCCGCCGGGGCCGTCGCCGCCGCGCTCGCCTCGGACTGGACACATGCCATCGGCAACGAACGGGCGATGCTGGTCGCACCCTCGTTCACGGGTCTCGTCGGCAAGCTGGCCGGCATTGGGGACACGGCCGGCCAGGCGGCCGGCGCGCCCGGGACCCTGGCCGCGGCGGCGGCGCTCGCGGTCGCCGCTGCCCTCGCGATCCCCCGTTCGCGGCGAACGCTGATCGCGTGTCTGCGCGAAGCGCGTCCCGGCTGGTGGCCGATCGCCTTCTTCCTTGCCGTCACCGCGGGGGGCATCGTGCTGCAGAACCTGCTGTTCCTGAGCATGCCCCTCCGGCTCAGTCCCAGGTACCTGGCGATGGCCTGGCCGTTCGCCGCCTTCCTGCCGCTCGCGGTGTTCGGGCTGTGGCCGCGTCTCCGGCTCTCGCTCACGGCGGCCTTCTGCGGGGTGCTGGCCGTCATGTGCATCGTCGCGCTACCGGTCGGAGCAGGCGACCCTCTCCAGATCGGCAGGCTCGCCGACGCGGACGCGGTGATCGTGGACGGCGTCGGCGTCGGCAGGCTGCCGCGCTTTCTCTGGTCCGTTCCGGCAGACACGCCGGTGTTCGTGGGCGACACGGACCAGATCCTGCGCTCGGCGGCCTCACCGAACGACCTGCGTGCCGACGGACTCCGCGCCGGCGAGCGCACGTACTTCGTGGATCTCTCGGGACCCTCCGGCTCCACGGGCGCCGCACGCGCGGATGCGGTCCTGGCGGCGCACGCGCACACGTCAGACGTGCTGCTGGTCGACGAAAGCGAGACCGCCAGGATCTACCTGATCACTCCACGAGGCACAGACTAGGCAGAGGGGGACGAGAGCACCGCTGAGCGCGGCGCGGGACGCCGCGGTCAGAGCGCCTGGGTGAGGGTGGCGTCCCGCTGCTCCCAGCGGTGGAGCACCTGGTCCTCGGGCAGGCGGACCCGGAACCCGAACGCCTGCTCGTCGCCGATCAGACTCGCCTCGCCGTCCTGCGTGACCTCGATCCAGCCGCGCCAACGGCCGGCGGCGTCGAGCGGCCACGACGACGACACCTCGAGCGACTGGCCCGGCGCGAGCACCAGCGGCTGGTCCGAGACCATATCGTGGACCACGTGTCCCGGGCCGCGAATGGCCAGCCGCACGCCCTCGAGTCCCAGCGGCTGACCGCCGCTGTTGGTGAGCGTGAACCAGGCGTAGATGCGCTGGCCGACCTCGCGGTCGCCGCTGTCGAGCTTGACCGAACCGTCCAGCTCGACCAGGCCGAGCTCGCTCGCCGGCGGGGTGGCGCTGGAGACGGCGCCCTCGCCGGGGGCGATACGCGTGTCGGCGTAGTCGCCGCCGAGCTCGCTCATGAAGGCCTTGACGTTGGCGATCCACTGCTCGGTGCCGTCCGGGCAGTAGCGCGGCGCGATGGCATCCACGGAGTACAGGCCGTCGCCGTAGTAGAGCTCGCCGCCGAGACCCTCGGCGACGCGGGCGATGGCCTCGTCCCAGGAACTGAAGTCGCTGGTGGGCCAGGTGGGACCGTAGAACCAGTTGAAGGCGTTGTACGTGCACTGGTCGCCGTTCTCCGAGTAGAGGTACTCACCGAAGCTGGACTCCGCGCCGGCGATGGCGACGAGGAAGACGGGACTCACGCCATGTTCCTGGCCCTCGCGGATGAAGGTGGCGCCGGTACCCGTCATGGGCGAGGCGTGCTGGGCGAGAAAAGCGTCCAGGGCGGCGGCGTCGGGCGCCGCGGCGGCCGCCGGCGCGAGCGCGCCGGCCAGAGCGGCGGCCAGCAGCGCGGCGAGCGCCGCCGCCACGGCGACGTGCCTGCGCGCTGTTCTGCTGACCCGCTCCCCCACCGAGGGCTCCTCATCTCGGACGACGAAGGTCAAGTATAGCCGGCCCGGCGCCGGGCGCCGACCCGGCGTTGACGCCATCCCGGGCAGCGCCTACGGAGAGAGACGGCCGCGACCGCTTCGCGGTTCGCGCCCCGGCCTTCGCGCTGCGATCGCAGCAGGTAGTATGAAGCCATGACCGCAGACTTGGACCGCTACGCCTGCGACGCCCGGTTCCCGGGTCTGCAGACCGTGCGCCTCATCCGCCGCCAGATCGAGCGCACGCGCCTCGACCTCAAGGGCCTGCGCGTGCTCACAGAGGCTGGTGTGGGCTATCGGCGGGTGACGCCGGCGATCGCCGCGTTGGCCGGCGCCGACGAGGTGTATGCGGTAGGGCGCGACAGCGCAGCCGCCTCGCGCAAGGAGGCCGAGGAGCAGACGGCGTACTTCGCCGAGCTCGCGCGCGTGGGCGCCCGCGTCAGGCTGCTCTCCACGCGCCTGCAGGCGCCACTCGCCGACGTGGACATCGTCACCGACCTGCCCGGCGTGCGCCCCGTCGACGAGTCGATCCTCCGCAGCGTAGCCGAGACCGCCGCCGTCACGCTCATGCGGGGGACGGCGCACTGGCGGCCGGCCGACGTGGACGTCGCGACCTGCCGACGGCGCGGCATCGCGGTCGCCGGCCTGGACGAGGAGGCCGTCGGTCTGTTCCGCTACGCGCCGCAGGGAGTCCTCGCCGGCCTGCTCGACCTGGGGGTCGAGGTAGCCGGCTCCACGGTCGTCGTCGCCGGAGACGCCTCGGCCGTGCCTTACGTCGTCCAGGCGCTGGCGCGACTGAGCGCGCGCGTACTCGTGGCCGCCCCCGAGACTGCGGGCCGCATCGACCTGTTCGGCGGCGAGAAGGCGGGGGACGCCCTCGGCTCCGACGCCGTCGCCGGCCGCCTGGCAGAGGCGGATGCGCTGGTGCTCTGCCCATCCGGCGCCGACGCCCGCACGGTGGGCCCTGGCGCGTCCGTGGACGCGGCGCGCCTCGCGGCGGCCGCGCCGCACCTGGCCGTGGTAGGGCTGGACGCAGAGAGCGACCTGCGGGCACTCGCATCCGCCGGCCTGCGCTGCCGGCCGGCCGGCGGCCCCGCGGGCGAGCCCGACCTGCTGCCGCAGGCGGTGATCTCCCGGCACGCCGCCGGTCTCAAGGTCGCCGAGGTCATGGCCCGGGCACGCCGGCGCGGCTCGTCGCCGCTCGCCGCGGAGCAGCTCGCCGCCGCCGAGGCCCACGCCGAGCTGCTGCCCAAAGACCTGAGCGCCGCGCGCCGCTGACGGCGGCTGGCGCGACACGGGCAGCCAGGCCCAGCGACTGACTGGATACGGCTGGGGCCTGTCCCGACCGCCGGCGAGCGCCGCGACGGCGGGCGGCACGCCCGTACGCGCGTCAGGAAGTGCCGCCCCAGGCTCGGATGGTAGAATCCCGCCGACCACGACGGCAGGCGGCCGGCGGCCGTCCCCGCGGCCGGCCGCACCCACCGAGCTCCGGAGGCACCACGAACCCATTCGCCAGGCTGCGCATGGCGAGGCGCAGGAAGTCGGGGAGCCACGGCTACTCCCTGCTCCTCAAGGACTCCGTGATCTACGGCGCCGGGCGCGCCCTGCAGAAGTTCCTCGTCGCCCTGCTGCTGCCGCTCTACACCGCCTTCCTCACACAGGCGGACTACGGCATCCTGGGCATGGTCGTCACGGTCACGACCTTCTTGGACGTCTTCGTGACCCTCGGCTTCGACGTCGCCTTCAGCCGTTTCTACTTCGACGACAAGTCGGAGGCCGCGCGCCGCCGGGTCATCACCAACGTCTTCTACGTCTCCACGGTCTACCCGCTGATCCTGCTCGGCACGGTCGGCGTGCTCATGCCGCAGCTCGCGCCGATCCTGCTGGGCAAGGAGTACGACGCCGGCGACTGGCGTTACTTCGCCGTCGCGCTGGCGACGCTGTTCTTCAGCAACCTCAACGACCTGCCGTTCACGCTTTTCCGCCTCGAGCACCGGCCGTGGATCTTCACCAGCTACACGATCGGCCGCATCTTCGTCCAGGTGCCGCTCTCCATCGTCTTCGTCGCGGTGTTCCACTGGGGTCCCATGGGTGTGCTGCTCGCCAACCTCTTCACGGCGGCGGGCATGCAGGTCGGTCTGCTGCCCACCTACATCCGCAAAGTGGACTGGCGCTGGCATTGGCAACTCATGCGGCCGATGCTCGCGTTCGCCATCCCGGCCCTGTTCACCGGCATCTCGTTCTACTGGCTCAAGCTCTCGGACCGCTACTTCCTGCTGCACTACCAGGGCAAGGCCGTGGTGGGCCTCTACACCGTCGCGTACTCGCTGAGTCAGCCGCTATACCTGACGCTGATGGCGTTCCGCATGGCCTGGCCGCAGTGGCACTACGCCAAGCTGCACGAGCCCGAGAAGCACCGCAAGATGGTCTCGCGGTCGTCCACGTACTTCCTCGCGCTCAATGCGCTCATGCTGGTGATGATGGGCGCCTTCATGCCGTGGATCGTGCACACGTTCCTGAACGAGAGGTTCTGGAGCATCGGGCCGACGACGTTCGTGCTGGCGCTCTCGGTGGCCGTGTACGCCGTGTACTTCGTCTTCTGGGTGGGCTCCAACGTAGCCAAGAAGAACCGCATGATCCCGGTGTTCTTCCTGATCGCCTCGGCCGCCAACATCGGGTTCAACTTCCTGCTGGTGCCGCAGTACGGGATGTACGCGGCGGCGTGGACGCACGTGGCCGGGTTCGCGATCCTCGCCGTGACCGTCTACTTCTACTCCGAGAAGTGGTACCCGATCCCCTACGAGTGGGGCCGGCTGCTCAAGATCGTGCTGGCAGCCGGCCTGACGCTCGCCGCCGCATGGGGCGTCGGCTGGGCGTTGGGGCAGGACGTGTACATGCCGTACGGCGAGCTGGTCCTGACCACGCTGGCGCAGGTGCCGACGCTGCTGATCTTCCCGCTCGTGCTGTTCGCGAGCGGCTTCTTCACGCCGGGCGAGCGCGAGAGGATCGGGCGGCTGCTGCGGCGCCGGCACGCGCGCACGGCGGCCGAGCCGGCGGTGGCCGGCGCCGCGGCCGGCGGGGCTGAGGGCGCCGCGGCGATGGACGCCGCTGCCGGAGCGGCGGTCCTGCCCGCTGCCGCCGCGGCGGACAGGACGCAGCGCCTCAGCGCCGACGACGAAGAAGCCGAGGAGGAGGAGCTCGAGATGGAGAAAGAGGCGGACGTCGACTTCATCGAGGGCCCCACGACGACCACGATCACCTGAACGTGAGGACGAGGCGCCACATGAACCCGAACCCGAGTGCCCCCAGCAAGCTGCTCGTGATCGCCAACCCGTATCCGCCCATGGCGAGCGCGGGGACCACCCGCGTGGTGCGCTTCCTGCGGCATCTGCCGGACGAGGGCTGGGAGCCGTCGGTGCTGACGGCGAAGGCCGAGGGCCCGGCGGCGGTGCCGCCGGGCGTCCGCGTGGCCCGCGCCGCCGTGCCGTGGCCCAGGCAGCTGCTCGGCGGCGGCCGGCGCAGCACCCGGCTCAACCGGTGGGTCTCGGTGCCCGACCCGTACTTCGCCTGGGTCGGGCCGGCGGTGCTCAAAGGACGCGAGATCTTCAAGCGCGAGCCCTTCGACTGCATCCTCAGCAGCTCGCCGCGTGCGAGCGCGCACCTCGTGGCCGCCGTGCTCTCCGAGCACGCCGGCCTGCCCTGGCTCGCCGACTACCGCGACCCGTGGTCGACGTACCAGTTCCGCCACTACCCCACGCGGGCGCACAGGGCCGCGCACGAGAAGCTCGAGGCTTGGGCGCTGCGGCGCGCGACCGCCGTCACGGCGGTGAACAAGCCGATCGTCGACGACCTCGTCGCGCGGCACGCGTGGCTCGACGGCCGCGCGCACGTGCTCCCCAACGGGTTCGACCGCGCCGAGCAGCCGGCCGACATCCGGCTCGGCGACGGCTTCTGGATCGTGCACACCGGCCGCCTGTACGGGCGCGAGCAGCAGGTGGCGGCCTTCCTCGAGGCGCTCGCGGCGCTGCCGGCCGACGTGAAGGCGCTGTTCGTCGGCGTCGACGAGAGCCGCGTGCGGCCGGACGCCGAGCGGCTGGGCCTCGGCGACCGCGTCCGCGTCGAGCCGCTGGTGCCGCTGCCGGAGGCGCTCGGCTACCAGCGCGCTGCGGACGCGCTGCTGCTGGTGAACGGGCGCCGGCCGGAGAGCATGTCCAGCAAGGTGTTCGAGTACCTGCAGGCCGGCCGGCCCATCTTCGCCATCTCGCCGGCCGGCTCCGCCGCCCGCGCCCTGTTCGAGGAGGTCGGCGGCGGCACGTGCGTGCTGCCCGACGACCCCATGCGAGAGCCGCTGGCCGGCTTCGTCGCCGCGGCGCGCGCCGGTACGGCGCCCGTCGCCGACCCCGGCGCCCTCGGCCGCTACGAGCTCACCCGCCTCACCTGGGAGCTCGCGGCCATCCTGGACGACCTCACCGCGCAGCCGTGGGTGGCGGACCCGGACGACCGGGAGCCCTCGCCCGAGGCAGGGCGCTAAGATGCAGTCATGACCGTGAGCTCCCCACCGGAGTCAGGCGGGTCCGCGCCTCGCGGCCGCGCCGCGGACCGCCGCTTCTCCGCCGCCGACGCGGCGCTGCTCGGCGGCGGCGCCGTGCTCACCGCCGCCGTCGCGGCGGCGGCCACGCGCAGCCCGCTCGCCGCCGGCGCGCTCCTGCTCGTGATCGCGCTCGCGGCGGCATTCGTGCTCGGCCGCGAGCGCCTCGCGCGCGCCTCCGTTGGCGCGGTCCTCACGGCGCTTCTCGTCTCCCTGCCGGTACTCGCGCTGCTCGGTCCTTCTTTCGCGCTGCCGCTCTTCCCGCAGGCGTTCCTGTTCCGCATCGTCCTCGCCGTCGTCATCTACGCCGGCGCCTGCTACCTGCTGCTGCGCCGCGACCCCATGCCGTTCGCCGCCAAGGACCTCCTGCTGCCCGCGGCGCTCTGGTTCGCGTGGCTGCTGCTCGGCTTGGTGTGGTCGCCGGACAAGCTCGCGGCACTCAACTACATCGCCATCGTCGTCACCATGGCCGCCGTGCTGCTGGCGACGGCGGCGGCTGGCGGCGCCCGACGCCGCCTCATCTGGTTCGGCTACACCATGCTCCTCGGCTACGCCTTCATCGTGGGGTTCACCGTCCTCGAGGCGCGCCTGGGCATACGGCTGCCCACATCACGTCTGCTCACCGCCGTCACCTCCCAGACCTACGCGGTGACCAGCGTCTTCCACAACCAGAACGACCTCGCCACGTACATCGTCCTGTGCTGGCCGTTCATGCTCTGCGCCTTCTTCTTCACGCGGAAGCTGCGCTGGCTGGCGCTCACACTGCTCTTCATGGCCATGGGCGCCGCGGCCTTCGTGCGGACCGGCTCGCGCTCCAGCCTGGTCGCCGCCGGCATCTCGTCGCTCGCCGCCGTGGTCCTCTTCTGGCACCTCGGCCCGAAGCTCTCCAGCCGCAGCGGCAAGATCGTCATGGGCGCCGTGATCGTCGTGCTGGTCGCGGCCGCCGGCTGGCTCCTCTTCAACAACAGCTCCAACGACATGCTGCGTCAGTTCCGCCTGGAGGCGCTGCTCAGCCAGGCGGAGGCCAACAAGGGGTCCGGAGCGATCCGCTCAAGCCTCACGGAGCGCGGCCTAGGGATCGCCGGCGGCACGTGGCTCGTGGGCGCCGGCCCCGGGCAGGCCGAGGGCATCATCGGCTCCGGCACCGACGCCCTCGGCATCAGCAATTTGCACAACTGGTGGCTCGAGACCTACGCCGACGGCGGCCTCGTCGGGTTCGCGCTGCACTTCATCTTCTTCCTCCTGCTGGTGGTCGCGCTGTGGCCAGTGGCCCGCCACGACCCGGATCCGCTGTCGCGGTACCTGGCCAGCGGCACATGGCTGGCGCTGCTCGGCTGGACCATCGGATCGGTCGGGCCGAGCAGCTCGGTGAGCTTCGCCCCCATGTGGATCATGTACGGGCTCGCGCTCGCCGTCGTTTCGCGCTCGCGGCTGGCGGCGCGAGAGCGAGCGCTGGACAGCGGGCCGCTGCCGGCCGGCGGGTTGGACGCGGCTCCGAGTGACGCAGCCACGGACGGCGCCGAAGGGAGGGCCGTGTGAGAGTCCTCGTCGTCTCGCACCTGTACCCGTCGCCGGGCGTGGAGCGCCACCTCTTCGTGCACGAGCAGCTGCTGGCGCTGCAGGAACTCGGCGTGGAGGCCCACGTGATCTCCCCGACGCCGTACGTGCCGCGGGTCCTGCGGCGCAACGAGCGCCAGCGGCGCCGCGGCGAGAAGCCCAAGGAGGCGGTCCGCGACGGCATCACCGCCGAGTACCCGCGCTTCCTCCAGCCCCCGAAGAGGCTCCTGTTCGACAGGCTCGGCGATCTCGCCCATAGGAGCGTCTCGTCGCTACCGTCGGTGACTGCCGGGCAGTGGGACCTCATCCACGCGCACCAGGCGCTGCCGGACGGCGCCGTCGCGCAGCGCCTGGCCAGAGACCTGTGCGTGCCGTACGTCGTCACCGTGCACGGCGCCGACGTGTACCAGCACTTCCGCATGGGCGGCGCCGTGGAGCGCCGCGCCAAAGAGGTGCTCGGCGCCGCCGACGCGGTGATGGCCAACTCGAGCGCCGTCGCCGGCCTGCTGGACGGCGCTGTCCCGTCCGAGCGGCTCACGGTGGTGCTCAACGGCACCACCGGGCTCGGCGTGACGGTCGAGCCGGCGGACGACTATCTTCCCGGCGAGCCGCTGGTGCTGACGGTGGGCTACCTCATTGAGCGCAAGGGCATCCGCGACCTGGTGGCGGCCCTGGGGCTGCTGCGCCGCCAGGGCCGCACCGTGCACCTCGCCGTCGCCGGCGACGGCCCGCTCCGCGGCGCGCTGCAGGCGCAGGCCGCGGAGGAGAGCGTCGCCGACGCGGTCCACTTCCTCGGCCGCGTGCCGCACGCGCGCGTGCTCGCGCTCATGGCGCGCGCGCAGCTGGTGGCCCTGCCGAGCTGGGATGAGGCGTTCGGCCTCGTCTACACCGAGGCCATGGCGCAGGGCACGCCGGTGGTGGCGGGCAAGGGTGAGGGGCCCGAGGACTTCATCACCGACGGCGCAAGCGGCTACCTCTGCCCGGTTCGCTCACCCGAGGCGCTGGCGAGTATCATCGCGGAGGCGCTCGACGACCCGGCGAAGGCGGCGGCCGTCGGCAACGCCGGCCGCACCGCCGCCCTCGAGCTGAGCTGGGAGCGCAACGCGAGGCTCACGCTCGGGGTGTACGAGCAGGTCCTCGCCAAGGCACCCTGAAAGGACGCCTGTGCGCTTTGACACGTTTCTGCAGCGGGCCGGCCAGCGCCACCCCGCGCTCGTCTTCCAGGTCTCCTGGGCGAACGGTCTCGACATCATCCGCGACCTCTCATCCGAGGGCGTGCCGCTCCTCGCGCTAGACGCCAACGAGCGCGCGCTCGGGCTGCGTTCCCGCCTCGCCGCCGGCATGGTCTGCCCCGACCCCCGCCAGGACGAGGAGGCCTTCGTCTCGTTCCTCGAAGACCTCGGCCGGCGGCTGCCGCGCAAGGGCGTCCTCTTCCCGACCCACGACCAGTACATCTGGCCGGTCTCGAAGCACGCGGAGCGCCTCGAGCCCTACTATTTCATCCCGTTCTCCCGCTGGGAGACCATGGAGCGTCTGCACGACAAGCGCGCCCAGATGGAGGTGGCCTGGCGCGCCGGCGTCGACACGCCCAAGACGGTGTTCGTCGACTCCGCCGCCGACCTGGAGCGTGGCGTAAAGGAAGTGGGGTTCCCCTGCATCTTCAAGCCGGTGGAGTCGCTCGCCTTCAAGACGCGCTTCCGCCGCCACGTGCTCGAGATCGGCTCGGCCGAGGAGCTGCGCGAGACCTACGCCAAGGTGGACGACTGCGGCACGCTCATGCTGCAGGACATCGTGCCGGGCGGCGACGAGGAGCTCTACACGCTCGGCTCGTATCTGGACGCGCAGAGCCGGCCGCTGGCCGTGTTCACCGGCCACAAGCTGCGGCAGCACCCGCCGCGGTTCGGCCACGTGAGCATGGCCGTGAGCCGCTGGGTGCCCGAGCTCGCCGAGGCGGGGCTCCGCCTCCTCGGCGAGCTCGGCTACCACGGCGTCAGCCAGGTCGAGTTCAAGCGCGACACGCGTGACGGCAAGTACCGCCTCATGGAGGTCAACGCGCGGCACTGGATGTGGCACTCGCTCGGCACCGCCTGCGGCGTCAATCTTTCGCTCGCCGCCTACCGCGACGCCATCGGCGAGCCGTACTTGTCGGCGCGTCAGTGCGACGGGCTCAAGTGGGTCGTCTCGTTCACCGACGCACGCGACGCGTTCGGGCGCTGGCGCCGCGGCGACGAGAAGCTCTGGCCGTGGCTCAAGAGCTACCGCGGCGTGAAGGTGGACGGCCTGTACTCGCTGCGCGACCCGTTCCCCGGCGCGCTCATGACGGCGCGCCAGCTCAAGAACATCGTCACCCGCGGCGGCAAGCCGGCCGAAGGCGAGGCCGTGTGAAGTTCCCGACGTTCCTGCGGGCGGCGGCCACGAAGCCGCCCGCCGCCGCCTTCCAGGTCAGCTATTCCTGCGGGCTGGACATCGTGCGCGACCTCGGCCGCCACGGCGTGCCCATGCTCGCGCTCGACCCGGACCCGGCGGCGGTCGGCCTGCGTTCGCGCTACGCCGCCGGCCGCGTCTGCCCCAGTCCGCTCGAGGACGAAGAGGCCTTCCTCACCTGGCTGGAGACGCTCGGGCCGGCGCTGCCGCAGCGCGCCGTCGTCTTCCCCAGCCACGACGAGTTCATCTGGCCGCTCTCGCGCCACGTCGAGCGCCTCCAGCCCTGGTTCATCGTGCCGTTCTCCCGCTGGGACGTGATGAGCAAGGTGCACGACAAGCGCGCCCAGATGGAGGCGGCCTGGCGCGCCGGCGTCGACACGCCCAAGACCGTCTTCGTAACTTCCGGCGCGGAACTCGAGGCGGCGGCCGGCGAGATCCGGTTCCCGGCCGTGCTCAAGCCCGTCGAGTCGCTGGCGTTCAAGCTACGCTTTCACCGCCACATCCTCGACGTCGAGACCCCGGCCGAGCTGCAGCGCATCTACGACAAGGTCGACGACCTCGGCGTGCTGATCCTGCAGGAGCGCATCCCCGGCGGGGAAGACGAGCTCTGGACCGTGGGTTCGTACCTGGACGCCGAGTCGCGGCCGCTGGCGGTGTTCACCGGTCACAAACTGCGCCAGTATCCGCACGCCGGCGGCAGCTGCCTCGCCGGCGTGAGCCGCTGGAACGAGCCGCTCGCGGACGCCGCCCTCCGGCTCCTCCGCGAACTCCGCTTCCACGGCGTGAGCCAGGTGGAGTTCAAGCGGGACCCGCGCGACGGGCGCTTCTGCCTCATGGAGGTCAACGCGCGGCACTGGAAGTGGCACGGCCTTGCCGCACGCTGCGGGGTCAACCTCTCCTACGCCGCCTACCGTGACGCCATCGGCGACCCGTATCTCGCCCGCCGCCAGCAGGACGGCGTCAAGTGGATCGTCGCCAACAAGGACGTGCCGCTGGCGCTGCTGGAGATCGCCAAACGCCAGAGGAGCGCGCCCGAGTACGTGCGCTCGCTGCGCGGCACGCGCATGGACGGGCTGCACGCGCTGGACGACCCGCTCCCGGGCCTGCTCAACGCCGGCACAGTCGTCAAGCAGATCGTGACGCGGGCGCCGCGGGCGCGGGCGGACGTGTGAGGCCGCGCCGGTGACCGCCCCAGAGCTCAGCGTCTTCGTCGGCGCGCCCGACGCGTTCGCGCCGCGCGCCGCGTGGGTGCTCCAGACGCTGCTGGCGCCGCTGGGCCGCCGGGCGGTCGTGACGTGCGACCCGGCGCAGGCGAGCGGCGCCGCACTGGCGTACGCCCCCCGGCCGGTCGCCGGCGTGCCCACGCTCCCGTGCGACGCCGGCGCCATGGAGCTCTTCACCGCCGGCCGGCAGCTGCCGGCCGGCGCCTTCGCGGCGGTCGGGAGCGGCGACGGCGTCGCCGTCGCCGCCTGGCCCGCCGACCCCGGCGCCGGCTTCGCCGTGCCCTTCGACCTCGTCGCCTCGGCCTTCGTCCTGCTCGCCTGTTGGGACGAGCGCACCACCGCCGAGCGCGACAAGTACGGACGGCTGCCATACTCGGCGAGCATCTTCGCCGCCAACCCGGGCCTGACGATCGAAGAGCCGGCCGTGGACCGGTACGCCGAGCTGCTGCGCGACGCCCTGGCGCCGCGCCTCGCCGAGCTCGGTCTCGAGCCGCTGCCGCCGGCAGGGAGCGTCTGGGGAGCGCGCGGCCGCTTCGCGATCGCGCTCACCCACGACCTCGACAACCTGTGGCGGTGGACACGGCGCGGCTTCGCCGCCGCCGGCTACCGCACCGCCCGCGCCGCTCGCCACCTGGAAGGACGCGCCGTCCTGCGAGAGCTCGGCGACGGCGCCGACTGGCTCGTCCGCCACCTGCCGCGCCGCACGGACCCTTTCTGGACGTTCTCGCAGATCCTGGAGGGCGAGGAGGTCCGCGGCGTCTCCTCGACCTTCTACGTGATCGCTCGGCACACGCACAGGCAGGACGGCAACCAGCCCGCCACCTACCGCAGGCGCATCCCCGAGGCGCTCAAGCTCGTCACCGACGCGAGCCGCGAGGTGGGGTTGCACGGCAACGACGCCGACCGCTCGTCCCTCAGCGACCTCGAGGAGGACCGACACGACCTCTCCGGGCGTGCTGGCCGCGCCGTCACCGGCATCCGCTACCACTACCTTCGGGCGCAGTACCACGAGACATTGCCCCTGCTCGAGCGGGCCGGGTTCACCTACGACACGACCCTCGCGTTCGCGGAGCACGAGGGCTTCCGCTGCGGCTGCTCGTTCCCGTTCCGGCCGTACTACCTCGCGGAAGAACGCGCGCTCGACCTCGTCGAGCTGCCGCTCGCCGTCATGGATGGCACCCTGCAGGAGGCGCACTACCGCCGGCTGGCGGCGGAGGACGCCGAGTTCGCCGCCGCATCCGTGCTGGGCCGCGCCCTGCGCAGCGGCGGCGCGGTGAGCCTGCTCTGGCACAACAACCGCTTCGACAAGCGCGTCTCGCGCGGCTACGACAAGGTCTACTGGCGCCTCCTCGACCAGGCGCTCTCCCGCGGGGCCTGGTGCACGAGCGCGGCGGAGATCGTCGCCCGCTGGAAAGAGGCGACGGCGTGACCCGCGTCCTGCACCTCAGCGTCGTCCACAAGCCGGACGACCCGCGCATCTACGAGCGCGAGTGCCGCACACTGGCCGAGGCCGGCTACCAGGTCATGTACATGGCGCCGGGGGCGCAGCCCGGTCGCGACGGCGCGGGCGTGATCCTCGCGGCGCTGCCCGAGCGCGGCCGCAGCACCCGGTTCCTCAGCTCGCGCGAGATCGTCCGGGCGCTGCGCACACTGCGTCCGGACGTGCTGCACGTGCACGACCCCGAGCTGCTCACGCTGTTCCCGGCGGTCAAAGCGCTGGTGCCGCGGCTCGTCTACGACATGCACGAATACGTGCCCGAGGCGGTCGCCGGCAAGCCGTACATCCCCAGCCGGATCCGGCCGGTGGCGTCGCAGACGACGGCCGTCGCCCAGAGGAGCCTGGCGGCGCTGGGCTCGGGAGTGGTCGTCGTCACCGACGACCAGCTGGCGGCGCTGGGCGGCGCACCTGAGCTCCGCCTCGTGCTGCCCAACTATCCGCGGGTGGAGCGCTTCGAAGGCGCCGAGCCGGTGCCCGAGCTTGCCGCCGACCCGCGCCTCAAGCTCGTCTACGTCGGCAGTCTCTCTCGCGCCCGGGGCTGCACCATGATGCTCGACGTCATGGAGCAGGTCGAGCCGGACGAGGCGGTGCTCTACCTCGGCGGCACCTTCAACGACCCGGCGCTGGAGCCGGAAGTCGGCGAGCGGCTGGCCCTCGGGCTCGCCGACCGCGTGAAGCTGCTGGGGCGCGTCCCCCCGCCGGAGCTGCCGCGCTATCTGGCCGCGGCCGACGTGGTCTGGGTGCCGTCGCAGCCGGACCGCCAGTACAGCCACCCCACCATCCCGACCAAGCTCCTCGAGGGCATGACCATGGGGCTCGCCGCGCTGGTCAGCGACATGCCGGGTCGCGGCGAGCTCGTGCGCCTCGAGGAGTGCGGGCTCGCCGTCCCGCCGGGCCTGGACGGTCACCTCGACGGCGTCCGGCGCCTCCTCGCCGAACGGGCAGCCCTGCCTGGGATGGGCGCTCGCGGCCGCTCCGCGGTCGAGCGCCGCTTCAGCTGGGAGGCGGTCCAAGGCGATTTGGTAGACTTCTACGACCGCCTCACCGGACGGGAGTACCCCACGTGAGCATCGACAGCTTCAAGAACGTCCTGGTCCTGGCACCGCACACCGACGACGGCGAGTTCGGCTGCGGCGGCACCATTGCGCGCCTCATCGAGAACGGCGTCAAGGTCACCTACGCCGCCTTCAGCACCGCAGCCAAGAGCGTCCCCGAGGGGTTCCCCAAGGACGTGCTCAAGCACGAGGTCCGCGCCGCCACCGGCGTCCTGGGCATCCCTGAGGCCGACCTCAAGGTCTACGACTTCGAGGTCCGCACCTTCCCCACCGTGCGCCAGGACATCCTCGAGGAGATGATCGTCCTGCAGCGCGAGCTCGACCCGGACTGCGTGCTGCTGCCGGCGCTCATCGACCTGCACCAGGATCACAAGACGGTCGCCGAAGAGGGCCTGCGCGCGTTCAAGCGCACCACCGTGATGGCCTATGAGATCCCGTGGAACAACCTCAACTTCTCGCAGCAGGCCTACGTGCGGCTCGAGGAGCGCCACATCGAGAAGAAGGTGGAGGCGCTGCAATGCTACGCGAGCCAGGGCCACCGCAACTACCTCAACGAGGACTATATTCGCAACGTGGCGCTCACCCGCGGCATCAACATCAACTGCGCCTTCGCCGAGGTCTTCGAGGTCTACCGCTGGGTCCTCTAGCACCCAGCGCCGCCCGGCCCCAGCCCGCCGCGACCCGCACGGAGTCCGCATGACCCTGCCCCCGCTCAAGATCGTCCTCACCGCCGCCGGCTGCCCGGGGGCGAGCACGCTCATCGGCCAGCTCAAGGCCAACGGCGAGCGCGAGATCCACATCCACGGCGTCGACATGCGGCCGGACGCCGTCGGGCGCTTCCTGTGCGACGGCTTCAGCCTGGTGCCGGCCGGTGCCTCCCCCGACTACATCATGGGGCTCGCCGAGGTGGTCGAGCGCGAGCACCCGGACCTGCTGTTCGTCCAGTCCTCGCACGAGATCGAGACGGTGGCGCGCCACCGCGACGTGTTCGAGGCGCTCGGCGCGCGCGTGCTCGCCGACGGTGTACACGGCATCGAGATCGCCAGCGACAAGGCCGTGATGCATGCCAGCTGCAGCGAAATCCCCGTGCCACAGCCGGCGCTGCTCAGGCCGGCGACTCTCGAGGAGTTCGTCGCCGGCGCGCGCGAGCTCGGCTACCCGGGCGTGCCCGTATGCTTCAAGCCGCCGGTCGCCAAGGGCTCGCGCGGCTTCCGCATCCTCTCGGCCGAGATCGACCGCGTCCACAGCCTGCTCCACGAGAAGCCCATCAACCGCTCCATGACGCTGGACGACTTCGTCGACCTCTTCACCGGCTACGAGCCCTTCCCGCAGCTCATGCTCATGGAGTACGTCGACGCGCCCGAGATCACCGTCGACCTGTTCGCCGACAAGGGTGAGGTCGTCTTCCACCAGACGCGCACCCGGGAGGAGTTCCTCACCGGCCTGGCCATGGCGTTCAAGACCATCGACCGTCCGGAGCTCGTGGAGCGCACGCGCAAGGTAGTCCGCCACCTGGAACTGGACTACTTTCAGAGCGTGCAGTGGATCGGCGGCAAGCTCCTGGAGATCAACCCGCGCGTCAGCACGTTCGTGTACCAGGAGGACTTCATCATCCCGTACCTCGGCATCAAGTACACGCTCGGCGAGATCGGCGCGGACGACGTGGCGGAGATCCAGACGCGGGTGCGCACCACGCGCCGGTCGGTGCGCTACTACGACCAGGTCTTCTGGGACGAATGATCGGCGTAGCCGGATCATCGTGTGGTGCGGCGTAGTGGCACCGCACTGTGAGCGCAGGGAGGCGCGCACGGCGTGCACATCCTGTTCCTGACCCACTACTTCACGCCCGAGAACAACGCCCCCGCGGCGCGCGTGCACGGCATGGCGCGCGAGTGGGCGCGCAGCGGGCACCGTGTCACGGTGCTGACCTGCGTGCCCAACGTCCCCGCCGGGGTCGTGTACCGCGGCTACGAGAACAAGCCGTATCAGGAAGAATGGATCGACGGCGTCCGGACGGTCCGCGTCTGGACCTGGCTCGCGGCCAACAAGGGCCGCGTGCGCCGCGGCCTCAACTATCTCTCGTACCTGGCCGCGGCCGGCGCGGCCGGTCCGCTCATCCGGCCGCGCGCCGACGTCGTCATCGCCACCAGCCCGCAGTTCTTCGCCGGCTGGGCGGGCTGGCCGGTCGCCCGCGCCCACGGCGCGCCGTTCGTGCTCGAGATCCGCGACATCTGGCCCGACTCCATCGTCGCCGTCGGGGCGCTGCCGGACGGGCGCGTCATCCAGGCGCTCGGCAAGCTCGAGCACGCCCTGTATGACGGCGCCGACCACATTGTCGCCGTCGGCGACGGCTACCGCATGAACATGATCCGCAAGGGCATCGGGCCGTCGAAGATCTCGGTGGTCACGAACGGCGTGGACGTCGACCTGTTCGAGCCGCGCGAGCCCGATCAGGAGCTCCGCGCGCGGCTCGGCTTCTCGCCGGAGACGTTCGTGATCACCTTCGCCGGCACCATCGGCATGGCGAGCGGCCTGGAGGTCGCGCTCGGCGCGGCCCGCAGGCTCAAGGCCAGGGGCCGCGACGACATCGCCTTCCTGCTGGTCGGCGACGGCGCCGTGCGCGCCGGGCTGGAGCAGCAGGCGCTCGCGGAGGGCCTCACCAACGTGGTCTTCACCGGTCTCGTACAGCGCGCAGAGCTGCCCGCATATCTCGCGAGCAGCGACGCCTGCCTCGTCCACTTCCGCAAGGACGAGCTGTTCGGCACCATCTTGCCGAGCAAGTTCTTCGAGGATGCCGCCATGAAGCGGCCCATCCTGCTGGGATTCGAGGGCGACGCCCGGGCGATGCTCAAGGAGGCCGACTGCGGCATCGCCTTCGAGCCGTCCAACGACGAGGAGTTGGCGGCGGCGGCGGAGCGCCTCGCGGCCGCCCCGCCGGAGGAGCGGCGGCGGCTCGGCGAGAACGGCCGCCGCTACGTGCTGGAGCATTTCGACCGCCGCGCGCTCGCGCACGACTACCTTGAAGTCCTCGAGCGCGTGCGCGCCGACCACCGGCGGGGCCGCCGGTGAGCGCCCGGAGCGGCTCCGCCGCCGGGCTCGCCGTCGAGTCCGCCGCGCGGCGCTGCGATAGGATACCTGCGAGCTATCGTTCCGGGAGGAGCGCATGAGCAACGACGACAGCACGAGCATCGACGTCGGATCCTGGTTCGCCACACTCGCTCGCGACTGGTGGGCGATCGTGGGCCTGGTCGTCCTCGGCATCGTCGTCGGCGCCGCCGTCACCTTGGCGCAGCCCAAGCAGTACACCGCCACCTCCTCCGTCTACATCGGCCAGACCACCGACGCCAACGGCAACCCCATGGCGGGCCTCAATTCCAACGCCAAGGCCGCCGTGCAACTCCTCTCCAGCCAGGTTGCGCTGACGGAGGCCGCGGAGCGCACGGGCACGGACATCTCGGCGAGCCTTCTCCGCAAGGAGACCACCGTGGAGACCCCTTCGTCCACGGTCAAGACGTCGACCTCCGTGGTCAACATCGTCGTCATCAGCGTCACCGACAGCGACCCCGAGCGCGCTGCCGCGGCCGCCAACGCGCTCTCCGAGGTACTGCTCGAGCGGCTCGAGTCCGGCGTCGACGAGAAGATCGCGACGCTCCAGAGCCTCCTCGATGCGGGGCGCCGCCAGCTGGCGGCGGCCACCGCCAGAGCGGAGACAGCCCAGAAGTCGATCGACGCTATCGCTGGCGGCAACGGGTCGCAGGCGGAGAAGGCGATCGCCTGGGCGCCCTACCTGGCGGTCGTGCAGGGGGCAGCGACCGAGCAGGAGTCGCTCATCGCGTCGAACGGCAAGCTCGAGCTCCAACTGCTCACCGCCAAGCAGGTCGAGCAGCCGCGCGTCCTGCACGAGGCAGGCGTCCCGGACTCGCCGAGCGGCCCCAAGATGACCATGAACGTGGCCCTCGGCGCCCTCGCCGGCCTCGTCATCGGCATCATCGTCGCCTTCGCGCGCCGCGGGCTCGCGGAGCGGCGCTCATCGAAGGGCGCCTGACCGCAGGCGGGGCGGCCGGCCCTCCGCCATCCGCCGCTCGACGCCTCGGCACAGTGAGCTGATCTGCCGTTCGTCTTCCCTGGCCGACGGCCGTTCGCCTGCCCGAACCGGCGGCGGCCGCTCTTGTGCTGCCCGGTCAGACGGGTCCCACAGTCCGGGATGGGATGGACGGTGGCTCGTCGCCAGCAGTTGCACCGCCGCACGCACGTGCAACCGCACCCATCGGCACGCCTGGAAGTACCTCCAACGGTACACATCTCCGAAGGGACAAGCGATGGTGATCGCTCCAGTACGACCCGGGACGGCCAGACGGGGGACCCTGCCGAACGGCGCGTCGCCGGCGACGCAGAGCGTCAGCGGTCGTACAGGTCAGGTCGCCGGTGCTGCAGCGACGGCACCTGGGCGCGCACCTCGCCCAGCCGCGCCAGGTCCAGATCGGCCGCGCAGACGCCTACGCCCTCCTCGACCCGAGCCAACACGACGCCCCACGGGTCCACGATCATGCTGTTCCCGAAGCAGTCGCGGCCCGGCAGGTGCTCGCCCACCTGGTTCGGGGCGACGACGAAGCAGCCGTTCTCGATGGCCCGGGCGCGGAGCAGTACATCCCAGTGCGCCGCGCCCGTTGAGGCGGTGAACGCCGACGGCACGCACAACACGTGCGCACCCCGCAGCGCCAGAGAGCTGTACAGGCCGGGGAAGCGCAGGTCGTAGCAGATGGAGAGACCTAGACGCACGGGGTGCCCATCCGCCGCGTCGATGTCCGCGGTGACGATCTCTGTGCCCGGCGAAACCTCTTCCGACTCCTGGTACCGCGCAGTCGGCGTGGTCACGTCGAACAGGTGGATCTTGCGGTACGTGTCGCGAAGCTCACCCGAAGGGTCGAAGAGCGCCGAGACGTTAGCGACGAGGCCGCCGGACGCCGGCTCGTAGACAGACCCGGCGAGCAGCCACACGCCGCGCCGCGCGGCCACCGCCGCCAAGGCGCGGTTGGACGGCCCGTCCGGCCCCTCGGCTGTGGCGACGATGTCCTCGCGCCGGCCCTTGAAGGCCCACGTCTCCGGCAGGGCGATGAGGCGGGCCCCCTCGTCGGCCGCCGCCTCCACCAGCTCGAGTGCGGCGCGCACGTTGGCGGCCACGTCCTGGCGCGTGTTCATCTGCACGCAGGCGACGCGCAGGACGCCGGCGGCGGGCGCGCCGCCCTCTCCCGGCACGGAGCTCACTCGCACGTACCACCGGCGCAGGCCATCAACGAGAGCAGTTCGTAGGCGACGGTCGCCGCGACCGTCGCCGTCAGGTTGCTGCTGTCGAGCTCGGGGACGACCTCGACGACGTCGGCGCCGGCGAGGTCGAGGCCCCGGCAACCGCGGATGAGCGCCAGCGCCTGGCCGGAGGTCGGCCCGCCGACCTCCGGCGTTCCCACCGCCGGCGCGAACCCCGGGTCGAAGAAGTCCACATCGACGGTTACGAACGCCTTGCCGGCGCCGATCTCGTCCACCGCCGCGGAGACCACGCCGGTGCCGAGCTGCGAGAGGTCGTCCCACGGCACCACCGTGAAGCCGAGCTCGCGCGCCTGGTCGTACTCGTCCGGCGAGTCGAGCCCGCCGCGCATGCCGAGGAGGGCGGAGCGCGATGCGTCGATCACGCCCTCCTCCGCGGCACGGCGGATGACGGTGTTGTGGACGTGGCGCTCGCCGCCGCTCTCCTCCAGGCAGTCGGTGTGCGCGCCGAAGTGCAGCAGCGCCAGCGGTCCGTGCTGCGCCGCGGCGGCGCGCAGCTCGCCCAGCGTCACCGTGTGGTCGCCGCCGATGCCGAGCGGGACCGCGCCGCCGTCGTGGACCTGGGCGAGCGCGGACTGGATCGCCTCGAGGCGGCGGTCGGTGAAGCCGGCGGCGGAGCGGACGTCGCCGGCGTCGACCACCGAGAGACGCTCGAACACGGCCACGCGCTGGGCCGGATTGTAGGCGGGGTGCAGCGTGAGGGAGGCCTCGCGCACCGCACGCGGCCCGAAGCGGGCGCCCGTGCGGACCGCGAGGCCCGTGTCGAAGGGCAGGCCGACGACCGCCACGTCCACCCCGTCGTACTGGGTGACATGCGGCAAGCGCAGAAACGTGGTGACGCCGGCGATCCGCGGCGAGCGCTCACCCCCGTCCGGACCGTAACCCTTCATGACCGCCTCCCTCGCTAGATCGCCGTCCGCGCCAAGTCTACTGTCCCTTGCACGCTGGGACACGCCTGCCTAATCCTTTTGCCCGCTCTGCCGATAGGACTTGTGCGGGGGCCGGCGAAGAGTGATCGTGCCTGCAAACCGGCGGGGGGAACAGCGTGCCGGACGAGCGGCTTCGCATACTGATCGTCGACGACGACAGCGACCTCAACGCTACGGTCTCGGCCGTGCTGAGCGCCAACGACTACGACGTTCTCACCGCCACCAGCGGCGAGCAGGGCCTCGAGCTCGCCTTCACCGGCCACCCGCACCTCATCCTGCTCGACGTCACCATGCCCGGGATGGACGGCCACCAGGTGTGCCGGGAACTCCAGTTCGGCTACACCAAGGATATCCCCGTCGTGTTCCTCACAGGGCGCACTGAGCTCACTCACATGATGGAGGCCAGCCGCTCGGGCGCCTCCGCGTACGTCACCAAGCCGTTCAGGTCCGACCATCTGCTGAAGACGATCTCGGAGGTGCTGCGGGACGCCAGCGTCTACCGGGACGACGTCACGGGCCTCCCCACGCTGGCCAACGTCCAGGTCGAGGTGCAGCGCATGCTGTTCGACCGCGGCCAGCTCGGCATCATCTACGTCAGTGTCGGCGGCGTCCAGGCGATGGAGCAGCTGCAGGGCTTCGAGGTGGTCGACGAGGTGTACCGCGTCGTCGGGCAGGGACTGGAGGAAGCGCGCGGCGCCCTCATCCGCGGCGACGACTTCGTGTCCATCTCGAGCCTTGGGGACGCCTTCCTCATCGTCCTCTCACCCTCCCGCGACACCGGCTTCGTCACCGAGGAGGACCTGCAGGTCGTCAAGCTCCGCCTCGAGCAGGACCTGCTCGGCCGGCTCGAGGCGGAGCTCGAAAGCCGCCTGCTCGCCAGCGTGGATCTCTTCGTCGGCTCGTCGCGGCTCACGCAGTCGCCCAAGATCCGCTTCAAGCGCGCGCTGCTCGACGCCATCACGCGCGCCACTCAATCCATCGAGATCGAGCGCGACGAGATCCGCTCCCGCCTCCGGCGGGAGTTCGAGGCGGTCATGGCGGGTGAGCTGCTCACCTGTGTCTACCACCCCATCGTCAATCTGAATGACTACGAGCCGATCGGGTTCGAGCTGCTCTCCCGAGGCCCTCAAGACAGTGAGCTGCACCGGCCGGACGCGCTCTTCGACATCGCACGCAGCGAAGGCCGCGTCACCGAGCTCGACCGTCTCTGCCGGCGCACCGCTTGCCGGGCCGGCAGAGACCTGCCCCCGGAGGTCCTGCGCTTCGTGAACACGGAGCCGGTCACCATGTTCCTCCACTCCCACGGCGAGGGCTTCGTCCAGGAGCTCGTCGAGGCGATCCCGTCGTCGCAGCGCGGGCTGACGGTGATCGAGATCACCGAGAACAGCGTGATCGACGACTTCGGCCGCATGCGCGACATCGTGCGCCAGCTGCGTGCGCACGGCTTCCGGGTCGCCATCGACGACGCCGGCGCCGGCTACGCAGGCCTGCAGACCATGGTCGAGATCGAGCCGGACTTCATCAAGCTCGACATGTCGTTGATCCGGGGGCTTGAGAGCTCCGTCGTGAAGCAGCGGCTCGTGCGCACGCTGCGCGACTTCTGCCGCGAGGCCGCGATCACGTTGATCGCCGAGGGAATCGAGACGCGCAAGCAGCTCGACACCCTGCGCGAGCTCGGCGTATCGCACGGGCAGGGGTTCCTGTTCGGCCTGCCGGGTGCGGACCGGCCGCTGCGGGAGGCCTATCCGCCGCTGGAGGCGGTGACGCCCAAGTGAGCGGTGCACCTCCGTCTCTGGCGGTCCACCACGCCCGTGTGATACCATGCCGCGCACGATGACGACCCACGCGTTCTCCACCGGCAGCACCTCCTGCGCCAATCGGCGTCGCTGGGCCTGGCGCGCGTAGCGCGCCTCTCCTTGACACCCGCGCGGGCTCTGCCCGCACCCCCGCCCGCACTCCAGCGGTCGTCCCGTCCCCTCACACGGAGCACAGGATCAGTGCATCTCCATCCAGAACGGCACCATCAGCCCAAGCGTCATTCGAGAGGAGGAGGTAGGTCATGAGCGAGTACAAGAAGAAGTTCGTCCTTGACGAGGAGAGGATCCCCAAGGCCTGGTACAACATCGTGCCCGACCTGCCCGCGCCGCCCCCGCCGCCCCTCAACCCGGCGACGCTGCAGCCGGCCGGGCCGGACGACCTCTCGCCGATCTTTCCTCCGAGCATCATTGCGCAGGAGGTCTCGGCCGAGCGGTACATCGAGATCCCCGAAGAGATCCACCAGATCTACCGCATCTGGAGGCCCACGCCGCTCATCCGCGCCACCGGCCTCGAGAAGGCGCTCGACACGCCGGCCAAGATCTTCTACAAGCACGAGGGCGTCAGCCCGGCGGGCTCGCACAAGAGCAACACCGCCGTCGCACAGGCGTACTACAACAAGCTCGACGGCACCACGCGCCTCGCCACCGAGACCGGCGCCGGACAGTGGGGCAGCGCACTCAGCATGGCCTGTCAGATGTTCGACCTCGAGTGCATGGTCTACATGGTCAAGGTCAGCTACCACCAGAAGCCCTACCGCCGCAGCATGATGCAGCTCTGGGGCGCCGACGTGATCCCGAGCCCGAGTGACCAGACCAATGCCGGCCGCGCGGTGCTGGTCGAGGACCCGGAGTCGCTGGGCAGCCTCGGCATCGCGATCAGCGAGGCCGTCGAGGATGCGGTGACGCACGCCGGGTCCAAGTACGCCCTGGGCAGCGTGACCAACCACGTGCTCCTGCACCAGACGGTCATCGGCGAGGAGGCGATCCTGCAGTGCCAGGATGCCGACGCCTACCCCGACGTCGTCGTCGGCTGCGTCGGCGGCGGCTCGAGCTTCGGCGGGCTGGCGTTCCCCTTCCTGCGCGAGAACCTGGCCGGCAAGACCAACACGCGCCTGGTGGCCGTGGAGCCGACCGCCTGCCCCTCGCTCACCAAGGGCCAGTTCCGCTACGACTTCGGCGACGAGGCCCAGACCACGCCGCTGTTCAAGATGTACACACTCGGCCACGACTACATGCCGCCAGGCATCCACGCCGGCGGGCTGCGCTACCACGCCATGGCGCCGCTGCTCAGCCACGTGTACGACCTCGGGCTGCTCGAGGCCGTGTCGGTCGCTCAGACCAAGGTCTTCGAGGCGGCGCAGCTCTTCGTGAAGACCGAGGCCATCGTGCCGGCGCCGGAGAGCGCGCACGCGATCCTCGCGGCCGTCAACGAGGCGCTCAAGGCCAAGGAAGAGGGCGTGAGCCGGAACATCCTGTTCAATCTCACCGGCCACGGCCTTCTGGATCTCGGCTCGTACGACAGGTACCTCAGCGGAGAACTCGAGGACTACGACCATCCGGAAGAGGCGATCGCAGCGTCGATCGCCAAGCTCCCGCAGGTCGACTGAGAGCGCGTCCCGGCGTCACTCCGACGTGAAGACCTGAAGACCGCGAGGGCGGCGGGGCCGATGGCCCCGCCGCCCTCGCCACGTACGGGTCTGGGCGCCTGGCCACGATCACCCCCGGCAGGTGGCGGAGCGTGTGCGGCGTCTCGCCGACGGCGATGCGTACCGCGGCGGCGGCCAGCAACGCCTCGTCCGCGGCGCCGTCGCCACAGGCCATCGTCCGCTCGGCCTCACGCCTGGGCAGCGGCAGGTGCCGGAGGACCCGCCCGGCCGCCTCCACGACCAGGGCCCCGTGGTAGCAGGCGTAGACCAGGGGCTCGACGCCGAGCGCCGCCGTCGCACGGCGGGCGGCCTGCAAGGGACGGCCGGTGACGACTGCGAACACAGCGCCGGCGTGGACGAGCTCGGCGCCAGCCGTCCGCGCGCCGGGTACCGGCGTCGCCTCGTTGTCGAGCAGGGTCCCGTCCAGGTCGCAGGCGAGCAGGACGGGAACGCGAGACAAGCGGGCCGGCGGCGCCGCCGGCCCTCAGGGGCGACCGGCGGCCGGCAGGAGCACGGTGAACCTCGCGCCGCCGCCGGGGGCCTCACCGGCAACGATGGTCCCGCCCTGCGCCTCCACGAGGGCGCGGCAGATGGCGAGTCCCAGCCCTGCGCCGGGCATGCCGCGGCTCTGCTGGGCGCGGTAGAAGCGGTCGAAGACGAAGGGCAGGTCCTCCGGGCCGATACCGGGGCCGTCGTCTGTCACGGTGAGACGGACCCCAGAGCCGGCCTGGCCCGTGAACGCGGCGCCGGCCGGGCCGGCATCGGCGGACTCGACCGCGACCGCGACGTGGCCGCCGGCCGGCGTGAACTTGAGCGCGTTGTCCATCAGATTGACGACCACCTGAAGAAGACGGTCGCGGTCGCCCAGCACGATGCCCCGCTGCAGGTGCGCCGTGAGGTCGACGCCCTTGGCGGCGAACGCAGGGCCGTGCCGCTCCACCGCCGCCGCAGCCACCTCGGCCAGGTCCGTGGGAACGTGCTCCACGCTGAGGTCCTCGTTCTCCAGTTCATTGAGGTTCCGCAGCGCTCCGAGCAGACGGCCGAGACGCTCGACCTCCTCGCCGATGACTCGAAGGTTCTCGGGCGTCGGCGGCAGGACCCCGTCCTCGAGCGCCTCCACGCGGGACTGGATCGTGGCGAGCGGCGTACGCAGCTCGTGGGAGAGATCGCTCGTCATATCGCGACGCCACTGCTCGTCCCTGGCCAGCCTGCCGGCCATGGAGTTGAACGCGGCGGCGAGCGCCGCGACCTCGTCGTCGCCGCGGGGCGAGACCCGCACGTCCAGGTTGCCGGCGGAGACGTCACCCGCGGCGTCGGTCAGCTCCTCCAGCGGTCCGGTGATGCGCCGGCTCACCAGCAGGCTCACGAGCAGGGCGACGACGCCGGCGATGCCGGCCGCGACGGCGAGGTTGCGCGTGAGCGCGCTCTGGTACGCGTCCTCGGCGGCGGCGCGAGCGCCCTTGTTGGCGTAGATCTCCGCCGTCCCCACGGTCAGGCCGTCGATCACGATGGGAGTGCTCTGCACCGTGAAGGCCGTGGGGTCGAGAGATGTCGCCTGTGGCGACGTCGAGGCGGTCCCCGTCGGGCCACCCAACCCCTGGCCGCTCCCCTGGCCGCTCCCCTGGCCCTGCCCCAGGCCAGGCCCCTGGTGCCGTCCCTGGACCGTGAAGACCAGCCGGCCGTCGGTGTCGTAGACGGCGACGTCGACGTTGTTGAACGTCGCCACCTGGCTGAGCGCGTAGATGGCCGTGGCATCCCAGCCGTCCGGCTCCTGGTAGGTCGACCGGAGAGAGGCGATCACCTCGGCGCCCCGGCCGGCCTGCACCTGCTCGAGGTAGCTGTCGAAGCGGCGCGAACCCGTGTAGAAGACGATGATACCGACCACAACGAGCGCAAGCACGGCGATTGCGAGGTGGGTGAGCGCGAGCCGAAAGCGCAGGCCGCGCTTCATCGCTGATCCTCGGCGAAGGCGTACCCGCGGCCGTACACGGTGAGCACGAGCTTCGGCGCGCGGGCGTCGTCTCCCAGCTTGCGCCGCAGGTTCTTGATGTGGGCGTCGATGGTGCGCTCGTAGGGCTCGAACTCCATACCCTGCAGGCGCTCGACCAGCTCGGATCGCGTGTACACGCGGCCCGGGAAGCGCGTGAGTGCCTGCAGCAGGCGGAACTCCGACTCCGTGAGATCGACGACCTCGGCATCCAGGGTGACGCGTCGTCGCGCGCTGTCGACGACGAGCCGCCCCCCGGCGCGCTCCAGCACGTCGGCCTGCGGCAGTTCGTCCGCGCGCGCCCGCCGCAGCAGGGCCCGCACACGGGCGGTGAGCTCCCGCGGGCTGAACGGCTTGGTGACGTAGTCGTCGGCGCCGAGCTGGAGCCCGTGCACGAGGTCCTCCTCGGCGTCCCGGGCCGTCAGCATGATGATCGGCACGTCGGACTCGGCGCGGAGCCGGCGACACACGTCCTCGCCGGACATGCCCGGCAGACCGAGGTCGAGGACGACGAGGTCCGGACGCCGCGACGCGGCGACGGCGAGAGCCTCTTCGCCGCTCGCCACCCAGTCCACCGTGTGGCCCTGTCCCTCGAGGTAGCTCTGCACGACTTCGGCGATGCGAGCCTCGTCTTCGACGACGAGGATGCGGGCGGGTCCGGGCATGTAGGCATGATACCCCGCCTGCCCCTGCATGGCTCCCGGGCTTCTGGTACTGCCCATCTGATAGGATGCCGTGCACGCCGGAGGAGGTCCCACTGCCCAACCTGAAGGTGTACCGAGTGGCATGGGTGGTCGCCGCCGTCCTCGTCGTCGTCGCCCTCTTCACACTCGGCAGTTCCGACACCCCGAAGCTCAGCCAGGAGCCGTCGTCGTTCGACGGCGAGGCCGCGTACGCCGACCTCCGGACGATCGTCGAGGAGTTCCCCCAGCGGGTCGCGGGCACCGACCCGGACAACCGCATGGCCATCTGGGTGGAGGAGCAGTTTCGGGCGGCGGGCCTCGAGACGCACATCGACAGCTTCGCGACGACGGTCAACGGCAAGGGCGTCGCCGTGCAGAACATCTGGGGCGTCTCCAGGGGCCGCACCCAGGGGACGATCGTGCTCGTCGCCAACCGGGACATCCCCCCGCTCGCCACGCAGGGCGCGGGGGACAACGCGTCAGGCGTGGCCGCCCTCCTCGCTCTCGCGGACGCCTTCACGGTCACCGCGCACGAGCACTCCATCATCTTCCTCTGCACCTCGGGAGACTCCTTCGGAGCCCTGGGCGCCAACGAGTTCGTCCAGACCCACGAGACCGACGACCTGTACGGGGTCATCGCCCTGCGCGACGTCGCCAAGCGCGACAGCGACGGTGTGGGCCTGGACGGCTGGAGCAGCGTCCCCAAGACGGCGCCGCCCTGGCTCTGGCTGGTCTCCGCGCCGGCGGCCAAACGAGACTCCAACATGGACGCCGAGCTCCCGGCGGTGCCGGCGCAGGTCCTCCGCCTCGCCGTCCCGACGAGCGCCGGCAGCCAGGGGCCCTTCGTGGCGGCCGGCGTGCCCGCCATCACCGTCTCCGCCTCCGGCCCATCCGCAAGCGTCCAGAACGACACCCTGAACACCGTGTCCGAGGAGACGCTGACCAAGGTCGGTACGACGGTCCAGAACATGGTCTTGGCGATCGACCGCACCAACGAGCCGGGGCCGCGGAGCGGCGGCACGATCTTCCTCACGCGCAGGGCGACGCTGCCGGGCGGCGCGCTCGCCGCCATCCTCGCCGCCCTTCTGCTGCCGCTGGTCGCCGTGACCGTCGACCTCTTCGCCCACTGCCGACGGGGCAGGATCCGCCTCCGCCCCCCGTTCGTCCGCGCCGGCCTCCACCTCGCACCGTGGCTGGTGATGATCGCCATCATCTACTTCGCCAACCTGATCGGCCTGCTGCCGCACAGCCCGGACGCCGTGATCCCGCCGGACTCGCAGCTCGCGTCGAACCCCCGCTACCTGCGTGTCATCGTCCTCATCGCCATCATGCTGGCAGCCTACGCCTACGCCGTCGCCGTGGAGCGCCGGATTGAGCGACGCTTCCCCACGGACGCGCGCGCCACGATCTTCGTCTCGCACCTCCTCCTCGTGCTCATCTCGCTCCTGCTGCTGCTGGTGAACCCTTACACGGTGCTCCTCGTGCTGCCGGGCGCCGTGCTCTGGCCGCTGGCCCGGCCCGGCGGCTGGGCGCGGTCGATCATGCCGGTGTACCTCGGGCTCCTCATAGTGCCCGTGCCGCTCATCTACTACGCGCTCCAGCTCGACATCGGCTGGGACGTCTGGTGGTACTTCTTCCTGCTCTTCGAGAACCGGACGATCCCGGCGCTCGCCGTGCTGCTTGCGGCCCTGTTCTTCTCCACCGCCGGCGTGCTCGCGCACACGCTGCACGAGCGCGGGCTCGCGCCGGGAGCGCTCTCGTGGCCGGCCGTGGACCGCCGGGGGCCGGACCGCATGAGCGACGAGGAGTGGGCAGCCGTCTCTGAGGTCGACATGCGCAGGACCCGCCACGGGAGCCGCGCGCGACGGCGCAGCCGCGGGCCGCTCAAGCGCTGACCCCCAGGTGGCCTCGGTGAGCCGGCAGCGCGCGGCGCGGCGGACCGACTGAGCGCGAGATGGGCCCGAACGACGACGAGGCCGGGGCAGCTCTTGCGAGCTGCCCCGGCCTCGTCCGGTGCGGATCAGTAGTCCTCTTGGGAGAGCGACTCGTCGATGGCCGAGTCTGTCTCGGCGTCCAGCTCCTGCTCCCCGGTCTTGGGGACCGGCTTGTCTCCGCTGTCGCGCGAGAGCAGCGCGGCCTCGCCGCTCATCATCGCGTCGAACGCCTTGGCCTTGAGGCGGGCGCGTGTCTCCTCGATCCGGCGTCGCATCTCGGCCTGATCGATCGCGCCGCCCTCACGGGCCGGCGCGTCCTCTGCGGCGGGGGGCTCGGCGGCCGGTGACTCCTCGACGACCTCCGTCGCGACCGCCGGCTCTTCGATCTCCGGCACTGCGGCGACGGGCTCCTCGACCGCCGGCTCCTCGACCACGACCGGTTCCTCGACGACCGGGGTTTCCTCTACGACCGCCGGCTCTTCGGCGACGGGCGCCGGCGGCTCAGCGTCATGCTGCGCCTCCCATTTAGGCGGCGCCTCGGCCGCGAGCGGCGCCTCCGCGACCACCTCGTCGGCGACGATCTCTGCCGCGACGGCCTCTTCGGCGACGGCCTCGGCGAGGTCGGCCTCCTGAGCGGCCTCCTCCGCCACGGCCTCTTCGCTCACGGCCTCCGCGACCGCGGCCTCAGCCACGATCTCGGCCGCTGCAGCCTCGACGACGGCCTTTTCGGCGACCAGCTCAGAGATGTCCGCCTCGGCAACCGCCTGTTCCGCCACCTCCGTGGCGGCGTCGGCCTCTTCGATCGCCGCCTCCGCCACAAGCTCCGCAGCGGCATCGGTGTCCTCAGCCAGGAGCGCGTCGCCGACGGCGTCCTCGGCCACCTGTTCGGCGACGACGGCTTCGTACACCGCCTCTTCGGCGACGACCTCTGCCGCCTCGGCCTCCGCGACTGCCTCTTCGGCCACCACCTCAGCCTCCACGGCCTCTACCACCGCCTCCCCGGCGACAAGCTCGGCGGCCGCTGCTTCCACGACAGCCTCGTCGGCGGCGTCAGCAGCCACGTCCGCCCGCTCCTCCGCCTGCTCGGAGAACGGCTGGGCAAGCTCGTTCTCGAGCGCCGTGCGCGTCTCCTCGATGCGCCCGCGCAGGTCCTCGGCCGCCGGCTCGGCCGGCGCCTCGCTCCAGCTAGGGAATGGCTTGGGCTCGGCCGGCTCCTCCGCGGCCGGCTCCTCGATCACCGCCTCCTCGACGACGGGCTCCGCGACCGCCAGATCCTCAACGACTGCGACCTCGACGATGGGCTCAGTCGCGACCGGCGGCTCCGCGACGGCGGCGGCGGCGCCACCCCAGTCTGCCCCCGCCTCGGGCTGGGGATACCTGTCGGGTCCGGCGCCGAGCAGCTTGCCGCTCGCGCCCCCGACCAGTTGCCGGCGCAACTCGCGGCCGCTCTTCGGAGCGACCAGCAGTGCGACGCCCGCACCGATCATGAGCCCGAGCAGAAACCTCATCACCTTCATCGCTGCCTCCTTGACCGCTGCCGAGCCAGCCGCACAGGCGCGCGAAGCCGGCGAAGTGTACGTCGGTAGAACTGTGCCCGAGCTTTACAGTTTACAGTTCTGTATACGCTGGCCCCGGGGCCAGTCCTGCCGGGCGTGGCGCGGCGCCCCTCCGGCGCCCCGTCCGATAGCTGACGTGCGGTGCTGCGGCGCTCCGCACGAAGGCCCCCTTCGAAGGCTTCCCTGCGGCGCCCGCTCAGGCGAGGCGCTGCACCGAGACGCTCCCTTCGCCGCGCGCCGTCAGCAGCACCACCCACTTGGGACCCCACTGTTCGCTCACGCGCCCTGCCGCCTCGGTGAGCGCCGCGCTCACGTCCTTACCCACGAACGCCATGAGCGGCAGCATGGGCCGGTGCTCGATCTGAACCCGCAACCCCTCCTCGCTCTGCCTGAGCAGGATGGGCTCGGCGCTGAGCTCATGCAGGCGCATCGCGTTGACCGGTGTCATCTCCAGCGACGCGCTCGCCCCAGCCGCGGCCGTCGGCGCGACGTCGAGATCGCTCCTGACGCGGCGCGCGAAGTACCAGACGGCGACGAGCGCCACGAGCGCGACCGCGACGAAGACCAGGACCAGGATGACCGTGCCGCTCATGACCCGCTCACCTCCTCGTCGCCGACGGCGCGGGCCGCCCGCCGCCTGGTCTCTTCCAGGCGGGCGGCCAGCTCGCTCTCGACCCCTCGTATCGGCACGTAGTATCGGCGCCCTGAGACCTTCTCCGGCAGGTACCGCTGCTCCACCCAGCCGCCCTCCGCGTGCGGGTACTTGTACCCCGCGCCGTGACCGAGTTCCTTCGCGCCGCGGTAGTTGGCGCTGCGCAGGTGCAGCGGCGGCGGCTGGTTGCCGTGCCGGCGCACGTCATCGAGCGCCGCGTCGACGGCCTTGTACGCGGCGTTGCTCTTGGGCGCGAGCGCCAGGTAGGTGGCCGCCTGGCTCAGGTTGATGCGGCACTCGGGCAGCCCGACGAACTCAACGGCGCGAGCGGCGGCGACGGCTACCTGCAGCGCCTGCGGGTCGGCGTTGCCGACGTCCTCGCTTGCGAACACGATCATGCGCCGAGCGATGAACTTGGGGTCCTCACCGCCGGCGATCATCGAAGCGAGGTAGTACACCGCCGCATCCGGGTCGCTGCCGCGCATGCTCTTGATGAACGCCGAGATGGTGTCGTAGTGGGCGTCGTCCCGGTCGTACATGACCGGCGACTTCTGGGCCGCGTCCTGCAGGTCGTCCACGGTGAGCGTGACCGGCGTTCCCGGCGACGCGGCCGAGCGGGAGCGCCACGCCGTCTCCAACGCGTTGAGCGCCACGCGCGCGTCGCCGCGGGAGATGCCGGCAAGGTACCCGAGGCCGTCCTCGCCGAGCGTGACGCCCCTGCCGCCGAGACCGCGCTCCGCGTCCTCCAGCGCGGCCGTCACCACGCGCTCGACCAGCTCGGGCGCCAGCGGCTCGAAGCGGTAGAGCTGGCAGCGGCTGATGAGCGCCGAGTTGACCTCGAAGTACGGGTTCTCCGTGGTGGCGCCGATGAGCGTGACGATGCCGTCCTCGATAGCCGGGAGCAGCGCGTCCTGCTGTGCCTTGTTGAAGCGGTGGATCTCGTCGATGAAGAGGAGCGTGCGTGCCGCGCTCAGGGTGCGGGCTTCGCGCGCGCCCTGGATGGCGGCACGCACGTCGGCCGTCCCGGAGCTCACCGCCGAGAGTTGCACCAGCCGGGCGCCGGTCTCGGTGGCGATGAGTCGCGCGAGCGTGGTCTTGCCGCTGCCGGGCGGCCCGAAGAAGAGCATGCTGAAGAGCTGGCCGCCTTGCACGGCGGCGCGGAGCACGGTGCCGGGCCCCACGATGTGCTCCTGCCCGGCGAACTCCGCCAGCGTGCGCGGCCGCATGCGCGCCGCCAGCGGCGCCTCGGCCGCCACCTGCTCGTCGCTCATCGAGAAGAGGTCGTCCATGGGGTCCAGTCTACGCCCTGCGCCCGGCTCGCCGCGGCCCGCTTGCACGCGTTTCTGGTACTATGCGGGACGATGCGCAAGGTGCTCGTCCTGAACACCACCTATGAGCCACTCAACGTGTGCTCGGTGCGGCGTGCGCTTGTGCTCCTGCTCAAGGGCAAGGCCGAGGTGCTCGAGCAGTCCGGCGCCGCCCTCCACAGCGAACGCGGCGCCTTCGAGATCCCCTTGGTCATCCGGCTCAACTCCTACGTCCGCATCCCACGCCGCACCTCTTGCGGCCGCATCTCGCGCCGTGCCGTGTTCGCGCGCGACAAGCACCGCTGCCAGTACTGCGGCAGCGCCCGCCACCTCACCGTGGACCACGTGGTGCCGCGCTCAAAGGGGGGCGCCGACACGTGGGACAACCTCGTCACATCCTGCGCGCCCTGCAACCGCAAGAAGGGCGACCGGCCGCTGCACCTGGCCGGCCTGCGCCTCATGCGGCCGCCGCGGCCTCCGGGGCCGGCGGCCTTCGTGCTGCTCCACGTGGACCACGTCCACGAGAGCTGGCGGCCGTACCTCAGCTACGCGTCCTGACGCACGACGCCCGGCTCACATCTCAGTCTCGGCTCTCCCGCTGCGGCGACGCAGCAGCACGACCACAAGGATCACGACGATCGCAGCGACGATGATCGCCACGATGATCCCGGTACTCGACCCGCTGCTGGTCTCCGTCGGTGTGGTCGACCCGGGCTGCAGGGCCACGTAGGTTTCCGGCTGCGTGTTGTACCACCACAGGCCTTTGTCCTCGCCGGCGCGCACCCAGCCGGTCCACTTGCCCTTGTTGGCGGCCTCGAGGTTGAGCGGATAGACCAGGGGGATGTAGGGCGACTCGTCGTAGATGATCTGCTGCATCTGGTGTACGAGCGCGATGCGCTCCTGCAGGTCGATCGTGGACTGCTGCTCGAGGAAGAGCCTGTCGTACTCCTTGTTCGACCACATGCAGTCGCTCCAACTCTCGATCGAGCCGGTGGTCATGACCGACAGGATGAAGTTGGGGTCGACGTCGCCACCCCAGCCCCAGATGAACATGTCGAAGTCGGGAGCGTACTGGTCGCCCTCGTAGTTGTACTGCTTGTCGCCGAGGGCGCCGTCGTCGATGACCTGGTAGTCGATGTCCAGGCCGATCTCCTCGAACCAGCCGGTGATGAGCTTGCCGCAGTTCTGGCTCTCGGGTGACTCAGTGCGGGCGTAGAGGCGCAGCTTGATCGGCTTGCCCTGGTACTCGCGGATGCCGTCGCCGTCGCCGTCGGAATAGCCCGCCTCGTCCAGCGCCTGCCGTGCCATTTCGAGGTCAAAGGTGTAGGGGGTCGGTGGCGTGAGGTGGTAGTCGGCATCGTCCCCGTAGAAGTCCGCGGTGCAGAGCGTGTCGGCCGGGGCGGCGTTGCCGCTGTAGCCGATGGAGACGATCTTGTCCTTGTCCACGGCCCACTGGAGGGCACTGCGGAAGGCTGCGTCCTGAAGCACCGGGTGGCCGGTTGACTTGGGGTACACCTTCTTGTCGGCGCAGTTGAAGCCGAGTTCATCGAGACCGATGACGACGCCGCGGATCGCCTCGAGGTCGGGCTCGTTGTTCAGTGCGTCGACCTGCGCCGAGGGAATGTTCCAGCCGCTCTGGATAGCGCCGGTCTTGAGGTCCTGCGCCATCGTGTCCTGGTTCTGGTAGGTCTGGAAGATGACCTCGTCGACCTTGGGGGCGCCGCGCCAGTAGTCCTTGTTGGCGACCATGCGCACGTACTCGCCCTTCTTCCACTCCACGGTCTGGAAGGGCCCCGAGCCGATGATGGGCGGCGGGTTCTTGAACTTGTTCTCGACCTCCGACGGCTTGACCGAGCTCCAGATGTGCTCGGGCAGGATCGGGATCCACAGCCCCAGCATGTTGGCCTTGGGCTTGGAGCACGTGAACACGACGTGCGTGTCGTCCGTCGCCTCGACCTTGTCGATGAACTTGACGTAGTCGAGGAACATGCCGAGCTCGTTGTCGATGATGTAGTTGAACGTGAAGGCCACATCGCTCGCCGTAAGCGGCTTGCCGTCCTGCCACTTCGACTTGTCTGTGATGGTGAAGGTCCAGACCTTGCCGTCATCGGACGTCTGCCAGTCAGTGGCCAGGCCGACCCCCGGCACGTTGGCGTAGTCGCTGGCCTGGAACCCGACGAGCAGCTCGTAGTTGATCGCCCAGATCTCGTAGCTGGACGACTCGTAGCCGATGAACGGGTTGAGGTTGTCCGGGTCGTTGGTCCAGCCAAGACGGAGGATGGTCTTGCCCCCCTCAGCGGCCGGAGAGGGGCTCTCGCTGGAGGCCATGGCCCCCGCCAGCCCCCAGATGAGCCCCAGGGCCAGCACGCCGGTCACCGCCGCGGCGAGCAGGCGGCCTTTGGATAGTGTCCGTACGAAAGCCACGTTCACTCCTTCCGTTCCCCCCACGGTCAGACCGTGCCGATCGTCTCCACTAAAGCACGAACAGCAGGGTCGAACCAGTACACGGGTGCTATACTCCGCGCCGTGATCATCGACGACAGCAGAGAGCCCCGTCTGCAGCTCGGCGACGCGGAACCGTTCCGCATCGACAGCGCCGAGGTCACTCGCGACATCGAGCGCTCGACGCTGACGAACATCGTCTTGGACGGCGACCCGTTCCGGCTGCCGGTCGGGGCCCGCGTCACTCTTTGGACGGGCCCCAACGTCGTTTTCGTCGGCAAGGCGGTCGACGAGCAGCACGTGCTCGACCTGCTCTCCACCGAGTCGGACGACGAGCTCGCCGGCGACGAGACCATCTGACGCCGGGCAGAAGGGGCACCATGAAAGGCCTGATCCTCAGTGGCGGCGCCGGCACGCGCCTGCGTCCCATCACGCACACCGCCGCCAAGCAGCTCGTGCCCGTAGCCAACAAGCCCGTGCTGTTCTACGGGCTCGAGGCCATGCGGGCGGCGGGCATCCGTGAGGTCGGCATCGTCGTCGGCGACACGCACGCGGAGATCGAAGCCGCGGTCGGCGACGGCAGCGCGTTCGACCTCAGCGTCACCTATCTGCCGCAGGAGGCGCCGCTCGGCCTTGCGCATGCGGTGCTCATCAGCGAGGCCTTTCTCGGCGACGAGCCGTTCGTCATGTACCTCGGCGACAACCTGCTCAAGGAGGGCATCGCGCCGTTCGTGCGCACGTTCGAGGAGAACGCCCCGGACGCGCTGATCCTGCTGCAGAAGGTGGCCGACCCCAAGAGCTACGGCATCGCCGAGCTGAACGGTGACGGCTGCGTGGCGCGGCTCGTGGAGAAGCCTGCAGAGCCGCGCAGCGACCTCGCCCTGGTGGGCGTGTACCTCTTCACGCCGGCCATCTTCCAGAGCGTGAAGGCCATCACGCCCAGCGTCCGCGGAGAGCTCGAGATCACCGACGCCATCCAGCACATGGTCGACCGCGGGCTCCGCGTGGAGCCGCATGTGGTCACGGGCTGGTGGAAGGACACCGGCAAGCTCGAGGACATGCTCGAGGCCAACCGGCTCGTCCTCAGCACGCTCGAGAGGGATGTGCGGGGCGAGTTGCACGACACGACCATAGAGGGCCCGGTGTGCATCGGCGCCGGCAGCAGCCTCAAGCGCTGCACCGTCCGCGGCCCAGTCGTGATCGGCGCCGACTGCCGGCTCAGCGACAGCTTCGTCGGCCCGTACACGTCCATCAGCGACGGCGTGGTCGTCGACCACGCCGAGCTCGAGCACTCGATCGTCCTCGAGAACAGCCGCATCTCGCACCTGGGCGCGCGCATGGCCGACAGCCTCATCGGTCGCGACTGCGTCATCGCGCACAGCGACGCGCGCCCCGTCGCCTACCGCTTCCTGGTCGGCGACTCCAGCCAGATCGGCATCCTGTAGACGCAAGCGCCGCGGGCGGCGGGGAGGAGGAAGCAGATGATCGACGGCGTCATGGTCAAGCAGCTCAAGGTGATCCCGGACGAGCGCGGGCGGCTCATGGAGTGCCTGCGCAACGACGACGAGCTCTTCATCCGCTTCGGCCAGATGTACATGACGACCACCTATCCGGGGGTCGTCAAGGGCTGGCACTTCCATGACGCCCAGTGGGACAACATCGTCTGCGTCAAGGGGATGCTCAAGCTCGTGCTGTTTGACGGCCGCGGGGCCGCAGGCGACGCGGCCGCGCCAGGGCACGAGCCTTCGCCCACGGCCGGTGAGGTCAGCGAGTTCTTCCTCGGCGAGCACCGGCCGCTCCTGGTGCGCGTGCCGCCGGGCGTCTGGCACGGCTGGAAGTGCGTGAGCGTCGACGAGGCCTTCGTGGTCAACGCACCCACCGAGGTCTACAAGTACGACGAGCCGGATCAGCGCGAGCTGCCGCACGACACGGACGCCATCCCCTACGACTGGGGCGTCAAGCTGCGCTAGGCGCGGCCGGCGACGCTGCATGCCACGCTGGTTCGTCACAGGAGCCGGGGGCCAGCTGGCCACCGCCTTCACCCGAGTCCTCGAGGGCGAGGTGTTCCTGAGCCGTGAGGAGGCTCTCGACATCCGCGACGCCGAGGCCGTCCGCGCCGCCGTCCACGCCTATACCCCCGACGTGGTGCTGCACTGCGCGGCGTTCACGAATGTGGACGGCGCCGAGGCCGACCCGGAGACGGCCGCGGCCGTCAACGTGCTGGGCACGCGCAACGTGGTGCGAGCCGTGCGCGGCACGCACACGGCCGTCGTCTACTTCAGCACCGACTACGTCTTCGACGGCAAGAAGACCGCGCCGTACGTGGAGAGCGACCGCACCCACCCGCTCAACGTGTACGGGCGCACCAAGCTGGGCGGCGAACAGGAGGTCCTGAAGTGGGTGCACGGCATCGTCTTCAGGACTTCGTGGCTGTTCAGCGAGACCGGCCACAACTTCGTGAAGACGATCCTGGCTGCGGCGCGCGAGCGCGCCGGGACGGGCGAGCCGCTGCGGGTCGTGGACGACCAGGTCGGCTCGCCCACCTACGCCGGCCACCTCGCCGCCGCCACGGACGAGGCGCTGCGGCGCGGCATCAGCCCCGGCCTCTACCACCTCGCCGGCAGCGGCTACTGCTCCTGGTGCGAGCTGGCGCGCGAGGTGGTCGAGGTCGCCGGACTCGAGGTCGAGGTCGAGCCCATCACCACGAGCGAGGCAGGCCGGCCGGCGCGCCGGCCGGCCTTCTCGGCGCTCGACACGGAGCGGCCCATCCCCCGCCTTCCGCACTGGGCCGAGGGCGTCGCCGAGACCGTCGACAAGCTCTTCCCGCTCGGCTAGCGATCGGCCCAGGACCCAGAGGAGGTCAGCGTGAGACTCGTGGTCACCGGCGGAGCCGGGTTCATCGGCTCCAACTTCGTGCGCTCCATGCTCGCCCGGCACGACGACGTCGAGATCGTGAACCTCGACAAGCTCACCTACGCGGGCAACCTCGAGAACCTGCGCGACGTCGAGGACGACCCGCGCTACACCTTCGTGCGCGGGGATATCTGCGACGCGGCCGTCGTCGGCGAGACGCTGCGCGGCGCCGACGCCGTGGTCAACTTCGCCGCCGAGACCCACGTCGACCGCTCCATCAGTGGCCCGCAGGACTTCATCAGCACCGACGTTCTCGGCACTCACACACTGCTCGAGGCTGTGCGGCGACTCCAGATTCCGCGCTACCTGCAGATCAGCACCGACGAGGTGTACGGCAGCGTCGAGGAGGGCGCCTTCACCGAAGAGTCCGACCTCGATCCGTCCAGCCCCTACTCGGCCAGCAAGGCCGGCGCGGACCTGCTGGTCCTGGCCTACCACCGGACCTTCGGCACGCCGGTGCTCATCACGCGCAGCTCCAACAACTACGGGCCGTACCAGTACCCCGAGAAGATCGTCCCCCTGTTCATCACCAACGCCGTCGACGACCGGCAGCTGCCGGTGTACGGCGACGGCCTCAACGTGCGCGACTGGCTGTACGTGGAGGACAACTGCGCCGGCATCGACCTCGTGCTGCGCGAGGGCGTCCCAGGGGAGGTCTACAACATCGGCGGCGGCAACGAGGTGCAGAACCTCGCCATCACGCACCAGATCCTCGAGCTGCTCGACAAGGACGAGGACCTCATCCGCTTCGTCACCGACAGACCGGGCCACGACCGGCGCTACGCCATCGACTGCGCGAAGCTCCACGGGCTCGGCTGGCGCCCGGAGGTGCCGTTCGAGGCCGGGCTGGCGCGCACCGTGCGGTGGTACGTGGACAACCCGCAGTGGTGGCGCCCGATCAAGTCCGGCGAGTGGCGCTCCTACTACGCGCGCCAGTACGGCGAGCTGGACTGACGGAGTCGACCATGTTGCCGGAGGGCTGCGAGCTGGAGCGGCGCGCCCCGACCGTCGAAGAACTGCGAGCGCTCCACCGTGCGGTCGGGTGGAAGAGCCTGCCTGAGGACGACGGCGCCGTGGCGCGCGGCCTCGCGGCCTCGCTGTTCGGCGCCGTCGTGACCCGCGGCGGCGCACCGATCGCGTGCGCCCGGCTCGTCGGGGACGGAGCCGTCTACTGCTACCTCCAGGATCTCATCGTGGTCCCGGAGCACCAGGGACGCGGCCTCGGGGACCTCCTGATGGAGGAGGTCTGGCGCCACCTCCAGGCGCGCGCCTGCCGCGGCACCTTCGTCGGCCTGATGACCGCTGACGGCAAGGCGGGCTTCTACGAGCGCTGGGGCTTCACCTCACGCCCCGCGGGTCGGCCCGGCATGGCGCTGGGCTGGGACCCGGACGACGTGCCGCGGCCGGGCGCGCCGCCGGCGCGGGAGACCCCGCACGACTGACCTCGGCTCCAGGGCCGGCCCTCGCGGCCGCGCCGGCCCCGCTTCACCTCACGGCACGTTCCAGACCGGAGTCCCCACCTTCACGCGGTTGTACAGCCACGTGATGTTCGTGTTGGCGAGCCGCGTGCAGCCGTGCGAGTAGTTGCGCGGGAACCTGTCGAGCAGCCAGGGCTCGTTGGTGCCGTGGATGGCGTACAGCCCCAGGTACCGCATGCGGAAGGGGCCGTACGGGCCGCCCATGTCGGGGTCCTTGGCGTAGATCTTGTAGTGCCCCCGTGGCGTGGGCAGCCCCGGTCGCCCGAGGACGCACTTGAACACGCGGATCACGTTACCGTACTCGTGGTAGTAGAGCTTGTACTGACTGAGGTCGACCAGGATGAGCCGCGGGTACCGCGACGGGACGCCGTACGGGTTGCGCTTGTCGTACACCTTGACCTTCCACGGAGCGCTGTGACCGGCCAGGTGGTCCGCGTCGGCGGCCATCTCCGCGCGCACCGCGAGCCGTCCCGGCTTGCCGGCGAGCACCCGGGCCTTGACCTGTGAGGCGTCGCCGAGCGTCAGCTCCCTGAGCGCCGTCCAGCCGTCGGCGGTCCAGCGCATGAGCCGCACGGTCGCGCCGGGGTGCGCCGGCCGGACCTTGATCGTGTAGCGCACGTACCCGTCCTCGATCAGCGGCCGGCGAGCCACGGCCGTGAGCGACACCCTGGGACGCACGCCGACGGCGACCTCGGCCGAGGCTGCCGGGGAGGCGCCGTCGCCGGCGAAGCTCACGCGGAAGACCGCCGACTGCGGCGGCGTCCGCCTCCAGGTCGCAGTGCCGGCCGCGCCGGCGACGGCCGAGCCGACGACGGTGTAGTCCGCGTCGCCGGCGCGTTTGCGGCTGAGCGTGAGCTGCGCGCCGGCCGGCGCGCCGGCCGCCTTGAGCGTGGTGGTGGCCCCGCATGTGAGCGTGGCCGGTGAGGCGCTCAGCGTGAGCGCCGGCGGCTCGCCGGCGGCCGCCACGGCGGGCGTGCCGGCCGCGAGCACGGCGGCGAAGAGCGTCAGGACGACAGCGACGGTGAGCTTGGATCGGACGTTCACAGGCGGGCCCCCAGTATCGGTACGTGCTGGCCGGGAGTCTACGACACGCACACCGCCGGGGCCAGACGCGAGGGGACCGGCGCTCGGCGCGAGCCCAGCCTACGCCTTGGCGTCGCCGGCGGACTGGGCGGCGCGGCGCCCCGGGCGGCACCCGTCGGCACTCACGAGCGCGGAACCCTTGCCTGCGGCGGGCGTGAGTCTGACCGTGGCCGTCGATGAGCGCGGCTGGGAGGCCGTCGCGGTCCGCCGTACCGCCGGGCCGCGTCGGCACAGGAGGGCTACCCGCGCGTCAGCGCAGATTGTGGACGCGCGTGCCGACCCGAACGCGCTCGTAGAGCCACAGTACCTGGCGGTTCAGCATGCGGGCGCAGCCGTGCGAGTAGGGGCGCGGGGCGGGGCGCCGGACGAGCCCCGGCCGGTTGGTGCCGTGGATGGCGATCCCGCCCTTGCGCCGGTAGAACATGGCGCAGGCGCCCAGGGCGCCGCCGGCCGGCTTGCGCTTGCCGTAGACGCGGAAGCGGCCGAGCGGCGTGCGGTAGCCTGGGCGGCCGAGCACGACGTGGAAGCGCCGCACGAGGGCGCCGTGCTCGTAGTAGTACAGTCGATACTCGTGGCGTACGATCACGATGTAGTGAGCGTAGCGCAGCGGCACGTCATGCGCGTTGGGCCGATTGACGATCACCAGCGCGGAGCGCGCGAGCCCGGCGTCGTGCTCGGCGTCGGCGTCCATGCGGACGCGCAGACGGTAGTAGCCGAACGCGTCCGGGGTCCACGGGAGCGCGAAGCGCGACTGGGCGTCGAGCGTGACGCTCAGGAGCGGCTGCCAGACGCCGGCGACGCGGCGGTCGATGTGCACCGTCCCGCCGGGATGCTCCGGCTCGGCGCGGCCGCGCAGCATCACGGAGCCGCCCAGCCAGAGGCTGGCCGGGAACGACGTGGTCAGGCGCGGCCGGACGATCAGTCTCGCCTCGGCCTGAGCCAGCACCGCTCCCGCGTCTTCGTACACCACGCGGTAGTCGGTGGTGACAGAGGGCCTCACCTCGAAACGGAAGGCGCCGTCCTCCCCTGCGACGGTCGAGCCGGCCGGCGTCCAGTCGCCGCCGGCGGCCGACCGCGCGAGCAGCGAGATCGCGGCGCCCGGCACGGAAACGGCTCCGGAGACCGAGGCGGTGCTCCGGTAGACCACCGCCGCAGGACTCACCGCCGCCGTGAGCGTCACGGGCTCGGCGGCGCGCGCCGGGCCGGCGACGAGCGCCGGCGCGCAAAGCGCGAGCAGTGCGAGCAGCGCCCGCGCCGCGAAGACCATCCTGGTCCGGTGATGGTGGGTCAAGCACGTCCGCATCGCGTGCAGTGTAGCGTTCAGGCACTCAAATGGGAGGCCCAGGCGTTGCGACACTCCGGTCGCGAGCGCGGGCCGTCTCGGCAAACCGAGAGGACCGGGTCAGGGCAGGAACGATGACGGCGATGACGGCGCCGGCGAGGCCGATGCGGTGGGCGACGCCGTGGACGCCTCCGGCGCCGGCGTCTCCATCGCCGCAGGGGCGGCCGCCGGCGCGCCCGAGGAGGACTGCGACGGCGAGGGCGTCGGGAGCACGAGCTCAGCCTTGGTGAGCACGCGCCTGCCCCACGCGAAGTTGCTCTTGTAGTAGCTGGAGTGGTTGAGCGAGGCGAGCTGGACGCCGTCGCTCGAGCCGGTGGAGTGGATGAACCAGCCGCGACCCAGGTAGAGCCCGGCGTGATAGATGGACGCGACGCTCGAGCTGGGCCCCTTGGGGCCGAAGAAGATGAGGTCGCCGCACTTGAGCTGGTTCCGCCTGACGCGCGGCTTGGCGCGCGCGGCCATGTCGTGGGCCCCGCGCTCGTTGACCGTGATGGGGTAGCCGAAGTGCATCTTCATCACGTAGAAGACGAACCCCGAGCAGTCGAAGCCGCCGGACTTCTGGTACCCGTACGGCGAGTTGGGCGTCGGGTACTCGCCCGCCCACACGTAGGGATAGCCGATGTACCTGAGCGCGAACCGCACGATCTGCTTCTGCCGGTCGCTGAGGGCGGGGAACCTGATGTCTTTGAAGTCGGCGAGTCCGTAGAGTTGCCAGCCGCTGGCCACTTTGAAGGCGCGGTCGAACATGTAGGCGATCTCGGCGCGGTCGACGGGCTCGCCGGGCAGCGTCTCGTGACCGTCGCCGCTGCTCGAGTGGTTGTAGCGTAGCTCGAGCTGCCGGGAGGCGACGATCGCGGGCAAATAAGACGGCGCCTTGGTCAGCCAGCCGGGGTTGGGCTTCCAGCGGGTGGGGATGAGCGTGCTGAGTAGCGACCAGCCGTAGGAGGAGTACCGCTCCTTGAGCCAGCGGACCATGACCGTCTCGGCGGCCGCCGAAGTGACCTTTGCCGTCGGCCGGAAGTTCCCGTCCTTGTCCAGCGCCATGTACCCCTCGTGCACCGCCATCTGGATCACCGTGAAGTAGCGGTAGCCCTTGGGGACGTCCTTGATCTCGACCGGCGCGATCTTCTCGCCGTAGTGACCGGAGGCGAGGACGACGGAGCGCGCGAGATGCTCTCTCGTGATCGCGCGCTCCGGCCGGAACAACGTCTTGTAGTCGTCGAGCAGCCGGTAGCCCTTGACCGTCCGGTTGGTCACCGACGAGATGGACTTGTAGGCCCAGTGGCTCTTGGACACGTCGCGGTAGGACTTGGCGAGCGCCGGGGCGGCGAGGCCGAGCCAGACCGCCGCTGTCAGGGCCGTGAGGGTGAGGATGTGGCAGAGGGTGCGTGTGCTCATATCGAGTACTGCTATCGGCGTGGGCGCCGGCGGCTTGAGCGCAGCCGGTCTCGCCGGCGGCCCCGGTGCAGCAGTTCGCCGCCGGCGTCGCCTTTCCCCTATCGTGGCCGTAGAGGGTACCACGACCCGGACGGCGGCGCCCCCCACCGACCGTGGCGCCGTCCCGTGGAGCCTTCCGTCCTAGGGTGAGCCGCCCGCCGAGCGTCTCAAGGAAAGGAGAACGCAGCCGATGCCAGAAGCAGTCATGACCACGGCCAGCCGTTTGCCCCCTCCGAGCGAGGCACGGTATCCTCGAGCCAGGAGGCGTCCGAGCCTCAGGAGCCCATGAAGACCCCCCACTCCACATCCCAGCTCTCCACGACGCCGCGTCACCCCCCACCGGCGACGGCACTGCCACGTCCCCACCGCCGGGGCAGGCTGGCGCTCGCAGGCGCCCTGGTCCTCCTGGTGCTCCTCGCCGTCGCCGCGCCGGCGTCGGCGCTGTCCTCTCAGTACGCCTTCACCATCACTGGTCACGGCTGGGGCCACGGTGTGGGCATGTCGCAGTGGGGCGCCTACGGCTACGCCAAGCACGGCTGGGACTACAAAGCCATCCTCAAGCACTACTACACGGGCATCTCGCTCACGAACGTGGACAACACGATCATCCGCGTGAATCTGCGCAGCGGCCAGAAGGCCATCAAGCTCAGCTGCCCCAGCGCCTACACCGTCCAGGGCACGGGCGCCGCATGGACCATCCCAGGCGGCACCACGGCGACGACGACCCACACGAACAGCGGCTACCGAGTCGTCGCCGGGTCGCTGCGCAAGACGCTCACCGGAGCGCCCACGTTCAAGCCCACCAGCGGGGCGCTCCGCCTCATCACCAAGACCGACCTCGGCGACGACGGCGCCTACCGCGGCGCCGTCAAGGTCGTCTACAGCGGCGGGCTCATGCTGATCAACCACGTGCCGCTGGAGAGCTACCTGCGCGGCGTGGTCCCGCACGAGGTCTCGCCGAGCTGGCCGCGAGAGTCGCTCAAGGCTCAGGCGTGCGCGGCCCGCGCCTTCGTGCTCGGCAGCCGGCAGCCGGGCAAGGCCTGGGACGTCTACTGCGACGTCCGCGACCAGGCCTACGTCGGCGTCGGCATCGAGGACTCGCGCACCGACGCCGCCGTCCGCGCCACGGCCGGCGTCTGCCCCACCTACAACGGCAAGCCCATCGTGGCGACGTACTTCTCCTGCTCCGGCGGGCACACGGAGAGCGTGAAGTATGTCTGGGGCGGGTCCTACCCCTACCTCAAGGGCGTCGACGACCCGTATGACTACTACGGCACCCTGCACGACTGGGGCCCGCTCCGCCGATCGCCGTCACAGATCGGCGGCCCCCTGGGCGCCAGCGGCACCGTCCGCGCCGTCTACACCGTCAAGCGCGGTGCCTCGCCGCGCATCGTCAGGGCGGCCGTCATCGGCAGCGGCGGCACCAAGTACATCGACGGCGGCTCCCTGCGCGTCAAGCTCGGGCTGAACAGCGCCTGGGCGATCTTCACGAGCATGGGCATCAGCCCGGCAGCCCGCGACAAGGCGAGTGTCGACGCAGGCTCAAGCATCACCCTGAAGGGCCGCCTCTACCCGGCTCTCGCCGACGGCGAAAGGGTGACGCTGCACTTCTACTACGACGGGCGCTGGCGCAGCCGCAGCGTGAAGACGGCGCGCAAGTCGGAGCGCCTGCCCGGGGGCTCCACGGCGCGCTACTCACTCTACGCGGAGTCCGTGAGCCCGGTGAAGACCACCAAGTACTACTTCTCGAGCGGCAAGGCCAAGTCGCCCGTCACCATCATCAAGGTCGACTAGCTCCGTACGTGCGGCGGCCCGGGCCTGGTAGGGAAGGCCCGGGCCGCCTCTGCCTTCCACGCGCCGAAACGACCGGCCGTCGGGAAGGCGAGTTGAGCGTCACCTGGACGGGCCGCCACATCCCTGGTCGTCCAACTCCCGGAGCGCCTCGACGGTCCCCGGCGCGAAGGCCGCCTGACCGTGTCGCTGGATCTCGCCTTCGACCATATAGAGAACGTCCTCGGCGATGTTGGTGGCGTGGTCCGCCAGGCGCTCCAGATAGCGAGCCACGCTGAACAGCAGCACGATCGCGTCGAGATGCTCGAGATCGACGCGGATCACGGCCTTGAGCTCCTCGATGAGCTCTGCGTAGAGGTCGTCGATCTCGTCGTCGGCGACCAGGACCTCCCGCGCCATCACCGCATCCTGACGGACGAGGGCATCGAGCGCCTTCTCGAGGATGGCCCATGTGCGATCGGCCATCACTGCGACGTGATGAGGCACTGCCACAGGGTGCTCGTCCAGCAACTGGAGGGCTCGCTCGGCGATGTTGGCGGAGAGGTCGCCGATACGCTCCAGCTCGCTGTTGATCTTGATGACCGCGGCGACGAATCGGAGGTCGCCGGCCACCGGTTGGTAGAGCGCGAGGATCTTGAGGCACTCCTCCTCGACGTCCACCTCGTTCTGGTCGATCAGCATGTCGGTCGCGATCACGCGCCGGGCCTTCACCGCGTCACGCTGGTCGATCGCCTGGAACGCTTGACGAAGATTGTCCTCCACAAGCGCGCCGAGAGCCAGGACTTTGCGCTTGAGCCGGTCTATCTCACGTTGCAGATGTGTCATCGCACCTCAACCCTTCTCCAGGGCTCTCCTCGCTCAGCGGCAGCGACCGGGGCCGTGATGCCGCGATCCCCTGCTGAAAGCATCCGTTCCGACATCGCGGCGGTGGTGGTCGTTGGTGGCCGCCCGCCAATCGCGTTCAGACCCTATCTCCCGGGTGTTAGCGGACGGTTAGCGGGGCGTCAGAGGGCGAAGAGTCACGTCACCACATCGAGACACCGCGCCCCCGAACACTCGGCGGGCAGGCTGGGCCCATGACCCGTCCCGGCGGAGCGAAGGTCGCGCGGCCCGCACGCCGGGGTCGGGCCGCAGCGAACGGTACGGGATCCACTGCGTCGCGGTCTTGGCGTGGCAGTCGGCTCACGGGGGTAAGCCCTAGCCTATGGAGTATGAGGTACGCACCGCCTTCACCACACAGCTCGAGGAACTCGAGCTGCAGACGCTGTCCGGTTTCGACGAGGTCACGGAGCAGCTTGAGCGAGCCATGCGCGCGGTGAGCCGATGCGACGCTGCCCTTGCCGCGACCGTCGTGGCCGCCGATCGCCCGATCGACCGCCGCTACCTGGACATCCACCACGATGCGATCGCGCTGCTGGCGAGTCAGGCCCCGGTTGCCGGCGACCTCCGCTTGGTCGCGGCACTGCTGCACACCGTCTGGTGTCTGGAGCGGATGGGCGACCAGTGCGTGAACATCGCCAAGCTGGTACCGCTCTCCGGCCATGAGTCGCCACGTGACGAGCAGATGCTGTCGGCGATCGAGCGCATGGGGCGGCTCGTGGGGCGTCAGATCATCCAGGCGAAGGAGACGTTCATCCGGCGCGACGTCGAGCTCGCGGAGGATCTCGCCTCGCAGGACACCGAGGTCGACCGGCTCAATCGCCAGGCTTTCCGGCGCGCCGTGGACATCGGGGACGACGTCGAGCTCCGCGAGTGGGCGATGTTCATGGTGCTCATTGCCCGCGCACTCGAACGCATCGGAGACAACACGGTCGACGTGGGCGAGCAGACTGTATTCCTCGTCACCGGGGAGCTTCGCGAGCTTGCCGACAGCCGTCACGCACGCGGCGAGGGACCACTGCCGGACCAGGATCGACGGCCGCTCTCCTGAGCGTGTCCGCCCGTCAGGCGGAGAGCTCGCTCAGCCGAACCGTCCGGTCACGTAGGCCTCAGTCCGGGAGTCGCTCGGGTTGGTGAACACCGTCGGCGTCAGGTCGTACTCGACGAGGATGCCGATCCGGTGGTCCTTCTCGTCCTGTCCCTCGGCCACCGTGAAGAATCCCGTGCGGTCGCTGACGCGGGCGGCCTGCTGCATGTTGTGCGTCACGATGACGATCGTGTACTCGGACACCAGCTCGTCCATCAGCTCTTCGATCCTGAGGGTGGAGACCGGGTCGAGCGCCGAGCAGGGCTCGTCCATGAGGATGACGTCGGGCTCGACCGCGATGCAGCGGGCGATGCACAGACGCTGCTGCTGACCGCCCGAGAGCGCCATGGCGGACGCCTTGAGGTCGCGCTTGACTTCGTCCCACAGTGCAGCCCGGCGCAGCGACCGCTCCACGAGCTCGTCCATGTTGCCTTTGAACCCGCCGACCCTGGGGCCGAAGGCGATGTTGTCGTAGATCGACTTGGGGAACGGGTTCGGCTTCTGGAAGACCATGCCGATGCGCCGGCGGACCTCCACCGGCTCGACCTTGGGACCGTACAGGTCGATACCGTGATAGAGGACCTGCCCATGGACCTTGGCGCCCTGGATGAGGTCGTTCGTGCGGTTGAGGCAGCGCAGGACGGTCGTCTTGCCGCATCCTGAGGGGCCGATGAGCGCAGTGATCTCATTCTTGCGGATAGACATGCTCACGCCCTGGACGGCGTAGCTGCCGCCGTAGGTCACCGACACGTCCTTCAGCTCGAACACGGTCTCGGCCTCGGCGTCGTTCTTCGCCTGCCGACGCCGCTCGCGAGCAATCTCGGCCAGCCTCGCGCTCTCCTGGAGGACGGAGTCGGCCTCTGTCCCGGCAGGGGGCCCGGCCTCGAACAGCGCCTCGGCTCTCCGGTCCGACTCATCCATCACGACTGCACCTCTGCTCTCTCTCCCGGACCTCTCCTTCATGTCCGGAGAGCTCCCGCATCAATCATCATCATGTGATCCTTTACCATGTCTGCTGGAAGCGGTTGCGGAGCCAGATCGCCACGGCGTTCATCAGCAGGGTGATGCACAGGAGGACGATGATGGCGGCCGCAGCGGCGATGTGGAACCCCTCCTGAGGTCTCGAGATCCAGTTGAAGATCTGGATGGGCAGCGCCGTGAACGAGCTTCCCAACCCCGTAGGGTTGAAGGTGATGAACTGCAGGGCGCCGAGCAGCAGCAGCGGGGCGGCCTCGCCGATTGCGCGCGACACCGCGAGGATCGATCCCGTGGCGATGCCCGGGATGGAGGCAGGCAGTACCTGCCTGCTCACCCCCTGCCAGCGCGTAGCCCCGAGAGCGAGCGCGCCGTCGAGGATGGAGCTCGGCACAGCGCGGATCGCCTCCCGCGACGCGATGATGACCACGGGCAGGACCAGGAAGGAGAGGGTCAGACCCGCGGTGAGCACGACCGGGCCCAGGTCGAGGAGGCCCCGGGAAAGGAACGCCAGACCAAGGATGCCGTACACGATGGACGGCACAGCGGCCAGATTCTGGATGATGACGTCGATGAGCCGGTTGTACCACGCCTCGGTGTCGGCGAACTCTTCCATGTAGATGGCAGCGCCCACTCCGATGGGGATCGCCGTGACCAGCACGATGCCCACCATCCAAAGAGTCCCGAAGATCGCCGACTGGATGCCGGCGCGCTCGGGGAAGCTCGAGGGAAAGCTCGTGAGCAGGTCAAGGTTGAGTCGGGGCCAGCCCTCGATGAGACTCTGCAGGATGAGCGCGACGAGGACCACGAGGCCGACGATCACGCTTCCCGTCACGGCACCACGAAACGCCCCGTCTCTCGCACGGTGCCGCCAGCCTCGCCGACTGGTCAGCGAGATCGGCGGGGTCGTGGGTGCGTTTGTCTGCGAGGCGGACGTACTCAATCGTAGACCTCGCGGTACTTCCTCACCAGCCTGATGCTGATGATGTTCATGACCAAGGTCATCACGAACAGCGTGATGCCGACCGCAAAGATGGTCTTGTAGCCGATGCTGCCGGTCGCCTGATCCCCGAGTCCGGCGGCGCCGATGAACGCCGTCATGGTCTGCATGGCCTCAGCGGGGTTGAACGTGAGATTGGGCGTTCCGCCGGCGGCGATCAGCACGATCATCGTCTCGCCGATTGCCCGGCTGATGCCGAGGACGAAGGCGGCGATGATCCCCGAGAGGCCCGCCGGCACGACGACCCTTGTGGAGATCTCATACTTCGTAGCGCCAAGGGCGGCCGCACCGGCACGCAGGGACTGCGGCACGGCGAACATGGCGTCCTCGGAGATGGATGCGACGGTCGGGAGGATCATGATGCCCATGACCAGGCCCGCGGACAGAGCATTGAACACCTGAGGCGGAGTCCCGAACAGCCAGTTCTCCCGGAGCAGCGGCGTGATGAACGTCAGAGCGAAGAACCCGTAGACGACCGTGGGGATACCGGCGAGGATCTCGAGGATGGGCTTGACGAAGCTCCTCGTCCTCCGCGACGCATACTCGCTCAGATAGATGGCCGCCAGCAGCCCGAGCGGCAGGCAGATCACCGCGGCGATGAGCGTGATGACGATCGTGCCCGACAGCAGCGGCAGTACTCCGAACTTGGAATTCTTGAAGAGCGGCGCCCACTCCGTCCCCGTGAAGAACTCCACAGGGCTGATCGACCTGAAGAACTCGACACTCGGGACCACCAGCGCGATCACGATCCCCAACGTGAGAACGATCGAGAGCGCCGCACAGAGGAACAGGCCGCCGACGATGACCTTCTCGCGGTAACGGCGGCTGCCCGCCTCCAGACCCTCGAGGGGCCTGGAGGCGGGTCGTCGTGTGGTTGCGACCGCCATGTCTTCCTTACTCGGCAATCAGCTGTTCGACCGCCGCCTGAGAGGCCGCGACCTGCTCGGCTGTCATCGGGACGTACAGGGCCTGCTCGGCGATGCGATCCGCGTTCTCAAGATAGAACTGGATGAACGCCGCGACTTCAGGACGCTCCAGCGACGCCTTCGACGGGTAGATGAAGAGCGGCCTGCTGAGAGGTGTGTACTCGCCGGACTGCACGGTCTCGAGAGACGGGGTCACGGGACCGCCGCCGCCGTCGATCGCCACGACCTTCAGCTGGTCGGCATTCTGCTCGTAGTAAGAGAGACCGAAGTAGGCCATGCCGCCCTTGGAGCCGGCGACACCCTGGACGGCGACGTTGTCGTCCTCGGTGGCGAGATAGTCCGTCCGGCTGATGCCCTCATCACCGTTGACGGCATCGGTGAAGTAGTCGAACGTGCCGGAGTCCGTGCCGGGGCCGAAGAGCTCCAGCGGGACATCCGGGAAGCTCGGGTCGACCTGGTTCCAGTTGTCGATCGTGCTGCCTTCGTTCCAGATCAACTTGAGCTGGTCGACGGTGAGGCTGTCGGCCCAGTCGTTCTCCGGGTTGACGACCACGGCGATACCGTCGAGCGCCACCTGCACCTCGGCCCACTCGACGCCGGCGCCGGCGCAGGCCTCTTCCTCATCCTGCTCGATCTGGCGCGACGCGTCGCTGATATCGGTCTCCCCGGCGCAGAACTTCTCAAAGCCACCGCCCGTTCCGGAGATGCCGACGGTCACGCGCACGTCGGTGTTCTCCTCCTGGAAGAACTCCGCAGCGGCCTCGGTGAGCGGACCCACCGTGCTCGAGCCGTCGACGCGGATGTCGCCCGAGAGGGCTGTCGTTCCATCACCACCGGCGCTGTCTGAAGGCTCGTCGCCCCCGCAAGCAACTCCCACCAGCGCGATCGCCATCACCGCTGCGACCATCGCGAACCAACGTATACGCCTCATTGCTCCTCCTGTGCCTCTTCGTGGTAGCGGTCCTTCGGGCGGCCTCTCGAGCCTCGCAACACTCGCTCGCGTTCGCGCTCGCCACCCTTGGCCGTTGCCCCGTGGGGCAGGGCCATCTTTCCCAGCCAGTGTTAGCGACTCGTTAGCGGACGATGTGGCTCCCGCGAGGTCCGGGGAATCCGATCGGCGAACCTCAGGGGCAGACCACGACGGACTGGGCCGTCCGAAGCTAGTCTGCGCCGTCGCGGTTCGTGGGTGATGAGAGGCGCGTGAGCACTGCGTGAGGGCCGCAAGCGGCCTGGCGGGCTAGCGCCGGCCCGGCCTGCTCAGCCTCGAGGAAGGTGGATGCGGAACGTGCTGCCGCGTCCTACCACGCTGTCGACCGACACGCGGCCACCGTGGATCTGGGCGACGTGTTTGACGATAGCCAGACCGAGGCCGGTGCCGCCCAGGTCGCGACTGCGAGCCTTGTCGACGCGGTAGAAGCGCTCAAAGAGCCTGGGCAGGTGCTCGCGCGCGACCCCCTGACCCTCGTCGGTGACGCTCACGACGACCTCGTCGCCACGCTTCTCGAGCGTGACGACGACGGTGCTCCCCTCGGCACTGTACTTCGTCGCGTTGTCCACGAGATTGACCACGGCCTGCTCGAGCAGAGGCGGACTCACGCGCGCGACCAATCGCTCGGGACAGACCTCGCGCAACCCGATGCTCTTGGCCTCTGCTTTGGGGCCGCAGACCTCGAGCGCCACGGCGACCACGTCGCAGAGGTCTGCCTCTTCGAGCGCCAGCAAGGGGTTGTCGCCGGACTGCTCGAGCGTCGAGAGCGCCAGGAGGTCTTCGATGATGGAGTTCAGGCGATCTGCCTGACCCGCGATGATGCGCACGAAGCGACGCGCCGCGGCCGGGTCGTCCAGGGCGCCGTCCTCGAGCGTCTCGGCGAAGCCCTTGATGGAGGTGACCGGCGTCTTGAGCTCGTGGGAGACGTTGGCGACGAAGTCGCGCCGCACCGCCTCCAGCCGCTTGAGGCGCGTGACGTCGTTGAGGACGACGACGGCGCCGACGTCGCTTCCGTCGTCATCCCCGTGCAGCAGCGTGCCGTTGGCCTGCAGGTTCCTCTCTTCGGCGCCCACACGCATGACGATGTCGGCCTCTACGGGCCGGTGCCCGCCCAGCGTCTGGGCCACGACGTGCTGCAGGTCCGGGTTGCGGACGACTTCCTGGATGGCCTTGCCCTCGGCCGCCGCTGGGTCGGTGTCGAGCAGCCGGGCGGCGGCGGCGTTGACGGCGATCACGCGCTCGTCCGTGTCCACGGCGAGCACGCCCTCGACCATGCTCGCCAGCACCGCTTCGCGCTCGTTGCGCTCGTGCGTGAGCCGGCGCAGCTTGTCGTCGAGCTCCTCCGCCATCTGGTTGATGCTCTCCGCCACCGACGCGAACTCCTCCACCCGCGGCACGAAGAGCTTGTGCGTGAAGTCGCCGGCGGCGAGTCGCTCCGCGCCTACCTTGATCTCGCGCATCTGCCCGCTGATGCGGCGCGAGACGTACAGGCCGATCAGCGCCGCTATCACAGCCACGACGACGGCGCTGACGGCGATGCTTCCGTACAGAGTGGCCAGAGCCTGGTTGACGCGCGTGAGCGGGACGGCTGTGCGGATGACCGTGGTCACCCGGCCGTCCTCCTCGGCAGGCACGGCCACGTACATCATGTCCTGCCGCAGGGTGTCGCTGTAGCGAACGGCCTGGCCGGGAGCGCCCTCGAGAGCCGCGAGGACCTCGGGCCGCGCGCCATGGTTCTCCATCCCGATGGGGTCGGTGTCCGAATCGGCGAGGACCTCGCCGCGCGCGGCGCCGAGCCTGTCGCCGGCGATGACCGTGATGCGCGTCCCCGACGCCCTCCCAAGGCGCTGCACGAGCGTCTCGAGCTGCTCGGGCGTGTCGGCGGCGATGTCCGGCAGAATCTGCTCCCGCACGAGCGCGGCACGTGCCTGCAGCTCTGCCTCGGTGTGATCCAGGTAGAAGCCCCGCACCGAACGCACGGCGTAGAAGCCGACCGCAGCGGTGCACAGCACCACGATCACGAGGTAGGTGGCGTAGAGGCGCCAGAACAGCCGGGGCCTACGCACGACTCACTGGTCCTGCAGGCGATACCCCACGCCACGCACCGTCTCGATGTAGGCGCCGCAGCAGCCGAGCTTGCGGCGCAGCGAGACGATGTGCACGTCGACCGAGCGGTCGGTCACGAAGCGGTCGTTGACGAATGAGTCGTCCCCCTGGGCAGCATCGACGATCTGCTGCCTAGTGAACACCCAGCCCGGACGCTTGGCCAGATACTGAAGGATGCGAAACTCGGTGGCTGTGAGCTCGACGGAATTGCCCGCCACCAGCACCTGGTGCCGCCCCGGGTGGAGGGTGAGGTCCTTGATATGGATCGTCGCCTCATCGTCGGCGGTCTCGTCGCCGCGGCGCAGCACGGCCCGGATGCGGGCCGTGAGGACCCGCGGGCTGAACGGCTTGGTGACGTAATCCGACGCGCCGAGCTCGAGACCGGCGACCACGTCCGCCTCACTGCCCTTGGCGGTGAGCATGACGATCGGGATGCCGCGCGTCTTGGCGTCCGCCTTGAGTCGGCGGCAGACCTCGAGGCCGTCCACGCCGGGGAGCATGAGGTCGAGCACGATGAGGTCGGGCATCCTGGCCCGCGTCGCGGCCAGGGCGTCTTCGCCGCTGGCCACCACCGTCACGCGGTAGCCTTCCTTGTCCAGGTTGTACTTGACGAGCTCGAGGATGTCTCGCTCGTCGTCGACGACGAGCACGTTCTCTCTTGCCACGGTCACATCCGTGTGTCGGAGTCGGCGGGCAGCCGTTGGGTCGCCGCGCCACGACGTTCGGCCGCAGACTAGCTCCCCGGTGTTAGTTCTTCGTTAGCATACGGAGCGTACCCATGAAGCGACCACCCAGAGGAGGACTACCCTGAAAGGCGCCGCGGACATCATAGTCGTGGGCGGCGGCCCGGTCGGCGCCTGCTGCGCGCTCGAGCTGGCTCGATCCGGGGCGGACGTCGTACTTCTCGAGAGAGAGGTGGGGGTCTGCCCGCCGGTGAGCGGCGCGTATGCGAACTGCGGGCTGCTGATACCGAGCGACGCGACGCCCCTGGCCACACCCGGCGTGCTCGGGCAGGGGCTCAAATGGATGCTCGACAGCTCAAGCCCCTTCTACATCGCGCCGCGTCCGAGTCCGGCCCTGGCGCGATGGCTGCTGCTCTTCCGGGCGGCCTGCTCGCGGGAGCGGGCGCAGGCGGCTGCCCCCGTCCTGCGCGCGCTGCACGTCGCCAGCGCGCGCCTCCACGATGAGCTGGCCGCCGCCGATGGCGAGCGCTGGAACTTTCACCACAACGGCGAGCTACAGGTGTACGAGACGGCCGCCGGCCTCGACGCGGCGGCGGAAGAGGTGGATCAGGCCCGCGCCCTCGGTGCGCGTGCCGAAGAGGTCGCTCCGGAGGAGGCACGCGCCATGTTCCCCAGCCTGTGCTGCGAGCTTGCCGGTGCGTTCTTCTTCCCCGAGGACGGTCACCTCGACCCCATGCGATTCACGCGGGCGGTGGCCGAGCGGGCCGAGCGGGCCGGAGCGACGGTCGTGAACGGCGCCGAGGCGCTCTCGCTCGAGCCGGCGCCGCACGGAGTGCGGGCCGTGACCACGCGCGGCGCGTTCGCCGCCGGCCAGATGGTGCTGGCGGCCGGCGCCTGGACGCCGTTCCTGACGCGTGGCCTCGGTCTGCGCCTGCCCATCGAGCCCGCGAAGGGCTACAGCGTGGACGTCGACCGGCCGACGCACTTCCCCGAGATGCCGCTCTACCTTGGGGACGCGCACGTCGTGCTCACCCCGCTCGGGGACGCACTGCGCCTCGGCAGCACCCTCGAACTGTCCGGCTGGGACATGCGCGTGCGACCCAAGCGAGTCGCTCACCTGCGCGAGGGCGGACGGCGAGCCATCGGCGTACCGGCCGACGGACCCGTACGCCAGCTCTGGCGCGGCCCCCGCCCGGTGACACCGGATGGGCTGCCCGTGATCGGCCGGGTCCCCGGCCGGGACAGAGTGATCCTCGCGACCGGGCACTGCATGCTTGGACTGTCACTGGGGCCGGTCACCGGCCGCCTGGTCGCCGAGCTCGCCGGAGGCAAAGACCCGTCGATCGACCTCACCCCGCTCTCCCCGGCCCGCTGGTCGTAGCCTGCATGGCGGGTCGCTGGGCCGGCGAGAGCCGGGTCAGCTCATGATGGCGTCGTAGGCCGCGCGCCAGCCGGAGAAGTCGGCGAAGAGGTGGTCCGGCGCATGGACCGCGAGTTCGTCCACGGTGTGCCGGCCCGTGGCGACGGCGACGGCCGTGACCCCCAGGGGGGCGCCGCACTCGATGTCGGCCGGCGTGTCGCCGATGACGACGACGTCCTTGCCGGCGAAGCGCCTGCCGTCCAGCGCCTCGGCACGGGCGACGGCTACGGCGGGCAGGTCGGCGCGCAGCGCCGAGTCCGAGCCGTAGGCGCCGACCTTGAAGAGCGGCAGCAGGCCCGTCGGCTCGAGCTTGAGACGAGCCCCTTCATCCACATTGCCGGTGAGCAGGCCGACCAGGGCACGACGGTCGGCCGCGAGCGCCGTGACCAGCTCGCGGATGCCCGGCAACGTCTCCACCTCGGCGCGCGCGACCTCCTCGCGCAGCAGCTCGACGTAGCGGGCGACGCACTCCTCCACGCGACGCGCGACGAGGCCCGCCGGGGTGCCGAGCGCCTCGACGACGTCGTGCACGACCTCGGGCTGGGTCTCACGGCCGGCGCGGCCGCCCGTCGCGTCCGATCCGCCGGCGCTCCACAGGGTGGCCAGGTCGCTGATGATGCCCGGGTCGGTGCGGCCGTGGAACGAGTAGTCGCCGAGCTCGCCCTCCAGCCCGTACACGTCCTTGATGGCGCGGAGGATGGCGCGGCCCCCGGCGCCGTGGGCGTCGATGAGCGTGCAGTCGATGTCGAAGAGGACGAGGCGGTCTGGCATCGCCCGGCCAGTATAGCGACGCGGGGAGGCGGGCAGCGCGGCCCGGCTGCCGCAGGCGCCGGCCGCGGGCGTCAGGCTCAGGGCGAGCCGCGCAGCAGCAGCAGGGGAACGTCGCTGTTGTGGCGCACATGGTCGGCCACGCTGCCCAGCACCATCCGCTTGGCCCAGCCGTGCCCGTGCGTGGCCATCGCGATCAGGTCGGGGCGCAGCTTGGCGGCCTGCTGCACGATGACCTCCTGCGGCTCCCCGGACTGGATGTCCGTGCAGACGGTGATGCCGCGGGCGCGGAGCTGCTCCGCGGCGCGCGCCAGATCGCCCTCCGCGTCCTCGAGCTCACAGGCGCGCTGGTCCCGGGTGTGGAAGTGGGCCACCCGCAGCAGCGTGACGTCCGCACCGCAGGCCGCGGCGAGCCGCCCAACGTGCTCCAGCACCGTGGCGTCGGTCTCGCCGCCCTCGAGTGGCACCAGGATGTGGTCGTACACGCCCATTCGTCAGCCTCCGAAGAAGACCTGGTAAAGAAGGAACGCGTTCAGGCCGATGATGACCGCCGCCAGCAGGACGCCGACGCCGAGCTGCGCGGTGTTCATACGGTACCCGCCCATGACCCTCTTGCTCCGCGAGAGCCACAACAGCGGGATGACGGTGAACGGCAGCTGGATGCTCAGCAGCACCTGGCTCACGATCAGCGCCTTGTACGAGTCGACGCCCAGGGCGATGACGAGCATCGCCGGAAGCGACGTGACGACCAGGCCGATCTTGTAGGCGCGGGTGCGCGGGTCCTCGGGCTTGCCGAGGTAGCCGGTGACCACGTTGGCCTCGGCGAGCGACGACGTGATGGATGAGGCGATGCCGGCCACCAGCAGCGCGAGGCCGAACAGGAACTGCGAGAGAGATCCCACCAGTGGCTCGAGCGTCTGCGACGCCTGCTCGATGCTGGAGACCGAGACACCGGCCGTGAAGAACACCGCCGCCGCGACGATGATCATCGCCGAGTTCACGAGCCAGCCCATGCCCATGGCGAGGGTGGTGTCGATGAGCTCGAAGTTCATGAGCCGGCGTCGGCGCTCCGGCGCAAGGTCCCAGTCGCGCGACAGGATGACGTTGGAGTGCACGTAGATGTTGTGCGGCATGACGATCGCGCCCAGCATGCCGAGAGCGACGAGGATGCTGGCGCCGTCCACCGACGGGATGACCCAGCGCGGCGCCGCCGCCGCCCAGTCGGGGTCCACCAGGAAGAGCTCCACCACGTAGCAGCCGGCGATGATCGCCAGGAAGACGACGATCATGCGCTCCAGGCGATGGTACTGCTGCCCGAGGATCGCAACGAACACGATGCCCACGGTGAGCGGCGCGCCGACCCAGAGCGGCAGGCCGAAGAGGAGGTAGAAGCCGAGCGCCGCTCCGAGGTACTCGGCGAGGTCGGTGGCCATGCAGGCCAGGATGATGGTGACGCCGGCCAGCCAGACCACGGGCTTCGGGAGCCGCTCGCGGATGTTGGCGGCCAGCGAGCGGCCGGTCACGATGCCCAGCTTGGCCGAGAGATGCTGCAGGAAGATGAGCATCAGCGTGCTCAGTGAGACGACCCACAGCAGCGTGTAGCCGAACTCGGAGCCGCCGGCGATGTTGGTGGCCCAGTTGCCCGGGTCGATGAAGCCGATGGTGACGATGAAGCCCGGACCGAGGTAGCGCAGCAGCTCGCGCGAGAAGAGGTCGCGGAGGAAGTCGAAGGCGCCTAGGGGCCGGGAGTCGGCCTCCAGCTCTGGGGGCGGATCGAGCGCCACGTCGGCCGCCGGCCTGATGGGCAGACCGGCCGGCGGCCCGTCGCCGTCGGCCCGCGTGTGGTCATTCCCGGTCATGGAGGCACTCTACCTCGCGTGCAGGTCGCCGCGTCCGACCGCCGTCAGTGGAGCGACACGCCGCGGAGAGGCCCTCAGAGAGCCGACTCCACTCTGTCGCGCCCTCGCTCCTTGGCCGCGTACAGCGCCTTGTCTGCGCGCGAGAAGAGCGCGGTGGGCGAATCCCCCTGTGAGTACGCCGTGACCCCGATGCTCACGGTCACGGGTCCCGCGGCGGGGAACACGTGGGCCGCCACCACGCCGCGGATCCTCTCAGCGAGCTCGAGGCACCCAGCGAGCGAGACACCCGGTCCGAGGACGACGAACTCCTCACCACCCCAGCGCGCCACGACGTCAACGGTGCGCACCTGGCCCCGGACGAGGCAGGCCAGCTCGCGCAGCACCGCGTCGCCGACGTCGTGGCCGTACGTGTCGTTGACCCGCTTGAAGTGATCGACGTCGAGCAGCCCCAGCGAGAGCGGCTGGGTGTAGCGCCGGGCACGTGCGACCTCACCCACGACCAGATCGTTGAACTTGCGGCGGTTCCAGAGCCCCGTCAGCGCGTCGGTCGTGGCCAGTTCCTCCAGCTGAGCGCTCTGCAGCTGGAGCTTGGCGTTCTTCGCCTCGAGCGCGGCCCGCGCCTCGGCGAGCGCCTCCACCATGCTGTTGAAGGCCGCGGCGAAGTCGCCCATGAAGTCCATGTGCTGACTCAGGTCGCCGCCGGCGACGCGCTGCGCCTGCCACGAGACGTGGCGCAGCGCCCCCTGCAGTCCTTTCAGCGACCCTGCGACGACCCCAGACCGTCGGAGTTCCTCGCCGAGATCTCCCTTGGACAGCGCCACGGCAAAACTCGCGATCTCGACGAGCTGGTCGAGGACGTCGTCCATGCGACCAGCCGCCAGGATCCGCTCCGAAAGCTGGGGGCGGCGGCCTGTCTGAAGCGTCGACGCAATGGCCGCGACGACCTCCTCGAGGTCGGCGGCGTCCCCGACATCCGACTCGTTCACGCCGCCTCGACCTCCGCGGTGAATCGGCACGTCCGGTCGCCCGTGCACCAGCAGTCAACCTCCTTCACCCGGAACGACCGGCCCGTGTAGCTCTCGAGCAAGGCGGCGATGAACCCCTCGTCGTAGGTGCAGACCGTGTCGCCCGTCTCCGGCAGCCCGGAGCAGTCGAGATCCTCGGACACGGTGATGACGAACTCGCCGTGGTCGGCGTCGGCCTCTTCCACGCGCAGCACCCCGATGCCCATCTCCCGGAGCACGCGTTGCAGCTCGGCGACGTAGTCCCCGAGGTCATCCGGACGAGTCAGCAGGTGCTCCGCGAACTCCCGTCCGGCCAGCTTGCCGGCTTCATAGAAGACCTCATCGACCGCCCCCGCACCGTACCGCTGTTCGAGCACGTCCCGGAAGCTGAACTGCATCAACCGGTAGACTTCGAGCCGCGCGAGGTCGCCCAGATTGGGTCTTCCGACCTCGAGGTCCCCCAGCAAGTCCCACGAGAACCGGTACTTGCGGTCTTCGTCCATCACGATCCTCCCCTGGCCGACATTCCTGCAAGGTGGCGTGCCACCCAGCCGCCCGCTGCTGACCCGATGGGGCGGGCGATGGGGGCGGCGAGGCCCGGAACGGCTGCCGGGCGGTCAGGCAATCGTGGTCTCGTCTTCCGTCGGCTCCGCGAACGGCCACTGGCCGGCAAAGAAACTGAGGAAGCCCTGGAGCAGCAGCACGACCACGATGGTCAGGACGATGCCCAGCCAGGACGACGGCACCAGCGCCAGCACGATGAGACCGACCACCAGGACGCCCCAGCGTACGCCGACGACGTGGTTGATGACCCACGACGTCACGGGCGAGTCCGGGATCCTGATCTCGGCCGCCTGCCCAACGGCGCGCTTGCCGGCGGCGACGGCCGCCTCCCGCACGTCCTTGCGACCCAGCAGCCAGACGACCACAGCCACCGCCACGCCGATCACGCAGATCCAGATGGTCATGGTGGTGAGCGGCCCGAGCGCCGCGTCCACCACGTCTCTCGCGATGTGACCTCCCTCGCCTTCACGAAGCTGCTCGGTGAGGTAGAGGGACGCCCGCTTGACGACCACACGGGTGACGAAGATGGCCACCGCCGCCCCGATGCCAAGGGCGATGGCCGTGCGCGCCCGCCGCCGCGAGAGCCAGATGGTGAGCGCCACGAGGGCGGCGGTCACCAGGGGGAGGATCCAGGTGAGCCTGTCGAACCACTTGACGGCGGTCTGCGCGGGACCGAACGCGTCGGACTGCAGCAGCGTGATCTGGCCGAAGTCAGACGGCAGGGGTTTGCCAGACCAGTTGGCGATCTCCTGGATGCCCTGCTCGGGCGACGCGCCGGGCTCGATGGCCGGTGGGCTGAACCGGTCGGAGAGCCCTCCGGGCAGCCGGTCGTCCACCCACACGAGCACGCGGCTGATCAGCGGCAGCAGGTTGAGCCTGACGTCGCTGCCCTGGATGTACACATTGGTCGTCTCGCCGCGCAAGAGCGCGACGATCTTCTCGTGGCCGATGCGGTTGACCTGGAGCCAGAGCTCATAGGCCTTGGGCGAGCTGAGGACCCTGCGCGCACCCTTCACGATGAAGTCCTCGACGTAGGCCGTGATGGGCCCGGCAAGGAGCTGCACGCGCTCCGGGAGGGCGTCGGTGACGCGCTGTTGCAGGTCGGTGACCGAGACCACCTCGCCGCCGATGTACTCGCTCAGCTTCTGGATCGCCTCTGGATCCTTGCCGATCGGACCGACAAGGCTCATGTAGCCCTCGGTGTCCATGACCGTGTAGTGGGTCCACAGTGTGAGCCCGGTGACGACCACGGACAGACACGTCACGACGATGAGGACCCCGACCAGCAGGGCGCGGAGACGCCTGCGGACGCGGGGGGAAGGCGGAGCGACGACGGCGACCTCCTCGTCAGGCCCGGTCGCGCTCTGGGTGTCCGCGGCTACGGCCGCGGCCGGCTCGGCCTCCGCCGGAGCGGCCTGCGTCACTCCCGTGCGCTCGTCCGGCTCGGGAGCGTCGGTCTCATCGGTCTCGTGCTGCTCGTCGGCCACCGCCAGTCCCTCCTCGTCCACACGCTTACCAGCTGGTCACTCATTCCCCGTTGCGGACGGAAAGCCTACGCGACGGTGAGGGCCTGCTCGAGGTCGGCGATCAGGTCCCGTGCGTCTTCTATGCCGACCGAGTACCGCACGAGCCCCTCCGGGATGCCCATCGCCGCGCGCTCCTCCGCAGTGCACTCGACGTGACTGGTGGTCGCCGGCACGCCGGCGAGCGTCTCCACAGCCCCGAGGTTGGCGGCAAGGTGCGCAAGCCGCAAGCGCGACAGTACGCGCTTGACCGCGTCGAAGCCGCCGCGCAGTGAGAAGCTGAGCATGCCGCCGTAGCCGCGCATCTGGCGGGCAGCCACATCGTGGTGGAGGTGGGTCTGCAGGCCGGGGTAGTTGACCGCCTCGACTTCCGACCTCGTGGCGAGCCAGGTCGCGATGGCCATGGCGTTCTCGTTCTGCTGGCGGACGCGCAGCGCCAGCGTCTTGAGGCTGCGCACCATGAGGAAGGCTGCCATGGGGTCCATGGAGGCGCCGGTGATCTCACGGTAGTGGTAGACCTTCTTGATGAGCTCGGCGGGGCCGCAGAGCACGCCGCCGAGCGCGTCGGCGTGGCCGCCCAGGAACTTGGTGGCGCTATGCAGCACGAGGTCCGTGCCCAGCGCCAGCGGGTTCTGATTGATCGGGGTCGCGAAGGTGTTGTCCGCGACCACGATCGCGCCCGCCTCGTGCGCTGCGGCCGAGAGGCGGGCGATGTCCATGACCTTGAGCGTCGGGTTGGTCGGCGACTCCAGATAGACGAGGCGGCACCCCTGGGCGATGGCCGCCTCGATCTGTTCGAAGTCGGTGGTGTCGCAGAGCTCGACCTCCACGCCGATGCGCGGCAGGAAGTCGACGAACATCTGGTTGGTGCCGCCGTACGTATCCTTGACGGACACGACGCGTTCTCCGGGGGAAAGGAGCGCGAACAGCGTGTTGCTGACGGCGGCCATGCCCGTGGAGAAGCTCGTGGCCGCATCCGCGCCCTCCAGGATGCGCACCTTCTCCTCGAACGCCGCCACGGTGGGGTTGGTGTTGCGCGTGTAGATGTGGCCCTCGCGCCGGCCAAGCGCGGCGTCGACCCACGTGTCCACGTCCTCGTAGCCGAAGGCAGCGCTGTACACGATGGGCACCTGGGTCGCTCGATGGGCGCGCGCGGCTTCTTCGCCCGCCCGCACCGCCAGGGTAGCGGGCGAGAGATCCCGCCCCTCTTGCTCCTGCCGTCGCACGTCGTCGCTCATGTGACCCTCCACTCCGTTCACGCCTCGCGGACGAGATCCGCGGCGCCTCGATTGCTACAGGCCATTCTAGGCCCAGCGCGACCGGTTGCGTCGACGGACTACCACCACGTCTCGGGGAGAAGACGGCTTGCCGGCGAGCGGGTACAGTGAGGGCGACGGCGCCACCGGCGTCGAAGCTGGAGGTGATCGTGGGGTCCTGGAAGCTGCCGCCGAGGGCCAAGGTCTTCGAGGCGTTCACCGCGGTCGCGGACGGCAGGGTCCGGCTGACCGGACCCGGCTCCGCGACCGTCGCCTCTTCACGGGGCGACAAGACCTACGATGTGACCTGGTCGGACGACGGCCGCACGGTCACCGCGAACGACAACGCCTCGTACTGGCAGGGCTACGCCGGTTACCCGATCGTCGCAGTGCTGCTCGCACGCGGCGAGCTCCGCGCCGCTGAGCCGGCCGTCGGCCCTCTGGCCGGCGTCCCCTGGCACGACCTGAACAGGCGGTTCAAGCGCGACTACGAGGCGGCCGTCGCGAGCGTGCTCGGCGAGCTGGCGGCGCACGGCGGCGACCCGGCGCTCCTGGAGCGCGAGGTCGCCGCCGTTCTGGGCCAGCTCGCGGCTCTCGACCTGCAGCGTGCCGGCCGCGGGCGGAGGCCGCCGTCGTCGACGGGCTAGCCTGCGTTCTTGTGGACGCCGATCCGGTTGCCCTCCGTGTCGCGGAAGAACCCGATGGTCCCCACCATCTCACCCATGAATGTGGCGGGCATCAGGATCTCCCCGCCGGCGTCTGCCGCCCGCTGCAGCATCCCCTCGGGGTCGTCGCCGCTCTCGAGATAGATGGTGCAGCCGTCGGTGCTGGGCTTCGTTTGCTCCGCGGCGACGAGGTCGAAGGCGACCGGCCAGTCCTGCTGCGCGGGGTCGGCGCCTTCCTCCGGAGCGGGCAGGGCTATGCCGTCCATGCCGTCCACCTTGGCAAACCCGCGCTTCAGGACCGCGCCGTAGAACTCCATGGCGCGGTCCAGATCCGTGACCGGGATGTCGGCCCAGACGATCAGATTCTTCATGGTCCCTCCCTGACTGCTCGGCAATCCGCTTCCTGACGATGCACGACTGATTCCCCCACTCCCCCGCCGCGACGCGTCTCCACCGTCGCCGACGCGGTGTCCGTCCGGCCGCGGCCGGCGAGCCCTGCCCGCCGGTCCCGGGACGCGCCGTCCGGAGGAAGAAGGGTGAGCCGCACTGAATAGGTGAGTGGCATGAGTATGCTCCCACTCGTACTTGTCGGTGCGGTGACCGCGCCGCCGCTCGCCATCAGCCTCACGGCTGTGTTCCTCGGGGGGCTCAGCGGCGCCATCTTCTCCGTCCAGCGCAAGTTCGCCATCACCGGCGTGCTGGCCATCGCCATCGCGACCGGCCTCGGTGGCGGCATCATCCGCGACCTCCTGCTCGGCCGCGTCCCGGTAGCGCTCACCGACGCCTGGTACCTCCCGCTCGTCGTGGCCGCGGCGTTCATCGGCTTCTTCTTCGCCTCACTCGTCCACCGCGGACGGTTGCTGCTCGACGTCCTCGACCCGATCTGGATGGCGCTGTTCGCGGTGATCGGCGCTCAGCAGACGCTGAACGCCGACCTCGGCGCGTTCGCCGCCATCCTCGTCGGCTGCATCTCAGCGTTCGGCGGAGCGGTGCTTCGCGACCTCCTTGCGGGGGAGACACCGCAGCTCGTTCTCCCCGGTCCGATCAACTACCTGGCAGCGATCATCGGCGCGGTGCTCTATGTCGCCATGGTCGAGTGGTTCGGCGCCGACAAGGTCGTGTCGGAGTGGGTGACGATCGTCGTCGTGTTCGGTCTTCGCATGCTCTCTCTCAAGTTCGGGGTCAGGGCGCCGGAACCGGTGGACCTGCCCCGCCACGTCCGGCGCCGCGTGCTGACGAGCCGGCGCGGCCGGCGCCGCGGCGACATGAGGGTGTACCGCGCGGACGCACGTCCGCCCGCACCCGATCACGACTGGCCGTCCTCGCCCGACGGCACCCCATCCGGCCAACCCTGAGCGCGTCCTGGCGGGGCCCGAACCCGGACTCGACCGCTCACGAGTCCGGGACCAGCACCCCCGCGGACGCGACTGACCCCCGGCGGATCAAACGACGGTGAGGAGGAGGTCGGTCACGCCGCGGTCGACGAGCATTGACCCGCGCTTGACCCCGCCTCGGCCCGGCGAGTAGGCTCGGGGTCCGTTGGGGAGTAGCCGGCTCGTCCATGAAGGCGAGTGGCGCGGTCGTCATCACGGGCCCTCGGGCCCCGGCCGCGCCGGCGAACGGCAAGACCTTCGGCACCAGGCGTGCCGGGGTCTTTTTTCATTGCCGGCGCGCAGACTACCACAGGAAGGCGGCGACATGAGGAGCAGCGCGTGACCGGGGAGAGCGAAGCGCTGCACTGGATCGTGTTCTTCTCCATCGTCGCCGCCGCGCTCGCGATCGACCTCTTCTTCGTAGGCCGCAAGGGCGACGTCGTCAAGACGCGTACGGCCTACGCGTGGAGCGCGGTCTGGATCTCGCTCGGCGTCGGCTTCACCGGGCTCGTGTACCTCTGGTACGGCGGCGAGGCGGCGCAGCAGTACATCGCCGGCTACCTCATCGAAGAGTCCCTGAGCATCGACAACCTGTTCGTGTTCCTGCTCGTCTTCGGCTCGCTCGGCATCGCGCTGCGCTACCAGCGCAAGGTGCTCTTCTGGGGCATCCTCGGGGCGATGCTGATGCGCGGCGCGTTCATCGTCGCCGGGTTGAGCCTCATCTCCCGCTTCGAGTGGATCGTGTACGTCTTCGGGGCGCTGCTCGTCTACACCGCCTACCGGCTCGTGCGCTCGCACGGCGTGCAGGTCGAGCCGGACAAGAACCCGCTCGTCCGCTTCGCCCGGCGCCTGTTTCCCGTCGCCGCCGACTACGAGGGGCGGCGCTTCGTCATCCGCCGTGCCGGCCAGACCCTGATCACACCGCTGGTGATCGCACTCGTGGCCATCGAGTCCGCCGACCTCGTGTTCGCCATCGACTCCGTGCCCGCCGTCCTCGCCGTGTCGGACATCACCTTCGTCGTCTTCACCAGCAACATCGCCGCAATCCTCGGCCTGCGCTCGCTCTACTTCGCCCTCGCCGGCAGCCTGCAGCGGTTCGCGTACCTCAGTTACGGACTCGCCACCGTGCTCGGGTTCGTCGGCGTCAAGATGCTGATCAGCCACTGGGTGCACATTCCGATCCTGGTGTCGCTGGGCGTGATCGTCGTCGCCGTCGGCTCGTCAGTGATCGTCTCTCTCGTGCTCACCAGGGGAACCGAACCGGACGCGGCAGTGCTCGAGGCCGCCGGGCGCGGTGACTTGGTCAAGAGGGCGCACGGCGACGCAGGAGAAGCAGGCGACGGAGCGGATCTCCCCGAGGACGCCTAGGCGCGGCGCAGCCGGGGCGAGGGCGGGCGAGGCAGTCCGCGGATCGGGCGGCCGAGACACTGCAACGCCTGAGCCTTGTCCTTGGGGCCTCTCATGGGGTAACATATGAACATCTGTTCATATGTTCACAGAAAGGCGTGGCCGTGACCGACAGTGAAGCGCAGACGCTCCTTGACGAGCCGGTGATCTGCGGCAAGGACGATGTAGACCTCCTCGACCACTGCGACGTCCACGTCGTCGACCCGAAGCGCGTCACCGCCGTGCGGGCGCGCCTGGTGTCGCAGGACGTAGCCGGGCAGATGGCGACCGTCTTCAAGGTGCTGGCCGACCAGAGCCGGTGCCGCCTCATGGCGGCGATCATCGAGGCTGGGGAGCTGTGCGTCTGCGATCTCGCGGCGACTGTGGAGATGAGCGAGAGCAACGTGAGCCACCATCTGCGCGTGCTGCGCGGTAACGGCCTGGTGAGCGCCCGGAGGGCGGGCAAGATGGTCTTCTATTCCCCGGACGACGCGCACATCCGCGTGCTGCTGGACATCACGCGCGAGCACGTGGAGCACGGACCGGAGTGACGCCGTGACCGACCGGACGCTCGAGTTGTCGCTGCTGCTGCCGCGGGCCGCGGAGTGCGACGGCTGCGTGAACGAGGTGGGCCGCGAGCTGCTCAGGCTCGACGGCATCCACGCCGTCGAGCCTGACGTCTCTCGCGGCCTGCTCCGGGTGGGCTATGACGAGGCGGCGCTGGACAGCGGCGCCGTCGAGACCTTCGCCCGCCGAGCCGGGGCGCAGGCCCACTGCGCCGACCACTGCCCGCTGGCAGTCCACGGGCACGGCCCGCTGGACCTCTCCCGCCCGTTGCCGAGCGAGGCGCTCGCCGAGCGCCGGATCCTTCACGTGACCGGCATGGACTGCGCCGACTGCGCGGTCAAGCTGCAGGGGGCGCTGCGCAGAGAGCGCGGCGTGCGCGGCGCGGACGTCCACTTCGGCGCCGCCACCCTGGCGATCGCCATCGACCCGCACGAGACGGCGCTGCCTGATGTCTTCCGCGCCGTCCGCAGGCTCGGCTACGACACCGTGGAACGGCGCGCCGCCGAAGGCGGCGGCGCAGCGGCGGCCGCGGAACGCGGGGGCCACCGCTTCTGGCTCTCCGAGCCGCGCGCCGTGGCGACCCTGGTGTCCGGCGCGCTCACCGTCGCAGGCTTCGTGGCCCTGGCCGCCGCGCCGGCGGCGTCGCCGTGGCTCTTCGGGTCCGCGGTGATCGCGGGAGGCGTCTACGTCGCCCGCGCCGCCTTCTTCAGCCTGCGCGGGCGCCAGGTCGACATGAACGTTCTCATGACACTCGCCATGATCGGCGCCGCCGCCATCGGTGAGTGGGCCGAGGCCGCTCTCGTCGCCTTCCTCTTCAGCCTCGGCACCGTGCTGCAGGCGGCCACGCTGGAGCGCACGCGCCGGGCGATCAGCGGCCTCATGAAGCTCGCCCCGCCCACGGCCACCGTGCTGCGCCCGTGCCCGTCGGACGGCGAGCTCGAGGAGACCACCGTCGACGTCGCGGACATCTCGATCGGCGACGTCGTCGTCGTGCGGCCGGGGGAGCGAGCAGCCGTGGACGGCGTGGTCGCCGAGGGCAGCGCCGCAGCTGACCAGTCCGCCGTGACGGGGGAGTCCATGCCTGTCGGCAAGGGTCCCGGCGACCAGGTCTTCGCCGGCTCTATCGTCGAGGGTGGAAGCCTCCGCGTGCGGGCGACCGCCGTCGCCTCGGACACCACCATCGCCAAGATCGTGCACATGGTGGAGGAGGCACAGGCGCAGCGGGCGCCGGCCGAGAGCATCGTCGACCGCTTCGCCAGCAGGTACACGCCCGTCGTGGTAGCGCTGGCGGCAGCGGTGGCCTTGGTGCCGCCCCTGTTCGGAGCTTCCTTCGACACCTGGTTCTATCGCGGGCTCGCGCTGCTCATCATCAGCTGCCCGTGCGCCCTCGTCATCTCGACCCCGGTGAGCATCCTGGCCGCGCTCGCACGCGCGACGAAGAACGGGGTTCTCGTCAAGGGTGGCGCCTACCTGGAACAGATGGCCGGCCTCAGGGCGGTCGCCTTCGACAAGACGGGGACCCTGACCTGGGGACGCCCGCAGGTGACCGATGTCGTCCCGCTCAACGGCGCCTCGCCCGAGCGCGTCCTGGTGCTCGCCGCAGCCCTGGAACGCTACAGCGAGCACCCGCTGGCGCAGGCCATCGTGGAGCGGGCCGCCTCGCTGGACGGCCAGCCGGCTGCCGCGCCGGTAGCGGCCTGCGCCTGCGCGAGTCCGGGATGCTGCGCTGCCGAGGCCGCCCCGGCGGCGCACGGGAACGGCGGCCTCGAGCACCAGGAGCACGACCATCACGACCACACGCCCGACGTGGAGCGCTTCCGCGCCATCGCCGGCCGCGGCGTGCGCGCCGAACTGGACGGCCGACAGCACTTCGTCGGCCGGCCCGACCTCCTCGGCGCACACGCCGCGGACCCGGCGCTGACGGAGACCGTGGAGCGTCTCGAGCGCCAGGGCAAGACGGCCGTCGTCGTCGGCGACGAAGACGGCCCTCTCGGTGTCATCGCCGTGAGCGACCCGCTACGTCCCGGCGCCCGCGAGGCGGTCGCGGCGCTGCGCGACCTCGGGGTCACTGAAGTCGCGATGCTCACCGGCGACAACCCCGAGACGGCGCGCGTCGTGGCCGCGGAGGCCGGCATCACGGACGTCCGCGCCGGCCTCCTGCCGGCGCAGAAGGTCGACGCCGTCGCCGAGCTCCGCGACCGCGCCGGCGCGGTCGCCATGGTCGGCGACGGCGTCAATGACGCGCCGGCGCTGGCGGCGGCGTCTCTCGGCGTCGCCATGGGCGCCGCCGGCACCGACGCCGCCCTCGAGACCGCCGACATCGCCCTCATGGGCGATGACCTTTCGGCGGTCCCCGAGACGATCCGCCTGGCCCGCCGCACCACGCGCGTCATCTGGCAGAACATCGTGTTCTCGATCGTCGTGAAGGCGGTCTTCCTGGTGCTCGCCCCGCTCGGCCTCGTCAGCCTGTGGCTGGCAGTCTTCGCGGACATGGGCACGTCGCTGCTCGTCACCGGCAACGGGCTGCGTCTCTACCGGCGGTGACCGCGGACCTTCGCCTGTCCTGACCACGCCGTGCTGTGGCGTTCGCGGAGCAGAAGGGGGATAGTAGACGCAGCGTAAGGAGGTCCCGTGACGACGGTCATCTACACCAAGCCCGGCTGTCCGTACTGCGCCGCGGCCAAGCAGGACCTGGAGGCCCGCGCCCTGGAGTACGAGGAGATCGACGTGTACACGGCGCCCGGTGCCCGGGAGATGCTCTCGGAACTCACCGGCGGCATGAACGTCGTACCGGTGATCGTCGAGGAGGACGGGACGGTGCGGGTCGCGGCCGGAGGCGGCTGAGGCATCTGACGGCGCGCGTGCCGCGCTCGGAACGCACCGGACACGCCGAGGGGCGGCCGTCCCACACGGGCCGACCGCCCCTTGCGTCCGCTACTTCTTGACGGGCAGCTTCGCCCTCTTCCAGGCCGTGAGACCGCCCTCGACGTTGGTCACCTTGGTGAAGCCCATCTCGGCCAGCCTCCTGGCCTGCCGCGGGCTGCGGTGTCCGCTGAGGCAGATGACAAGGATGTCGTCTTCCCGGCCGAGCCCGGTCTGGTCCTTCTTGATGAGCTGGGGCGGTACGCTGACCGCGCCCTTGGGGTGGCCGGTGTGCGCGAACTCACGCGAGGAGCGCACGTCGACGAGCCTTGCGCCGCGCTTGGAACGCGCGAACGCCGTCTTGACGTCGACCGACGCTACCTGGACCGCCGCAGTGGCCCCGTGGGGCTTCTTTGTGAACGGCCACATCCGGCTTGTCAGGAGTCAGACGGTGGCGCTGTCGTGTTGCGGCTCCTCGACGACTGCGTCGTAGAGGACCTCGAACGGACCGCTGGTGAGGATCGACTGGAGCGTGCCGTAGATCCGTTGCACCTGTTGGCTCTGGTAGAAGTCGTCGTGGGCCTCGAGCGACGACCACTCGGTCTCGAACACGAAGTGGACGTCGCCGAGGGTGGCCTCGCGTCCCTCGTCGCGCAGGGCGCTGCCGAGTGGAGACATGCCGAACGAGCGCAGGACGCGATGGTTGGTGTGCCCCGCGGACCCCTGGAGAAGGCCGGCGAGCTCCTGAAGCGCGCGCTCCGCACGGTGCTCAGTGCCGTGGCGCACGCTGAACATGGTCTGACCGATCAACATCGTGCTCACTCCCTGTTGGAGACTTGCACAGGTCTTGTACCCGCGTGAGCCAGGTTGGAACGGAGCGAGAGACGGCCGGCCGGGGCGGGCGGCCCAGCCGCCACCCGCCCCGGACGTCCGTGAAGAGTCAGCGCACGACTTGCCGGAAGGCGGCGAGCAGGGCCTGCTCCGTGAGCGCGGCCGCCCCCTCGCCCGTCCACACGATCTTGCCGGCGCGGTCGATGATGAAGGCCATGGGGCGCGCGGTGCCGTCCTCACGCAGCGCGCCGTAGTGCCGGGCAACGACGCCGTCGTCCGGCAACAGCGGGAACGCGAGGCCCGGGACGCGGGCAGCGAGTGCGGAGCACTCGTCCCGGCCCGCGTCGCAGAGGCCCACGAGCTGCCCGCGGAGTCCCCAGAGCGTGCCCGCGGCCTTGCTGAGCTCGGCGAGCGCATCGGCGGCGCCGGGCGCCTGCACCGGGACGAACACCAGCACCGGGAACCAGTCGCCACGGAACTGGCTGAGCTTGATCTCGTTGCCGTCGACGGCGCTGAGAGTGAAGGTCGGCGCTTCGCGGCCGACGCCGAAGTCGTAGCCCACGTGAGGAACCTCCTGACGGTCCCGCGGGCTGAGCCCGCGCGTGTCAGGCGGGAGTGTAGCAAAGATGGCAGCGCGGGGTCCTCAAGACAGGGACCCCGCGCCGTGATCATGCGCTCTCGGTCGTCGCGCCTCCCGCCGGTGGGGCGCGCGCGTCAGGTACCAGGAGGAGCGTGCTGCAGGGTGCGCCGCCGGGCGCGGCGGCGAGGGGCGAGCTCGCGGACATCGCCGGCGCCGTCCCCGAGGACGGCGGCGCGGCGGCGTCGTCCGCCCGCAGCCTCCTGCCGCGGAGCGACGTCTTCTGGGCAGCCGCCAGGCGCTCCTGCCTGCTGTCTGAAGTCTCGACGGCGACGGGGGTCTGCGACACGCCGCCCGGAGGCGGCCCCGCCCTTCGACCGTCGCCGGCCCCGGTCCCGGTCCCGGCGACCACGGTGGCGAGCAGCGCGGCGGGGATGGCCACGGCAGCGATCACGACTGCTCTTCGCACCTCTCGCCTCCTTCGTTCGCCGACCTTGCACTGCGGTGAGTCTCGCACGCGGCCCTTGGCCTGGCCTGAGGACCGCCTGAACCGACCCTGTGAGTCGCTGCGGTGACCCGCGACGGTGTCGCTCAGGTTGCCCCCAGCCGTGGCTCAGGCCACACTCAGTTGAACCGCCTATCCTGAGGGGCACCCCCTTTCACGCGTCCGCTAGCCGGGCGCCAGATCAGAGAGGATCACCCATGAGACGCGTCACTCCCGTACTGGTCGCCGTCCTGGCGCTGCTGGCCCTCGCGTTCGCCGGCGTCGCCGCCGTCGGGTGCGGGGGCGAGAGCCTGCCTGACGACGCCGTGGCCACCGTCGGCGATGTCACGGTCAGCAAGGAGGACTTCCAGACGCTTCTCGCCCAGGCACAGGCACAGATGACGGCGCAAGGCGTTGAGCTCCCGGAGAAGGGCAGCGAGGACTACGACCACTACGTCGCGCAGATCGTCGACTTCCTGGTCGAGGAGCAGATCGTGGAGCAGAGCGCGGCCGAGCTCGACGTCTCGATCACCGACAAGGAGGTCGACGACGAGATCGCCAAGCTCGAGGAAGCCTACGGCGGCGAGGAGAAGGTCCTCGCGCTTCTCGAGGAACAGGGCATGACGATGGCGCTGCTCAAGCGCTCCATCCGCAGCCAGACGCTGGCCCAGCGCGTCGCCGAGGTCGTTACCAAGGACGCCGCAGTGAGCAACGCCGCGATCACCTCATACTGGAAGGCTCACAAGGCCCAGCTCGTCAAGGACAAGAAGACCGCCACCCTGGCCAAGGCCAAGGCCACCATCCAGGAGACGCTACTGTCAGCCGAGCAGATGCGGATCTGGAACGACTGGATCGCCGGGCGCGGCAAAGAACTCGGCGTCGAGTACGCCGCCGGGTTCGACCCGGCCGAGCTGGCGCCGTCGGCCTCGGCCTCTCCCGCCGGCTGACGGCAGGCGGGGCCGGCGAGGGCGGCGGCTGGGGGCGGAAGAGCCCTCAGCCGCCGCCCTTCTCATTCCACGATGACCACCGCGTGCATCGTCGCCACCGAGGCGTGGATCGTGCACTCGTAGTAGTAGGTGCCTGGCTCCTCGAAGGTGAAGGAGAAGGAGTCGCCCTGGGCCAGCGTCTCGCTGGCGAAGGTCGACGTCGTCGTCGCGTCGACGCCGAGACCATCCGTGGACGTCACATCGTGCACGGCCGCGTCGTCGTTGGTCCACGTCACCGTGGTGCCGGCCGCCACGGTCGTCTCGGCCGGCGTGAAGCTGAAGTCGCGGATGCTGATCTGATCCGTGGCCACGGACCCGCCGCCCGCCGGCGAGGCCGGCGGGCTGGTGGCCGTCGCTCCCGACCCGCCGCCGTACGCACCGCCGCTGCCGTCTCCGCCGCAGGCGACCAACGCCAGCGCGGCGACGGCGACCAGCGTGGCCAGCACCACCGCCATTACGGATGCCCTGCTGCTCATGCTTGTCCCTCCCGGGAACTTGCCGTGCACTCCTTGTGCATGCAAGTACGGTTCCCGGGAGGCGCGGCATTCAGGCGGAGGTCCGGCGTACGCTCCCAAGCCAGGGCCGATCGGGTAGGGGGGCCGGGTCGCCCGGCCCCCCTCCCACACCACCGGACATGCGGGTCCGCATCCGGCGGTTCGTCAGGTTGTTGTTCGTAGCCGTAGCCATGACTGGCTGAGGCTCTGCAGGCCAA